>Ga0247841_10000308_pt1 | contig 131982 bp, 128 predicted proteins | sample LaCruzMarch2015__2_FD_192410 | JGI IMG/M metagenome (GOLD analysis project Ga0247841, IMG submission 192410) | Freshwater microbial communities from meromictic Lake La Cruz, Castile-La Mancha, Spain - LaCruzMarch2015_18m | ecosystem: Environmental > Aquatic > Freshwater > Lake | place: Spain...
ATTGGAGAAATTTAGAAAAATTTCTTTAGCGGACGGACAGATAATTGACACTGAAATGACAAAAAAACAGAGGGAAATTATTCAGGCGCTAAACTTGTGCGCCTGAACTTTTCGGGAGGTTAGGTTGGAGGCTTTGTCATTAGATCATAACTGAATTGCTTTGCTTATAATCCTTTTCAGTAGATTCACCAAAAAATAAACCACTCACGCGATTTTAAGGAGCAACTCACGGGCCATTAGATGCCGATCGAAAACGCCAAAATGACTTCGCCGCTTCGCTTCACTCGTGAGAGCCTTCACGATGCACAAATGCCATTGGCCGCCTTCTCCTGGCGGATCATGTAGTAGAGCACGAAGAGAACGCAGATGTTGCCCGCCAATCCCAGGATGGCGAGAAACTGAGCCCTGTAAAAGAGGAACACCTGCACTAAAAAGATCTGCACCAGGACGGCATCCTTGAAGAGCAGGTAGGACTGCAACCGATTGCTTCTTATCCTTATGGCAGCGGCGATCACCAGGGCTGCCGCCAGCGTGGCCGAGAGAAGGCCGGCCAGATCGAAGAAAGAGAGCGTGGGAAAGACGGTATGCAGATCCTCCATCCATTCCAGCTTAACATAGAGCAAAAAGAAGTCCAGACCCAGGGCGAGCAGAGATTGCAGGATGAAGAAAGCAATCACTGAATTTACGAACCAGGATTTTTGCACCATTTTCCGGTAAATCCTTCTGACGCGATACTTGGCAGCCGTGTAGATATCGGGCCTTGGAACTGGCACAGCCTCTGTGGCGTAAAGCAACTGTTGAAGGGCTCTTGTCACCGGATCGGAAGGGGAGCATTCTTTGAGCAGATCCAGCGCCCGTCTTCGCTCCCGGTGATCCAGGTCTTCTAAGACCACCTCTTTGGCAATCTCCAGGACATTGATCAGCTTCTCTTGCTCGCTGAGTTTGGGCTTATTGACAAAGTTCTCTATGGCCAGATAGAGCAGAACGAATACCAAATAAATCAGGGTCACGGCGGGCCGGTAGAAGTAGTCGTTGTCACCGGTGATGAACTTGCCCAGCTCGTCTATGAACGCCCCAAATCCAAAGCCCCCCAGGGCGGCCACCAGATAATAAGCGGATTTGTTGATGTAAGCGAGAGCAATGACCAGAGCGATCATCATGAGCACTCCGCCCAAAAGGACATGGGCGATGTGCAAATTGCCGGGGTGGAGGCTGGGATAACCCGTCAAGGCCAAGAAGAAGCGGATGCCTAAAACGGAAAAGACGGATGTGACAAAGAAAAGCTCCAGCAGGCTCCTACCCTCCAGGTTGCGCATTAAATGACGGTTGAATAGCTTCATCTGAGATCTCCCTATCCCGTCCTGGTTACAGATGCTGTATTGCTATTAAAAAAATGTATTTTAAGTTTCCTCAACAGGATAGTAGTATTCGCCCTGCTCCTTTTGCGTTCTGTCCAGCCTTGACTCCGGCTTGTTGACCCGTGGCCGCCTCGTCTCCTCATCACGCCGGAAGGTGATGTTGATGGCTTTGAGAAAGGCGTTCATGCCCTCACGCATCTCCCGCGGCGTATGAGCAATGCCTAAAAGCCCAGGCGTCCCCTCAAAGACCATGAGCCGTTCCGCGAGCAGGTCGATGAGATAGATATCATGGTCCACGACCAGCACCGTCTTCTCCGAGGACTCGGCAAAGCGCCTCATGACCTTGGCCGCCAGCATCCTCTGCTCCACATCCAAATGCGCCGACGGCTCATCCAGCAGGTAGAGGTCCGCTTCGCGGCTGAGGCAGGCGGTTATGGCTACGCGCTGTAGCTCGCCACCGGATAGCTCCGTCAAAGCCTGATCCATAAACGGCTCCAGGCCCATGGGCTTTAAAATCTCCGTCTGATAGAAGCTGGTGTCAAAGTCATGAGTCACGCTGCGCAAAAGCCCCTGCACAGTTACATCGGAATCGGCTTTCAGGTACTGGGGCTTGTAGGAGACCTTAAGCTTGCTGTCGAAGCTTCCTGATGTCGGCTCTTCCACGTCCGCCAGGACCTTGATGTAGGTACTTTTGCCGATGCCATTCGGACCCAGGATGCCCACCACTTCGCCGCGACGAATGATGCCGGGCTCTGCCACCAATCGGAAGGATGAGTACTGCACTTCAAAGGCCCCGTAGGCGATGAGCGTGGGGATCTCCTTGTCGATCCTAGGAGCATGCACATCAAAACGGATGGATGTATCCCGGAAGCGCACATTCTCCTCAGGAAGGTTGCCGCGCAGGTATTGGTTGATGCCTACCCTCACTCCTTTGGTGCGGGTTATGACGCCATAGGCCCCAGGCACGCCGTAAATGAGATGAACGTTTTCTGCCAGAAGGTCAAGGAGAGCGAGGTCATGTTCCACCACCATGACCGCCTTATCCTTGGCCAGGCTCTGCAGGATGCGGGCCACGTTGATGCGCTGGTAAATATCCAGGAAGGGGCTGATCTCATCGAAGAAATAGAAATTGGCGTCGCGCGCGACCGTCGCCGCGATGGCCACTCGCTGCAACTCTCCACCGGAGAGGCTTGAGATCTCCCGGTCCATGAACTTGCCCAGGGAGAGTCCTTCCACCAGATCGGCGAGAGCACCGCGTTCGTTTGTTTTCTCCAAGAGACCGCTAACCGGCCCGGAATAGCTCTTGGGGATGCGATCTACATACTGTGGCTTGTAGGATGTCTTGACGCCCTTATCTGCTACCTTTTTCAGGTAATCTCCTAGGGCGCTGCCCGCAAAGCGAGAGAACACATCATCCCAGGAGGCATTCTTTCCCAAATTAGGTCGCAGGATGCCGGATAGTATGGAGACGGCGGTGCTTTTTCCTATGCCGTTGGGGCCCAAAAGACCGGTGACCCGGCCCTCAACCGGCACGGGCAGACCATAAAGCGCAAAGCCGTTCTGGCCATATCTGTGCACCGGATCCTCCATCTCTTCCGGCAGGTTGGTGATAGTAATCGCCCCAAAGGGGCATTTGCGCACACAAATACCGCAGCCCACGCAAAGGTTCTCGGTGATGAGGGGCTTGCTGTCCACAAAGACTATGGTCTCGTCGCCTGTTCTTACCGGTGGGCAGAAGTACTCGCACTCTTTGGAGCACTTGCGGGGCTGGCAACGATCGCGGTTGATGATGGCAATTCTCATGGGTATACCTCAGTTGAGAAGAAGCGTCCAGGTAACCAGCCAGAAATCGACTACCATGAACTCCACATAGATCCAATCTTTGGTCTTGAAGCTTGCTGCATCTATATTCAGGAACGTATAGGTATACTTTTGAATGAAATAGGTAAGCAGTATTACAGACAGCATCACGAAATGCCAGGGATAACGATCTAATGCCGCACCTGTATAATAGCAGGCAAAGCCCGCCACGGTTCCGAGGACGGAAGGATACACGGTCTTGATTATTCCATCAATGCGGTCCTTTCTGCGTTCGGCTGGGCTCTTGGGCTTGACTTTTGTCGGTAGCTTGGCTACCTTTACGCTCGGTTTTTCCGGGGTAGTCGCGAGGGTCGCGAGCCGTTGGTCTTCCTTATTGCCAACCTTTTTTTCTTTCTTGGCCATCCAACCTTTGCATTTCATTATATGATAATAGCGTTTTGGTCCGGGAAAAGTCCAAGTACTATAACTTTCAAGAGCCTCTGCATGTGTATGTCGTAGCGGATGCCTCGGTATTCATCTGGGGTAAAAGGCCAGCGGGGGAATTGATCACCGTCCCGGCGGTTGAAGCGGAGCTCAAAGATATAAGGACAAAGTCCCTGCTTCACATCTTCGAGACGAGGGTGGAAAGCCCCTCCCCTCAGGCGCGAAAGGCTGCAGAGCGCGCCGCAGCACAGACCGGCGACCTCAAAGCATTGTCTGGCGCTGATTTGGATGTCCTGGCAAAAGCCCTGGAATATAGAGCAGTTCTAGCTACCGATGACTACGCTCTGCAAAACGTCGCTCTTCACCTCGGCCTGAAGATCGAGACCATCGGACAGCCCAGGATAAAGAGATTGCTAAAACACGTGCAGAGGTGCCAGGGCTGCGGCCGCAAATTCGAGGGGGAAGCTTGTGCGGATTGCGGAACTCCTGCCAGAAAGAAAAAGAGGTGCATAAGATGAAGAATATTGAAACATTGATTAAGAAGGCAACAGAACTAAAGGCGGAAGGTCTGGTGGAAGGCCAGATCTCAGAAGAGCTGAATGTCTCCAGCGAGACGGTGACCTGGCTGCTTACTCATGCCGAGAAGACGAGCACATCGCCCGGGCCCAAAGATATCTCAGTGGACTGGTCCATGATCGGCAAGAGTGCCTTTAGGCTGAACCACGTCTCGGAAGCACTCTCCGATATCATTTATGATACTTTAGACGACAACGACTGCGGCGTGGATGTCGTGGTGGGCATAGCTTTAAGTGGCCTGCCTCTGGCCAGCATGGTGGCCAATAGCCTGGCGGCAGAGCTTGCTGTCTATACTCCCAGCAAGCAGATGCTCACCAAAGAGAGTGGCAAGGCGCGCGGCAATCTGAGCGCTAACTTCGCCAGTGTTATGGACAAAGAGTGCATCATCATCGACGATGTGATTACATCCGGCCGGACGCTGGAGGAGGCTGTCGAGTATCTGGATGAGCACGGGGCCAAGATCAATGCAGTCGCCGTCCTGATCGACAAGAAGGGCACGGACGAGATCGCGGGAGTTCCCGTGGTTTCGCTCTTGAAGGTCTTGAGAGTGAATTAGATCAAACTGATCAACTATGTTCTCCGAGGATGAGTATCGATTGGACTTCTTCGTGGATGAGGGATTCCAGCGCAAGAAGTGCGACAAATGCGGCAAATTCTTCTGGACCAGGAACGGCGAGAGAAGGACCTGTGGGGACCCGCCCTGCGATCCCTATACCTTCATAGGCTCTCCCATATTCAAGCGCGAGCACACAATAGACGAGATGCGCGAGCACTACCTCAGCTTTTTTGAGGCCCGAGGGCACGCTCGCATCAAGAGGTATCCTGTGGTGGCCCGCTGGCGAGACGACATTTACCTCACCATTGCCTCTATCGCCGACTTCCAGCCTTTTGTGACCTCGGGGCAGGTGCCGCCGCCCGCCAACCCCCTCACCATCAGCCAGCCCTGCATTAGGCTTGACGACCTGGATTCGGTAGGGCGCAGTGGACGGCATCTCACCACCTTCGAGATGATGGCTCACCACGTCTTCAACACTCGCGAAAAGGAGTATTACTGGAAGGACCAAACGGTGCGCCTTTGCGATGAGCTGCTGGTTGGTCTGGGCATGGACCCGCTGGCGGTGACCTACAAAGAGAATCCCTGGGCAGGCGGTGGGAACGCGGGACCAAGCGTAGAGGTCATGGTCGGGGGTCTAGAGCTGGCCACTTTAGTCTTCATGGACCTGAAAACCGCACCCGGAGGGGCCATCCAGATCAAGGACGAGTCTTATGAGAAGATGAACAACTACATCGTGGACACCGGCTACGGCCTGGAGAGGTTTGTCTGGGCCTCCAAGGGCTCGCCTACCATTTACGATGCCATCTTCCCCGATCTGGTCCGGAAAGTGGCCGACCTGGCGGGCGTCGAGCACAACCTGCAAGACCCTGAGTATGCGGAGATCTTCGCCCAGAATGCCCGCCTTGCTGGCATGGTGGATCTGGACGAGTACAGCATGCAGGATCTGCGCAGGAAAATTGCAGGCAGCATCGGCATCTCGCCCGAAAAGCTGGAGAAGACCATCGAGCCCATGGAGCGCATCTATGCCGTGGTAGACCATACCCGCTGCCTGGCCTACATGTTTGGCGACGGTATCATCCCCTCCAATGTCAAGGCGGGCTACCTGGCCAGGCTGGTCATCCGCCGCACTCTGCGCCTGATGAAGGAGCTGGAATTGTCTCTGCCGCTGGCGGAATTGGTGGAGATGCAGATTTCGCGCCTGGACTATTCCGACTGGCAGGAGCGCTTTGTCACCATCAAGGAGATCCTTGACCAGGAGGAGCAGAAGTACGCCGAGACCCTGGAGAAGGGCAAGCGTCTGGTCAAGAAGACCGCCGAGCACTTTAAAAAGTTGAACCAGCCCATTCCCCTGGTGGAGATGATCTCCCTTTACGACACGCACGGCATTCCCCCTGAGATCGCTCGCGAGTCGGCAGAGGAGATGGGGGCATTGGTGGAGCTGCCGGATAATTTCTACTCACTGGTGGCCAAGAAGCGCATCCGGGCCGAGAAAGTAGAAGCCAAGGCCACCCTGCCCGGCAAGACACTGCTTTTATTCTACGAGCATCCCTTTGAGCAGGTCTTCCAAGCAGTGGTGCTGGATGTGATGCAGGACGGCAGCGTCATCCTGGACCAAACGCTGCTGTATCCGGAGGGCGGCGGCCAGCCGGCCGATCACGGCACTCTGGAGAAGGGAGGACAGATCTTCCCGGTAGTGGATGTGCAAAAGTCGGGAGACGTTGTGCTGCATAAGTTAGCAAAGCCGGGTTTGGCGAAAGGCGACTATGTCACCGGCCAGGTGGACATGCGTCGCAGGCTGGCGCACGCCCGCCATCATACGGCCACTCACCTGGTGCACGACTCCGCAAAACGCGTTTTAGGCAAGCACGTCTGGCAGGCGGGAGCCCAGAAGAGCGAGGATCGGGCCCGTCTGGACATATCCCACTACAAGCGCATCACCGACCAGGAACTGAAAGCCATCGAGCTGGAGGCTAACAGGCGGGTGATGGAGATGGAGATCGTGGAGACCCAGTTCCTTCCCAGGACGGAGGCGGAGAAGCTCTTCGGCTTTGAGCTGTACCAGGGAGGCGTGCCGCCCGGAAATCAGATTCGCGTGGTGCGGGTGGGCAGCGACATCGAGGCCTGCGCGGGAACGCATGTCACCAATACGGGCATGATCGGGGCCATCAAGATCCTGCGCGCCGAGCGCATTCAGGACGGTGTGGAGAGGATCGAGTTTGCTGCCGGCGAAGCGGCCGTGCGGGCCGGCCAGGAGCGCGATGATCTGCTCTCCGGAGCCGCAGACGTGCTGCGCGTTCCGAACGAGCAGCTGCCCCGCACGGCGGAGCGCTTCTTTGAAGAGTGGAAGGGCCAGCAGAAGGAGATCGAGCGGCTGAAGGAGGACTTGGCAAAGGCGCGGCTCCAGACGCTGGTAGCTGAAGCCGAGATTTGGGAAGGTCTAAGAATCGTGGTGCAGAAGATGGGCAGCGCCGACACTGATGAGCTTCTCAAGGCGGCGGCGCTTTTGGCGGAGCAGGACTGCGTCGCCCTTTTGGGTAGCGTTACGGGCAAGCTGGTGGCCGCCGTAGGCCAGTCGGGCCTGGCGAAGGGCGTCAAGGCGGGCAGCATCATCCGGGCCGCGGCCAAGGCGCTGGGCGGGGGCGGCGGCGGGCGACCAGAGCTGGCGCAGGGTGGAGGGCCCAATGCCGAGAAGCTGGACGAGGCCCTGGCGGCGGGAAGGGAGGCGATGAGGGCGGGTTGAAGAGCCCAATCACCTTTTTTCGCGCGAAAAAAACAACTCAAGCCGTCTGCATCAAATCTATTTCCCCGGCGGGAATGGGCTTTGCCACCAGCCTACAGGCGCGATATTTCTCCATGACCTCATCGATCTGCCGGGAGGTATCCGGCGAGATGTAAGCCTCATCGCATAGATTGCATACCCTGGCGGGAACATTTTTTATGACCAGCAGAGTTTCCTCTACCCGGATCCGAAGCTCGGTGAACCCGTCATGCAACTTACCTCTGCCACAGAGGCATAGGTCATCTACGTCTTTCGTATCCGATGATCGAGCCATTTTTCCTCGTCCGCTCTATAAACAGTCACAATTTTCACCAAATTCCTGCCCTTTGCTGCCACAACGTGAAAGGCATATCCCAAAATGTATCCCAGTATCAAGGATGATGGATATGGGAAATCATCCGGATAATCTTCTATTATCTCTCCATTTATTATTAAACATATCAGGTCCTGGGTTGAGACACCTTGCTCTGCCATCCTCTCCCTGGCGTGCACTGTGATCTCAAACTGCTCATCAAGGACCAGCTTTCGGATCTCATCGATTGCGTCCATCTATCCCCTCATCTACCTTTTAAACGCTATGTTCTTGATGTTGTCGTTTGGAACATCCGGGAGTGTAGTCCCGAAAGCTTTGACTTTAAATACCAATCAATGCGGCATGGGAAAGAAGAATAAGGTTGCAGAGCTAACAGAGAGGAAGATCAGATATCTCATTCGGGACTGCACATCGGGTCCGGGCAGGATCGCATCCTTGCTCCGGCATACGCTCTCTGTTGTGTCTTGCGGTGGCCCTGCTGGCGGAGCAGGACTACGTCGCCCTTTTGGGCAGCGAGACAGGAAAGCTGGTGGCGGCTGCAGGTAGGTCGGGCCCGGAGAAGGGCGTCAAGGCGGAGAGCATCATCCGGGCCGCGGCCAAAGCTCGCACAGGGCAGAGGGCCGGATGCGGGCGGAGTGGACAGGAAGCAGGTCATTGAAATATCCCAGATCCTCGGAGAACTTTTTAACGTCGAAAGACAAATGACCTACTGATGGAATCCATTGAAGAGATCATGGCATCGCTGCCTCCTGAGCACCAGCAAGAGGTCCGCGACTTCGCCATGTTCTTGGCGGAGAAGAGAGCCAAGCCGAAAAGGAGAAGGCTTCGGCTGGATTGGGCCGCAGGCCTCAAAGAGTTTCGCGATCAGTACACATCGCTGGAGCTTCAGAAGGACTCGTTGGACTGGTGGGGCGATTGATGTACCTGCTGGATACCAACGTATGGCTTGAGCTTCTTCTTGCAGTCAGGCGCATCTGCCTTTCCACCTTCGATCTGAGACGAGTGCTCTCTGCCATGAAGAGTTTCCATCTGGACTTCGACGATGCTTGTCAATACGTTGCTGCAGAAAGAAACGGCTTGGTGCTCGTAAGCTTCGATGCCGACTTCGACAAGACCGATATGGGACGAAAGACGCCTGCAGATATCTTAGATGGCGGCCTCTAGCAATTGAGGACTCTGTCTTTCGATCCTTTCCAGCCCCATATTCCCCAAAATCCAAGCCGTGAAAAACTCACCAGCTTCTAGTACAGCTGGGCCTAATTAAAGCCATGATTGTGAGAGGATAATGTGCCTTTGTGAACGGCTGATCGTTCTTCGCGCCTTCGCGGCTTCGCGTGAGATTCGACAGGGTCCGGTTTCACGCGAAGGCGCGAAGCCGCGAAGTTAAAACACTGGTTTATTTCGGCCCGGCTGTGCTAGGCATAGCCCATTGCAGGAATGGCACTCTGAGGAAGCGGTAAAGCATGGATATACCCGATCGGTCCTCATGTTTATATCAAAAGAGCATCCAACAGAATCTTCGTGATTAATGAAGATCTGCTGGAAAGGATCACCACAAATCCCAAAGTAATGGTAGGCAAACCCGTTATCCGAGGCACTCGGCTCACAGTGGAGTACATCCTGGGACTCCTGGCCCATGGCAGCACCATGGAGGAGATCCTGGTGGAGTATCCCGGCTTGGAAAAGGACGACATCTATGCCGGTCTCCTCTTTGCCTCCAAGACCCTTCAAGATGCCTCCTTCGTCCTCATCGCGGCAGAGGCCGTTTAGATGCGATTTCTGGTTGACGAGTGCCGAGCCCCTCTGCCGCACATCTGTCGTTTCCTCTGTTCCTACCATCAGCACCTTCTCTAAACCGTCTTTCCCAAAAGGTATTTAGGGATTGCTTGGGTAGAGAGTCTAATGGCCGCCAAGGAAAGACGAATGGCATCAAAACCCGAAATCCCAAACCCCCAAGCGACTGGCCAGTCCGAACCACCACTACGTGCGGAGTTTGTAGCTGAGACCCTCCAGTCCATAGCTGAGTTGGACTTGGGCCTGGGAAAGACCTTTTCCAGCAAGAAGGAGTTTCTGGATGATCTAGAGCGCCTGTAGATTTTTATGTCCTATGATTATCGCAGGTCGCCAACATTCGATAAGAAATTTAAAAAGCTCACCGAAAAGGATCAGGTTTTAAAAAACAAATTTGTCAATAAAATTAGCCAAGTTTTGGATAATCCAAAGATCGGCGATTTCAAGAGATATGATTTAAACCTAACCTCCCGAAATTTCAGGCGCACAAGTTTAGCGCCTGAATAATTTCCCTCTGTTTTTTTGTCATTTCAGTGTCAATTATCTGTCCGTCCGCTAAAGAAATTTTTCTAAATTTCTCCAATTGCAGAAGCAAAAGTTCTACAGAATATTTATCTAGTAGCTTTGCTTCCCTCATCATATTTATCAGTCGTGACCTGATGATTAGACTCAGGAAAGCGATGAAAATGAACCCTCTTGTTGTCTTATCGCTGTGAGTATTCAATGGAAGGATGTCAATTTCACTTTTCAATGCCTTGAAGCTCTTTTCAATTTCGTCGCGTTCGCGATAAAGAGATAGGCACTTCATCTCGTCGAAGTCCCCTGAGTAGAATATGATGTACTTGCCCATTTTGTTCATTCTTTGTGCGACTGCGTTTTGTTTAATCGCAACATCAAAGCGATTATCGATCACATGCCAATCGAAGAAGTTTCCAAATCCTTTCGCTTTATCTTTGAAAACTACGTAGGAGTTGCTGTTCTTATTCAAGCGCACCTTGAGCAACTCTTCGCGAATATCATACAGTCTGCTTAGAAGGGTCTGCTTCTCGGTTTGTTCTAGTTTAGGGTCATAATATACATATCCATGGACTTCAATAGAGTCGATATTATATGAAATTGGCTTGGCAAAAATTGGGTCCTTGTTAAACTTATGCAGATATTTTACATCATTGAGATCCTTTTGCGCTTCTGTCAGCAGGTGCTTCAAATCATTCAACTGCAATCTAGCCGCCATGATAAATGAGATTTTATTGGTCATCAGCTCACGGAGATTGCTCAAGCTGAAGAATCCGCGATCCATCACAGCAACAAAGTTTTGAATACCATGAGCTTTAATCTTTTCCAAAGTGCCAGAAAGTGTACTGACATCGGAAATACTGCCGGGGAAGATGTCATACATCACAGGGATCCCTTTGTCTTTGTCCAGAATCAGCGATAGATTGATTTGCGGAAGAGATTCGCCATCACGATTGTATCCATATTCAAGAAGGTTGATGAGCTGAGAGTAACTTGACAGACTCGTAATATCGTAAATTAGAGTATCTTTCGTACCGGTTCCTTCGATAAGCTGGGACATGAACCGGTCTGGAATATTGCTTTCACCCAATCGACCGAGAAGTTCACTTACTCGTTGGCTGGTAAGACTGATTTGAGGGGATTCGAGGGCAAGAGAGGTTCCTTCGTACCATGAATCGACATTCTTCATTGCCGTAGGTCGTATAATCCGGTTGAATGCCAATGCACGAACCATGGACACCTCCGAAGAAGGTAACAAAACCTCTAGATAGCGATCCAGTTTTAGCTCATCCATAATTGACTGGAGAACGAATATGGAACCATAATCAAAGGACGACTTGACTGCCATGGTTTTCTTTTTTGTCTTCTCTTTGACCTCGTCAGGGGCGGAACGCATCCGGACCGGCTGGCCATCTACATTTCTGCCTAAATATTTTGACTTATGCCTGATCTGTTTTTTCTCCTTGTCGTAGTAAGGAGTTTCTTCATACCAATATTCGATCCCATTTTTCACTTTGATTCTTCTAGTGGATTGCATTATGCGCCTCAATATTAGTAGGCGCATAAAGTATAAAAACCTTTCGGCTAGAAGGACGAACTGGGATTATTTTTCAAAATAAGGGCTTTAAAATTGAGATCGATCGGTTAATGCGTCTACTTGATCCGGGAGGTTAGGTTTAAAAGGCGTCCAAGGAGTTCATGTTAATCCTTTTGTGATCCTCTATCGCGTCTCAGGAAATATGATCGAGTTCGTGAACATTGACCATCACGATAAAATTTATAGAAAATCTAAAAATTAAATATATTGCCTTTGGCAAAGGCTATGTCCTCCCCCAGTTCCTCCATAGTGTAATGCCTCTCGATCTTTCTTTTTCCCAGCTCTTCGAGAAATTCCCGTTTAGAGATCCCTGCCAGCCTACGTGCCGGGCCCATGGTGAGAATGCCCCTCTGGTAAAGTGCCAGGGCTAATTCGAGTTTCAATACCTTCTCCTGATCGCTTCGGGGTATCTTCATGGAATTGAGGACATCGCTTTGGATAGCTATCGTTGTCATAATACGATAATTACTATTTCATCGATCACTAATCAATTTTTTGTATGGGCAGGGACATAAGGCCCATTGCCTCATGTGCATCAAGTGAAGATGATGCAAATGCAAGCGGAAGAGCAATCAAGGCATCCTTCGAAATCGCGAGGATCCAAAAAAACCACAACGGACCCAGAAAGAAACGATCATAAATTGAGGTTAGCCACTGCTTATGAGATTGAGGATCGCGTTTATAGCCTCTTTCGCCACCTTTTTTGCATCCAGCTTCGCGTCTATCTGCACAAATCGCTCCGGCTCAAGGGCGGCCATGCGCCGGAAGTTCTCATCCACCAATCGCAGGAATTCAAGCCTCTCGAACTTCTGCCGTCCCTGGCGCGATTGCATTCTTTGCAGGGCGACTTTTGGGTCTAAAACGAAGAGCAGTGTTCTATCTGGCGGCAAATTCCAGGGTCGGTAGATGCTCTGGATCCATGACACCGGATCGGGCACAATTCCACTCAGCGTCACGCCCTGGTATGCGGCGGTGGAGTCGGCATATCTATCGGACAGGATAATTGCACCCGTTTCCAGAGCGGGAAGGACGGTCTTGGTGAGATGATGGGCGTGGTCCGCCATGAAGAGGAAAAGCTCTTGCATACGTTTAGCGGCCGAGGATTCCGTCTCGTCGTCCACTCTTGCCATTTCCGCTCTCAGGATCTTTCCTACCTGCCCAGACGTAGGCTCGGCGGTAAGCACCAATCTCCTTTCCGGCATTGTCTCTGCTAGCCATGCGGCAATATGTCTGGCAGTCGTGCCCTTTCCCGAGCCGTCGATGCCCTCCAGGGTGATGAGCAGTCCCTTCACACTCTAATGCATGGGGATAAAGAGTGATTAAATTATCGCTGGTGATCAGTTTGGGAGGAAAATAGATTTTGTCGCCCGATACTAACTCTGGTACGTCATCCGATGGGTATCCGCAGTCAGCCCAGTAACCCTCGTAGCGGGCGTGTGTACCGCATTTGGGTTGTCTCATGGTCATAGGTAGACAGATAGTCAGTATCCTACCATAAGGACCTATCAACGCGGCCTGTAGTCCCCTTCTTGCACCAACATTCACAGCAGAACATATTCTAAGCTCATGTCAGCCCTCTAAAGGGACGTTACTTGAATGCAGCCGGAATTTATAAAGTTTTCCCAAGCCTGATACAACAATTTCCGGGGTGTGTCTTTGCTGCCTAGTAAGCTTTAAGTCGAAGTTCTACACTATCAATGCTGAGGTGCAATACTTGACCGACAAGATCTATGTAATTGGACACAAGAGTCCCGATACCGATTCTGTAACATCTGCAATCGCTTATGCCAATCTGAAGAACGCCATGGGAATGAAAGAGGTCGTCGCTGCCGCCGCCGGAGACATCAACGACGAGACCAAGTTCCTGCTGGATTACTTCAAAGTTGCATATCCTGAGAAGCTCACCGATGCCACCGACAAGATGGTCATCCTGGTAGATCACAATGAGATGGCTCAGGCTGTGGACAAGCTCTCAATGGAAAATATCGTGGAGATCGTAGACCACCACAAGATCGGCGGCCTTGCTACCGGCAAGCCCATATTCTTCCTCAATGAGCCGGTGGGCGCGACGGGCGGCATCATCGCGAACCTCTATGAGCAGAACAATATCGCCATCAGCAAGGAGATGGCAGGCCTGATGATGTCAGCCATTCTCTCCGATACTGTGCTCTTCAAGTCTCCTACCTGCACCCCTCGCGACAAGGCAGCCGTCGAGAAGCTGGCCAAGATCGCGGGCGTCGATCCCATGAAGTTCGGCATGGAGCTCTTAAAGGCCAAGAGCAACATGTCCTCCAAGTCTGCCAAGGACATTCTCATGGGCGACTTCAAGAAGTTCGACTTCTCCGGCACCAAGTCCGGCGTGGGCCAGGTCGAGGTCATGGACCTAGCTGATCTCGCACCCAAGAGAGCAGCCATACTCGATGAGATGAATAAGATGAAAGAGGCAGAGAAGCTGGATATGGTCGTGCTTATGCTCACGGACGTCATGAAAGAAGCCAGCGATCTGCTCTTCGTAGGAAATGCGACGGCAGCCGCAGGATTTGAGAAGGCTTTCGGCGGCAAGCTCGCCAATAACTCCATCTACAAGGAGAAGTGCCTCTCTAGGAAGAAGCAAGTAGTCCCGCCCCTGGAAGGCGCTTTTAAGAAGTAGCGTTTCCTGGATAAAGGTTGAAGGTGGCTCTTGCCATCTTCGTTTTCACTATTTTTGCAGCTTTCAACATTTGAGCCCTCTGCTGGTCCCATGTGCACTCTGTGTCTGCCGTGGTAGTTCGTAATCATGTGGTTATAACCAGCGTCTAACGACGTTTCCACCACAGAGACACAACGCTCACAGAGGACGCTCAGAGACGAACTAACAACTGGAAAACCATTCTCTCTATCTGCCAGGATGTACTTTCTCGCGGTCCATGCGCACCAGCGGCTTGGAGAGATGGCGGCGGGCGATGGGAGGCACCTCGTAGTAGCCCTTTTCCAGATCTCTGGGGAGGTGCAGGTGCACTCTGCCCTCGGCATGGGTCTTGCAGTGGCGGCAGCGGTAGCCCTGACCTTTGCCTGCGGACTCCATTCTTTTTTGGCACTCCGGACAGAGTGGCGCAGACGTTTCCACAATATCAGCCAGATGCAGGATGTTGATCTTCTCCAGGTTAAGTGTGCCCTCCTGCACCGAGCCGTAGACCTCAATCTCATCGCCTAAAATAAGCTGCTTGACTATGGCGCGAAAGTTCTTGGTGGGCTCAAAGGCGGCGCAGTTAATGCGGGCATCATTTTCTTGCAGCGGGAAGAAGAGATGGCCCCCGGCAATAGCCTTCGCCGGTTTTGCCACAAAACCGTGCAGCCGGTAGCTCTGGCAATCAAGGACATCACTCAAGAGGCCTTGCAGGATGTGGGCATCTGTGCCCTGGTTGGTCCGGTAGAGCACGCTTCTCTCTACCGGTTCCGATTTTATGGTCTGGAATGCCTCTAAAATCGCCTCTGGGTCAGAGCCTCTTATGCCAAATAATACCGGATCTGCGGAGTGGGGGGCAAAGACGATTCTATTATTATGATGATCTACCGTATCCCAGGTGCGTGGATAGGTGAGGGCATCCGCTCTCCAGACGGATTCTTCATCAATGCGGCGCAGCGTGCCCCAGCGCGCCCGCTCCCGGTAGGCGATCAGCTCGTAGGTGAAATCCGGGAGCACGGCTCCAATGGCCGCCAGGGCTCCGATCAGGCCGCGCCCCTTCTTGAAGCCCCGGTACCAGATTCCCTCCTCATCCAGCAGTTTTTTGGCATCTTTTATCTCCAGGATCTCTGTAACGGCGCGCTGGTAGAAAGCCGTCATCTGCGGCGTGCGCCGCGATGCGATCACCAGGCCAGGATTGGTATTCATTCCGGAAAAATCGGACAGTTCCTGCACGCTCTCTAAAGCTACATCCCTGACTTCTTCTGGGCGGTAGCTCTTAAGCTCGATGGCTATGGCGGCGTTGCCGCGTGTTTTATATCGGGCGCAGGGATTGAGACGAATGAGTTTTGGCAGGCCTGCTATCTCTCCCAAAGGCCGAAGCCTCTCCATCAGCACCGCGGAAAGGTATGTGGTGCATAGTCCCCTCTCAGAATCGGTATCATCAATTCCAATGAACATAGTCAGCCTTAAATAGCCGTCAAACTGAGATATATAATGATGGATAAGGAACTTCTCGCCGAGCGCGTGGAGGAGGTTCTAAGGCAGGCCGGATTTTCTACATCGGATCGCTGCTATCTCCGTCCCAGGAGCTTCGATCTTGCTGCCCGAAAGGGTGATCTTTTCCTGCTCATAAAGATCCTCTCCAATATCGACGGCCTGAATGAGCAGACAGCCACAGAGGTGCGCCGTCTGGCCAAGCATCTTTTTGCCAGCCCCATTCTGGTGGGCGAGAAGACCCGAGACCAGTACCTGGAAAGGGGAGCTGTCTATTTTCGCTATGGCATTCCTACGCTTAATCTTAACACCCTGGCGGACTGCCTTCTGGATGATGCCCTGCCCTTGGTCTACGCTGCGCACGGTGGGCTTTATGTGCGTATCGACGGCACCAGGATGAGAGAGCTAAGGCTGGCGCGCGGCATCTCGTTAGGTGCATTGGCGTCAGAGCTTGGCGTCTCCCGCCGCACCATAAGCAAGTATGAGGTGGAGGACATGGACACAACGGTGGATGTGGCTATCAAGCTGGAAGAGATATTCGAGCAGGAGCTGATCCAGCCCGTGGACCCCTTCCTTCCCGGAAATGCCGTGGTGGATAAGGGGCCGGTGACTGACAATATCCTGCGCCTGCTATTGGAGATAGGCTTTGAGGTAGTTCCCACGGCCCAGGCCCCCTTCAATGCCATAAGCCGAACGGAGGGTCTGGTGGTGCTGACAAGCGTAAGCAAATTTTCTCAGAGCATGCTCAAGAAGGCCCGGCTCATGAGCAGCCTTTCTGCCGTAGCCAGGACCAAGTCAGTGGTAATCGTAGACGGCGAGACCAAGCTGGAGTGCATCGAAGATACGGCCTTGATCGAGAAGCGCGAGCTGGAGGGCATTGACGCCACCCGCGAGTTCGAGGATCTGGTGGCCGAGAAGCAGAATAAATAAGATTACTATCACAAAAATCATATAGGTCAAACCCAAGTAAGCAGCATGAGACAATCCTTATTATTGCTGATAACCAGCATTTTATTGGTAGCTGCATCCTGGGGACCGGTGGCCGCACAGGGAAATCTTGCAATCAATTCTACAGATGCTGGCATCAATTACAGCATTAATTCCAGTATCAACGCCAGCACCTCCATGGGCACAATGAACCTGGCCCTATTCAGCATGCCCGATACCCGGCAGAGCACGGAATACTCCTGCGGCGCTGCCGCCATGCAGGCCGTTCTGGGCTACTATGGCAGAGACATTGGTGAAGAGGACGTGGGAGAGATGCTCAACACCAATGAAGAGTCCGGAACCTATCCCGACGATATTATCAGGGTGGCCGGGGCACTTGGTCTACGGGCTGAATATAAAGAAAACATGACCATGGCTGATCTGGAAAACAACGTAGCAGAGGGAATACCGGTCATTGTGGACTGCCAGGCCTGGAGGAGCGTCTCGCAGTACAATGAATCCTGGGCGGATACCTGGTACAATGGGCATTGGCTGGTAGTAATTGGGGTAGATGAAAACAATGTGACCTTAGAAGACCCCTACATATTGGGAGATCGGGGCTTTATGCCTCGCGAGGAGTTTCTGGCACGCTGGCACAACGTGCGCGGCCTGGACGAGACGGATACCGGAAAGCAGATTCACATGGGAATTGCCATTCGCGGAGAGATGCCTGCCTCCTCTTCCGGACTGCGGCACGTTGATTGAGAATAAAAATGAAATCGATAATGGATAGGATCAAAGAGTCGGGCAGAGTTTTCGTCTTTGGAATTGCCGGGGACAGCGGCTCAGGGAAGACCACCATCTCTCTCGGCATAAAGAGGATACTGGGCGAGGAGATGGTCTGCTCCTTCTCCATGGACGACTATCACAGCCTGGACCGGAAGGCGAGAAAAGAGCGCAATATTACGCCACTGCATCCTGAGGCCAACCACCTGGGGCTGCTGGCAGATCATCTGGAGGCTTTGCGGCGCGGGGAGGCCATTGCCAAGCCGGTTTACGATCACGGCATTGGTGAGATCAGCGGCACGGTGTCCTTCGGTCCGGCTCCCGTGATAATCGTGGAGGGCCTGCATCCCTTTTTCACGCCGAGGCTACGCAGTCTCATCGATTTCAAGATCTTTGTCGATCCCTCGCGCTCGGTGAAGAGGCTGTGGAAGGTGCGCCGTGATGTGGGCGAGCGGGGCTATGAACCGGCCCAGGTTATGGCCGAGATCCTGCAGCGCGAGCCGGACTACAAGCTCTATGTGGACATTCAGAAGATTTATGCCGAGATCGTGGTCAAGATTCGGGATTCCCACTTTCATCCTAATCTTCTTGAAACGGAGCCCAACCCCGACTGGTACTCGGTGCGGCTCGTTCAGCAGATGCTGGATCAGCCCGTCTCCCAGGTCGGACTGACCATTGATTTAAGCAAAATTCTGAGAAGCTCGGAGCACGATTTTTCCATCGAGTTTCAGCGAGACGATTACTACGGGAAAAAGGTGGGCATCATGACGGTGGACGGCGAGATTCATCAGTCTATGATTGCCGATCTGGAGAAGAAGCTGGGCGATTCGCTGGGCACTTATGCCGTCATCAGCGACCGGCGCGAGCAGTACGTCAATGCCATCGGTCTCTCCCAGTTGATCTTGACCTGGAGCTGTATCGAGAAGCTGGAGCATCTACTCGGCAAGAACTGATTGTGAGAGGATAATGCGCCGTTGTGAACGGCCGGTCGTTCTTCGCGCCCGTCAAGGCTTCGCGTGAGATTCAACCGGGTCCGGTTTCACGCGAAGGCGCGAAGCCGCGAAGTACAAAATAAACAAATTCCAGGCCTCGCTGTACCAGCCCCCCAGCTCCTGCGGGAGGGCGAAAGCCGAGCCCTCCCTGTGTTACCTGTTTTACCAGTGCTCCCTGGCCATAATCTCATCCAGGCTTTTGCGGCCTCGTGGGCCGGGCTCCTCGGCAGGGTAGCCCAGGGGCAGCAGAGCTACGACTCTTATTTCCGGGGGCACGCCCAGGATCTCCTTCACCTTATCCTCGTAGAAGGCACCGATCCAGCAGGTACCCAGACCCAGCGCGGCGGCGGCCAAAGTCATGTGATCCAGGGCGACTGCCACATCGATGGCGTAGGCCGGCTGGCCGCAGGTCATGACCAGATCGGAGGTTCCGCAGGCGGCGATGACCACGGGTGCCTGGCCCACAAATTGCTGGTCTCTGGCGGCCTTGGCCAGCAGGCTACGCGTAGCGGCATCTCTTACTACTATGAAGCGCCAGTCCTGCATATTCCGGGCGGAAGGCGCAAGCCTGCCGGCTTCCAGAACGGCTAAAAGCAACTCTTCTTCCACCGGCACATCCCGGAAGTTTCTTATGCTCCGGCGGGCCCGGATGGCCTGCATCAGATCCATTGGCAGATCAAGACCTCTTCTTCATCTCTTTCTCGATCTCCTGGCCGGCTTCGGTCAGGCACCAGATGCCTTCATTCTCGAAGACGAGGCTTCTTTCCGCCATATCAGCCAGGATCTTCTTGACGGATATTGCAGGGATGTGTTCGAATTTGGCGACCTTTTCCGCGGACAGCTTGCCCTTGGCGCCCAGGATCTGAACAACTCTCTCTCGATGCCTGGTTCCCATGATGAATCCCATGTTACTGGCTAAGTCTTCTGGCATAATTTACTACCTCTTTTTGGCGTTAGCTTTATTAGCTGTTCACCTCAATGTTAAAAGTGGCGGGCAGTCCGGGTGGTTCGGCGTCACCTATAACCCGAAATCGTCGATACGCGGGGGGCGAAGCTGACGGAAGACTTTGGGTGCTGTGTGCTCAGTCCAGTTGCGAACTATGATTCTCCGTCCTGCAGGGATGGCACCGGTCCATGGATTTTCCTGAAGGAAGGTCTGTGTACCATAATAGCGGGAACCGGTTCAGGCCCGGAAGGGAGCAGACCCACCGCGGGTAACTATCGCTTACAGGTATATGGGGAGGAGAACGCTTCGGGATTAACTGGCATGCAGGCTCGTTGGCAACCGTCGGCAGGCCTGCCATTTAATCTTAATTTTGCAGGATTCCACAGTATTTCAATATTTTCTCGATATATTCAGTGCTGTTTTTTTTCTTGGCGTTATGGACCGCCTCAGGAAGTCTGCCATCCTCAACTCCAAAATTATCTTTAAGGTAAAGGGCGGTTGCGACCAAGGAGAGATCGGTGGCATTGAATTTGCCAAACTGCCTTACAAAGTCGTCTACTGCTTGCCGCTCTTCGTCGTCAAGAAGGGCAAAGAACAGCTCCGCGCTCTCACTTGATCTTATAAAATAGCCTTCATTATCTTTCCAGGCTACTTTTATATCCGCAAAGCTTCGCGGCTTCGCGCCTTCGCGTGAAACTGCGGGTCTTGATATTGCGGCCCCGGTAGAGGATCGTCTCCTCGAAGCCCTTGTTGAGCGCTTCGATGAGCGCTGCCTTGCCGTCCTTGGAAAGGCCCATGCCCTGCTCCAGCGGCTCAAAGAACTCGTCCTTGATCATGCGCCTGCTGAAAAGATAGATTACCGTCTCATCTACATAAATGCGGAACATCTCAATGATATCGAAGACCAGCGACATCTTGTTGTAAGAGTCGGTGTGCAAAAAACCCACGTAGCGATCAAGGCCCGCAATGATGCAGCCCTTTTCCACCATGGAGTAGAGAACGCCGTATCCGTAGTTGAGCAGAGCATTGAACTCGTCCTTGGCCGGATTTCGGCTCCGTCCTGTGAAATGGTACTTTTCAGGCATGATGGAGGAGAGAGCTTCAAAGTAGGCCCGCGCCGCCTTGCCCTCCAGGCCGAGCATATCCTGCCGCCGGGCGTCAATGTTACCCCGCAGCCTCTTCATCTGCTCTCTGGACTGCTCGATCTCCTCGATGAACCCATCCAGCTCCTCTCTCTTCTCCTCTCTGGTCTTCCTCAATTTGGTGAGCAGCTCGATCTGGTTGTCCAGCTTCTTTTGTCCCCACTCTTTCGCCAAATTCAGGCCTTCCGTTGTGTCGTAGATTTCCAGTTGCCTTCTGCGAATCAGAGTGGTACTGCCCAGCTTGGGATGCCATACTCTGCCGTAGGGGTCCCCGTAGGAATCAAGAAAAACGATATCAATGTTGTTGTCCACGGCCAGCTTGATGGCATCTGTGGTGATGTATGCAGACGTTGTAATTAAAATGCTGCCTACTTTGCTCAAATCCACAGCGTCCCTGGGATCGACGGTCTTGTTTCAATCCCGGTCGGGTTTTCAAGTGCGCTGCAACCTGCATAGATCCTCGAGCTCCGATTCTCTGGATGGAGTTTCAATCCCTGTCGGGTTTTCAAGTGCGCTGCAACCTGCGTTGGTAGCAGTGCCTCCGGGCCGCCGAACTGTTTCAATCCCTGTCGGGTTTTCGAGTGCGCTGCAACACATCAACCTGAAAAATAACAGCATCAGGCTTAAGCCGTTTCAATCCCTGTCGGGTTTTCAAGTGCGCTGCAACTGCCGAATGTACCCAAGTATGGATTGCGATTGATTAGTTTCAATCCCTGTCGGGTTTTCAAGTGCGCTGCAACATGAGGAGCTTGATATCTACATCGGTATCGAATAGAGGTTTCAATCCCTGTCGGGTTTTCAAGTGCGCTGCAACTGCGGACCATGCAAGCCCCATGCTGCCACAAGCGACGTTTCAATCCCTGTCGGGTTTTCAAGTGCGCTGCAACCGAGGTCGGCTATGATCATAGTCATTGAGCAATCCTGTTTCAATCCCTGTCGGGTTTTCAAGTGCGCTGCAACAATGGTGGGTATCTGTGAGAATACACCAAGCGACTTAAGGTTTCAATCCCTGTCGGGTTTTCAAGTGCGCTGCAACGTATCCAATTACCCCGTTCATGGACGCTGATGCAAAGTTTCAATCCCTGTCGGGTTTTCAAGTGCGCTGCAACTAAACAAGATGATATCTCCTGTTACCAAACTGAGATCGTTTCAATCCCTGTCGGGTTTTCAAGTGCGCTGCAACGATGGAAATCCTGACCCAAGCGGAGAACGAAAAGATGTTTCAATCCCTGTCGGGTTTTCAAGTGCGCTGCAACATCGATTTTCAAATCGATGGTCATGAATATAGCTCCGTTTCAATCCCTGTCGGGTTTTCAAGTGCGCTGCAACGGCAATCCACCGATTTCTTCAGAGCATCGCACATTTGTTTCAATCCCTGTCGGGTTTTCAAGTGCGCTGCAACTATTCAAAGGCAATAGGCTCCAACGCTGTCCTTGACGTTTCAATCCCTGTCGGGTTTTCAAGTGCGCTGCAACGCAACATGGCTGATAACTATCTTCTGGCCCATTAGTTTCAATCCCTGTCGGGTTTTCAAGTGCGCTGCAACTAAACAAGATGATATCTCCTGTTACCAAACTGAGATCGTTTCAATCCCTGTCGGGTTTTCAAGTGCGCTGCAACATAATCTCTCCATTGAACACCTACCGGGCAGGCCACAGTTTCAATCCCTGTCGGGTTTTCAAGTGCGCTGCAACGATGGAAATCCTGACCCAAGCGGAGAACGAAAAGATGTTTCAATCCCTGTCGGGTTTTCAAGTGCGCTGCAACATCGATTTTCAAATCGATGGTCATGAATATAGCTCCGTTTCAATCCCTGTCGGGTTTTCAAGTGCGCTGCAACGGCAATCCACCGATTTCTTCAGAGCATCGCACATTTGTTTCAATCCCTGTCGGGTTTTCAAGTGCGCTGCAACTATTCAAAGGCAATAGGCTCCAACGCTGTCCTTGACGTTTCAATCCCTGTCGGGTTTTCAAGTGCGCTGCAACTCTGGAACGTCCATGCCCATATTTTCCATTCTCGGAAGTTTCAATCCCTGTCGGGTTTTCAAGTGCGCTGCAACGACAACGGCGATCTCCATATCATCGGCATCCCCGGCCCGGTTTCAATCCCTGTCGGGTTTTCAAGTGCGCTGCAACTTTAAAGCCCCACAAAGCCACATCCACACAGAATCAGTTTCAATCCCTGTCGGGTTTTCAAGTGCGCTGCAACTGTGTGGGCGAAATATGGCCACCGGGGAGCTGGCAGAGGTTTCAATCCCTGTCGGGTTTTCAAGTGCGCTGCAACCAAGAATGGATCGATCGTGGTAAGGTCTACAACCACCGTTTCAATCCCTGTCGGGTTTTCAAGTGCGCTGCAACATCACTTCAGCCGTTGCCTGGTCGATGTGGCCCGGCGAGTTTCAATCCCTGTCGGGTTTTCAAGTGCGCTGCAACCGCATCATAAATGCATGAAAGATCCGGCAATCGGGCAAGTTTCAATCCCTGTCGGGTTTTCAAGTGCGCTGCAACATAAGATTGCCTCAAAGCCATACTTCGACGATAGAAGGAGTTTCAATCCCTGTCGGGTTTTCAAGTGCGCTGCAACACAACCGTTTCAAAGAGATTGACTCGCAAATATCGAGTTTCAATCCCTGTCGGGTTTTCAAGTGCGCTGCAACCCGGATTGGGGAACGCATCCGAGTAGGTCTGAGACCGAGTTTCAATCCCTGTCGGGTTTTCAAGTGCGCTGCAACTTCTTTGCGGCCAGGACACCACGTGGCTCAAGCAGAGTTTCAATCCCTGTCGGGTTTTCAAGTGCGCTGCAACCTCTCTGCGATCTGTGGTGGAAAGCTCTCTTGAATCGTTTCAATCCCTGTCGGGTTTTCAAGTGCGCTGCAACTTGGCTTTCAGGATCGCTTTCACGTCTTTGATCTGAAGTTTCAATCCCTGTCGGGTTTTCAAGTGCGCTGCAACTTTATGATGTCAATGAAAACGGCATTGTCGATAAGTTTCAATCCCTGTCGGGTTTTCAAGTGCGCTGCAACCTTGGGACTGGTTCCTACCGATGTTGCATTTATCGCGTTTCAATCCCTGTCGGGTTTTCAAGTGCGCTGCAACAGTAGGATATGGAATTAGGGAGGACTGAGAGAAATGGTTTCAATCCCTGTCGGGTTTTCAAGTGCGCTGCAACCATAGGACAGCTTCAGATCCTTCCTGATGAGTCCCGCAGTTTCAATCCCTGTCGGGTTTTCAAGTGCGCTGCAACCAACAGAGACTTTTATAACGACCTGGGAGATGAAGCGTTTCAATCCCTGTCGGGTTTTCAAGTGCGCTGCAACGAAATCGACGCAACGTAATACAAAGAGCGAAAGCCGTTTCAATCCCTGTCGGGTTTTCAAGTGCGCTGCAACAATTAGGTAATCATCTACGCCTGTATTTTGGATTCCGTTTCAATCCCTGTCGGGTTTTCAAGTGCGCTGCAACGGCGGGTCAAAAATGGTCCTTTTACCCTAAAAACCTTTCTAAAAGCTCGAAAATCAACCCCTAAAAAATGGACCTCTGGCGTACCAGGCCTTTATAAAGGTCCATGAAAAACTAGATCACATTCGACTTCTTCTCGGGCATCTTCAGCCCAAGATCGGTAATGGCACCCACACAGCGCTCGCAAAGCACGTAAATGCGCACTTTGTCACCTGCACCAATCTCCGCCTTTATATCATTTTCCATCTGCAGCCGTTGAATGTCGCTGATCTCCAGCTCGAAGACGCTGTATTGCTTCCAGGCTCCATAGCTCTCCAGAATCTTGAAGACTCTGGTGCGGGTGCGATTATCACTAATATCGTAGGTGATGGCAAGTCTCATCTTTTAAACACCAGCGGATAATATTCCTTGAGTTCTCCGGTTATTGCCTTTCGAAGCAGTATGGCCTGCAAACGCACCGCCTTGCGGCGTGTTACGGTGTATTCGAATCTGGGATGGGTGAACTCCTCTTGCATGTAGTCGTCAAACTTCTCCAGGTAGATCTTGAAGGCGTAATCCTTGAGGTGATTGTCGGCTCCAAAGTCCTCATGCTTGAGCATGATCTTGTTGATCAGTCGGAGAGTAAAGGCATCGCAAAATATGGGCCGAAACTCCTCTTGCAAGTCGAGCGCGAGCGCGGGCCGCCCGTGCCTGTCCGCGTGCAGGATGCCCAGGAAGGGGTCCAGGTTGTACTGGCGCAGAGCACTCAGGACCTCATTTTTCATCATGCTGTAGGTAAGGGAGAGAAGCGCGTTGATGTGGTCCTCCGGGGGCCTGCGTGTGCGTTTCTCAAATGTCCATCCGTCAGCCAGGCAGCCGTTCAAAAGGCCGAAGTAGATCTCCGCCGCCTCTCCTTCCATGCCTCGCAGCATGTCCAGGTCGCGGGCCCTGGCGGTCTGCTCCTCCAGTTCCGCCAATCGGCCGTTGTCTGGCACGTCTTTACGGATGAGCAGGGTGCGCGAGTTTCTGATCTTGCCCCGGATGATCTCTTTGGCGATCTTCAGGTTCTCTTTCTCGGTGAGGGCATACTGGCGGCGGCGCACCTCGGCGATGGTGTTCTTCTCTGGCACAAAGCTGCCCCGGTAGCGGCCGTTCTGGGTGAAGTAGTTGAGCACTATGCCGTGCTCGTTGGCCCGCGCCACAAAGGGCGTGGTGAAGTTGATATTGCCGAAGATGTTGATGGTGTCCACCTGGCCCATGGGAAAGGAGGCGATCTCCCCTTCGCCTCTCATAGCTACTACTATCCTGCCGCCGTCTACGCCCACCTGTGAGCCCTGCTTGGTCACGTAAACCACGCTGTCGTCGAAGATGCCTTCACTCTCTTTGCTCATGCCTCTCGCTTCTCCTTTGCGTTTTCTCCTTCCAGCATTCTCGTCTCCTTGGGCAGGCAGTACTGCACGGTACTGCACTTCTCGCACTTTTTGGGGTTATCGGCAAAGTCGGGGATCTTGTCCAGGCTCATGTTACGGATGGCTTCTGCAATTTCGAGAACCTTTTTCCGGTGCCAGGGAGTGATGTGAACCAGATGACGCGATTTAGATTCATATAAATAAATATAACCAACATTGATAGACTCGTCTATTGCCTCTTCAAGTAACATGCAATATGCAGATAATTGAATTTCATCATTGATATAATAAGATTTTCCGCGCTTGCGCTCAACTGGTGTCATTATTTCTCCATTTTCAAGCACATCGATTTTTCCGTGAAGTCCAAGTTTCTGTGATTTAAGATAGACCTCAAGAAACCATCCACCTCTTCTGGAACTCCTCTTATGTTTCAAAGTCCCATCAACCAAATAATAATTTGATTCGATCGTATCATAAAATTTGATATAATAATATCGTCTAGGACAGTAAATATACTGATTGATCTCGTTAACCCCAATTAAATTGCTCTCGTTCATGATCCCTCATATCCTTCAAAAAACAATCTAGATAAAGTGCATCATTTCCAAAAGCTACACTTTGTTCCTTTCCAGCCGCATAAAGCGGATATAAAAAAAAGAAATCTCCTAAGCTATAGAGATTCTTATTTTCATAAGTATTTCCATCAATAATCATGCAGAGCAGCTTTCTTTTTGATAGACTATCATTTAAGAGAGATATGCTATTCTCCGCAGGACCTTTTGAAATCTGGACTGTGAAACCACTAATCATTTCAGGATTTCTTGAAGATTCCGGCGTGTTGACTATGGCAAACAGCTCCGGAGAATTCGCTTTCAGATAAGCGGACCTCGGTTCATCATTTTTTCCTCGATAAATACAGAATCCTGAGACAAAACGTTCGTACTTGAGAGCAAAATCTATTTCTTCGGGTGGTATTCCTTTTAAAAAACCATTTTTGTCAACAAAATCGACTTTTCCCCACCTTAGAAGATAAAACAAGCTATAAATTTTAGCTTTTGACTCGGTGATATCATACACCATTAATTGAATATCTGATCCTCTGTAAAATCTTAACGTATCAATCATATCTTTTTTATGCCAATTTTTCAATCTTTCAAGATCATTTCTTCCAAGCTTCATCCCAAATTGATAATAAAAATGCTTATTTATTCTTTCTTCTGTCAATTTTGCGTAATCAGTTCTTTTATCACTAGGCAATTTATTCGCAACATTTTTGGCATAGTCATATGCTTCAACTGGAGAATAGCGCCATGTAAAAGAATCTGGATTTGAAGTATCTTTGAATATCTTATCCAATTCTAATTTAAATTGGTCTCTATCAAGATTCTGACGAATTCGATTCAGATAGCCTGCGATTCGATCAGATGTGTAACATATCGCCTTACATTCCACGTCCTTATTTCTGAGGCGCCCAAGTCTTTGAATTAAGCTTGATTTATTATATCCAGTAAATATTATCTGATCGACGTGGAAATCAATTCCAACTTCTACTGAAGAATTACTTACCAAAACATCAAATCTTTTTAATTTCTCCAAAAGATCCTGCCTATGAAATCCGTCAATACGTTCGATATTTAAGTCGTGGGTATTCTCCTTGAGTTCATGATACAGAACATCAACTTCATGTATGCCATCAAGCATAATGACTGTTTTTCCTTGTCTGCAAAATTGTATAGTAGCTTCAAGATGCTCCCCACATAATTCTTCAAAAGTACTAAAAATTTTACTGCTTTTAAAATCCAAATCAACTGGTGGCATAACCATTCTATAATCTTTTTCCATGCATTCGTTCCTACTTACTGCTTTCCCGGAACTTTCAATTACAAGTGGTTCTATTCCTATTGCATCTTTTATCCTCTTAATAACCATATCGTCAGGAGTTGCACTCAAAAAATAGAATTTCTTGGCTCGAGATATAGTTTCAGGAAGATCATACATGCAATGAAACAAATATAACATAAAATTTTTTTGTTTTATGTCCGCCAAATGAAACTCGTCCATCACAACCATTTCAAAATGATTAAAAATAGAACTTAAATATTTATCTCTATAAATGTCCTTCATTGCCAGAGTGAATATATCTGGATTTGTCATGACGATGGTACTATTATTGTTTTTAAACAAAGAACGTTCAATTATGTGAGCTATTATCTTGCCGTTACTCACATTTGCTTCGCCATTGTATGACTCCTGCCTTATTTTATAAATCGAAGAACTCGTAATACATATAACTTCATGCCCACGGTTTTTAAAATATTTTTTAATTAATTGGTTCGCATTATCAACCTGATCGCTGATCAGAGCATTCGTTGGATATATCGCGATTACATTCATTCCTTCATCCAAGGCAGGCTTAAGCCATGAAAGAGTTTTTCCTGATCCAGTCGGGCTACAATTAAAGCAAAACAGCTTATTTTTTCCTTTAATCACTTTTTCACTCTGATATTGATGTTCATAGGGACGAAATCCGAGATAATCAACATCAATTGTCTTTAATGAGATGCCATTTATCAACATTGGATCACCTGAGATTCTTCAAAAAAATGAGTTTATATGGTAGTATGGTCTCACCTATTTTTATATATATTCCATTGTAAGTTCCTTGAAGGATCAACGGCGTGGGTCTCATCTTACGGGAAATCAAATTGCGCGTTGGTATCCCTTCATAATCGTATATTCCAAATGGATGATTGGCCGTAAATGTTCCGTTTAATGCTTCAGAATCCACGATGTTGTAATCTATTTTGCATTTTGACCTCTTTTTTCCGAGACGTACATATCTTGGCAGACTAGCTGCAAAAACTTCAGCATCGGCATGGTATGTAAATATATAAAATTTAAATTTATTTAGCTGGTTAATTGCACGCTCTCTTCCGTATCGTGGGATATTGAATCTAGCATTTGGGTCGTCCTGTGCCTTGTAGTTAATCACTGCATAATTATCCGAGCGGGCATTGTATGTCGTTGTGAGGTGTGTAAGCGAACCTATTGGAGCCGCCGCAGTTATATAAAATTCTTCACATATTTTTTCCGTTTCCTTAAGATAGTCTGGCTTACATCCAATATTTACATACTTACCTCTAGCAAAACCCAGCGCATAATATAGTGCACTATTTAGTACAAAATCGCCTACATCCACTAACCGGTCGATCTCTTTAGATGCAAATAACAGACGACCTAGCACCGTCAGGGTGCACTCAATCACTTTTTTTTCGGTCATGCTATCGAATCTATAAATTTTTCGCTTGCTTTATTCTGAGTTTCGAGCACATCCTTCATCAATTTATCTGTTAAGGAACTTAGAACCGTATTCAGTTCGTCGTCATTGAGACCTGTAATCTCAAGATGTTCTTTAAGGAGAATGCTGTCAAATATATTTTTCGTATGTTTCATTACTGAGTTGACTTCTAAAGCGCTCAAAGAGACTATATCTTCTAAACTTTTTTGCTTTTCTTTTGCTAACTCATTAATTACGCCCAACGTAAGTTCAAGATTAGAGGGGCCTTCTTCAGATCCTGCATATATTCCAAGCACATGATTCTTTACACGCCCTATACGCGTTGAAACTGCACCGTATCTCTTGTTCCTAAGAGTTATGCTCAATACGAATAGTAGCTCTTCGAAAGTTGCATCTCTGAGGGTGATCACACAGGGGATTAAGACCCCCGGATTAAAGAAATCTGGTTCTCGGATTCCTTTTGATGGTCCTTTGGCATATTCATCGCCTGGTGCATTCTGGAATTTTTCTTCGACGACTACGCTATTATCTCTAATAGTGAAAGCTGTGTCGTACATAACTCTAGACGTTATCGATTTTGTCTTTTCGGACTCCTCGCTTGCTGCACTTCCGTAGAGAACACACTCAAGACATTTCTGACACATTTTATTTACCTGCATAGTGCAATTTGCACCAATGAGTGTCCTTAGCATTGCTTTTCCAAAACGCCTATCACTTCCAGTCTGTTTTCGCATAAACATGATTGCAGGTGAGTATTCCATTGATTCATTGCCATTGCTGATCGCCAATGTGACGGTATCTGCGTCCTGTCCATTCGTTGTAAATACTGCATTGCTCTGCAGTTCTCTAAGAACTAATATATGCGTAAACCGATTTCCAGGTTCATTGGTCAGTTGCTTGACCAATCCATTTTCTAACTTTTCAGCTATTTTATTTAATTCATCTGAAAACATGTTCTCACTCCTTCATCATCTCAGCTAATTCATGCGATTTTGATATATTCGGTCTCATCTCTCTCAAAGTTGATGCGAAGAATCCGTCGGCTAAGTTGTTAGACATCTTCTTCAACCTTCCAGGTTTTCCATCACATAACTCATACAATATACGTTCTACAAAAAATTTTGCGTAAAGATCAGCACGTTCTCCTAACCCAAGTTCCGTATTCAATTTCTCTTTAGATGGAACCCACATTTGCTCCCCTCTAAAAACTGCTTTTTGAACTCTACCACTGACAAGAGTGACATAATCCGCCTTGCTGAGAGCCTGCATTGTCCCTGTACTCTTAACGGCTTTTACGCTCTCGCGGAATAAGCGTTCCACTGCATAGGGCTTGAAACTCCGAGGTCTACCTACAGAAAAAGCAAGCCTGGCAAGTTCGTCTATTATACTACTTACTCTTTCACTCATCTAACGATGCTCCTGCATTTTCATCGATATATTTTGCTTCATTTAAGTAATTGTAAGCCGTGTAATCATTTTCTGATATTCTTGCCACACCTTTAAGAAGATAAGAACCCGGAAGGATCTTATTTCTCACAACTCGAAGGTACTTCGGGAACATTGAGTCTCTCTTTTTATTATCCTGGTTTGCGTATCCAAGACGTATCAATGCGGACGCAAGCTTTAGCTTTTTATCAAGCTCGGAAAGTCTTATAGAATCTCCAAAAAGACGTTTTACTTGCGCATTTCCGGAATCAAAATAAATCGTTTCTTTAAAATCACATGCGCATAAAGTTGGTATCGGTGATTCGCTCACAATACAACGCATTCCTGTATAAGCACTTACAACAAGAGAAAGAAACGAGCCAAAAAATTGAAACTCGGTCTCATTATCTTTTTGTTTATAGAATGACATTGGAATTACGCCAAAATGGACCGCACTATCTCCACCAAATTGCTGCATCTGACTTTCAAACATTTTTCTACCCTTATCTTTGCTAGCCAAATAATTAAGCCATTCACTGTACGCTTCCATTCTACTGCGTCCATGGAATACTGCTTCAGCAAGGCGTTCCATTTGTACCTTTACATCCCCACTGAATTTATCGATTATATATTTGTACAAATCCCATGAAAGTGGAGTATAGAAATAGTCTGGCATCAGATGAATATACAAATTTTCGGTACCTTCTGACGTTGATCCGGTTTTTCTGAGAAACATCTCCATGCTACATGAAGCGCACATTAGTAGTTTTTCTGGTTTTGGTTTTCCTATCGGAAGCCGTTCTGAAAAGCTCGAAGCATAAATCGAATCCTTTTTCATCAATTCCTTTGTACGAACAGTTCCACGATTACAGAGTGTACAAATCTTTCCAGATCCGGAATATTCCTTAAAAGTATCACTCATCTTTGATTTAGAATTAGAAAGCACAAACATATTGCCATCTATTGATATGATATCTAATAAATATTCTACCAATTCAATTTTAATTGGTTCTATATAGGAATCATCTATTTCTGACCATTTTTCATACAACTTCAACTTTGATAGAATATCTTTAGTCATGTACTCAACAGCACTCTTTCCATCAAGCTCCTTGAACAAAATCCCTTCCACATTTCGACATAGGTAATCATTTGCAATTGCATAAGAATATTCCCATTTTCCGCCACTTGTTAGGAGATTTGGATTAGTTCTGGCGACATTCAAAAGGATATTTTTAGTTTTATCAGATATATTAAAAATAATACATGTTTCCTCTAGACTATCGTCATCCGTGAGTTTTGAAATAATTGTGCGTGAAATGGTGAATATTATACGTGATATGGCTACCATTTGCCTTGTTTTATCTATATCGTTCCCAAGAAGGGTTTCAATGCTTTTTATCGACTTCGCCATAGCCTCTGTGATCTTTCCTTTCCCAAAACTATCCGCAATGCCCTTCCGAATTACAGCTCCCACAACTTTTTCGGCTCCTGAATAGATGAAATCTTTGTCCAAGAGATCGTAACGACCTAAATTTTTTATAAATTCAATATTATCTTTGATTCGGTCTTGATTGCTAAATATCGGATGACCTTCCCGTATATTATTGATAACTTCTCTTGAAAGATGTTTTAATAAATCTTCATCAAGTTTGGGAAATTTTGTTCCTTTTGGGACAATATAAACGCATCCATCATCATATATCAACAGGAGATTATACCCGTTGCCTTTTAGATAATCTGATATGGTTTTATTTATAAAATTCGTAAGAATTCCTTTAACTTCGTCCAGCTTATGATATCTTAATTCGTAATTTCTAAGAATAGGGTCATCATTAAAAATGTCGATGGTTCTTCTTCCACACGCGTCTTCTAGCGATTCTGAACTAGCAAAGGCATCAGCGACACGTATTCGCCTGACGTTTCTACTGAAATTTAATGTAAGAAGCGCGGTCATTGAATTATTGGTTATATGTGTTGCGCGTGCCGAACACCAGTGATCCTCTGCAGAGAGATTAGGAGCGATATCCAGAATATGCGCATCCTTAACGATGGTTTCAACATCTTGAAGCGGAATATCAAACTCGTTTGTTCGTTCATTTAGCTTGTGGATGTCGTGTGAAACGAAGAGGGCAATAACTTCTCTTAGTTGATCTTCATCATATTTTATCTCAATTATGGAGTTCAGTTGAAGCAGGAAGAAGACACCATTCCTTACATGATTCAACATAGATTGATCGGTTTTCCCATACTCCACCGATTTTGCAGGCTTTGTATCCCATCCCATATCGATCAATCTGGCGTCAATTTTGGCATAATCCTTAAAAATCTTGTATTCGAATGATTGATCTGATTCATCTGAAAAATCGTCGAAAAAATTCTCAGAATTCGATTTATCATCATCAAATAGTTTGCACGCGGCCTTTTCAGATTTTTCTAGATACAAATTATCCACGGAATTCGTCATCTCATCATCCTTTTTTTTGATATTTTTATCGCCTTTGCCGCCCCTTCCCCGCGTGCGCTCGTGTACCCGTGGGCGCTCCAGGCCCGCGCCCCCGTCCTCGCGCCCGCGGGCCTGCCCCCGGCCCCGTTCCTGCCAGAGCCCGCGAACCTCTGCTTTTGGTCAGGCCCAACTTTCTCCATCTTTCTCGCCATCAAAGCAGAGCCCGGTTGATCCTCTTCGCCAAAAAGCAGATTGAATTCGAGGAACCGATGTGTGATGAGCGCAAACCTCTTAGCCATCGATACCACAATAACATCCGAAGTCATATAAACCTGTCGATAGGTGCAATTGATTCATATTTCTGCAATTATAACGATCCGTGTTCATGCCAGTGCAATCTTGACGAATCCCTTTCACCGAAAGTGGCTCTTCGCGATTTTATGGGATTCTCTGTGCGTCCTCTGTGAGCTCTGTGTCTTTGTGGTGGATTAGTCGTTAGCTGTTGGTTATAATCCAAATGGCTAATTTCTGCAAGACACGAGAAGCGCACAAATGACTCGAATATCCTTCACCTGTACTTTATTGCAAACTCCGACTCGGACATGCTCAGGAACTGTATTCCCTCTACCAGACTGATGAGTGCCGGAAGCAGTGTCCAGCAGAAAACCAGGTAGATCAACCCCATTCCGGTTCTGCCCAGGTAGAACTTGTGCAAACCGAAGCCCCCCAGAAACAGAGCCAGTAAGGCTGCAGTTGTCTTGTTATGTTCGCTGCCGGCAATTGTTAATGACCTGACCCCGCACTTGGGGCAGACCTCCGCCTTGGCACTGATCTTGGCACCGCATTCACTGCAAAATTTGCTCGATTGCGGCATACTTTCAGAGGCAACGGGCGCGGCTACCGGTATAGCTGCGGGTACTGCCGGTGCAGCAGGTTCTGTTGTCTTTATTGACGTTTCATTAAATTCGTTAGTATTTATATTATTAGCTTCTTGCAAATCAACCACCTCTCCGTCTATATGCAAAAAATGCCTATAGATCTTTAAAGGGCGGCCAGCCGTAAGACTGACAACTGGCATCTGCTATCAATGATGGCAGGGGCTTCGATGCCCAGGGCTAGTATCGAAATGTATTAACGTTCCTTTTTTTCCCTCGGCTCCTGGATCAGTTAATGTTAATCAACGTCTTTTTCATTACCTCGCCCACCCACGCCAACTCCCACAGCCACCGCCCCGCACCCGCGCGCTACCGCGCTCCCTACCCCGCTGTACTCTGCAAATTTTGCCAGGGCCACAATTCCGTTCCGCAGGCCCTCCGGCGCGTTCCTGGTGAATGTGTACTGGCAGCGCCCTGTGAATCCCTGCCTCATAATGGGCCTTGGGTGCCCTTTGACCCTGTCGAAGACCGTGTTTACTACTATGCTGTGCGTCTCGTAGACGAGCGGCTTCTCGATCATGAAGCGGGCCATATCGTCTCGCTCCATGCTCATCTTCATCTCTATCGGGCAGACTGCATTCCACTTGGACAAGAGTGAGTGAAAGACCGCCTCTCGGTGCGGGAACATCTCGTAAACCTTGCTGTTTTTGTACTGGATGCAGGTGGGCGACTTGAACTGAAAATCAAGACACGGCTCTTTGCTCTCCCCTGCTGATCTAATCAGATCCTCATAGCTCGCCGTAGTGCTGGTCAGCTCCTCCACCCTCAGTTCTCCCTTCTCCAGCCTCAGATTTCGCTCTTTCAAAACCAGCGGTGCAATGATGGAGCGGAAGATCTCAACCTCCTTTGCATCCGTTATCCCTACCGCCAGTTCGTACCTCTCTCCCACATCGACGGCCTTGTGCATGGCTCTTTCCGAACGGCGGAACCGTCCCTCCAGCGGCCCCAGAGAGATGGAGCTGATGGGCGAGTCGTGCGTGTGTTTGGCCATAGCAGAGTCGCCCTCCCCCATGACGTGAAGCAGAGCCGAGTAGAGCTGGTAGCCCTCACTGTAAGGCATCTCAAAGGCGGCCTGGGGGCAGAGGCGCAGTGTGATCTTTTGCGGCATCACTTCGGCATTACATTCCCTCGCATTTAAACCTGTCGATTATTGCATTAATTTCATAATCCTGCAACTAAATGCTGTTGCCCTCCAATACCTGCAAGGATAATCGCTATGATCCAAAATCCAGGTTAATCGTCGTCTCCGTTCGTTCGTCCTCTGTGCGTCCTCTGTGCGCTCTGTGTCTTTGTGGTGATAGTTCGTAAACCCCTGGTTAAAATTCCAATCTCTGAATATAATCCTGAAAGGCAAACGAGATCCCACCAGCTACTACTACCAATACTGCCCGGCGCTTGAGCCTCCCCCTAGGGACGGGCTCATGCCCTGTGGCCCCCCTCGTACTCGTGCCCCTGGGCCCGACCGGCCATTTGCAGCATCATGCAATTGTCACATGGAAAAGCATTTATGCGTCAAATCTGCTATATTGAATAATGAAAACCTACATCTCCCTTTCCGGCTTCGATTCCTCCCAGATCGTATCCCTGATTGTGAAATACGGAGTGGAGGGCAAAGATTGCATCATCCTCATCCGTCCCGAAGTGGAGTTGGACACGCGCGGTGAGCTGACGGTGCAGGCCATCCGGGACCTCTCCCGCCAAATCGACAGCTCCATTGATCTGCAGATCCATCGTGTCAATCACCGGGATTTTGAGGGCATGGTGGTCTCTCTAAAAGCTCTTCTGGAGAAGGCGGAGGGCCAGGTCATCGCTAACCTCTCCGGTGGGCCGCGGGAGATCTTCCTGGCCTTTGCAATCGCCTGCCTCTCCTCGTCCGGGAAGATCTTTAAGACCACCAACTACAGCGATATCGATCGGAGCCTCCATGAGGTCGCCCTGCCTAATATCACTGCGGTTCTGGAAGACCGGCAAAAGAGGATTTTAGAGGACGTAAGCATGAATCAGCCAACTACTATTACCGATATCGCAAAGCGCCTCAATGTCTCGGAGAGCACCGTCTCCCGCCAGGTGGCCCGGCTGGCCGATCTTGGCGCTTTGCATCTGCTGCAAAAAGGCAAGACCAAAGAGGTAAGAATAACCCTGACCGGGAAGATACTATCATAAATGAGGTTATCCATTGGAAAATAGCGAAGAGACTGATAGCCTTCCCAGGAAGGTCCTCCTGGTCACGGGCCGGCTGGCACAAGCCCAGGTCAGAGCTTTTGCAGGAGACGCGGATGTGCTGGTGGCCGATGTAGAGGTGGCCGCCTTCATCACACCCGAGCTGTTGCTGTGCGCCTCCCCTCAGGGCTACGACCTTATCTTAATTCCCGGCGCCATAACTGCTGATTTTCGCGAAGCGGAGCGCGCCTTAGGTGCCAAGATTCGCCTGGGGCCCAACCATGCCGCGGACCTGAAGGAGGTGCTACATTATCTTGCTAAAGAGAAGATCGAGCTCTCCCGCACCGTTCCTGCTTGCCGGTTCTTGAGCGGAAAATTGAGAGAGCAGGCTCAAGGCGAGGTGGAGAGGCTGGAGGCCGGGGCCAGCGCGCCGCTCCGGATTAGGGGCGTCAAGATTGGGGGCAGCTCTCGCATGAAGGTTCTGGCTGAGATCGTCGATGCCACGCGCTGCGGCCCGGCGGCGTTGACGAAAAGGATCCGCTACTATGAGGAGCAGGGCGCGGATATGATTGACCTTGGTATCCCGCTTGATGGCGAATCAAATCAGGTGAAAGCCGCGCTGCAAATCGCCCGAAAGGCCACAAATCTTCCCATAAGCATTGATACCATTAAGAGCGAGTTGATCCTCGCAGGCTTGCAAGCCGGGGCCGATCTGCTTCTCAGCTTAAACGCCGGCAATCTTCCCCTGGTAGGCGAGGCGGTGGCCAGGGCGGGCACGCCGGCCGTGATCATTCCTGGTCCCGGTTCCATTAGTTTGGAGGAGAACCTGGCTTTGGCTGAGGAGATGGGAATAACCATTATCGCGGACCCGGTTCTCGACCCGCCTCTGCAAGGAATGGCCGTTTCCCTGCAAAGGTACCTTCTCTTCTCGCAGGATCATCCCGACATACCTTTATTTTTTGGAGCAGGCAATGTCACTGAGCTATTGGACGCCGATACCGTGGGCGTCAATGCCCTCTTGGCCGCCCTGGGTGCGGAGATACGCGCCTCAATTCTCTTCACACCGGAGTTCAGCGCCAAAGCGACCGGAAGCGTGCACGAGCTTGCCCTGGCTTCGAGAATGATGCTGCTGGCCTTGCAGCGCAGCGCGCCTCCCAAAGACCTGGGCCTTGACCTGCTCATCTTGAAGGAGAAGCGACACCTGCCGGAGGAAGCCATGCCCGAAACGTTCCTGCCGGCAAAAGAAGGTCACAATTACGAGCCGGACGGCTGTGGAAGCTTTCGGATATTTCTCACCCAGGGATCGATTATGGCTCAAAACGGCAGCGAAACTGTGGCGGGAAGGAATGCTCGCGACATCCTCAATACACTCATCGAGCGGGGTTTGGTCAGCCGCCTGGACCATGCCGGATACCTCGGTCGCGAACTGGAGAGGGCAGAGATCGCTCTTCGCCTGAAAAGAAGCTATGTCCAGGACGAACCTCTCTGCTCCTCGGAGAAACGTTAAATATTTGGTCTCGCGACATAGGTGCGGATGAAATCTAAGGCTTTTGCTATCTTTGTAGGCGCGATTATGGTGCTCTCCGCCTTTGCAGGTTTCGTGCTGAGGGGAAACGACCAGAACGAGAACGTTGTTGTGCCATCGGGAAATGACTCTTTGCAGACCTTTGGGATACAGGGCCGCTTAGTGGAATGGGACTTTGGGGGACTACAGGATGCCCTGCAGATATCCCCGGAGAGTACCGTCATGGCATACTGGATCAACCTGAGTGCATCGCAGAATCTGACCAATGCTGCAATTGCAGCTCTGCCCCAGTCCTTGGGCATGAGCTATGGAAGCCAGATTTACAGCACCAAGATTGAAACGCTGGCTCATGTCGATTTCAATGGTACCTGGACGGAGTTTCACGGGATAAAGCCCTACGTGGTAGGCTACAATGGCCTGGTAATTCCCTATCAGGATTACATGATGATTCCGGCAGGAACCGATTTCGCAATCGTGTATGGGAAGCCGTCCCTCTTTGGGACGCAGGACTCAGTACGGCAGGTCTTGGATGTGATCATGGGAGGCCTGTCCGCAGAGAGCTTCACTCTAATCGGTGATGAGCAAGCTGACCTGCAGGTGGCGGCTCTGGGCAGTGGCGGTAGTGGCATGCCCCTCTCCGGAGGATACAAGGAATTCTACCTGGGCGTAAAAGTAGCAAAAAGCCCGGACCAGGGCTTTAATCTGAAAGCCCGGTATTTGCAGCCCTTGGCAAGTGTGGGCAGCAAGGCGGGGGAAATCGCCGCGAAAAACAATCTCAGCTCTTCAACTACTGGCTCCGAGATGGAAATATCCGGACTTGTGGCCCGGGAAAATCTGCAAAATGTGCTGATGGCTCTTCTCGGGCCGTAGCGCAACCTTTTTACACATGGAGCTAATGGCTGATCTACTGCGATGAATGATGATGGGCAAGCTGCCCGGAAGGAGATTAAGTTATGGCAAGACCAATATTCGTAAGATTTGATGTTCCAGCAGAGCTGGCCACCATGTCTCTTGAAGCCCTCGAAATGGCTCGTGATACAGGCAGAATAAAGAAGGGAACCAACGAGGCCACCAAGGCCATCGAGCGCGGTGTGGCTCGCCTGGTTATTGTCGGCGAAGATGTTACCCCTCCTGAGATTGTGGCACATATTCCAGCTCTTTGCGAAGAGAAGAAGACACCTTATATCTATGTCAAGAAGCAGAGCGAGCTTGGAGCTGCTGCCGGCCTTAGCGTAAAGAGCGCCGCTGCGGCAATCGTGGAGCCTGGAAAGGCAAAAGAGTTGCTTGATGAAATCGTCCAGAAAGTGGCAGCTTTGAAGTAGGTGAGATCCGATGGAGGATGAGAACGGAGTAGCGGCAGAAGTTATCGAGGTCATCGGCGTTACCGGCATGCATGGCGAGGCAACGCAGATCAAGTGCCGTATCCTGGAGGGCAACAACAAGGGCCGCATTATCACCAGGAATTGCATGGGACCCATCCGCATGGGCGATGTCATGATGCTGCTCGAGACTGCCAGAGAAGCCAAGAAGCTTACCAGCAGGTGAAGGAAGATGGAAGCGAGAAAGTGTTCCTTTTGCAGTAAGACCATCGAGCCGGGCACGGGCAAGCTTTATGCCAAAAAAGACGGCACGGTATTTTACTTTTGCTCAGCCAAGTGCGAGAATAACGTATCCCTTGGCCGTGTAACGAGAAAAACCAAGTGGGCCAGAAAGGGGGCATAAGCCCTGGCGGAGTTAGAGCGAACCTTTGTCATGGTAAAGCCCGATGGTGTGCAGCGCGCTCTCATTGGCAAGATACTACAGCGCATCGAGGAGAAAGGCTTCAAGATAGTGGCTATGAAGCTCGCTCTAATGCCGGTGGAGAAGGCCAAAGAGCACTACGTGGAGCACGTAGGCAAGAAGTTTTACCAGGATCTGGTAGATTTCATCACCTCCGGTCCCTGTGTCTCTATGGTAATTGAGGGGCGGGGCGCTATTTCCGCCATGAGAAAGATGAACGGCGCTACCAATCCGGTAGATGCCGTCTCTGGAACTATTCGAGGGGATCTGGCCATTGAGACCGGACGAAATGTGGTGCACGCCTCGGATTCGACCACATCCGCGACTCGCGAGATCGCGCTGCATTTTTGCTCTGGCGAACTGGTAGCCTACAAGCGAATAGATGAAGAATGGCTCTACGAGTGAGATCAGGCAGGAAGCATTTCTGCCTCCACTCATCGGAGCTTTTAAATTCATAAGAATGAAACGTAATTTTTAGACTTACTTCTTTCAGGGCGCGACCGTATGCAACAGAAGTCCAAAAAAGCCGGTAAAGCGAAGGACGATGAGTCCAACCTCAGAACACCCATAGTAGTGGTGATGGGGCATGTGGACCACGGCAAGACCTCTCTTTTAGATAAGATCAGGGGAACGGCTGTTGCCAAGGGCGAAGCCGGGCTGATCACCCAGCACATTGGAGCCACAGAGGTTCCGCTAAGCGTGATCCAGGAGTTTTGTGGATCTAATTTCGGCAAAGAGATGCAGATTCCCGGACTGCTGTTCATCGATACGCCGGGGCATCATGCTTTCACCTCCATGCGAAGTAGAGGCGGCTCTCTGGCTGATTTAGCCGTGCTGATTGTGGACGTAAACGAGGGCTTCCAGCCCCAGACCATCGAGTCGCTGGCCATTCTCAAGCGCTTTAAGACTCCCTTTGTCGTCGCCGCCAACAAGATGGATCGCATCGGCGGCTGGCATCCTGTAGCCAACGCTCCCTTTGCCAAGAGCATCAAGGTGCAAAATGAAAGAGTAACCGGGGTGCTGGATACAAAGATCTATGAGCTGGTGGGTGAGCTCTATAAGCGCGGATTTGACGGGGAGCGGTATGATCGAATCACCGACTTCACCAAAACAATTGGAATTGTGCCCATCAGTGCTATCACCGGTGAAGGGGTACCTGATATTCTCATGATTTTGGTAGGGCTGGCCCAGAGATTTTTGAAGGATAATCTGAAGCTAACGGCTAGTGGCCCTGGTGTGGGCACGATCTTAGAGGTAAAAGAGGAGAAGGGTCTGGGTACGACCTTGGACGTTATCCTCTACAACGGCGAATTCAACTCGGGCGATACGGTAATTGTGGGCACGGCCCATGAGCCGATCGTCACAAAGATAAGAGCTCTGCTAAAACCCAAGCCTCTGACGGAGATTCGTAGCGAGGAGAGATTTCTGCCGGTAAAGCATGTGGCTGCTGCGTCTGGAGTGAAGATCGCAGCACCCAAATTGGAGAACGCTCTGGCAGGATCAACCATTCGAGTGGTTACCTGTGTGGAAGAGGTAGAGGCCCTTTCTATGGAGCTGAAGTCCGAGCTCGAAGCGGTGCGTATCGATGCCGAGAGCGAGGGCGTGATCCTAAAAGCAGATGCGATCGGCTCGCTGGAAGCGCTGGTGGGTGAATTGAAGGCCAAGAACATAGCCATCCATCATGCTGATGTAGGGCCCGTTTCCCGAAGGGATGTGATCCGCGCTTCCGCCATCAAAGACCCCCTGCTCTCCGCGATTTTAGCATTTAATGTGGAAATCTTGCCTGATGCCATCAGCGAGATTCAGAAGACCAATGTGCCCGCATTTTGCAGCGATATCATCTACACCATTCTGGAAAACTATGAGCAATGGACGGAAGAGCAGAAGATGCGCATCGAGCAGGAGCGGCTTGAGGCTGTCATCCGGCCCGGTGCCTTCCGTATTTTGCCGGACTGCGTCTTCCGCCAGTCCCGGCCGGCCATTGTAGGGGTGCAGATCATAGGCGGTGTGGTCAGAACCCATGTCAATTTGATGAGAGAAGACGGTGCCAATGTGGGCGAGATTAGGGGAATCCAGGCGCGCAATGAAAACGTCGGCTCCGCGACCGTCGGGCAGGAAGTGGCCATATCCATCGACGGGCCCACAGTAGGTCGCCAGATCCATGAGGGCGATATCCTCTATGTCAACATTCCGGAGAAGCATGCTCGCATTGTGGAGCTGGAACTCAAGCCCAAGCTGGCGGAAGATGAGCGCGAGGTGCTGGAGAATTTCCTGGATATCAAGCGCAAGAAGGAACCCTTCTGGGGAAGATAATCAACCTGGCTTTTTTTTTTAAAAGTTCTCATCTCCTTTAGCATAGATTCAAGAGTTTCGGGGCTTAACATATTGGAAAATGAACAAACATAATGTTTAAATAGTTAGGATAGTAGTATTATATTCAAAAAAATGGGGGCGATTATGGACAAAGGAACCAGTAAGGAGAATGTTCTTGTTATTGGATGCAAAATCGACATGATAGATAAATGCGTAGCATGCAGTCGTTGTATAAAAGCGTTCAATGACAGGGATGGTGAGTTTACAGGTCTAAGCCCATCTGCCGAACTCATTGGGCTACTTGATTGCGGAGGTTGCCCTGGAGTCGCTATGGGCGCAAGGCTTAATGAATTCAAGTTTTGGAATCAACCTCCAATGGGGGACCTACCGACCCATGTATTTATAGGCAATTGCATTACGAGCAAAAACAAGGCAGGTAAATATATCTGTCCTTACGCAGAAAATATCATCGAAACGATTCATGCCAAGATGGAGGTGGATCCGGTTACAGGGACAGATCCAACAGGGAAATTTCATGCGCATAAAGGGACGCACTCCAAAGGCAAGCACAATCTTCATCCGTAGCTCTCGGAGGGCAGGCCTTAGAATCGATTGCGATCTGAGTGATCTTTTCTCAATTTTTCCATTCGGTATTTTTATTAGCTCCCTCATTCTTAAAAAGTGATTTTGTAAAATGCATGGTTTCACGTCTTCTTGGACTGCATCACCTTATCGTAGAGACGGTTATCGAAGAGGTCACTTTGGTTCATCATCTTCTGCGTATAATTCATTGCATATTGGGCTGCTGCAAAGTCCATTGTGTCGTTGATCAGTAGATATGGGTCACTCATCCATTTACCGTCCCAGGTTTTTATGGAGTACTTGATCATCTCCATGTCCTGTCCGGTGCGGTTGGAGTAAATTTCGGCTGCTTCCATGGGGTGGGCATTGGCATAATCCGTAGCATTCATATGCGTACGAATTATCTGTTCTACTAGCCATGGTTCTTCCCTTATCAGCTTGCCGCTGACGACTATGGCGCAGCATGCATGATTGGGTTTCATTTCGCCTGAGGTCACTACGGACTTGCCCTTTTTCGCCAATTCAATCATTGCAGGACCAGGTTCTGGGAGGAATACCCCATCTACTTTTCCTGCAAGCATGGAGCTCACGGCATCTCCCGGTCCCATGGAAGTGATGTTGACCTCATAGATGCTTACGCCGTTATTTTCCAGCCATACCTTCAGTAAGGTGTCCTGGGCTGTGCCTGCCGGTAGGGCCCCTATTTGTAATCCTCGCAGAGACTGTGGTCCTTTATAATTAAAATCGGGCCTCAACACGAGGGTTGAGCCATTAATATTTACAGCTACCACAATCTTTGCATCCAGGCCAGTCGTTACGGGACGAATAAACGGCGCAGTACAGAGATAGGCCGCATCTATGTCTCCCGCCTTCATAGCCTCTAATTCAGAGCCTCCTGAAGGATATCCAAATTCCTTGATCTCTTTGATCCCAAACGGCTTTAGATCTTCCAGCCACCATCCCTTCACCTGCGCGATCATTTCTGCCACGTGATGAGTTGTAGGCTGGTAACCTATGCGAAGGATAGTGACCTTTTCGGTCTTATTCTCGGGGGATGTAATGCATCCAAGGGAAAAAAGCATAACGACTGCTATAATAGTAATAAGAGCAATACTTTTCAAAAGCCATCACCTTTAACATAATGCTAATGATCTTTCATGGATAATAATCTTTTGGTATATGTTTGACTCAGCATGTAAGAAAAAATGATTCACATGGCAAGAATTCAATCTCCATTGCACAGCCCTCGCTGGTTTTATACCGTTGGATGATTCCGCCGCAAAGGGCAAATGATCTCTCGAAGAATCTCCAAGTTTGTTCATCCAGAGGATAATCTCGATCTTTTCCCAGGACAACTATGCATATGGAGACCCAGCCCTGATTAGAAGAGGTGATTATTTGTATCTCTGTTGCCCCGGCACTGGGGAGCCTTTCCATGAGGTCCATCAAGGCATCGGTGAAACGCTCTTTATCCATGCGCACTAATGGTAAGTTTTTGTCGGTTTTGAACTTCAGAGTTGCTCTCTCAAGCAAATTGACATAAGCTATCCTCGTCCGAAGCTCCCTGACATAGTCTTCATAGACATCGGCATCGATGATAGCATCATCCTCATAGGGCTTGGATCGAGAAAAATCCATGATCTCATTTAAACTTATATTGAGGTCCACATCATCTGCATAATAGGTGGGCCTAAAGCCACGATATGTGACTGTATAGTCGTTTAGCATTCTATTGGCTCTTCTCAGGAGCGATTTGTCCAGAAACGACCCTAGCTTTTTGCTCTCAAAAATCTGATCCAACTTCTTTATGATCTGTCCTGCTTTGTGTACCAAATCCCAATCAAGCTTCTTGCCCGTATGCAATTCCGGCACAAAGCAGTTGAATTCAAGAAAAAGCTCATCAATTTGCTTTATATCAATGAGTGTCTGCATGCCATCCGCCTCTCCGCCTTCCTCCAGCCAATCGAGCACATGAGAGACATAAGCCAATCTGCCAATTATTATCGTAAAAAGTCTCTCCAGCTCCCTCATCAAATCCTCTGCATAAATTGCTGTATTCCTGGCCCACTGCGGTGTGATTTCCTCTAGGCCTGACAACGAAAGTACATCCTGATACATAGTGCTCAGAATAGTCCATGCGGTATCGACATCGACAATTCGGCCATGTCCTGGGCAGCAAAAGCTGATATTCTTTTTTTCAAGAATCCACATAATTTTATAAATAGATTTTTTAAGATCAGACTGGCTCCAGCCGTATGCTCCTGCCATTCCCGGATTGGGGGCGAAGAAAAGGTCTCCAGTGAAAAGCAGACTTCCAGCTCTCAAGCATAAGCTGTCTGGGCTGTGACCGGGTATGGAATATATCTCAAGCGAGTCCTCATTGCCCAATGAAATCGTTTGGCTTTGCAGGACGGGACCATAGCGAATTTTAATAGAGTCTACATAATAAGAGAACTTCCATCCGTTCAGCTCAAGCTCAAGCGCTCCACCAATAATGATGTCCTTTCTGGAAAGCAGTTTGATATCGACCGAAATGGGGGCAATTTTTTTCCCGAGAAGGCCAGCCAGAGTTAATTCGGAGTCCTGCCTTATCAGGGCTTCCGCCCCAATCTCCTGAGCAGCTACTACAATATCGCCCAGATCCTTGATCCTTCTGAGGCGATTTAATTGAAAACAATGGTCCAAATGAGCATGGGTTAGATATACGACCACTGGCCTTGGCTTCTCATTAAGCATGATCGCAATGTTCTCTACCAGGCAATCGAGCTGGTCGTCCAGAGCACCTGGGTCTATTACTGCGATTTGGTCTTCGCCGGATAGGATGAAAGAATTAGAGGACATGAGGTCTATCTTTCGAATATAAGGATAGATCTTCATTCCCTTGGTTCCGGGAATATGTTGTATAATATTAGATTTCATCATAATAATCATCCGGCGCAATAAAATTTAATATAGGTAATGATTATATTGTATATTTAACGATTACGTTGAAATAGGCAGAAGTGCAATAGTGTATTATGGACTTCGCGTCTGGTGGATTTTTCGCTCAAACTCTATTGATCCACATATCTTCAACTTCTGGATTCGATATTCGTCCCGGGAGGAAGTGATACATGAATCTGCGCGAGAAGACACTAATCGTCATGGGAGCATCTCTTATCCTCGTGGTCCTAATCCTATACATCACTGCCCAAATGGAATTAATTCTAGGTTTTTCAAAGCTGGAAGAGGAAGTGATAAGTAAGGATGTTGAGAGAGCCCTAAACGCCATATCCAATGAGCTGGATAGCATGGACGGTCTGGCGGATTATTGGGCGTCCAGGAATGATACTTTTTCTTTACTCAGAGCAAATGATTCCTATTTCGTTAAAAATAATCTAAGTAGCGAAGAACTTTCTGATGAGAGCTTGAGCAATATGGGGATTAACTTGCTGCTCTTTATGGATTCTTTTGGGCAAATAGTCTTCAGCAGATACTTAGATGAAAATGGGAGCCGCATAGAAATTCCTCCTGACCTGCCAGATCAATTATCTTTTTATGGGTTTTGTGCAGGATGCCTGGACAAACATAGCAAATATTCGGGTATTATTCTGATTTCCAACCATCCCATTCTTATAGTCACAAATCCAGTAACTGTGAGAAACGGAGATGGAGCCTCGGCGGGCAGAGTGGTATTGGGGCGCGACCTGACCGACAAGGAGGTTTCCAGGCTCTCCCAGATCACTCAATTGCATATAACAATTAAATCATTGAAAGATGAGATGATGCCTTCTGACTTTAAGGAGGCCCAACTCTCTTTGCCGGGCAATGATTCCGTGCTGGTCAAAAAGCTGGATAGTGACACCATTGCGGGATATGCTATTTTATATAATATCTACAACAATCCACTATTATTACTAAAAGTAGATTCGCCCCGGGCGATCTATATGCAGGGTTTGAAAAGCCTGCGGAGTTTTTTAATTTTATTTTCCCTGGCGAGCATTTTTTTATTTATTCTAGCTTTATTTTACCTGGATCGTTCCGTTCTATACCGGCTAAGCGTTCTTACCGCCGGAGTTGCATTGATCGGTAAGAGCCAGAACATGACCTCCCGCCTTATGATCCAAGGAAGGGACGAGCTGTCTGGCCTTGCTTCATCCATAAATGGTATGCTCGATGCATTGGAGCAGGCTCATGAAGATATCATCAATAGCGAAAGGCGCTACAAAGCAGTGGTTGAAGAGCAATCGGATTTGATCCTGAGGACCTTAACTGATGGCACAATAACCTATTGCAACGAGGTTTTCTGTAGATTCTTCTCAAATAGTTTGGATAATATAGTTGGGAAAAGAATAGAAAATCTGATCCCAACCGAAAATTTGGAATCGGTTGTAGAGGTGGTCAGCGGGCTTATGCCCGATAACTCTACGGCATCATTTGAAAGCCTATTCTTGAGGCCAGAGGGCCGACGTTGGATCCAATGGACCAGTCATGGTATATTTAACGAATCCGGATCGCTAATCGAGATTCAATCGGTTGGCAGGGACATAACTGAGCTAAAGCTGGCTGAGGAATCCCTCAAGCAGTCGGAGAGACGTCTGGCCGACATAATTGAATTTATGCCGGATGCCATACTGGCCGTTGATCTGAACGGCCTGGTAATGGTCTGGAATAAAGCCATGGAGAGCCTTACGGGTGTCAATGCCGATAATATGCTGGGCAAAGGCAATTACGAGCATGCTTTGCCATTCTACGGATTTCGAAGACCAATTCTGGTCGATATGGTTTTAAAACCATTCAAGCACTTTGAAGCCGAATACGCGAGCTTCAAAAAAGAAGGAAATGCTGTTTTAGGTGAAATCTTTATCCCCCGCCTTGGCCCAAATGGTTCTTATCTGCTAGCAAAGGCAGCAACGCTGTACAATGCGGCAGGTGATAAAGTCGGGGCTATAGAATCCATTAAGGACATAACCGAACGAAGGAACATGCAGCAAAAACTTGAGAGAACGCGGACGGAATTGCATATTGCAGCAGATATCCAGAAGAGCTTCATTCCCGAAAAGACTCCTGATATTCCTGAATTTGAGATAGAAGCGGTGACCATTCCGGCCATGGAGGTGGGTGGGGATTTTTATGATTTTATTATTCAACCAGATGGAAAATATGGAATTGTAATTGCAGATGTTGCAGGAAAAAGCATCCCTGCAGCCATTTTCATGGCACTTTCCAGGACAATAATTCGAGCCAATGCCACAAATCAGTCCAAAGTCTCAAGGGTGGCCAAAAATGCCAACAAAATGATTGCATCTGATGCATCTGCAGGCATGTTTGTAACCTTAATTTATGGCATTTTGGATGGGGAAACCCTATCTTTCCATTATGCAAATGCAGGTCATCCTCCGCCGTTACTCTTCAGATCGGCAGACTGCACCATTGAAGAGGAAGCTTCAATGGGAATTGTCATGGGTATTATTGATGATGCTGAATACAAGGAAAGTCGCATTAAGTTCTCCCCCGGTGACATGGCTATCTTTTACACCGATGGCATTACAGAGGCTATGAACAGCCAGGGAGAGCTATATGGAGTAAAACGTCTTATCGACGTCATTAAAGGTAATTGTCAGGCAGGGACAAAAGAAATTGTAAAAAAAATACTCGCCGACATATCTGAGTTTAGCCAGAGTACAGAGCAACATGATGATATTACCTTGATAATAATAAAGGCTATAGGTCAACTGAAAGATCATTACAAGACAAAGCTGATTTCATGCGTTGAAAATATCCCTAAGATCGTTAGCTGTATTGACAAAAGGATGTCTGCTGGGGGTTTTGACCGAGAACAAATATTGGAACTACAGGTGGCAGTGGAAGAAGCGTATGTTAATATAACAAATCATGGATATAATAAAAGAGAAGGTCTTATCTGGGTCTCCTTTGATTCCGGGAATGGATTCTTTATGGTAACCTTGGAGGATGAAGCCCCTCGTTTTGATCCCTCTTTGTTTAATAAGCGAAATCAAGGTGGCAACATTCAAGATCATCCTGTTGGCGGATGGGGCATAAATCTTATTAGGTCACTAACGGATGAACTAAAATACGAGTATAAAAATGAAAAAAATAAATTGATCTTGATAAAAAATCAGAGGGTTCTATCTAAGAAAAGCGATAATAATTATTTGTAATGATGTCAAAAGAAATATATTCTTGAAACGAGTTCGAGGGGATGGCGAGCAGATGGAAATTGCTGAGAAAATTATAGGGGATATCTGTATTATCTCAATCTCTGGAAGAATTGATACGGTTACTTCCAAGGATGTGGAGGCTAAACTGGACGGAGCAACCGAGGAAAGGAAAGAGAAGATAATCATTAATCTCGAGAAAATGGACTATATCAGCAGTGTAGGGTTGAGGGTTCTGTTGTCAGCTTTGAAGAAACAGAAACAGAATCAGGGATCGCTTCAGCTTGCTTCTCTGCAACCGTTTGTGCAGAATATATTTAAGATAACGGGATTAGATAAGGTATTTCAGATCTTTCCTACGGAGGAAGCAGCGTTTCAGAGTCTGACGTCCGTTGAAGTCTAGCGTTTGATAAAGTCAGGAATAATTTCATGAAGATAACTGGTAAGAACATAAATAATATCCAAGTGATAGCGATATCTGGGAGGATCGACGTAATATCTGCAAATGATCTGGAGATATTTCTAAATAATGTTATAGGCAATAATTCCAGAATGATCTTTGATCTATCTGAGACTGAGTACATAAGCAGCTCAGGTTTGCGTGTCCTCATTGCGACTCTTAAGATATTGGAGAAGAAGAATGGCGAAATGAGACTGGCATCACTTCAGCCCTTGATTAGGAATATACTTGATATATCTGGTCTCTCAAATATATTCTCAATACAACAGAATCTTAAAGCGGCCATGGATAGCTTTGACGAGAAGTAACGGTTATTGATATGGGATTCTCTATGATCGGCCTGTCCTTCCTGCTCTCTGCCGTAACATCGTCTGCGTTTGCCAATATACTTTGAAAAAAAAGTTGCCATTTTGAATAGCCCGCAGAGGAGCTGCGGGTATTCAAAATGAGATCAGAGAATTATCTCAATGTCCAGTTCTTCTGCCAGCTCTTTGTAGCGGTTTCTGATAGTAACCTCAGTCACGCCCGCCACATCGGCTACCTCGCGCTGCGTCCTTCTGTCTCCGCAGAGGATGGAGGCGATGTAGATGGCGGCGGCGGCCACGCCCGTGGGCCCGCGCCCACTGGTGAGTTCCTTCTCTGCGGCCTGGCGCAGGATCTCAATTCCCTTGGCCTGCACCTCACCCTTCAGATTCAGACCGGAGCAGAAGCGGGGGATGTAGTCAATGGGACTTGTGGGCATGAGCTTGAGTGCCAGCTCGCGGGAGACAAATCGGTAGGTCCTGCCGATCTCTTTTCTGGAAACCCTGGAAACCTCAGCGATCTCGTCCAGGGTGCGGGGCACGTTGCACTGCCGGCAAGCGGCATAAAGCGCTGCTGCGGCCACGCCCTCAATGCTCCGCCCGCGAATGAGGTTCTTGTCCACGGCTTTTCTGTAGACAACGGCGGCCGTCTCTCGCACGTTTCTGGAAAGACCCAGGGCAGACGCCATCCTATCCAATTCAGAGAGCGCAAAGGCCAGGTTTCTCTCTGTGGCATTGCTGACCCTGATGCGGCGTTGCCACTTTCTCAGCCGGTACAGTTGCGCCCTGTTTTTGGAGGAAATGGTCTTGCCGTAGGAATCCCTGTTCCTCCAATCGATCATGGTGGAGAGGCCCTTGTCGTGGATGGTGTAGGTCATGGGCGCTCCCACCCGAGACCTCTTCATGCGCTGGTCGTGGTCGAAGGCTCTCCACTCCGGCCCCTGGTCGATGAAATTCTCGTCGATGACCAGACCGCAATCTGAGCAGACCAGCTCGGCGCGCTCATAGTCGCGCACGAGGGTGTGGCTCTTGCACTCTGGACACTCCACAGTGAACTTCTCGAACTCGTCTACCTTCTCTTTCTCGCGCTTGAGCCGGGTCCTTTCTTTGAGCTTTTCCGGCTCCGCCCTCTCTATCTCTCTCAGCTTCTCAATCTCTTCCACTTGCTATCTCTCCCCGGCGCCTCGTCGATATAGAGCTTATTTCCGACGTGGGCAGCGGCATCTACACCTCTATTTGGTCGAACGATGATGTACGGATGATTAATGGGGCCGAATATATCGAAAACCTTTCCGACTCTGGTCCTCTTCTGATCTACAACCCAGGAATTAGTTCTGGGGATATTGGTCTCGCTTCCAACAATCTGCTCGCTCTGGAGAATCAATTTATTCTGTACAACATGAAGAGCGGTGCCTAATCTCTTCAAGAGGCCACCTCATCTATATAGATGCAGAACTAATATTTAAGCCTTCCGAAAACCATTTATAAATGTCTATTTCAGGGAGGTGGGGGGTGGGTGGCCGCCTAAAGGTTTATCAACCCTCGTCCAGTAACCTACTATGTAATGTTCGAACAGCTTCCAACCGTACCCACATCAGAAGAGCTTTTAAATAAGTCCTTTAGGCGTGCCTCTCGCGCCACAGATGACGAGTCCATGGTGCAAAACGCCGGCAATATCCTCTCTGACAATCTCAGCAACCTGATCAAGAAATTCCCTTCTTTTGAGAATCTGCCGCCCTTCTACAGAGAGATGGCGGACATAATCGCTGGCGTGGATCGCATCCGCATCAGCCTGTCTCGCTTGAGTTGGGCTTCCCGACAGATAAGACTGATATCAAAAGAGTATGTAGGCACTATTCGAAGGTCTCGCGGTCTGGACACCAGTCCTGCCCGAAAGTCAGCCTTTGGGCGCTACTCTTCAGTCATGAGATCCATTGAGAAAGATCTGCTATTCTTGAATGAAGCTCGTAACCTGCTGCGCAAGATGCCTACCATAAACCCGGCGGTTCCGACCATTCTCATCGCCGGCTACCCCAATGTGGGCAAGTCAAGCTTCATTGTGCGAGTCACTGGAGCGCGGCCCGAGATCGCCATGTATCCATTTACCACGCGGGGCATCTTTGTAGGCCACTTCATGCGGGGCGATCAAAAGTATCAGGTCGTGGATACGCCGGGACTGCTTGACCGACCCATGGAAGAGAGAAATGAGATTGAGCGGCAGACGGTAGCCGCCTTGAGTCATCTGCAAGGAGTGGTTCTCTTTATCCTGGACCCCAGTGAGCACTGCGGCTATCTTATCGATTCGCAGCTTTCTTTAGCCTCGGATCTCAAGAACTGGCTAACGCTGCCCGTTCTGGTTGTGGCCAATAAGGCAGACATATTGAGATTTGGAGCAGATAAAGATATGCTGCACATGTCTACCGAGACCGGCGAGGGCGTAAATGAGGTGCTGGATAAGCTAGTCTGCCTGCTTGATGCCATGCCGCCCTATGTTGCTCCGGAGCCTGATCCGGAAGAAGAATATATGGTTCCCAGCCGGAGAACGTAAAGCCGCTCGAAAAAACATCCTTCGTCGGCCACCACCTCAGCGGTTAGCCCGGCAGATGCCGCCGTTCTTTGCACCTCGGCCAGCCCGGTCAGGCTTGATATGAGCAGCAGTGCTCTAGCGCCGGGCCGCAGATGACGAGCCAGATCCTCGATAAATCGATCCACCGTCTGCCGGCCGTTCTCGCCCCCGTCCAGGGCGTAGTCTATCCATTGACCCGTCCTTTCCTCCGGCTCGGTAGGCAGATATGGTGCGTTGAAGAGTATCAGGTCGAACTTTCCTTTGATTCCCCGCAACAGATCCGCTCTTATGACCTCGACTCCCCTGGCTCTGGCCGCCCGAACGGCATGGGGATTTATATCTGTGGCCAGGAGGCGGGCCACCTTCGGCCCCATCTCCTGGGAGATAAAGCCGCTGCCGCAGCCAATCTCCAGCACGCTGTCCGCGGGCCTGGCCTCGGATTGTGCGGCTCTTAGGAGGAGGTAGGTATCCTCGGCAGGCTGGTAGACTTCTTCATTATTGATGGGGGCAGTGGCGATCATCAGTGGTGTGCTCATTTTGTCGGGGGGAAAATAAACATTGGCTTTTCGGATAATGGGCATGAATCTACTAAGAAAGATTATAAACAAGGAATGCGAATGTTATCATTGGATGGTAGATAAGGTAAGATCTTACAAGGCAATCCAAGAGAAGGTAGAAGAGCTAGCACGAATGGTACACCTTGGTGAAAGAAATATTGTTCGTATCAAGGCGGACCGAGCGGCGCAGAAGTTAGATCGTGGTTACTCGGTAGTGAAAGATAAACCTCGTCACATTGGGAAGATCCAAACCAAAATCGACGAGTCTTGCGAAAAATCTCCTACCTGTGTTCATATCGCAATTCCCGGGCGGAAGCCATTCTGTTTTGGAGACGTTAGCGAAACTGAGACAATCGGCACTTTAACAGAGAAGATTGCAGATAGTCTGGGAGTTGACAAGCGAAATTGGGGCTTTTACGTAGCGGGACCAAAAACACAACGCGAATTTCTTCCGGACGGTGCAAAAGTACAAGAGATTAATCACAGCAATAATTTGCATTTTCTACCAAGAACTGTTATAAGATAGAGCATGGGAGACTTTAATTGGCAGATCTAGGAGAAGACGACGAATATTTAGAATTTGATGATCACGTTCATATAAATATAAATAACCGAAACCATTTAAGAGACCTAAGCAAAATATTAGCTCCTGTTGATGGATTTATCCTAACAGGCGCACTTGGTTTGTTGTACTTCATTCTTAACAGCCGCCAACATGTGGATGTTTCAATAAGTCCTTTAGTTATATATCTATTATTATTAACATAGGTATTCATGATTGGTTCGATAGTGTCGAGCATACAATCGGTCACGGTAAAAACGCAAAAACCGATACTAACGAAAATCCAGTACATGGATGATTTGCATGATGTTTACATGGACGAATATGATTGGGCGCTTTTGTCAGTGAGGCTGCTTATATTCGGAATAGTTGCATTTATCGTTGCCATGATCTCGTTTTCATGGAATTATCTAACAACTTAGAAGCTGCCTGGCCGATGCTAGCAAAGTACTAAAAAAATGTTATTGCACCTTGATTCAAAAGTGGACAAAAATTAAAATGCGAGTTCCGCCCTGAAATCAGGCGGAACTTGCCAATCTCTTCCCTTCCAGCTCCTGCAACTGGAGCACCCTCATCTGCACAACATCCATGGCATCCTCGAATAGCTTCCGATCTATCTCAATGCCGAAGAATTTTTGGAGCTTCTCCGGCGGTGTCATGCTGCTGCCGGCGGAGAGATAGGCCATGTAATTCTCATTGAACTTTTCCGGATTTTCTTTATACATCTTGAATAAAGACAAAGTCACGGCTTTGGACAGGGCATAGCTGAAGGTGTAGTAGTTGTTGGTGAGGTAGATGTGGCTGATGTAGGTCCACTGGGCACTGTCCTCTGGATAATAATCCACCAAATCGCTTTGGTACTCCTTGGATATGTTTGTCCAGAGCAGGTTAAGATCGCTGCCGCTCACATTTGTCTTTTGGCGGCAAAGCTCGTGCGCTTTGTTCTCAAACTCGGTGATCATGGGCTGGAAGGTGAAGTAGTTATCATAATCACTGACGCTCTGCGCTAAAATTGCCAGGGCTGTATCCGGATCGTAGTTTTTCAGGGCATAGTCCACAAAGAGCTCCTCATTGAAGGTGGAGGGAATCTCCATCTCGTACTCTCTGCCATAACAGTAAAGATAATCCACATTACTGCCCATCAGGTAGAAGTTGATGGCATGGCCCATCTCGTGAGTAAGGGTTTTCTGGTCCTGCATCAAACCCTTGTAGTTCATGAATATCAACGCCGGACGCGAAAGGGCACACATATCCTGGCAGTAGCCTCCCGGCTGCTTTCCGCCCTCGGGATTGGGGAAGACATCCATTGAGCCGCTGGTCGTTGTCTTTACAAATATGTCCTGGAAGGCCGGGTCCATTGCCGCGTAAGAGGCGGATATATTGGAGAGCGTCTCCTCGTAGCCATATTTCCTGTCGGGATTTTCCAGCAGTTGAAGCGCCAGGTCATAAGGCTTAAGGGGCGTCAGATTCATCCTTGTCTTTCGAAACTCGTAATAGCCATCGAAGTTGCCCTTGCGCTCCTTGAAGACCTGGTTCATTGTCTCCACCTGCTCTTTAGTGAGATAGGTCTCGAACATCTTGGCGTCGTAAGAGTCAGAGTAATTCAGCTCTCGGGCGATCAGGTCGTCTAATCTTGATTTATTGCAGTAGATCTGTGCCATCTTATCCGACTCGTTAATGAGATGATAGAAACGTTTGTCGTAGCCCATCTTTCGGTTGTTTCGGTTGCTGTCCGTAGAGAGAAGCAGAGAGTAGGTTTGAGAGTTTATGGCCAGCTCACTTCCATTCTCTAAAGTGATATTTCCAGCAACAGTAACGTTATTGGTTACGGTCTTTTCCGCCTCGGTATTGATCTTCATAAGCTGGTTGGATATATCAGCCAGATAGGCGGCATGCGTCTCATTTCTGGGATGGTGATCTATGTAGCGCTGGTAGCTGTCCACAAGGTAAGCTCGGTACTTTTCTAGGCCCCGCTGCTCAGAGAATAGCCGGTCCCATTCAGCAGGAGAGAGCGACTTGAGCCGTATTTCGGCAAAGGATGTGGCCTTGGCATGCTCGGTGTATAGATTCTGCACATCGGAGATGAATTTCTCGAAGAATTTGTCGTTGACATTCAGGCTATTTTGGGCATAAGCATAAGCCATAACTACGTTTATGTTCCTGCTGAAGTTTTTATTTGCCTCGATGTACTCCAGCAAAGCCTTTCCTGTGAGGTTCTTGAACAGGGGACGAAATGTCGTATTTATCTGCTGCGACATTTTTTGCAGCCCTTCGAATTCTGCGGTTGCCGCCTCCCTATCTTTAAATAAGTTCGATAGATCCCAGGAAGTGGTAATTTCACTTAGATTCAGTCCGGTCATCTCTTTCTCAGGAGATGTGGCTAGGCTTGAACCACTAATTAAAAGCATAATTGCAATGAACATGGCCGATATGAAAAATCCGTCTGCCGATTTAATCACTTTTCCACCTCGAATGTCATACAAATTGACCCATCCACTATAAATAATTGAGTCTGCTTGGCTAGGATGGTTGCACAATGAAATATAAATAGAAAAAGCGGAGTCTCTGCTTCGTGGGGTAAGGGATGAAGACAACGATTAGAGGACAAATGATGAATAAATATCCAATAGTTGCACTGGTCCTGCTCCTGGCAGGAATGGCTCTGATCTTGAACAGCACCGGCATTTCCTGTCCTTTTGCCGGAGAAAACAGCTCATGTCAGGTAAATGGAACCTGTAGTGGGAATTGCGGCATAAATTGTGGTGGGAATGGCAGCGGAAACTGCATCTGTCCCAATGGTGCCACATGCGCTCAAAATAACTCCTCCGAAGAGAATTGCTCCGCACTGGGGTCATGTCCTGTGAAGTCAGAGTCCACGGGAAATGGCTGCTGTTCGGGACGCTGAATCGAGATGGATCGAAACGCTGATCGAGACCGTTCTCGATCAAATCGATAGACTTTTATGGACGACTGCGTTCTAATGCGGAAAGGTGATCCGGCTTGATGGGAATCAATGAAATGGGATTCGAGGTCTTCGAAGAGATGCTCGATTATGCAGACGAGCTGCAAATCGAGGTCCAAGAACTTGATAACGGTACTGTTGTGGCTGATGCGGGCGTACAGGCCCATGGGGGCTACGGTGCAGGCGTCTACCTCTCCCGCCTCTGCATGGCAGACCTGGCGGAAATTCAGCTTACGCCCTATGATATTAAAGGCGTTTTATTGCCGGGCATTCAGGTGGCCACAGACCATCCTGCCGTCTCCTGCATGGCCTCTCAGTGCGCCATGTGGCAGATCAAGGCAGACAAGTACTTCGCCATGGGTAGCGGTCCGGCGCGCGTACTGGCCAGAAAGACCCGTGACCTCTACGAGAAGATCGGCTTTGAGGAGTCCTCAGATGTGGCAGTCATTGTCCTGGAGTCAAACAAGCTGCCGGACGAAACCGTCTCCGCCCTCATTGCAGAAAAGTGCGGCATCGATCCGGCTGACCTGAGAATTGCCGTGGCGCCCACGGAGAGCGTGGCCGGGCTGGTGCAGGTCTCGGCGCGGGTAGTCGAGACGGGTCTTCATAAGCTCTTCACCATGGGCTTTGACATAAACACCATCAAGTGCGGCTGGGGCCGGGCTCCCATCTCGCCCATCACCGGCGACGCTACCATGTGCATGGGATCCTCCAACGACGCCATAATTTACGGTGGGGAGACTTACTACACACTGGAATACGAGAACCTGGAGGAGCTGCAGCAATATCTGAAAGGCATGCCTTCCCAGGCCTCTCGAGATTGGGGGGCACCCTTCTACAAGACCTTCAAGGCGGCGGGTTTCGACTTCTTCAAGGTGGATCACAACGTCTTTGCCCCGGCCAAGGTTGTCATGAACGAAATTAAGTCGAGGCGCACTTTTATAAGCGGCAAGGTCAACCTGGACGTACTGGCTGAGTCCTTCAACCTGCAGAGCTTGGATGCTGTTTGTTAAGGTTGGCGGAGGGGCTTTTCGCCAATTCCTTTTTGTTCAAATTTGTCAAAATCCGGGATAAGCTAGATAAGCTGGCAAAACATCCAAGTGAATTGAAATGAATTCCCCCGAGTGCGACCTCAAGGGCCATGGACCGTGCCGCGGCTCTATCTGCCAACGTGGCATTAGCCTTAATCACATGTGCGACCTGCACATCAGGCTTCAATCATACTGGACTGGACACAATCCTGGTAAGAAACTTAACGATTGGCTGGACGGACTGGCAAATGCGGAGATCGAGGAGGCTTTGAGGAAGGCTCCAACCCGCGGAAAGCACTGGATGGTGGTCGATATGCCATCTAGCGAGGAGTAAAAAAGGAAATAATTATTGATTGGATTTCCTGTCAGTCATATCCAGGGAAATACTCCAGACGAGCCTGTTTCTCTGGAATGCCCAGCTCCTTAAGTATGAGGAGCATGGAATCCACCATTCTTTGCGGGCCACTGGAATAGAATGTCCAATGGGCATAATTGGGAAGAAGCTCCTTGATCATATCGGCATCAATTCTGCCTATCCGGCCTTTCCAGGAAGGACCTGGGCGGGTCAGGGTATTAATGATAGTAAGATTCTGATTTCTCGCCTTTAGGCTATCGAATTCATCTTTGAAGGGAATATCATCCTCCTGCCGGTTGGAGTAAAACAGGAATATGTCAGTCGCGAGGCACTTATCGGTGCAGTATTTTATCATGCTCCGCAGAGGCGTTATGCCTATTCCTCCGGAAAGCATGGCGATCTTCCCCTGCACCTCGCAGCAGGTGAAATTGCCATAGGGTCCGGAAAACCTGATACGGTCCCCGTCTTTTAGGGAAAGGAGGGCATTGGAGAACTCGTGGCCGGTCAGCCTTTTGGTGACCTGCAGAAATTCCTCAGTCGGGCTACTGGAGAGAGTGAGAGGCTTTCTGATTTCGCCCTCTATGCCATTAAGCTCTAGAGTTATGAACTGACCGGGAAGGTAATCAAATCCTGGGGGCCGGCAAAACTGAATTGACTGGGATGACTTGGTGTTTTGCACCGTCTCAATTACCTGAGACTCAAATTGCGGCTTCATAAAAAAATATGGCTCAGAGCCCTGAGGCGCTGGCCAGCTCCTGGCTTTGGCTTCGATCGTTGTTGCCCTCAATGAGTGCGACAATGCGTCCCGTATTCCAGAGGTAGAGGTACCTGATGCTGTTATCTCCGCGAATGTCCTTGATCTCCACAGTATCATGGCCGTTGATGGTGGCATTGCCGAATATGGGCAGATTCCGAGCCAATAGTTTCTGGTATGTCTCCTGGGATTTGAAGTTGGAGACGGCAGCCCTGGCATGCTCCTCATCGGAAAGCTGAATCAGGGTGATCTTGGCATCGTAGTTCTCGCCGGGCTTGCCCCACTGGTATATGCCCACCGAGGTATTGGCCGGGCCAATGTCATTCGATCCGTAGAAATCCTTGATGTAATCGGTCAGATTCACATTGCTGTCCATCTCGGGCAGAGCTGCCAGCAGCTTGAAGCCGTCCGGCAGATTCTCCTTTGGCACGGCGGGATTGGCAGTCGCTGCTCCCGCCGGGTCTTTCGCCAGGCAGCCGGCGCTTGACGCCAGCAGCAGGGATATGAATAGTAAGCAAATTATGTTCTTTGATGTCATGGATGAGCCTATCGTATTTTCAAGTCCATAAGCTTTGTGAGCCGAAAAGGCGGTTCGACATTTGCCGTTCTTTCAACAACAAACCACAGAGGCGCAGAGACACAGAGACAACGAAAGGCTCTTCGCTATTTCCAGTTGCTAACCTCAGGTTACTATGTTTTTCCAGTTGTTAGTTAGTCGCTCTGTGCGTTCTCTGTGAACTCTGTGTCTCTGTGGTGAAAACGTCGTTAGCCACTGGTTATAACCAATGGTTTACGGACCACCACCACAGAGACACAGAGCGCACGGAGGACTCACAGAGGACTCGATTATTCTATTACCCACGCGAAACAGCGAGGAACCTTTTTTGTATTTCCGGAAAGGCTAAAGCTGCACCGCCAGCTCATCCTCTCCCACCACGATCCCCGGAAAGTCCCGCACCGTCGCCACGGCCTCGCGCCGCATCTGCAGGCTCGTGTACCTGCCCGCGTCGAAGTGGGTGAGGGCGAGGCGTTTGGCTTTGGCCCGCCGGGCAATGGCTGCCGCCGCAGCCGGATTGAGGTGAGGCCAGGCGGGGTTCTCTTCGCCGGGCAGGTGGGCGCATTCGGCAATGAGCAGGTCGGCATCCGCAGCCAGGAGCACGGCATTCTCGCATACCCCAGTGTCCGGGCAGTAGGTGATGATCTTGCCGTCCAGATCGAAGCGAAAGCCCATGCAGGGCGAGGCGTGCACCAGGAAGCGGCAGTCCAGGGCGAAGGGCAGCTTGTAAGGCCCGGGCGACAGCTCGCGCACCTCCACCGGGTAGGGCAGCCTGTCCAGGGGGACGGTGAAGGGCTCGTTGACGATGGTATTCAGGGCCGCTTTGGTGCCCTTCTGGCCGAAGACTGTGAGGCTTTTGAAGCGGAATTTGCTGAGGACGTGCAGGCCTTCGATGTGGTCGAGGTGGAAGTGGCTGAGGAAGAGGAAGACGGGCAGATCGTCCTTGATGTAGCGGTCCGCTTTGTATAGGCCGTTTCCGGCGTCCAGGATGATGTGGTACTTGTCGGAGTTGATGAGGGTGCAGATGGTGTTGCCGGTGGGGCTGTCGTACCAGCCGTTGGTGCCGAGAAAGATGATCTGCATGCTAATTCCCCACAGCCCATTCAGCCAGCTTCCCGCGGACTTTTTCGGCCAGGGGGCTTTCGATCTGCGAGAAGATGTGGAGGGCTTCATTTGCGAGAGCTGCGGCTTCCTTTCGCTGGCCGAGCTTGTGCCGGGCCAGGCTCTTGGTGAAGAGGGCCTCGCCCTCAATTTTCCGATATTCGATTTCGTGAACGATGGCAAGCGATTGCATGCAGTATTCGATGGCCCTCTCAGTTTCATTCAGATCAAGGTAGGCTTTGCCTAAATCGCAGAGCGTTTCTCCTTCGCCCCTTCGGTCCCCGATTTCGCGTGAGATTTTGAGTGCCTGCTTGTAGTACTCGATTGCCTTGTGCGTCTCATCCAGACCTGCGTAGGCTCGGCCAAGGTTGCCTAAAGCATGCCCTTCGCCCTTCCTGTGCCCAATCTCGCGGGCGATAACCAGGCGTTGCTCTTGGTACTCCATGGCCTTGCGGTAATTTCCCAGGCTGTCGTAGGCATTGCCAAGGTTGCCCAGAGCATAGCCTTCGCCCTTCCTATCCCCTATTTTACGGGCAATGGCCAAGTGTCCCTCTTGGTATTCTATGGCCTTGCTGTAATCGCCCAGGTTGTTGCTGGCAAGGCCAAGGCTGCCTAGGGCATAACCCTCGCCCATTCTGTCTCCAATCTTGCGGGCGATAATCAGGCGTTGCTCTTGGTACTCTACGGCCTTGCGGTATTCGCCCAGTCTGTCGTAGGATATGCCAAGGTTACCCAATGCATAGCCTTCGCTCTTTTTATCTCCAATCTCGCGGGCAATGGCTAAGCTTTTCTCTTGGTACTCTACTGCCTTGTGGTAATTGCTCAGACTGTCTTGGGCAAGGCCAAGGACGCCCAGGGCCTTGCCTTCGCTCTTTCTATCCCCAATCTCACGAGAAATGGCTAAGCTTCTCTCTTGGTACTCTATGGCCTTGTGGTAATCGCCCAAGTTGTCATAGACAAGGCCAAGGTTGCCCAAGGCCCTGCCTTCGCTCTTTCTATCCCCAATCTCAAGGGCAATGGCCAAGCTTTTCTCTTGATACTCTTTGGCCTTGTAGAAATCACCCAGACTGTCGTAGGCACTACCAAGGACGCCCAAATGGACTCCTTCAGCACCTCGATCCCTCATCATCCTTGCTGCCTTTAAGCCAGTTTCAAACCAGCCAATTTTCTCCCGTGGATGCAGGCGCAAATCCAATACACTGCCTCCATCGCCCGCATAAGACCTGGCCAATTGTAGGATTGATTTCAAATCACTCTTTTTCAATTTATTGAGGACTTGAATCATATTCTTTATCCAGGCTTGCCCAACTTTGATATTAGCCCATTCACGATCGAAAAGCTTCAGTCCTGCTAAGACATTCGTCCCACCTTTGTCATAGAGATTTTCCGCTTGAGAAAGGACCTTCGAGTAGTACTTGGCATGTTTCTGCTGGGCATCGGCAAGCTCATCTCCTTCAAGACACGATTCTGCGAAAAGACGAGCCAAATCATGAAGCTTGTATCGGCCCTCCTCTGAATCTGGTGTTGCAGCAAAGTCCACCAGGCTCCAGCGCACCAAATAGCTCAGAGCCTCTGCCGATGGGCCTGGAGCCATCTTTAAAACAGCAGTCGCAGCATCGCGGTCGAAATCTTCTGGGAAGACCGATAAACGCCGCCATTGCTTTTTTCTTCCGGGAGTGAGCAGTTCATAGCTGAGGCCGAAGGAGCCCTTTACTAATTTAAGCAGCGCTACCTTATCGTTCAGACGTTTTGCATACTCTGGAACGCTTAGATCCTTCTTTTCAGCTAGAGCGCCGGCTGCATTGCGCAGAGCAATTGGAAGGCGGCCACACACTTTTGCCAGGCTCTCGGCCCGGTTGCCGATACGCGGGGCAATTTCCAGAAGAAGCTCGCACGCCTTATCCAAAGGCAAAATGTCCAGATCTTTTTCCGCCAAGCCAGGCAAGGCAAATTTTATTCTCGATGTGATGAGAACGGCGCAGCCAACGGGGGGCAGCAGAGGCTCCACCTGCTCGCCGTTGGCGGCATTGTCCAGCAGCAAGAGAGCACGCTTACCAGCCAGAATGGAGAGATACAAACCTCGCAGTTCATTTGAGTTCTCCGGCAGGCGATCAACAGGGTTGTAGGCTCGGATGACCTGGGCCATGGCCTCGGCAGGTGTCAAGGAAGGCAACTCTGGATTATTGCTTGTTCCCCGCATATCTACGAAGATCTGGCCATCGGGAAATTGGCTCTTGATCTTGTCTGCCAGGACCAGGGCCAGGGCCGTCTTGCCGATGCCTCCCATGCCGCGTAGACCAGTGATGGTAGCTCCTTTTTCAAAATTGAAGAGAATGTCAGCGATCTCTTCCTCGCGGCCTTTGAAGTCCTTTGGGGGAGGCGGGATTTGGTGGGGAATGATCTTGGTTGATGCGGGTGTTTCTTGGGAAGAGGACTCTGATTCAGATTTGAATAAGGTAAACTTACATTTTCCATCCTTGCACGAAGCAATATCCTCTAGCCATTTGTTTCCGTCATCGCTCCAGCGACGCAGGAAAACCACACCATTTCCAGCATCAAACTCCAGATGAACAAAATTGTATGAATTTGCATAGCGTGGGTTTTCGGCCATTCGACGATCGTAAGATGCCCCTGCCGGAATAATGACGCAATTCCCGGATGTACCGCTCGTTATTTCCACCTTTGGCTTATGCTGATGGCCTCGCAAAATGAAATCGCAGCCTTGCCTAAGAGAATCTTCTATCCTATTGCGATCAAATTCCCTCAGCCAGTCGAACGGATGATGGAGGATGGCAACCCTTAGGTCGGATCCAGAGATTTCCTCAAGAGCATTGTAAATTTGCGGCTCACCCACAATAACAAATCCATAATCACCAATTTTGTCTTTATTTCGCCCGCACATCCAGGCCGAGTTCAGCCCGATTAGTGCTATTTCCTTATCAATGACCGTTATTCTTCTTACATTGGCATAGTCCGGCTGCTCCTGTCCAGTATATTCTCTAACAAAAGAGGCAAATGCCGAAAAAGGCTCCCGGAGGCGAGATCTATTGCGATCATCCGTCAGCCAGTCTTGAACTTCTTTCTCTGTGGACAAGGGCTTGGTTAGAACATGGGGAAGCCGTTTAAATTCATCCCTATCCAGATCATGATTTCCCGGCACGATGAAAAGCTGTTTTGGCTCCACTCCGCAGGCTTCCAGGAGCGGCAGGAAGAATTGTTCTTTTGCAGCTTGATATTCTTCAGTTTTTCCGCCAAAAGCCACGTCGCCGCTAAAAACTACAAAGTCAATTTTCTCCAGGTCTGGACTGATTTTGACTCTTTCCCGAATGTCTTTGAGCAGGGCGCGAAGCACTATTTGGCGATCGAAATCCTTGCCCTTCTGGTGCCAATCCGAAAGATGAAGCCAGGTAACTGCTGTCATCTTTTCCTCATGCCTCTTCTCTGATCCCTCATATCCCCTCTTCCGCCCGGTGTAGCCGTCATCTGCTTTCCGAATCGGATTGACTTATTCATTTCCTCCAACTGATTGAATTGGATAGTCCGCGAGAATTTAAGATTTGCTGGCAAAGACGCAAGAGTCTTGCACCGAGAAAAAACAGATTCCTTTTGTGAACGGCTGACTGTTCTTTGCGCTAATCAAGGCTTCGCGTGAGAATCAACAGGGTCCGGTTTCACGCGAAGGCGCGAAGCCGCGAAGTTAAGACATTGGTTTATTTCGGCCTTGCTGTACATGGCAAACTTGGCAGAGCCCAGCCCTCAGGAATATCACGGCGGTTCTCGTCCTCTTCTGCGTCTTTGCAGAGGGCAGGCATCTCCCCCGGGCGGTCCCGCCTTGTGCTCTCGTCTGCCGGGGACCAATAATTCATATCTTGTCCGCCCCTCCCATCTCCTTCTGCGCCCGTACCAGCCCGCCGTAGGCCACTCCCGCTTAGGTGAGCACAATTTTCCCCTCCGACAGCTCAATCAGCCCGGCCAGCTCCAGGCGGTGCAGGTGGTAGTCGAGCATCTTCTCGCCCACAGCAGTCGCAATCTTCGGCACGCTCAGTAGGCCCTGGTTCATACAGTCATCTTTGCAGAAGCTACTCTTGAAATTCGAAATAATCGCAATCTTCCAATCAGCAAAGGCCAGAACGCGACTCTTTCTGCACATAGATACCGATATAAATGATTAGAACATATTAATATTAGGAAGCTTTAAAGTATATAAAGCTCATATTTCGGAGGAAGACCATGAATTGGACAAAGATATCGGTATTTTTGCTGCTGTTGATAGCGATCAATCCATTGATAATGTCTGGATTAGGTGCACTCGAAAATGGCGGGATTTATCATTTTAGATGCATGGGGCATATTGAGGGCAATAGATGGCTCGATGGCGTAACTCAAGAGAATCGCGTATGGCTTGCACCAACTACAACTGGCGGTTATACAGGAACCAACTGGCAAGCAATTGAGGTAGAACCTGGAGTTTATCACCTTAAATGCTTAGGGCATATTGAGGGCAATAGATGGCTCGATGGCGTAACTCAAGAGAACCGGGTATGGCTTGCACCTACTACAACAGGCGGATATACAGGAACCAGCTGGCAAGCAATCGAGGTTGAACCAGGAATTTATCACCTTAAATGCTTAGGGCATATTGAGGGCAATAGATGGCTTGATGGCGTAACTCAAGAGAACCGCGTATGGCTTGCACCAACTACAACTGGCGGTTATACAGGAACAAGTTGGCAGGCAATCAAGGTAGGCTGAGCAGAGTATCTTAGATATCATTGAGGATTTCTAGAGACCGCTGCACCGCAAGACGCCGGCCCAAATCAATAACAAAAAAGGAGATTTCAGACCTTGTCCGCCCCTCCTTTCTCCTTCTGCTCCATCACCAGCCCGCCGTAGGCCACCCCCGCCTCGGTGAGCACGATCTTCTCCTCATGCAGATCGATCAGCCCGGCCAGCTCCAGGCGGTGCAGGTGGTAGTCGAGCATCTTCTCGCCCACTTCGGCAGCGATCAGTGGCACGCTCAAAACCCCCTGGTTCATGAGGATGATCATCTTCCTTCGAACGGGGCTTTCCAGGGCGTGATGCACCAGAGCCATCTCCTCCGGTGACTCTGGCTTGGCTTTCTTTCCCATCAACATTTCAATTCACCTTGGAGAGGGGCTTGGCTACGGCCATGGCTCCTGTGGCAGGCAGCTCAAAGCGGACCCTCTTCAACGTGGGATCTCCAAACATGCATAGCTGCATGGTGATTCTCCTCTCGCCATCTCCCTTGCGAAGAACATTCTCCCTCATCAATTCATTGAGCGCGTCGCCCACCCGATAGCGGCTCGAGGGATTGTCTCCCTTGAGGTAAGGCTCGAATTTATCAGCAAAGTAAACGGGCGTTCCCTGGTCGGTGGTGCGGGCCAGGAAGGCTCCCGCCCCGGCTCGGAGGAATTCCGTGGCAAGGGAGGGACGGTTTTCGTAGAGCTGCCCGGTGTTGCAGGAGACCCAGCCGGAGATGAGAGGATGATTGCTCTGCAAATCTACATCTGCCATATTTTCCAGCTTGAAAATGGGAAGGAGTTCATTGGTAGAGAAGGATACCGGACTGCCGTGCCCCATGATGAAGATATAATCGCTGGCTGACATCAAACTGAACATCTCAGCGCTGCGATCGCATTCATCGCACACCCCGTAAGGCGGAGTGGCGTAGCATCGCCCACATGTTGGTGCATCATCCCGGCAGGCTTCGCCTAGGCCCGCAGGCGGAGCCGCCCAGCACCTCGTGGATAGCAGCATCTCGGGAATCATGCCAAAGCCCCCTGCCTCATGAATATCGCTGGCGCTCTCCATGGCCGCAGCCACGGCGGAAGAGTCGGCGGCGATGTCCGGCATGCGGCTCACTGCAAATCCTTCATCTACGACACCATTGCCGTCAAAATCGATATACCAGCCGTCAGCCGGGAGGTACCAGGGACTGCCGCCCATGTTGACCACGTCAGGCATGGGCACAACTGCGGTCCCTCCCAGGAGGATTATGTAGCACGGCCCGGTTTCGTCTGTAATGGCCTGCAGCACATCCCGAATCTCCTCCCAGCTCTGCGAATCGCCCAGCCGCACGCCGTAAGCGGTCCGGCATTCCTCCGAATCGAGCACAATGTAGCGGGCCAAAAGCCCGTCCTTGCGGCTGACTACCTCCGTGTAGCGAGAGACTGCCTCATCAAGCTCTGCATTCGTGCTCAAGAGAGAGGTGGTAACCAGCAAGACGGTTGTGGGCCGGGCGTTCATATTAATATCCACTACTTTGGATTTCTCGTTAGTGATGGTGACCTCGCGAAAGATGCCTCCTGCGCCAGGAACTCTTTTGGTGTAAGGGGCCCTTACCTCAACGAGAGAAGAGCTGGATTTCATGATATAATTGGAATGGGTGGCGATGTAGGTGTACCTGCCCTCGGGAAGCTCCCGGCGGTAGCGCCCACTATCGGATGTAGTCGCCGTCCAGGATTTGCTCTTGTCTTCCTTGACAAAGGTTACGCTCGCTCCTTTGATGGGTGCCCGCGTCCCCGCATCCCGCACCATTCCCTCGAAATAGCACGGATAGGTCACAGCTCTGGAGTCCGCCCCGCTTTCTGTCAAGGTGGCGGTTTCCTGGTTCTTGACATCTCCCACCGATGCGGCAAGTGCTCCTGTTGCATATGCTGCGTATAATGTGAGGAGCATAACTAAGAGTAGTAATACCGATCGAATTTTTCCATTCTTCATCCTTATCAACCTCGTTAATTGGGCTCTGTAGAACGCTTGGAGCATGGCGAGCTTTCTCTTCTATTGATCTCGAATAGAGGATCTAATCATTTAACTTTTTTTCGGAGATATGACGAAACCTTTTTTAGGGCCCAAATGGCTATGGTAATGCTCTGGAGGCGTCAGACTTTACATTCAATTATATCCGCAGGATTGAGAAGGCAGAAGAAAAAGCAGAGAGCTCAACAAACCCTCAACATCCGGAGGGGTTAGGGCATTGGCCATGATCCGGGCTCTGGCTGTGGACATCGACGGCACCCTGAGCGACCAAGATCGAGTGCTCTGTCCCGCCGCCCTGCAAGCGCTGAGCAAGCTGAAGGTGCCCGTAGTGCTGAGCACGGGCAACTCTCACTGCTTCACCAGAACGGTTTGTGTTCTCCTGGGCACGCCTCACATCTTCATAGCCGAGAACGGAGGCGTGCTATCCTACTCCGATGATGAGATCGAGGTACTGGCGGACCTGAAAGTCTGTGAGGATGCCTTCCAAAAGCTGTCCGCAGAATTTCCCCTGCAGAGATTCAGCTCCTCTCGCTACAGATTTACCGATATAGCCCTGCAACGCAACTTCGATGTGCCGGCTGCGGCCAGGCGCGTCCAGGAGCTGGGCCTGCCCGTGCATATCATAGATACCACCTTTGCTGTGCATATCAAAGACAAGCGGGTTGACAAGGGCACGGGCCTACGCCGCATTGCGAAGCGCATGCAAATTGAGCTGTCCGAGTTTGCCGCCATCGGCGACAGCGACAGCGACCTGCCCATGTACCAGTTGGCCGGCTTTCGAGCCTCAGTGGGCAACGCTAGAGCGGAGCTAAAGCAGATCTCCGACTACGTGGCAAAGGCAGAATACGGAAACGGCTTTGCTGAAATCATAAATTACATGAAAGAAAAAGAGATGTTGATTTGAATTGCCCGGAGACAAAAAAGCCCTTCTTGCCGTCCTTGGATCCTGCATCGCCCTCTTTTGGCCGGGCGCTCTTACCTTCGGCTTTGCTGGGGTCATGGCTCCCATCTGGCAGGAGATGTTTCAAGTCGGGCGCGCCGCCACGGGCCTGACCATCTTTTTCATGCTCGCGGCTGTAGGCGCTTTCATGTTCCTGGTGGGCCGCTGGCAGGAGCGCTGGGGCCTGCGGCGCATGATCACTCTGGGCGTCATCCTCACTGCCCTCGCCTCCCTGCTCGTATCTCAGGCCACCTCGATTTACACCGTCTACATCTGGGCCTTTCTCAACGGCATGGCCTCCTGCTTTGTGTACGTTCCCGCCCTGACCCTGGTGCAGTGGTGCTACCCGCAAAAGAGGGGCCTGGTGGCCGGCACGGTGAGCATGGTCTTTGGGCTGGCGGCAGCCATCATGTCGCCTCTCTTTGCAAAAATGCACTCTGCCTTGGGCTACGAGGCCATGAACCTGTTTGTCGCCCTTCTCACCCTTTCCATCGGCCTTCTGGGAGCCTATTTTGCCCGCGCTCCGCCTGCTTGGGAGAATGCCGCCTCTGCCCGGCGTGCCAGGGGGGTGGCGGCTGCAAAACCGACGGCAAAGATCATAACCGCAGCAAAATCGTTCACCGTAAAAGAGAGCCTGCATACCAGAAGCTTCTGGCTGCTCTGGATCACCTGGACCTTTGCCGGAGCGGCGGGCGTCTCCATGACCCTCCTCGCCACCGACTACGGGCTCTTCCTGGGCTTTCCTCTATCCTCAGCCATCCTCATCCTGACCGCCTTTAATCTCACCAACGGAATGAGCCGCCTGATCAGCGGCATTCTCTCCGACCGGTTTGGCCGCAATCAGGTCATGAGCCTGGCCTTCCTGGCCGCCGGCGTCGCCTATTTCGTCCTGCCTTGGGCAGACGATCTGGTGACCTGCGCTCTGCTGGCCGCTGTAGTGGGCTTTTCCTTCGGCACCCTCTTCTCCGTCTCTGCGCCATTGGTGGCAGACTGCTTCGGCCTGGAGCACTTCGGGGCCATCTTCGGCCTGACCTTCGCCGCCTACGGCTTTGTGGCCGGGCCGCTGGGCCCCACCCTCTCCGGCTACCTGCTGGATGTGACGGGAGACAATTTCTTCCTGGTCTTTTTGTACCTGGGCATCTTCTGCCTGCTGGCGAGTGTGTGCATCCGGCAGGTGGTGCCTCCAAAGATTACTTGATTTCAGTTTCAGCTAGTTTTGGTTTAAGATGTTTCAGGAAGACGGTTTTTCGCGAATTATATCAAAAGGAAAAAGATTAAATATAATTAAAGAATATGTTATTAACTATATTGGAGTAGATTTTATGGGAGACTATATCAATAAGCTTTTAGATCCCGGAAATTGGCCTTCTATTGCTGCTACATTGGGTTCATTTCTGTTTTTTGGGTTTATAGTTTATTCATTGCTCTGTTTCCCTCATCCTTACAGGCCGGATATCCCTCTGCCCAGTGATCAATCTTCTGTTGGACCTGACACGAACCTATCTTGGATCGGTGGCAATCCAAGCCATTGGGCCATATATACCGTGACGAGCTTATTTGGAGTCAAACTCAATCCCGAATTAATTTATAATATTACTATCTACAATGGTTCACGAGAGATATACCGTGGTATAGAGATCGGCGATTACAAAAGAACAAGGATAAATCATAAGGCTTCGATAAAATTTATACAAGGTTACGAGTATATTTGGAATGTTACTGCCGAGAATAATTTTGAAAGAAGTACCAGCGGACAGAAATGGAAATTTGCAATTAAGAATACACCAATGATAAAATTTTCGGATAAATACCCAACTCAAAGTAATGGATCAAACATATTAGAAACGCGAATTACAAATAATTCAATTAATATATCATATAATTTAGCCAAAAATGGATATGTTTCTTTGTGGGCACCCATTGAAAATGAGTTGCAAAGTACAAAAGGCTTAATGCTTAATTATTACGGAGGGGGTAAAACCAACTCATTTGAATTAATGCTAGTCTACAATGATGGTGATAATAACACCAATGAGACAAAATATTTTTGGTTCGATCGTGCCATCAAAACTAATAGCAGTGAATGGCGAAATAACACTAAGGAATTTCAATATAGCGAGCTTGTTAAAGGATGGAACAAAGCTGGGCACTTGGACCCCATTGATAAAGATAAAATATGTGGAATATATATTTATATTGAAAATCTACCTGATTACGGAGACGTTAATGGCACAGGATGGATAAATTTAAGCAATCTACATGGCATTATAGAATGAGTATTCCATATATTACAAATTTTTATAATGATCAGAAACAAAATCCTGCCTTAAACTCAAACCCGAAATTGCACATCCACCTCTACCAGCTTCGCCCCCTGGTGCAGAGCCTCCTTGACCGCAGCCAGGTCCTTCATGAGGAAAATGCGCCACTCATCTGTTTCGATCTGAGCCAGAGAGTTTTTGAGAACTGCCGAATATCGGCTCTGGCGGCTGAGTTTGACCACGTAGCCTCTGGAGTTCTCCGTCAGTATGACCTCGAATCCCCTTCTTTCCAGCAGCTTTTGGACCAGGTTCCTCTCGCCAGGGGTCTTGAGGACGAAGCGGTAGCCATCTTTGTCGTAGCTGCAGTCCCCGGGAGAGGCCGGCACATAACGGCGTCTTGCCGCCCGTGGGAAGGGCCTGCATTCGGCTCAAGGCCAGATCCACGCTGGAGCTGAATGGTATAGTTCTTCTCTTGAGATGGCGCATTTTGTCTCTCCATGTAATTCCAGATGAAATCTCACATGGTAGTATAAAAAAATAATCAGTAATACTTATAGCATAATTATAATACATTATTTTGATCTTATAAGAATAAACAGATAGCATCACTCCTAAGCGCGTGATTTCTGCCTGTTAGACTGTAAATATGCAAGTCGGTTTATAGCTGTAATTGATAAAAATAACAACAGATGCGCCCCTTTGGTCGCATCTGCTTTCTTCGCTTGATGGAGTATTTAAACAGTAATTTACTATAAGTTAATATACTTTTCTATATAATATGAATAATTAACTAAATCTAGCGAATTATTAAGTATATTCAGATATAATTACATTTAATAATACTATTAATTCATACTAGAAAAGGATTAAATACAACTAATAGCAATCTGAACGTATATTTCTGCGAATAGAGATGAGGGATTGAATATGGGACACGTTAAAGGAAAAGTGGCATCAGGGCTAATTCTGCTCATGCTGTTCACAGGCCTTTCCTGGGCAGGGAGCTTCGACTTCAACCCCGGTCAGGAAGCTGTCAAGTATAAGCACGAAATGACGGACGATGTAACAGGGCAGGGGTATGTGATGGAATACAAGAAAGTGAATACTAACAACCTCTCCCTCCTGGAGTATTTCCATGGCAGCGGAACTATGGATTTAGCGGATATTTTGAATAGCGAACAAAAAACAACTCATTCAAATAGTTACTGGGTGTATAATTTTGATAAAAAATACGACTTCAGGGAGAAGTGGGCAGGGGCCAACAGCGCTATTTCCTACACCAGGCAGTATGACAATATCCAGTCACCCACCACATTTGCCTGGGGAACCGGCTACTATGCAGCCAATCCAATCAGCTACAATTCCCTGCTAAAGGATAAGACCGTGGCCAAGAGCTACCAGGAAGCAGCATCAATGCACCGTCAGGTGGAGTATGCCCGAGCCCTGAAAGGAGATATCGCCGTGGATATCAACTGCACCGGCCCTACCGATAAAGCGGACGGCAAAGGCACCCTCAGCATGAGGATTGATGATGACATTACCCAGGGTACTCTTCATATCGGCGAGCTATTGGCTCAGCCCATGAGCAAGGGCGGATATAAAGTATCACCCAAAACAAAAAATCAGCTGGGCTGGAAAGACCCCATTATCGAGGTCGATAATGACTACATAGGAGACTTCCGGGTGCAAAAGACCATGAAACTGGAGATCTCCAAGAGCAAATCTACCTGGGCAGAGGACTGGCTGCCCTGCTGCGGCGGCGGCTTCTTTGACATTCCTTCCTATAACTTCGACAAAGAGCGCGGCAGCCAGAAAGGCATATTCGACTGTACCTGCCGGAATACTTCCATCTCCACCATGCAGCCCAAGTGGAATACCACCATGGCGCAGTTCCCCACGGAGAAGTACAGATATGTGCCGTGAGGCACCAATATTTTTTCTCAACATAAAAATAGAACGAATATCATGGAGTAACTGAGCGATCTTTTCTACGGAAGTACCTTACGCGGAGCCGGAATTTGTCTTATACCCAAGCCTTTTCGCCTTTTCCAGAGCATCATTCGCCTCTGGACCGCGTTCGGCCAATTTGAGGGCGTTGGCTTTGTTGACCCAGGCCTGCATGCAGTTGGGATCAATTTCGATGGCCTTATCGAAGCTTTTAAGTGCCTCGACAAAATCCTCGAATCCCATCACCTGAGCGATGCCCCGGTTATTCCAGGGTTCTAAATATCCAGGGTCCCGCTCAATGGCCTTATCATAGGCTTTGATCGCCTCGCTGAACATTTCCATTTTAGCCAGAGACAATCCCAGGCTATTCCAGCACTTGGCACATTCGGGATGCAGCTCTACCGATTTTCTGAGAACAGCTACGGCTTCACTGTAGTTGCCAAGTTCATTGAGCGCCAAGGCCTTGTTATACGAAAATCCGATCTCTTCGGGATCAATTTCTATGCCCTTCTCGAATAGTTTTAAAGAAGCATTATAGCTTTTTAATTCTATGTAGGCAAGAGCCTGGCCGTTCCAGGCAGCCGCATTTGCCGGATCCAGTTCAATGGTTTTGTTATAGGCAGCTATGGAATCGTTGTATCTGCCGGAAAGCCGCAAAGCTAATGCCTTGCTTAGCCAGGCATTGGCGTTTATCGGCTCAATTTTAGAAGCTCTCTCCAATGACTCACACGACTCTGAGTATCTGCCCAGGGCAAGAAGAGCCTCTCCCTTCTTGACAAAGGCAAGAGCATTTATGGGATTTATTTCGGTGACCCTGTTATACGCCTCAAGAGCATCATTATAATTTCCCATGTTTGTGAAAGCCAGACCCAGGTTAAACCAGGCGTCTTCATTCTCTGAGTCCAGTGCTACCGTCCTTTTCAGAGCTGCTAATGATTCGTTGTTCTTGCCTAAATCGGCTAATATGAGTGCCTTGCTTAACCAGGCACCCGCCAGCTTCCCATCCAGCTTAATGGCTTTATCAAGGGCTAGCATGGATTCGTTATATCTTCCCAGGTTAGCCAGAGCCAGCCCCTTGCTGTACCAGGATAGTGCCACCTTGGGATGCAGCACTATGGCTCCATCAAAGGCTGCAATTGACTCATTGTATCGGCCCAGGTGAGCGAAAGCAAGCCCCTTGCCGTACCAGGCCTCGGCCAGATTTGGATCCTGCTTGATTGACTTATTGTAAGCAGAAAGCGCATCAGCATATCTTTCCATGCCGTCTAAGGCCTGGCCTTTGCTCATCCAGACAGAGGCATTTGCACCGTCCAGCTGGATTGATTTGTTGTAGCAATCCAGGGCGACCTCCTGGGATCCCATCTGCATGAATTCATCTCCTTTTTGCTGCCAATAGTCTGCTGTGTAATCTTTCCCAAAAGCACAAATGGAGCAAGATATCACTACCAGTAGTATGAAGATAATTTTAGCCTTAATAGGAATCCCTCTATCGCTATGATTTGACAATGGCGAAAAAGGTTGACTAAAGCTCTTTGCCAAGCGATGTGGTAGTCAATTTGACATGCTTTACGCCCTTTAAAGACATCATCCTCTCCGCCGCTTTTCTTACATCCTGCCCTTCGCCCCTCAGCACCACAACTTCCAGACAATTGTCGTGATCCAAATGGACGTGCAGACTGGACTGAATTAAGCCGCCAAATTCGTGTTGAATCTCAGTGAGATTATCTTCCAGGCCTCTTTGAGAATGGGAATAAACAATAGTAATCACGCCCACACGTTCCCCGTGCACGTCGCTCATCCATTCGAAGTTGACAATATAACTTCTTATGGCATCCCTGACCCCCTCGGAGCGAGAAGAATAGCCCCGCTGCAGAATTATCTCGTCAAACTTATTAAGCAGATTTTCCGGCAGGGAAATGCCTACTCTCATTAATTCTTGGTCCATATGTAGTCGCAATTTATTTTATAATGCTACTTAGTAATAAACTTTTTGGAACATGGTCTTCATAAAGACGGTATTAATCGAATAAAAGCCCGCAGCAAGCAGCGGGTCGGCTGACGCTCTAACGATTAATTCTGGCATTCCAGTGTTTATGCTGCCAAGATGAGCCTCTTGATTAGCCCGTCATCTTCTGGAAACATTCCTTGCAGACCGTTTTTCCATTAGCAGTTCTACCGCAGATCTCCATGAAGCCCTCTTTGCACTGCTGACATTGGAGGGTGGGATAGATTTGGGCTTTCTGCGGCGCAGGAATTTCCACTTCGCATACATTGAGCAGCTCTTCATGGGGGGCATCGATCAACAATATTTTTCCAGGGAGACAGTTTCCACTTCAGGTTCCACCACCATCTCAATTTCGCCATTTTCTTTCCCAGATCTTCCCGATGCACAATCCACCAGCCTTCTGGTATAGGGATGCCGGGGACGGATAAGAATCTCATTTGTCGCTCCTTCCTCTACGATCCGGCCCTTGTGCATCACTGCCATGCGATCGCTCACCTTCCTGGCCAAAGCTATGTCGTGGGTGATGAAGAGCATAGCCAGGCCCATCTTATCCTGTAAATTCATAAGGAGCTTCAAGATCTTGGCCTGAACACTTGGGTCCAAAGCCGAGGTGGGCTCATCGGCAATCAGAAGCTTTGGGCCGAGGGCAAGTGCTCTGGCAATGGCCACCCGTTGCACCTCGCCGCCGCTGAGCTCATGGGGGTATTTTTTGAGAAAATCATCATCAACCGGCAATTCGACCAGTTCCAGAACCTCTTTTGCCCTTCTGAGCCTCGCCTCATGACTCCCAATCCTCTGCACCTGCAGAGGCTCTTGCACCGCATCCAGGACGTTCATGCGATGGCTGACCGACTCCTTTGGATTCTGGAAGATCATCTGCACCCGGCTGTAAAAGGCAGAATCTCTTTTGCTCACCTCCCGGCCTTCCAGGATGACGGCTCCGGTGTTCGCTTCATAAAGACCCATGATCACCTTTGACAGCGTGGTCTTTCCCGAGCCGCTCTCTCCCACCAGGGCCAGCGTCTCACCTTCGTAGAGAGAGAGAAACACATCGCATAAGATGGAATAAGAATCAAAAGCCAGGCTGAGATTTTCGATCTCAAGCAGGGGCACAATGCCACCTCTATGACAGGCAATGATCCTGCCGTCTTTTTCCAATGGCGGTGGGACTTGCAGGCTGCAAATATCAATTCTCTGCGTGCAGCGCTCGTGGAAAGGACAGCCCGGCAGGCCATGCACCATGTGCCCTGAAATGCCTTGCAGGTCTTTGGTAGCAGTCATTGCCGGATAGGAGCGGATCAGGCCACGTGTATAGGGATGACAGGGATTTCTTAATAGATCCTCGGTCCTTCCCATCTCCATGATCCGGCCGGCATAAAGGACAGCCATCTTCTCAGCGAGAGCGGCCGCCAGGGAGATGTCGTGGGTTATGACGATGCAGATTCTTCCCAGAATGGCAGACCGAAATAACCTTATGATATCCGCCTTGGTGAGCGCGTCCAGAGATGCGGTTGGCTCATCGAGTATCAGCAGATCGGGATCGTTGGCGAGGGCCATGGCGATTAGCACCCTTTGCTTCTCCCCTCCGCTGAGCTGATGGGGATACATCCTCGCCTTGCCGCTATTCAGCCCTACAGAGCTCAGATGCATCGCCGCTTCCTCACCTGCAATTTTAGCGCTGATGCTGCGGTGAACCAATATCGCTTCTGCTATTTGATCCTGTATTCGTTGTACGGGGTCGAGCGCATCCTCAACGTTTTGAAATACCATTGCCATCTTGCGCCCCCGCAAATCTCTCAATTCTTCTTCAGAGATCGCCAGGAGGTTCTTTTCCTGAAAAGAGATCTCCCCTGTAGCCGATCCTCTGGCCAGGCCCATGATGGCCATTCCCAGGGTAGTCTTACCAGCGCCCGACTCCCCAACAAGGGCCAGGCAATCGCCCCTCTCCAGATGAAGGTCCACTCCCCTCAATATCGGCGTCTTGCCGAAAGATACCTTGAGGTCTTTAATTGAGAGCATCATTGCCACCTCTTCGCACCGTCTTTTCTTTTTCTCAGCCTTGGATCAACGGCCGTCTCCAGGCTGAAGGAGAGAAGGCATATGGCAACCAATGTGGCCGAGAGGGCCAGGCCGGTAGGAACCAGCCACCATTGCCAGACATCTAGATAAGTGAAAGCCAGAGCCTGATTCATCATTTTTCCCCAGCTGATTACCATGGGGTCGGACACGCCCAGAAATGCCAGTCCGGCCTCCATAAAGATCGCCCTTCTCGCATCCTGCATCATCAGGGCGGAAATGATGGGAGAAAGATCTGGTATGATGTGGGTGAAGATAATATGCCTCTTGCCGGCGCCAAAGGTCCGGGAGGCATTGATGTGCATCCTCTCCTTTAATGAGAGAACCTGGGAGCGAATGATCCTGGCTCCACCCGGCCAGGAGAAGGCAGATATTAGCAGTATTAGGAGCGGCAAGCTGGGCCGAAGGTATGCCGCCACCAGTATCATCAAAATGATCGTGGGAAGAGAGATCATAGCGTCCACGATTCTCATGCAAAACTGCTCATAAAGGCCGCCGGCAAGCGCAGCCGTCGCTCCAACTAGCACGCTTAATGAGGTGGAGAGCAGTGCTACCGATCCGGCAACTAGGAGGGAGGTACGAGCTCCGTAAAGAAGCCTCACCCAGATGTCCTGTCCCATGGAATCGGTCCCTAGGGGATGGTCCATGCCAGGTGGGCTGAAAATTTTGCCGGTGTAGTCATGCGGCGAATAATTGGATAGCAGGGGGGCAAATATGGCCATAAGCGTGATAATAGCCAGCATGAACAGTCCCATTTTTGCCAGCGGATCGTGAGAGATCTCTTTCAGAGGATCAATGTGCATATCTCACCCTCGGGTCGAGCCTCATGTAGAGAAGATCCACGAGAAAGTTGGCGGTCAGAACGGTCAACGTGACTATGAGAAGTATTCCCTGGATGAGCGGGTAGTCTCGAGCACTTATGGCAGTGTTGAGAAGTAAGCCCACACCGGGATAAGAGAAGACTATCTCGATGAAGAGGGCGCCGGTAATCAGATGAGGGATGCGAAGACCCGTAGCCGTGGTCACAGGGAGAAGAGAGTTTCTGCCGGCATGAGCGTATTTTATGCGACTCTCAGGGCAGCCTTTGGCCCGGGCGGTGAGGATGAAGGACTCGGCTAACAGGGTGACCATGGTGTTTCTGGTCAAAAGGAAGATGCCGCCCAACTGCACCAGGATCATAGAGGCCAGGGGAAGGGCCAGGTGCCTGAGAATATCGAAGATGTAAGCAAAACCGGTGTATCCGGCATAGGGAGATGTCGCTCCGCAGAGGGGCAAAACATCCAGGCTCACGGCAAAGATGAGAAGCAGCAGAATACCAATGAAGAAATCGGGAAAGCCGCCCAGGAACATGAGGCCGGCCACCAGGCTGCGGTCCAGAGAGGAGCCCCGCTTAAACCCGGACTCTATTCCCAGGATCAGGCCGATGGCAGTGGCTATGATCAGAGCCAGGCCGGTCAGGAGAAGCGTCCAGGGCAGAGCGCCCATTATGACCTGGGATACAGGCTCCCGGTAGTAGTAAGAAAAGCCCAGATCGCCCTGCAGGAGTCCCAGGACGTAGGCTTGCAGTTGATCCCACCAGGATTTGTCCAGGGAGAACTGGCGGATGAGTTGGGCCTCCATCTTGGGTGTCATGGCCACCAGGGCTTCCTGGCCGTAAATAGCTTGAAGCGGATCGCCGGGCATGAGCCGGGGAAGAATGAAGTTGAGAGAGAAGATGGCGGCTAAGGCGATGAGGTAATTGAGAATGCTTGCCGGAAAGAGGTCCCCCAACTTTTTCCCGAAGCTGTGCTCCTGCTCTTGTTCCGGCAGGCAGCATTCGGCTCTTGTGCTATTCATTTTACCACACCGCAATTCGCCCCAAGTTCAACACCCGTCCTCAATTCAACCTATTATGCTTCGCCTTCCTTCTGCCAGGCGATCTTTGCATGCGGGAATGAGTCGATCCCTGCCGAGTAGGGCTTGATGTCCAGCAGGATGGAGCCGTCCAAGGCATCCATGCCCCTCACCTTCAGTCGGGTTCCCTTGACTTCCAGTAGCTCAACAATGTCCAGGGCCAGGGGATTGGGGCGGCTCGGTGAGCGAGTGGCAAAGACGCCATGCTCTTTCCCATCGTGGGGAGGAGTAGCGGTCAAACGGCTCCGATCCCCCAGATGCAGCCAGAAGATGACGAAGAGGTGCGTGCACTGCTCGATGTCCTTTAGTGCAGGCACAAACTGAGGAAAGACCTCGATCTCGCATAGCTCCGAGGATAGCCTTCCCTGGCGGGGTATGTCCCCTCTCCTGTGGTAAGGCGTGTGGACGACTCCTATGGGTTCAAGCCGCATCGAATTTATTTCTTCCGTCAATATCACCATCACCATTATATTTCATGATAATTTTTGCTATTGATTCAGATAAGATGTTATTAATTTTGGAATTCAAGCTATTATTTAAGACTATTTCGCATAGGAAAAAAAACCAACTGCAGCCCATCTCGCCGCAGTTACAGTTCCCCCCTCAAACGAATATCATCTTATTCAGAGCAATGGGAACTCCGCTTCCTACGCCGCCGTAGGTGTAGTAGTAGCTGACCAGATCATTGGACGCCCAGTAGGAGTTTGTGTAGTAAAGGGGCAGAGCAGGCAGGTCCTGTGCTATGACTTCCTGGGCGGAATCGACCAGCTCCTTTCTTTGGGCCGGGTCCGTCTCCTCCACCTGCCTTTCCAGCAGATCATTCAGCTCCGGGTCCTCATCATAGCGGGCGCTGTTGAAGCTCTTCTGATCCAGGACAACTTTGTTCAGTATGGCCGGGTCGCCGCCCAGACCTCCGTGGCCGCTCAAAGCCAGGTCGAACTGCCATTCCCCAACGAGGCTGTCCAGGGTCTTGGCGTCCACGCTGCGCAGATTAACCTTGATGTCGGCAGCGTCAAGCTGCTTGGCAATCAGCTCTCCCTGCCGTTCCGTGGCGGCGGTGACTAAGAGTTCGATCGCCTCCGGCTCGCTGACCCTGGTGTAGTACTGGCTGCCTTCCGTTTTCTCGTATCCCAGCTCTTCTAAAAGCTGGCCGGCCCTGGCCGGATCGTAGGCGTACTGCTCCTGGTTGGGATTGTACCATTCATTATCGGAAGCACAAAGGCCGGGACTGCCTGCCAGGCCATAGCCACGCAGGCCCGTGTCCACCAGATCCTGGCGGTCGATGGCATAGTAAAGAGCCTGCCGGAACTTGGGATCGGAGAAAGGCGCTTTCATGTGATTGACCATGATCTTGGCCACCCAATCGTGGGAGCCCTCCACTACAGCAAAGCCCTTATTCTCCAGATCATCCACGGTCTCGCCCGGCACAGTCGCCGCGTCCACATCGCCTTTCTCTAAGGCGGCTGCAGACATCTCCAGGCTGACCTTGACGAACTTGATCTGCTTGACGCGAGGAGCGTCCTGGTAGTACTCCTTATTGGCCTCGTACAGGTAGGTGCCCTGCGTCCTGTCGTAATTGACCAGCTTGAAGGGGCCGGTGCCGGTCAGTGCCGCAGCATCCTTGAAATTGGCCGGATCGCTCACATCTTTGTAAACATGCTCGGGCATGATGGGAAGAGTGCCTGCCACCTGGTCCAGAAATGGCGCATAATCCTTCTTGAGAGTGATCTTGACGGTCTTATCATCGGTAGCCTCGGCCGTCTCTATGATGTTCGAATCGATCCAACTGTAGGGATGGTCTTTAATGTACTGCACGGTGAAGGCCACATCCTGGGCAGTGAAAGGCTCGCCATCGTTCCAGGTCACGCCTTCGCGAAGAACGAAGACATAGGCCTTCTCATCATTCAGGTACTCCCAGCTTTCCGCAAGAGCGGGCACAAAGCCGCTTTCATCCTTCCAGATGAGGGTATCGAAGATCAGGCTCATGCGGATGTATCCGGGGCCTCGCGAGTAGTGGGCATAGGGCGAGGGAAAGCCCCAGTCGCCCGTGGCATCGGCGATGGTGAGGACGTCAACAGTCTCATCCGCAGCCGGGGCGCTGCTGCAAAGGATGAGCAGCAACAGGCCGGCGGCCGCCAGTCCGAGCAGGGGGAGGCGGCTCATGGGAGGGACCTCCGAACGCGGTGCAGATCATTTCTTTTTGGCATCTTAATTACTCCAATAAATCCTAGATAGAAACGCTTATTTTAAGAACTTTTCTATTAAAAGTATGATAAATAGATTAGAAAGAAATATTGTTTAACACTTGTTACTTAATAAATGTCTGAAGATCTGAGTAATCGAGCATTTTCCTATAAAGAAAAAGAAAAAAGCATAGGATGGCCTGGCCAAGAAGACACTTTGCTTTGGCCGAGCCTCTAAACCCAGAGCATGAACAAGTATGGCTCGTTTTCTATCAACTTTGGTCCTTTTCCCACCACATCTTTACCCTTATCGACGATCCGGGCATCAACAGCGCCCCGTCCTCCTCTCGCAGTGCACCCCTGAGGTACTCACCCAATATCGCCTTCTGCTCCTCTGTCTCTGCCTGGGCCTGGGGGGCGAGAGCTGCCACGGCCTCATCCAGAGTTGAGTACCTTTGATTGTGCTCCAGCCGGAAGGTCCTGATGTGCGGATAGATGCCCATCTGGTAGAGCACATTGTAGAGAACATCGCACTTGGGGCCAGGGCAGTAGGTCCGGCCGTGCAGCCTGGGCCACAGTTCCTGCCACTGTCGGTCCCAGGAGGTCGGTCCGGCGAAATGATAGAGATAAACGTACCTAGATGATGCTTGCATCATCTTCTCAATGGCCGCCCGGATGTCTTGCATGCCCAGCGAGAAGGAGGCGATCACCACATCGTAAGGCGGCTCTAGATCCCTGGCCACGTCCACGTCCTCCCAGCGCTTCTGCACAATGGTGATGTTTTTTACGCCAAACTCAGCCATCTTCTCTTGCATCACGCTGCACATGCCCACCGCCGGTTCCACGGCCGTGACGTGCGCCGCCTTCCCGGCAAAGGGAATGGCCAGCGTGCCCGGCCCGGCTCCGATGTCGAGAACGCGCGACGCCGCGGTTATATTCGTTTCCCAGACGGTCTTGTCGATGCGACTTCGCTCCTGCCTGCACATATTCCAAAAACGCAACGCGCTCTCCCGGCTCTCCCATATGCGAGCGCAGTCCCGGCCGGGGCTCGAACTGCGGTTTTCTCTGGTCCGGCTCTTCCAGACTTCGTTCCAGTCGATTTCTTTCAGGGGATCTATCATGATAATAGCCTCTTTGGCCTCATTTTTTTGGCTCGCTCAGCATGGATGCGTATTTGTCACCCTTTCCAGTAGATACGGGACGGACAAATTGCATCCCATTCGGTCCACCCATGGAGCATAGCGGCTTTGCTCTCTCATAGTCCATCCCTTCCGCTTCGGAGAAATACCGGTCGTCTGCCTCCAGGTGCACCACCTTGCCGATGATGAGCACATACTTCTCCCTGGCAATCTCCTCCTCGACCACGCACTCCGCCCAGGCCAGGCAGCCCTCGATGCCGGGAGGTTTGACGGCAGCGCTCTTCCGGGGGACCAGGCCCGCCTTTTCCAGCTCATCCACCTCCGGGGGAAAGTTCTTGGCGCAGATCATGACCGCCTCTTCCATGCCTGCGGGGGGCACATTGATCACGAACTCTCCTGTCCGGCGGATATTTTCCAGGGTATCCCTCTTCAGCCAGGAGGCGATCAGCACCTCATCCAGGGGCCGGAGAATAGGAGTCACGCAGGACCAGGGAGCGGCATTATGCACACCATCTTTGGAGACCGTAGATATGAGCACCACGGGCAGCGGCATGATCTGACCCCTTTGGTTTGGTTTTAGGATCATTCTTCTTCACCGGTTATGCCGCTAAAAGCCTGTCCACGATCGGTTTCATCTCTTTGATATCCGGCACCCGGCTGCCTTTCAAGCAAGCCTTGAAAACCTCTCGATCAAAGGGCAGAGTGCCTATGATCTTTTCCTTGTCCACCAGCTCCCTCAGCTCGGCGGCATCCTCATTCATCCGGTTGAGCACGAAGAAGACCGGCTTATTGATCTTGGCTCCCATCTCCGAGATCTTTTGGGAGAGCTGCACCGACTCAAAGCTCGGGTCTATTACTACTACGATTTTATCGCAGCCCGCCTCCACGCCTCTGCCGAAATGCTCGATGCCAGCGTCAGTATCCACAATCACCTGCATGCCGTCGGCCTTCAGCTTCTCAATGAACTCGCGGGCCAGCGCGCCCATGGGACAGGCGCAGCCTTCGCCGTAGTCATGGATCTTGCCGATGGCCACCAGCTTGATGCCGTCCTCGCCGACGATAAGCTCGGCAGGAATATCCTCCAGGGAGAAATCCTCCAGGATGCTGAGCTTCTCTTTGCCTTCCGATCTCATGAATTTTCTCATCCTTTCCCCAAGCCCCTTCTTGCCGCCCAGAGAGTCCATGAAGTCCCTGGGCTGCTCGAAGCCAAGCTGCTTGTAAAGCCCGAAGTTGGACTCATCGGTGTCCACTACAAGCACCCGATATCCCCTGGTCGCCATCTCTCTGGCCATCAGAGCCGATACAGTGCTCTTTCCGCTTCCACCTTTGCCACAGATAACTATTTTCATCTTTATAACCACCTGATAAAATAAAGGAAAACCCGCAACATCATAGAGTCTCCTCTGGCGCTGAAATATAACATATTATATTAAGAACCTTTCCATTAGTAATATTATTCTCAGAGAAAAAAATGAGCTGCCAAGTGCGGCAGCCCGGCATGATGTCGGATTACAGTACACCGGCTACTTTCTGCGGATGCATCCCAGCGTTTTGCAGCAGGGCCAGCTTGCCGGCATCCACCTTGAATTCCTTGATGATGGAGACAAAGGTTTCCGGACTGTCCACATAGTCCATAAGCGCCACAGAAGTAGCCAGCTTGCTTCCCCAATCAGGGCCTTTCCAGCCGCTCTTGACGGAGCTGGAGTTGTAGGCCAGGACAAGAGCATCTCCCTGCTTGGCGGTGTCATTCCAGCGGATGTATATTCCGGCAATGCCGGGCACTGCCTTTTTCTCCGCATCCGTCAGTGCCATCACAAACATTCCGCTCTTACCGGGTGTGGCATCCCAGCGCATCTGGAGAAGGTCGTCCTTGCACCAATTGGGACAGGAGATGACCTTGTAGCTCTCCGTGGTGATGTTGGTTATGGGCAGCTTCTCCTCGACGTATTTGGCCAGGAAGAGTCCGCTGGTAACGCCGGGACAGAGGTGGTCGTGGAAACAGGTGGCCTGTATGAAATCAAAGGACCCGCCTCGCGCCCAGACATTGGATATGGGGGCCAGGGAGCCTTCATTGCCGTTGAAGGCCTTCTTATTGAAGGTCTCATTGCCCTCATCGGTGTGATTCCTCAAATAGTCGATGTCCACATTGGCCTTTGAGATCTTGCTGAAGACCTGATCATCCGGCAGGGCCTTGAACTCCTCCAGGCTCTTGTTGAGAGACATACCGTCGGCCTGCAGGAAGACGGCCTCTCCATCGGCCTTATTGAAGAAGTAGAACCAGACCGGTTTCCAGTAGGGGCGCAGAACCTGGAAGAGGTTGCCGTCGCCTATGCTGTTTCCGCTCTCAGTCGCAAGGCCCTTGAGGGCCGCCTGGGTGGTCTGACCGTCGATGATGGCATGTCCGGCGCTGGTCAGCACCAGAACATTGGCATCCCCTTTTTCGACATTGAGATCCTGCATGGCCGTTTTAGCGGCCTTGCTTCCCAGCTCCTGCATAACGGCATTGTCCGCCAGGGCCAATCCCGGAACCAACGCCAGGAGAAGGACCATGGTGATTAACTCATATTTAATATTCGTTTGAATTCCTCCTATTAATTTAATAATCATATCTCTTATTTAAGATTTTCTCATTAATTTGTAGCACTAAAACATGTATCTAATTCAAAATCTGCATTCCTCTGCTCATGACCCAATGCTGGGACCTGAACATCATGACCGCCGGCGATGAGACCGCCAAGAGCATTGGCGTCAATGCGGAAAGGACGCGCATATTCATCATGGTGGTCAGCAGCCTGCTCGTCGCCACCATAGTCTGCTTCATGGGAACTATCGCCTTCGTGGGACTGGTCGCACCTCATATGGCCCGCATGGTCATCGGCGGAGACCATCGTTTTCTCATTCCCGCCTCTGGAGTGCTGGGGGCATTGGTTCTCATGTTGGCGGATGCCGTGGGAATGAATCTGATCGCACCTACTATTATACCCACCGGGATCATGACCTCCATTGTGGGCGTCCCATTCTTCATGTATCTCATGATGAAGGGCAAAAGAAAGGAGTTTTGGACATGATGATCAAGCTTCAGGCCAAAAAATTAGTCTTCGGCTACAACAGCAACCCAATCCTTGATAACGTAGATTTTGAGATCGCCCCCTCCAAGCTTGTCACCATCGTGGGACCAAACGGTTCCGGCAAGTCGACCCTGATCAAGTGCATGGACCGGATTATCTCTCCCCAGGGAGGCAGCATACTCATCGATCGGAAGGATGTGACCCGGATGACCAGGAGGGATATGGCCAAATATCTATCCTATGTGCCGCAAAGCTCGGTGCGCATCTTTCCCACCAACGTCTTCGATACCATCCTCATGGGCCGAAGGCCGCATATCGGATGGCTGGGAAGCGACAAGGATGAGGAGAAGGTCTGGGATGTATTGCGGCTTTTAAATATCGAGAAGTTGGCCATGAGCAATTTCAGCGAGCTGTCGGGTGGCCAGCAGCAGAAGGTCTTGATAGCCAGAGCGCTGGTCCAGGAAGCAGAGGTGATGCTTTTGGATGAGCCCACCAGCAACCTCGACATCTGGCACCAACTGGATGTTATGAACATAATTCGGGATGTGGTCAAGAAGAAGGAGATCACTGCCATCATGGCTCTGCACGACCTTAACTTAGCCTCATACTACTCGGACCGTATCATCATGATGAAAAAAGGCAAGATCATAGCCGCCGGAGATCCCCACTCGGTGATTACTGAGGAGAATATCGCGTCTGTTTATAGGGTGGAAGCAGCAGTGAGAAGCCTTTCCGACAGGCCGGTGATCATGCCCTTGCGGCAGATCCGGGAGGCTCGGGCGTAATCTTTTTTTTAAAAAAATATAGAATTGGGAAAAATATATTGCCAGGAAACAGTCTCTCTGGGACTAATTTCGGCCTACATCACTCCCGCAATCTTCAGCGGATGCATGCCTGCGTTCTGGAGCTGTGCCAGCTTGCCGGCATCCACCCTGAACTCCTTGAATGTAGAAACGGCCATATCGGGCTGATTCCAGTACTTCATCATGCGCATGTCCATGACCAGCTTGGAGGCCCAGAAGGGTCCCTTCCAGTCCTTGGTATCAGTGCCAGTCAGCTCATACATCTTGGTCCAGTTGAAGCCCAGGACAAGAGCATCTCCCTCTTTGGCAGTGTCATTCCAGCGGATGAAGATGCCTGCTACATCGGACTGGTTATATTTGGCATTGAGAGCCATCCCAGGGTTATAATCCTGGATGAGCCCACCTCCGCCCTGGATATCTCGGTGCAGGCCCATATCCTGAATCTCCTCAAGGATCTGCAAAGAGATCTGGGCCTGGCCTATCTGCTTATCTCTCATCAGCCTGAGGTGATCTGGTTCATGGCTCATGAAACGATCGTTCTAGAGAGAGGAGGGATCTCTTGAGGAAAAGGCGGCGATATGGCCTATTTTTGTCATGAATAAAGGCGTTATCGGCGTGGCTGAGGAAACGCAAAGGAGGATGGCCCCAAGGCCCAAGAGTAGCTTGAGCCTCGGATTTGTGTCTCACAATGCATTTGAATTGAATGTGCATAGTCATCTAGATGGTCACGCATTCGACTTTCCTTCTTGCTCTGTGGCAGTTGCGGCAGATTTTATCTTTGCCAGAGAACGGTAGTATCCCAGGAAGTAACCAATGATGATACTGCCGATAGCTGCCTGCAAGGCGAACAAGAGGCTCTCAATCTCGCCACTAGGCGGCGTATAAATGGACTGGAACCATGGATGGTAGGTACCTCCTGTCAACTGTGATATTACATCCCCCGCCTGGCCGTCTGCTCCGCCCCACTCGTGGTTTCCGCTTGAACTCTCGTAGGCGAAAGCCGCGATGAAAACAACTAAAACACCCAGAGTTATGAGCTCCAGCTTCATGCCAAAGCCTCCTTTAGGCTCTTCATGGTGCTTGGTGAGACCACATTCATTCTCAGCAGCACATCGCCCCGAAGCTGCACGATGTACTTGAACATCAATGCGGTTACTACTCCTTCCACTATGGCCAGGGGAATCTGGGTTATGGCAAAGACTGCGGCAAAGGCCTCAAAGGATGTAAGCACTCCTCCAGAAGCTGCCGGGAAGGCCAGAGCAAGTTGAAGAGAGGTAACAACGTATGTGGCCCAATCGGCGAGCGTTGCCGCCAGAAAAACAGCTATGTACAAATTCAACCTCGACTTCATGGCAACCTTATAGATAATAACTGCGACTATCGGTCCTGCAACGCCCATCGAGAAGGTATTAGCACCCAAAGTGGTCAGGCCGCCATGAGCCAGGAATACGGCTTGGTAAATCAGGACGATCATGGCCATGACCGAGGTTATCCATGGTCCAAAGATAATCGCACCCATTCCCGTTCCCGTAGGATGGGAACAGCTTCCTGTGACGGAAGGCAACTTTAGTGAGGAGAGAACGAAGATAAATGCGCCAGAGACGCCCAATAGCGGCAATATTTCGCGGTTCTCTTTTATCATCCGGTTCATTCTATGGACTCCGTAGGCGACTGCCGGCAGGGAGAGTGCAAACCAGAATATGCACCATTGCAGCGGTAAGAAACCTTCCATTATGTGCATTACATCACCGTTGAGGTCCTATGAGTCATAGCATATAAAGTTTACTTGACTAAAGACAAAATATATTGATCTTGCGAATTTTCAGTTCCGGCATGCATCTCTGGCGACCACCCACAAAGTTAGCCTGAACCACAGGCAAGAGGCGTATAGGCAGTCAAGATTCTGATAATTATTAAAAATATTGATCATCTTTGGAATTGCGCCTTAGCAGGGACTATGAAGCAAGTGCAATCAAATACGCCCTTGGCGGACTTGAAGGCCTTTGCATCTGCATAGTTCATGTCGCTAAATCCGCCAGAACAACAGGGCAGCCATGAATCTTCATTCTCCTCATCTTCCGAGTAGGTATAAATATTCATATTTTTTTTAATGTGGTAGTTCCCCACGTAATCCTCATCCAGCTCTAGCAAAGGCCTTTCCCAGGCTTTCATTGCCAGGCCGAGGACTTGAACCTCCTCCGACTCTTCTTCCGAATCATCTGCGGATTCTTCTTCAGGCTCTTCATCCACAGGGATTCCTTGAAGCTGAAGCACTCCAAAGTGCGCCCGACCATCAACCAAGTCCTCTTCTATGTTCATTGTGTTATTTGTTGCATCTGATTGAGCATCAAGCAGCTTATTCAATCCATGAGCATGATCAACCATGTGATGCAAGGAATTCAAACCATCGCGGTTCTTTATCCAATCTTCTTCTTTCAGCAGGGAATTGAAAGCAACGGGATTGAGACTATAGTATCCTGATCCTATGCCCATTACCAATGGGCTGTAAGTCATCTTGCTGTCTTCTTTCATCTGAATAGAGCTTGTTGCTTCTTCTTCATCCTCTATTTCCTCTCCATCTTCATCGTAAGCGCCGTTGATCCAGGTTTTATTGGTGTATGAACGTTCTGCATATATATTTGAATCAGTATCTATTTTTCCGCTCCCGTGAGCTTTGTTCTTTGCCTCAACGCCGTTGAACTGTTGTCCTTCAGTCCCAAGAGCATCCGGCATTTGGGCATATTTATAGTCCGTAAAAAAGCCCGTACCGCTTACGTTCTGTTCAAAGTTGAATTTTAGATTTTTCTCTTCCAATGTCGTGGGATTGTCATATGCCGAACCATTTTCCAGTAATTTCTCCTCCTTTTCCCCATTATCGGCTGCAGCTATGCCAATTAGCGCAAAGATAGCCAGCAATAAAATAATCTCTCTCAAATCTTTCCCTCCTCAGATACCATGTCCATGTTAACACGTATTGCTTATGTTATTTTAATATATCTGCTAATAACTGCTGAATGTATCATGATAGCATAACTTTCCGTTTCTTGTATTAATAGAATATACAAAAATAGCATGAGCTATTGAAAAGTCATATGTTGATCCGTTTGATGATAAATCGCGCATTTATGCTCTGCAGGCGCCAAAGATTTCCGTATGCTTGCGCACTATACCTTCGCACATGAGTCGACTCTGGTCCATGGTTTGTTCGCATGCCAGGTGTGCGAGATGAGACGCACTTCAAGAATTTGGACTGGCCAAGATAGTATGACTATAATCTGCTTACTCGGTCTGTGCATAAAAATCAGGAATTATTATTACTTAATATGATCCAGGATAGTCTTTTATAATTGAATGGCATTTGGGTCAACGGTGAGACTATGCATATTCCTGACGGCTATCTAGGGCCATACACTTTTATAGCAATGTGGATCATAATGATCCCCATCTGGTATTATGCGGGAAGGAAGCTCAGCTCTGAGCTGAAGTCGAGGCAGGTTCCCCTGCTGGCGCTGGCAGCAGCCTTCTCTTTTGTCATCATGATGTTCAACGTCCCAATTCCCGGAGGCAGCACCGGTCATGCCGTAGGAGCTGCAATAATCGGCATCGTTCTGGGACCATGGGCTGCAGTGATTGCCATATCCGTTGCCCTTGTGCTTCAGGCGCTGATGTTCGGCGATGGAGGCATTACTGCTATCGCAGCCAATTGCTTTAATATGGCTGTAGTAATGCCCTTCGTTGCCTATTATGCTTACAAGCTCATCAGTGGTGGCACAGAAATTACTTCTTCGAGGAGGGTTATTGCCGCGGCCATCGCCGGCTACATCTCTCTCGTGATAGCATCTGCCTTTACAGGCTTTGAATTCGGTATTCAGCCTATATTGCATCACACCGCCGAAGGAGTACCACTGTACATGCCCTACTCGCTGGGCGTGACGCTTCCTGCCATGGTACTGGAGCATGTTTTCGGCTTCAGCATCCTTGAGGCACTAATTACGGCACTGATCTTTGCCTATATCCAGAAAACAGATACCACTCTGCTTTATGGAGAGAAAACTGCAGCGCAAAAGATGAAAAAGAAGAACGCAAACACAGCGTGAGGTAAGACCATGGATCAGATAATAAGAAACCTTGCTATCGGCCTGGCGGCACTGATCATTTTGGCGCCGTTGGGGCTTTTGGCTGTTGGAGAGACCTTCGGCGAGTGGGGGCCGGAGGAGGTTAAGGAGAAGCTTGGCTTTGTACCCCCTGGGTTGGAGCAGCTTTCAGCGCTTTGGAGTGCACCCATGTCAGATTATGCCCTGCCCGGCATTGGCGATTCGATGACCACAGCAGCGGCCGCTTATATCCTGTCCGCAGTGCTCGGCGTAGTAATATGCGGGGGCCTCCTTTACTTCGTGGGAAAGAAGGTTGCCAAGAATTAGCGCCAATTTTTATTTTATCTTTTTTAAAATTTGAGTCGTAATGACATCATCTGCAATAGGAGAACGATGATACCGAACTGGATGAAATAAGTTGATGTTGGCCCTTGCCAGTGTTCTACGATATATCACGGCAAGAAAGGCTTTGTAGGGAAGACAATTGATGGCATCTTCAGCTTTTTGCAGGAAGCTTTTGTCTCAGAGACTTATGCCAAGCGTAACGGTTTGCTGCAGAGCCCGGATCCCCGGGCCAAGCAGATATCCATTCTGGCCGTGATATTTGCCACCAGTGTGATACAAGACCTGGATGTACTGATCTTTGTCTACATGCTGACGCTGCTATTTGCATATCTCAGCAAGGTTGATGTGCTATTCTTCATCAAGCGTGTCTGGCTCTTTATTCCCGTCTTTGCCGGCATAATCGCCCTGCCCATGGTTTTCAACGTCTTCTTCCCCGGTGACCCACTCATTTTGTTGGCATACCTTGGGCCAGGAGTTCACCTCGGACCATTTTCTCTGCCGGAGAGCATTTTCATCACCAAGCAGGGGGTCAACCTGGCAGTCATATTTACCATGCGTGTGGCGACCTGCGTCTCCGCCGTAGTTCTGCTTTTTATCACTACGCCACAGCAGGTGCTCTTCAAGTCCCTGCGCTCGGTGGGAGTTCCCAAGATCTATGTCATGACGCTGGAGATGGCCTATAGATATGTCTTCTTGCTTATGGACATGGTACGCGAGATGTATAATGCCAAGAAAGCCAGGACCATTAAGTCTCGAAGCATGTTCGAGGAGCAAAAATGGGTTGGTGGGCGCATGGGCTATACGCTGATAAGATCGATAGATATGAGTGAAAAAGTGCATATGGCCATGATGTCTCGCGGCTTCAATGGTGACGTCAAGGTCATGCAACAGTTCAAGATGAAAAATCGAGATTATTTTGCAGTTGCAGCAGCCATATCGCTGAGCGTATTGCTCGTGTTGATCACCCAGGGTCTCATTCGGGTGTAAGAACATGGATACTATCTTCGACTTAAGAAATATTTCATACTCATACGTGGGAAAGATAAATGCGCTGAAAGATGTCAGCTTAAAGATAAGTCGTGGAGAACAAATATCGATAATCGGCACAAACGGCAGTGGCAAATCAACTCTGTTGGCCATCCCGAATGGATTGATCTATCCGACTTCAGGAGAATTTTATGCCTTCGATAATCAGATAACCGAGGATGTTTTTGATGCCATAACGGATAATGAGTTCCGGTCCTATTTCCGCACGAAGGTGGGCTTCGTCTTTCAGAACTCGGATGTTCAGCTCTTCTCGCCTACGGTCTACGAGGAGATCGCCTTTGGGCCCTTGCAGCTTGATGTTCCACCAGAGGATGTTAAACACAGAGTTGAGGACGTTCTGAAGATAATGGAAATCACAAAGCACAGGGATCGATCGCCTCATACCCTAAGCGGTGGGGAGAAAAAGAAAGTATGCATAGCTACGGTGCTGTTCAACAACCCGGATGTCCTTCTATTAGATGAACCCACAGCCGGATTAGATCCCAGGACGCAGCTCTGGCTGGTTGAGCTCTTGCAGGAGCTAGGAAGATCGGGGAAGACTGTGATCACTGCCACACATGACCTGTAAACCATCGAGCAGATCAGCAAGAGGGCCGTAGTCATGGGTGAAGATCATGGCGTTAAAGTCGACGGAGATACGGTCAAAGTACTAGATGACATGGCCCTCCTCCTTAGTGTCAACCTCATTCACGAGCACATGCATATCCACGGAAAGACGGTTCATGAGCACCTCCATGCCCATGAAAAAGAAAGAGAGCACATCCACCAACATCCGACTTAAAGTCCGAGCCCAAGTCCACCAGTCCGATTGGTGCGGGAATGCCAGACTACTGCCAATTGGACTACTAATTTATAAATTAGTATTACTTTAGAGCATTTTTTACGGAAAAGTATTTAGAACATAACCGTATTATGATATTGTGTAGTCAAAGGAGTCCTTGAGCTCAATGATGTTGACTATCAAGACAAGCAAAGGAAGGTGAATTTGATGAATCATGTCGATAGAGCATTTTCATTCACGAGGATTGACAGCAAAGATGAACTGATGGACGCGATGTTCAACCACAAATGGCCTCTTTGCTGTAGCTTTTATCACGAGAAACTGCTCTACCTGAGCGACGGTGAATGTGAGGACATGCCGGAATACGTCGTCGTGGCTATTGACAAAACGGATGGGCGCTTCGGCGTTCATGGCCGCGAGGTAGGAAGGATCAAGCCTGCGAGCATGCAGCCTGCAGAGACGCCAAAGTTCATCCAGGAGATGAATGCGGGCATTCGTAATGTCGGGAATCCAGTTCAGTTTGTGGCAGAGCCAAAATGGCATCATAGCTGTCAGCTTTGCAGCTTGGATGATTAGCGTTTGCCATTACCTGCCGTTTTATATTTTTGGCTAAACCAAGATCGATAATTGCTACTTAAATACTGGAAATTGCAATTCTGATGCGTTCATTTCTATATTCTGATTTGTCTCGAATGGAGTAAAATGGCTTTATACAACATAGGCATCTACATTGAAGAAAATTGAGCACTCTGTGGATTGCATGCGCGAGGTATTCTCACCACCAAATCACAATGCAGCAGGTTCGATAGAAGACCGACATATTCTCATTTCCGCCAGCATCTTTCCCCCCGGAAAGCTGGGAAAAGTCCCTCATGGCCAGTTCCTCCAGATGCAAAAGCTCCAGGATCCCGGCCACCTTATCCAGGTCGGCATCGGAGACCTGCCAGCTTATGTGAGGCTTTCTGCCCATGAGCACCGTATCGAAGACGGTTGTGGACAGGGAGCTGGTGCTGCTCTGGGGAACGTAGCCGATGGTCCTGGCAATCTCCTGCCGGCTCAAGCTATTGATGTCTCTTCCGTCCAGAAAGATGCTGCCTTTAGGCCTTAAGATGCGGTCGATGCACTTGATGAGGGTGGTCTTTCCCGAGCCGTTGGGCCCCACCAGGCTTACAATCTCCGAGTCTTGTATTGCTAAACTGACGTCATCGAGTATCTTATGGCTACTATAGCTGAATGAGAGGCTTTTTATCTCAATCTTTACCAAATTGGATCTCTTCTCCCACCATTAGTCCATGGTCCGGCTCGGCACGTATGCGGAGATACTGGTCCCCACAGCGCACGCCTATTGCGGGAATCTCCTCCTCTGCGGTGGCACTCTCCAGTACCAGGAGGCTCTTCTCGTCTAAAGACCTCAGATCATAACCAACTCTACTGAGAAATATGGCGGTTACCAGATCGAATCCTCTATCGCAGCAGCTTTTTCTGATATCTGTGATCAGCAGCGAGGTCATAGAATTGCAGCTCCAATCTGTATAATTTTCATTGTTTTTTTTCAGAAGAGGAGTCCGGCCTTGGCAGTTGGCCGGAGCCCAACGACAGGTAGACGACGGTAAAGGAGGTCAATGGCGTTCTGTCGCTATTTCTAGGGTTAGGATATTACTAGTTAATAAGCATTTTGCTTTTCGTAGCAATACAAATTTTGGAGCGGGCATTGGGGGCGAGAACGACCGGAGGTGCCAAGGAAAGGGTATTGATGGGCGGAGAAGATCTTCGTCGCTATACCTCCTTGTCTGAGCCATGCGGGCTGTCTTCTGTGGTCTCCCCGGATGTCTTCCTCTTTCGTGACAGTGTCAGAGAGAACATCCGTCTGGGGTAGTCCGGGGCGAGCGATGCCGGTGGCTGCGCAGAGAAATGGGCCGGATGAGATCCGCTGCGAGTTTGCCTGCGGCGAGAGAAAAATAGTCATCCGGCCCAGGCAAATCAGTTTCCCGCCCCAGGGCGGCGACAATTACAACCGGCTTATCGAGAAGCTGGCCGAGGATATGTACAGCATGCCCGATGCACAGCTCTTCACAGCCGGCACAAGCTAGGGCTAAGGTGAGTGGCTTTGAGCATCGTTGATCTGAAGGGCATCTACACCGCATACGAGGGAGGCGAGAAGGCAGTCATCCGGGACCTGTCGCTGCGTGTGGACCGGGGCGAATACGTGGTCATCGGCGGCCCCAACAGCGCCGGCAAGACGACGCTCTTGGAGTCGATAAACGGCCTGATTAAGATCACGCACGGCAGTGCATCGGTCTGCGGTCTGGATGTCTCTTCCCAGGCCGACGAGGTGCGACGGAGGGTGGGCTATGTCATACAGAATTTCTATTTCGATCCCGTCACTCCCTTCACCGTAGAGCAGGTGGTGATGATGGGACGTTTTGGCCGTTTGGGCCTGATGAACCGTCCCGAGAGAGCCGACTACGATGCCGCCCAGAAGGCCATAACTATTGCAGGCATCGAGGACCTGGCCCATAAGACCATCGGCACGTGCAGCGGCGGCCAGCAGCAAAAAGCCATGATCGCCCACAACATCGCCAAGGAGCCGGAGGTTATGATGCTGGACGAGCCCTTCAGCAATCTCGATTTTGTTGCCAGAGAGTACCTGCAGGGCGTATTCAAAGAGATGGTAAGAAAAGGAGTGCCCATACTCATGGTGGCCCATGCTTTCGACGGGCTTCCCAATATTCCCATTCACCTGGTGGTCATGAACAAGGGCAAGATCACCTACGACATGAATTGCACGGCGGCAGAGGTAGAAAACATCATCTGAAAAGAGTGCGGGGTATCGGGAAAATGCTCGAGTGGCTGATAGAAAATAACGTAGTCTGCCATGCCCTGGAGGCCATGATCTTTGCCTCCATCGCCTGCAGCATCCTTGGCGTGATCATCTCTCGCATGAACCTCTCCTCCATTGGCTTTACCATGTCGCATGCCGCTTTTGCCGGTGCGGCCATGGGCATGTTCCTGGGAGCAAATGCGCAAATGACGGCCATTGCCTTCAGTATGGCAGTGGCGGCTCTGATTGGCCCCGTGAGTGACAAAGCCAAGATGGCCGCAGATGCGACTTTAGGCGTGCTCTTCGCCATGTCCATGGCGGTAGCCATTTTTTTGATATCCTACATGGAGTACATGGGCAAAGGGCTTTCGGCGAGCAGCCTACTCTTTGGAGACGTTGTATCTCTTTACAGGGAGGAGATTTACGCACTGGCAGCGGTCTGCTGCCTTACCATCATCTTCGTTCTGGCATTTTATAAAGAGATCTCGGCCATCATGTTCAACATGAAGATCGCCGAAGCGGCCGGGGTTCGCGTCAAGCTCGTCTATTACATACTATTATTCATCATCGCCCTCTCCGTGGCGCTCAGCCTAAATATAGTGGGGGGCCTCTTGATCTTCGTTCTGCTGGTGACGCCCGCATCTATCGCCGGCCAGTTCTGCTTTAATGTCAAGAGCATGTTCATTGTAGCGCCGATCGTAGCCCTCTTTGTGAGCGCCTTTGGCGTCTGGGCGGGCTTTGAGTTTACGCTGCCCGTAGCGCCCCTGGTGGCCCTGCTGCTCACGGGGGTCTTTGCATTGTCCGTAATGCTGTCCTTTAAAAGAAGGATAAATACCAAGATACATGAGTCACTGAAGGACAAGGGCATCAATGCCACGCGCGTCATCTTCACCAACTTCCCGGGCTCGGTGCCGGGAACGGATACCATGGCAGAGGTGCTGAGCTACAACAAGCAGCTGGTGCTCTAGGCGGCCCGTAAACTTCAGTCCGATAAAGGCCAGGTTTTCTGCTTTCCCTTTTTCTGAGGTTCAAAAGCTTCGGCAAATCTGCAAATGAAGCAATATATTCATTTCCACGTTTATTTGCTACCATAACCAAAAAGTTTATTACTAATTAATACGAAGTGCTAAAAATGTGGGTAGGGCATGGCATTTGGAACAGGAGCTTGTCAAGTTTCTGAGGAAGGGGCACAGCATAATGATTCTTTGAGCATTCTCCTGGCTGAGGACGACCCTACGAATCAGATGATCACCTTGCTGATGCTCAGGAAGCTGGGCCACGATGCCGACCTGGCAGGCAACGGCTATGAAGTTTTAGCAGCCCTTTAATATCGCTCCTACCATCTGGTGCTTATGGACATCCAGATGCCTGAAATGGATGGAATAGAGGCTACCAGAATCATCCGGAAACGCTGGCCTCTGGGTCCGAGAATAGTCTTCGTCACCGTCTGCACTTATTGCAGGGAAACCTGCATGAATGGGGGAGGAGATGGTTTTCTAGCCAAACCGATTACCTTGGTGGAGCTACAGGCGGCAATTGCGCACAATTCATCTCTTCGAAGATGCTCGTTGGCTCAGATCATGAGACAAGAAGCAGGTAAAATTTAGTAACAATAAAGTAAAAAGATTTATTAACAAAAGAGACTCATATTAGAATTGTTCTAACAATTAAGAATAATGAGAGGAATTGATATGAAGATACAGTTCATTTCAGCGTTGCTAATTCTACCGTTGCTGGCATTGCTCCTCAGCGGCTCCGCCTGGGCGGCAGACTACCCATTGACCATCACCGACACCGCCGGAAGGGAAGTTGCCTTCCCTATGCCCGTCGAGCGAGTAATCGTTCTCAGCTCCGATGCAGCCGAGGCCGTGGTCATGCTGGGCGCTGCCGACAAAGTGGTCGGCGTCTCGGATACTGTGCAGAAAAAGAGCTACTACTTCCCAGAGCTCGCGAAGAAACAGAGCATAGGCAAGTGGAATGCGCCGGACTATGAGATGATCGGAGAGGTGGCCAGGGGCGGGGAGGAGAACATTGTACCCGACATATTAGTTATCGGATACAGTTATCCCGACAAGCCCTATGGCATATTTGGCGTGGAAAAGGGCCTGGCTCCATTCAAGGAAATAAGGGCGGTAGCCCTGGAGTTCACCAAGCCCGAGAACATGACGCAAGAGATCGAGATATTGGGCCAGATCTTGGGCAAGGAGGCAGAAGCCCAGAATTACATCAACTGGTACAATGAGAAGAGGTCTGCCGTAGAGCAGGCAGTAGCTGGTTTGAATAAGCCCAAAGTTTATGCCGAGTGGAGTTCGACGGCAGATCTCTCCACATTAGGCCAAGGCTCCGGCTTTGATCAGGTCCTGAGCGTGGCCAATGGCTACAACATCGCCAAAAAGCTGGGCGATGCCTATCCCAAGGTGGGCTGGGAGTGGGTCGTCACCCAGAACCCGGAAGTCATACTCAAGAGGCAGACCCAGTCCTCAGATCAGACGCAAATCGGATGGGCGGCAGGGCCCTCCCAGGACACTGTCAAGCTGCAGGCTGCGAGAAATGAGCTGCTGGCTCGATCAGGGGCAAGCGGGATTTCCGCAGTCAAGGCGGACAGGGTTTATGTTATGGACTGGGATGTTTTAAACGGCCTGGACCAGGTGGTGGGCATAACTTATCTCGCGAAATTGCTTCATCCCGAGGTTGACCTTGATCCCGTGAGCGTTCACAAGGAATATCTACTGCGCCTGGGCCTCGAATATCCAAAAGAAAGGACTTTCGTCTACCCGGAGCTTGCGAGTGCTATTTAATCGAAAGCCAACCTTTTTTTTTAAATATCGTTCTCATTTATCTTATTTCTGTGACGAAATTTATGATTAAGTAATACGTAATCCAAAATGTTTATCAATAATGACTTAAATTGCAAAATGAGATGTCCACAGAAATTACAGCCAAAAACGTCTTGCTGAGGGAGAAGTACCAGCGGTTCGTGGGCAGAAAGATGCTCTTCCTCATCCTCCTCTTGATAGGAATCGTTCTCCTGGCCGGAGTGGCTGCGACTTTGGGTTCCGCCAATATCAGCGTCCTGGATGTCTATTCTGCCATTTTATCCCGATTCTTCCCGGGCAGCTTTCAAACATCGTGGTTTGCAGATACCATCGTTTGGGGATTGCGGTTGCATCGCATTCTGCTGGCAATTGTAGCGGGCATGGGCCTGGCTATCGCTGGCGCCGTGATGCAGGGCATCCTCAAGAATCCCTTAGCCAGCCCCTTCACATTGGGCATCTCCTCCGCGGCCAGCTTTGGAGCCGCTCTGGCCATAGTTTTAGGGGCAGGCTTTGTGGGGGGCGAGTGGATGATCATTGGCAATGCCTTTGTCTTCACTCTGCTCGCTTCCATGACGGTCTATGGCCTGGCCAAATACAAGGGTATCACTCCCGAGACCATGATTCTGGCGGGCATCGCCATCATGTACCTCTTCCAGGCCATGACCTCCTTTTTGCAGTACGTCGGCCACGCTGAGCAGGTGCAAGAGGTGGTCTTCTGGATGATGGGTTCCATGGGCAGGTCGTCCTGGGATAAGGTCTGGATTGTGACTGCGGTCATAGCTATCTGCTTTCCCTATCTTTTGCTCAAATCCTGGGACATCAATGCACTGGGCGCTGGGGACGAGACGGCCACCAGCCTGGGGGTGAACGTGGAAAAGACGCGAGTCATCTGCATGATGGCCGTGTCTCTCATTACGGCGAGCGTGATCTGCTTTACAGGGACAATCGGTTTCATCGGCCTGGTCTCGCCTCACATCACGCGCATGGTCATCGGCGGAGATCACAGGTTCTTGCTGCCCGCCTCGGCCCTGGTGGGCGGACTGCTATTGCTCGCGGCCGATACGGTAGCGCGAACCATTCTGGCCCCTGTGATCCTGCCCGTCGGGATCATGACTGCTTTCCTGGGTGTGCCGTTCTTTGTCTATCTTTTCATGAGGCGGAAGAAAGAGTTTTGGTGAAGGGCGCATCATTCATCTCTTTTCATTTCAATTTGGCAGGTGAGCAAAGCCAAGAACGATATGGCAAAGGATGCCTTCGCATAATTCGTTCACATCCTGGATAAGCACCATCCAGGCAGACAAGGTCTTTTGTAGCGGTTTTTATATTCAACAACTCATTGTCGGTAGACCAATCATTCTCAGGTCGGCCAAAAACTTTAAATCAAGTTATTCTGTCTTAAATCCAATTGAGTTTAATTAACTGAGGTGCGGAACTTGATCTTGAAGTCGATGATATTATCTCTGGTCATGTTGCTGTTTTTCTGCACGACAACTCTGGCAGAAGAAAACACGACCAGTTCGGTGACTGTTGCCGACGATCTCGGGCGGGCGGTCAGCATGGCCGAAACACCGGAGAGAATAGTCTCGCTCTCTCCTTCCAACACGGAGATCCTCTTTGCTCTCGGCCTGGGGGATCGTGTGGTTGGGGCGACGAAGTACTGCAATTATCCTCCTCTGGTAAAGGAACTAAAGGACAGCGTGAAGATCGAAGTTGTGGGTGGGTACGTTGAACCGGATATCGAGAGGATTCTCACGTTGCATCCCGATCTGGTCCTGGCCGGCCAGAAGCACAGCAGCGGGGCAGTACCCCTGCTGGACAAAGAGGGCATTGCCACCTTTGTTGTCGATCCGAATAATCTCTCCAGCATCATTCGATCCATAGAAAAGATCGGAAAGATCACAAGAAAGGATGCGGAGGCATCCGAGCTATGCCATCAGATGGAGTTCAGAATAAGAGCCGTATCGGACAAAGTCTTATCCCTTCCTAAAACGCGCGTACTTTACATCGTCTGGCATGATCCGGTTCGGACGGCAGGTGCGGGAACCTTCGAGGACGAGATCATAGAGAAGGCAGGGGGTGTGAATATCTTCCACGATCTGTCAGGATATGCTCAAGTAGATCCTGAAGCCATAGCCGTGCGAAATCCCGAAGTGATCATAGCCTGCTCAGGCATGGGAACCGGGGCGGACAAACCCATGCAATGGGCGGAAAAGGAACGCGGCTTGAATCAGACCGATGCCCGCAAGAATGGTCGGATCTATCAGGCAGAAGGAGATCTCATAACCCGCACCGGTCCCAGGATCGTAGATGGCCTGGAGATGTTTGCCAAGTTCATACATCCTGGGGCGTTCTGAGGCATTAGTCGTGAATCTCATGTCTGGCCATAATGCCGTCTCAAGCATCCCAAAGCTAGCTGCCTGCGAGAAGACCGATTTGAGGGAGCAGTACAGGCAGTACACAGGACGAAAGGTGCTCTTCTTCCTGATCCTGATATTGGCTATAGCTTTCCTGGCAGGTGTGGCAGTCACCCTCGGCTCGGCGGAAATCAGTATCATGGATGTCTACTCCTCCATCCTGGCCGGATTCTTCCCCGGACACGTTCATTCCACGGCCTTTACGGATATGATCGTCTGGGACCTGCGGCTGCACAGAGTTTTGATGAGCATTGTCGCCGGCATGGGCCTCGGCGTGGCCGGGGCTGTAATGCAGGGCATTCTCAAGAACCCACTGGCCAGCCCCTTCACTTTAGGCATCTCCTCCGCGGCCGGCTTCGGCGCAGCATTGGCCATCATCCTTGGTGCAGGCATTGTGGCAGGCTCCTGGCTTGTCATCGGCAATGCCTTCATCTTCGCCCTTCTCTCCGCCTTCGCCGTTTACGGCCTAGCCAAGTACAAAGGAATCTCTACTGAGACCATGATTTTGGCCGGCATCGCCATCATGTATCTTTTTTCGGCCCTAACATCCTTGCTGCAGTATAGGGGAAAGTCAGAGGAGGTTCATGAAGTGGTCTTCTGGATGATGGGCTCTTTGGGTCGCTCCTCTTGGGAGATCGTGGGTATGGTCATAACCATTCTGGTCCTTTGTCTGCCTTATCTCATCATCAAATCATGGGATCTCAACGCTCTCGGGGCTGGCGATGAGACTGCTCAGAGCCTGGGAGTGAATGTAGAGCGAACGAGGGTGATCTACATGATGCTCTCCTCGCTCATAACCGCCAGCATCATCAGCTTCACGGGAACCATCGGTTTCATAGACCTGGTCTCACCTCACATTACCAGGATGGCCATAGGCGGAGACCACCGGTTTCTTTTGCCCGGTTCCGCTCTTGTGGGCGCCTTGCTCTTGCTCGCGGCTGATACCACTGCACGAACCATTCTGGCCCCTGAGATCCTGCCCGTAGGGATCATGACCGCCCTCCTGGGAGTGCCGTTCTTCGTCTATCTGTTCATGAGGCGGAAGAAAGAGTTTTGGTGAAAGTGCAAAGCATTTGCAGAAGAGAAGCGCCCCGACCGAGCCGTAAACCCCAGGGCGGCCAATGGCAGATTGGCCAGGGCACATCATTCATCCCATTTCACTTTGGCAGGTGAGCAAAGCCAAAAGCATTATGGTAAAGGAGGCCTTTGCACTACGCATCTACATCTACGAGTTAATCGTATATAGTAATAAATCTTTTGCTAATAGTATTAATAAATTTGTTTAAAATATATATTGATAACAAAAGACACTAATAATGGAAGGATTTATTAATTACCAGGTCAATCTTTAAATTAGATTATTGGTAAAAAATGGCATTAAAAAATAAATGCATATTAACTTAGATGAACGATCGATAGTGATTCGGCTGCGGAAAATATGAGACACGCTTCAATCGTTGGTAAATGACCATCATTTGCAGGAGGAAGTCAATTGGTAGATATCACCATCAAAGGCCTTACATTCAGCTACAACAGTCACAAGATCCTCGATGATCTCAATCTCGTTATCGAGAACTCAGAGATTTTGAGCCTGGTGGGGCCCAACGGCTCAGGAAAGACCACACTCATCAAGTGCATCGATCGCATCCTCAAGCCCAGGGGCAGCATCCTTCTAGATGGCCTGGAACTGGAGAAAATGAGCCGCCAGGAGGTGGCCAGGCAGATAGGCTATGTGCCCCAGTCCAGCTCTACCCCCCTGGCTACCACGGTCTTTGATACGGTTCTCATGGGCAGAAGGCCGCACATCGGCTGGAGGGTCGCTGACTCTGACCTGGATAAGGTGGCCGAGGTCCTGGAAAGGCTGCACCTGGAAGATCTGGCCATGCGCGACTTTTCTCAGCTTTCCGGGGGCCAGAAGCAGAAGGTGCTCATCGCCCGGGCCCTGGCCCAGGAGCCGGCTGTGCTCCTGCTGGACGAGCCCACCTCCAATTTGGATATGCTCCATCAACTGGAGGTAATGGAGACCGTGAGCAGCCTGGTTAAAGAGAAGAAAATATCTGCGGTCATGGCCATTCACGATCTCAATTTAGCCTCCCGCTTCTCTGACAAACTGGTCATGCTAAAGGAAGGCAAGGTCTATGCCGCAGGTGAGCCAAAGGCCCTTCTTAGCAAGTCCAACATCAGTCGGGTTTACGGCATCGAGGCCATGGTATTGAATGCACTGGGCAGGCCCTACATCGTTCCTCTGCGTTCGCTTGGCGGGGGGTTGGCATGCGATTAGCTGCTTTTTGCTGGGCCAGCGATGTTGCTTTGCTTTTGCAGGCGGCCAGGGAGACGGGCACCTTTCTTCAGGTCTGGGCCATCTCTGAGCTGAATGAAGAGAACCTGCAATAGTGCATCAATTCTCTAAACGCGGCCCAGGCTATACTCCTGCATCCTTCTCGACAGGACAGGATCTTCGAATGCGTTGTTGAGAAGATCGACCCGAAAATCCCCATCATCTCCCTCGGCCTAGACCCGTCTCTGTGGTCCTTTTCCACCGTCTCCGGCAAGATCGTCTCCACGGCCAACGCCTATGTGCTCTACGGAGGAGCGGAAAATACGGCGAATATGATTCGCTACATCGGCAGAGAAGTCCTCGGCCACGATTATAGCTACGATCCTCCTTCGGAAAGACTCTGGCAGGGTCTCTACCGTGCGCTTCGACTCGGAGATAGAAAAATTCCTCTCCGCTCTTATGGACCGGCCGGTAGCAGAAAAGGAGCAAGAGGCTTTAGCCAGACCGTTCATCAGCGCATTTCTGGCTGGGGATACGGATCCATCGGCACGCATCCTATGTGACCACCTCAAGAACCGGAACTCTGAGTCCATCTCCCTCCTGCAGGAAAAGGTACTGGACATCTCTCGACGAATCGAGGCCTCCCAGGAGATGAAGAGCCTGCTGCATGGCATGGAGGGCGGGTTCATCGAGCCGGGCCCTTCCGGCCTGATCACGCGAGGAAAGCCGGATGTGCTGCCCACGGGCAGGAACTTCTACTCTCTGGACCCGGCCACTGTGCCGAGCAGGGCCGCCTGGCGTGTGGGCAGAAAGCTTGCCCACCTGCTCATCAACAAGTACCAGGAAGAGCAGGGCAGGATTCCCGAGAACGTGGCCATGTACTGGATGGCCAGCGATATCATGTGGGCGGAGGGGGAGCAGCTTGCCCAGATGCTCTTTCTCCTGGGTGTGGAGCCGGTCTGGAAGGGCGGGCGGGTGAAGGGCTACAAAGTGTTGAGCCTGGACGAGCTACGCCTGCCCAGAATTGATATCACGGTGCGGGTGAGCGGCATCACCCGGGACTGCTTCTACAACTGCATTGAGCTTCTCGACTCTGCCATCCAAGAGGTGGCCGCCCGGGACGAGTCGGAGGAGATGAACTTTATCCGCAAGCACTCCTTGCAGGGCAGCAGTCCGGCTCGCATCTTTGCCAGCCGACCGGGAACTATGCCTACGGCAAGGGTGTCTTCGGACAGGAGCCCCCTCAAGCGCTGGCAGCACAGCTTAAGAGCGTGGACTTGACCTTCAATAAGACGGTTACCGATGAATACGACCTCTTGGGCTGCTGCTACTTCGGCACCTATGGCGGCCTGACCAATGCCGCCCGCGAGCTATCGGGCCATGCGGTCTCAACTTATTACGGGGATACCAGGGACAGGGAGAATGCAGATATCAGAACCCTGGCAGAGGAGGTGCGCCGCGTGGTTCGTACTCGCCTGCTCAATCCCAAATGGATCGAAGGCATGAAGCGACACGGCTACAAGGGGGCAGGCGACATCTCCAAGCAGGTAGGCCGGGTTTATGGCTGGGAAGCGACCACGGAGGAAGTAGACGACTGGATCTTCGACGACATCGCCAGGACCTTCATCCTCGATGAAGAGAACCGCAAATTCTTCCCGGAGAACAATCCCTGGGCCATGGAAGAGATGGGCAGAAGACTCCTGGAGGCAAGTTCGAGGGGTATGTGGAAGGCCGACAAGGCGGTTCTGGACGCCCTGAAATCCAGCTACCTGGAGACGGAAGGCTGGATGGAGGAGAAGATGGGTGAGATAGAAAGGCAGCTTTCAGGGAGGAAGCATCGATGTCATGCCTTCCCAGCATGCCGGAGAACATGCAGAAATCTGGAGGGAGAAGATGTCCAAAGTCTGATGATACCTTATTATCATTTATTTATGTGGATATCATCTTACCCCTATCTGATAGATGTCATCCACAAACCTACATATTTCCTTCAACACCACCGGATCTCTTACCCAGATTCCGCCCTCGTAGTTGGCTTGTGTACCGCCTTTGGTTAAGTTGGCAGAGGTGACGATGGCCTCCTTTCGGTCCGCCATGTAGATCTTGGCATGAAGCTTTGCTACCAGCACAACCTCTCCTCCCATTTCGATGACCTCCTCCTGCAAATTGTCACTCAGGCCCAAAGAGTAGTCCGACTCGCTTCCTCGCATGAATACCTTCAGCTTTCCTCCCTTCCGGGAGAACTTTCGTAGCGGTCCTTTCATTCTATTCCAGGTCTGCCTTTTTATCCAGGGTGATACTATTACGATCTCGAATTTGGCATCCTCCATCATGCGGCAGAGTGCGTCCTCGAATGCATGCCTTCCCTGGCGCGAGCAGGTGCCTAGGAAGAGAACGCACGGATTTGTTTGAGGTTTTGCGATGGAATCTTCCAAGAACTGCAGCCGCTGCGCAGAGGCATAATTCTCTGTCTGCTTGGATCTCTTAAGCTCCTCTTCCAATTCATAGGCCCGTTCTTTCCACTTAAGCAATTGGGCAAAATCGCGCTGGAGCTGATCAATGCTGCCTTCTTTTTTCCTCAGTTTATCCTGCCAGAGGAGAAGGTTTTTTTGCAATTGCCGACAGTCTTCTTGCAGCCTCTTGCTCCGGCTTTCCTGGAGCTGGATGATGCATACTGAGAATATCGCCAACGCTAGAAAGATCAGCCATATCAAATACTCATCCATTGCCATCAACCTTTAGAAATGTTTCTTCTGCAAGTTATATAAAGATGGCGTAATCAATATGCACGTACAATATTTATTATTGAATATAAAAAATTTGATAAAAGAAGGAATTTCCGGCATCCTCTGCCTAGAACATCCCCGGCGGCATGCCGCCCATTCCACCCATACCGGGCGGCATTCCCATACCACCCATTCCGCCCATGCCTCCCATTCCGGGTGGCATTCCACCTGCGCCGCGTGGTGGAGGCGTCTTGGTTGAAGCCAGAACATCATCGATGCGCAGAATGAGGCAGGCAGCATCAGTTGCCGACAAAAGAGCCTGAATCTTGACGCGCAGCGGCTCGACCACACCCAGCTTCAGCATGTCCTCGATCTCGCCGGTGTAGGCGTTAAGGCCCATGTTCTTGTTCATGCCATGCTTGTTCTTCAGTTCGATAGCCTTGTCGATGGCATCAAAACCGGCATTCTCGGCCAGGGTTTTGGGCACGATCTCCATGGCCTCAGCGAACTTGGTGACGGCCAGTTGTTCGCGGCCCTTTAAAGTGGATGCATACTCCCGCAATTGCATGGAAAGTTCGATCTCAGGGGCTCCGCCGCCCGCTACCAGCTTGCCGTCCTCCACCACATCGGCCACGGCGTGAAGGGCATCGTCTAGTGCTCTCTCTATGCCGTTTAGGACCTGCTGAGTGCCGCCCCGCAGCAGAAGGGTTGCCGAATGGTTCTTGGTGCCGGTGATAAAGGTCATGATACCGCTTCCCATGCGCTTTTCCTCTACCAGGGCGGCGGTGCCCAGATCGGCGGGACCGAGCTCATCCAGGCCAGTTACGATGTTAGCTCCCGTAGCTTTGGCCAGCTTGTCCATGTCCTTTTTGATGACGCGACGCATAGCCAGAATTCCGGCGTTAGCCAGGTGATGCTGGGCCAGATCGTCGATGCCTTTTTGGCAGAAGACCACGGTGGCGCCGCTGGCAATCACTTTATCCGCGGCCTCTTTTATCCTCAGTTTCTCATGATCCATGAATAGCTGGAACTGAGTGGCGGAGGTGATCTGCAGCTCGGTCTTGGTCTCGGTTTCCTTGGATTCGATGGCGGTGGAGAGAAGAGCAATTTTGGCATTCACAACCTTGCGGGGCATGTTCTGGTGGACGATCTCCTTATCGATCACTATGCCTTCAATAATCTGTGAATCCAGGGTGCTCTCGCCGACCTTCTTTTCCACATTGACCCGGTCCATGTCAAAGCTTTTCTTGCCGCCGTAGTTCTCAATGGCGTTGAGGACCAGATCGACGGCATAACTGGCCATCTTGCTGTCCGGGGACTCGGCCAGCTTTCCGGTCATGGCCGTCTCGGCGATCCTCTCCAGGAGAGCGCGATCCTTCTCCGAGGCATCAATGGAGATGGATTTCACAATCTGCACGGCCTTTTCCGCAGCCATTCTGTACCCCTGCACAATCATGGTGGGGTGAACCTTCTGGTCTATGAGTACCTCGGCTTTCTTGAGCAGCTCGCCGGCCAGGACGGCCACGGTGGTGGTGCCATCGCCTACCTCCTTATCCTGGGTCTTGGCGGCCTCGATAAGCATCTTAGCTGCGGGATGCTGTACATCCATCTCTTTTAAAATAGTCACGCCATCGTTGGTGATGGTTACGTCTCCTAGCGAGTCCACCAGCAATTTGTCCATGCCTTTGGGGCCCAGGGTGCTCCTCACCGCATTGGCCACGGCGCGGGCAGCCATGATGTTATTCGAGATAGCATCTCTTCCCGACTCTCTGCGGGTGTCCCTTAAAATGATAATTGGCGATCCGCCCATTCCTGCCATTTTGATAATCCTCCAGTATTGCGATTTCTCAGGTTCACAGTATTTGATCTTCTATAAAAGAATTTCCCCAAAATACGACAGCATACGATTGTTCCAGGGCAGCCAATGATTGGCCCAGGGGATATGCCAGAAACTATAAGTACAGGAAGGTCATCAGTACCCATGCTAACCCAATCAGAGGAATCAAAAATGGTAAATGGAACAGTTAAGTTTTTCAACAGAGTCAAGAGCTTTGGATTCATAGCAGGCGACGATGGTAAGGACTATTTTGTACACGTAACTGGCCTGAAGCCCGGTGTCACTATTGATGAGGGTGACAAGGTAAGCTTCGAGGTCATTGAGGGCGAGAAAGGCCCCAAGGCTGACAAAGTAGATAAGCAGTAAACACTCGCAGTGATAGTATAGTAGAAAAATAGAAAGAAAAGCTGAGAGGCTTTTCTTTCTATTTTACTATTATTATTAACTTTACTTTTTAGTAATATTTGCATTATTCTGTTTTTGCATTTTCGTTTGCTCTGCATTTACCTCGTCGCGCATATAATTTAAGTCGTTGGCGAAAACAAATCCAAATCCACTTCTTCTGGCAACCTGGCAAAACCTTTTTCCTATCCTCGTTCTATGAAATGCGAGAGGAGATCGATGCGTTGTCTGCACCACAGGAGATAGTTGAGCTTGTAGAGAGATTTAGCAGCAGGATAAACGAGTATCGCTCCAGCCAGTACAACGAGACGGAGCTACGGGGTGAGTTTGTAAATCCCTTCTTTACGGCATTAGGCTGGGACGTGCACAACCAGCAGGGCCTGTCGAGCGACAGCAAAGAGGTGAAGCTGGAGGAGTCCATCCGCATGGAGGAGAGCATCAAGAATCCGGATTACAGCTTTCGATTAGGAAAAAGCCGCCGGTTCTTTGTGGAGACCAAAAAGCCCTCCATCAACATCGAAGGGGGTGTTTATCCTGCGTTCCAACTGCGCAGATACGCCTGGTCGGCGAGTCTTGCCGTCTCCATTCTCACGGACTTCGAGGAGTTTGCCGTCTACGATTGCCGGTCAGAGCCCAGCAAGACGGACAAGCCTGGCAAAGGTCGCCTTCTCTACCTGCAGTACGACCAGTACGTGGAGCGCTGGGACGAGATTGCTGCCCTCTTTTCCAAGGAAGCGGTGCTTCGCGGATCGCTGGAAAGGTTTATCGAGTCGATTCCGGAGAAGCGCGGCATCAAGCGAGTGGACGCAGCCCTTCTGGAGGAGATATCGCTCTGGCGCGAGGCCCTGGCCAGGAGCATTGCTCTCGGAAATTCGTCCCTCAGCCAGCGGGATTTGAACTTTTCTGTGCAGAGGACAATTGATCGGCTCCTATTTTTGCGCATTTGTGAGGACCGGGCCATCGAGGAGTACGGACGGCTCAAGGCGCTGCTCAAAGAGGATAGGGTCTACGCCCATCTGCTCCAGCTCTTTGCCGAGGCAGACGAGCGCTACAACTCCGGCATCTTTCATTTCCAGGAGGAGCGGGAGAGGAAAGAGTCGCCAGACAGCCTGACGACTGCCCTGGTCATCGATGACGACACCCTAAAAGCAATCATTCAGGACCTTTACTTCCCGGACAGCCCCTACGTCTTTAGCGAGATCCCTGCAGAGATTTTGGGCCAGGTTTATGAGCAATTTTTAGGCAAGGTCATCCGGCTGGAGGAAGGCCACAAAGCGATAGTGGAGGACAAGCCAGAGGTACGAAAAGCGGGCGGAGTCTACTACACACCTCCTTACATCGTGGAGTACATCGTCAAGAACACCGTGGGAAAGCTCCTGGAGGACAGTACGCCCGCCAAAGCGGCACAGCTATGTATCCTCGATCCTGCCTGCGGCTCGGGCTCGTTTCTCATCGGAGCCTACCAGTTTCTGCTGGACTGGCACATGGACTGGTACAGGGCCAACCTGGTTCCCCTTTTGGAGAAAAACCAGTCCACCGCCTCGCCCGAGGTGCTGCGGCTCCTGCCGGCAGCGCCCGAGCAGCGCTCTGACCGGCGGGCCAGGAAGATCCACGCCCGCGCCGCCCAGGCATCGCTGCCCATCTTCAAGGCCAACGGCAACGAATGGCGTCTGACCACCACAGAGAGAAAGCGCATCTTGCAGAGCAACATTTATGGGGTGGACATCGACCCGCAGGCGGTGGAGGTGACCAAGCTCTCCCTCTTGCTCAAGGTCCTGGAAGGCGAGACAGAGGAGAGCATCAGCAGCCTGCTACGCTACTTCAAAGAGCGGGCCTTGCCGGATCTGGGCAGCAATATCAAGTGCGGAAACTCGCTCATAGGCTACGATTATTATGATGATCATAAGAACCTGAGCGCGGAAGAGGTACAGAGGATCAACGCCTTCGAGTGGAAGACGGAGTTCCCGGAGATCTTCGAGAGGGGCGGGTTTGATGCGGTGATCGGCAATCCGCCGTATATTAGAATGGAAGCCTTTAAAGATATCAAGAATTACCTCCGCAAAAACTATGATATTCATGGATCCAGAAGTGATCTTTACGCATACTTTGTTGAAAGAGGACATAAATTAATTCGTGATAATGGATCATTTAGTATGATCATTTCGAATAAATTCATCAAAGCAAATTATGGTATTCCACTTCGCAAGTTCCTTCATCAGCATGCATCGATTGAAGAAATAGCTGATTTTGCGGGCCTTCGAGTGTTTCAAGGAGCAACCGTTCGTACTGTAGTTCTCATTACCAAGCGAGTGGATTCTCCGGCGGGTAGAAGTAAGTGCGTAAAGTACTTGCAACCTATCGATAAAGATAAATTTGATCAATTAGCCAACGGACTTGCAACAGTTTCTGAAATTATAGGACACCAAGGTATTGATCTCCCAGATGATTCTTTTGGCCCAGAAAGTTGGTTACTAATTGACCAGCATAAACAGCAAGTACTTAAGAAACTTCAATATAATTCAAAAACACTTGAGACTTTTTTAAATGGACATGTATTATGGGGTGTCAAAACAGGATTGAATGAAGCATTTATTATTAATGATAATATCCGATCAAAATTAATTTTAAGCGATCAAAAGGCAAGCGAAATAATCAAACCTATTCTATTTGGAGAAGATGTCAGAAGATATTCTATTGAGCCCCATGATAGATATTTAATCTATGCCTTTCATGGGCTGAACATATCGCTTTATCCAAGCATTGAAGAGCACCTTAGGCCTTATAAAAACGCGCTTGAAAAAAGGGCTACTAAGCAAGAGTGGTACGAGCTTCAACAACCTTCGATTGCATTAGTGCCAATATTTAAGAGCCGGAAGATACTATATCCCGAAATTGCTAAGTCTTGTCAATTTACCATTGATGACCAAGGATATTTTTCGAATAATAAGACCTTTATTTTGCCAACGGATGATCTTTTCATCTTAGGATTATTGAATTCTAAAATTGCATTGTTTTATTTCAAAATATTTTGTGCAGAGCTTGAAGGAGAGAATGATCGTTATCTGGAATTCCGCGCTCAATACGTTCGAGAGTTCCCCGTTAGAGTCATCAATTTCTCCAATCCTGATGATGTCGCCCACCACGACCGCATGGTAGAGCTGGTGCAGTCCATGCTCGATCTTCACAATCTCGCCTCTGCCGGCACTGATCACGACAAGACGCTGCTCGCTCGCCAGATCGAGGCCACGGACCGGCAGATCGACAGGCTGGTGTACGAGCTTTACGGCCTGACGGAAGAGGAGATCGGGATTGTAGAAGGGTGATAGTAGGGCAAAGTATTTAGGATATCCTTGATATCAGTATATATTATGGTAGAGGGCGCGCCTGATATAAAACCAGAACCCAACCAAAGTTTTGATAGTGCTGTAGATCTAAATATCGTGGGAAATATTATGTCAAAGGTCCGTAGATGCCCACCAGAAACACCGGAAATTCTTGAAGACCAGGAAGCATTCATGGCACTATCCACTAAAATTATCTTGGATCTTCTCGAAAACGAACCAGATACATATACAATAGACGATGTTAAGGTTCGATTTAGATGAGCAATAGCACTATTGAGACAATTAGGAGCCCCCCAACTGGTGCAAGCGATATCATCAAGGGTGATATAATCTGGGTTGATTTCCGATTCGTGAAGCCATTAATAGATATTGAAGGAAGAATAAAAGGAACAAGCAAAGAACGACCTGCGTTAGTAATATATAACGAAAGACGACAATTAGTTGTTGCATACATAACATCGAGGCTGTTGTTTGTCTCAGATCCTGCGGATGTCTCCGTTTTGGAAAACAATGCATCATTTGAGACAACTGGACTAAAAAATTCTTCGATTATAAAATTGGGTGTAGTCTACACGGTATCACGCGACGATGTTTTGGGCTGGATTGGATATGTTGATGATGCTTTGCGAGCAGAAATCAATGCGAAACTCGCTAAGTACTTTAGAATTTAATTATAATGGTCGAGAGCCCGACGGTCCGTTTCTGGGAGGTGGATTTGCTGCGAGGAGCGGCCATCGTCCTCATGGTCCTCTACCATCTGGTCTTCGATCTCAACTATTTTGCAGTCTACGATATTGATGTATCCTCCCGCTTCTGGCTGGCGGTGGCCCGCCTCACTGCCTCGCTCTTTTTGCTATTGGTCGGACTCTCCCTCACCCTGAGCCGCTCTCGGGCCAGGCTGCTGGGGCAGGAAGATCGGTTTCGCCTGCGACTCGTGAAGCGGAGCGCCTGGATATTGGGCCTGGCTCTGGGCATTACCATCGTTACCTATATCTTCATCGGAAGGGGCTTCATCGTCTTCGGTGTGTTGCACCTCATCGGCCTCTCGCTACTGCTGGCTTATCCATTTCTTCGGCTGCACAAGGCGAACTTCATTTTCGGATTATTATTTATAATATTAGGAATATATTTACAGAACATTAGCGTCAGCTTTCCCTGGCTGCTCTGGCTGGGGCTGGCGCCGGCGGGCTTCTACTCGGTGGACTACTTTCCCGTCTTTCCCTGGTCCGGGGTGATTCTGGTGGGGATGGGGCTGGGCAGCCTGCTCTATCCCGGCTACCGGCGCAGGATTCCGGTGACGGATCTTTCTTCGTCACCCTTTGTGAGGGGACTGGCATTCCTGGGAAGAAACTCGCTTTTCATCTATCTGGTCCATCAGCCGGTGATGATTGCGCTCTTGTATCTCGGTGGTGTCTCGTTAACCTGGCATTAGAATCCGGGGATTGTTGCGCAAGACAAAAATAGCAGGGCGACGCCGGGAAGGATAACCATGAACGGACAACATCGGAAAGACATCCGCCCCGGCCTGACCGTGGACGTCGTCCTCAAGAACGACCAGCGCACCGGCAAGCGGACGCGTGGCGTCGTCAAAGAGCTGCTGACCAGTTCCCCCACTCATCCGCACGGCATCAAAGTGAGGCTGGCGGACGGCCAGGTGGGCCGGGTGCAGGAGATCATCGAATAACCTTTTTTAGGGCTCATGAGATAATATTCTTTGTTTTAGCCTTTCTGATTCAACCCTAAAGTTTAGGGACCGAACACAGATTGTCTGAGCCATCGATCTCTTTTTATCTCTCCTATTCCACACACTCAGCTCAATGGTAAAAGAAGTACATGCCGCACACATTCTGTGCAAGACGGAAAAGAAAGCAATCGAGGTTGCAGAAAAGCTGGCCACGGGCCAGGAAAACTTTGCCGAGATGGCTCGCAAATACTCGTTGTGCCCTTCCGGCAAAAACAGCGGCGACCTGGGCTGGTTTGGCAAGGGCAAAATGGCCCTGGAGTTTGAGAAGGCCGCCTTCGAGGGCGAGAAGGGCAAGATCCTGGGGCCGGTGAAGACCCAGTTCGGCTATCACCTGATCAAGGTCCTGGATAGAAAATAAAAAGGCCTCTCCCAGGGAGGGCCAACAAGCTTTTTTTATCTATCCTGCATCTTTTGAATATCAGGCTTCGCGTTCTTCAGTTCCTCCTGGCCGCGCGTGAGGTTGCCTTGCAGGATATCTTCCCTGGAACCGGATATCGCCGTAGATATGTTGTTCATCTCAATAGTAAAATTGTCGTCGAACTTGATCGTCAGCGGCTTGTATTTGCTGTACTTTTTAGAAAAAGCCGCAAAGGCGCTCTCCAACATTCCATAGTGCATAATTGCATTCTCTTTCTCTCCCTGACCGGTAGATTGCAGAGTCAAAACGTAGGACTCGTTTACGCCGCCCAAATCCTCCAGAAAGATGTTCTTGGTCAGCACAGCGCTGGCATAGCTGCCCGCCGTGGCGAGAAGCAGGACCACGACAACAAAGGCCGTCATGAGATTCTTGTCCTTGCGCCGGACGATCTCGCATCGGTTCCAGCCCAGCAAGTTGTAGATGCTGCAAGTAGCTGTGGCCGCCTGAAGCAGCATCACCCCGGCGATCAGGTAAAGGGGGATCTGCCACTCCACTGTCACCCAAAAGAAGGCCACAAGGATGCATATCTCTGCCAGAATTACCCTCAAAAGCCGGTCCATGATGCCAAGGTTCTTCATGTGAACGACTGTATTTGTTTGGGATTATAAGTCTTTGCGGCTTGCCTGAATTTGGAGGATGCCGATCCTATGCATTGTCCATTTTAAATAGTAGAAACGCAAAGAAAGGAGCATCTTTAGGAAAAGGGTCCGTCTTATGTCTACCGCATCTGAAATCGCCCCTAACAATCATTTTGATTTTAAAGAAGTTTACGATATAAGTGCGCCGCTAAACACGGTGCCCGCTTATCCCGGAGACAGGCCGTACTTTCGGGAGTGGATGGCAAGGTTGGATGAAGGGAATGACTATAGTTTATCTGCCTTAGCCTTCTGCTCACATGCCGGCACTCATCTGGATTTCCCATCCCATCTGCTAAAAAGCGGCAAGACCCAGGAACAGTATTCCCTGAAGCGCTTTATCATCCCTGCAAAGGTCATCTCCGTTTCAGGAGAAGGGCCGGTCCTGCCTTCCAGCTTGCCGGGCGGCAAGATTGATAAAGGTCAGGCTCTGCTCTTCAAGACCGGCAATTCCGAAAAGAGGCTTATGCATCAAACCGCCTTCTCGGAAGAGTCTGTCTATCTTTCCTTGGATGTAGCGCAACTTTGTGTTGCCAAAGAGGTCAGCCTGGTGGGAATCGACTGCCTCTCCGTGGATAAATATGGGGACGACTCAATGCCAGTGCATCGCACTCTTCTGGAAAATGATATTCTCATCCTGGAAGGCATCGATCTTGCCGATGTCCCAAGCGGCGGATACTCTCTCATCTGCCTTCCTTTGAGCCTAAAGGATGCAGAAGCCTCTCCGGTGCGAGCTGTCTTAGTAAGGTGATGATACGGACCAACTGCATATGTTCCGATCCGCTCTGGAAGTCATTCATGAGGCGATCTGCCTCTGTGACCTGACCGGGGCTGTCCTTTACATGAATTCTGCGGCAAAGGAACTGACGGGGGGGCAGGAAGGATCTGCTTGCCATGAGGTCTGCCGCCAAATCCTGATCGATTCTGGCCAGACGGCTTGCGGAAATATCAGACTAAACGGCAAGCTCATCTATTATTCCATCTCACCTATGCCGAGTGATACACAACCGGGCGGTTTTTTGGTCATCCTGAAAAGCACTCCCAAAGACGATCTGCGTAAAAGGGACAGAATATTGGCTGGTGCCGCTTTAGCCACAAACCAGTTACTGATCACGAGCGATTTGGACCCTGCCCTAAATCAAGCTTTAGAGATCCTGGGGTGTTCGGCGGATGTGGACCGGGTTTATATCTATGAGTGCTATGATACGGTAGCCAGGGCGCATCTGTGCAAATTGAGCTACGACTGGTTCAATGAGAGCTTCAAGCCTGAAATTGGCCCCCCGTTTTCCCACAGTTTACCTCACTGCATCCCTATCTTCTGGTATGAAACCCTTGCAGCCGGCATGCCCCTTAAGGGATTTACCCGGGATCAGCCCCCGCAGGCGAGAGTGCTTTTGGAACGGCTAAATGTCCGCTCCTTTTTGATGGTCCCCCTCTTTACAAAAGATCGGTTCTGGGGATTCATAGGCTTTGATGATCTGAAAAGCGAACGGACATGGACCTGGGACGAGGTATCCATCTTGATGACGATCGCTGGGGCCATCGGCGCATCATTGGACCGAGGGGAGACGCAAGCAGCCTTAAGAGAAGGCGAAAAAAAGTATCGCGAGCTGGTGGAGAGCGCCAGCAGCATCATTATGAGAATGGACACATTCGGCAAAATCACATTCATGAATAAATATGCGGAGGATTTCTTCGGCTACCGGCGAGCAAAGATCATTGGTCGCAATGTAGTAGGCACCATTGTTCCCGCGATGGATTCTGAGGGCAGGGATCTGCGAAAGATGATTGAATGCATTGCAAAGAATCCCGAAGCTTATGAAGTGAATGTAAACGAGAATATGCGCTCTAATGACGAGAGGGTATGGATCTCCTGGACCAATAGACCCATAGAAAATGATAACGGCGAGGTCGTGGAGGTTCTCTGCATCGGCAATGATCTGACTGAGAACAAGCTCTCTTCGGAGAGGCTGAAAAACGCGGTGCAGGAACTGCGCGAAACAAGGGACTATCTGGAGAATATCATCGGACATGCCAATGCCCCCATTATGGTCTGGGACCCCTCCTTCCGGATTTCCCGGTTCAATCATGCCTTTGAGCGACTGACCGGCTACCTAGCTGAAGATGTCATGGGTCGTCATCTGGACATTCTTTTTCCCGAGGTAAGTAGAGCCGCGTCTTCGGCTTACATCGAAAAGACCCTTTCTGGTGAGCAGTGGGACACGGTTGAGATCCCCATTCTGAGAAAGGACGGAGTGGTTCGAACCGTGCTCTGGAACTCGGCTACCGTCTTTGATGAAACCGGCAAAAATGTAGTGGCCACCATTGCTCAGGGCCAGGACATAACTGAAAGAAAAGAAGCCGAGAGCCAGGTAATCTTTCAGGCTTCTTTGCTTGATCAGGTCAGAAACGCCGTAATTGCCACAGATCTCGAAGGCCGGATAATCTACTGGAATCATTTCTCAGAGGAGCTCTATTCGTGGAAAGCAGATGAGGTGCTCGGCAAGAACATTGCACAGACCATTGTGCCGGAGGGGTTAAACAGTCTCATCAAAGGTGTAATCGAAGATATTATGCGCTACGGCTATCGAGAAACCGAACTCGTTGTGCAGAGAAAAGATGGCAGCTTGTTCCCGGCTTCTTATGTATTCAATGTTCTTAAAGATCAGCTAGGAAGAAGCATGGGATTTGTAGGCGTCTCCATCGATCTTACCGAGCGGAAAAAGGTGGAGCAGGATCTGCGCCTGGCCAAAGAGTGTGCTGAGTCGGCCACTAAGGCCAAGTCCGTTTTCTTAGCCAATATGAGCCACGAGATTCGCACGCCCATGAATGCAGTCATCGGCCTTACTGGTATTCTTCTTGGCACAAATATCGATTTGGAGCAGCGAGATTACATTGAAACCATCCGCAGCAGCGGGGACGCTCTTTTGGCTGTGATAAGCGATATCCTGGACTTCTCCAAGATAGAGGGAGGAATGCTGGATTTAGAAAATGAGCCCTTTGATCTGCAGCAATGCCTGGATGCATCTGTGAATATGGTATCTTCGGCGGTCGCTGAGAAGGGTCTTAAGCTCAGCTCTAAGATAGATCCGACAGTCCCTCGCCGGCTTTTGGGAGACTTGACAAGGCTCAAGCAAATTCTGGTCAACCTGCTCGGCAATGCCGTCAAATTCACGGAAGGTGGAGAGATTTCCGTCCACGTATCCTCCCGACCCAAAGATGGAAAATATGAGATTATGTTTGCGGTCAAGGATACCGGCATCGGCATAAGCAACGATCGCATGAGCCGCCTTTTTCAATCCTTCAGCCAGGTGGACGCCTCCACCACCCGCAAGTACGGCGGTACGGGATTGGGTCTGGCCATAAGCCGGAATCTGGCCGAGCTGATGGGAGGAAGAATTTGGGCAGAAAGCGAGTCTGGAAAGGGATCCGTCTTCTACTTCACCATTTCTGCTAAAGCCTCTCCTGACCTATCCCCGGCAGAGCTGCAAGGAGAGCTCTTCCTGCCTGCTTTTGGCCTGGAACACGTTGCGAAAAAGCATCTTTGCATATTGCTGGCTGAAGACAACGCTGTCAACCAGAAGGTGGCAACACGCATGCTGGAGCGTCTGGGCTATAGAGCGGATATCGCAGCCAACGGCAAAGAGGTTTTAGGGGCACTGCAAAGCCATCCTTACGACCTGGTGCTCATGGACGTGCAGATGCCGGAGATGGACGGCCTGGAGGCCACGAGGCGCATTCGTCGCATGCCGGGCCGCCAGCCCTACATCATTGCCATGACGGCCCACGCCATGAAAGGCGATCGAGAGGAATGCCTGGAGGCGGGCATGAACGATTATGTCTCAAAACCGGTGCGAATAGAAGATCTGCAGGCTGCCATAGAGCGCAGCCTGCCTATCGACAAGGACGAAACGCAGAAAGACGGCTGCAAGCCCTAATGCTAGGAAGCGCTCAGGGCAAAGTATGCCAGCAGGGCTTCCAGCTGAATTCTCTCGTTAGCGCCTTCCGTCATACGAAAATCGATCTCACCGATGCGGTCGATCAGTCTTACTTTGTCCCTATCCGGTATATCCAGGTCCAGCATGGCCCGGTGAATCTGAACCACCACGTCCTGGCCGGAGAGCCCCTTGGAGAGCAGCAGATCGTCCAATGCCGCCCGCGCCCCCACGAAGTCTCCGGAAAGAGCCGTCTTTATGAAATCTCGAATTTCCTGTGGCTTGGCGGTGGACGTGATCTGGTAGATCGTCTCCTCGTCCACCTTATCGTCCAAAAGGGCAGCCGCTTGCAGAGCATTGATGGCTTTTCGCATATCTCCCCCGGCAACATATTCAATGGCACAAAGACCCTCGTCCGATACTATCAGCTTTTCTTCATCGGCGATGAATTTGATGCGCTTCTTGACGGCCGCCGCTGAGAGAGGCTTAAAGCGGTAAACGGCACAGCGAGACTGGATGGGCTCAATGATCTTGGAGGAATAGTTGCAGGATAGTATGAACCTGGTTGTGGCCGAGTAGCGCTCCATAGTGCGCCGCAGAGCGCTCTGAGCGTCGTTGGTCAGGGCATCAGCCTCGTCCAGAAATATTACTTTAAAATCGGCTACCCCGAGCGGTGCCATGCGGGCGAAGTCCTTGACCTTGTGGCGGATGATGTCTATGCCTCGCTCATCGCTGGCATTCAGCTCGATGAAATTGTTTCTCCATGTCTCGCCAAAGATCTCTTTGACGATGGAGATGGAGGCCGCCGTCTTGCCCACGCCCGGCGGCCCGGAGAACATAAGATGCGGCAAGTTTCTGGTCTTTACATAGGACTTGAGACGGCGGATTATCTCGTCCTGGCCCACAATGTCGTCCAGCTTTTCAGGCCGGTACTTCTCGATCCAGATCTCCTCTTTAATAAATAACTCCTCCTGAGAAATGGTTCGTGCTGTCATTATATCAATATTGCTGCAAGGCAACAAAGGCTAAATATAGATGTGTAACATGATGGGAAAGCGTTTTTTGGAGGATTTCCTGTGATCACCGAGGTGTCTGGGCAGTATAATGCAGAGGATCTGGAGAACCAGATCAGATTGTTGTGGGAGAAAGAGCAAACCTACCGCACGGTTAGGAAGCTTCGGGTGGGCGGCAAAAAGTTCTTCTTCGTGGACGGACCGCCCTACACCACGGGACGCATTCACCTGGGCACCGCCTGGAACAAGGTGATCAAAGACTCGGTTCTGCGCTACAAGTCCATGAACTGTTTTGAGGTCAAGGACAGGGCGGGCTGGGATATGCATGGTCTGCCCATTGAGGTCAAAGTAGAGGAGTCCTTCGGCTTTAGAAACAAGAAGGATATCGAGGCTTATGGCGTCGATAAGTTCATCGCCCGCTGCAAGGAGTTCGCCCTGCGCCAGAAGGACGACATGACGGCTCAGTTCAAGATCCTGGGGGCCTGGCTGGACTGGGAAGATCCCTACATGACGCTCAAGAACGAGTATCTGGAGGCGGCCTGGTGGACTCTGAAAAAGGCGCATGAGAATAACCTCCTGGAAAGAGGTTTGCGGGTGGTCAACTGGTGCCCGCGTTGCCAGACGGCCATTGCCGACTCCGAGGTGGAGTACTGGGATGAGACCGACTACTCCATCTATGTCAAATTCCCCGTGCTTGGCGAAGAGAACACCTACATTGTCATCTGGACCACCACGCCCTGGACCATTCCCGCCAACGTGGCCGTGGCGGTCAACCCCACCTTCCAATATTCCAAAGTGCGAGCCATGAAGGATGGAAAGGCCGAGGTCCTCATCATGGCCTCAGACCTGGTCGAGTCAGTGCTCAAGATCGGTCGCTATCAAGACTTTGAGCTGCTTTGTGCCCTATCTGCAGAGCAAATGCAGGCGCTCACATACAGTCACCCCCTGGGTGGCCTTGTCCCCCGGCAAAAAGAGATCTTGCACAAGGTTTATGCCGCCGATTTCGTGACGGCAGAGAACACCGGCTGCGTGCACATCGCTCCCGGCCACGGCCTTGAGGATTACGAGCTGGGAATGAAACATCATATGGAGATCTTCTGCCCCGTGGGCGGAGACGGACGCTACACGGCCGAGGCAGGAGAGAAGTATCAGGGCCTTTATGTCAAGGAGGCGGATAGCGAAGTTATCGTCGATCTGGAGGAACAGGGGCGGCTGCTGGCTTCGGGACGGCTAGCGCACCGCTACGGTCATTGCTGGCGTTGCAAGACCCCTATCATCTTCATCGCCACTAGCCAGTGGTTTTTGCGAATATCCGATCTGCGCGACAGGATGCTCGAAGAGGTCTCGCGCATAACCTGGTATCCGGAGTGGGCAGGATCGGCTCGCTTCTCGGACTGGATCAAGAATGCCCGCGACTGGTGCATCTCCCGGCAGAGGTACTGGGGAATTCCTCTGCCCATCTGGACCTGCCCGGCCTGCGGCCATTTAGAGGTGATCGGCACTGCGGCAGAACTCGAGGAGCGAAGCGGTCAGAAGCTGGCTGATCTGCACCGGCCGGATGTGGACCATATCTTTTTGGACTGCCCCTGCGGCGGCAAAATGGTGCGCTCGCCGGATGTCTTTGATGTCTGGTTTGACAGCGCCGTAGCCTCCTGGGCCACCTTACGATTCCCCAGCCACGAGGAGGAATTCAGGGACTGGTGGCCGGCTGATTTCATCACAGAAGGGCATGACCAGACGCGCGGCTGGTTCTACTCTCAACTGGGGGCCGCCATGGTATCTTTTGGCAGAGCGCCTTACAAGAGCGTTCTCATGCACGGCTTTACCTTAGACGACCAGGGCAGGAAGATGTCCAAGAGCATAGGCAACATCGTCCAACCGGAGGAGGTTGTGCAGAAGTTTGGAGCCGACATCCTGCGTTTTTATGTGCTGGGGGCCAATGCCCCCTGGGAGGATCTGCACTTCTCCTGGGATGCTGTGGAGAACACCAGCCGCATGCTCAACATCTTCTGGAATGCTTATCGCTTTGCCTTGCCCTACATGGTCCTGGATAAGTTCGATGCTGGCAAGGCGGATCTGTCCAGGTACGAGAGCAATCTACGCCCCGAAGATCGCTGGATTTTGTCCCGGGTAAACAGCCTGATTGAGGACGTCACAAAAGAGATGGAGGTCTACCAGTTGCATCGCATTGTTCGCTCCATCTCCGACTTCATACTGGAAGATCTCTCCCGCTGGTACATCCAGCTGGTGCGGCCCCGTACCTGGATTGAGCAGGATAATCCGGACAAGCTCGCCGCCTACGCCACCATCTATGAAGTTTTAGTTAAACTCTCAAAGCTCATGGCTCCGTTCACGCCCTTCATCGCCGAGTCCATTTACCAGAATCTGGTGAAAGGCCTGGACGGGGGTGCACCGCAGTCGGTACACATGTGCCAGTGGCCCAAAGCCGATGCGGGGCGAATAGACAAGCATCTGGAAGAGAGCATGGCACTGGTAAGGGAGGTTTCCATGGCCGCTTCCAATGCCCGCCAGAAAGGAGGCCGCAAATTGCGCTGGCCTGTCTCAGAAATCTTGATAGCTCCGGCCCAAGAGGCCGTGGACCTGGGCGGCCTGGAAAATGTCCTTAAGGGCCAGACCAACTCCAAGAAGATAACCGTGCTCGCTGCCGGAGAAAAGCCAAAGATGGACCTGGAGATCGCCCCTGTTCATAAGAAGATAGGTCCGGTCTACAAGGGCGAAGCCAAGAATGTCGTCGAGGCCATAGCTGCCGCCAACCCCACGAAGGTCAAGAGTCAACTGGATGCTGGGGACGCGACCATATCTTTCAGAGGAAAGGATTACAAGATAACGGCCGAGATGGTGGCAATCAAGGAATTGCCGTCGCAAAACCTGCCTGCCGCAGAGTTTTCCCGAGGATTTGTCTTCGTGGACATCACCCTCACACCCGAACTGGAGGCGGAAGGGTATGCCCGAGAGATCATTCGCCGCATCCAGGACATGAGAAAAGAGCTGGATCTGCGCGTGGAAGATCAGATCCGGGCCATTGTCGATATCGAGAGCAAGCCGATCCTTGACTTAGCCCTGCAAAAGAAAGAGCATATTGCCGGCGAGGTTCGAGCTGCAAATTTCCAGTTGGGCCTGGGCCTGGAACTAGAGGGAAAGCTGGTTAAAGACTGGGATATCGAGGGAGTCTGTGTGAGAATCGGCATAGATCGGGCAGCGTGAGGTAATGAAGCAATAGATGAAAATAGATCGCAGGAGTCTTGTAAGATGAGCATGGATGAGGATGTCATGGCGGCACCAGTTCCTGTCAGGGTCAAAGGGGTCTACATCGCCGAATCAGAAGGAAGCGCGCCTGTACCTGTGGTCCTCCTGGAGGACGAGATGGCGAGGATCGTGCCCATCTTTGTGGGGCTGTCTGAGGCCGTATCCATTCATCATGCCCTTTCCGGGGAATTGTCCCCCCGGCCCATGACCCATGATCTCTTCATCTCCGTCCTGGAATGCCTTTCCGCCAGCATTACCAATGTGCTCATCGATGATCTGGAAGCTGGCATCTATTACGCTCGCCTCACCATCAAGAGCGAGAGCCGACAGAGCGAGATAGATGCCCGGCCCTCTGACTGCCTGGCCCTGGCTTTGAGGAGTCGCGCTCCCATCGAGGTGCAGGAGAAGGTAGTTCGGGAGTCGAGCATCAGCAAGAGCGATGTGGAGAAGCTGGTCAGCATAGACAACTATTTGCAGTAAATTCGGCACAAAGGTTATCTTCCAAAACCAGCAATTCAGTTATTATGACTGGGGATTCTTTGCAAGCGCCTGCCGGTAACCGTTGGAGTGAACCTGCCCGTTATATTATGGGTGTGGTCCTGCTCTTGGCAGGAATGCTCGTGGTGTACATTGGGCGATCGGCCATTCCTTTGGTGATATCTGCCGCACTGCTGGCCTTATTAGTAGATCCAATTATCCGGTTTTTGGCCGGGCGTCTGCGGATGAATAAAAATCTGGCTATTGTAATTACCTATCTGTTCGTGGTGGCCATGCTGCTGATAGTTCCTTTGCTTTTAATCCAACCACTGGTGGAGGCGGCCAATTTTGCCATACAAATTGATCCAAGTCTGCTTATACAGAGATTGAGTCAGGTTGTCCAATCCTTTTCCACTGATCTGCAAGCCCACCAGTGGCTGGCAAGCGTATTGAATCCTGCTCTTGATTCCATATTGACGGCTCTGAATTATTCTACATCAGCAGCTGCGCCCGCAGCTCCAGCCATGCAAATGTCGGTTGCCGATTTGAGCAGCCGGCTGGGAAGGGCACTGGGCGCCGTGGCAGGATTCTTGGGGCCGACCTTTTCCGGGCTAGCTTCAGTATTGTTCACGCTGCTGATGGCGCTGCAAATGACCCTCACCGCGGGTGAGTTCAAGAATTGGTTTTCGGACCTGATTCCACCAGGCCATGGACCGGAGCTTTCCCTGCTGTTTGGAAATATCCACAAGACCTGGACGGGTTTCCTGCGCGGTCAAATTCATCTCATGCTTTTAATCGGCCTGGTCACCTGGGCGGGCGGTTTTATTCTGGGATTGCCGCAGGCATTTTTCCTGGGCGTCATTGCCGGATTCATGGAGTTGATCCCCAATGTCGGCCCAATTCTCGCGGCTGTTCCGGCGGTTTTGATCGCCCTCTTATTTGGATCAACACATCTGGCATTCAGCCACCTGAGTTTTGCCCTGGTGATTATTGGTTTTTACACGCTTGTCCAGATGCTGGAAAACCAATTCCTGGTGCCAAAGATCATGGGTGATGCTGTCGATCTTCCTCCCCTGATCGTATTAATCGGTGTCATAGCCGGTGCCGAGGCATTCGGCATAATGGGGGCGCTCTTGGCTACACCAATGATTGCCACGGGAAAACTGATATTTCGTTATATTTATGGAAAGATCATGGTGAACGCCCTTGTTGCACCGCCGGTTGGATCGAAGCCAAATCAATGACTAATCGTCTCCTGGTCGATCATATATCTTAGAGTTAGGAGAACTGCGATATCTATTGCCAGCTTTATGAGGCCGGCAAACTCCATATCCAGGAAAATGAAGATATCTACCAGGAAGATCTGAATGAGGATGGAGGTTTTGAACAGCCGGTAGGCTCTCAGCCTCTCCCTACGCATCCTGAGAACCCCCGCCGCTACATAAGCGCTGGCCAGAAATGCAAAGAGCGTCCCTCCCAAATCACTCAGGGTTAATTGTGGAAGCTGCAACTCGGGAACAAATAGTACGATAATTTCCAGGGAGTTGATGAGCAGAGAAAAGAGCGAGATGGTGATGAATAAAACCATCACTGTTCCTGTAAACCAGGACTTTCTCACAATGCCTGCATAGGCGTTACTGGCCCGCCTTTTGATCCTTGTCCAGGCGTCCGGCCCCTGTGCCGGTATGGATTCAATATTTTTCATCAACTCGCTAAGAGCGATTGTCACCGGATTTTTAGGATCTGCCTCATTCAAAAGGTTCAGGGCTCTTTGCTGATCTTCAGATCTGAGATCCTGCGTCACAGCCTCTTTGGTAAGTTCAAGGACGTTTACCAGCCGTTCCTTGTCCGACAACCAGGGAGCGCGGTTTATGCGCTCCATGAGGAAATAGATGAAAATGAAGATAATGTAGATAATGGCCACGCTTGGCTTGAAGAAGTAATCGTTATTTGCAGTGACGAACTTGCCCACTTCGTCTATGAAAGCTCCAAAGCCAAATCCGCCCAAGAGAGCAGCCAGGGACCTGGCAGCCCGGCCGGTGAAAGCCTGAAACAATATCATGGCCGCCAACATAAAGATCCCGCCCACCAGCACATGAGCTATGTGCAGATTTCCTGGGCTGAACTGGGGATAGCCGGTAAGATGCAAGAAGCCTCGTATGGCCAGAATGGATGCAACCGCTGTGACGAAAAAGATCTCCATCAGGTCTGACCCATCAAGATTCCGGACGAAAATCTTGTTCAAGGTCGCACTAATCTTATTCATGTATCTCCGGATGCTCTGAATCTGGCCCTGCAAATAGCTGTAACTAACCTATAATTACTCCATTGTTACCGACTTGCTTGAATATCTTCTTTTCCATCATTCGGACATAATCCTTATATACGATAATAGTCGTATTCATATTGTTCACAATTGTGATTGGAAAATTCAGGATATTGCTTCGCATACCTTTGCCCGGCAAAAAAGTCGTTGATTGCCGCAATATCCGCACCTGTATCTGAGCGTAACGTTAGGTGATAAATGTGAGACTATGCACAATAACCCAATCGTTGCTTCTGATGCTATTGATATCTCTAGCCATGCAAACCGTCCTGGCCAAAGACGAACCTGCCGAGCTTAAGGCAGAAGAAGTGAAGATTTCAGAAATTTTGGAGAATGTGGCCGCATATCACGGCAAGATGGTTGTGGTAGAGGGCAAGATAGAGCTGGAATGCGGTGCAGGCTGCTGGTTTGTCCTGAATGACGGCACGGGTAGCATTTACGTTGATATTTTGCCCAATAATTTCGCCATACCTCAGAAGAGCGGCGAAGATGCCAGGGTCTATGGTGAGGTCACTCTAAAGAACGGCGATCCTCAGATCATCGGCAAGATGGTGTTGATCGGAGGAGAAGTCTATCAATGAACTTTTTTACCCTGGCTGCCAAGAACCTTCTGCGCAGGAGGGGCCGAACCATGCTTACCGTTCTTGGTGTGGCCATTGCAGTATCCGTTCTCTTCAGCCTTCTGGCTATAAATTCCGGTTATGAAAAGGAGCTTAACAAAGAAGTAAACAGCCTGGGCGTTCACATTCTGGCCGTGCCCAAGGGTTGCCCCTACGAGGCAGCATCTTTGATCATGCATGGCGGTGTGATTCCCAAGTACCTCTCCGATTCCGATTACCGGAATGTGAGCACAATTGCCGGTGTTGAGCTGGCCGCCCCCATGCTTTTGCACCAGTTTATGAAAAAGGATGAAAAGACCGGTGTCAGCACGCCGCACATCATTTACGGCATCAACATGGAAGAGACAAGAGAGCTCAAGCCCTGGTGGACCGTGGAGGGCAGATTCTTTTCCGATAATGAGACGGGCGTCATGCTGGTAGGCCGGGGTCTGGCGGACAAGGAGAACCTGAGCGTGGGTCAGGTGCTACCCGTAGGCCCCAAAAAGGAGAACTTCACCATTGTGGGCATCCTGGGCCGGACGGGCGATCAGGACGACCAGTTCCACTTCTTCCCCTTGAAAGAGGCGCAGCGCGTATTCAATAAGCAGGGCATGATCACTACCATCGCCGTCAAGGTCGAGGATGTAAGCCGCATCGCCGCCGTCTCCCAGGAGATGGAAAAGATCCCGGACATTCAGGTGGTCACCATGACCCAGATCATGGGCACCATCATGAACCTGGCCGGCTCGGCCCGCTCGCTCTTGCTTACGGTAATTGCCATTGCTCTTATCATCAGCGCTTTTGGCATCATCAACACTCTGCTCATGTCTGTAAATGAGCGGACGCGGGAGTTCGGCATGATGAAGGCCATTGGAGCCTCGGGCCTGGACATTGGCAAGATGGTTCTGGCAGAGACGGTCTTCATTACCCTAAGCGGAGGCATCCTGGGCACTGTGGCAGCGGTGGTGGGCTCAAGCATAATTGAGAGTTTCGTGAAAGGCATGCTGCCCTACTCGCCGGGCGGATCGCTCATCGCCTACAGTCCGGAGCTGGTGGGCTTTGCCCTGGCCTTCTCAGTGCTGCTGGGCCTGGTCTGCGGCATTTATCCGGCCGTTAAATCCTCAAGGCTCTCGCCCATGGAGGCTATCCGGGGTGGCTTTGAATGAGCGGCATAATCGAGGCCAGGGGGCTGTGCAAAGTCTACCGGCGAGGCAGAGAGGAGATTCAGGCCCTCAAGAATGTGGATTTTTGCGTCAAGGCGGGCGAGTTTGTCTCCATCATCGGCCCCTCCGGCTCGGGCAAGACCGCCCTCCTAAACATGCTGGGTTGCCTGGACACCCCCAGCAGCGGCAGCCTGAAGCTGAATGGCATCGAGATAGCGGGCCAGAAGGAGCGCGACCTGGTCAAGATTCGCAGGGAGAACATCGGCTTTGTCTTCCAGCAATTCTACCTCATGCCCACGCTTACAGCCCGCGAGAACATTGAGCTACCCCTGCTCTTTAGCAAAAAGAAACGCAGTGCGAAGAGGATCGATGAAGTATTGCAGATGGTGGGGCTGGCCGATCGGGGCGATCACCTGCCCGGACAACTATCGGGCGGAGAGATGCAGCGGGTGGCCATCGGCCGGGCCCTCATCAACGATCCCAAAATTGTGCTGGCGGACGAGCCCACCGGGAACCTGGACTCCGTCACTTCGGAGATGATCTTCGGCCTCTTTTCCGAGCTGAATAGAAGGGGACTGACGCTGGTGGTGGTGACGCATAACCTGGATCTGGCCAGTCGGGCAGAGAAGATGTATACCCTGCGAGACGGGAGAATTGTGGGCTGTGAGGAACGGGCCTGACTTAGGAAATTGCTTTCCGCAAAGCTTTTGGATATGATGGAAGATCCTTATCAGGAGGATGGCAATTGGCGGCACCAAAAGAAATCGTGGACCTGGTGGAAAGATTTGAGAGTAACCTCGCGTCCTACAAGTCCGGGCATTATAATGAGACTCAGGTTAGAAGAGAATTTGTTGATCCTTTCTTCAAGACCTTAGGATGGGATATAGACAACGAACAAGGGTTCGCTGAGGCCTACAAGGACGTTATCCATGAGGACGCCATCAAGGTAGGGGCAACTACCAAAGCTCCAGATTACTCTTTCCGTATTGGCGGCCAACGTAAGTTTTTCCTGGAGGCCAAAAAGCCTTCAGTGGACATCAGAGAAGATATCCATCCCGCCTTCCAGCTCCGCCGCTATGCTTGGACAGCCAAGTTGCCATTATCGGTTATCACTGATTTTGAGGAGTTCGCCGTCTACGATTGCCGTGTAAAACCGGATAAGATGGATAAAGCCTCCAACGCCAGGATTTTTTACCTGAATTACAAGGATTATCTGACTCGCTGGGATGAAATCGCCGGGATCTTCTCCAAGAATGCCGTCCTGAAGGGTTCCTTCGACAAGTATGCAGCAGATAAGAAGAACAAAAGAGGCACGACTGAAGTAGATGCTGCCTTCCTGGAAGAGATCGCTGGCTGGAGAGAGATCCTTGCCCGAAACATCGCCCTGCGAAACCCTGATCTCAGCACTAAAGACCTTAATTATGCGGTTCAGGCCATAGTCAATCGCATTGTCTTCCTGCGAATATGTGAGGACAGGGGCATAGAGCGGTACATGCGATTGCAAGACCTACTCAATGGAGAGCGGGTTTATCCCCGGCTTTGTGAGATCTTCCGCCGGGCTGATGAACGCTATAACTCTGGCATATTCCACTTTGAGAAAGAAACAGGCCGGGAGAGTCCCGATACCCTCACTCTGAGCCTAAACATCGATGATAAGCCCTTAAAGGAGATCATCAAGCGGCTTTACTATCCAGATAGCCCTTATGAGTTCTCCGTGCTTCCTGCTGAGATCCTGGGCCAGGTCTACGAGCAGTTTTTGGGCAAGGTGATACGGCTCACTGAAGGCCATCGTGCCGTAGTGGAAGACAAGCCCGAAGTAAAGAAGGCGGGCGGTGTCAAGTACACGCCGGTCTACATTGTGGAAAACATCGTAGGAAACACGTTAGGCCACATACTGAAAGGCAAGACACTATTCGAAGTAGTGCTGATCAGCGTTTTAGACCCTGCCTGCGGCTCGGGGTCCTTCCTCATTGTGGCTTACCAGTACCTGTTAGACTGGCATAGAGAATGGTATACCCAAAATCTTGTGCCATTGCTACAGAACGGCCTAAAGCCTTCATCTCCTGAGATAAGGCGAATGCTTCCCGGAGTTGATGTGGGCAAGAAGGGCCGAAAGAATGAGCCAGATCTGCCCATCTACCAGGGCCGGGGCGGGGAATGGAGGCTGACCACGGCAGAGCGAAAGCGGATTTTGCTGAACAATATCTTCGGCGTGGACATCGACCGCCAGGCCGTGGAAGTGACGAAGCTCTCTCTTTTGCTGAAGGTCTTGGAAGGAGAGAATGATGAGACGATCTCCAAGCAGCTTACGCTCTTCCAGGAGAGGGCATTGCCTGACCTGAGCAATAACATCAAGTGCGGTAATTCGTTGATCGGATGGGACATCCTGAAGGATAATCCAAGCCTAATGCAAGAGGAGATTGATCGGATTAATCCATTTGATTGGGATCTTGAGTTTCCAGAAATCATGCGAGCGGGTGGTTTTCACGCAGTGATTGGGAATCCACCATATGTATTTGGAAGAGATTGGAAAGCACTGAACATATCGAACGAGGTTAAGGCATATCTCGGCAAAAATTTTACGAGTTCTCCTTATCAACTCGATATGTTTTCCATCTTTATCGAGAAAGCATCTCAGCTCTGTCGTTTTTCAGGACGTATCGGTCAAATCGTTCCTAACGTATGGCTAAACAATACTTATTCATCGAGTACAAGAAACTTCATACTGCAACAAGCGAACGATTTGTGTATTACGATCCCACCAAAAGACGTTTTTTCAGGGCTTACGGTAGATACCATTGTATACACATACCAAAAAGTATCTGAACATGGAAAATCATTTGAAATAAAAGCGATGTGTAACGGTAATATCGTTGATGTTGCTGAATATTCCACAAAACAATACCTTAACGGCGAGCAGCCAATTTCAACGGCATTAAGTAATACAAGCGCTGATCTGATATCTCGTGTGAGAGAAAAATTACCTAAACTTGAAAATTTTGCAAAAATTACTCGTGGAGTTCATTCTTATCGTATCGGAGGCTATGGAAAAACCGCATTTGGTAACGGGCCTCAAACGAGTCGTGATGTAGAAGAAAGACCATATCATAGTAAAACTCGTATCGAAGGGTATAGGCCGTTCATTAAAGGTAGGGATCTTCGTCGATTTACGCCAGTTGTATCAACCGAGTTTGTAAGATATGGTGAATGGCTGGCAGAACCTAGAAGTCCTGAATTTTTCCAAGGCTACCGAATTTACTCGCGTAAGATCCTCGGTGAACGTTTATTGGTAACACTTGAAGCAAATGATTCCGTAGCAGATCAACAAGTTTACATTACCCTTCCCAAAACGACTATTCCGAGCGCTTCTTATCTTGCTGGTGTCCTTGGTAGCAAATTTATAAGCTTCTTTATAAGATCTTTTTATAATGAAGTCAACGATTCATTTCCCCAGATCAAGGTAGGACAACTTAAATCCCTACCAATTCCTTCTGTAGAAGCTGTAAGCTCAAAAGCGATACATGACAACATAGCTTCATTGGTCGAACAGATGCTATCCTTGCATAGACAGCTCACCGAAGCCAGAACAAACCATGAGCAAACATTACTCCAACGCCAGATAGAGGCTAATGATCGCCAGATCGATGCCCTGGTCTACGAGCTTTATGGGCTGACAGAAGAGGAGATCAAGATCGTGGAGGCGGCGGGCAGGTAGAAGGCTTCGAGAAAAGTCTTTCAGAAACTGAAACGATAAGGATATGTAGAAATAACAGCATAGATAAACGGTGGATCTATGGGTGATGAAACTAAACGGATAAAATTATTAGTTGAGTCAAGGACCAGGAGTAATGGTCCAATTTCAGCCCTTTTTGTCGCCGGAATATTTCAGAGACTGCAAAATATTCTTTATTATATCATCGATGAGCTGGAAGGAAATCCTACACGAAAAGCAGGGGATTTCCCGAACAGCGTTAAAGAGAAAGCTGAGCTGGTCATCATTGGAATGCATATCGGTAGCGTCGAAGCAGAATTGATGATTTCGGATTCACAGATGGGACTTCCCGGCAGCGCGACTTATGGCGAAAAGGCCCTCTTGATCGCGGACAAAATCCTCCTCGACGTCTCCCAAGAAAAGGATATTGGCCACGCGCTTTTAAAAACTATGAAAAATGAGCATCGGCTTACCAGAGTGCTTCATGAACTTGATGCGATATGGCCGGATGAGCAATCCGACTATAATGTTGGTCTGGGCTTTGGAAAACGAGATATAATGAGGCTGCAGCCATCTCATAAGCATGTCCTTCAAAATGTGCTTTCTAAGCCGCCGGAAAACGTTGAGAAAACGGTTGTTGGACGACTGATGGAAGTTAGAGTCGATCAGAGACGGAGCTTTCAGATAGATACTGCTGAAGGCGTAGTCACCTGTACATATGCCCAAGACCTTGAATACAGGATCATTGAAAGCATTGGTCGTTTGGTGCTTATTCGGGGCATAATGGCTCTTGAGAAAGGCGGCAAGTATGCCCTCCGCCTGGTGAACGAAAAATCCATCGAGGATCTGAAATTGCTGTCGCTGGATAAGATCAGAATGAAGGGAAGATCACTGAATTTAAAAGAGCCCATTTTGCTTGAAGTGATCTACGAGGATGATCAATATTGGGTCTCGAATGATAAGTTTCATTTGCGAGGATATGGCTCGACCCTCAAAGCTGCAATTGAAGATCTGAACGAGGAAATAGAAATATTATGGGAAGATTATGTGGAAACCGGCCTCGAACAGCTTAGCCGGGATGCCATGGATTTTCGACTGGAATTGGTCGCCTCGTTTGGTGGAGAAAAGTCAAATGCCAATATATAAGACGAGGAAGATCGTAGCATCTCTGACGAAAAAAGGATTCTCTCCAAAAAAAGGTAAATCAAAACATATAAAATATACATTATACGTTAATGGGAAAAAGACCAGCATATTCACCTGGATTAGTCACGGCTTGGATGAATACGAGGATAGACTCTTGAATGCTATGAAAAAAGAGTTGCATCTTGAGTCGAACCGCGAACTCGATGATCTGATAGAATGTCCCATGTCTGCTGAGAGTTTAGTGTCTTTGCTGGAGGCAAGGGGCAAGCTCAAAATCTAAAATTTTTCCTGATCCGCCCCTCTCTCGATTCCACCGACCCAGTCGATGTCGCCCGCCACGATCGCATGGTCTCTCTGGTGGATCAGATGCGGACAATGAAGAGGCTGGTGCCGGGCTTGCCGGCTCTTTTTGATTATTAAACGCAATAACCCGCAGCTTGCTGCGTGTGTTCTCCTCCGCAGTTTTCCTAACTACGTCGCCTGCCTTGCCTTTCTTCTCCCATGCCGCCTTTCCAGATAGCTTACCGCCAACAGCAGCGCCAGAGAGACGGCCATGCCCAGCAGTGGATAGCTTTGACCCAGGAACAGGGCAGTAGTTCCCCCACCCACCAGCGCCCAGAGCGCTCCGCCCGAGGTCAGGCCCAGCCGCTCTTTGTAGAATCCGGCAACTGTTGGCAGGAGCAGGCCGCTGGTAAAAATGGTATAGGCGATGAGCAGGGTCTTGATAATGCCGGGCAGTGAGATGGCCAGGAGAAGGGCAGACGCCCCAATGAGCACGACCATGATCCGGGAGATGTTCATCAGATGGGCCGGGCTTGCCTCTGGCCTTGCCTTTTTGTAGATATCAAAGGTGAAGATGGATGTGACGGTCATGAGGCTTGTGTCCGCCGAGGACATAAAAGCGGCCAGAAGAGCTGCCGCTACCAGTCCCACCATTCCCGGCGAGAGAAGTCCAGTCATGAGCGATAGGATGGCCCCTTCCGGGGGGGAGGCAGGATAAAGAGACCGGGAGAACACGCCCAGGGATGTGATGATAAACGCCAGCGGTATGAGGATGATGGCCGCGAATAATGCCGAAATTTTTGCATCCCTGGGGCCGGAGGCGGAAAGCAGGCGCGAGTACATATCCGGGCCGACCAGATAGGCAGAGCCCACTACTATTATCATGGATAATACCTCCCAGCCACCCATTTGAGCCGAGGTGGGAAAGCTCTGGCTTAAAATAGGGCCCGCACCGGCGGAACGGAGAGCCGCAAAAAAAAGGATAACCATTCCGGTTATTATTATCAGAAACTGCACCAGATCGGTTCTCACTACCGAGCTTTGCCCTCCATGTGCTGTGTAGAGAACGAATACCAGGGTGCAGGCAATCATAAATATTGTGCCGTCTCCCCCAAAGATGGCGCACAGAACCTTGCCGGCAGCGGCTATCTGCACAGCAATCACGCCAACCCAGGAGACGGCGATGAGAAGCGAGGCGGCAGTCCTCACCCTCTCGCCATAAAATGAACCCACCAGTTCCGGCAGAGTGTAGCATCCCTTTGCTCGGATCTTCTTCGCAAAAAAAAGCGACAGGATTAGCATTCCGATGGTGCCGGAGAGCATCCACCAGGCACCCGCTAGGCCGCTCTGAAATCCCAGGCCGGCCATGCCGATGGTGGAAGAGGCCCCCACAATTGTGGCACAAAAGGTGCCTGTGAGCAGGACCTTTCGCAAGCTTCTGCCTGCTAAATGAAAATCCTCCAAACCTCGCAAACCTAGCCCCCAGGCTCCAATCGTCAGCATGGCCAGCAGGTAAACTACTATTACGATGGCGGATTGATTCGTAATTACATCGCCTCAGTTGTAAACCATACCTTCTGTTTTGGTTGACAATGATATAAATCTTTCTCAGAAAGCTAGTGCAGCCGGGCCGAAATAAATCCGTGTTTTAACTTCGCGGCTTCGCGCCTTCGCGTGAAACCGGACCCTGTCGACTCTCACGCGAAGGCGCGAAGAACGATCAACCGTTCACAAAGGCACATTATCCTCTCACAATCATGGCTTTAATTAGGCCCGGCTGTACTAGTGTCTCGTCAACTCTGTAATGTCGGATAAAGGCGAGATAGTTTTACCCTTGCATCTTCTGTTGTGAATTGCCAATTTACCTTTGCTTTTTTGTTATCCCTGAATTTCTGCCATGCTACTCCTT
>Ga0247841_10000309_pt1 | contig 131091 bp, 117 predicted proteins | sample LaCruzMarch2015__2_FD_192410 | JGI IMG/M metagenome (GOLD analysis project Ga0247841, IMG submission 192410) | Freshwater microbial communities from meromictic Lake La Cruz, Castile-La Mancha, Spain - LaCruzMarch2015_18m | ecosystem: Environmental > Aquatic > Freshwater > Lake | place: Spain...
ATTCATGATCTTGACGAAACCCTTTCAAACTGTAGGATTCCGGAAGTCATCGGGTAGGATTCCGGAAAGAATCGTAAAGGTCTCAATCAATGATATTGAAGTCTTAAACCAGACCCCCCTTTACACTCGGCCTTCACCAGCGCCACCTCGGCGGCCAGGCGGTCGGCTTCATCCCTCTTCCTCCGGTCGAGGGTGATCACCGTAATGATATCGCCCTCTCTTCTCTGGTCGAGCCCCTTGATATCCAGAACGGTTCGGAGAGCCTGCTCCCAGGGAACATCCTTCATATGGAGGGTCACATTTCCTTTAACATCGTCGCCGGAGACGATGCTGACCTGCCCCTGTTCCGCGAGCAGGCGAAATACGGCCTTGATATCGGCTTCCTGGACATCGAGGAAGATCCGGGAACCGGCAGCCGAAACCTTCTTCCCGGGTTCAACCGCCGCGGTCTTCCCCGCCGCACTTCCGCCCTTGGCCGCCGTTTCGACGGGCGGCGTTCGCTGCACCGCAACGGGCCTTGCCTTCGTTTCGGCGGGACGCGCCTGTTGAACCGCTACGGGCTTTGCCTTCGTTTCAACGGGCGGCGCCTGTTGCACCACCACGGGCGCCGCTTCCGGGACCGCGATGGCCGGGGTCGCCATGGCCGGCACAGTCTCCGCCGCCGACGCAAGGGAGGCTACATTGAAATCGATGAGGACATTCATCCCCTCCTGCCGGACGCTGTAGGGGACTTTCTGTTTCAGATCGATCTGCGCCAGAACCCACGACCGACCGTCGACCGTTTTCTGGGCGGGCGTCACCCGGACGATATTGGACATGGCCCCATCACTCAAGGGACGCCGGAGACCCTCGGGAACGAAGAGGTTTTCCATCCGGACCAGAATCGCATTGCCGGGCTGATTCTCGACCGTCACTCCGGAGAGTTTCGTTACCGCCAGGGTGACCCGTTCCTTTCCCGGCAGCCTCTCGAAGGCGACATCTTCCAGGTAGCCCGCGCTGATGCTCACCACGGCCGCATCCGGCGCCGCGGCCGGCGCTTCCCGCATGGGCGGAAGAATTGCCGTCACGATCATCATCAATAAAACAAGCCCTACCCCCTGTATTGCCCGTCTCATCATTTCCCCTCTTCTTCCTTTTCCTTGTGAAGCATTACGGTCACGCGTCTCATCTTCGCCTTTTTGGTCTGCTTTTCGGCCGGCTCCTCAACAATCACGCGATCGGGCAGGATCGCTGCGACCCGGCCCGCGTTCAGTCCGATATAGGTCCCGATATAAAGGGGATAGTATTTCTTTGCGACCCCATCCTCGACGATTGCCGTCCACCTGTTCTGATCACCGGCGATCCCGACAAGGCGGAACTGCTCGATATCCGCCCGTTGAAGCGGCGAAATGGGCCCGCTCTTTTTCAGCAATCTCTTGTTCAGTTCCTCTTCCTGCTTTTTCTTCAGGGCCAGGTTCGTCTCCATGAAGGGTTTGAAAGGATCGGATTTACCGACCCCACGAAAAACATAGGCAGGAGCGGCGGCAGGAGCCGCTGCGGGAGCCACCGCAGGAACCGTTGCGGGAACCACCGGCTTTGTCGCCCCGGGTCCGCCGGAACCGACCACCGGTGCGGCGGGAGAAGGCGGCTTCGAATCAGCAGCCCGGAGTCCGGGGACGCCTGCCCCGACGGCCAGCAAGACAATCAGCATGCCGCCCAACATCACGGATATGAAGTGCCGTCTCATCATTTTTTATCCACAATCTTATCCACAAACATGTAGGTCTTTACGATGCAGGAGGTCTTGATGGTCCATCCCCGCCCCTTCACATCCTGCCCTTCCCCCATATCGATCTCCTCCACATTGACGATCCGGGACAGTTGGGCAACCTTTTCAAAGAAGGAGACCGTGCTGAAAAAACTGCCGTTCAGTTGAACCTTGACGGGAATCTCATCATAAAATTTCTCCGGAACCGCCGGTTTCGGAGGCGTCTTGGCATCCGCCGGTTTCGGAGGCGCCGGAGCCGCCGGTTTCTTTTCCGGAGGTTTAATCACCGGGGGCTTCGGTTCAAACAGAAGGAAATTTACACCCGCCTCCTGGCCGGCGAGAACGACCGACGCCAGAAGCCCCGCGATCTCCCGCTCATTGGGAAGTTTCAGCAGGGCCGTCTTGAAGGCCTCCCGCAGCAGGTTGACCTCCCGGATATACTTGTCGATCTGGGCCACCGTCTTTTCCTTCTCCGCAATTTCCTGCGTGAGCCCGGCCAGCTTGGTGTCCAGGGCCATCGACATCGCCAGCGCATTCTGAAAGAAATACATGTAATAGAGATACCCCAGAAGGAGATAGACCAGACAGACGATCAGCGCCTTGATCTTGGGGGAGAGTCTCTTCAACTCATCAAAATTCATGGCCATGTTTATATCCCCTTTTTCAGGACGCAGGTCAGAATGAACTGCTGCAACTTCACCCCGGCCACCTCTTTTTCCCGGGTGGCCACCAGATCGACGGACTGGACGAATCCGGCTTTTTCCAGATTCTTCATGAAGCGGGCCACGGTGCCGTTGTCCTTGGCAATCCCCTCGATGCGCAAATCTTTCCCGGTTTCCTTGACTTTTTCCAGCCAGGCTTCATTTGCCGGAACGATCTGTCTGATTTCATCCAACATCTGGACGGGAAAGAGCCGGTTGCCTTCGAGGGAGTTGATCACCCCCAACTTCTGCTCCAGTTCTTTCTTGTTTTTCTTGAAAACCTCGAGATCACCGACTTTCTTGTTCAAGATGACGAGTCTGGCATCGGCCTCCTGAATCTTTTTGCCGAGATCATTGATCCTCATGCTGATGTAAAATTGGACGGCGGCAAGCAACAGGAAAAAAACCACCAGGGAACCGGAGATGATCATGATCTGGTACTGCAGATTTTCCTTTTTTGCCTTTTCCCGGTAGGGAAGGAGGTTGATTCGTATCATGGGTGTGCTCGCAAAAAATCAGTAAAGGAACGAAGCCGCCATCATTGATCACCTGTCTTGCGCAAGGCCAACCCCACACCAACGGCGGCAATGGGACCGATGCCCTCCGCCGACTCCGGTTCGAGAACCCTGTTGTTCAATTGGATTTTCCGGAACGGGTTGATGATCTCCGTTTCAATCCCAAGACGATGGCCCAGGTCGGCAACCATGCCGGGAATCAGGGCTCCACCGCCGGACAGCAGAATTTTACTGATGTTTTCCGCCCCGAATGTGGAACGGAAGTATTCGACCGACCGCTCGATTTCGGAACAGATCGGATCGGCATAGGCAATCAGTCCCTCCCGGAATGCCCCTCTGGCCTGTTCGTCGTCTCCGATCCCTTCGATCTTGGCCTTTTCAGCCTCTTCAAAAAGAACGCCAAGGGTTGCGGCCAGCGCCTCGGTAATGGAATTGCCCCCGAGGGTGAAATCCCGCGTGAAGATGGATGCCCCGCCCTTCAACGCATTGAGGTTGGTAATGCTCGCCCCGATGTTGATGAGAACGGCCACGTCGTTCTCCTCGAATTCGTAATTTTCCTCATACATGGTTTCAAGGGCAAAGGAGTCGACATCCATGATCGTCGGGATGAGACCCGCCGCGTGGATGGCCTCCGTATAGCCCTCGATGATCTCTTTCTTGGCCGCGACGATGAGGACCTCCATCTGACTGGGGTTGTATGGATTTTCTCCAAGGATCTGAAAATCATAGCCCACCGCCGCCATGTCGTCGAAGGGCAGGTACTTCCCCGCCTCATCATGGATCAGTCCCCGAAGCTCTTCCTCACTCATCTGGGCAAAGAACGCCTTCTTCACGATCACGGAATGTCCGGAGATGGAGGTGACGACCTTCTTCCGTCTGCAGCCGGACTTCTTGAACAGTTCTTTGATGGTTGCCGTCAGGGCTTCCGGCTCCGCTACGGCGCCGTCGACGATGATGCCCTGTGTCAGCGGGATCTGGGAAAAGCGGCTGAGGATAAGGCCTTTGGGGGTATCCTGTATCTCCACAAGCTTGAGGCAACTGGAACCGATGTCCAGACCGGCCAGTTGTTTCCCCCCTGCAAACAAGCCCTTGATATCGAACATGCCGTCACCGTCTTCAAGAAAAAAGGTATGGTCCCCCGCCTTCCGCGGCAGAAGCGGAGACCTTATTGCGCCGTACGGTAAACCAGATCCCCCTTCTTCACCATACCCAGCTCACTTCTCGCCAACATCTCTACATAGGAGAGATCCTCTCGCAAAAGGGAGATATTTTTTTTCAGCGCGATATTTTCGAGGGTCATCTCATGATTGATCTTCTTGAGGGCCATCATTTTCCCCTTCATCCGGTAATTATCGATGAGTCCCCTGTCCCCGAATGTGATCAGGGCGCCCATGAGCAAAACAAAGACGATGAGATATCTTCCGATCTTCATCCCGCTGACACCTCTCACCCGATCCCTGGACGCTTCCGGAAAACCATACTGTCGATATATATACAAAAAAAACACGGCATGCAAGGCTTAATTACGCGGATCTTCAACGTTAAATCCTTGCGCCCGGCGGAAGCCCAAGCATGGCAACGGTTTCAGGATAATGATAAATTACGTAATAGTCAAGGATAATTACGAATAAGCATGTGAACCACCTCACATTTTTGATGTGATGCAAATCACAAAAAGACGCCGGAAGCCCCGGGCTGCATCCAGGGCCGGAGAGATGTTGTTGCGATTTCCGGAGGGAGACCTTTGAATCCGCCCGCGAGCGCATTCCCCGCGGCTTACCGGGGGGTAAGCGAGCAAAAACGGAATGGTTTTTTCCTCTTAAGGATCGAAGATTCTCCGCAGCTTGCTGCGGAGAGCTTCAATTTCTGCCCTTCCTGTCATTGCGAGGCGCGGAGCGCCGCGGCAATCCGATGCAGTCGTTGCGCGGGCTTCAGCTCGAAGCAATCTCATCAATACAATTTATGAGATTGCTTCGTCCGCCTGCGGCCTCCTCGCAATGACAAGAAAATGATGGCCTCCTCGCAATGACAAATAGCGAGTTTTTCAAAGGTCTCGAAGGGGGGGATCAATCCCGGTCGTCAGGCGCACTGGGATAAGGATGATGGGGCAACCGGCAGCGTGTGGTGCAGCACATCACAACGAAACGGTGGGCAGACCCTGCTGCGGTTCGCCCAGCAGAAAATCCCCCCGCTCGATCCATTCCTTGAGGATGTTTGCAATCTCCCGCGCCTTGAAGTAGCTCGACAGGGGCGCGGTGGAGATCTTCTGTCCGTTGAGCGTAATCGCACCGCTCCGGAGCTCCCCATAGCTCACCTCGCCGAGGCTCTTGGCCACCCCTTTCGGATAATCCATGCTGTAGTCATAGACCTGCGTGAAGATATCCTCATCCTTCACCGCCGTGTAGCGGGCCATCTCCTCGGTAAGAATAGGAATGGGAATGCCGACCCCGACGTAGAGGGAAACGCCGTAGCCCAGGATGCTTGCGCCGGCCAGCCACTCCGGGTTCATCTCCTTGAGGTTGCCGATCGTGGCGATCGTTCCGGCGCCTTCCCGCGGAACCCCGTTTTTACCCCGTCGGGCATTGGGATTGTGCTGCGTCCCCGGCCAGGCCACGAAACCCTGGGCGCCCCCCAGAAAGATGCGGGTCCCGATGCCGATCGTCTTGTAGTAGGGATCGTTGAACAGGGGGCTGAGCTGTCCCGATGTCGCATAATTGGCGTTGGCCATCCGCGGCCGGAGCATCCCCATGTAGGTGTAGATGGTCTTGTCCGAGATGTTCACCGCGCAGTTGTAGTTCTGATAGGCATTGCGGGGGTTGAAAAGGATCGCGTCACGGAGGTCCTGAAGGGTGATGTTCCGCTCGTGCCGCCTTGCCGGATAACAATCGGTGCCGTAGCTTTCCGCCCGCAGCCGGATCACATTTCCGGCAACCAGGTCCTGAAGTACATGACCGCCGCCGTAGTGGAATTCACCGGGATAGACGCTGTTCAGCGGGTCTTCCTCGACCACTTCCGTGGCGCCCAGATAGCAGTCCACCGCAGCGACACCGCCGTAGGCCGGCACGTCGTTGAGCCAGACCTTCGAGGCGCGGATCTTCGGGGCCGTATGGCCGAAATTCAGAAAGGCGCCGGAGGAGCACATCGGACTGAACGTGCCGGTGGTCACCACATCGACCTTCCGGGCCGCCTCCACGTCTCCGTGCCGCTGCACAACGTCGATCATCTCTTCGGCGGTCACGACGACGGCCTTCCCCTGCCGGATTTTCTCGTTGATCTCCTGAAATGTCTTGTTGACCCGGTTTTTTTTCATGCAACACCTCTGATCACATCAACGCGCCAAACGAGACACCCTGTAATGTAGAACGACCCCTCGGATACGGCTTCGGAAAAAGCTCCGCAGGCAAGGCGCGCGAAGCCTGAGGAGTGAGGCGTACTTTTGCGTACGCCGCAACGACGAAGGATGAAGCGCAACGCAGCATCCGGACTTTTTCCGTAGCCGTCAACGAGTATGGCCGAAGCCCCCGTTTCCCCTTTCCGTCGCGGACAACTCCCCGCAAGCGGTCCAGACCACGCGGCAGACCCGATGCACCACCATCTGGGCGATGCGGTCTCCCCGCCGGACGATGAAGGGGGCCGAACCGTGGTTGATCAGGATCACCCCGACCTCGCCGCGATAATCCGCATCGATCGTGCCCGGCGCGTTGACCAGCGTCACGCCCTGTTTCAGGGCCAGCCCGCTCCGGGGCCGGACCTCGGCCTCATACCCAAAGGGTATGGCCACCACGATACCCGTCGGGACCAGATTCCTTTCCCCGGGCAGGATCGTCGTCTCCGCTGCGACCGCCGCGAACAGATCCATCCCCGCCGCCTGCTCCGTCATGTAGGAGGGCAGCGGCAGATCTTCCGTTCCCGGCAGCCTGCGGATGGATACGCGGATCTCTTCTATCATAATAGGGTCTGTTTGAGAATGGTCAAAACACCAAGTCTTCTTCGGACACCGGACCGATCGCCGCGACCGTCAGGGTCTCGGGCCGGAAAATCCGGCCGGCCAGGGAGCGGATCTCCTCCCGCCCGACCGCGTCGATCCGTTCGATGATCTCCTCGGGCGTCATCTGCCTTCCGAAATAGATCTCGTTCTTGGCGAGCCCCGTCATGCGGTTGTCCGTACTCTCCATGCCGAGGAGGAAGTTCCCCTTGAGCAGTTCCTTGGCCGACTGCAGTTCCTTCTCCGTCAGCAGTTCGGCGCAGGACCGCTCCAGCCCCTCCCGGATCAGACCCAGCACCTCCCTGACCTGGGCGCCGTCCGTTCCCGCGTAGACGCCGAACATGCCGGCATCCCGATAGGGGGACAGATAAGAACCGATATCGTAGGCAAGTCCCCTCTTCTCCCGGATCTCCTGAAACAATCGGGAACTCATGCTCCCTCCCAGAACGGCGTTCAGCAGAAACGCCGCGTGCCGTTCGGGACTCACGGCCGAGGGGGCCGGTGCGCCGACGATCAGATGCGCCTGCTCCAGCTCCTTCCGCAGAACGGCCCTTCCCGGCATGGTGACGGGAACCTCGGCCGGTCTGCTGAAGGGGCTCCCGACAAGGGATCCGAAGGATTTTCGGACCAGCTCCGCAAAACGATCGTGCGTAAGATTCCCGGCCGCGGTGAGAACGAGATTGCCTCCTCCATAGTGGCTCCGGAAGAACCCGAACAGATCGTCGCGGCGGAAGGATCCGACACTCTCCTTCGTCCCGAGAATGGGCAGGCCGAGGGGATCTCCCCTCCAGAACATCCCATCGAAGAAATCATGGATGTGATCGTCGGGGGTGTCCTCGACCATCCGGATCTCCTGGAGGATCACCGACCGCTCCCGTCCGATCTCTTCCTCGGCGAAGCGCGAGCCGGTGAAAATATCGGCCAGAAGGTCGATGGCCATCTCCAGGTGGTAATCCGGGATCTTGATGTAGAAGGAGGTGAGTTCCTTCCCCGTGGCGGCGTTCATGACCCCGCCGACGGAATCGATGGCGGAGGCGATATCGAAGGCGGATCGGCGTTCGGTCCCCTTGAACAGCATGTGCTCGATGAAGTGGGCCGTCCCGCTGGTCAGATCGTTTTCCCGGCGGGAGCCGCCTTCCACCCAGGCCCCGATGGAGATCGACCGGACATGGTCGATCTCCTCGGAAATAACCCGGATGTCGTTGTCTAAAATGGTCTTACTGACCATTTTCCGCCAGCGCTTCCTTTCGGCTGAGACGGATCTTCCCCTGCTTGTCCACCTCCAACACCTTCACCCTCACCTCGTCACCCTCCTGAAGGATGTCGGTAACCTTGTTCACCCTCTCCTTGGCGAGCTGCGAGATGTGCAGGAGCCCTTCCGTACCCGGCAGGATCTCGACGAAGGCGCCGAAATCGACGATCTTCTTGACCGTTCCATTGTAGATTTTGCCGATCTCCGCGTCCTCGGTCAGCCACTTCACCATGGCCACTGCGCGGATAGCGGCTTCCGCGTCGCTGGAGGCGATGGTTACGGTTCCGTCATCCTCCACGTTGATCTCGACGCCGGTCTCCGCCACGATCTGGCGGATGTTCTTGCCGCCGGAACCGATCACGTCGCGCACCTTCTCCGGCCGTACCTTGACGGTGGTAATCCGCGGGGCGTACAGGGAGATGTCCGGCTTCGGCGCAGTAAGCGTCTCACGCAGTTTGCCGATAATGAAAACCCTTCCCTCCCGGGCCTGGCTCAGAGCCTTGCGCAGGATGTCGCCGGTCAGGTTGTCGATCTTGATGTCCATCTGCAGGGAGGTCACGCCTTTTTGAGTCCCGCAGACCTTGAAATCCATGTCGCCGGCGTGGTCCTCGTCGCCGAGGATGTCGGAGAGGATGGCCACCTGGTCGCCCTCCTTCAGGAGCCCCATGGCAATTCCGGCCACGGTGTCGCGGATCGGCACCCCGGCGTCCATCAACGAGAGGCAACCGCCGCAGACGGTGGCCATCGAAGAGGAACCGTTGGAGGAGAGGATGTCGGAGACGACCCGGATCGTATAGGGGAACGCCTCCTTGGACGGCAGAACGGGCAACAGCGCCCGGCGCGACAGGCCGCCGTGGCCGATTTCCCGCCTGCCCGGGCTCCGGAGCGGTTTGGCCTCGCCGACGCTGAAGGGCGGAAAATTATAGTGGAGCAGGAAGGAGCGCCTCTCTTCGCCTGCGATGTAATCCATCCGCTGCTCGTCATGGGAGGTTCCCAGCGTGACGGTCACCAGCGCCTGCGTCTCGCCCCGGTTGAACAGGGCCGAACCGTGCGCCCGCGGCAGAAGCCCGACCTCGGAGCTGATCGGCCGGATTTCCGTATTGGAGCGGCCGTCGATTCTCCGGTTCTCCTTGAGGATCATCTCCCGGAGGATACGCCTTTCGAGCGATTCGATGATCTCCAGGACCTTGTTCTTGAGCGAGGAATCTTCGGCCGTCAAGACCTGGACGGCATTTTTCCGCACCTCGGCGAGCTTGGCATACCGCTCCATCTTCCGCGCCATGCCGTAGCCCTCCTGCAACCCCGCCAGGGCCACCCCGGAGACCTTCTCCGCCAGTGCCTCGTCCACCACCCGCACGGGCACGTCCCGCTTGGCCTTGCCCGCCTCCTGACGCATGCGGTCCTGAAGGTCGATCACCGGACGCATCTGTTCGAGGCCGAAGTCGATGGCATCGACGATGACATCCTCCGCGACCTCATCCGCACCGCCTTCCATCATGACGAGGTTGACGTCATAGGCCCTTCCCTCAGTCCCGGGAACGATCTTCCGTCCCACCAGGAAGAGATTCAAGTCGCTCTTCTCCTGGAGCGCCTGCGACGGGTTGCAGACGAAGGCGCCCTCCACGCGGCCGACCCGGACCCCGGCAATGGGCCCCTTGAAGGGGATGTCCGAGATCTCGAGCGCGGCGGAGGCGGCCAGCATCGCCGTCACATCGGAGTCGTTCTCGTTGTCCACGGAAAGGACCGACGCCATGATCTGGCTTTCGTGGAAATAGTGTTTCGGGAACAGCGGGCGAATGGAACGGTCGATGATCCTTGATGTCAGGATCTCCTTCTCGTTGAGACGTCCTTCCCGTTTGAAAAAGCCGCCGGGTATTTTCCCCGCGGCATAGGTCATTTCCTGATAATCCACGGTCAGGGGGAGAAAATCGACCCCCTCCCGGATCGTCTTTAAGGAAACGGCGGTCACCAGAACCACCGTGTCCCCGTATGTCGCCAGGATGGCGCCGTCCGCCTGCCCTGCCACATAATCCGCCTTGAGGGTGATGCTCCTCCCCGCAAAATCCGTACTGAATACTTTACTCATATTTTCCTCTCTATGGTTGATTTACAGTACGGGGCATAAAAGGAGTAAGGAGTAAGGCGCAAGGCGTAAGGCGCTAAAAAGCCGGGCTGTTTGCCTGCTTTTCACTCCTTACTCCTTTCTCTTTACTTCCTACTCCTGATCGATATCCCGCACCCTAACAGGCTGCTGAAAAACGCTCATCTGCTCAAGTTGCGCTGCATCCTTCGTCACTGTGGCGTACGCCAAAGTACGCCTCATTCCTCAGGATTTGCGCGCCTTGCATCTAAGCATTTTTGAACAGCCTCCGAAACAGGGTGTTCACCCTGCTAAAGCCCAGGTTACTTCCTGAGCCCCAGACGCTGAATCACCGTTCTGTAGCGCTCCACGTCCTTGTTCTTCACATAATCCAGAAGCCTCCGCCGCTGGCCGACCAGCTTCAGGAGCCCCCGCCGGGAATGATGATCCTTCTTGTGGGTCTTGAAATGTTCCGTCAGATACTCAATCCTGGCGCTGAGGAGGGCAATCTGGACCTCCGGTGATCCCGTATCCTTTTCGTGCAACTGATAACTTCCGATGATTCCCTTTCTGATTTCTACATCCAACACTGCTCTCATCCTCCCTTAAGTCAATCGCGCAACCAGCGGGGCCTGCCGCCCCCCGCTCAATCGTTCAATACCCGTAAAATCCTGACCGCCTGTCCTTCCTCCCCCCGCGAAGCCAGTTCGTCCGATGCACAGAGCATCCGGGCGACAGCCACCAGATGTTTGTGATGGAGTGTGAACTTTATCACATCTCCGGCGACAAGAAAAGGAATATGATAACGGGTTAGAACCTCGCCTCCCGGCTGATAGCCGTTTCTCAACCTTTCCGCCAATGGCGGATCCACATCGATGACGGCAAGGTCGGGCAGAAGTTCCACCGGCGGCAACAGATGCGCCGTCAGCCGTTCCCGCTTTTCCTCTCCCGTCAAACCCGTAAGCGCGACAGCCCCCTCCACATGGAAGCTGCCGCTACGCGTCCGGCGCAGGGCCGACATGCAGCCCCCGCAACCGAGCATCTCCCCTGCCTCCGCACAGAGAGAGCGGATATAGGTACCCTTCGAGCAGGAGACCGCAAAGGTCACCTCGGGGAGCCGGATCTCCTCGATCCGGATGCCGTAAACCTCCACCTCCCGCGCCGGCGCCTCGACGTCGATCCCCCGGCGCGTCCAGTCGTAGAGCGCCTTTCCCCGGACTTTCACCGCCGAGTAACGGGGTGGAACCTGCTCCCGCTTCCCCGTCAGGGAAGCGAGCACCGCTTCCACCTGCTCCCGGGTTACACGGGGCTCCTCCCGGGTGAGGACGCTGCCCTCGGTATCGAGGGTGTCGGTCCGGACCCCCAAGAGAAGTTTCGCCCGGTACTCCTTGCTGTCGAGCACCAGGAACTGGACCAGCTTCGTCGCCTCACCGAGGCAGACGGCAAGAACGCCGGTCGCCAGCGGATCGAGGGTCCCCGTATGTCCCGCCTTCCGGACCCCGAGCGCCCGCTTGACCTCCTCCACGACATCCCGGGAGGTCGGACCCGACGGCTTGTCAATGACAACGACCCCGTTCATATCCCTGCGGCGGACGTCCGGATCGCCTCGATCACCCGCCTGCGGATCTCCGGCAATTCCCCATCCACCCGGCAGCCGGCGGCATTGATATGGCCTCCCCCACCGAAGGCGCGCGCCACGCGTTCCACATTGACGATCCCCTTCGAACGCAGACTCAGCTTGAAACGCCCGTCGGGCAGCTCCGCATAGAGGATGGAAATCTCGACACCCCGGATGGACCGGGGCAGATCGACGAACCCTTCGGTATGGTCGGGAAACGCCCCGGCATCGGCCAGCGCCTTCTGCATGACGACCAGCGACCCGATCCGCCCCCCCTCTTCGAGGGCCAGCGTGGGGAGAACCGCGGCCAGCAGACGGATTTTGGCCGGTGAATCCATTTCATACACATTTTCCGAGATCCACTGGGGATCGGCGCCGCCGGCCACCAGATCCGCCGCGGTCAGCAGGGCGCCCCGGCGGGTGTTGCCGTAGCGGAAACCGCCCGTATCCGTCAGAATCGCCGTATAGAGGCATGTCGCCATCTCGCCGGTCACCGCAAGATCCAGCTCCCGGACAAGCCGAAAGATCAGCTCCCCCGTCGAACTCGCCTGCGGATCAATCAGCCGGACGTCGCAGAACCCCCCGTTGGAAACGTGATGATCGATGTTGACAAGGTCCGGGATCGTCCCGATACGGGACGACTCTCTACCCACCCTCTCCAATTCGCTGCAATCCAGAATAAATGCGGCATCGAAGGATTCGAGAGGAGGGAGTTCATGGACAATCCGGTCGCTCCCCGGGAGAAAAAGGTAATTCTCCGGCGTCCGGTCCTGATTGTAAACGACGGCCTCTTTCCCCAACCCCTTCAGCATTTGACAGAGGGCCAGCTCGGACCCGATGGCGTCCCCATCGGGTCGCTCATGGGCCGTAATCAGAAAAACCCGGTGTCGGCCGATCTGTTCCCTAATCCTCCGGAGCATGCGCTACCTCTTCCCGGTGGATCTCCGAAATCAGCCGCTCGATCCGGTTCCCGTACGCAAAAGACGGATCGTAGGAAAACAAAAGCTCCGGGACACAGCGGAGCTGAAGCCGGCGGCCCAGCTCCCTCCTGAGGAATCCCGTGGCCTTGGAAAGTCCCGCCTTTACCTCGGGGCTGCACTCGTCCCGGCCCAGTTCGACGAAAAAGACCCGCGCCGTCCGCAGATCGTCGGTGACCTTCACGCCGGTGATCGTTACAAGACCGATCCGCGGGTCCCGGACCTGTTTGAGCAGAAGGTCGGAAATCTCCATCTTGATGAGGTCGGCTACACGGTCCGCCCTTTTAAAACTATTCATAATACTCTCAGTCGTATTTTCCCTCTTCCAACTCTTCCGTCCCTTCCTGCAGATCGGAAAAGCTCGTAATCTCGATCCGGCTCCGGATGACCTCCGCGAGCCCCAATTGATCGACAAAACGGAGGATATGATCCACCTTGGCGTTGATGTAGGGTTTGTCGTTCCCCACCACGCAAAAACCTACCTTGGCCTTCCGCCAGTGGTCGTTGTCGCCGACCTCCGCGATCGAGACATTGAATTCATTCTGCGTCCGGCGGAGGATGCGGCTCAGGACGCCGCGTTTCTCCTTCAGGGAGCCGCACCCGGCAATCCGAAGATCGATGAGACCCGTTCCGACGACCATATCACTATAACTTCCGCTCGATCTGCTCCTTCACATACGCCTCGATCACATCCGCCACCCGGATATCGTTGAACCCTTCGATGCCGATGCCGCACTCGAAACCGGCGACCACCTCTTTCGCATCGTCCTTGAACCGCCTCAGGGAGGCAATCCGGCCCTCATAGACGACCACGCCGTCCCGAAGCAGCCGAAGACCGGCCGACCGGGTGATCTTGCCGTCGGTCACATAACTCCCGGCGATCGCCCCTATCTTGGGCACCCGGAAGATCTCCCGCACCTCGGCGCGTCCCTGGACGACCTCCTTGAAGATCGGCTCCAGGAGGCCTTCCATGGCGGCCCTCACATCGGCGATCACGTTGTAGATGATATCATAGAGCTTGATGTCCACCCCTTCCTGCTCGGCTACCTCCACCACGCGGGCGTCGGGACGGACATTGAAACCGATGATCACCGCATCGGAGGCCGAGGCCAGCATGACATCGGTTTCCGTGATCGTCCCCGTGGAGCTGTGGATGATCTTCAGCTTGATCTCCTCGGTGGAGAGTTTGTTCAGCGCGTCGATCAGCGCCTCGATGGAACCCTGGACGTCGCCCTTGAGAATGACGTTGAGGTCCTTGACCCCCTCCTTCATCCGCTGGTAGAGCTGTTCCAGCGTGATCTTGGAGGAAGCGGAAAGCTCCTTCTCCCTCTCCTTCCGGATCCAGTATTCGCCGATGGTGCGGGCCTTTTTTTCATCCTCGACGCAGATGAATTCCGAGCTTGCCTGGGGAACCCGCGAGAACCCGATCACCTCCACCGGCATGGACGGTCCTGCCTCGCTGATCCGCCGTCCCTGATCGTTGATCATCGCCCGGACCCGGCCGAATTCCGTCTTGGAGACAAAGGCGTCCCCTTCGCGGAGCGTGCCCTCCTGGATCAGGACGGTCGCCACCGGCCCCCGGCCCCGATCCAGTTTCGCCTCGATGACGACGCCGCGGGCGGGCCGATCGGGATCGGCCGTAAGCTCCATGACATCGGCCTGGAGAAGGATCATCTCCAGGAGTTCCTCGATCCCCAGTTTCTTCTTCGCCGAGACCTCGCAGAAAATGGTTTCGCCGCCCCACTCCTCCGACAGGAGTTTGTATTCGGTCAGGGCCTGGCGAATCTTGCCCGGGTCGGCACCCGGCTTGTCGATCTTGTTGATGGCGACGATGATGGGCACCCCGGCCACCTGGGCATGGTTGATCGCTTCCACGGTCTGGCCCATGACGCCGTCGTCGGCGGCGACAACCAGCACGACGATATCCGTCACCTGGGCGCCTCTTGCCCTCATGGCGGTGAAGGCCTCATGACCCGGCGTATCCAGGAAGACGATATCCCTCCCCTTGAGATGAACATGGTAGGCGCCGATGGCCTGGGTGATCCCGCCCGCCTCGCCGTCGATGACATTCGTCTCCCGGATCGCATCCAAAAGAGACGTCTTGCCATGATCCACGTGACCCATGATCGTCACGACCGGCGCCCGGGGCTTCAGGTTCTCCTGAGAAGTCTCGGCCCTCTGCACGGTCTCGTCGCGCTCATTCTGTGCCGCATCGATCTGGTAGCCGAAATCGGCGGCAATGAGCGTTGCGGTATCGCAATCGATCGACTGGTTGATGGTCACCATCAGTCCCAGCCCCATCAGCTTGTTGATCACCTCGGATGCCTTGATCCCCATCCTCTTGGCCAGTTCTCCGACACTGATCGCCTCGTCCACGCGGATCCTCCTCTTGATCGCCTTCGGCGTGGTGATCAGGGTCTTCTTCATCTTGACCGGCGCCGCCTTCTTCTCTTCCCGCCATTTCGACTGCCGATCCTGCTGATCGACTTCGATCTGCCGACCCTTCCGGTCGACCAGCTTTTTGACCAGGGCCTTCTTGCGCAGCGGCACTTCGCCCATCAGAACTTCGACAGGCGCTTTTCCGCCCTTCTTCCGCGGTTTCTCCGCCTCCGGCTGCCGGCCGGATTTTTCCGTACGGGAAGGAAGAGGAACGGCGCCCGCGGCGCCCGCGACATCCTTGACGATCCTCATGTCCGGTCTTCGGGGAAATTCTTTCCGCCCCACCGGCGCCGGTCTCGGCGTTTCCGGGGGCGTCTGGGGAGGTCTCTCCGGCTCCGGGGAGGGACGCTTGATGTCGCGGGATGCCGAAGGTTGGACGGACAGGGGCTTCCTCTCCGGTTCCGGGGCCTTCTGAATGGTTTCGGGAACCGGTTTTTTGGGAAGTTCTTCCCTCTGTCCCACAACCGGGGCTTCGGGTTTGGCAATCGCCGGCTTCGCTTCCGGCTCGACGGGCATGGCCGCCGGTTTGGGCGCCGCATCTCCGGCCGTCGGCGCGGAGACAGTCCCGCGTACCGTTGCCGGTTTCCGGAAAGATTCCGGGGGCGCCACGGGCCTTGGAACAGCGCTGCCGACAGGTGATTCACGATAGATGGACGTTCTCACCGGTGCTTCCGGGGGGGGAATCTTGGGGGCCGGTTCCACGGGAGCCGCCTCCACGCTCGGCGTCACATCGGCAGGGGGTTCCTCCTTCGGTTCCGGCTTCGTCTCCGGCGCGGCGGCAACCTCCTCCGGGCTGCCCTCCTCGATCGCCGGGCGGACCGCCCTCCGCCGGATCACCGTGGATTTGATTCTTTTTTCAACCACCTCGCGCGGTTCAGGAGAAAGCAGCTCCGCCTGAATCCGCTCCATATCGCTGTCCTCGAGCGTGCTCGAGTGGGATTTGACCGCAATACCGATCTTTTCCAAGCGAGAGATCAGTTCCTTGTTTTCCAGCCCCAAATCCTTCGCCAGTTCATAAACTCGTTTTTTCGTCATGCCCAAACACGCTCCCCCATCCAATTTTACGAAACCCTAAGCCGGAACAGCCGCTTGCCCGCTGACCTCCAGGTCGAGCATCTTCCCCGCCTCCTGGATCCAGATCGCAGCGGTCTTCTCGCCCACGCCCGGAATCGCCGCCAGTTGTTCGGCATCGGCCGCGGCCAGCATGGCCAGGCTCTTCAAGCCCACCTTGAACAGACGTTCCGCCGTGGCCTCGCCGATTCCCGGGATTTTCATGAGGGCCTTGCACCCCTCGTCCGCCTTCGCTGCGGCCGTGGATTCACTCTTGACATCGATCTTCCACCCGGTCAATTTCACAGCCAGGCGAACATTCTGCCCATTTTTTCCGATGGCCAAGGAGAGCTGATCATCGGGAACGATCACCTCCATCGCCCGGTTCTCGTCATCGACAAAAACCCGGTTCACCTTCGCCGGGGAGAGGGCGCTGCAGACATACTTGGCCTGATCCTCCGAATAGGGGACGATATCGATCTTCTCACCCCGGAGCTCCTGGACAACGCTCTGGACGCGCGTCCCCCGCATGCCGACGCAGGCGCCCACCGGGTCGATATCCTTGTCCCGGCTCTTGACGGAGATCTTGGAGCGTTTCCCCGGTTCCCGCGACACGTTGACGATTTCAATCAACCCCTCGGAGATTTCGGGGACCTCCACATCGAAGAGGGCCTTCAAGAAACCGGGATGGGTCCGGGAGAGGATGATCTGGGGACCCTTTGTAATCTTCTTGACCTCGCAGATAAAGGCGCGGATACGCTCTCCGCGTTTGTAGGATTCCTTGAAGATCTGTTCCGAAACGGGGATGATCCCTTCGGTGCGCCCCAGATTCACGATGATGTTTCCACCTTCGAACCGCTGGACGAAACCATTGGAGAGTTCGCCTTTCTTGGTGTGATACTCATCATAGATGTTGTCCCGCTCCGCATCCTTCACACGCTGGATGATGATCTGTTTGGCGGTCTGAACGGCGATCCGGCCGAAGGTGCTGGTTTCGATCTTGATCCCCAGGCTGTCACCCGGTTCCGCCTCCTCATCGAGCGAGCGTTTCGCCTCCGTCAGGGAGACCTGGTTTTCGGGATCCAAAACCTTCTCCATCACGGTCTTGAACTGGAAGACCTCGATCTCACCGGCCTCCTCGTTGTAACGGGCCTCCAACTCGACATCGGGTCCCAACTTCTTGCGGGCCGCCGTCAGCATGGCATCCTCCAGGGCCTTGACGATAATCTCCCTGTCTATCCCGCGATCCTTGCCCATCTGCTCGATCAGCCGTTTCAGTTCCGGAAACATTTAACACCCTCCGTTATCATTCGGTCAACGCCGGATACACTGCCCGGCGTCAATTATATCGTATATTCAAGATTGGCCTTGACGACCGCCTCCCGGGGGATCCGGAAGGTTTTTCCGTCCGCCTGCACCACGAGGGCCTTCCCGTCGCCGCCATCTTCATAATCGAGCAGCAGGGCGCAGAAATTACGCCGCCCCTCGATCTTTTCCCCCAGGCGGAGCCGGACCCGGGAACCGCGATACTTCAGAAAATCCTGGTCGCGATCGAGAGGCCGGTCCAGACCGGGCGAAGAGACCTCCAGGGTATAGGGTCCGGGAGGAACGTCATGGATATCCAGCAGATCCCCCAACTGGTTGCTGATCTGCGCGCAATCGTCCACGGTGACGCCCCCTTCGCGATCCATGTAGATCCGCACCAGCCATCGCGACGGCATCTTCAGACATTCCACCAGAACCAGTTCCATCCCTTCGGATGAGACAAGCGGTTCCGCCAGTTGCCGGATCTGCTCTTCATGGGGTTGCATACAACCATCCCATCCCTTAGAAAAAAAAAGTGGGCTTAAGCCCACTCATCAAAACCCGCCGATGATTTTCGTGTCCGTTAACACACAAACAGACCGAATGCAAGGAAAAAAACGGATTCCGCCGCATTTCCCGCTACGGGTGCCGAATGGATAAAAATGGAGCGGGCGACCGGACTCGAACCGGCGACGTCCAGCTTGGGAAGCTGACATTCTACCACTGAATTACGCCCGCTCACAAAAGATCCGAGGCATCCGCCGTATCGAAAACGGAGGCCCATATTAATCAACGGGAGCTTTTTGTCAAGATTTTTTTACACTTTATATCAATCTTTGGACTTGATAATAGGGCGCTCCTTAGGGTATAGGCAATGGATAGAACCATCTCATTTTTCAATCATTCAGTTCGGGGAACAGGCACAACGAATCACAAAAAAAAGGGGACTCGGTATGGGAAAAAAGACGATTCTGGTCATCGAAGACAACGCCATGAACATGAAGCTCATGAGGGCCGTTCTCAAGCTGGGCGATTATCAGGTACTCGAAGCGCCGGATGCGGAAACCGGAATTCGCCTGGCGGGTGAAAACCGGCCGGATCTCGTTCTGATGGACATTCAACTGCCGGGCATGGATGGGTTGAGCGCAACCCGGATCATCAAGGCGGATCCGGATTTGAAGGACATTCCCGTCTTTGCCATGACCGGCTTTGCCATGGAGGATGATAAAAAGAAGGCGATGGATATCGGGTTTGCCGGTTATATCGTCAAACCGTTCCAGGTAAAAGGATTGCTGGAGACGATTGCCCATGTATTCAACGATCGCCGGGCAGAGCCATAACCCTGCGGGCGGCGCCCGGACGGCCGGGGGAAATCGGCAAAGGGCCGTCCCTGTCGATTCCCGCAGGGTCATCCGGATGAGATACGCGGCACTTGAACGGGCCACGCAGTTGAAGATGAGCATTCCCCCGGTGTGGAAGGACATTGCGGTCCATGCGGCAGCGTTGGAGGTCCCGGTGAAATGGGTGGTGCATCGGCAAGCAAAGAGATCAGTTGCAGGATCACACGTACCTTGATCATGTATGTCCGGGAGCTGAACGGTTCTCTCGGGAATCTCCTGGATGGCCTGGAACTGGACGAAGAATATCTCACGGATACCAACAACTGGGTTTCTCACGCATTCCTCCATGTCCTCTATGCCCGGATGATCGACATCATCGGGGATAAAAACCCGGTATACAAGATGGCGTTGGCGTCCAAGCGATTTCAATCCCTGGGGCTTCTGGACTGGATTGCCCGGTTGCTGGGAAATCCAAAATTGATCTACACGCAGGCCCCGAAGTACAACAGGCTTCTGAAGGCCAACGGGGATGTCCATATCCATGAATCGGGAGCCTCCTGGGTGGTTCTGGAAGACCGGTATCATGACAGTGCCCAGAAAACCCGTCACGACTGCGACTACACCCGGGGGGTACTTGCCGGCATCCCGACCATTTTCGATATGCCACCGGCCCATGTGGAGGAGATCGAATGCCAGGTGAGGCAGGACGTATACGGCGAAAGGGTCTGGCCGGATAAACCGGCATACGGCGCCAAGGGGTGTCTCTACCGAATCCAATGGGAGACCAGGAGACCGCCTCTCTGGAAACGCATCTTTCAACGGTACGGGGTCTACCGGAAAGCCATTCACGATCTTCTGGAAGCCAACCGGACGATCCAGGAAAAATATGAGGAGATCCAAAAACTGGCGATCGATCTGGAGACGGCCAACCGAGAGCTCACCGAATCAAAGCGGCAGTTGGAAAACTACACGGCTGAATTAAAGGAATCAGAACTCAAACACAGGCTTCTGGCGGAAAATGTGACGGATACCATCTGGACGATGAGTCTGGATCCTTTGCGTTTTACCTATATCAGCCCATCGGTTACGCGGATGCGCGGCTATTCGATGGACGAGGCCATGGCCCTGTCTCTGGAAGAGACCCTGACACCGGAATCCCTGGCAAATGTTACAAAAACGCTCGCCGAAGAGCTTGCCCGGGAGGCCGCCGGCGACATTGATCCGAACCGATCAAAGACCATTGAAATCCAGCAGTATTGCAAAGACGGGTCCGTCTGCCTGGCGGAGATCACAACATCTTTTTTACGGGATCAAGCGGACAGGATCGTAGGGCTGCTGGGGGTAACCCGTGATATTTCGGAGCGAAAAAAGGCCGAATGGCTTGATCAGGCCAAAATCGCGGCGGAGGTTTCCAGTGCGGCCAAGAGTAAATTTCTCTCGAACATGAGTCATGAACTCCGAACCCCCCTGAACCATATCATGGGTTTTACGGAATTGATTTTGGGAAAAAATTACGGGGACCTCAATGAAATCCAGGAAGAGTATCTCACCGATATTTTCCACAGCAGCCAGCATTTGCTCTCTCTGGTGAACGATATTCTCGACTTGTCCAAAATTGAGGCCGGCAGACTCGAACTGCAACGGTCTGAAATTCAGTTGCAGCTTCTGCTCGAAAAGAGCCTCTCCATCATCCGGGATAAAGCCGAAGAGAAAAGGATCCGGCTGACGGTAGAAAGCGATCAGATTCCCGAGACCATCACCGCCGACGAGCGAAGATTGAATCAGATCATCTACAACCTGCTGTCCAATGCCGTAAAGTTTACCGAAGACGGGGGAACGATCTGCCTGAGCGCCCGCGTGATCGCCGGGGAAGGGGATGCGATTCCGGCGGAGAGCCTGTTTATCGGTCAGGAATTGGAAATCCGCGTGGCGGATAACGGCATCGGGATCCGGAAAGAGGACCTGGAGGAAATTTTCAAGCCATTTTCCCAGTTGGAAGGGTCATTGAGCCGGAAGTATCCCGGTACGGGATTGGGGCTGGGGCTCACCCGGAATCTTGTCGAAATGCACGGCGGCCGGATGTGGGCGGAAAGTGAGGGTCTGGGGAAGGGATCCACCTTCCGGGTCACCCTGCCGATGGAGCAGCGGCAACTGCTTCAAAAACCCCCTACGGTGCGGTGATCTGGCAGACGGACAGGCCGTCGAGGGCGGGGCGGCACGTCACACCGGGGTTCTGGGCGCAGCAGTCCGCGTCGGTCCGGCAGGGCAGCGACGGCATCACGCAGCCGTTCCTCGGGGCGCATTTCTTGTCCGCGTTGCCATAGCAGGCGAGTCCGTCGCAGCAGTCGTTGTCGGTGGCGCAGGCGATCCCGGCGGGGCGGCAGGCGGGGCGCGTCCAGGCTCCCTGGATGTTGTTGGTGGAGATGTCCTGGCCGGGCAGCCAGAAGGCCGGGTGGCTCGCGTCCACACCGTTTGCCGCGTTGCTGTCCACGGCCATCACCCACAACTGCTTCACCCGTGTCTGGCTCTGCGGCAGCTTGTGGCCATAGGGGCGCATCGAGTGGAACAGGATCCAGTAGTGCCCGCCCTCGATGAATGGCGTGAAGGCCGGGTGGCCCGAGAGCCCGTCGGCGCCGCCCCCCTTGACAAGCCTGGTCATCGTGCCCGTCCTGGGGTCGACGAGGTGGATGAACGAGTTCACCGCGTACCGCTCGGTGTACGGTCCCTGCAGCACCGCCAGCCACCTCGAGTCGGGCGACCAGGTCGGGTAGCTGAGGGTGCGGTCGTCTACGGCGCTGCCGGCGCGCGCCAGCGGTGTCTGCGCGCTGAACGCCGCCCTGCCGCGGTCCCAGCTCATCATCATCAGGTCGCCGCCGGTGTAGGCCCAGTCGGCGCGGAACGAGCGGGCCACGTAGGCCAGGCGTGAGCCATCGGGGCTCCAGCTCGGCACCGCCGGCAGAAGCTTGGCGGGCAGCGTCGCCGGGTTTCTGCCGTCGTCGACGGCGCAGGCACCGATGCGCGGCGATTCGCAGGGGACCTCGGCCAGCGCGGTGAGATCGGTCAGCCGCTGGATCCCACCGGAGAGGCCGGGAGTAATGTCGGAGAGGGCCATGCCCCCGTCGGGGAGGCTGGGCTGGTAGAAGAGGCTCACCATCCGTGTCCCCGTCGGGTCGAGGGTAAGGAAGGTCGCCCGCCGGTTTGGTTCGGGCACATTGGGATCGGCGAGGTTGTCGAGCGCCAGCGGCTCGGGCGCCCAGGTGTTGCTGATCGCGGTCGTCGGGTTGAAGTTGTTCCAGAACGCGAACACGATCCGCGAACCGTCCTGCGCTGCCGTGTGGCAGCCGTGGCAGTTGTTCTGCGACTGCGCGCGAGAGAGCAGCGTTGTCGCCGCGGCGCCATCGCGGGTGTTGATCCGCATCAGGTTGAAATTCTCTATCGACCGGTAGTGGACCAGCCCGGCCAGCGCGGCGTCGGCTACGGTCACCGTGCGCGCAGCCGCCTTGAAGCGGGCCACAGCCGCATCGATGGCCGGTTTGCCGACGAGCTCCATCCTGATCGGCTCGCCATAGGCGCGGCCAAGCTCAGCCCACTGCGCTTTCGTCGGCTGGTACTCGGTCTTCTTCGTGTAGACAACGATGCGGAAGCCGGCGTCGCGCGTCAGCGTGAGTTCATAGGCAATGTGGCCGCCCCTGCCGGCGTTCCATTGGATCAGCGGCGGCGAGAGCCCCGCCGGAAAGTGCGTCCCATCCTCCGGGTACTCCCAGGCCGGCGCGTCGCCGGAGGCGCCCTCACCCCCCCCGGCCATTGCCGCCTTGTCGGAGGCCTCCATCTCGACGAAGACCTCGTCGCCGATGTAGACGGCGACGTTGCACTCGGCGTGCCGCCCGTCCCAGTCCGCGGTTACTGCGATCGATCCCGGCGCGATGCCTGTCGCGGTGACCGTTCCGCCGATGTCCACCGCCCCCACGTTCGCCGTCGAGCCGCCCCAGGTGACCCCGGTGGCTGCCTTGGTGCTGTTGTCGCTGTAGCGCACCTCAAGAGCGAGCCGGAGTGCCTTCGGTTCGCCCGGCCAGGCGGTGATCGCCGCCTCGGCAGGGGTGATGCGGACCGACGCGATCGTGACCTGCGCGGGAGGGGTGCTGCTGTCGCCGCAGCATAGGGTGAGCAGCGTTGCCAAGACCACGACGGCGCGGGGAGCCAATACGGAGAATCGCATGGACATCTCCTGATATTAGGTGGGAATTCGCCTTTTGCCGGGGATCATTATACCACGCTGAAAGAGCCACCGTCAATGCAATATCGGGGGATTTCGGGAGGGGCCGGGGTATGCAAAAAGGGTAGCGATTTCGAACCCACGGCCTTGGCTCCGGAGACCTTTCAGGGAAGCCGGCAACGGACGGAATTCCCATGCCCGCCGAGCCCCTCCATCTCGGCGAAATGGATGGTTGACCTCCCGTACCGCCCGAGCGCCTCCCGCGAAAAAGAGAGAAGGCTGGTCCGCTTGACGAAATCGTATACGCCCAGCGGGGAGGAGAAGCGGGCCGTGCCCCCGGTCGGCAGGACATGGTTGGGTCCCGCCATATAGTCGCCCAGCGCCTCCGGCGTGTGCATTCCCAGAAAGATCGCCCCGGCATTCCGGATCCCCGCGAGGAGTTCCCGGGGGTTTTGCACCAGCAGTTCGAGATGCTCCGGCGCGAAACGGTTGGCCAAGTCGACCGCCTCGGCGAGATTGCGCGTGACGACCGCAGCCCCATAGGCGTCGAGTGAACGGGAGGCGATGGCCCGGCGCGGGAGCTCCGCAAGCTGCCGGTCCACCTCCCCGGCCACGGCCCTTGCATGGCCCTCATCCGGCGTCATCAGGACGGCGCTTGCCGTTTCATCATGTTCGGCCTGGGCCAGCAGATCCGCCGCCGCACAGGCCGCATCCCCCGTCCCGTCCGCGATGATCAGGATCTCACTGGGACCGGCAATCATGTCGATCGCGACCCGGCCGAAGACCATCTTCTTGGCGGCCGCCACATAGGCGTTCCCCGGACCGACGATCTTGTCCACAGCGGGAATCGATTCCGTCCCGTAGGCGAGGGCCGCGATCGCCTGGGCGCCGCCGATCTTGAAGATCCGCGTCACGCCGCCCTGCTCCGCCGCGGCGGCGATCAGGGGATGGAGCCGCCCGTCGCGGGAAGGCGTCACCAGGATGATCTCGCCGACGCCCGCGATCCGGGCGGGGATCGCCGTCATCAGGACGGTGGAGGGATAACAGGCCAGCCCTCCGGGGGCGTAGATGCCGACACGCTCCAGCGGAAGGATACGCTGGCCGAGTTCCACACCCTCCTCGTCCGCAACGGACCACCCCTCGCGGCGCTGGTGTTCATGAAACCGCTCGATTCTCCCCGCGGCCAGGCGGAGAACCTCCCGATCCTCCGGAAGGACCTGCGCAACCGCGGCCGTCCGCTCAGCCGCAGAGGCCTCGACCGTCGCGGCCGTTACGGCGTGCCCGTCCCACCGGGCGGTATATTCAAAGAGGGCCTCATCCCCCCGCCGGCCGACCTCTTCGACGATCCGCCCGACGGCCGCCCAGAGCTCGGGATCGAAGACCCGGCCCCGTTCCCGGATTTCCCGGAAATGCCCTTCAAATTCCGCGCTGTCCGTCCTGATGATCCTCATGCTCACCCCTTATCCCGAGATCCGCCGGATATCGGCCCCAATGGTCGACAATTTCTTTTCGATCTGCTGATAACCCCGGTCGATGTGATAGACGCGGGAGAGGATCGTCGTCTCCTTCGCCGCGAGACCGGCCAGGATGAGGGAGGCCGATGCCCGGAGATCCGTCGCCATCACCGGCGCCCCGTGGAGTTTGGCCACCCCGCGGACAATCGCGCTCTTCCCCTGGATGACGATATCCGCCCCCATCCGCATCATCTCGCTGACATGCATGAAACGGTTCTCGAAGACCGTCTCGGTGATCACGGAAAGCCCGTTGCCGAGGGTCATCATGGCCATGATCTGGGCCTGCAGATCCGTCGGAAATCCCGGATAGGGCAGGGTCTTGACATCCACGCTTTTCACGCTTGCGCCGCCCACCGCCCGGAGGACGTCCCCTTCGGCGTCGATTCTCATCCCGGTGTCCCGGAGCTTGGCGATCAGCGCCTCGTTGTGGAGGGGGTCGCAACCGAGGATGCGGACATCCCCGCCGGTCATCCCGGCGGCAATCAGGAAGGTTCCTGTTTCGATCCGGTCCGGGATCACCGCCGCCTCCACGGGATGGAGCGATTCCACCCCCTCGATTACGATCACATCCGTTCCCGCTCCGCGGATCCTCGCCCCCATGGCAATGAGCACCTCGGCGAGGTTTACGATCTCCGGCTCCCGCGCCGCGTTTTTCAGGGTCGTCGTCCCCTCCGCGAGCGTCGCGGCCATCATGATGTTTTCCGTTCCCGTCACCGTGGAGATATCGAAATAGAGGGTCGCCCCTTTCAGGCGCGACGCCTTCGCCTCGACATACCCATCCTTCAGCGTCACCTCCGCCCCCATCTCCTGGAGCGCCCGGATATGGAGATTGACCGGCCTCGCCCCGATGGCGCAGCCTCCCGGCAGGGAAACCCGCGCCTGGCCCATCCGCGCGACCAGGGGGCCGAGGACCAGAATCGAGGCCCGCATGGTCCGGACCAGGTCGTAAGAGGCCTCGCAGCTTGTGATTCCACCGGCATCGATCCGGACCGTCTCCTCCCCTTCGATCTTCACCCCGAGGCTTACGAGCAGCTTCTTGACCGTCTTGATGTCCAGGAGGTCCGGGATGTTGTGAAAGGTGTTCCATCCGTCCACGAGAAGCGACGAGACCAGGATCGGTAGCGCGGCGTTCTTGGCGCCGCTGACCCGGACCTCCCCCTGAAGCCTCTTCCCGCCTACGATCGCCATCTTGTCCATCGTTCAATCCTCAGATTTCCTGTTCGCCGACGCGACGCGGTCGATCCCGCCGTAGTCCTTCCGGAAGGAGATGTCGTCGTAGCCGGCCTCCCGAAAGAGCGCCGCGACCGGACCCTGCTGCCCCTCGCCGATCTCCAGGAAGATGCGGCCACCCGTCTTCAGGCGATGTAGCCCTTCCCTGATGATTCTCCGGTGAAAGTCCAGACCGTCCGGGCCGGCGATGAGCGCCCCCGGGGGCTCGAAATTCCGGATCCCCGCCGGCAGCAGGCCGTATACCTCCTCCGGGATATAGGGCGGATTGGAACAGATGATATCGAAATCCCCGTCAACCGCCGCCAAGAGATCCCCCTGAATGAATTCCATGCACCCGGCCACGCCGTGAGCCATCGCATTCCGGCTTGCGACTGCGAGCGCCTCCGGTGAGATGTCCGTTGCGACCACGCGGGCCGCGGGCAGCTCCCGGGCCAGCACGACGCCGATCGCGCCGCTCCCCGTCCCGATATCGAGAACCCGCAGACCCTCCCCCGGGGGACGGTAAAACCGCAGGACCTCCTCAACGAGGCATTCCGTCTCCGGCCGCGGGATCAGAACCTCGCGGCCAACCTCGAAGCGGAGGGACCAGAACTCCTTTTCCCCGAGGATATAGGCAACCGGTTCGCCAAGGCTCCGTCTGACGACCCAGCGCGAAAACCCGGCGGCCTCCTCCTGTGAGAGTTCTCTTTCCGGTTGCAGGCAGAGCTGCAAACGGTCCATCTTCAGGAAGCGCATCAGGAGAACCTCGGCATCGAGCCGGGGGGAGGGGCTGCCGCCCGCGGTGAGGTCACGGGTCGTCCGGTGGAGGATGGTCCGGATATCCGTCATGAATGGAAACCTCCTCACCGCCTCCGGAAGTGCCCGCAACTCGGGATCCGGGACGGCTTCGTAAAATGGCCCCCGGCCTTCACCGGGGCAGGCTCCGGCAAGGCGCGCGAACCCTGAGGAGAGAGGCGTACTTTGGCGTACGCTGCAAGCCTGCCCCGGCGAAAGCCGGGGAAGGGTGAAGCGCAACGCAGCATCCGGACTTTTTACGAAGCCGTCATCAATGCCCCGATTGTTTAAGTGCGTCCGCCTGGAAATGGGTCTCCAGCGCGTCGATCATGAACCGGATGTCGCCGCCCAGAAAATTCTCCAGGCTGTAGGAGGTGAGCCCGATCCGGTGGTCCGTCACCCTCCCCTGGGGAAAATTGTAGGTCCGGATCCGTTCGCTCCGGTCCCCGCTTCCCACCTGGTTCCTTCTCGTCTCGGAGATCGCGTCGTTGTGTTTTTTCGTTGCCGCATCCAGCAGGCGCGCCCGGAGGACCGTCATCGCCTTGTGTTTGTTCTTGAGCTGGGATTTTTCATCCTGGCAGGTGACGATCAGGCCGGTCGGCAGGTGGACGATCCGGACGGCCGAATCGGTCGTGTTGACGCTCTGTCCGCCGTGGCCGCTCGAATGGAAGACATCAATCCGGAGGTCATTGGGATCGATCTGGAGATCCACCTCGTCCGCCTCCGGGAGGATCGCCACGGTCACCGCCGAGGTGTGGATCCGCCCCTGGGCCTCGGTGATCGGCACCCGCTGGACCCGGTGGACGCCGCTTTCGTATTTCAGCCGGCTGTAGGCGCCCTTTCCCGCAATGAGGGCGATGATCTCCTTGAACCCTCCCATCCCGCCGGCAGGGGTGCTGCTCATCACCTCGATCTTCCAGCCGGAGGTCTCCGCAAAGCGGGCGTACATCCGAAAAAGGTCTTCCGCGAAGAGCCCCGCCTCATCCCCCCCCGTGCCGGCCCGGATCTCGAGAAAGACGTTCTTCTCATCGTTCGGGTCCCGGGGCAGCAGAAGGACCCTCAATCTCTCCGCCAGGGATTCCAGGGACTCCTGCAACGGGGGCAGTTCCTCCCGGGCCAGTTCCTTCAGCTCCTCGTCGTTCTCCCGGAGGAGCGCCTGATCCTCCTCGATATGGAGTCTGGTCTTCTCGTATTCGCGGAAGGTCTCCACCAGGGGATTGAGATCGGAATGTTCCTTGGCATATTTCTGATAGACCCCCTGCTTGCCGACGATGGCCGGGTCGCTGAGGAGCTGCTCCAGATCCCGGTACCGGGATTCTATGTCCTTCAGTCTTGAAAACATCGAAACCTGCTTAAAAATGGGAGTCTTTCCGGGAAGACGACGCCGGCATCCCCGGCGCCATCCAAGAAACCTTTTAAGACAGGGAAACCTGCACCCGGCGCCGCCGCGGCAGGAACCCCCGTTTGGAAAAATCGAGTCGTTGATCCAGGCTGGTCCAAAACGTCCGGATGCAAGGCCTCCCAAATCCTGATCCGGGAGGCGTACCTGCCGGCACCTCGAACGGCGAAGGATGAGGGAAACTTGAGCAGACGGGCATTTCAGCCTGTTAGAGAACTTCTACGCCTTTTTCCCCTGGCCGGCGTACTTCTTGTTGAACCGCTCCACACGTCCTGCGGTGTCCATGAGCTTCTGCTTCCCCGTCATGAAGGGGTGACACTGGGAACAGATCTCCGTCTTGATCTCCGTTTTGGTGGATCTCGTCTTGATCACATTCCCGCAGACGCAGGTAATGGTGGATTCCTTGTATTCCGGATGAATTCCTTCCTTCATAGCGAACCTTTCTTTTTCTTAAATATCAATCAACCCGTTCGCCGCTCGTAAGCTACCCGTCGGCGCAAGGGGGGCATTATAACCATTTCGCCTTCAAACTCAAGCAAAATTTATTCCCGGCTCCGGCGAAACGGATCTACGAATTCATGGAGTCCAGGAAAACCTTGTTGGTTTCCGTCTTCCGAACCTTGTCCATGATGAACTCCATCGCATCGACGGGGTTCATCTCCTGGAGAAGCCTCCTCAGGATCCAGATCCGGTTGAGATTGGCCTTCGGGATCAGGAGCTCTTCCTTCCGAGTCCCGGAACGGATCAGATCGAAGGCCGGGAAGACCCGGCGGTCGGCGATGCGCCGGTCGAGGTGGAGTTCCATGTTGCCGGTTCCCTTGAACTCCTCGAAGATGACTTCATCCATGCGGCTTCCCGTGTCGATCAGCGCGGTGGAGATGATCGTCAGGCTGCCGCCGTTCTCGATGTTCCGGGCGGCCCCGAAGAACCGCTTCGGCTTGTGGAGGGCGTTGGAATCGACCCCGCCGGAAAGGACCTTGCCGGAGGGGGGCACGACCGTGTTGTAGGCGCGGGCCAGGCGGGTGATGCTGTCCAGCAGGATGACGACATCCTTTTTGTGCTCCACCAGGCGCTTGGCCTTCTCGATCACCATCTCGGCCACCTGGACGTGGCGCGTCGCCGGTTCATCGAACGTGGAAGAAATCACCTCTCCGGCCACACTCCGCTGCATGTCCGTCACCTCTTCCGGCCGCTCATCAATCAAGAGCACCATCAGCACAACCTCCTTGTGGTTGGCCGTGATGCTGTGGGCGATGTCCTGCAGAAGGACGGTTTTTCCAGCCCGCGGCGGGGAGACGATCAAACCGCGCTGCCCCTTGCCGATGGGGGTGAAGAGGTCCATGATGCGCGTGGAGAGGTTCTCCGGATTGAATTCCAGATTCAGTTTTTCCTCCGGGTAGAGGGGGGTCAGGTTGTCGAAGAGGATCTTGTCGCGCGCCGCCTCCGGGCTTTCGAAGTTGACCTCGTCCACCTTCAGCAGGGCAAAGTACTTTTCCCCTTCCTTTGGGGGACGGACCTCGCCGGAAACCGTGTCCCCCGTCCTCAGGCTGAAACGCCGGATCTGCGACGGGGAGATGTAGATGTCGTCCGGACTGGGGAGGTAGTTGTAATCCACCGCGCGGAGGAATCCGAAGCCGTCCGGCAGGATCTCCAGCACGCCGGAACCGGAGATGACGCCGTTTTTCTCGGCCTGGGTCTGCAGGATCGCAAAAATCAGATCCTGTCTTCGCATGCCGCTGGCGCCCGGAACATCCAGGTCCTTGGCCAGCTTTGCCAATTCACTGATCGGCTGTCGCTTGATATCTTCGATGTGCATTTTCGTTCCCTATATGTGCGTTGATTCGTGTTCACGGATGCATGGCATCCGCCACGTATGAAAAACTGCTATTGCCCTCAGCTCGTTTAATCCATGAAAAATGACTTCAGATTTTTATGACGTAACGACTTATTAAAGAGGTGCACGGATTTTTTTCGGGTCGCTAATTGATCTCTGGATTCATTCCAAAAGGAAGGACTTAGCTAACACCTTTCTGAATTTTGGCTTTTATCTATACCAAACCGTCCCCTGCTGTCAAGCATTTTTTCGGTCATTCCCCGGCCGCAGCATCAGGAGGCTGATCTGTCTGCCCGAAAGGCCCCCTCCGGCGCGGTGCGAAAAGAAGAGGTCCGGTCGGCACGACGTACAAAGACCAGAGATGTAAATATTTTCGGACGGCACCCCCGCCTGACGGATCTGGAGGCGGTTGGCGAGGGCGAGATCGAGCATCCAATGCCCCAATTCCTTGCAGGGACGAAGAAACAGATCTGCGCCGGGCATCGCGGAAAAGGCCTCAAAGACCGGGGTGTCGACCTGATAGCAGCAGGGGCCGATCGCCGGTCCGATCAGCGCGGTAAGATCCTCCCGGCGCGACGAAAATCGCCCCGCAAGGGTCTCCACCATTCGGGCTGCGATGCCGAGGGCGGTTCCCCGCCAGCCCGCATGGGCCGCCCCGATGATCCGGCGGTCGCAGTCTGCAAAGAAAATAGGCACGCAATCGGCCGTCCGGATCCCGAGGGCCACCCCCGGCCGGTCGCTGATCAGGCCGTCGCATTCGGGAGGCTCCTCCGGAAGGGGTCCGTCGCCGTCGAGGACGCGGATCCGGTCGCCATGGACCTGCCTCATCAGGATCAGCCGTCCGTCCGGAATTCCAAAGGCCGCTTCGACAAGGGTCTGGTTCCGGCGGACATCCTCCGCCCGGTCTCCCGCGAGAAAACCCAGGTTGAGGCTTGAATAGGGCCCCGTGCTCACGCCGCCCAGCCGTGTGCAAAAGGCGTGGGTCACGAAGCCCGGCGCCGCGAGCTCCTCGGTTTCGAGATATTCGATGGCGCCTTTTCGGGCGAAACGGAACATGGGTTAACCTTTTCCCCTCTCCCGGAGGAACGCGCAGAGGCCGGCCATATCCTCCGGCAGCGGCGCAGAGAACTGCATTTTTTCTCCCGTCACGGGATGGGTAAAGGCGAGACGCCAGGCGTGGAGGGCCTGGCGGTCCAGCGCCTTCATCCGGGCGCGGGCCGCCGGATCGCCGACGCTCCGGACCCTCCCGGCGCCGCCATAGACCCGGTCCCCCACAACGGGATGGCCGAGATCCGTCAGATGGACCCGGATCTGGTGGGTCCGGCCCGTCTCGATATCCACCTCCAACAGGGCCGCGACCCCGTAGCGGTCGCGGATGCGCCAGACGGTCACGGCCGACCGGCCCCGGCGACTCTGCGTGGACATTCTCTTGCGGTCCGTCGGGTGCCGCCCCACCGCGGCCTCGATCCTTCCGCCGTCCGTCTTCGGCTCCCCATAGACGAGGGCCAGGTAGGTTTTCCTCACCTCGCGGCGCTTGAACTGCCCGGCCAGCCCCCAATGGGCCTCATCGGATTTGGCCACAACCAGCAACCCGGAGGTCTCCTTGTCAAGACGGTGGACGATCCCGGGACGCAGCACGCCGCCGATTCCCGAAAGATCGCGGCAGTGGTGCAGGAGGGCGTTGACAAGGGTCCCGCCGGAATGGCCGGCGGCCGGATGGACAACCATCCCAGCCGGCTTGTCGATCACCAGGAGCGATTCGTCCTCATAGAGAATCGCAAGCGCAATCGACTCGGGCAGGACCCCGGAGGGCCTCGCCGCCGGCACAATGATGGCCGCCTCATCCCCCGCCTTCAGCTTCCGGCCGGACCGGACCGGACTTCCGTTCACCTGGACGCGCCCTTCCTCGACGGCCCGCTGGACCTGCGAACGGGAAAGGCCGATTCCCCGGCCGGTCAGAAAGAGGTCCAGGCGGAGGCTCCCCTCCTCAGGCAAAACCACAAAACGGATTCGCCGCCCGCCGGATTCGGCGTTGCCATCGCCCGGGTCGGGGGCCGAATCCCCCTGATCCCGCATATCATCCTTAGCAACCATCAATCTCCAGCCTTGCCTTCCGCCGAAATGGCCAGAAGGGCGTCGCGGATGTCGGCGAACTCCTCCGGATCGAGCGTCCGGACGTCGAGCAGCAGTTGATCATCGGACACCCGGGCAATGACCGGCGTCTCCCGCCGCCGGAGCTTCGACTCCAGTGCCGCAGCGGAAAGACCCGCGACCCGGAGGCCGATGAGGACCGTCGGGATCTCCCGGGTGGGAAGCGACCCGCCGCCGGCCATCGAAACGCCGTTTACGAGTTGAATATCAAACCCTCCCGGCAGGGCACGGCGGAGCATGGCCGCCAGCCGCTTCGCCCGCTTCTTCACGTCGGCCAAGGGTTCCGTCAAGGCACGCAGGACCCGGATGTCCGCGAGCGCTTCCGACGGCCGGAGGTATTTCACCATCGTTCCCTCCAGGGCCGCAAGCGTCAACTTGTCGATCCGGAGCGCCCGGTTCAGCGGGTTTTTCCGGATCCGTTCCAGATATTCCCTTCTCCCCAGGATGATCCCCGCCTGCGGCCCCCCCAGGAGCTTGTCGCCGCTGAAGGTGACCACATCCGCCCCCGCGGCAAGGCAGTCGCGGACGGTGGGCTCCCGTTCCAGGCCGTAGCGGTCCAGTTCGATCAGGCAGCCGCTCCCCAGATCGTCCACGACGGGGATATGTTTTTTCTTCCCGAGGGCGACAAGGGAATCCAGATCGGCCTCCTCGGTGAACCCCATGATCCGGAAGTTGCTCTTGTGGACCTTGAGGATGATCCCCGTCTCCGGGCCGATTGCCCGTTCATAGTCGGAAAGCCGCGTCCGGTTCGTCGTCCCCACCTCCCGGAGCCGGGCGCCGCTCTTTTCCATCACGTCGGGGATGCGGAACTCCCCGCCGATCTCGATCAGCTCACCCCGGGAGACGATCGCCTCCTTCCCCTCGGAGAGCGCATTGAGGACCAGCAGGACCGCGGCGGCGTTGTTGTTGACGACGAGGGCGTCCTCCGCCCCGCAGAGGGCGCAGAGGAGTTCCCGGACATGGTCGTAGCGAAGCCCCCGCTCACCCTTCTCCAGGTCGTATTCGAGATTGGAGTACCCCCGGGCGACCGCAACGACCCGCTCGATCGCCTCCCGGCAGAGGGGCGCCCGCCCGAGGTTCGTGTGGAGGATGACCCCTGTCGCGTTGATCACCCGGCGGAGCCGGTAGGAACGATAGCCCTCGACAATCTCCGCGGCTAAGTCGGCCGCCTGCTCCGGCGTCGGCAGGCGGAATGTATCTCCCTTCTCCCGGAGGATCCGCGCCCGAAGCCCCTCCACGACCGACCGGCAAGCCTCCTTCACGATCTCCCGCGGAAACCCGGCAAACCCTTCCCTCTTTTCGATCCGGAGGATCATCTCGTCGATCTTCGGCAGATTCTTCAGCAGTTCCTTCTGATGTTCATCCATGATTAAATCCCATTGCTATTCTTATGTTTTATCTGAATTCCAGGGTTCACGACATCGACATATTTCACCGTCGCGGTTGGGTTGACATCAAAATAGCAGCGGCAGAGCTTTTTGTAGGGACGGAGTGCGGGCTCGCAGCCGCAAGGCTATGCATGAGCAGGCTCGAAACGATGAATGCGCGACAACACTTCACAGAGGGCGTCTTTGGCCTTCGCCGTATCGTAATCGGCCTGCAAGCCGACCCAAAAACCGTCGCTGGTGCCGAAAAAACGGGACAGGCGTAAGCCGGTATCTGCGGTCACGGTACGCTTGCCCGCAACGATCTCTCCGATGCGCCGTTGCGACACTCCGATTTCCTTGGCAAGCCGGTATTGGGTAATCCCCATCGGCTTCAAAAATTCCTCCAGCAAGATTTCGCCGGGGGTAGGGTAAGGTATTTCACGCGGCATGGTCACTCTCCTTCAATGGTAATCGACGATCTCAACATCGTAGGCATGGCCGCCCTCGAAGCGGAAGCATACGCGCCATTGATCATTGATGCGGATGCTCCATTGCCCAAGCCGATCACGCTTCAATTGCTCCAGCTTGTTATTGGGCGGAATACGCAGATCTCCCAGATTTTCCGCCCGGTTGAGCATCGCCAGCTTGCGCAAGGCCACGACCTGGATATTCACGAAACGGGGAACCCGATTGCCATTGAACAGGGCTTCAGTGTCGGAGCAATTGAACGTCGAGATCATGGCCGAATGCTAACGAACCACGTTAGCAATGTCAAGCGTTATTCGCACTTGCCCCGACCCGCATGAGCCCTGCGAGCAGACTTACGGCGCCAGCCGTCCCCGGCAGTAGTCGCGGAAGTTGTTGACCGCCGTGAAGAACTCCCGCATCAGAACCACCCAGGCATAACGGCCCCGCCTGGTCAGCACGATCTCCGGCGGCCGCCACGCCAGTGCGCCGATCAGGAAAAAGGCGAGGAGATCCGGCCCGAGGCAACGCCAGAATGCGCCGCCGTACTTCTTCCGCAGCTCCGCAACATGCAGGCGGGTCCCGAAGAGTTTCATCAAAAAGTCGTAGCGGATCCGTTCCCGGACGGAAAAGTCCCGGGAGGCCGAAAGCGGCAGCTCCCCCTGTTCGATCCGGGCGATGTAGGTCCGGATGTCGAAGGTGTTCGCATAGCAGACACCGCCCAGATAGCCGATGGAGCCGCTGCCGAGGCCGGCGTATTCGTCGTAATCCACGATATACTCGTCGATCATCGCCTTCTCCCGCGAGAAGCACCAAGCCGACGAAAAACGGTACGTCGGGACGAGGCGGCCGACGATCTGATGGTAAAACCGCGCCTCCTGCCGGCTCTCCACGCGCCCCAAAGTCTCCGTGACCTCCCGCCGGGTGGCGTCGGAGACCATCAGCGGGTACCAGGTGACCTGATCCACGCCGACGGAAAGCAGGGTGTCGAGGTCGCGGTCGAGCATTTCCCGGGTCTGCGTCGGGAAATTGAAGATCATGTCGGCGTTCAGCGTCCCGAACCGCCCGAGGGTGCTGCGGAGACGCTCGGCGATCTCGGCCCCGCTCCCGTACTTTTCATACCGGTCCATCTTCCGGAGCAGGCCGTCGTCGAAGCTCTGGACGCCGACGGAAAGCCGGTTGACCCCCACCTGCTGCAGGGCTGTCAGACGATCCTCCGTCAGGTGGTTCGGGTTCGTTTCGACCGACAGCTCCCCGATGTGGAAGGAGGCCCGCGCCAGCGCGATCGTCTCCACGAGTTCGTCGATCAGAACCGTCGGGGTCCCGCCGCCCACGTAGATTCCCCCGAAATCATACCCGAGGTCCCGGTAGAGGAGCAGCTCCTTCCGGAGCGCCCGGAAATAGTCCCGGCAGAGCTCCTCCTCGAAGACAAAACGGTTGAAGGAACAGTAGGGGCAGAGCCGCTCGCAGAAGGGGATGTGGAGGTAGAGAAGCCGGGGGCGGTAATCCCCCGGGGGCGGCACGCGGGGGACGCCCCCGCCCTCGAAACGCATCGCCCGGGAAAATTCGCTCCGCGCCTTGGCTGCAATGATGGAATTGATCAATGTGGCCGATCCTGAAAAATCGTTCCCGAAAAAAGTCCCCGAAGCCGCCCGGGGCGGGAAACCGTTTGCCTCAACAACCGAAAGCCGCCTGAAAACTAACAGACATCCCCGGATTCTGCAAGGATCGAATTACTCCCCCCCGGACGTCTCCGGCAACGCCCGGATTCCCGCGGCCAGATCCCCGTCCGGCTATGGTTTGAACGTCTCCTTGACGAACAGGCTGCACAGGAAGGCGACGGCGGCGGCGGCAAGGAAAAAATAGATCATGGGAAGATAGGCGGCGGACGGATAGGGGGCTGCGGTTCCGGACCGATCGAGGATCATCCCGACGACCGGCTGGGATATGATGCCGGCGAGGAAAGGAAAACCATTCATCGTTCCGATCGCCGTGCCGGCAATGTCGTTCGGGAAGAGCTCCTTGGCCGCCGTGACCCCGATGAAACCGATCGCACTCGACGTCAGCCCCATGAAGAAGAAAACACCGCAGAGCACCACATAGGGCAGATTCCCGTGGAAGGCGAGCAGGGAGACCCAGCAGAAACAGAGGGTTGCAGCACCCCCCATGAGCACCTTTTTCCGGCTCGAAAGGACCCGGTCGGAGAGGAAACCCAAGAAGGGGGAGCCGAAGATCATCGAAAAGGCCACCATCGACAGGACGGTCCCCGTCGCAGGCTTGGAGAGCCCATAGGCATCCATCAGATACGGACCCGCCCAGAGTCCGAGAAACCCGAAGTGAACGCAATTGGTGCAGAAGGCCCAGAGGACGAGGACCCAAAATTGCCATGTCCGGATGACCAGCAAAAAAGAACCCCGGAAACCGCGGCGCGCAGGAGGGACGACGGCCGACGGCCCCTCCGTCCGCGGATCCCCCTCCGTGGGCCTGTCCATGAGCCAGAACCAGGTCCCGATCACCAGAATGATCCCGACCCCTCCGATGACGAAGAAGGCCGCCCGCCAGCCCAGGCTTTCCGCCACGAAGGCGAGCGGCGTCGTGGCGAAGAGCCAGCCGACGCCGCCGAAAGCGAGGAGCAGACCGGAAATGCGCGCATATTCACTCCCCCTGAACCAGTTCGCGAAGAGTTTCATGGCGCAGATGAAAAATGCGGAACTCCCTACGCCGACAAGGACGCGGGCCGTCGTCGCCCATCCGAAGGAAGGCGCCAGCCCAAAGGCGATGCCGCCCAGGGCTGCCAGGCAGCCAAAGAGTATTACCGTTTTTTTCACCCCCCAGGTGTCGGCAAGGACCCCCACGGGGATCTGCATCGCCGCATAGGCAAAGAAGTAGGTCGAGGCGAGGATGCCCAGGGAGGCGCCGCTGATCCCGAAAGCACCGATCAGGTCCGGGGCGACCACCGCGGGACAGACCCGGTGAAAATTGCCGATGAGGTAATGGGCGGAGATGATCCAGAAGGCTATCCAGGCGTATCTTCGAGTGCCTTTCATCACGCTTCCCCGGTGATCATGGGAACCTTCCCCTTAAGGCGAATGGCGCCGCAGATGCACTCCTTCACGCAGAAAGGCTCCAGCCCTTGGTCGATCCGGTGGCTGCAAAGGGTGCACTTCTGCGCGTATCCCTCCCCGGGATCGAAATGGATCGCATCGTAAGGACAGGCGTCGGCGCAGCCTCGGCAACCGGTGCATTTCTCCCGGTCGATCAGCACAATTCCGTCCGGGCGTTTGTGAATCGCCTCTGAGGGGCACGCCTCCCGGCAGGGCGGATTCGGGCAGTGTCGACAGGTGTCGGGCTGCCAGGAGAGGCTGAGCCCCGGGTACGTTCCGGCGGGACTCTCCGCGGCCGCACCGCCACGGGTGACCACCCTCATCCAGGAGCCAGTCTCCAGATCGTTCTCCACCTTGCAGGCAATGACGCAGGTGCGGCAGCCGATGCACCTTCTTTCATCCAATATCAAAACGTACTGCCGATCGCCCATCATTCAGCCCCACCCTGCGCCTTGGCCACCTCGACAAGGCAATCGAAATGGATCAACCCGGAGCAGGCCCGGGAGTCGCCGACGACGGCCCCGCTCTCCAGAACCGGATCGATCGTGTTCAAATCGTCGATCCGGTGGAGAAGGTCGCTGTAGTGCCCTTCCACAAACCGTTCGGGCCACCAGCCGTGCGGCACATTGACCGTTCCCGGCGGAACGGCCTCGCTCAGTCGCGCCTTGAGCTTCACTTTTCCCCGGTCGTTGAAGGCCTCGACCCAATCGCCGTCCGCAATGGCGCGCTTTTGTGCATCCGCCGGGTTGATGAAGAGCTGCGGCTCTTCGGAAACCTCCTGCATCCAGTCCACGTTCGCCATGATCGAATGCATGGTGGCCCGGACCTTTGCCGAGAGGAAGATCAGCGGGTAGCGCCCGGCCAGAGGGGAGCGGCGGGGGCTCTCGAGCGTCTCCCGGTGGAAGGGCAGCTCTTCGCCAAATTCCACCAGCGACTCATTGTAAAACTCAATTCTTCCCGAGGAGGTCGGAAAAATTCCCCGGCTAAAGGGGATCTCCGGGGGAGAGGGGAGATTGCCCCGGACGATCTTTTCCGCTTCCAGCCTCTCGTAGGTGATCCCATCGAGGGAGGAATGGCCGGAAGCGAGGAGCATTTTCATGTAGTCCTGCGGGGTACGGCGGAAATGTTCCCCCAACCCCACGCGCTCGGCCAGTCCGGACCACACATCGAGTGCGGTCCGGGCTTCATGCAGCGGCTCAATCGCCTTTTCCAGCATTTGCAGGTAGTCACCGTTTACAACCAGGTCGTCCCGTTCGTAGATGGTCGCATCCGGCAGGACGATGTCCGCATATCGGGCGGTCCGGGTCATGAAGATATCCGATACGACCACCAGCTCCATCGTTGCAAAGATCTCCCGGTACCCGTCGAGATGGCCGTCGCACTGCAGATCGTTGCGGTAGGCGTTGAAGAAGACCTTGATCGGGTAGGGCTTCCCTTCCCGGATCGCCGCCCAACCCCTCATGGAGGAAGGGGTGCCGGGGAGGGTCTTCACCCCCGGCGCCCCGGGAGGATTGGCGACCGCCTGCTCGTCCAGGACGATGGGAGAGAAGACCTGCGGGACGGGGGCGCCGCCGCCTTCCACGCCGATATTGCCGGTCAGCGCGGCGAGGGTAATCATCGCCCGGCAGGCGAGCGTGCTGTTGAGGGTGCGCGAAACCCCGTAGTACATCCGGATCGTCGCCGGCTTGGCCGCGGCATACTCCCGCGCGAGCGTCCGGATCTCTCCTGCCGGCACCCCGGTGATCTCCTCGGCCCGCTCGGGCGTATAGTACGCGGCCTTTTCCGCCAGAAGCTGGAAGGCCGTTTTGCAGGCGCCGCCGTCCGCGATGAAGGTTCCGTCAAGGGCCGGCGATGCGGCCCTGTCGAAGGGACGGGAGCCCTGTGCCGCCTGGTCCCAGACCACATACTTCCCGTCCTCTTTAAGAAATCGCCCGTCTTTCTCCCCGACCAGGAAAGGGGCGACCGTATGTCGGGTCACGTACTCCCGGTCGTAAAGCCCCTCCCGGAGGATGACATGGATCATCGCCATCGCCAAAGCGGCGTCCGTGGCCGGCCGGATCGCGATCCAGCGGTCGGCCTTGGCGGCGGTGGCATCGAACAGGGGACCGATCACCACGAGCTGCGCCCCGCTGTCCTTCGCATCGAGGATGAACCGCATGTTCGGGAAGTGCGTCTCGGCCGGATTTCCACCCCAAACGATGATCATCTTCGAATGGACGACATCCCGGGGCCGATGGGTCTGTCCCGAATCGCCCAGGGTCAAAAGACTGGCCGCCGGTACCCTCATGTCGGCCAGCCAATGGCTCTTGGCCTCGAACATGCCTCCTGCGCCCCAGACGTTCGCGAACCGGGCCGCCATCAGCCGTCCCATGAGGATTCCCACGTGGCTGCTGCTGGCGGCCATGATCTTGACTGACTCCGGACCGTACTTCTCCCTGACCTCCAGCAGCTTTACGGCTATCGTGTCCAGGGCCTCATCCCAGGAGATCCTCTGCCACTTTCCCTCGCCCCGCTCCCCGATCCGTTTGAGCGGATATTTCAGGCGGTCGGGATGGTAGACCAGACGCGGTGCGGCGAGCCCCTTGAGGCAGACGGACCGCGCCGCCGGGTCCCCGGGGGTTTCGGCCGACTCCACCTTGCGGATCCGCCCCGCCTCGACATGAACCTTCAGCGCGCAGAGCTGATGGCATCCGGCCGCCGGACAGGTATTGTAGAAGACCGCCACAACCTTTACGCCTCTTTCAGCAGCTCCACGGCGGCCCGGAGGCCGAGCAGGTAGCTCTGCAGGCCAAATCCCGCGATCTGTCCCTTGGCCAGCGGCGCGATCACGGAAAAGTGGCGGAATTCATCCCGCGCATGGATGTTGGACATGTGGACCTCCACGATCGGGACCTTGAGAATGGCCAGCGCGTCGCGCATGCCATAGCTGTAGTGGGTCCAGGCGCCGGCGTTGATCAGGACGGCGTCCACCTTGTCGAGATGGGCCTGGTGGATCTTCTCGCAGATTTCTCCTTCGAAGTTGGTCTGGAAGGTCTCGACCGAACAGCCCAGCTCCTCCCCCAGCGCCACCAGTTTGCTGTTGATCTCCGCGAGGGTGATCGTCCCGTACTGGGCCGGGTCCCGCTTGCCGAACATGTTGAGGTTGACGCCGTGCAACACGAGGATCTTCTTTACACTCTTCATCTTCTTCATGATTTCTCCGTCTGTACCGATTTCGTTTTGGACAAAGACTTCTTAATTTTATCCCACCAGCCCGCCTGGCTGCCGATCATGACCAGGGTCAGGACGACCAGCCCCAGCGTCAGGGGATGACTGACGAATTCCCAGAAGAACATGGGAATGCTTTGCTGGACGTCCTGCATCATCCGGCGATAATTGTCCTCCATGATCGGCCCCAGGATCACGCCCAGAATCACCGGCCCCGTCTGGAACCCGTACATCTTGAGGAGATACCCGAAGGCGCCGAAACCGAGCATCCAGTAGACATCGTAGATGCTGTTGTTGATGCCGTAGGTCCCGACGATGGAGATGATGATGATGATCGGCAGCAGGAGGCCTTTGCGGATCTCCACGCATTTGGCGAATATCTTGATACCGGTGAGTCCCAGGGGGAGCAGGAAGATGTTGGCCAGGGTCAGGGCGCCGACCCAGAACCAGAAGAGGTGGGGGGTGTCGATCATGAGCATTGGACCCGGCTTGAGTCCATGGATGTAAAGGGCGCCGATGATGACGGCGGTCACGGCGTCGCCCGGGATCCCCAGGGTCAGCATGGGGATGTTGTCGCCGCCGATGCAGGCGTTGTTCGCCGTTTCCGGGGCGATGACCCCCTCGTAGGCCCCCTGCCCGAAGGGCCGCGTCGGGTGCTTCACGCTACGGCTGGCGCTGCCGTAGGCCATCAGGGCCGCGATGTCGCCTCCCGCCCCGGGAAGGGCGCCGATTCCGATCCCGATCAGGGCCGACTTGATGATCAGCGGGAGGTGCTTGAACAGGAGCCGCCAGGAGGGGATGATGTTTTTGACATTCTGTTTGATCGGCTCGATGTGGAGGTCATGGATCTGGACGAGCGCCTCCGAGACGCCGAAGATGCCGATCATGATCGCCACGAAGTGGATCCCGCTCATCAGCCCGATGCTCCCGAAGGTGAAGCGGCCCTGGCCGGTCACGTTGTCCATCCCGATCATGCTGAGGAAGACCCCCAGGGCTCCGGCAAATACCCCTTTGGCCAGGGACTCTCCGGAGAGGCTCCCCACCAAAAGCAGGCCCATGATCGCGAGGATGAAATAGTCCCGGGAGGCGAACATCAGGGAGTAATCCGAAATGATGGGGGCACAGGTGGCCAGGGCCAGAAGGCCGATGAACCCCCCGATGACGGAGGCGGTCGTCGACAGGCCGATCGCGACTCCCGCCTCGCCCAGCTTGGCCAGCGGGTAGCCGTCAAATCCGGTAGCGACAGCGGCGGGCGCGCCCGGGATGTTCAGCAGGATCGCCGACCGGGAGCCCCCATAGACACCGCCGCAGTAGATCCCGGCCATCAGACAGAGGGCCTCGTTGACATCCCAGGCAAAGGTGAAGGTGATGAGGACCGAAACGGCCATCGTCACGGAGAGGCCCGGGATGGCGCCGATGTAGATCCCGGCAAAGGTCCCTGCCAAGACCAGGAAGATCATCTTGAAACTCGAAAAGGACATCAGGAAGTAACCCAGTTGTTGCTCCATGCGAAACTCCTTACCAGAGGATGATTCTGAAGATATATTGGAACAGGAGCCAGATGATGGCCAGCATCACGGCCCCCGTAATCAGCGCGCGGACGGGTTTGGCCCCCTTGAGCAGCAGAAAGGAGCCGACGAGGAAGATGTAGGAGCTGACCCAGAAGCCCATGTAGCCGGTCACCAGGATATAGATCAAAAGGACGGCGATGTAGACGGTTACATCCTTCGGAAATACGTAGGGCTGAATCAGGGGGCGTTCTTCGCGCCATTTCCAGGAGGCGAAAATCTTTCGCTCCTTCCAGAAGATGCGCAGGACAGCCAGGGTCATGATGAATCCGATGAAGAGCGGAAAAGCCCCCGAATCGGAGTAGGTTTGACGGGGCATGAACCAGGCGGTGATCAAGATGAAAAGACTCAAGGCCAGCAGGAACAAAATGAAGAATCGCTCGCCGGGTTTGCGTTCGGTATTGTTTTCCATGGACAGGTCTCCTTATGTCCTCTCCGGCCGGGTGATCTCCCGGCCGGAGGGGACATGACGATGTACGTTTTACGGTTTGGGAATGCCGAATTTCGCCGGTGATACCTTGACTTCCTTCACATCATCCAGAAGCCATGTCGTGACGGACTGGAACTTGTTCAGGAACGCCTCCGCCTCGGCCCCGGAAATTCCCATAAAAATGGAGCCGAAGTTCTTGATGAACTCCTGGGCCTTGGGATCGTTCAGCCCCTTATGGAATGCATCAACCAGGACCTTCTTCGCCGCATCCGGGGTCTCCTTCTTCACGAAAACGCCGTAAAAGGGGCCCCAGGGAAGGAATTTCTTGTAGTCAGGCGAGGCGATCGTGATCAGAGGGACATCCTCCATGCCGGAAACCTTCGTGTCCGCCAACACGGCCAGGGCCCGGACGCGGCCCGCCCGGATGTGCTCCCGCGCCGAAGCGAGACCGACGGTCGACCACTGCACATGGCCGCCCAGCATGGCTGTGATCACAGGCCCCTCTCCGGGGAAGGTGATCGGATTGAAGCTGACGCCGTTGACCGCCTTGAACATGGCCGCCGCCACGTTGGTCAGGCCGCCCGTGCCGGTCGACCCCATCTTGATCTGGCCGGGATTCTTTTTGGCGTCCGCAAAGAGATCGTTGATGTCCTTCCAGGGTTGATTCACATTGCAGATCATGACGGCGACATTGCGGGCGATGATGGAAACCGGATAGAAGTCCTTGTACTCCAGTGGGGAAATATCGAGAACCCGGTAGAGGGTCGGGTTTTCCGCCCCGTACAGCAGGGTATAGCCATCGGCCGGCTGGTTATGGACCCACGTCAGTCCCACTGCCCCGGCAGCGCCCGTTTTGTTCTGCAGGATGATCTGCTTCCCGAGGGCCTTTTCCACATAGGGGGTCATGGCCCGGGCCACATTATCCGTCGCGCCGCCGGCGCCCCACTGGATCACCCCCGAGAAGTCCTTGGCCGGAAAATCCGCCGCCTGGGCGGAGGCCAGGAAACAAACGGTCAGCAATGCAACAACCCCATATAGCCATTTCATTTTCCTCATGCTTATTCCTCCTCAATCAAAGTGGTTTGTGGTGCTACATCTTGAAACCATACCTTATCTAAAACCATACCTTCGCGAAATCCCCGCGTAAAACGCGTCGAACCCTCCTTTAAGCCCCATCCGGGATGAATAAACACTCATACGATCCATGACCCCACACGGAATCATTCTCCACATTATCTCTCCCTTTGGCGATTCCTGAACAGGCGCGCATTCGGCCTCACCCTTTGGCACCCGTTCCTCCAATATCCGCCCCGTCGGCAGAGGCCGGCAACTCCTCCCGCTGCCACGGCATGAGCCGTCTCTCCAGCGCCTGGAGGCCGCTGGTAAAGAGCGCCCCGAGGATCATGATGACCACGAGGCCGGCGAACATGTTTTCCGTAAGCAACGTCTGCCAGGAAAACCAGATGAGGTAGCCCAGGCCGTAATTGGCGGCCACGAATTCGGCCGCGATGATCACGATCAGGGAGGTGCCGAGGCTTAAGCGAAGACCCGAGAAGATGATGGGGAGGGCCGCCGGGATGATGATGTGGCGGAACATCTGCCGGTGGTTCGCCCCGTAGTTCCGGCCCGCCTCGATGAAGATGGGTTCGATGTCCCGCACGCCCACCGTGGTGTTGATCAGCACAAGAAAGAAGGAGGCAATGGCGACGATCACGATCTTGCTCACCTCGCCGATCCCGAAGACCAACATCACCAGGGGAAGGATGGCGATCTTGGGGAGGACGTAAACCGCCGAAACGACCGGGTCGAGGGCGACCCGGATCGTCCGGTTCATCCCCATGACGACCCCGAGGATGACGCCGGGAATGGCGCCCACAAAAAACCCCGAGAAGATCCGGAACAGGCTCACCCAGAGGTGCCCCTCCGCGAACACCTTCCGGATGCCCGCCAGGTCTCCCGCGGCGATCAACCCGGGCAGAAGCCACAGTTTTCCCAGAAGCTCACCCTTGACTGTAAGCTCCCAGAGGGCCACGGCAACAGCCGTGGGCGCAGGAAAGAAGCGCCCGTCGAGCCACTGCAACCGCACCGCCATCTCCCAGAGGGCCAACAGGACCAGCGGAAAGCCGATGGAAAGAAGCCGATCACGGGCGCCGGGATCCATATGCCAACGAGATCCGCTCATAACTGTTTCTCCATGGTGCGCTTCACCTCGACCTCGAGCTCCTGCCAGATGGCGTAACTCAGGCGCGCGAATTCGGGCGCGCTGGTCAGCGCAAAACTGCGGGGCCGTGCAAAGGGTACGGAAAATTCGGTCTTGTACGTACCGGGATGGGCGGTCATCAGAACGATCCGGTCCCCTAAGAGGACCGACTCCTCGATGCTGTGGGTGATGTAGACCACGGTCTTGCGGGAGTCCTCCCACAGGCGGACCAGCTCTCCCTGGAGGATCGCCCGGGTCTGGGCATCCAGCGCGCCCAGGGGCTCATCCATCAGGAGGATCTCCGGATCGTTTGCAAAGGCCCGGGCGATGCTCACCCGCTGCTTCATGCCGCCGGAGAGCTGGTGGGGATAGGCATCGGCAAACTTCGCCAGACCCACCTTCCGGATCCAGTCACGCGCCGTCTCCCGCCGCTCGGCCCTTGGAACGCCGCGCATTTCCAGGCCGAAGGCCACATTGTCCAGGACCGTCTTCCAGGGGAAGATGGCGTATTCCTGAAAGACGATGTTCTGGAGCGGCGTCTTCTCATCCCGCGGAAAAAGTTCGACCCGTCCGGAACTCGGCGTGATCAGCCCTCCGAGAATCCTCAGAAAGGTCGATTTCCCGCAGCCGGAGGGACCCACGATGCAGACGAATTCCCCCTCTTCCACGCGCAGGGAGAAGTCGCGCAGGGCGCACATCGGCCCGTTCCGGGACGGATAGACCTTCGTCAGACCCCTGGCCTCGATTTTCACTGTCATGAGATTTCCTGTTGTTTCCCTATTCCGTTTTCAGCTTGGCGCCGAGATTCCCCATCAATTCAACGAAGTTCGGAACTGTGACATTCACCGCCTCCGCCGTGTCCACTTCCGTCCGGCCGGGAATTGCAAGCCCTGCGACGGACAGGGACATGACCACCCGATGGTCGCCGTAGCCCCTGACGGAACACCCCTTGAGTTTACTCTCATGGATGATCATCCCGTCCGGAAGCTCCTCTACCTTGGCCCCAAGCTTTGTCAATTCGGCAGCCATAACGGCAATCCGGTCCGTCTCCTTCAATCGCGCATTGGCCACATTGCGCAGAACGGTCTTCCCTTGTGCGAAACAGCCGACCACCGACATGGCGGGAAGGGCATCCGGCGTATCGGACAGATCGATTTCGATACCGCGAAGCGATCCCTTCTTGACCTGAATCCCCCCGTTCTCAAAACTGATTTTCGCCCCCATCTCCTGGAGGTAAGACACCACTTTCTTGTCGCCCTGGACATCATTCATGTCCAACCCCAGCAGGGTGATATCCGCGTCGCAGAGCACACCGGCGATCAGAAAAAAGGCCGCCGAGGAAAAATCGCCGGGAATGGTCACTTCCTGACCCTGGTAGGACTGCCCCCCGAAAAGCTTGAAGTGGCTCATGTCATCGGCCGCCTCGTAACGGACCTTCTGCCGGTCCAGCCATTTGAGGGTCATGGCCATATAGGGCTTCTCGTGGACATCGTAAACCTCGAACTCGGAATCCTTCTCGATCAGGGGGCAATGGATCAGCAGGCTCGAAACATACTGGGAAACGATCCCGCGGAGCCGCGTTTTCCCTCCCTTGAGGGGCCCCTTGACGATGATGGGCGGCAGGCCGTTGTTCCGGGTCGAAACCACCTCCGCACCGAGCCCGTTCAAGGCCTCGATCAGTGGCTGAACCGGCCGCCGGACGATCTGATGGTCCCCGGTCAGGACGGTTATCCCCGGCACCAGGCTCGCGGTTCCCATGCAAAAATTCATGGCGGTCCCGGAGTTCATCACATCCACGACATTGTCCGGAACGCGGGGAACGCCCCCGAACCCTTCCATCGCCCAGGAACTGCCCAGATCGACCCGGGCGCCGAATATGCCGGCCGCTCTGGCGGCGGCCAAGCAATCGGCCGATTCCAGGGGATGATGGATCAACGACTTACCATGGGCCAGGCCGGAGATGGTCACGGCCCGGATGGTATGAGACTTGCTGGTCGGGATCAGGACATCGCCGCGAAGCGTTGATTGCTCGCTGATCATTCTCAGGGATTTCTTTTCCATAGTTTTCTCCTACAATTTACGCCGCCTCTCCCGCTCGCCAGGTCGGGCCGCCGATATTATTAAACCGCACATCATGGGATCTCTTTATCTCTCTCCGTAGACGCCCTTCGCGAGCGCCTGATATCCGAGGTGCATCGTGAGATGGTCGAGAAGGGTGATGGCCGTCATGGCCTCGGCCACGGGCCAGATCCTGGCCACAATGGTCGGGTCGCGCCGGGTAATGGCCGCGAGTTGGGTGTTCCCCAGGGTATACTTGTCGATCGTACCCTGGGGTTTGTCGATGGTCGGCGTCGGCTTGACCGCCAGACGGACCACGATGGGCTGGCCCGAGGCGAGCCCGCCGGTGATGCCGCCCGCATTGTTGGAATCAAAGATGACCTTGCCACCCTTGGCGTGCAGGGTGTCATTGGACTGGCTGCCCACCATGTCTTTTACCGCATATCCGGCGCCCACCTCAACGCCCTTCACGGCGCCGATGCCGAGCATTCGGCCGAGTTCCGCGTCGAGCTTGTAGAACATGGGCTCGCCGAGCCCCACCGGCACGCCGGTCACCACCACCTCCACCACCCCCCCGGAGGAGTCACCATCCTTGTATATCCGGTTGCAGGCGGCAACCATCTCGTCGGCGGCGTCGATGTCCGGGCAGTTGAGCACGTCATGCACGCCGTACTTCTCCCGTACCGCCTCCCTGCTCAACTGAGGCGCCAGCTTGCGGATTTCATGAATCTCCTTTTCGATCTCGGCGAAGATCGCGGCCTTTTCGAGGAAGCGCATCTGCGGGGTGATGCGGCCCTTCACGTAGATCTCCTGATAAAAGGGATCGAGGTCACAGCGCATCTTCTTGTAAGCCCTGTTACAGGCGGCCACTTTTTCGAGATCGACCGCCGGGCAGGCCACCGATGCCGCCTCTTTGACATAGGCGAAAACGTCGATGCCGAACTTCTCGAGCACCCGCTTGGCCACATAGCCGGCAGCCACGATCGTGGCGGTGTAGCGGCCGCTGAAGAAGCCGGCACCAATGGCGTCATCGGCCGGACCGTACTTGATGAACGAGGCATAGGAGCTGTGGCCGGGCCGCGGGGTCCGGTTGGTGTCCTGGTACTGTTTGATGTGAACGAAGTGGCGATCCAGATTGGGAATGAGGATCGTCATCGGCGTCCCGTTGGTCTGGTTCGCGTTGCCGGCCCCCTCGATGGTATCGGCCGCGTTGACCCCGCTGTAGATGATGGGCAGATCCGGCTCAACCCTTGGGCTCGAGAGCTCATCCGCCCCCGGCTTCCTGAGAAGGAGGTCGGCGTAGATCTCCTGCTCCGTAATGGCCATTCCGGGTGGATGGCCCTGTACCACGGCGGTGAGCCCCTCTTGATAAGAGCCGCCGGCAATGGTTACCTGAAAACAACGTCCAACATGACAACCTAACATTTACAACCTCCTTCGGATAGGATCATCCCTGCGCGTTTTATATTATCTGTGCAACATTTTTTAAAAAACTTCTACGAGAATTATGTCTTCTCCAATTCACGGTTTTGGGCGCAAATCCCCGTACGAAAGGAGCACTCCCATCGACCCCATTCCACGACCCGTTGTGAAAACCCGAGGCAGCCGTTTATCATACCACAGTCGGGAGGCTACGCTTTCTTTGCATAGTGTGTTATCCGGTATTCAATTCCTTTGATGCAGGCCACCAACGTCCTGTTGACAGGCGTCGGAACCTTGTATTTCTCACCGTAGCGGACAACCGCTCCATTGATGAAATCGATCTCGGTTCTCAAACCTTTTTCTAAATCTTGCAAGAGGGAAGGTTTGAAATCCTCGGGTAACCCCTCGGACGCTTTGAACCAGGCTTCCCCGGGGTCCTTCGTGGACAACTTTACGCCGATGGCCTTTGCAACCGCGATCCCCTCTGCTACGGCTGCGAGGGCGCAATCCCTGAGTTCCGGTATCTTGTAGAGCCCTCCGAAGGGAAGTCTTGTAATGCCGCAGAAGGCGCCGGTGGCAATGTTGACGAGCAACTTATCCCACATGACCCCGATGATATTGGAGCTCACGGTTATCAGCAGGCCCGCCCGCTTGAACTCCTCGGCGATCCGGGTCACCCTTTCCGTGGTCGTGCCGTCGAGTTCTCCGATATAGGTGGTCTTGCCCGCGGTGTTGGCAACCACATACCCGGGGCCAAGTACCGAGCCGCCGGCAAATGTTCTCCCGCCCAGCACATGTTTTCTCCCTGCAACGTCCCCGATGATCTCCTCGTTGCCGAGACCGTTCTGAAAAGAGATGATTGCGGTTTCGTCCCCAATGATCGGACCGGCATTTTCAATAGCCTCCCCGGTATGAAAGGACTTCACGAGAACGATGATGAGGTCCGCCGGCCCTATCTCCCGGCAGTCCGTTGCCGCCCGGATCCGGACCACTTTTTCGGATGGGCCTACCCTGAGCTTCAGTCCCCGGCTGTTGATCGCATCGACATGTTCCGCCCACGTGTCGATCAGGCAGACTTCCGATCCGCCATCCGCCAGTAGGCCGCCGATCGAGCTGCCCATGGCCCCGGCACCCAGAACGCAGATCTTCATTTTGGATCCCCCCTATCAAGCCTGCCTGAAGTCCAGAACAATTTTTGCGTAGTTGCCCGTCAAGGCGTCGGCAAATGCCTCCTGGTATTTGGCAAAGGGATCGATCCGCGACAGGATGGGCGAAACATTGAATGCCGGATCCTGCAAGAGGGCGATCGCATCGGCAAAATCTTTTTTCGTGTAAATGATGGTGCCGTAAATGGTGATCTCGCTGCGGGTGATGCGCAGGGCCGGGTAACGGATCTCATCACCGCTGATGCCCAATGAAATCATCGCCCCCCCGGGTTTCACGAGCTGGAACGCCTGCTCGATAGACGCCTTCACCCCGGCGGCTTCAACCACGATGTCATAGACTTGGTCTTTCACATCAGCAGGATGCATTGCTTTGATATTTTTATTGAAGCTCTTCGCCTTTTCCATTTTGATCGGGTTGACATCCAGGACGGTGATATCGGCGCCGATATGGTTGAGCAGGGCGATCGCCAGCAAACCTTCCGTCCCGCAACCGATTACGGCCACGGACGTCTCCCCCGTGATCTTTGCCCTTTTCAGGGCATGGACGTTCACGGCAAAGGGCTCGATCAAGATGGCCCTCTCATCTGCCAGATCGGAGGGAATCGGCACCACGAACTCGGAATCCAGAACAACCTCCTGGGCAAACAAACCGTCGCAGGTTACCCCGAAGGCCTTTTTGTTCTTGCAGATATTGGTTCTGCCCTGCAGGCAGAATTCGCATTCGCCGCAGTAGGTATTCGGAAAAGAGGCTACCCTGGTCCCGACCTTGTACGGCGATTTCTCCCCCGCTTCGATGACCGTCCCCAGAATTTCATGACCGGGACGGCAGGGATAGCTTGCATACGGGATCGTCCCCCGGAGGACCCTGAGGTCCGAGCCGCAAATGCCACCGTAGATCACCTTGATCTTGATTTCATTGTCTTTGGGGGCCGGTGCGGGACCACTTTCTCTCATCTTTAAGTCGCCGGGTTTTTCGAGAAACAATTCATTCATGTTTTCACCATCCTTAAATTTTGACGGCTCTGCGGAAGGCCGTCCGCAGAGTCGTCAAACATGGGTCTACAACCTTGACAAGGAAAAAGCCAGCCTCGCCTATATCTCGAAAATGACCTTCGCAACCTCCCCTTTCCGGGACGCCTCGAGGGCATCCTTGGCCTCGTCCAGACAGAAGAGCCGATTGGCCAGCGGCGTGGCCTTGACCTTCCCGTATTTCATCCAGCGGATCGCCGTGATGAAATAGCGGGGCAAGGAGCCCACGTCACCGAAGATCTGCAGGCCGCTGCGATTGATGGTGAGGGGGCTTACCGTGGCCTCGGGATAGAGGCCGAACAGGGAGACGCGGCCCCGTGCGGCCGCCACCTCCATGGCAAGCGGGATCACGACGGGCGAACTGGACGTTTCCACGACGATATCGGCCCCGAAGCCGTCTGTCAATTCCCGGACCCGTTTCACCGGATCCTCCTGGCTCGAGTTGATGACGTGGTCGGCCCCCAGGGCCTTGGCCGTCTCGAAGCGCGTGGCATCCTGATCGATGCCGATCATGATCACCTGTCCGGCCCCGGCGGCCTTGAAGGCCTGGAGGTGAAAGAGACCGATCGCCCCCGGGCCGAAGATCACAACGGTATCGCCGACCATCGGCTTCACCTGCGTCAGGGTCCGGACAGTCAGGCTGATCGGTTCGAGGCAGGCGGCATCGACAAAAGAGACATTGTCCGGAAGCTTGTGGGCGGCGCGGCTGGGAACCACCACATACTCCGCAAAGATCCCGTTGTAGGTGATGCCGATATGCCTCCAGTTCCCGCACATGTTGCTGTTTCCGTTGAGGCAGTTGATGCAGGCGCCGCAGCCGTACACCACCTCCAGCCCCACGCGGTCCCCCACCGCAACGTTATCCACCCCTTCTCCCAGCTCGTGGATCACCCCGGTCCCCTCGTGGCCCATGATCATCGGGATGGGAACCGGCTTGCGGCCCTTATACTTGTTGTTCAAAATGGCGACATCGGTGTAGCAGAGACTGGCTGCCTTTACCCGGACCAGGACCTCGCCCCTTCCCGGTTTCGGGACAGGCATATCCTTCACCTCGAAGACCCCTGCTTCCGGACTCGTTTTCACGATAGCTTTCATTTGGAGAACCTCCTCTTCAATTAGATGGGCTATATTACAATCGGACGGGTTGTCCGGTTTCTCCGGACCTCTTGATCGCCAGGGTCACCGCCAGGGTCCTCTTCCCATCCTCTCCGGAGGTCCGGGGGAGTTCCTTTCCCTCGATAACCCTGCAAAAATGGCTGAATTCCTTGATGTAGGGATCCTCGCGGGGTATTTTGTATCCCTGTTCGGTGATGGGATAATTCCACCCCACCTTCGCCGGGTCGGCATAGTAGCGCCTCTTCATCTGGGGAAACAGCAGGGAGGCCTCCGTGCCGAAGAAATTGTAGCAATTTCCAAAATCGCTGTAGAGCAATGGGTTTTCCCCGGTCGTTCCTTCCCAGGATGTCAGGGAAGGCGTGCAGTCGCTCAGGAAGATCGTCCCCACGGCCCCGTTTGCGAACCGCAGGGTGATGCTGGCGGTATCCTCCACTGCGAAGTTCCGGATCTTGTTGCTCACCACGGCATAGACCTCTTCGACCTCGCCGCAGATATACCGGAGGTTGTCGATCTCGTGGATCAGGTTGATCAGTATCGGTCCGCCGTTCTTCTCCTTTCGCCAGGACATAAGGCCCTCGTAATAGGCCCCCGGTTTCAGCAGGGCCCAGGTGATGGTGACGCCCACCAGCCGGCCCAGTTCGCCGCCGGTTACGATTTCACGGGCTTTTTCAACGAGGCTGCTGAATCTCCTCTGATGCCCCACCAGGATCTGCACCTTGTTCTCTTTTGCCGCCTCCAGGAGACGGTCCGCCTCGGCGAGGCTCGCGGTAATGGGCTTTTCGACAAAAAGATGAAGACCCTTTTGGGCGCAGGCAATGCCGATCGGCGCATGGAGGTGGTTGGGAAGGGCAAGGATGACCCCCTGGAGGCTTTCCTTTGCAATCATCTCCTCGTAATTCTTGTAGAATTTTATTCCAAGCTCATCGGCGACTTTTTTTTGCTTCTCGTCGACTTCCGCGGCGGCCACGAGGTCGCACGCCTCGACCTTTTTCAGGATTCTGGCATGGGGAATCCCCATCAACCCCAGACCGATCAAGCCGATTTTCACTTTTTCCATCTTACCCTCCTGAAGAAATTAGAAAGTAATGGCCTGTCCGGTTTCCCCCGACTTCTGAATCGCAAGGGCCACCTCGAGCGTTTTCCTGGCATCCACCCCGTCGATCTTCGGCGCTTCCGTGCCCTGGATGACCCCGCAGAAGTTCCGGATCTGCCGGGTGTAGGGATCCTCGCGGTTGATCTTGATTCCGTCTTCACTGAGGGCGTATTGCCATCCCGCCTTCGCAGGGTCCCGATAGAAGTATTTTTTCAACCCGGGGAAGGTGACCACTCCCTCCGTGCCGTAATAGGTGTAGCAGTCTTTCTCCGGGTTCTGGTAAAAGAAGAGGTTCTCGCCGGTGTTCGACTCGTATCCGACATTTCCGGGGGCCGTATCGGTGAGAAAGATATTGGCCACGGCGCCGCCCGCGATGCGCAGGCTGATGCTGACCGTGTCCTCGACCGGGAATTGCCGCGCCGAATTGCTCACCTCTGCGTAGAGGCGGGTGACGTCACCACAGATGTAACGGATATTGTCGATCTCATGGATCAGGTTGATCCGGATCGGGCCTCCACCCGGTTGCGCCCTCCAGGCAAAGGCTCCCTGGAAATAGTTCGTCGGTTTGTACAGGGACCAAAGGACCGTTACGCCCACGAGCTTCCCGATCTCTCCTCCCCGGACGATTCTCCGGAGCTCTTCGATCATCGGGTTGTGTCTCCGGTGGTGTCCGACCATCAGGATGACCTTGTTCTGCTGGCAGACCTCGATCAGGCGGTCGGCGGAGTCAAGGTCGGACGCAATGGGTTTCTCCATCAGGATATTCAGCCCTTTTTTCGCACAGGCTGCGCCCACCGTAAGATGGAGCTCGTTCGGAACGGCAACCACCACGCCATCCAATTTTTCCTTCCCAATCATCTCCTCGTAGGACTGGTAATATTTTGTTCCGAGCTCCTCGGCCGTCTGTTGAAGTTTCGGATTGGCGTCAGAAGCGGACACGAACTCGATATCCTTCATCTTGCTCATGGTCTCCGCATGAAGCTTCCCGATCATTCCCATTCCAATCAAACCCAACCGCATCTTTGTCATACTTCCTCCTTATAATATGGATAGTTTGCTTATCGCCTGCCGGCAGGCGTGAACCATGATGGATTGACAGCGTCAAATCCAAATCCCCTTGATCGCTTTAATGGCCTTTCCATCCGTTTCAACGGGCAGCAGCTCAAATCCGACAAACCCGGCATATCCCATCGAATCGAGGGCCTTTAAAATGTTGCCGCAGTGAAGCTCCCCCGTCCCGGGTTCATGGCTTCCGGGGACATCCGCGAGATGGATATAGCCGAGCTGATCCCTGTTCTCTGCAAGCGTTTGAATAATGTTACCGGCCATCAACTGCATGTGGTAAATGTCGTACAAAACCTTCACCCTTTCCGATCCGACCTGCCGCGTGAGATCGAAGGCAGGCTGGGGGTACTCCAGAAAATAGTTCTTGTGCGCCCGGGGTTGCCCCGATCGGGTATTCAGAGGTTCAACGACAAGCGTTACATTCCCCTTTTCCGCAAATGGAGCCATACGCTCCAGGACTTTGTACATATTCAAAAGTTTGGTTTCATTGCTGAGCGGCCTGGCCGTCTCCCTGGCGCTTCCGTCCCGGTTCAGCGCATCGGAGTGGATCACAAGGTAACGGCAATGAATCTCCTTCGCCTTGGCAATCGATTCCTTCAGGAACTCGACATACGGGCGGCTCTCGTCGGGATTGATCAGGGAATACGCGTCATCCCCCGAGAAGGCCGCGATTTTGATTCCCGAATCCGCAATGGCCCTCTTGATACCTCCCCAGTTCCTCTCCTTCCATGTCCAGAACTCGCAGTATTCAAACCCATCCCTTTTGGCAGCGGCAAATTTGTCCTCAAAGGGGAGATCCCTGTAAAAATTTTCAATGCAAATGGAATACTTCATGCCAACCTTCTATGGGAAAAAAGACTTACGCCCTGAATTGGACCGCCAGCGCCTCAGCGACCGAATTGCCCTTCGCCTGCATCAATTCGATCACAAGCCCGTCAGGCAGCGCAAACCAGTTTCGCCCTTGCGGCATCTGGGTTACGGCCCACCGGTTCACCGCTTCGATGGACGCCTCCAGGTCCTCGGTCATGATGCCGAGATGGGCGTTTCGGCCTTCAGGGCCTTCAAAACCGGGATCGGAAACCAGTTGAATGCCGCCGAGCAGCCACACCTGTTTCGGATGGTCCTCCGGCCCTTCGACGCTGCGGATGGACATTCCGAGCGCCTCTCCAAAGAAGCGAATGTGCCATTGAATGTCTTTGACCCGAATGGCCATATGTTCCAGATACGTTTTATTCTCACAGACCATGATGTTTTTATCCCTTTCAAGACTGAGGCCGACTCAATTTCCCCTGCTATCTCTTCGTGATCTCAACCAGGCCCTGATCGGCATCGACTTTAACCCAGTCTCCGGTGGAGATCACCTCCGTCGGATCCTGATCAAACTCGGTCACTGCCGGCACACGCGCAACCACTGCGCCCAGAGCTGTCTGGGGATTGCTTTCCTTCGTGATATAGGCCTTCGGAGACTTTCCGACAAACCGCAAAGCCTGATGGGCAATCGACCATGCCGAGGACCCCTTGGCCGTTTTGAATACCAATATCTTTCCCGACACGTCTTGGCCATACAGCTCATGGCCGAAATCGACCACTTTCCCCGTGTCGAAATCGAAGCAACCGAAACCTCCCAGGGACTCCTTCGTAACGAGCGCCTCGCCCTCTGCTGCCCCCCCGTTGATTTTTCTACCCCGCAGGACGATTTTGCTCATTTCAGTTCTCCCCTCCACTTCCCGGTCAGGGCAGCCTGGATGCACTCTTCCGTCGTGCCGAACCAGGTGTTTTTCGATCCGGTCTCTCCGGGAAGGTAGTTCGCCATCTTGGCCGAGTCGCAGGCAAAGACCGTTGAAGGATCGACGGACAGAACCAGTCCGCAGGCATCTTCCCACACCGAACCGCCGGCCTTGGTGATCGTCTCCGTAAATCCCTGCTTGTCGGCCGTGTTCTTGATCGGATGGCATGTCGTAATATAGAGACGGGTATTCGGATGGATCTTCTTGCCTTCCAGCATTCCGGCAATCGTCCTTAAACGGTCCAAACCCGCATGGGGGCAGCCCAGCACCACAATGTCCACATTATCGCTGTCGGAGTGATTCAGCCTTTCATAGGCGATCCGGCGCTCTTGCTGCCCAAATTTCAGTGCCTTCAGATTTTTCCCGTTTCCGCTGGCCGCTTCCAGCGTCGGGGCATCGAGCGTGATTCCGACAATGTGAAACTGGACGATGCTTCCCGAGGCAATACCGGCGGCGCACAAACCCATCAGCCGGGTCAGGTCCGGCACCCGGTTGACATGGGTGTAAATGGGGATATCGAGTCCAACCTGGCTTCCGACATAATATCCCATCAGATACCAGTCCCGGAGCAGTTCCATATCGATTTCGACGTCGACGATGACCTTGCCGAGGCGATTCTCACTGAGATGCATCCCCCACAGGGGCGTCTTCCCGGTGACCGCTGAAGCGAAGGAGCTGTGCAGCCCTTCAATGTTGGTGCGGGCGCCGAGCACCGAGTTGCAAAAGGCAACCGCCGACGACTCCGTCCAGGCGCAATGTTGCCCCTTCATCGGAATGTTTCCGACCTGATAGGGGGTGCACGTGGCAAGATGGATGACACCCACCCTTTTCAAGTAATCCACCATCTTCCGGAGAAGATCGCAGTGGGGCTTTCCCCCTCTCTGGAGTTCGGGATATCTCTGGTCCCGGAAGGTGGCGTTCGTTGTGGTAAATGCCTTCACCCGATCCAGAACGACCCTCTCATCGCTGTCCAGGAGAAATCGGGAGGCGATCTCATCGGCATCCAGGGAGGGAACAACCCTTTCCACGATTTGGATATCGGGGATGGAGCCGACGATGACGGTGGCGTTATTGGTATCGACGAAGCTCTCGGCGCCCAGCCCCTCGGCATATTTCACGAGGAGTTCCATCGCCTTCTGCCTGGCGGGACCTTGCGAGCCCTCCAGCATCTCTCGTTCATCAAGAGATAACCTCACGCGTTGCGTTCTCCTTCCCTAGTTTCTGACCCCTGACATCAGCTCCCTCCTGCCATCGGAACGAACACCACACCCCCTCAATCCTTCATTACGTCGGGAAGAAAATTTTCACGAGAACGAGGGTGAGCCAGGGGAAGTAGGTGATCAGGAAAAGGCCGATCAATAAAACGCCCAGATAGGGTGCGAAAGACCGGAACATCTTTCCAACGTCGATTTGTGCAAAGTTGCAGGCGATGAACATTCCCATGCCGATGGGAGGCAGAAAGATCCCTATGCCCAGACAGGCAATGCACAATATCCCGAAGTGGATCTGGCTGATTCCCAACTTGTCTATGTAGGGCAGGAAAATGGGTACCAGGATGAGCATGGCCGGAACACCCTCCAGAACAGCCCCCAGGATGATGAAGGAGAGGTTGCAGAGGAGGAGAAAGACCAGGGGGGAATCGGAGACCTGTGTAATCGCCGTCCCCACGATGTTGGGCACCTGATTCGTTGAAAGGATCCAGGAGAGGGCGGAAGCGACCCCCACGAGGAGCATGACGGATCCCGTGGTCACGGCCGTGCCTCTCAAAATGGGAATAATCTGATTCCATTTGATCTCTTTGTAAACAAAAACACCCACAATGAATGCATAGAGAACGGCGATGACGGAGATTTCGGTGGGTGTGGCGGCGCCGGTCAGAATTCCGGCAAAGATGATCACCGGGCACAACAAGGGAACGATCGCCCCGACAACGGCCTTCATCGCTGCTTTCAATGGAAGACGCGGTTCCAGGGGGATCTTGTGTCGCACAGCCTGGATATAGATCAGGGCCATGATGCACATGGCGATGACGAGAGCCGGGATAAAACCGCCGATGAAAAGGGCCCCCACGGACATCCCGGTTATCCCCCCCAGAACCACCGCGGGAATGGAGGGGGGAACGAGCATGCCCATGGCCGAGGCTGCCGAAACGATGGATACGGTTTCATCTGATTTGTAGCCTGCCTTTTTCAGTGCCGGGACCATGATGGATCCGATGGCCGACACATCGGCCACGGTCGAACCGGAGATTCCGGAGAAAAAATATTCTCCCAGTACGGTGACCATCCCCAGGCCGCCACGGATGGAACCGACCAGGACCTTCGCCAGGGCGACCAGTCGCGTCGTTACCCCGCCTGTATTGAGAAGCTCTCCGGCCAGAATGAAAAAGGGTACGGCCAGCAGGGGGAAGGAATCGATGCCTCCGACCATGCGGGTGTGCATGATCTGGTGAGGATAATCTTTAAAAAGAAGAAGGAAAATGGCGCAACCGATGCCCAGGGAAAAGACGATCGGCATGCTGAACGTGATGAGAATGCCCGTGCAGAAAAGTGAGATCACAACAAGGATCGGCCCGCTGTAAGGCTTGATCCCAAAGATCAGATAAAGGGCCGCCAGCAGGGCCATCGATACGAGGCATGAGAAAGCCAGCTTCCCCCATCCCATTTTGAAGATTCGCCCGATGGTATGGAGGAGCATCAACCCCATGAAGATGGGAAATGACAAATGGATATAGAGATAAGAGATTTCAAGGACAGGCGTGGTGGTTCCCACGGTGGCCGGGATGACCTTGAGACTCAGCCAAAAGAGATAACCCATGAAATAAAATACCAGGAACATCATAATGTTCGAAATCTTTTCCTGATTCTGGGGAGAAAAGCGTTTGAACAGGGTTTCAACGGAAATGTGCGAATGCTTTTTCAAGGCAATGTACGCTCCGGCAAAGGTGATCCATATAAAGAGGATACGGGACACCTCTTCGGTCCACGGAACGACCCATCCGATCAAGTACCGATTGACCACCTGAAAGAGGACAAGCGATGTCATTACAACGACGGCAAGAGCTGCAAACCAATCCACGATCTTCGCAAAAACCTTTCCCAATGAAACCATTTCACCCTCCTCTTGCGTCGTCTCGACTGATAACCCATGGCGATCCGAATGATGCCCCCCACCCCCTGAATCCGGGGGAGTGGGGGGCTCACGGTTATTTGGCCAATTCAGCCTCAGCCTCGCTGATTGCCTTCGTCAGCTTATCGATCCAAGTCTTTCCAATCTGACTCTCAACATAGTCCCTGACCGGTTTCTGGGTAGCTGCCTTGAACTGAGCCCGTTCCGCCGCAGTCGGCGCATAGACCTGCATACCCTTTGCCTGTACTTCGGAGATGCCGGTGGCGGAATTGAGGTGTTGAACACCGCGGCCAACCACGGCTGACGTGTAAGCCGAGGTCTTGAGCAGTTCCTGGGTCTCCTTGGGCAAACCCTGATAGAATTTGTCATTGACCAGGAAGAAATCGCAGCCGTAGGAATGGCCGTCCAGGATCATATACTTCTGGACTTCGTACAACTTGGCCTGCATGATGGTTGCCACGGGATTCTCCTGCCCGTCGACGACCTTCTGCTGCAGGGCGGTGTAGGTCTCCGACCAGGCAATGGGGGTCGGCGAGGCACCGAGGGCCTTGACCATATTGACATAGACCGGGGTTTCCATAACCCTTATTTTGAGCCCCTTCATATCAGCAGGGGATTTGATGGGGCCTTTGGAGTTCGTGAAGTTTCTGAACCCCGTTTCTCCGAAAGCAAGCACCCTCATGCCCGTCTGCTTGAGAATATCCGCTGCCAGCTCTTTCCCGAACCAGCCGTCCATCACATGCCAGGCCACGGGACCTGAGGCGAAGAGGTAGGGAATATCCAGGACCTGTGCGGGCTTGTAAAACCCCGCGATGGCACCGGAGACAAAAGCCATCTGAATGGTGCCGATCTTTACACCCTCGATCAGCTCTCTTTCGTTGCCCAGCTGGCTCGCGGGGAACACCTTTACGTTCACGTTGCCCCCTGATCCGCCTTCCACGAGACCTTTAAACGTTGCCCCTGCCGCACCCTTCTTGGAAATGCATACGTCCGCAGGATCCACGTGACCCAATTTGATTTCGATGGGGGCTGCGGAGAGCTGAGGAACCAGACCCCAACCGGAAATCACCAAAAACAATCCGATCATGAATCCCAACAACAACGCCGTCTTCTTCATCTTCCTTTCCTCCTTTTCAAGTGGTCTGACATCTCGAATCCCGCCGGATCGGCGGGAACACCCGCCCAAACAAACATATCAAAGAGAATCGTCACTCTATCCCCCAGGCGTCAGGGGATGCCCTTCATCGCCTGTTAGGCCGGCCAGGCGACCGTGTAGAGGTGCCTGCCGCCCCGGTCCGGTCCCTTGAGCAGCAGGTCGATCTCCTCATTGCTCCTCTGAGTCATGTACTTGGCATCCGGCAGAACCCCCGGAGGAAATTTCGCCAGGATGTCATCGTGCAGTTTGACCATGTAGTTCAGATAGTTCTCGATGGCGCCGAAGGCCTTCTCGGCCTTGGCGAGCGAGGGCTTCCCCAGCACGCCTTCCGGATAGAGGGCGAACTCCACCCCGCCGCCGCCGACGTGGCTCTGGCCGGGGATGGGGTAGTTGTAGATGTCGCCGCCCTTGTCGATGTGGCCCTCGGGCAGGAAACCCCACGTCTTGTTATCCACGGCGTCTTCCATCTTCACGAGCTCCGGGAACAGCGCCAGGCAGATGGAGCACTCCGCCTCGTCGCCGTGGCGGAATGGCGTCTCGAAGGGACCGCCGTGGGCCTTGTCCTTCAGCGCATCGCCCATGATCTTCATCACGTCCAGGAAGATGATCACGGCGGGGACCTGGTACTTCTTGGCCCACTCCTGGATGGCCGACGGGATGATGTACTCCTGCCCGTGGCTGCTCATCAGGATCTGCTTGCGGAATCCCGCGTTCCAGTACCCCGCGACGATCGAGCGCACCATCGCGGAGGTCAGGTCGTCGGGAATGGGGACGGTCCCCGTCTGCCCCAGGTGGGCGAAGGGATGCGACGCGTACCAGAGCGGCTCGGCGACGGTGCAGCCGGTCTTCTGCGCGACCAGCTCGCACATCCTGGTCACGATGAACCCGTCCTCGCCGTAGGGCTGCGCGTCCCCGTGGTTCTCCGTCGAAGCGAACGGGATGAGCAGAATGTCATTCACCTTCAACCGTTCCTCGACGTCCTTCTTCGTCATCGTCTGGTAGTAGATCTTCGACGGCTTCTCCATGTGTCCGCCGCCCGTCAGCGGCAGGTTCCAATTTCCCATATTCAAACTCCTTTCCATAATTTTCAGGTCACGCCTTACGGTGACCCGCCAGTTGCGGGGAATAGATCCAGACGAACCGCAGAAACTCGTCCCCATCGTTGATGATCTTGTGAAGTCCCCCGGGAGGGTTGTAAACGCACATCCCCGGCTCCACGACAAACTGCTCCTCCGCGGTGATAAAGGTTCCCCTGCCCGAAAGGAAGAACATCACTTCCTCTTCGGTATCATGCTTGTGCTCCGGCACCATGCCGCCCGGGTACGTTTCATTCACGCCCATGGACAGGTTCTGAGACCCCGTCATCTTTTCCGAACAGAGGATCCATGACGTCCTCGGAGGATCCCGACGTTCACCCTTCACATCCTTCATGCGGACTACCTTCAATTTCGACATGATCTTCTCCTTATTGATTCACTCAGAAAACATTTTCCGGGATTTTGACCTCCCAGATCCGTTTCATTTCCTCCATCGACAAGTCATAGACGGAATTCATCGGCGGCAGCGGCTCCTCCCGCATGAACTCCGGCATGTCGTTGAACTCCTCCCCGGCCCCGGAGAGCCGGTTGAACTCCCGCTCCGTCTCCAGGGTGTCGATACCCATCCGCTGCACGTCCGCATAGGTGAGCTCCCACCCGTACCGGCCCTTCAAGAGCGGCAGGAAAAGATCGGGATTCTTGGTAAAGGGCGGCCGGGTGAAGAGGCAAAGCCCCATCGTATCGAGGATCGCGCCGCGGATCTGGAGCTTCCGGGAGCCCTCCACCTGCTTTTCGATCCCGAGCGGGTTGACCGTCTTTGCCGTTTCCAGCATGTTGCCGGCCGTGTGATCCGCCCCCATCGGTGAGGTGACGTAGGTGACGCCGTTTCCCTTCAATGCGCGGGGATCGTAGGCCGCGATTGCCTGTCCCTTGATCGCCGGGACGCGCCGGATGCCCAGCACCTTCCCGGTCACGACCACGCCGTTCCCTATGATACGGCCGAGCCAGGTTCCCCGGCCGATCTGCCGGACGAGATCCTTGGCGCCTTCCGCATCCCCGAAGGCAATCACACCCGCCTCCATGGCAACGCCGATCGCCGCACCGGTTTCGATTGCATCCACGCCGATCTGGTTGCAGAGATCGTCCAATTCGGCGATGTCGTCGAGGTTGCCGATCCCGCAGTTCGACCCCAGGAGGGCGATGTTCTCATACTGAATCGAAGCGACGGTCTTCTTGCCCGCGGCGTCGGGGAAGACATTCGAGCAGGCGATCACACAGCCGCGGACGCAGGGGGTCCCCGATCGTCCTTCTCCGCCCCTTTTAGCGATCAACTCCGCCACCTTGTCCCCGCAGATCTCTCCCGCCTTTTCGAACCGGCCGGCGCTGAAATTCCGCGTCGGCAATATGCCGATCTCATTGCACAGCGTCAGCACCGCCGGGGTTCCATATACGTGCCGGTTCTCGGTCTTGGGGTCCGCCATGATCCCCTGCACGAGGGCCTTCCCCGCCTCGCGGAGCAGGGCCTCGTCAAAGACCGGCTCGGGCGGCGCGCCGGTATCGTCCACAACGATCGCCTTGACCCCCTTCGAACCCATGACCGCGCCGAGACCGCCCCGGGCGGCGTACCGGACCTGGATATCCTGCGGTCCCGACACAGCCACTCCGGCGCCGCCCATCTTCATCTCGCCCGCGGGGCCGATGCACATGATTCCGGCCTGTTTGCCGAACCGTTCCCGGAGAATCCGGATCGTCTCGGAGACAAGTTTACATTTCAATTCGGGCATTTCGATGAGCTCGATCCGGTCCAGGGCCACCTTCAACACACCCGTCACCGGCGCGTCGGGCAGTTCCTCCAGCACGAGGGCCTTGATCCCGAGGGCGGCGATCTTCCTCCCCGCCTCCCCTCCGACATCGCTCTCCTTGACGCCGCGGGTCAACGGGCTTTTCCCCCCAACGGAAAACTTGCCCGTCGTGGTCACCGAGCTGTCCCCCAGCAGTCCCGGGGCGACGATCAGTTTGTTGTAACGGCCGAGAGGATCGCATGTCGGGGGAACCTCACGCAGGAGGAATTTGGAGATCAAAAGCCGGCCGCCCCAGCGCATCTCCTCCTGCGAGGCTTTTTCTTTGACGATCTTGCCGGTTTTCGTGTTGACTCGGACAATCCATTCCATATTTCTTTCTCCTTAAGTCAGACGAAGGGGACTCCCGAACTTCTCCAGGAGGGCATTCAATTTCCCGGCCGTGGCCGGACTGACCTCGATCCCCTCGTTCAGACTCTGCTGTTCCTTATCGTATTCAATCTCACCCGGCAGGTAGATCCGGGAAACACCCTTTGCCTTCCGGGAGGCCTGGATCGACGCCAGGTAGGTCCGGAAGAGCGCGGTAAACTGCCCGAGGGGCATGAACCTCTCGATTTCGATGGCCAGCGTGAAGACACCGACGCCCGTCGGCCCCTCGAGCTGGTGGAAGGTCCGGATCTGCGGCCCGTACTGGGAACCGGAAAGCAGGCCGGCCAGCACATCGATCATCAGGGCCAGACCGTACCCCTTGGGGCCCCCGATGGGCATCAGCGTCCCCTTGAGCGCCTCCGCCGGATCGGTGGTCGGCGTTCCCGTTCCATCGAAGGCCCACCCCGGGGGGATGCTTTCCTTCAGACGATCCGCGCGCCGGATCTTGCCCCGGGCCACCATGGTGGAGGACATGTCCAGAACCACGGGAGGGGCACCCGCCTCGCCAGGTACAGCGATGGAGAGAGGATTGGTGCCCAAAAATGGCTCCACGCCCCCCCAGGGGGACATCGCCGCGGCGGCATTGCCCATGACGATCCCGACCGTTTTCTGCTCGGCCGCCATGAGGGTATAGACGGAGAGCATTCCGATGTTGTTGGTGTTCCGCACCAGGCAGCACCCGATGCCGAATTCCTTCGCCTTGCCGATGCTGATCCCCATGGCCCGGTGGGCGGCTGCCTGTCCGAGACCGTTTCCTCCGTCGAGAAGCGCCGTCGCGCCGCTGTCCTTCAGCAGGGTCAGGCTCGTCGGGATCTGAAGCATTCCTGCCTCCACGCGCTCCGGCAGCAGCGTCAGAAGATGGACGCCATGGGTATCGATCCCCCTCAGCTCCGCCTTGATGAGGGCGTCGGCCACAACAGCGGCCTCCTCCTCGCCGGCAAGGAGCCCCTTCAGAATCCGGATTGCGATCTCGCCCAGTCGATCCGCCTGCACTTTCATCGTTTTATTCCTCTTTCAATCCCAGGAATTCAAAGATTTTACCCAGCTTGTTGAACTCCACGCTGGACACCCCCGCCATCAACTGAACCGCCTTCTTCTCTTCCGCTTCCGTCCGCGCGAGCGATTTTGCCAGGACCTCTTCGCATTCCGCGCGCTCCACGATGACCATGCCGTCGTCATCGCCGAGGATGAGGTCGCCGGGATTGACCATTGCCCCGCCGAAGAGCGTCGGGTGGTTGATCAGCCCCAGCGTCGATTTCGCCGTCCCGCGGATACAGCATCCCCGGCAGAAGATGGGGAATCCCATGCGGATCATCTCCTCAGAGTCGCGCACGGTGCCATCGATGGCCAGCCCGCCAAGCTTTCTTCCCACGGCGGATGTCGCCATCAGGCCTCCCCAGTAACCCGCTTCGTAATACCCCCCCACTGTCGCAACCAGGATATCCCCCGGCTGGGCCCGCTCCAGCGCCTTGTGGAGCATCAGATTGTCTTTGGGGTGGCATTGGACGGTGAAGGCGGGGCCGCAGATGCGGACACCCTTTGCAATCGGTTTGATGGCGCAGTCGACGTATCCCTTTCTGCCCGAGGCCTCATGGACGGTCGCCGTCCCGATGCCCCGGAATTGTTCGATGATCTCCTTTGCCGGTCTCTCAATCTTGCTGATCACGTGAACCATGACCTTCTCCTTTCAAATCCATTAAATAACGCTTTTGAGGTATGTCAGTGAATTCTGCAGGTGGTTTCGGATTGCCTTTTCCGCCCGCACGGGATCGCGGGCGATCAACGCATCGATGATCTCCAGGTGTTCCTTGAAGGATTCTCCCGCCCGCTCCTGGCGGTTCTGGGTGAAGAAATGGAGGGTGATCCGGACGATCTGCTCCTGGAGGCCCTGGTATTGATGGATCAGTTTTTGGTTCCCGTAGGCGGCAAAGACGAAACTGTGGATCTGCTCGCCCGCACTGAAATAACTCTTGCCGGTTCTCCCGCCGTTCGTGTCCGAGGCCGCAAATTTGTCCCGGATGGCCCGGGCCTCCGCAAGGTTCAGATCCGCTTTTGCGGCCACACGTCTGGTCACTTCACATTCCAGAATCTCCCGGATCTCGAAGAGCTCCCGGATGTCCTGGAAGGTGAACCGCGAAACGAAGGCCCCTTTCCCGGGGATGTTCTCCACCAGCCCCTTTTTTTCGAGCTGCTGCAGTGCCTCGCGAACGGGGGTCTTGCTGATCTTCAATTCCTTTGAGAGGATTCCTTCATTCAGAGGATCGCCCGGCTTGAGGGCGTTGGTGATAATCCTCCGTTTCAGGTTGTCGTAAACGATCATCTTTTTGCTCTTCGCGCTGTTGGGCATCTTGTTTCCCCCCACCGTTTGGATCGTTTAAAAGATATTCGAAATATATTCTGAAGATATTATAGATGTAGGATACACACCCCGAAATGATCTTGTCAAGCCATTTTTTAAGAACCATTTTTTAATTGACAAGCTCCGGCCGCGGTTGTACTGGAGGAGCGGAATCCGGAAAGATTCGGACGTCTCCGAAGCGGAAAATCGGCGGAGGGGAATGGGGAGGCTCCCCATCCGCATATCGAGGGGAAAATATGACCCGACACAAAGTCCTGACCCTCTGGAACGAGGAGAAGCTCAACGAGGACGAGACCCGCATCCTGCGGACACCGTGCAGTGAGACGCCGGTTCCCTTTGATGCGGAAACGGCAAAGGCGATCCGCGCGCTTCGGGGCGCCTTTCTGGAACGGGAGGATGCGGTGGGGCTCGCCGCACCGCAGATCGGCATCGGCCGGAGGATCATCGCCTTCCGCTGCCGGAATTTCGACGACAAGGACCCCGCCACGAGGAAAGAGGACTACGAGATCCTCGTCAATCCCCGGATCACCCAGGCACGGGGAGAGCCGGTCGTCGCAGAAGAGGGGTGCCTATCCTGTCCGGATATCCGTGTGGAGATCAGCCGGCACCCGGAGATCAAGGTCCGGGCCTGTGACGCGGAGGGGCGGAAGGTGAGCAAACGCTACCTCGATTTCGCCGCCCGCGTCATTCAGCACGAGATCGACCACCTCGACGGGAAGCTGATCGTAGACTACGACGGCTCGATCTTCATTCCGAAAAAGCGGCAGAATTTCTTCGAAAAATTCTTTCAGGAGAAATAGAAATTATCTGTTTAAGCTTTCTTGTCAACAATGTTTTTCTTCCTTTAAAACTCCAGACTCCGATCCTTGAGGCGTCCATGATTCCCTGGCAGCTTCTCGACAGCGCGCAGGTGCCCGGAGAAAACGAAACTCTTCGCCTATACCGGCGCGGCGGAGAGTTCTCGATCCGGGTGGAGGGTTCCGAGCTCATGAACAGTCGCGTCCATGGATCGGAGGATGCTATGGCGGAGCTCGCCTGTACCAGAATTGCCTCCCTCCCCTCTCCCCGGATCCTGATCGGAGGGTTGGGCATGGGGTTCACCCTGGCAGCGGCCCTGAACCGACTCAGCGCCGAAAGCCGGGTGGTGGTGGCCGAACTCGTGCCGGCGGTGGTGGCGTGGAACCGGGGGGCTCTTGCCGCCCTAACAGGACATCCCCTTGACGACGACCGGGTAACGGTTCGAGAAGTCGACGTCGCACACATTCTCCAGGCGGAGCATCGGGCCTACGATGCCATTCTGCTGGACGTGGATAACGGCCCGAGAGGGCTGACCCGGAAGGGCAACGACTGGCTCTACACCCGAACCGGACTGGATGCAGCCTTTAGAGCACTGCGGCCCGCGGGCGTTTTCACCCTATGGTCGGCAAGCCCCAATCGGGCTTTCGCAAAGCTGCTGCGAAAAACGGGATTCAAAGTTGATGAGGAACGTGTCCGGGCGCGAGATGCCCGCAGGGGAGGATACCACACGATTTGGATCGCCGAGCGCGCTGCCTGATCTGAATCCGAACGCGAAAACCCGCTTTGAGACTTTTGAAAAACGAACCATTTGTCATTGCGAGGAGGCCAAAGGCCGACGAAGCAATCCAATAACTGTATTGATGAGATTGCTTCGAGCTGAAGCCCTCGCAATGACAGGAAGGGCAGAAATTCAAAGGTCTCGCTGTTTGAATCGCAAGCAATGTCCTGTCCGATCAATGTGAAAAAGGGGGGAGTTTTATATGGATAAGGGTTACATGGGCAAGGTGCTGGTGGTGGATCTGGGAAAAGGAGAAATCACGGCGGAAACGATACCGGACCCTGTTTATGAAAATTTTCTGTCCGGCCTGGGCTTAGGCGCCTACCTGCTTTTTCAGTGGATACCACCAAACGCCGATCCGCTGGGGCCGGAAAACGTCCTGGGTTTCATGTCCGGCCTGTTGACAGGGGCGGGAAGCCTGTTTACGGGGCGATGGATGGTCGTGGGCAAGTCGCCGCTGACGAACGGCTGGGGCGACGCCAACTGCGGGGGCAATCTGTCTCCGGCAATCAAGCGGTGCGGCTACGACGGGATATTCTTCAAGGGGATCAGCGAACATCCCGTTTACCTGTATGCCGATTCGTCCGGGGCGGAATTGCGGGATGCGTCCCACCTCTGGGGAAAGGATGCCGTCGATACGGAGGAGGCGCTCCAGGCGGAAACCGGGGCGGGGAGCCGCGTGGCGTGCATCGGTCCGGCGGGCGAAAATCTGTCTCTGATTTCCGGAATCGCCAACGACGGCGGCCGGATGGCGGCCCGTTCCGGCCTGGGGGCCGTCATGGGTTCCAAGCGGCTCAAGGCCCTGGTGTTGAACGGCAAGAAACGGATCGGCGTACGGAACCGCCCGGAAATGAGAAAATTGAGCCAGCGGTGCAACCGGTGGGTGCAGTTTCAAGTGCCGTTGTTTACCGGCCCCCAGTCATCATTCGTGGGCGCCCTGATGCGCATCATGCCGACACAGATGGCCATGGACGGGCTGTTGTACAAGTTTTTCTTAAGGAAGTGGGGCACGGTCAGCATGAACCAGGCCTCCATCGAGATGGGAGACGCGCCGATCAAGAACTGGAAGGGATCCAACATGGATTTCGGCCCCAAACGCTCCCTGAGCGTGAACCCGGACGCCATCATCAACCGCGAATGGGTGAAGTACCATTGCTATTCCTGTCCCCTGGGTTGCGGGGGCAAATGTTCCATGTCGGGGAAGTACAAGGAGACGCACAAGCCGGAATACGAAACGGTGCTGGCCCTGGGGGGGCTGTGCATGAACGAGGATGCGGAAAGCATCTTCTATCTCAATGAGTTGCTCAACCGCGCGGGGATGGATACGATTTCGGCGGGCGGGACGGTCGCCTTTGCCATCGAGTGTTATGAGCACGGCCTGCTGACGAAAGCAGAGACGGACGGTCTGGAGCTGACATGGGGCAATACGCCGGCCATCGTTTCTTTGGTGGAGAAGATGATCACGCGCGAGGGGATCGGCGACCTTTTTGCGGATGGATCGAAGGTGGCCGCCCGGCGTCTGGGAAAGGGGTCGGAGCAATACGCCATGGACATCGGGGGCCAGGAGCCGGCCATGCACGACGGGCGGAATGATCCGGGATTCAACGTGCACTACGCCGTGGAGCCGACGCCCGGCCGCCACACCATCGGCGCCCAGCTCTATTATGAAATGTTCCAGATTTGGAAAATGGTCAAGGGGCTGCCGCGGCCAAAACCGCTCTATTTCAAGACCAGGAAGTACATCGCCGATGAGGAGAAGGCCGTCATGGCCGCAGCATGCAGCAAATATATGAACTTCGCGAACGCGACCGGTCTTTGCCTGTTCGGGATGAATATCGGGGCAAAAAGGGTGCCGTCCTTTGCCTGGCTGAACGCCGCCACGGGCTGGAGCAAGACACCCGAACAGTGCATGGCGATCGGCGAGCGGATACAAACCCTGAAGCAGGCCTTCAACATCCGGCAGGGGATCGATCCCGGGTCCTTCGAGGTTCCGGACCGGATGCTGGGCCGACCGGCCATGACCGCAGGGGCAAACAAGGGGCGGACGATGGATATCGAGAAGATGAGGAGCGACTACTGGCGCCAGTTCGATTGGGATCCCCGAACGGGACATCCCCGTGATGAAGCGATCAGGCAGTTAACCTTGACAACCCCGTAAAAAGTCTTAAAAGTCTTGAAAATGGGACGGCTTCGTAAAAAGGCCGCAAGCAAGGCGCGTGAATCCTGAGGAATGAGGCGTACTTTGGCGTACACCGCAATGACGAAGGATGAAGCGCAACGCAGCATCCGGACTTTTTACGAAGCCGTCAACCTTGAAGATCGGCGGAACGGTTTGAGGAGGAAAGCATGTCCTACAGCATTACGGAATTATGCAACGGCTGCGGCGCGTGCGTGCGGCTCTGTCCGGTGGGCGCCATCCGCGGGGAGCGAAAGGCGCTGCACGTTCTCGATGGGGAACGTTGTATCGAATGCGGCGCCTGCGGGCGGATCTGCCCCCGGGAGGCGCTGTTGGATGCGGAGCGAAACATCTGCCGGCGGATCCCCAAACTCTCCCTGTGGCCCCGACCGGTCATCGATCTGAAAAAATGCATGTCCTGTCGGATCTGTGTCGAAGGGTGTCCGGCGCACTGCCTGGCGGCGACCATCGACCCGGGAGACAAACACCTCCGGGCGGCGTTAACGGAACCGAAGAAATGCATTTCCTGCGGGTTCTGTGAGGAGGGATGTCCCGCGGAGGCCATCGTCCTCGCCGTGCCGGCGCCGCCGCTCGAGATGCATGAGCAGGGCGAGGAGAGACCTTAACCGACCAGCGTCTTGAGGGCGTCCACCACCGGGGAGGTGAAGAGGGCCACGAGGACGGTATAGAGGGCGAATGAACCGATCGCCTCGCTCAGGTAGAGTCTCGGATAGCGGTTTTTCAGGGAGAGGATGATCAGACCGCCCACGATGAGACAGCCGAGGTGGAAATAGGGGAAGCTCCCGTCGCCCGTTGCCGCATATTCCGCATAGCTGAAAGAGGCCGTCGTCAGGATGACAAAGGCTGTTAACATCAGGGTCTGCATGATCTTTTTCATCGCTTTTTCTCCCATTCTTTTTTGATTCTATGGATACGGCGCCTCCGTGATGTTCGCCGCCGGAGGTTCTGCCCCGCCTTCTCGTTTTGCCTCTTCTGAATGAAATTTTCATGCCAGCCGGTTCTTTTCGAAAAAATATTATCTAATTATTCGAAATAATATTATAATTGAAAATACCGGTTCCCGCCGCTCCCGGATGGACCCGCACCCCTGTTGAACAAAATGTTCAGAGGAGATCCATGAAACGTGCAAGGGGAATCGGATCAGATGGCTTTGCGCCGAGGGAGGCGTTTCGGAAAATGTTGTTGACTCCTTCTCCATTATCATGCGATTATTATAAAGGCATCATGCAGGCGGCTTTGGTGATTGTGCATTTCATCGGCGCATATCGAACACCGGACGGATTCATTTCCAAACCTAATCAACAAGGAGGGTTGTTATGAAGAAGGCATCGTTGTTTCTCGTGGCATGTTTTATGGTAGCGAGCTTTGCGTCGACAGCCGCGGCGGCCGACGTCAAGATGGTCCTGGCAACGGGCGGGACGGCAGGCACCTACTATCCCTTCGGCGGCGGCATGGCCAAAATCTGGAATAACAAGATCCCCGGGATGAACGTAACCGCACAGGCGACCGGCGCCTCCGTGGAAAACGTCCGTCTCGTGAACCGCGGTGAAGCGGAGCTGGCGATCGTCCAGAGCGATACGATCGATTTCGCCTTCAACGCCAAGGAGGCCTTCAAGGAAAAATTGACCAAGATGTCCGTCCTGGCCGTTCTCTATCCGGAGGTGATCCAGGTGGTCGTCCGGGGGGACAGCAAGATCGATAGTTTCGATGATCTGAAGGGGATGAAGGTCGGCGTCGGCGCACCGGGCAGCGGCACCGAGGCCAATTTCCGTCAGCTCTCCGACGGCTACGGCCTCAAGAAGGAGGACACAAAAGCCCAGTACCTTTCCTTCTCCGAGAGCGCCGAACAGTTCAAGGACAAGCACATCGACGCCTTCGTCGTCACCGCGGGCATCCCCAACGCGGCGATCATGGATATCGGCTCCCAGCACAGCATCCGGATCATCAACATCGCCGACGACAAGTCCGCCATCATCGCCAAGAAGTACCCCTTTCTGAGCCCCTTTACGGTGCCGGCCAACACCTATAAAAACCAGACCAGTCCGGTGAAGACCATGGCCGTGAACGCCGTTTTGATCGCCAGCACGAACGTGAAGGACGACGTAGCATACAATATCGTCAAGTCCCTGTTCGAGAACCAGACCGAACTCGCCGCCACCCATGCCAAAGGCAAGGAGTTGAACCTGAAGAACGCCTCTACCGGCGTTTCGATCCCCTTCCATCCGGGCGCGGTGAAGTATTTCAAGGAAAAGGGGCTGATGAAATAATCGCGGAGGGCATTGGGGGATGGACGAACAAGCGCCCCATCTTCTCTCCGATTTCCTACGAGGCATGAAAAGAATCATGCCGGGGGTGATCGTCTCCGTCGTCGCCCTCGGCATGATTGCGTTCTTTTGGATCCCCTTGCAGTCTGTTCTTGTCGTCCGAACGGTCAGACCGGAAAAAACCGTTCTCTGTGTACGGATGAGCGATGGAGAGGAATGGATGATCTCCTACACCCACTCGGTCAACCGTCGTCCTGTTTACGATTTCCTGCGGATCGAGGGGAGCGGACTCCGGATCGTCCGGTCCCGTTTCGACGCATTCGGGGCCGGCATACCGGAAACATCCACGCCGGAGAATCCTCTCCGTGTCATGGCGGACGGGTGGCTTGAATACACGGTCAACCGCCTGGTTCCCGATATCACGATCTTCGTGGGGCGGGTGGCAGGCCATAAGCTGCACCTGAAAGAGCGGGAGATTCCCTTCACAACGCTTGCCGAACCCGGGATGGCCCTTCGTTTCTCTGTTGAAAAACGGTCGTTGTATCAAACCTTCAAAGGAGAGTGTTTATGGTAATGGACAAGGATCGGCAGCAGGCGGATGTACAGCCGGCGGTGGAGCCCACCGGCAGCACCGGAGATATGAAATCCGACGTCTCCCAGGAGGAACTGGAAGCCCTCCTCAAGAAGGTCGACAAGGAGTCGACGTTTCGAAAACTCATCGGCTTCGACCACTGGCTGGTCTTCTGGATCGCCGTCGCCTTCTCGTGCTTTCATGTCTATACCGGCTTGTTCGGCATGCTTCCCGCCCAGATGCAGCGGTCGGTTCACCTCTCCTTCGCCTTCGCCCTGGTCTTCCTCCTCTACCCCCTGACCACGAAGAAGACCCTCAACAAACTCATGTGGTACAACTATGTCTTTGTCGCCTTCACGATCTATGTGGGAAGCTACATGACCTTGAACTACACGCGGATCATGGAGGCCGGCGGCGACTACAGCCAGATGGATTACATCGTGGGCGCCTTCGGGGTGCTGCTCACCTTGGAGGCCGCCCGCCGCGTCGTGGGTATGCCCATTGTCATCATCGCGTCGATCTTCCTCGTCTACTCCTATCTCGGCCCCTATTTCCCGGGATTCCTCGCGCACCGTGGATATTCCATAGAGCGGATCGTCTCCCACATGTATTTCACCACGGAGGGGATCCTCGGCATCCCGCTGGGCGTGTCCGCCTCGTTCATCTTTCTGTTCATCCTCTTCGGGGCCTTTCTGGAAAAGACGGGCATCGGCAAACTCTTCATCGATCTCGCCGACTCGATCGCCGGCTGGGCCGCCGGTGGACCCGCCAAGGTAGCCGTGATCACCAGCGCCCTGGAAGGGACCGTCTCCGGGAGTTCCGTCGCCAACACCGTCGGATCGGGAAGCTTCACCATCCCGATGATGAAGAAGCTCGGCTACCGGCCGGAATTCGCCGGAGCGGTCGAGGCGGCCGCCTCGACGGGCGGCCAGATCATGCCCCCCGTGATGGGCGCCGCGGCCTTCCTGATGGCCGAATTCACCAACACCCCCTACATCGAGATCGCCAAGGCCGCCGCCATTCCAGCCTGTCTCTATTTCTTCGGCATCTTCATCGAGGTGCACTTCGAGGCCAAGCGGTGCGGCCTGAAGGGGATGAGCCGAGACCAGTTACCTAAATTCTTTGACGTCCTGCTGAAGCGGGGTCATCTGTTCGTCCCGTTGATCGCGATCATCTACGTGCTGGTCGAAGGGTACACACCCACCTATGCCGCGCTCATCGGCCTGGGTCTCTCCATCGTGGCGGGGATGATCAACAAGGCGACCCGGATGAGTCCCTGGGACATCATCACCGCCATGCAGGCGGGCGCCCGGGGGGCGGTGGGCGTCGCCATGGCCTGCGCCACGGCGGGGATCATCGTCGGCGTCGTCACCCTGACGGGGATCGGCCTCAAGATGGCCAACGGCCTCGTGGACATCGCCGGCGGGAGTCTGTTCATGACGCTGTTCTTCACGATGATCACCTCCCTGATCCTGGGGATGGGCGTCCCGACGACGGCAAACTATGTCATCACATCCACGATCGCCGCCCCGGCCATCATCATGCTGGGGGTGCCGATGCTGGCGTCCCATCTGTTCGTCTTCTACTTCGGGATCATTGCGGATATCACCCCGCCGGTGGCGCTGGCTGCCTATGCCGGCGCCGGCATCGCCAAAGCCAATCCCTTCTGGACGGGGGTGACGGCAACCAAGCTGGCCATCGGGGCCTTCATCGTCCCGTACATCTTCGTCTACAACCCGGCGATGATCCTGATCGGCACAACCCCGCTGCTCCTGACGCAAAATCTCATCACCGCCTGTGGGGGGATGGCGGGCATCGGCATCGCGATGATCGGTTTCTGCTTCGCGGACATGAAGTGGTGGGAACGAATCTGGTTTGCCGTGGGCGGTTTGATGCTGATCGACCCGGGCCTGATGACCGACATCATCGGGATTGTGATGCTTGGACTGGGAGTCCTCTATCAATGGCGCGTCGGCAAGCGTCTGAAAGCGGCCGCCTGTAAGGCCTGCTGAACATGTTTGTGGAAAAGGAAGACTGAAAAAGCGACATCCATCGCAGTATGGGAGGTGTCTAATGGAAAATCGTAAGATTCGAGTCATCCATTATGGCCTCGGCCCGATTGGTCTGGCGACCGCAAAACTGGTCCTCATGAAACCCGACATGGAGATTGTCGGTGCGGTCGACATCGCCAAGGAGATGGTGGGCAAGGACATCGGGGAGATCCTGGGGGTGCAAGCCCTCGGCGTCCACGTCACCGACAATGCCGAACGCCTGTTCGCCAAGGTGCGGGCCGACGTGGTCGTCCATACGGCCGGGTCGCGACTCAAAAGGGTCATCGGGCAGGTGGAGGAGATCCTCCGGGGCGGAAAGAACCTGGTCTCGTCGGCGGAGGAGCTCCTCTTCGCCACACCGGAAAATGCCGATGCCGCCGCAAAAATCGACAAACTGGCCAGGGAAAAGGGGGTCACGGTCCTGGGAACGGGCGTCAATCCCGGTTTCGTGATGGACGCGCTGCCGCTCACCCTGACCGGCGTCTGCGCGGAGGTCCGGGAGGTCCACGTGGAGCGGGTTGTCGACGCCGGCACGCGCCGTTACCCCCTCCAGCGGAAAATCGGGGCGGGGATGACGCCGGAGCTCTTCCGGGACAAGGTCGCTGAAAAGGCGATGGGCCATGTCGGCCTCCGGGAATCGCTCTATCTGATCGCCGACCGCCTGCACTTCGTGCTCGATGACGTCCGTGAGACCGTCGAACCGGTGATCGCCGAAAAGTCGCTGAAAACGGATTATTTCGAGCTGAAACCGGGCGACGTGGCGGGCATCCGGAACATCGGGGAGGGCTTCCGGGAAGGGAAAAAGATCGTCACGCTGGACCTGCGGATGTATATCGGGGCGGAGGATCCCCACGATTCCATCCGGATTGTCGGGACGCCAGACCTCACCCTGCGGATCGAAGGGGGGGTCGCCGGCGATCAGGCGACGGCCGCGATCCTCGTGAACTCCATCCCGGCGGTGATCGCCGCGGCCCCGGGGCTGGTCACGGTCAAAGACCTGCCGGCGCCCTGGTGTCATCAGACCTGAGAGACCTGAAAGTGGACCGGGGTTGATCCGCAAAGAAACTCCCCCCCCGTGCGGGGAGTTACAGGATCGGCGGCTCTTCCTGAACCGCCTGGGCCGGAGATGACGCATGTTGAAAATCCGTTGTTCCGAATGCACGAAGGACTTCATCTGGACCGACGACATGCCGCCCCGGGGGAAATGTCCGAATCCGGACTGTGACGGAAGTTACGATGTTCACGCGGCCCTGCGGCAGAATCTCGCGGCGCGCAATCCCGCCGCCGCGGACACCGTTGGCTGCCCCGCCTGCGGCGGTCCGATCCCCTCCCGCTGGACCATCTGCAACGGCTGCGGGCGGGTCGTCGCCGGCGCCCGAACCTTCCGGAAACGGCACCTGCTGTTCCTGACGGCCGTCGCGCTTCTGCTTTTCTCCCTGATCATCCGCATCTGGCTCCGCGTTTAGAATCACAGCCGTAAATCGCTCTGCAAGGTTGATCAGAGTCAATCCGCCCCCCGAGTCCACAGCCCCGGATCAAGGAGAAAGCGCCCTGCTTATTTCGAACAGGGCGCTTTCTGATCAACACATCCATCGTACCATTACTTACTTGACGGAGAACTTGTAGACCGTTTTTCCGGAGAACCACTGGCCGGCCTTGATCACGGTCGTGGGGAAGGCGGGTTTGTTGGGAGAATCAGGGAAACGCGAGGGTTCCATGTTGAAACCCGAGCGGAAGATGAATGTGGCCCCTTTGCCCTGATCGCGGGGGATCTTCCCCTCCAGGTTGTTCCCGGTATGGACCTGCATGCCCGGCTCGGTCGTGTAGACCGTCATGAAGCGGCCGGACTTGGGTTCCCACGCCGTAGCCGCCAGCGAGAGCTCATTGGGTGAGTGCTTGTCGAGCACCCAGTGATGGTCATACCCGTTGGCGAGCTTGAGCTGGTCGTAGTCGCTCTTGCTGCGGGCGCCGAAGGTGGTCGGCTTCTGGAAATCCATCGGCGTGTTGTGGAGAAATTCGATCTTTCCCGTGGGAATGAGGGTCTTGTCGATGGGGAGGAAACGGCTGGCATTGACGTAGATGACGTGGTCAAGGATTTCGCTGCCGAGATTACCGGAAAGGTTGAAGAAGGAGTGGGTGGTGAAATTCGCAACCGTGCTCTTGTCCGCCGCATATGCCTGATAATCGACAATGAGCGAATTGTCCTCGGTTACCTCGTAATAGACGCGGGTCGCCAGCGTCCCGGGATAGTTTTCCTCGCCGTCCTTGTAGGTATAGAACATCTCGACGCTGGACTCATTGATCTGGCGCGCATCATAGACGCAGAACCGCGATCCCTTCTGCCCGCCGTGGAGGCTGTTTTCGCCGTTGTTCTTCGCAAGCTGATACTCCTGTCCATCCAGTGTGAACTTGGCGCCTCCAATGCGGTTTGCATAGCGCCCCACGAACGCGCCCATGGAGCCCTGACCGCCCAGCGCCTTGTCGATGCTCTCATAACCCTGGACGACATCGGCGAATTTTTTCTTCTTGTCGGGCACCATGATCTGTTCGATCTTCGCCCCGTAGTTGGTGATCTTCACCACCATCCCTCTGCTGTTTTTGATCGTGTAGAGATCGACCTGTTTGCCGTCCACAACCTTTTTGTAATTGTCGCTGGTCGGTTCGATGTACCCGCCCTGCTGGGCAAAGCCGAGCTCAAAGCCCGCCACCCCCAGCACCAGCACCAGAGCCATGCATACCCTTTTGATCATGATCCCCTCCTTGTTATTTTGTTGTGTACCGGAAAATGATAAGAACCCGCATCGCGCAGAACGTTTCGCATCGTGAAACGTGTTTCCTTATAGCAAAACAAAAGGCGCCTGTCAATCCATTTTGTACTTCGCATGATCCGTTGACAATCCGGTCAGGCGGACTTACAATAACCGGGCATTTTACGAATTCATCAAACTTTAAGGAGCGCATTATGTGGGAATACACGGACAAGGTCAGAGAACATTTTCTCAACCCCCGTAACGTCGGGGAAGTGGATCATCCGGACGGCATCGCCGAGGTCGGTTCCATCGCCTGCGGGGATGCCCTCAAGTTGTCCTTCAAACTCGATGAGAACAAGAAGATCAAAGAGGCGAAATTCAAGACCTTCGGCTGCGCCAGCGCCATCGCCTCCTCTTCGGCGCTCACGGAGATGATCAAGGGGATGACGCTGGAGGAGGCCGCCAAGGTTTCCAACCAGGACATCGCAGCTTTTCTCGGCGGTCTGCCCCAGGAGAAGATGCACTGCAGCGTCATGGGGAAGGAGGCCCTCGAAAAGGCGATCGAGAATTACCAGGGGGCGCCGGCCAAGGAGCCGGGGGCGCAGATCATCTGCGAGTGCTTCGGGGTGACGGACCGGGAGATCGAGCGGGCGGTCCGGGAAAACAACCTCACCACGGTCGAGGAGGTGACGAATTACACCAAGGCGGGCGGCGGCTGCGGCAACTGCCACGATGCCATCCGGCAGATCATCGAGCGGGTGAAGGCCGAGAACAAACCGGCGACGGCAGCGAAGCTGACCAACATCCAGAAGATCAAGATGATCGAGGAGGCCCTCGAACGGGAGATCAGACCCTCCCTGAAGCATGACGGCGGCGACATCGAACTGATCGACGTCGTCGGCAACCGGGTTATCGTCGCCACGCGAGGTGCCTGCGCCTCCTGCAAGACGTCCAACATCACGCTGAAGCACTTCGTCGAGGCGAAACTCCGGGATCTGGTTTCACCCGACCTGAACATCGAGGAGGTTGCCCCATGAAGACCGTCTATCTGGACAACAATGCCACGACCCAGGTGGCACCCGAGGTGCTGGAGGCGATGCTCCCCTATTTCCATGACCTTTACGGCAACCCCTCCAGCATGCACTCCTTTGGCGGCCAGGTCGCCCAGAAGATCCGTGAGGCCCGCGAGCAGGTCGCAGCGCTGATCGGCGCAACACCCGACGAGATCGTCTTCACAAGCTGCGGCACGGAGAGCGACAATGCCGCCATCCGCTCCGCGCTGGCAACGTATCCGGAGAAACGCCATATCGTCACGAGCCGGGTGGAGCACCCCGCTGTCAAGTCCCTCTGCGCCAATCTCGCCGGCCAGGGCTACCGGATCACGGAGCTGCCCGTGGATAAGAACGGCATCCTGGACATGGAGCAGTTCATCGGCAGCCTGACGCCCGATACGGCGGTGGTCAGCCTCATGTGGGCCAACAACGAAACGGGTGTGATCTTCCCGGTAGAGAAGGCGGCGGAGCTGGCCCATGAACGGGGCATCCCCTTCCATACCGATGCCGTGCAGTCGACCGGCAAGATGCCGATCGACATGGAGAAGAGCATGATCGACATGCTCTCCTTTTCCGGTCACAAACTCCATGCCCCCAAGGGGATCGGCGTACTCTACATCCGCAAGGGAACACGGTTTTCCCCGTTTCTGATCGGGGGACATCAGGAGAAGGGGCGCCGGGGCGGCACGGAGAACACCCCCAGCATCATCGGGCTGGGAAAGGCCTGCGAACTGGCGGCCGGCCACCTGGCCGCGGAAAACACAACGGTGAAGCGGCTGCGCGACCGGCTGGAGGCGGCCCTTCTGGCCCGCATCCCGCAAAGCCGGGTCAACGGAGACATTCAGCAGCGCCTGCCCAACACGACCAACATCAGCTTCGAGTTTGTCGAGGGCGAGGGGATCCTTCTGCTCATGAACGAACACGGCATCTGCGCCTCCTCCGGTTCGGCTTGCACCTCGGGCTCCCTGCAGCCGTCGCACGTGCTGCGCGCAATGGGCGTCCCCTTCACCATGGCCCACGGCTCCATCCGGTTCAGCCTGAGCGTTTACAATACGCAGGAGGAGATCGATTTTGTGATCGAGAAGCTGCCCCCCATCATCGAGAGGTTGCGCGGCATGTCCCCCTACTGGACCTCCGTTGCCCAGGCCTGCGTGAGCGTGTAAAGGAACGGGAAAACCATGAGTGACATCTCGGAACAATGCAGGACGGAGCTTGACTCGACCCGGTGTTACCGTGAGGAGATACCCGCCATCGTCGAGAATCTCGCCGCGACCTGCAACAACAGGGGCTGCTTCGACCACGTAAGCGCGGAACCGATCCCTTCCCGCGAGGCCATTCTGGGCATCCTCCGCCGGACCGGCGACATCCTCTACCCGGGCTACTTCGTCCAGGCGCGGCTGGACCCGGTGAACGTGGGCTACTACCTGGGGCAGGAGGTAACCGCCCTGTTCGAAGAGCTCTCCGAACAGATCACGCTGGCGATCCGCCATGACTGCCTCCGCCACAACGAGTCCTGCTCGAACTGCGCGGAACGGGGACAGAAGGCCGCCGTCGAATTCCTCCGCAGCCTTACCCCGTTGCGGGAGGGGCTGGCCAAAGACATCCGGGCCGCCTACGAGGGGGATCCCGCGGCCCGGGGTTATGATGAGATCATCTTCAGTTATCCGGGACTTTTTGCCGTCACCGTCTACCGGATCGCCCACCGTCTCCAAGAGCTTTCGGTCCCCCTGATCCCGAGGATCATGACGGAGGCCGCCCACGGCCGGACGGGGATCGACATCCATCCCGGCGCCCATATCGGGGAGAGTTTTTTCATCGACCACGGAACGGGCGTCGTGATCGGTGAGACGACCGTCATCGGCAGTCGGGTTCGGATCTACCAGGGGGTGACGCTGGGCGCCCTCTCCCTGAACCGGGAGGAGTGCGAGGCATTGAGAAACAGGAAGCGCCACCCGACGATCGAGGACGACGTGATCATCTACGCCAATGCCACGGTCCTCGGGGGCGAGACGGTGATCGGCGCCCGCTCGGTGATCGGCGGAAACGTCTGGATCACCCGTTCCGTAGCGCCGGACACGCAGGTGTTTCTAAAAAACCAGGAGCTCACCTTCGGCGTAAAGATCTGATGATTTAATGAACTTACCTCCGTTATCGCAATCAAAGCCGGGTACGGGGAACGGGAGGCAACGATGGCAACCAACCTGATTCTATCTGCGGCCGTACCCCTGCTTCTGGGGCTCCTGTATTTCGAGAAAAAAGAATCCACAAAGGGGCTTCTTCTGACGAAACCCTTTCTCTCCGCGCTTTTCATCGCGACGGCCCTCACCGGACCTTATGCGGATCGGGAATACTTCAGCCTGATCCTGGCCGGCCTGATCCTCTGCATGGCAGGCGATGTTTTTCTGATTTTCTTTTTCGCGAAGAAACCCTTTCTCGCGGGGCTGGTTTCATTCCTCGCCGGGCACATCCTTTACACAATTGCCTTTTTTACCCTGGCCGGACCGGGGAAGGGCAACTGGATCATAACGGCCACTTTTCTGGTGATCAGCGGCGGCGTGTTCGCCTGGCTCCGGCCGCACCTGGGAAAGATGTTCGTCCCAGTCTTGGCCTACGTCGGAATCATCACCGCTATGGTGATCGGCGCCGCAGCGCTTGCCGGCACGGAAACGGTCCGTTTCCCGGGAAGGGCGCTCGCCTTTTCCGGAGCACTGCTCTTCTACCTTTCGGATATCTTTGTCGCCCGCCAGCGCTTCGTAACCCCCAATTTTTTCAACCGTGCCGTTGGGCTTCCCCTCTATTACGCGGGCCAGTTCATGATCGCGTTTTCTATCCGTCTGATCTGATCAGATCATTTCCGCAGCGGTTCGAGGAGGAAGCCATGGCAAACGCGGCAACATCCCGGGGAAAGCCGGAGACAACCTGCATCCGGACGGGCGGCAGCGTCGAGGAGATCAGGCAGGCCATTCTCGACAATCTGGTCTGCGTCCAGGGGCGCTTCGCCCCGGTGGCGACACAAAACGACTATTACCTCGCGGTGGCCTACACGGTGCGCGACCGGCTGCTCGCCCGGTGGGCGAAGACGGCGCACACCTACTTTGCAAAGGCGAGCCGGACCGTCTGCTACCTCTCGGCGGAGTTTCTTCTCGGCCCCCATCTGGAAAACCACCTGATCAACCTCGGCCTCTTCAACAACGTACGGGAGGCCGTGGAGGGGCTGGGTCTTGATTTTCAGGCGCTGCTCGACCAGGAAGAGGAACCGGGATTGGGAAACGGCGGCCTCGGCCGCCTCGCAGCCTGCTACCTCGATTCGCTCGCCACGCTCAACATCCCGGCCATCGGTTACGGCATCCGTTATGAATTCGGCATCTTCACCCAGGAGATCCGCGACGGATGGCAGGAGGAGGTGGCGGATCAGTGGCTGCGCAAAGGAAACCCCTGGGAGGTGGCACGCCCGGAGATCGCCTACGACATCCCCTTCGGCGGCCATACCCAAAGTGAAATCGACCACGCCGGCCGCTACCGTGTCCGCTGGGTTCCGGAACGCCGGATCCGCGGCGTCGCCTATGACACGATGATCACCGGCTTCGCCTCCCCTTCGGTCATCATGCTCCGCCTCTTCCGGGCGGAGGCGACGACGGCCTTCGATCTTCGCTCGTTCAACGTCGGCGATTACTACGGCGCCGTCCACGACAAGATCGGCTCGGAGAACCTGACCAAAATCCTCTATCCCAACGACGAGCCCCTCGCCGGCCGCCAGCTCCGGCTGATGCAGCAGTTCCTCTTCGTCTCCTGCGCCCTGCAGGACATGATCCGCATCTATTGCCAGCGGAACCCGGACCTGCGCGGGTTCCACGAAAAATACGCCATCCAGCTCAACGACACCCACCCGGCGATCGGCGTCGCCGAACTGATGCGCCTGCTCATGGATGTCCATGACATGGGCTGGGACGAGGCCTGGGAGATCACACGGAAGACCTTCGGCTATACGAACCACACCCTGCTGTCGGAGGCCCTTGAAAAATGGCCCGTTCCACTCTTCCGGGCCATCCTGCCCCGCCATCTGGAGATCATCTGCGAGATCAACCGGCGCTTCCTGGACGACGTCCGCCGGGACCATCCGGGGGACGAGGAACTCGTCCGGCGGCTTTCGCTCATCGACGAGGCGGGTGAACGCCACGTCCGGATGGCGAATCTCGCCAGTGTCGGCAGCCGGCGGATCAACGGCGTGGCCCGCCTGCACACCGATCTGCTGCGGGAACAGGTCCTTGACGACTTCAACCGGATCGCCCCGGAAAAATTCCTGAATGTGACCAACGGCGTGACGCCCAGGCGTTTCCTGGTCCTTTCCAACCCGGCGCTTGCCGCGCTCATCACCGAGGGCATCGGACCGGCGTGGATCAGGGATCTCTCCCGGCTCCGGGAGCTGGAACCCTTTTCGCAGGACGCCGGTTTCCTCGACCGCTGGCGGGCGATCAAACGCCGCAACAAGGAACTCCTGACGAAGATCATCCGGACGCGCACCGGGATCGCGACCGATCCCGATTCGCTCTTTGATGTCCAGGTGAAGCGGATCCACGAATACAAACGCCAGCATCTCAACGTGCTGCACGTGATTGCACTCTACAACCGGATCCGCCGGGGGGAGACCGGCGATCTGTCGCCCCGGACGGTGATCTTCGGCGGCAAGGCGGCCCCCGGCTATTTCATGGCGAAGCTGATCATCAAGCTGATCCATTCCGTCGCGGAGACGATCCACGCCGACCCGAAGACGGCGGGGCTCCTGCGGGTCGTCTTCCTTCCCAATTTCAACGTCAAGACCGCGCACCGCGTCTATCCGGCGGCCGACCTCTCCGAGCAGATCTCCACGGCCGGCAAGGAGGCGTCCGGAACCGGAAACATGAAGTTCTCCATGAACGGGGCGCTGACGATCGGGACGCTGGACGGCGCAAATGTGGAGATCCGGGAGGAGGTCGGCGCGGAGAATTTCTTCCTCTTCGGCCTCACCGCGGAGGAGGTGGAACAAAAAAAACGGGGCGGCTGGCGTCCGGGGGAGGCCATCGAGGCAGACGATGGGCTGCGCGAAACGCTCGAACTCCTCGAAAGCGGTTTCTTCTCCCGCGGCGACCGGGAGCTGTTCCGGCTGCTTGTGCGACCGCTCCGGGAATGCGACGACTACATGCTCTGTGCCGATTACCCATCCTACATCGCCTCCCAGGATCGGGTCGGCCGTACCTACCTCCGGCCGAAAGAGTGGCTGCGGATGAGCGTGCTGAATGTCGCGCGGATGGGGAAATTTTCGTCGGACCGGGCGATCCGGGAATACTGCGAAAAGATCTGGCAGGTGAATCCGGTCGATATTGACTGACGGCCCCTACCCCGCATCCGGTTTGGCGGCGGTAGCAGCGGCTTCCTGTGCGGCGTAGCTGAGCTCGCATTCGATAATCGTTTTGAGCTTGTTCCGCTCTGCCGTGAGCTCGGCAACCTGTTGCATCAACTCCCCCTGGGATTTGCGGAGGGCGACCTCCTCCACCCGCAGCGCGATGATGGCGGGAATCCACTGCCAGAATCCGATCCCCAGAAACAGGAGCCCGAACACGTAGCCGATCACCTGCTCCAGGAAGTCCGCGGTGCGGGTCCGCCCGATGATGATGTATCTGCTGAGGGCGGGAAAATTGTCGGCGATGTTGAGGAGGCCGCCCAGGAAGAGGAGCCCGAAGCCGATGACGAAAAAGATCCAGGCCTTGCGGAGGCGCGGGGATTCCTTTCCCCGCATCGCCCGGAGATAGAAGAAGATCGCGCCGGTGATCAGCGCCCGGAAGATGTCTGCGGCGATATCGAACATAGCCAAGTCTCCAGTCAAACAGTGAAAGATTATGAACTGCCATCCTTCGCCCGGCTGCCGATGTAGCAGGAGGTGATGCCGAGGGTGAGGGAATACCACTCCCTGTCCCGGAAACCGGCCTCCTCCATGAGGGCCAGAAAGTCCGGCGGTGCGGGAAAGTGGAGAATGGAGTCGACCAGATAGCGGTAGGCGGCAGGGTTCTGTGAAAAGAGACGCGCGATGACCGGGATGATGCGTCCCAGGTAGGGGGCAAAAAAACCCCGCCGGAAGCGGTCGGGAGGGGCATTCATCTCCAGGATATGGATCCGGCCGCCCGGGACAAGGACGCGTCTCATCTCCCGAAGGGCAGCGAGGCGGTCGGGGATGTTCCGGATGCCGAAGGCGATCCCCGCCGCGTCGAAGCTGCCGTCCGGGAAGGGAAGCGCCAGCGCGTCGGCCCGGAGGAGGCGGATGCGCCCGGCGAGGCCGCGGTCCGCGATCTTTTTTCGCCCCGGGGCAAGCATCTCGGCGATGAAGTCGATCCCCGTCACATGGATCCCCGGATGCCGCATCGCGGCCTCGATGGCCAGATCGGCCGTTCCGGTCGCAACGTCCAGAAGGCGGAAGGTATTAAAAAAGCGCATCTTCCGGACGGCGAAGCGGCGCCAGGCAACGTCGCGGCGCAGGCTGAGCACGTGGTTCAGGAAATCATACCGCCCGGGGATCGTGGTGAATATCTCCCGGACCATGCCGACGTGTTCGTCGCGGCCGATCCCGGCCACCGGCGGGTAATGATTCGTATCCTGAATGCCCATGACGCCTTCCTGGAAACCTTTTAAATCCGGACTTTGCGGAGCCGTCAGCATGATCCGTTCGCAATCGTCCGCATCCTCCCGAAACCGGGACGGCTTCGCAAAAAGTCCGCAGGCAAGGCGCGCACGTCGCGAGGAGTGAGGCGTACTTTTGCGTACGCCGCAACAAGCCTGCCCCTGCGAAAGCAGGGGAGGGACGAAGCCTGAACACAGCATCCGGACTTTTTCCGGAGCCGTCAGTCGTCGCCGGCGAAGACCCGTTCATAGAGGGCATCAAAGCCGTCCTTCCCCGCGGCGAGGATCAGCGTGAGCGGCATGACCTCCCGCCCCCGGGCGACCATCCGTTCGGCCGTCTCCCGGATATCCCACTGGGCGTGGCCGTCCGCCCGGACGCGGGCAAGGTGGTATAACTCGCGGGCGCTGACCCGCATCATGACCCGGCGCCGATGCGCGTTGGTCAGGATGTAGGCGGCCGCAGCGGGCGAATGCCGGCGGATTTGCTCCCAGGTCTCCTCCGTCCGGGCGCAGATCTCCCGGAGAGCGCCCTCCATGCCGATCTCCGCAATGGAAGGCGGGATCGTGACCCCGAGCGCCGGATCGTATTCCTGAACGGTGATCGTGGCCATCCGGTGCCGTTTCACCTGGGCGAAGCAGGTCGCGCTGATGACGAGCTCAAAGGTCAATCCCACCTGCTCGAACGCACGCGGGGCGGCATCGTAGGCCTTCATCCGCCGGAGGGCCGTTTTGATCAGCGATTCCTTCTCCGGACGGTCCATGGCTGCCGCGATCTTCAGGCATTCCGCGAGCGGAAGATCCGAGGCGCTGTGGAGGAGCGCCGCCGCAATCTTCTCGTCGGCCGCCGGCGTCGCATCGAGCAGACGGACGAGTTCATCCGCACCCCCGGCGCCGGTTGCGTCCGGGTGATCGATCCTCTTTCCCGCCGCCGCGGGCGAGACAGCCGCCATTTTCAAGATGATCCCGGCCGCCTCCGCCCGGAGCGCCCCCGGCGTCTCACGGTCGTAGGCGGTCGGTTCGGTGTAGCGGACGAGCGACGGGGCGACCCCCCGGGTGGCGTCATAGAGAAGGCGGCTGTATTCATGCCCTTCCATCAGCGGGCAGGCGGCAAGACGGCGGATCATCAGCTCGATGTTCCTCGCGTTCACGGTCATCCCGAGCTGCGTCTCCGTGGCGAGCGACAGGCAGTAGCGGGCGTCCTCCTTGGCCCACCCCTCGAGGAGCAACCGGTTCGCCGGATCGGCGGCGAGCCCCGGATTCCGGTCGAAAACCCAGGGACGGAGCCTTTCGTAGAGCGTATGGTAGAAGCCGTTCTGCAGCCGGACGGTCGCGACAAAGGCCTCCTCCATCCCGGCATCCCGAACCTCTGCCGGGATCACGAAGTCGTCCCGGAGCAGCACGTAGCGTTGCGACTTTTCGGTATAGGAGGCGAGGCGGAACCTTTCGATCTCTTCGACGAGGAGGCGGGAGACCTTCAGGACGTCGAGGTTGAAGACGGCGTGCTCGGCGATGGAGCTGTGCCCCATTTCGAAGACGATGTTCCGGTTCGATGCCCGGGCCTTCTCCACCTCGCCCCGGGCGATATGCCGAAGCTCGTTGACCGGCCTCGGGTTCCGGCTGATCCGGGCGTACGCGGCGGCGACGGTCTCCGGCGTCAGATCCTGCCGCTCCGGTTGAACGCTCTGAAATTCTTTGATGATTTCGTGATCGATGTTGTGGCCTGCGAGAATGACCTCCATCTTCATCCACCCCCATCGTTTGATCGGAAGAGCCGTCACGATACCATCGCCCGCGGCCGGTGGCAAGAAAATCTTGCCCGCAGGGATCGGCGCCATCCCGGAAGGGGGCTCCTATATCGCCTGGCACATCCGCTCATTTTGTGGTAACCTGCGCCTCATCCGAACGGTTGCACGCAATTTCGCCGTTATCATTTCGATGTCCACAAGGGGGAAAATGGGCCTGCTCAATCTTCTGATCCAGGATCCGCTGACGTTTGTCCTGCTGGCGATCCCGCTTCTCTATTCCATCATCATTCACGAACTGGCCCACGGCTGGGTGGCTTTCCTCATGGGGGATCCAACGGCCAAAAACATGGGTCGTCTGACCCTCAATCCGCTCCGGCACCTGGATCCCATCGGCACGGCCATGCTCTTTATCTTCGGCTTCGGCTGGGCCAAACCCGTGCCGGTCAATCTCGGCCTCGTCCGGAACACCCGCCTGGGGCTCATCTGGGTTTCTGCCGCAGGGATCATCGCCAACCTGTTGCTTGCCTTTGCGGCCGTACTGCTGCTCCGCCTGCTCTCCCCGTCGCCTTCCGGGTCGATCGGGCTGCTGCTCTATTATCTGGCGCAGATCAACATCATGCTCGCCTCGTTCAACCTGATCCCCATCCCACCCCTGGATGGATCGAAGATCGTCATGGGGTTCCTGCCGGAGCGGCTCCAGTACGCCCTTTCCCGTCTTGAGCCTTTCGGATTCTTCATCATTATCGGACTTCTGTATCTCGGGGCGCTGGACCCGGTCATCCATTTCTTCCGCTGGATGATCCTGACCCTGATCGGGATTCTGCTCCCCTGATCCGGATTGGAGCGGCGGCAAAGAACCCGCCGGTCATCACCCCGACGGCTCCGGACGATAACCGGGGTTAGGGATCGAAATGAAGGCAAATACAGGGATGGACATTCAAAGTAACCGCAAGACAGCGGACGGTTTCGATTGGGAAAATGGATGCTGGATCAATGGGGAATCACAAAAAGCCGATGCCGAAATCATCATTTCCGGCGACTGGGCCCCCATTCGTGCATTTGATGAGATCATCGAGCGCACACCCGAGGCGATCTATGGAGATCTATTGCCCGTATTGCGCAGCAGTGACCTTCGGATCACCAATCTGGAATGCACCCTGTTCGGGGAGAATCCCGTATGGAAGAGCGGCGCTGTTTTCAGGGGCCGCGCCGAACATATCAGGGGATTGACGGCAGTACCCTTTGAAGTCGCCACCCTGGCCAACAATCATGTATTCGATTATGGCAGCGAAGCGTTCCGGCAGACGAAAGAGCTTTTAAAAAGCAGATCCATCTGTTTTCTCGGCGCCGGAATGTCCGCCGGCGAAGCCCATACCCCTCTGCTGATCGATCTTAAGGGGATCAAAGTAGGCATTGTCAATTTCAGTGAAGGAGAAGACCTGACCGCTGCCGCTGATGGCCCGGGCGTATTCGGCTGGGAAGTGGACACCGTTGCCGAGATGGTCACAGGGCTTCAAAAGACGGCAGACATTATCATTGTCATCTGCCATTGCGGTGTGGAATATATTGCCTTTCCCCCGCCTTATGTTACGGATGCCTTTCACCGCATCGCGGACGCCGGGGCTGATCTGATCATAGGTCATCATGCCCATGTTCCGCAGGGGGTTCAGATATACAACGATGTACCGATCTGCTACAGCCTTGGCAATTTTGTATTTTTCCAGGAAACCGATCTTTTATACCGCAAGGTTGGTTATTTTGTTCAGGCCGGCATCACAAAAGAATCGGTGACCTATCTCAGAATCGTTCCGTATGAGATAGGCCCCGGCAGTCTTAACCTTCTCCAGGAAGGCAGATATGACTGGTTTATGAAAACACTTCAAAAAGTTTCATTGCCTCTTGCCGACGATAAAACCATCCGGGATGGCTGGAATGGTTTTTTACGATATTATGGAGTCAACGGCTTTCGCAAAGAGATCGACATGATTCTGAAGAGAATGGCGGATGAACCTCAAAAAGGCGCTGCCATGTTTCGCAACCGCATTGCAACCATGCAGCATAACCGGCACTGGATCGATGCAATGACAAGGATTATGGATGGAACAATCAATGACTCGCCCGCCTGGGCGTATGAACTGACAGAGGAATGGCTCACAAAAAAGCGGTGAAACGGAATGAACCCTTTTGCAGGCAAGGACAATATATCATTATTAATCACGGATTCGGGCCTTGGTGGTCTTTCGGTATGCGCCGATATTGTTCAAAACATGAATCGGTATCGCAGTTTTAAAAATGTAAAACTCACCTATTTTAATGCCTGGCCCGAGCAGTACCGGGGCTATAATCTGCTTCCCGACATGGCCGAAAGAATCCGTGTATTCGATCGTGCGCTCATCGGCATGGAACGATTCAAACCTGACCTGATCATGATTGCATGCAACACCCTCTCGACCCTCTACCCGCAGACTGCCTTCAGCCGTAGTGCGGCTATCCCGGTCATCGACATCATCGATTTTGGCGTGGAGATGATTTATCAGGAACTGGTCTCGCAGCCTGACAGCCGGGCCATTATTTTGGGTACGCCGACAACCATTGAGGCAAACACGCATAAAACCGGATTAACGGAAAAAGGCATCCGCGCGGAGCGTGTCATTCTTCAGTCCTGCGATCAACTCGCCGGCGAGATTGAAAAGAATCCGGACAGTGAGACCGTCCGCAACATGATAGACCGTTATGTCAGCCAGGCCGCCCTGAAAGCCGGTGACAGGAAACGGCCGCTCCTCGCCGCCTTCTGCTGCACTCATTACGGATACAGCCATGTTATTTTTAAAGAAATACTTGAAAGAACCTTTGCGGGGCCGGTAACCATCCTCAACCCGAACCAGGCCATGGGCAACTGCCTGTTCCCGGATGGCCGGCAGGAAACGGATGATGTGCATGTTGATCTGGAGGTCGTGTCCAAGATAATATGGAGTGATGAAAAGATCGTCTCCATTTCAAAAGCACTGGAAACCATATCGCCTGAAACGGCGGACGCCTTAAAACATTACCGGCATGATCCGGAGCTGTTTACATTTTAAAAGGACAAGGAGATTTAAGTGATGGCGAAGGTCTTGATTGTTACAGGCCCCGGAGGCGATGCGCAGGGATGGGGCGATATGAAAGTGACCAAGATGATGTGCGAGACGCTTCATTCGGGGGGCAGATCAGCGGAAATCGCCTACGTTGAAAGCATGGACGATTTCATGAATGCGATCAACAACAAATCCTACGATATTGTCTGGAGCGCGCTTTATTACATTTCACAACGGGAAGACATCATCGGGATCAGCGGAGATGTTGATTGGGTGGCTGACATCCTTGATGAAAGAGGCATCCCGTACATCGGCCCCAACGCGCTGACCATGAAGCAGCTTATCCAGAAATACGAGACCCATCGTATCATGCATGAACACGGGGCGCTGGTTCCCAAACATTACCTCGTGGATATCGGTGATGAGATTCCCGATATCCCCTTCCCTGCCTTTGTGAAACCAAACTGCGAGTCACGCTCCATTGGGATCGCGGATGAAAGTGTCGTTCATAACCGACCCGAACTTGAAAACCGTATCCAATATGTGCATGAAAAGCTCGAGCAGGCAGCGCTTGTAGAGGAATACCTGCCGGGCCAGGAATACACCGTCCTGATGCTCGGAAACGGCAGGCTCCAGGAAATACTGCCCGGGCTTGTGAGCGTCGATCCATCCCATTTCGGCAAGTACCAGATCCTGAGAAGCGACTTGCGCGGCGTGGGGCTGACCATGATCAGCATACCCGAAACAAGGTTCGAGGAATCAAAGGAACTGTGCAAACGCGCGACCGACGCGCTGAATTGCCTCGACCATGTCAGGGTTGACATGCGGGTCGGGGCAGACGATCGTTTGCGGGTTATCGAGATCAACGGCATTCCCGGCCTGAAGCCGGTCAAGAGCTGGAGCCCTCAGATTTATTCGCTTTACCACCCGTCCGGAAAAGGACACATGGAAGAATACGGGGAAATGCTCCATCTCATCGTTTCATCAGCCCTTGAAAGGCACGGCATCCATTCGATTTGATACGGCTGCCGTAGTGAATATCATAGGCGGGCCGATTGCGGATGAACCAGAAGACAAACCAAAAGAAAAGCTTGACACCCTCCGGCCTTCCCTCTTACACTGCCGTCGTTTGGAAAACCGTTCCGCTTTCATTTCAGAGCCATACGGCCCGGAGCTTCCACCCTGCGCGACGGGGTGAGGGTGAATCGTAAAAAATCTGAATCGTTACAAATCCGTCAACTTGATCTACGCCTGAAAAACACAGGGCTCCATGGACGATTTGCTGAAAAACCTGACCGCCTGTCTTGAGGACCAGGGAGAGGCGATGCGCGACGCCCTCAAGCGCCTGGTCCTGATTCAAAGCGGGACCTACAACAAGGCCGGCGTGGATCGGGTCTGCAGGACCGTCTGCGAGCTGCTGGAACCCTTGCCGCTCGAAAGGCGCATCCTCCCGCAGGAAAAATACGGCGATATGCTGATCGCCTCTACGGCCGCGGGCGGGACCGGACGGCGGATCCTCCTCGCGGGGCACATGGATACGATCTTTCCCGCGGACACCCCCTTCAACGGGTGGCGGGAGGACGGGCACTTTTTCTACGGCCCGGGCGTCATCGACATGAAGGGGGGTCTCGTCGTCGGGATCTTTGCCCTCAAGGCCCTCGCAACCCTGGGATTGCTGCGGGAGCTGCCCGTCACGTGGCTCTTCAATTCCGAGGAGGAGATCGGCTCGCCCGCCTCCCGGCCCCTCTTCCGGGCCGAGGCGCGTGGCGCGGCGATGGCCTTTGTCCTCGAATGCGGGGGGATGAGGGGCGAGGTCGCGACCGGGAGAAAGGGACGCCTGGTTTTGAGGCTCTCCGCCCGCGGCCGGGCGGGCCATGCCGCGCAGATCGTGGCGGGAAAGAAGAGCGCGATCCTGGACCTGGCGCGGGTGATCGTCGAGTTCGAGGAGGTAAACGGCCGTTTTCCGGGTGTCTCGGTGAACGTCGGTCAGATGGCCGGCGGCGTTGTTCCGAACAGCGTCCCTGAAGAGGCCTGGGCGGCAATCGACGTCCGCTCCCCGACCGCGGAAGGGATCTCTTTCTTTCGCGGGTTCCTGGATGGGCTCATGAAACGCCGTGAGGCTGAGGGGATGGAGCTTTCAATCGAGGGCGTGAGTGAGACGCCGGTGATGGAGGCGACGGCAAACAACAAGGCCCTGTTCGCCGTCATCGCCGAGGAGGCCCGGAGGCTGAAGATCCCCGTTGTGGAGCATTTCCGCGCGGGGGCATCGGATGCGAACACCATCGCCGAGGTGGGGACCCCAGTGATCGACGGCCTGGGGCCCATCGGGGAGCACGACCACAGCGACCGGGAATATGTGGTCCGGGAGAGCCTCCGGCAGCGGAGCGCCCTCTTGGCCCTGTCGCTGGTCTCCGCCTGGCGGAGGTATGAGGCGGGAACGCTTTTTTCTTAAACAGAAAAGGAGGAGACGTAAGATGATGAAAAAGATGATCATTCTGGCATGCATCTTCGTGTTTCTGGGCGCGGGTATCGCGCTTGCGGCAGCGCCGAAGAAGGCCGAGAAGCCTGCGGCGGAAACGAAGAAGGCGGTTGCGACGGCGGTGAAAAAAGGCGGGACCCTCATCTACGGACGGGGCGGCGACAGCGTCGGTCTGGACCCGGCCTATGAAACGGACGGCAACTCCTTCATGATCTGCGACAACATCCTGGAGGCGCTCGTCTTCTACAAGGACGAATCCACCGCCGTGGAACCGGGCCTGGCGACCTCGTGGGAGATCAGTCCCGACGGCCTGACCTACACCTTCAAGCTCCGCAAGGGGGTGAAGTTTCACGACGGGACGGCCTTCGACGCCGACGCGGTTGTCTTCTCCATCGGCCGGATGATGAAGAACCGCAACGTCAAATTCGCCGGCAAGGGGTGGGAGATCCCCAAGCAGGAGCGTCCCCCCGAGTACTGGGTTTCGATGGGGATGGACGACACGATCGACTCCATCCAGGCAACCGACGAGTACACCGTGGTCTTCAAACTCAAGAAGGTGCAGGCGCCCTTCATCGCCAACATGGGGATGGACTTTGCGGACATCATCAGCCCGACCGCCTTCGTGAAGGACCCGAAGGCCTTCGTCCGCAATCCGGTGGGCACGGGTCCGTTCAAGTTCGTCAAATGGGTGAAGGATGACCGGATCAACCTGGAGGCGAACAAGAACTACTGGGACAAGGCCAAGGGGCCCCACCTGGACAAGCTGATCTTCCGGGTGATCCCGGAAAATTCCGTGCGCTTCCTGGAGCTCAAGGCGGGCAACATCACCATGATGGATTTTCCCAACCCCGCGGACATCGATATGGCCAGGAAGGACTTCAAGCTCCAGCTCATCAGCCAGCCCGGGATGAACATCGGCTATCTGGGGTTCAACCACAAGAAGGAGCTGTGGAAGAATCTCAAGCTGCGCCTGGCCGTGGCCCATGCGATCAACCGCAAGGCGATCGTGGACAAGATCTACCAGGGGATGGGCGAAGTAGCCAAAAACGGCATCCCGCCGACGATGTGGGGCTACAACAAGGATGTCCCCGGATATGCCTATGACGTCGCCCTCGCCAAGAAGTATCTGGCCGAGGCGGGCTATCCCGATGGCAAGGGGCTCCCGGAGATCACCCTCTGGTCCATGCCCGTGGCCCGCCCCTACAACCCGGAAGGGCTGAAGGTCGGCGTCGCGATGATCGGTGACCTGGGCAAGATCGGCATTGTTGCCCGGATCGTCAGCTACGACTGGGGAACCTATCTCAAACGCCAGCGGGATCAGCCCCAGGACATGGATCTCTTCCAACTCGGTTGGACGGGTGACAACGGCGATCCGGACAATTTCCTGGCCGTTCTCTTCGACGGCATGGAATCCGCTGCCGTCCGCACCCAGTGGCAAAACGAGGCCTTCCACAAGCTGATGGAGGATGGGCGGACGACCGTCGATCAGGGCAAACGCGCCGAGATTTACAAGAAGGCGCAGCAGCTCATGTTCGACGAGTGCCCGGTCCTTCCGATCGCCCACTCGATCGTGATTTCTCCGGCCGTCCGGAAGGTTCAGAACTTCATGCTCCACCCCACGAACTCGGTCCGCATGAAGAGCGTGTGGCTACAGTAGGCGCATTATGACCGGTTTTATCCTGCGGCGGATCCTGGCGGTCATCCCGACCCTGCTCGGGGTGACCGTCGTCATCTTCCTGATGCTGGCAATCACCCCCGGCGATCCTGCGGAACTGCTTCTCGGCGAGCGGGCAACGCAGGAATCGCTGGACGCCATGCGGGACTACCTCGGCCTCAAGGAACCGCTCTACGTCCAGTATGGCCTGTTCCTCAAGCGGGTCGCCAAGTTCGACCTGGGGGAGACGATCTGGACACGGGAGAAGGTCTCCGCGGAGATCAAGGCGCGGTTCCCCGCGACCATTGAACTGGCCGTGGCCGCCATGCTGATCAGCAGTTTCTTCGGAATCATCCTGGGATTGATTTCGGCGACAAGACAGTACTCCTGGTTCGACTACATCAGCATGGTGGGCTCCCTGATCGGCGTGAGCATGCCCGTGTTCTGGCTGGCGCTGGTGCTGATGCTCCTCTTCTCGCTGACCCTCGGCTGGTTCCCGATGTCCGGCCGCCTGGGGGTCGACACGGAGCTCACGGTGATCACCAATTTCTATCTTCTCGACTCCATCCTGACCGGGAACTGGGAGGCCTTCTGGGATGCGCTCCGGCACCTCGCCCTCCCCGCGATCGCGCTCAGCACGATTCCGCTTGCGATCGTCGCCCGGATGACCCGCTCCTCCATGCTCGAGGTCTTTAGGCAGGACTACATCAAGACCGCCCGGGCCAAGGGATTAAGCGAGTTCAAGATCGTGATGAAGCACGCGCTTCGCAACGGCCTCATCCCCGTCATCACCGTGGTCGGCCTCCAGTTCGGGATCCTCATGGGCGGGGCGATCCTGACGGAGACGGTCTTTGCCTGGCCGGGGGTCGGGAAATGGCTCTTTGACGGGGTGGTGAAGCGGGACTACATGGTCATCCAGGGGGGGACGCTGCTCGTGGCGACAACGTTCGTCCTGGTCAACCTCGTGGTCGATGTGCTCTACGCCGTCATCAACCCCCGGATCAGCGTGAGGTAGGCCGTGAACGAGACTTCCGCCAAATCAGGATTCTGGGCAAGGGCAAGGAACCCCGAGGAGCGCCACCCCCTGTTCGATCAGCTCGAAAAGTTCCTGAAGAACAAAACCGGCGTCGCGGGGCTGATCATCATCGTCTTCTTCACGCTGGCCGCGATCTTCGCGCCGCTCCTCACCCCGTACGACCCGAACGAGAACGCACTCTACGACCAGCTCAAGCCGCCCGCCTGGGCCGAGGGGGGGGCGGTGAAGAACCTGCTGGGAACGGACGACATGGGCCGGGACCTGCTGACGCGGATGATCTACGGGGCGCGGGTATCGCTCACCCTGGGGGTCGTGAGCGTGGGGATCGCCTTCCTGATCGGCTCGTTTTTGGGCGCCATCGCCGGCTATTACAAGGGGTGGCCGGACAACCTGATCATGCGGATCATGGACATCATCCTGGCCTTCCCCCACATCCTGCTGGCGATCGTGATCGTCGCCTATCTGGGGCCGGGGCTCAGGAACGCGATGATCGCGATCGGGATCATCAACATCCCCCGCTTCGCCCGGATCGTCCGGGCCTCGGTCATGGAAGAGTACGAGAAGGACTACGTCACGGCGGCCCGGGCTGTGGGCGCCGGCAACCGCCGGATCATCTTCAACGCGATCCTCCCGAACTGCCTGGCCCCGATCATCGTCCAGGCGAGCCTCGGCTTCGGCGCGGCCATCCTCGACGCGGCGGGCCTGAGCTTTCTGGGGCTCGGGGCCCAGCCACCGATGTCGGAGTGGGGGGCGATGATCGCCCAGGGACGGCAGCTCATCCTGCGGGCCTGGTGGGTGATGACCCTCCCCGGAATCGCGATCCTCTTTGCCGTCCTCGGCTTCAACCTATTCGGCGACGGCCTGCGCGACGCCCTGGATCCGCGGCTGAGGGACTGAGATGACGACGAACGGACACCTCCTCGAAATCCGGAATCTCCAGACCTTCTTCGACGTCCGCGGCGGTGTGCTCAAAGCAGTCGACGACGTGAGCATCGCAATCGACGCGGGCGAAACCCTGGGACTCGTCGGGGAATCCGCCTGCGGAAAGAGCGTGACCGCCTCATCCGTGATGCGTCTCGTCCCGATCCCACCGGGCCGGATCGCCGGGGGAGAGATCCTCTTCGAAGGGACGGACCTCCTGAAGCTCAAAGAATCGGAGATGAGGAAGATCCGGGGAAAGTCGATCTCGATGATCTTCCAGGAACCGATGACCTCGCTCAATCCCGTCTTCCCGGTGGGCGATCAGGTCTCCGAGATTATCACGCTCCACGAAAAACTCTCCAGCCGTGAGGCGCGCGACCGGGTGATCGAGGCCTTTCGCCTGGTGCGCATCCCGGCCCCCGAATCGCGGATCGACGACTACCCCCACCAGATGAGCGGCGGGATGCGGCAGCGCGTGATGATCGCGATGGCGCTCGCCTGCAACCCCCGGCTGATGATAGCCGACGAGCCGACCACGGCCCTCGACGTGACGATCCAGGCGCAGATCCTCGAATTGATGAACCAGCTCAAGACGGAGACCGGCGCCTCGATCCTGTTTATCACCCACGATCTCGGGGTAATCGCCGAGATGGCCCAGAAGGTCGCGGTGATGTACGCCGGGAAGATCATGGAGGTGGCGGATGTGGACACCCTCTTCGCCGACCCGAAGCACCCCTACACGGTCGGCCTGATGAGCTCGATCCCTATCCTGGGGGTCGGCAAGCGTCAGCAGCGGCTCTGCACCATCCCCGGCGTGGTCCCGTCGCTCTTCAGTCTCGGGGAGGGGTGTCTTTTTCATGACCGCTGCGTGGATGTTTCTGAGCCGTGCAACCGGGTCGCCCCCCCCATGGTCGATTTCGGCAACGGTCATCTTGTTCGGTGCCACAAATATGGATAAAGGGGAATAAGCTCTCTGTCACCCCGGGCGAACCCCGGATCAGCTCCGGAGCAGGCGCCGGGGTCCAGTGTTTTTTTAACCAATTGATCTGTCTGGATACCGGCTTTCGCCGGTATGACGTAACGGCTGAATGTTACTCTTTTTACGGGTTCATCAATATGGGCAACGGAAACGGAAAAAACGATAAACCGCTCCTGGAGATCCGGGATGTGGTGAAATACTATCCGGTCACCGGCGGGGTCTTCCTGCGGCGGATCGCCTCGGTGAAGGCGGTGGACGGGGTCAGCCTGGGGATCCTCCCCGGCGAGACCCTGGGCCTCGTGGGGGAGTCGGGCTGCGGCAAATCGACCCTCGGCAGGATCATCCTCCGGCTGGAGGAGCCGACCAGCGGCGACATCCTCTTCCAGGGCGAGAGCATCCTCGGCTACGATGCGGAGAAGATGCGGCTGCTCCGCCGCCAGATGCAGATCATCTTCCAGGACCCGTTCTCATCGTTGAACCCCCGCAAGAACGTCGCCCACATCGTCGGGGAGCCCCTCTTTGTCCACGGGATGACGAACCGGCAGGAGCGGGAGGCCCGGGTCCTCGAACTGCTCCGGGTCGTGGGGCTAAAACGGGAGCACATGCGGCGCTACCCGCACCAGTTCTCCGGGGGGCAGCGCCAGCGGATCGGCGTGGCCCGCGCCCTCGCGCTGAACCCCAAGCTGATCATCTGCGACGAGGCGGTTTCCGCCCTCGACGTCTCGATCCGGGGGCAGGTAATCAACCTGCTGCAGGACCTCCAGCAGGAGTTCGGCCTGACCTACCTGTTCATCTCCCACGACCTGAGCGTCGTAGAGCACATCAGTGACCGCGTGGCCGTGATGTACCTGGGAAAGCTCGTGGAACTGACCGACTCCGAAACCCTCTACAGGACCCCGCTCCACCCCTATTCCCAGGCGCTCCTGTCGGCATCGCCCGTCCCCGATCCAAGGCGGAAGAAGACGCGCGTGATCCTGACGGGGGACGTTCCCAGCCCCATCGCCCCGCCGCCGGGCTGCCGCTTCCACACCCGCTGCATCTATACAAAAGAGGTCTGCATGCGGGATGAGCCGCTGCTTCGCGAGGTGAACCCCAACCATTTTGCGGCCTGCCACTTCGCGGAGAAACTGCCGGCCGCAAACGGATCAATCTAAACAGGCGGAAAAGGGCGGCGAGATCCTCCGCGATGATGAGCTCCCGCTTATAACTCCCTGTTCCCTGCCCTACGTTTCGGGGAGAGGGATGGTTTCCCGTTTACCGCCTATTGAGTACACTGAAAAGGGAATGTTATCTTGCGCCTGAGGCCTTCTCTGCTATAGAGATGGCCTGATGGGCCAGATCGACGGAACGACCCAGCGTGGTCAGTATCATGGTCGGGTTGTGGAAGCCCATGCTGTTTTCCGCAGCAACGAAATCCCAGTACCACTGGGCCTTTCTGACGAGCTCGCGGGCCCGGTCGAGCTCCGCCTTGTTGGCTCTGGTAGCCTTCGATGCCTTTCCGATGGTCTGGTGAGCCTTTGCCACGGTCTGTCCCGCCGTGCGCTGCATTTCCCATACGCTTGACTGGATTGTTTTTACCCGATCCAGAAGCCACTGGTCGCTCTGGGTATGGCAGGTCCGGCAAGCCTCCTTGCCGTGTTTCATGGGGCTTGTAACCCAGTGGGAGGTGTACTTCTGCCCGTCCACCTTCATATAGGGCATGTGGCAGTCGACGCAGGACACGCCGGAGCTCGCGTGAACGCCGCCGCTCCACACCTCGAACTCGGGATGCTGGGCCTTGACCATCTTGGCCTCCGAGTCAGGATGCTTCCAGTCCATTGCAAAGTCGTTGGGTGTCGCGGAATAGTATTCGTAGATCTGCTCGGGATGAAGGCCTTTGCCCCAGGGGAGAACAACTTTCTTGTTTGCCGGCACAAAGTAGTACTCCACGTGGCACTGCCCGCAAACGTAGCTTCGCATCTCCTCGCGGGAGGCCTTCTTCACATCGATGCCGCGCTGCGCCATGGCCTCGATGAAGGCCGGGTTGATGACGCGCAGGTTCATCGTCTTGGGGTCATGACAGTTTGCGCAGACGATCGGATGCTTCAGCTTGGGAAGAAGTTCCAGCAGGGGGATTTTTGCGTAATCCCAGCCCTTCTCCTTGAAGATATCTGCCAGCTGGGGCGTCTTGCAGGTCATGCAGGATCCGGCCGTGGTCTGATTGATGCGCTTCGTATTCTTAAGATCCTCAAGGGCATACACATGCCCCCGGTCCTCCGTGTAGTCGACACTGAATGGCATTCCCTTGAAGTTGATGAGGATCTCGGGCTCCTTGATTGACTTCTGGACTTTCTCACTGCCCCCGTAACCCGTCGGTGAAGGGGCAATCTCCTTGGTTCGCAGGTAGCTCTTGTACTCCAGAGGATAATGTTTACCCCATATGGCTGGATCGTATTCTCCCTCCGGAATCGCGGCAATCTTCATCGTCGTGTTCGGATTCCTCATGAAAATCTGAAACACGATGATGAAGAACACTGCCAATACGATTCCCGCAAGCGTCATCCAGATTTTTTTATTTCTGAACAAGGATGATCCCTCCTCCCTTTTCAAGCCCCCGTTGATGGACGGCGAAACGATGACACTTGAGGCAGTTGGTTCCCCCTGCCGCCATGGGCGTATTCTGCACCGTCGAGTAATGGCATCGCAAACAGTTGCCGTTTGCGATCTCTTTCCCTTCAGCCGACAAGGAAATGGCGGCAGGATAAATCTTCAATGTTTCATGATAGAGGTCGTTGAGGCCGGCTTTGGTTTTGTAAACGAGTTTACCTGCAATGTTTGTATCTGTCAGATGACACTCTATGCAGGCAAACTGCTTGTGGTTGGAGATCTGCCAGCGGTTGTATACATGATTCATGCTGTGGCACGCACCGCAGACCAGCGGACTACCGGAAGCATGATATCCGCCGACCATTACGGCCACGAGGATGGCGCCAACGATGACGCCAGTGGAAAGGAGTTTCTTCGGGGGCAGGCTGATGATGTTTTTCCATCTCATTTCCGGACTCCGTACAACGGCTGGATGAGTTTAGAATGACACATGGCAATACCCTTATCAAGATATCGTGTCCCGAAATCCATGGCGGTCCGGTCATTTCTGGTTGAATCTCAGTTTTTCCCCTTCAGATAGCTTACATAATATGATGCCGTTTCCTGCGGTTTTTCCAGCATGGATGCATGTCCCGTATCTTTCATGATGACGGTTTTGTAATTTTTCAGATTCTTCTCTAAAACCGATACGCCTCCCACATCCAGGATCTTGTCGGCATCACCCCAGATAATCAAAACCGGTACCTGAATCTGAGGCAAATAGGGTATCAGAAAGTTTTCTCTGGAAGAGGAGGTCTCTTTCGTGAGGTTCCCTACCATATCGTCCCATATCTTTTTATTGAAATCCCGGTGGGCAACCGCATCGGCAGCCAGGACTTTTTTAAACTGGGAAGGTATGAATGGCGGTTCTGCAAAGCATAATTTTATCAATCGGTCAAAATCTTCCGTATTGCCGGTCAGTAAAGGATTCGTGCCTTTCTGCAAGAGGATGGCCAACTCACTCGGGTTTGGAGAACCGACGCCGCTGGGTGCCAACAGCGCCAGGGTTAAAACCTTTCGGGGATATTTTGCGCCGTACATTGCGGCAAGCATCCCCCCCATGGAATTACCGGCCACATGAAATTTTTCGAGTTTCAGCGCCTCCATGAACCGGTCGATCCGCTTCAGTTGGTTTTCCGCGGCATAACTTTCATTTTGAATCTGGGAGCTTTCACCAAAACCCGGAATATCGGGAATCACAACATGGTAGTCATTCGTCAGGTACTTTGCGAGCAGTATCCAACTGTCTTTATTGGCAGCATAACCGTGGATCAGTAATATCGTTTGCCCCTTGCCCCCCTCCAGATATACGACTTTATGATCATCGACCTGAATTTCCTTCTTCGCCAAACCGGCAGAATGCCTTCCAGCCTTCACCGTCAGATTGAACAACGTTTCCGGCCATATGAAATAAATCCCAACGAGCACCAATACCAGGAGACCAAGGCCGACCGCCAATCGCTTTTTCATCTTGAACCTCCGGACGTAATGGTCATTCCCCCCGTATCGTCCAGCCTTACTCCCGGATTATTCCGGTCCCGTCATCGTCAAGGGCCTTCCGCATATCAGCAACTTTCCGCATCATCATGATAATATCTGGATTCGATTTCGATACGGAATTCATTCAAGAAGGAGGATATGAGATCTTTTTCCCCTTCGAAGGCCATTAGAATTACGGATAAATCCTTGATGATATCTTCTCTTTGACGATCAGGGTATACCTTATAAATGAATTCGTCATAAAGATGGTCTGTATTCGCAACGATATCTTCTTTGGCCACAATCAACGAGTATTTTGATCCGGCAATGTGACCTATTTTAACGGTGAAATACAGATTATGATCTGCATCATTAAATGAAACGATATATTCATTGTTTTTGGTTTCGTCATCGTTAAATACGAATTTATGTTTTTCTTTATATTCCGACGCTAAAACATCCACGGCAGATTTCATCCACGTAAATTCAGTTATTGATTCCTGTGATATCCCGACATGATCTCCTGTGCTGCTTTTTGTCTGATCATCCTTTGTTCTTTTGTAAGCGGCAATACGTTGGGCAGCCTCAACCATGGCAGATTTTATTAAACCAGAAACATAATCAGCATTTTCAGCAGCATTGGCAGGATCTTCCCTGTTTTGGTATTCCAGGCAGTTATTTTCGTCTTTGCACCGATATTTCCCGGCCTTTTCTAATAACTCATTCAAATCAAGGGTGCGGCGACAATAAATACAGATTTTTGTTTCCATCCTTTTCTCCATTCTTCCGTTTCGGTCAGATAACAGGATTTTTTTAAATACCACGTTACGGTATGACTATAACAAATTCTGTTGTCAAGAATTCATGAAACGATCCACGCTTGCCATCAATAGGATAGCAACGGTAGTCCATTTTACGAACCGCCATTCTTTTTATTGGCCCTTCTGTTTTTCTTCTTAGCCTTTTTTTTCTGAGCAAGTGTCTCCTCTGCCACTATCATCCTTTTTAAGCCATCAACATAATCATCATGTGTCTTAACTTTGTTCCTGCGTTTTCTGATCCACCGCCCAATCAGGAATGATATGGAACAGGTAACCAATATAAATATCCACGCTTCTGACGTATTCGGAAACATATCATTCTCCGTATCGTGAATTGCCGAAGATTTCCGGGGTAAACGACATTTCAGTCACGGATACATGGCCGATAAAGATGTCCGCGGCCAAATCGAGTATGCTTGTGGCCATGGTCTGGGTCCTCCTGAATTGCTTTTTTGAATGGTGGTTAAACTGCGTTTCATTATAACCATATTATTTTGCTGGTGCAATCAATAACCGAATTTAGGGTATGAGCAGAGCGGTAGCCGCCGCACCAATGGGGTTTTTCTCCGGATCGGGCATGCGGTTTATAAAATCCTTTTTCTCCGGAAGTCGGGATGACACTGCCGCGGGCGGCATCTCCCAATGTTTGGATGAACTGGCTGGAGGCGCCAAATAGTGCTTGCATTTTTTCACCAGTACAGGCATCAGAATCGTGCAGCAAAAAAACGGGTCTGAGGTTCCAAAATGAAAGGACGAAACGAGAGTCTCAAGGAGAGGGCCGAGCGAGCGGCATCCCTGCGGCAGCGGGTGAAGGAACTGGAAAGCGAGGTCGCCGCACTCAGGGAGAGCGAAGAGAAGCATCGCCTGATCACGGACCATTCCGGCGACTGTCTCTGGCTCATGGATCTGGCGACATTGCGCTTCACGTACGTCAGTCCCGCCGTAGCACAGATCTACGGCGCCTCGGTGGAAGAAACCGTGGCCCTGGGTGTCCAGGATGTGTTGCCCCCGGAGTCGCTGGAGTTGATCCAGAAGGTCATGGAGGAGGAACTGGCGCTTGAAGCGACCGGAAAGGCGGATCCCAAACGGCGGCGGACGATCGAGGTGGAGGAGTACCGGAAGGACCGCTCCCGCGTCTGGATCGAAAACGTCCTGTCCTTTTTGCGGGACGAACATCAGCGTCCGGTTGGGATCGTCGGGGTGAGCCGGGAGATTACGGAACGCAAGCGTCTGACCGAGGAGCTGCGAAATCTCGCCATCACGGACCCCCTCACGGGCGTGTACAACCGCCGGCATTTTCTGGAGGAGCTGCAACGGGAGATGAGCCGCAGCAACCGTTACACGTGCCCCTTCTCCCTCATCATGCTCGACGTCGATCACTTCAAGGAGGTCAATGACCGTTTCGGCCACGAAGCCGGGGACCGCGTGCTCAAGGAGCTGGCGGAGATGATCCGCAAGCGGATTCGCTCTACGGACCTCCTGGCCCGCTGGGGTGGCGAAGAATTTCTGATTCTGCTGGCCAATACGAATGCCCCATCGGCGGTCAAGCTGGTCGAAGATCTCCTGAAACTGTTGATGGCCAGAACGTTTTCCGGGATCGGACGGGTTACGGCGAGCTTCGGTGTCGCGGGTCACCGGGTGGGCGAAGGCGTCAACGAGTTCATCACCCGCGTGGACAATCTGATGTATCAGGCCAAGAAAGGCGGGCGCTCCCGCCTCGTCCGTGATTTCGATCCGGTCTCAGCCGTCTGACAGGCTTTTGGAAGACGCCCATCCGCGGCGTCTCAGATGACCTGGCTGATGTGCATGGCCTTGAATTTTCCGCCGGAGGCCTTTGCCGCCTTCGCGAGCTGGATCAGGCAGCCGGGACAGCCGGTCACCACAACCGCCGCCCCTGTCTTTTCAATGTTGAGGCGCTTCTTCTCCAGGATCTGCCCGGCCGCATCGGGGTAATCGATGTGGAAGGAACCGGCGCCGCCGCAGCACATGTCCGCCTCCTTCATCTCGACAAAGCTGCCCGCCGCCTTCAGAAGCTCCCGCGGCGGTTTCGTGATCCCCTGGCCCCGCACCAGATGGCAGGGATCGTGATAGGTGAAGAGGGCGTCCGCCTTCTGCCGCGGCTCGTATCCGACCTTTGTTAGATATTCCGTCAGATCCATCACCTTGCCGCTGAAGGCCGCAGCCTTGTCCCGCCACGCCGGATCATCCGCAAAAAACGAGGACAGGTGCTTGAGGGTTGCGCCGCAGCTTGCGCAGTCGCTGACGACGACATCGGACTCCTCGAAAAGTTGGATGTTCTTCCGGGCCAGGGCGAGGAATTCACCGCGCAGGCCGTGTGCCAGGTGGGGCAGGCCGCAGCAGACGTTTGGCTTCACCAAAAGGGAGGTGGTGGTGGTCGAGAGGAGGTTGCGGGTCTGGGCGGCGGCCTCCGGAAACATCATCTCCATCCCGCAGCCCCGGAAGGCGGCCACCCTGCTCTTCCCGGTCACGGCTACGCCGGAGGGGGGCGCCGGCCGGCCGAGGGCGGCCGGTCCCGCAAACGCGGTCAGGAAATGGGCCCGGGTGTACTCTTCCGGCGCCATGCCAAAGGGAAACAGGTTGTTGAGACCGGACCGGCGCAGGATCGACAACGCCGCGGCGGCGGCCTTCACGATGCCCGGCCGCTTCAAAACGCCGCCCACGATCCGATATTTCACACTCGCCCCGCCGGCAAGATCCGTCAGGTGCTGGCGGACGTCGACCATCGCCTCATCGGTCGGAACCTTCGCCGGACAGGTATCGACGCAGGCCCGGCACAGCAGGCAGAAATTGACGATGTCGAGCGCCTCCCGCGTCGGCTCGATGCCTCCTCCGGCCAGGGCGCGGGCAATCGCGTTCTTGCCGCGGGCGCTGGTCGCCTCGACGCCCTTCACCCCGAAGAGGGGGCAGACCGGCAGACATGTGCCGCAGCGGTCGCAGCGGCTGACCATCTTTCCGGCCTCCCGGAGCAGATCACTGTCTTTTGTTTTATCCATAGAATGCCTCTATTTCATCCGCTTGTCTTCTCGGAATCATGTTTACAAATCCCGATCAATCGATGGCAATCTCGTGGGAATTGAAAGCCACATGGATACCGGCTTTCGCCGGTATGACGACCTTAGTCTATCTCCGGACGGCTTCGCAAAAAGTCCGCAGACAAGGCGCGCGAGTCACGAGGAATGAGGCGTACTTTTCCGTACGCCGCAAGCCTGCCCCGGCGAAAGCCGGGGAGGGACGATGCGCAACGCAGTATCCGGACTTTTTGCGTAGCCGTCCCCCTCCCTACCAGATCTTCCCAGGGTTCAGTATCCCCTTCGGGTCGAGGGCGGCCTTGACCGCCTTGAGGGTCCGGATGCCCACTTCGCCCAGGGCACCCGCGATATAGGGCCGCTTGGTGATGCCGATGCCGTGCTCTCCGGAGAGGGTCCCTCCAACGTCCAGAGCCGCGGCGAAGATATCGTCGACCGCCCGGTGGACCCGTTCCTCCTCGCCGGGCTTCGCCAAATCGCACAACAGGGAGGGGTGGATGTTGCCGTCGCCGGCGTGGCCGTAGACGGCGATCGTGAACCCGTGTTTTTTCGAGATCTCCCCGATGCGGCGCACCACCTCGGGGAAGGCGTCGCGGGGCACCGAGATGTCCTCGCCGATGCGGTTGGGTGCCAGGGCGGCCACGGCGGAACTGAGGCCCCGCCGGACAGCCCAGATCTCGTCCGACTCCTGCTGGGACCGGGCCGTGCGGAACGACAATGCGCCGCACGCCTTCGCCGCTTCCTCAATATGTCCGGCCTGGGTTGCGAGAGCCGCATCGTCGTCGCCGTCGATTTCGATGACGATGCAGGCGCCGACCTCGGGATCGAGGTCTGTCTTGCGGTGGCTCGCCACAACCTCCAGGCAGGTTCGGTCCATGATCTCTGCCGCCGCCGGCAAGACACCTGCCTGAAGCATCGTGTGGATGGTCCGGCAGCCATCGTCGAGGGTGCGGAACATCACCTGCAGGGTGCCGCGCCGCTTCGGCATGGGGATCAGCCGGAACAGGGCCCGGGTGATCACACCGAGCGTCCCCTCGGAACCGGTGAAGAGGCTCGTCAGATCATAGCCGGTCACGTTCTTGATCGCCTTGCCGCCGGTGTTGAGGATGGCGCCGTCGGCCAGGACCACCTCCAGCCCCATGACATAGTTCTTGGTCACGCCGTATTTCACGGCCCTCATTCCCCCGGCGTTTTCCGCCACGTTGCCGCCGATGGTGGAGAACTTCCAGCTTGCCGGATCGGGTGGAAAGAAGAGACCGCTTGCGGCGCAGTGGTTGTAAAGGTCGATCGTACGCACCCCCGCCTCCGCCGTCACCATCATGTTGCGCAGGTCGAGCTCGACGATCTTCGTCATGCGGTCCAGGCTAAGAGAAATACCCCCCTTGAGCGGGATGCTCCCCCCTGTACGGCCGCTCGCGGCGCCCCGGGGCGTCACGGGGATTTCATGTTCGAAGGCGACAGCCATGACCCGCGACACCTCCTCCGTGGTCAGCGGCTGAACGACCAGGTCCGGTTTGTTCGCCGGCAGAAGCGGGACGAAGGAGGAGTCATAGGAGTAGCCGAAGCGGTTCAGCTCGGAATCCAGCGCATGCTCCTTCCCCACGATATCGCGGATTTTTCGTTTAACATTATCTGCAATCATTTCAAATCCTTCCTGTCTGTATCCGACATTGGCATTTCCCGCCGGCGGGTTCCCTCGTAGAGCTCATACTCCAGAAGACGGCATTCGATCTCGCCGTTGAAAAAGGGGATCCGCCTTTTCGTCCGGAGACCGACCTGCTTTCCCAGGGCGGCGTTGCCGGTGAAGATGTAGCCGCGGTGTCCGCCGCATCGTTTTTTGAAGAAATCGCCGATCTCCCTGTAGAGGCTGATCAGGCTCGGGATCTCGCCCGTCCGTTCACCATAGGGGGGATTGAGAACCACCACGCCGCTGCGCTCCGGGACCGGCGTCTCGGTGAAGGGGCAGACGGAAAATTCGATCCGCTCCTGCACGCCGGCCGTCAGCGCGTTCTGCCTGGCCGCGGCCACCGCCTTGGGGTCGATATCCGTGGCGATGATCCTGGCCGCCGTCTCCTTTTCCGCCTTGTGCGCCGCCGCCCGAACCGCGCGCCAGGCGGCCGGATCGAACCCCCGCAGATGGATGAAGCCGTAGTTGCTCCGGAGGAGGCCCGGCGCCTTGCCCTGGGCGAAAAGCGCGGCCTCGATCGCGAGCGTCCCGCTCCCGCACATCGGATTGACGAAACCCCGCCGTCCGTTCCAGCCGGTCGCGAGGATGACCGCCGCGGCGAGCGTCTCCTGCATCGGCGCCGCGAGCGGGATCTTCCGGTAACCCCGCCGGGAGAGGGGCTCGCCGGAGGTGTCGAGGTAGAGGGCGACCTTGTCCCCCCGCCAGAAGACGTGGACAACCGCCCGGTCCCGGTCGGGTCCCGAGTCGGGTCTTAGGCCGCTTTTTTCCTGCATCCGGTCGACGATCGCGTCCTTCGCCTTAACATTAACGTACCGGGCGTCGTTGATCGACTGGGTGTCCACCGTCGAGGTGACCGAGAGGTAGGCGTGCTCCCCCCGTTCGTGGAGGATCTCCTCCCACGGGATGTCCCGCAGGCCGCGATAGAGCCCTTCGGGATTCTCCGCCGGGAAGGCCGCAACGAGGTAGAGAACCCGGTGGCCCGTCCGGAGGTGGAGGTTCAGGGGCATCGTGTCGTCCAGCGTCCCCTCCGTCTCAACGGCCGCCTCCCCCTCCGCGAGGACCGGGAAGCCGAGGGCGCGAACCTCCCCCGCAAGCCAGGGGGGAATCCCCTTGGGACAGGTGATCAGGATCCTGCGTTTTTCCGTCCAAGGACTCATCTGCATTCCGGCTTTCTAACACAGCCCCCCGGAAATGCAATGGGAAAGAGGATACGTCGCGGCAGGATCAAGGTCATCCGCGAAAATGCCCAATATGAGTCCGTCGAGCTTCCCCCAGATGACAAATCCAAGACACACTCTCCAGGATCTCCGGGGCGGAGATAAAACTTTGACATTGAGCACTTCATTCTGCTATACATGTATTGTAAGGAGGAAAAATCAATGTTAGCAATCAGGCTTCCCGAAGGAATTGAGGAACGGTTGAACGTACTGGCGAAGGAAACCGGGCGAACAAAGACTTTTTATGTCCGTGAGGCCATTCTTGAATACCTTGATGAAATCGAAGACATTTATCTCGCTGAAAAGCGACTCACAGATATTCGAGCCGGGCGTAGCAAACCCATACCGCTGAAAGACGTGATGAAGCGCTATGAGTTGGAAGATTGAGATCGACCCCGCTGCAGAGCGGGAATTAGACAAGCTCGATCCACAAATCGCCAAGCGCATCCTAAACTTTTTGTACGAGAGGATTGCTCCCCTGGAAGATCCCCGTAGCATAGGCGGACCGTTGAAGGGGTCACAATTCGGAGAGTTCTGGAGATATCGAGTTGGCGACTATCGGGTCATTGTTCGTATCGAAGACTATATTCTGCTGATTCTCGTTTTGCGAATAGGGCATCGGAAAAATGTCTACAAGGACTAATCATTGCAGAATGAACTTTTACCCCTCTGCCTGCCCAAGATCTTCCGTGAGCACTTCATGTAACATGCAGCTTGGGGAGGGGAATTTTCGGTTGACTGGGGGTGGGGGCTCCTTCCTGGATCGTAATCAGCCTTATTGATAGCAAATACTGTTCAGTTTTGCTGATCGGGACAGATCATTGAATCCGGTTTGAAAGTGCGCGGTCTTTTTGAATGCGTTTGAGAAATTGCCGTTGACAAATGTTAGCATATATGCTAACCTGACAACCATGAGTTATTCCATAACCTACTTCCATTCGCGGGTCATAGCTGAGATCGAAAGCTGGCCTGGCGGCATACTGGCTGACTATGCGCGGATTGTGGAGTTGTTGATGGAGTTTGGGCCGAATTTGCGAATGCCGCATTCACGTGCTATGGGCGGCGGTCTTTTTGAATTGAGGCCCCGAGGTCGCGAAGGCATCGGGCGGGTGTTTTACTGTTTTGTCATCGGTCAACGTGTCGTAATTCTACACGCGTTTGTCAAGAAAACGCCGGACACGCCAGAACCGGAACTTAAGATAGCCCGGAAAAGGATGAAGGAGGTACGAAATGGCTGAATTAAAATACGAACCTGTTTCCCATGACCATAAGGCATTTCTCAAGAATGCCCAGAAACGTGAAGGATTCAGCAAGGCATACGATGACCTGGAAGAAGAATATACTTTTGTCCGCGAGATGTTGTCAGCGCGTTCAAAGTCCGGTCTCACCCAAGAGGCGGTTGCGGAGTTGATGGGAACAACAAAAAGTGCTGTTTCGCGCTTGGAATCTGCTGGAAAGCATGCACCATCCCTGACGACTCTGAAAAAATATGCCCGAGCTGTTGGCTGTGATCTGAAAATCAAATTCATACCCAAATCAGGTTCAGCCAAACATGAAACCGGGGGCGTAAAGCAGCGTGCCGGTTAGCCCCGGGTAGCAGATTTGTTAATCTTCAGCGTTCCCGGCTTCATTATTTTATGAACCGTGCTCATTCGCTTCAAATACTAAGCGAGAGATGAGTTGACCCGGCAAGGTCATTGAAAACGGTTTGAAAGGCGCAACTCCATGCCAGACGATTCGCTATTTATAGAGGGGGCGCCTTCTTTCCTGAAATGCTGATTTTCCGAATCAGCCCACATATGCATCATTTCAAGCGGTAAACAGTGGCGCACTTTTCCTTTGACATCTCAATGGGTATCAAGTAGATTTCATAAGATTTATTCACGCAACAAATACTGTCTTTTTTCCCAGCCAGCACCAAGGGCGACGATGCTGGCCATCGCGGACTTAATCCGGTAGCAGCAGAGGGAAAACCACGAAAAGCTTTCCATGTCTGTAGCACACTTTAAAACGGCGATCGAGGAACTCAGGAAAAGTGATGAGGCAAAGCAATGCTGAAACCGGTCGAGAAAAAAAAGGCGTATGAGGACATCGTACAACAGATCCGAACGCTCATTGAAGCGGGGAAGTTGAAGCAGAACGACCATCTCCCATCCGAACGGGACCTGAGCGAAACTTTTCGGGTATCCCGTACCACTGTTCGGGAGGCCATCCGCACCCTGGAATCGATGAATCTCCTCCAGAGCCGTCAGGGGGATGGCACCTATGTTCTTGCTTCGAACGAAGAGTCTCTGATCCACCCTTTGGCGGCGGCCCTTTTTAATGAGAAGGACGACATTCGGGACATCTTCTACATCAGGAAAATTATCGAACCTCACGTTGCCGAGCTGGCTGCGGAAAACGCCACAGCGAAGGAAATTGAAGAGTTGGAAAGGATACTGAGGCAGCAGGAAGAGTCTTCTGGACAGAGAGATAAAATTATCGAAACCGATTCCGCTTTCCACAATTTTATGGTCAAAGCGACGGCGAATCGCGTCATGGAACGCCTCATTGTCGTGCTGATCGATCTTTCAATGCAGGCACGCGAAAAATATCTTACCGAGGACGAAAGTGACGAGCGGGCAAAAAAATCGCTGGAAGGCCATCATCGGGTTCTTTCTGCCATCAAAAAGGGTGATGGTGACGCCGCCCGAAAGTCGATGCTGCAACACATAGAAGAAATAGAGGAGATTATCTTTTACAAATCGAGAGGGGGTGGTTGATGTTCCTGTCTCATGAGTTTGCCAATATTCAGGAAACGCGGAAATAAGGATTATCCTATGTGGCAATTTCCACAACGGATTTGTTCGCCGCAAAATGCCAGTTATAAACGGTAATCCGTACCTCAATCCCAAATATAAAGTTGCTGCTTTGTAGGTGGACACAAGGTCAAGCATATTTCATTTTTTCTTCAATCACACCTGAGCAATTCTGTTTGTAGTCTACAACAAACACACAATAGCCTCGGTCGATGACTTCAATAATGGGGAATATCTAAGTAAAATCAGAGTCATGAACTCGTGAAAGAGACATCCGTCTGAACTAATTTGATGACTTTTTAACCCTAAAATTCGGAGCATCTAAAAACATCATTTGCGCAATCAAAATTCATTTGATTACGGATCCAAAATTCCCTAAGATATTTGCCGTCCCTTTTTCGACCTCGGGTACTGCCGAAACGATCAGGTGAATCTATGCGGAACGCGGATCGCGATTATATCAGTCTGCTGTACGATATCGGTGAACTCTCCGGCCTGATCCGGGAGAGCACGGATATCCAGAATCTGCTCGACCGCACCGTCACGATGATCTCCGAGCGCCTCCAGGCGGAGGTGTGTTCCATCTACCTCTACGATGAGGAGACGCGCGAGCTGGTGCTCAAGGCAACCAAGGGGCTCAATCCGGAGGCCGTCGAGAAGGTGCGCATGGCCTACGGAACCGGGTTGGTGGGCGCCACGCTGGAAGGGCTGGACCCGATCGTGGAGGGCGATGCGCCGCGCAATCCCCGTTTCAAGTATTTCAGCGAGGCCCACGAAGATGCCTTCCGGTCCTTTCTCTCCGTACCTCTTCGGCAGGGGGAGGTGCAGATCGGGGTTCTGGTCGTCCAGCATTCCTTCCGGGATTATTTCAACGAGACGGACGCCAGGGCCTTGCGGGCCGTCGCCTCCCAGTTGGCGGGCATCCTCCAGAACGTGCGGCTGCTCATGGATCTCAGGCGGCGCGACGGTGCGCTGGAGCGTCCCGCCGGCGAGGATCTCTCCTTCGTGAAAGGTCAGGCGGCCTCGCCCGGTTTTGCCTATGGTCCGGCTGTCGTTTTCGATCGCAGCCATGTGAGGCTGTTGGAGACGGGTGATCTCTTCAACGGCACGGAGGAGGATTTTCACCGGGCCGTCGCCGCGACCGCCCGGCAGCTCGATCAACTCCAGGAGAAGATCACGGAGCGTCTCCCCGAAAGCGCTTCCCTGATCTTTTCATCCCATCTCCTGATGCTCAAGGACGCCCAGTTCACGGATCGCATCGTGGTGCAGATCAGAGCGGGAATCGTCACGTCCGAGGCGGTGAGGGAGACGGCGCGGCACTATATCCACCTCTTCGGCGCGAGCCCCCACCTCTATCTCCAGGAGAAGGCGAAAGACATTGAAGACCTCGCCGGGCGCCTTCTGCAGAACCTTGCCGGCCACTCCTGGGAAGATCCGGACCTTTATGAGCATAAAGTCGTGATCGCGCCTACGCTCTATCCTTCCGAGGTTCTCAAGTTCGCGGCCGAAGGGGCGGAGGGCATCGTACTGACCAGCGGCGGCGTGACCTCGCATGTCACCATCCTGGCCCGCTCCCTTGGCATACCGCTCGTCATCGCCGGCCGCCCCGGCATGCTTTCCCTTGCGCAGAATACGCCCGTACTCGTGGACGCCGAACTGGGCAATGTGTACGTCCAGCCGGATCGGGACGTCGTCGATCGCTTCCGGAAAAGCGATCAGACCCGCCGGACCGCGGCATTGCAGGCCGGGATGATGCTCCCGGAGACGCATACCGGTGACGGTGTGAAGGTCTGCCTGATGGCCAATATCAACCTCCTGAGCGAGGTATCCGTTGCCCGGGAACTCAAGGCCGAGGGCATCGGTCTTTACCGGACCGAGTTTCCGTTCCTCATCCGGGCGAATTTTCCGGCGGAGGAGGAGGAGTACCGCATCTACAGGCGTCTGTGCGACGCGATGCCCGGCCGGCGGGTGATCTTCAGGACCCTGGACATCGGGGGTGATAAGGTGCCCGCCTACTGGGAGATCGCCGGTGAGCCCAACCCCCAGCTCGGGCTGCGTTCCATCCGCTTCTCGTTGCGCCACCCGGAACAGTTCCGCCAGCAGGTGCGGGCGATCCTGAGGGCCGGCGTCGATACCCCGCGTTTGGGGATCATGTTTCCGATGATCTCGTCTCTGGATGAATTCGCCCGCGCCCGGGAACTGGTGATGGAGAGCCTGCAGGTCCTGCACCGGGAGGGGCTGCCCCATCATGCGGCCCCTGCTCTGGGGGCTATGATCGAGGTGCCCGCCGTCGTGGAAATCGCGGAAGAGCTTGCCCGCGAAGCCGATTTTCTCTCGATCGGCACGAATGATTTCGTCCAGTACCTGCTCGGTGTGGACCGGATGAACGAGCAGGTGGCCTATGCCTACCGACCCGAACACCCCTCCGTCCTCAGGTCGCTCAAACGCCTGACCGACGCCGCCGGGCGGGCCGGCAGGGAAATCAGCGTCTGCGGGGAAATGGCCCACGATCCGGACCTGCTCCCCTTCCTGCTCGGTATCGGCATCCGCACCCTGAGTGCCGACCCGCAGCATCTCACCGAACTCCAGCAGCGGATCTGCGCCATCACCCTTCGCGATGCCGAGGCGTATACCGCGGCGCTGCTGGCCGAGTCCAGCCTTGCGGGCGTGCAGAAGGTCCTCGGGAGCGGCATGAACCCGGGCCGACGACCGGTGGAAGAGTAGTGCGCCCTGCCCGGGTCAACAGGAAAATGGCCCAATAAAACGTGGTACCTCAGTCGAGAGCTTTGAATTTCCACCTTATGTTGTCACCCCGGCGAACGCCGGGGTCCAGACGTCGTCCCGGCGAAAGCCGAGAACCAGTAACACACTGGATACCGGCGCCTGCCCCGGACCCGATCCGGGGTTCGCCGGTATGACGATTTGCCCAATTTCATGGGTAATTCAAAGATCTCCAGTCGTGCTGCCTACGAGGTGGCGGCTTCCCCTTTCTTCAGTTTGCGCCAGAGGGTTGTCCGGCCGATCCCGAGCTTCTTGGCCAGTTCCGCCTTGCTGCCCCCAAAGGCCCTGCCCTGCTCGTCCAGCAGGGTGGCGGCGATCCCCTTGAGGGCCTCTTTCAGGTTCACCCCCGGCAAAGGGAGGCGCGGCGACATCGCCAGGGGAGAGGACATGGATTCCCGCAGTTGTTCGCGGATCACCGCCTCGACGGCGCCCTCCTTCGCAGACCTGGACAGGGCGATGATCCGTCGCAGGAGGTTCTGCAGTTCCCGGACATTGCCGGGCCAAGGATAGGTTCGCAGCAGCGCCTCGCAGGTCGTCAGCGTCTCCATGATCCGGTGTGCCAGCCCCTGGGGTAGGGAGGCCTGAGCGATGAAGCCGTTCGCCAGGGGGAGGATGTCTTCGCGGCGTTCACACAGGGCCGGCAGTCTTAAGGGGAGGATGTTGAGGCGGTGGTAAAGATCCCAACGGAAGAGGCCCTGCCGAAGAGCCGCCTCCAGGGAGCGGTTCGTGGCGGCGATGACCCGGACATCCACGGGCGTCACCTTGGTCCCGCCGACGCGCATGACCTCCTTTTCCTGGAGGACCCGAAGCAGATGGCCCTGCGCCTCCTTCGAGAGCTCCCCGATCTCGTCGAGAAAGAGGGTCCCGGGATGGGCGAGCTCGAACATTCCCTGCCTGCCGCCCCGCTGGGCGCCCGTGAAGGCCCCCTCGGCGTAGCCGAAGAGCTCGCTTTCCAGGAGGGTGGGGGCGATGGCCGAGCAGTTCACGGCGAGAAAGGGGTGGTTGCGCCGGCCGCTGGCGTTGTGGATGCTCTGGGCGAAGACCTCCTTGCCGGTGCCGCTGTCCCCGGTGATCAGGACCGTCTCGTCCGTCACGGCGAAGTGCTCTGCCCGCCGGACGGCCTCCCGGATCGCCCGGCTGCGGCCGATGATGTCCGCAAAACGGTGCCTCGCCGCCAGGCGGTTCACGTGTCCCGCCCGCCGGACCTTCTCTTCCATGGACTGGATGTTGCTTTCGTCATGAAAAGTCAGGATCATCCCGAGGATCCGATCTTCTTGGGCGATCGGGATCGTGTTGACCATCAGCCGCTTCTTCCGGATCGTGACCAGGACCTCCAACTGGGGATGGGCCTTGCCGTCGAGGCCGGGCAGGGATTCCCGGTCGATGACCTTCCAGAGCGACTGGCCCAGGACCTGCGCAGCGGGGATCGCGAAGATCCGCTCCGCCGCCGGATTGAAGACCGCAATCCGGTTCTTCTCGTCGGTGACGATGATGCCGCTGAAGGCGTACTGAACCACCTGTTTGAACTTGACCGCTTCGCGCTCCTCGACCTGCCGGACCGAGGAGAGCTGCTGTGCCTGACGATAGGTCCGCAGCAGGTCATCCGGGGAGGGGAGGAGCGAGACGCAGGGGATGCCGTGCTTTCGCGCCAGGGGGGCGACGATGGCGCCGCCGATGACGGCACGGAAGCCCTCCCGCATCGCCTGCCTGATCTTCCGCTCCGCATCCTGCTTGCCGTTAAAGACGAACTCCTTCACGTCGTAGTCGAGGATCTCCCGGAGTGCGGCCATATGGACGTAAGGGTGCAGGGAATCGAAATAGGCCAGAGGCTCTCCGTAGGCTTTTTTTGCCCTGACGATGGCCCGGGCGATGTCGAGGGCGGTCCGCGGTATGGCCACGATGGGGGTGTCGATCTTGTCCCAGATGTGGCGGGCGTTGTGTTCCGGCGTAACGAGGATGTCGTACCCCTGCTCCAGGGCTGAGAGCGCCGCCTGGTGGGCCTCCTTCATCGCCCCTTCGAAAATGGGCGGCGGATCGGGCAGGCCGGAGAGGGTCTCCCGGTAGAGAATCGTCGATTCCGGTGAGGGGGAGATGAAACAGATCTTCGAGGCCATGGGACGTTCTCCTTATACTTGCAAAGGCTTCAACGATTGGACCGTGCCGGCTGTTGCCGGGAGGGAACCCGTCCGGCAAAGAGGGGGCCGCCGGAACGGCACTCTAACCTGCCGATTGCAAAAAGGCAATGTATTGTTTCATTTCTGAAATATGTTTCATAAATAAAACGAATGACGGGGGCGGCGGAGCCCCTGCCCCGGCTTTCCGCCTCTTCGCCCCTGCCGGATTGGACTGTGATATGCCCGTGATTTCCGGATGATGAATTGCTGCTCCGGCAGAGGGCAACGGCTCCGCTGCGGCCCGGCGGTTCTGGCACAGCCCTTGCCTGTAGAGGGTCAAAGAGCAGGGAAAGGCGAAGGAGGGTTAAGGCCATGGAGGATCCCAGAGAGCGGTTGGTCTCGTCCATCGCGACGGACGAGCTGGAACGGCGCTGGCAGGCGGCCCGTGCATGGATGCAGGACGAAGGGGTCGATGCGCTGCTTGTGCGCAACGACGAGGAGTACTTCGGCGGCTACGTCAAATGGTTCACCGACATCCCGGCGCGCCACAGCTATCCCTTTACGGTGGTCTTCCCCCTCGCCGACTCTATGACCACGATCACCAGCAGCCCTCCCGCCGAGCCGGGGCCGAAGCCCTGGGCCCTGCGGGGGGTGAAGCAGCGGCTGGGGGCCCCCTACTACCCTTCGCTGTCCTATACGGCCACCTACGATGCGGCGCTTGCGGTCGGCGTCTTGAAGGAGATGCGTGCCGCCACGGTGGGGATCGTGGGCCGGTCCTACTTCTCCGTCCCCTTTTATGAGCATTTGACCGGGCAACTGCCCCAGGTCCGCTTTGTCGATGCCACGGCGGCGATCGACCGGATCAAGGCAATCAAGTCACCGGCCGAGATCGCCCTGATCCGGCAGACCGCGGCCCTCCAGGACCAGGCCTTCGCCCATCTGTGCACCTGCGTGAAGCCCGGGGTCCGGGAGCTCGATCTGTTCGCCGAGGTGCACTACATCTGCACCCGCCTCGGCTGCGAGCGGCTGCAGGTCCTGACCTGCTCTTATCCCCCCGGCGAGCCGGCGGGGTTCAACCAGCGTCATTTCATGAACCGAACCCTCAAGGCCGGGGATCATGTGGTCGTCCTGATCGAGGGGAACGGCCCGGGCGGCTACTACACCGAGATCGTCCGGCCCATCTGCATCGGCGAGCCCCTGCCCGAGGTCCGGGCGGCCTTTGCCGTGGCCATGGAGGCCGAGGCCCTCACCCTCTCGCTGCTCAAGCCCGGGGCCGAGCCGAGCAAAATCCTCAGGGCCCACAACGCTTTCATGGTGGCGCGGGGGTATGCGCCGGAAGGAAGGCTCTATGCCCACGGCGAGGGGTACGATCTGGTCGAGCCGCCGGCCATGCTGGCGGACGAGACCATGACGATCCAGGCGGGGATGAACATGGCCGTCCATCCCGTGGCGAAAAACAAGAGCGTCTATACGACCCTCTGCGGAAACTACATCGTCGGGGAGAAGGACGTCGGCGACTGTCTGCACCAGACGCCCAAGGAGCTGTTCGTGGTCTGACAGGCTGTTGAAAAAAGGATCATCTGCTGCGTTGCGCTGCAAACCTCATCGCTCGACGTATTTCTATATACGCCTCGCTCTTCGGTTTTTGCGCGCCTTGCATCTGACCATTTTTGAACAGCCTGTCGCACCGGGGTGTTTTTCAACACCCTCCTGATGGAAGAGAACTGCAAGGGAGGAGAACCGTGTACGTACTGATTGCCGACGGCGAGGCCGATGCCTACGTCGAAGAACTGGCCCCCCGCTTCCCCGGGGCGGAATTTCACGCCGTCACGACCGAGGCCGGGCTCGGGCCCCACGCGGCCAGGATGGAGGTCCTGATCACCATCTGGCGTGTCGCCGACGACCTGCTCAAACAGGCGGTGAACCTCCGCTGGGTCCAGGTCATGGGCACCGGTGTGAACTATCTCCTCGACCGCCCCTCCCTGGGCAAGGAGGTCATCGTCACCTCCTGCCGCGGCATCCACGGTCCCCAGATGGCGGAGATGGCCTTTCTGATGATGCTGGCCTTCAACCGGAAATTCCCCGATGTGGTTCGCAACCAGGACTCTGAGCGCTGGGAGCGCTGGCCCGGAGAACTCCTCTGGGAAAAGACGGTGGGGATCCTGGGGATGGGGGTGATCGGCGAGGCTGTCGCCGATCGGTGCAAGGCCTTCGGGATGCAGGTCCTGGGGATCGACATCTTTCCCCGGCCCATCGCCTCCGTGGCCGCCTTCCACCGCCCCGAGGCGTTGACCGAGATCGCCGGTTCCCTCGATTATCTGATCCTGACGGCGCCCGCAACGCCGGACACCTTCCATATCGTGGGGGAGAAGCTTCTGGCCCGGATGAAACCCACGGCCTATCTGATCAACATCGCCCGGGGGGAACTGGTGGACGAGGCGGCCCTGCGGGAGGCACTGGAGGCGGGAAAGATCGCGGGCGCCGCACTGGACGCCCTCCCCATCGAACCGCTTCCGGCCGGGCATCCCCTGTGGAAGACCAAAAATGTGATCATCACCCCCCATGTCGGGGGGATGAGCGATATCTACCGGCGGCAGATCATGCCGATCCTCGCGGAGAACCTGAAGCGGTTCATCGAGGGCGAGAGGCGGGACCTGCTGAATTTTATCGAGAGGTAAACCCAAACCCAGCATCGTCACCTGAAACGAAAAGGAGGTAGGCACGTGAAAAGAGTTTTTGCACTGTTCGCCGTGATTATCGGATTGTCCATCATTTCCGGGACGACCTTCGGGGCGGCCCCCTTCTACGAGGGGAAAACGATTCGCATCATCGTCGGCATGTCGCCCGGGGGCGGTTTCGACAACTATGCCCGGATCCTCTCCCGCCATATGGCCAAGTATATCCCCGGGAAGCCCGCGATCATCGTGGAGAACATGACGGGCGCCGGGACGCTCATCGCGGCCAACTATACCTACAAGGCCGTGAAGCCCGACGGACTCACCATCTGTCACATCAACGGCGGTCTTCTCTTCGGACAGCTTCTCGGGCAGCCGGGGATCGAGTTCGACGCCATGAAGTTCAACTACCTCGGTACGCTTTCGAAGGAAAACGGCGTGCTCTGGGTGACCAAGGCCAGCGGTGTCACCGGCATGGACCCATGGATGGCTGCCAAGACCCAGATCAAGCTGGGAGGCACGGGGATCGGGGCCTTCATGCCCGACGGCGTCATCCGGATCCTGAAGGCCACCATCGGCCTTTCCGCCCAGCTCGTCACCCCCTACAAGGGTGGCGCCGACGTCCGCATGGCGGCCGAGTCCGGCGAACTGGCGGGGAGCGTCCTGGCCTACGACGCGATGATGTCGACGTGGGGGAAGAAGTTCGCCGCGGGCGAGGCCACCATCATCCTCCAGACCGTGCCCAAGGCCCTGTCGGGCCTGGACAAGGTGCCGCTGGCGATCAGCTACGCCAAGACCGACGAGGCACGCCAGTTGATCGAGGTGGGAATCCACCGGAACGACGAGTTCTCCCGCCCCTTCCTCATCACCCCCGGCGTTCCCAAGGATCGCGTGGAGACGCTGCAGAAGGCCTTCTTGGATACGGCACGGGACAAGGATTTCATCGCGGAGTGCGCCAAGGCGAAACTCTCCGTGGACGAGAGCAGCGGTGAGGAGCTGCGGGCCAGCGTCGAGAGTACCTTCAAGACGTCTCCCGCCCTTTTGGCGAAGCTGAAGGACATTCTCTACAAATAGTGGTAGGATAGGAAACAGGGCAGGAAAAAGCTTGTGATCAGACCGGTCGGGGGGTGAGTGCTGCAATGCCTTGCCCCCCGATCGACGCATCTAATTGGGTGTTGAAAAACATCCCAATTGGGCAGGCTGTTCAAAAATGCTCAGATGCAAGGCGCGCAAAAACCGAAGAGCGAAACGTATATAGAAATACGACGAGCACGCCTGCCCCGGCGAAAGCCGGGGAGGTTTACAGCGCAACGCAGCAGGTGAGCGTTTTTCAACAGCCTGGCCAGGCAGGGGTGGGGTGGTTGCTATGATGGAAGTGTTCGGTGCGTTTGTCGCGGGATTCACCCAGGTCTTCACCCAGACCACCTTCCTGCTGATGCTCGTCGGGATCGGCATCGGATTCGTCGTCGGCATCCTGCCGGGCTTAGGCGGTCCGGCAACCATCGCCTTGCTGCTGCCTTTCATCGTCAAGATGCCGCCCGTCCAGGCCTTCGCCCTGCTGTTGGGGATGGCTTCGGTCCTGGGAACGACGGGGGACATCACCTCGATCCTCTTCGGGGTCCCCGGCGAACCCACGAGCGCCGCCACGATCATCGACGGTCACGCCATGGCCAAAAGGGGCGAGGCCGGCCGCGCCCTGGGGGCCGTCCTGATGAGCTCGCTCATCGGCGCCATCTTCGGCGCCTTTGTCCTGGCCCTCTCCGTTCCCGTCATCCGCCCCTTGATCCTGAAGTTCGCCTCGCCGGAGCTCTTCATGCTGGCCCTGCTGGGACTCACCTTTGTCTCTTCGCTCAGCAGCGAGGCCCTGCTGAAGGGGCTCCTGGCAGCGGGGATCGGGCTCTTTCTGTCCACGATCGGCCTCAACCCCGTCTCGGGGACCCAGCGGTTCACCTTCGGCCAGATCTTTCTCTGGGACGGGATCGGCCTGGTCCCCATCACCATGGGTTTCTTCGCCATTCCGGAGCTGATCGAGATGGGGGTCCGGCGGTCCGGCATCGCCCGGGAACAGATCGACAAACTGGGCGGCGTCATGCAGGGGGTACGGGATGCCTTCATCCACTGGAAGCTGGTGATCCGCACCAGCGCCCTGGGGACCTTCATCGCCATGATTCCGGGGATGGGCCCTTCCGTCTCCCAGTGGCTGGCCTATGCCCAGGCGGTACAGAGCTCGCCCGACAAGTCCCGGTTCGGCAAGGGGGCCGTCGAGGGGGTCCTGGGGCCCGGGGCGGCGAACAACTCCTCCATGGGGGGGAGCCTCCTGACCACGGTGGCCTTCGGTGTCCCCGCGAGCGTCCTGATGGCCATCCTCCTGGGGGCCTTTCTCATCCAGGGGATCATCCCCGGTCCGGAGATGCTCCAGCCCGAGGCGCGGGGCGGCCATCTCTCGCTGACCTTTTCCTTCGTGTGGATCATCGTGGTGGCCAACCTCATCACGGTGGCCGTCTGTCTCACCTTTTTGAAACAACTGGTCAAGATCACCTACATCCGGGCGAGCCTCCTGGTTCCCTTCATCATCGTCCTCATCTATCTGGGGACCTTTGCGGAAAAGAACGCCTTCCCCGATCTCCTGCTGATGCTGCTGTTCGGCCTGATCGGCTGGGCCATGGAGCGCCTGGACTGGCCGCGTCCTCCCCTGATCCTGGGACTCGTCCTGGGCAATCTGGCCGAGAGCCGCCTCTTCCTCACCGTGGATAACTACGGCCTCTCGTGGCTTCACCGTCCCGGCGTCATGCTCATCCTGGCGCTGACCGTCACCGGCGCCCTCTATCCCTTCCTGCGGCGGCGATGGCGGTCGCGGAAGACCGGGCCGGCCCTTGCCGGAGGGGCAGCGGCTGAAGCGACGCCGGCGCCGGCCGGCGCATTCCATCTCAACTGGGCCATGGCCTTCAGCCTGACGATGGCCGGCTTCATGGCCTGGGCCCTGTGGGAGAGCCGGCACTTCGATCTCAAGTCAGGGCTCTTCCCCTGGCTGATCGGTTTTCCGGTGCTGGCGCTGGCGATCGGGCAATTCGTCCTGGACGGCTGGCGGAGAAGGATTGTTCGTCCGCCTCAGCCTTGGGAGGGGGAGGGTCCTGCCCTCTCGCCGCGTGAATTCAACGTGCGCACCGCGATGACCCTCGGCTGGATCTGCGGCTTCATCCTGCCGGTCTGGCTGCTCGGCTTCAAGATCGGGGGGCCCCTGTGCGCCTTCGTCCACCTGAAATGGGGGGAAAAGGAGGGCTGGCCCATCTCCCTGATCCTGGCCGCGGTGACCTGGGCCTTCATCTATTTTATCCTGGACAAGCTGCTTCACGTCCCCTTCCCTGCAGGGGAGCTCCTGGCCTGGATCTGGCCCGAATCGGCCTGACGGTTAGCGGCCGGCCTTCCGGCATCGTCCGCCGCGCATTCCTGCCGATGCCTCTTTCCTCACCATCAAAAACCACAAATCGGTACCGCATCCCGGTCCACTTCAATCTCCAGTATTCGTGGGGTGATTCATCAGGATCCGGCGAGACTCCATCTTCAGGATAGGCTAACGGACGAGGTTCGAGAGGATGAGCACCGTCCCGAAGGGAAACAGCGCAAGGATGATGAGCGTCACGATATAGGCCGGGATGTAGTACAGGGCCCCCCGGAAAACGGTGGCGAGCGGGATGTCCTTGGCCATGGCCGCGACGACATAGCAGCAGATCCCGATCGGGGGCATGATCGCACCCATGGTCGTGACGATCGTGATCACCTGGCCGAACCAGATCGGGTCGTAGCCCAGGCCCACGACGAGCGGGTAGAAGATGGGCAGCGAGATCAGCAGAAACGCGAGTGCGTCCATGATGCAGCCGCCGATGATGTAGCATAGGAGGATCAGGGCGAGGAGGACCCCCTTGGGCATGGCAAGGGAACCGATCCAGCCGGCCGCCTCGAAGGGGAGGCGGGTGATCGCCAGGAACCGCCCGAAGATCACCGCCCCGGCGATGATCATGAAGACCATGCAGGAGATCCGGACCGTGTCCCCGACGGCGGCGAGAAATCCCTTCCGGGAAAGCTTCCGCCGGACGAGGCAGATGACGAGCCCCAGTGTGCAGCTTACCGCCGCCGCCTCCGTCGCCGTCACGACGCCGGTGAACAGGGCGTACATGATGATCGCAAACAGCACGATGATGTCGAGCGCCTCGGGGAGGGCCTGGAAACGCTCCTTCCAGGTGCTCTTTTCCGCCGCCGGCCCCCAGTCGGGGTGGCGGCGGCAGATGACGAAAACCGTCGCTGCGATCAGCACGGTTGCGATGGCGCTGGGGATGACGTTTCCGAAGAAGAGTTTCCCGATCGACTGCCCCGTGTAGATGCCGTAGACGACCAGCACGATGCTGGGCGGGATCAGGACGCCGAGCGTCGACCCGGCGGCCACGGAACCGGCGTTCAGGATCGGGTGATACTTATATTTTTTCATCGCCGGAATCGCGACGGTGCTCATCGTCGCCGCGGTCGCCGTGTTCGAGCCGCTGATCGCCGAGAAGGCCGCCGAGGCCATGATCGTCGTGATCGCCAGTCCCCCCCGGTAATGGCCGAACCATCGGTTCGTCGCGTGGTAGAGGCTGTCGTTGTAGCCCGCGTAGTGGACGAACTCCCCGACGAGGATGAACATCGGGATCACCGTGAGACCATAGCCGGAGAAGATGTTCCACATCTCCGCGCCGATCATCCCGAAGGCGGCCGTAAACGAGGTCGCATAGGCGAGGCCGAAGAAGCCGACGATCGCCATCGTGAAGCCCGCCGGAATCCGCAGCAGAAAGAGAACGGCGAACATGACGGCGATCCCGGCGACGCCCAGAAGCGGTCCGCTCATGGCGCCGCCTCCCCATCCTTCCCAAACGCCCGGGGGATGTCCAGAAGACAGGTCAACGCGAGAAGGCCGAAACCCGCCGCCACGCCGAAGACGAAGGGGTGGTAGACGACCTTGAGCGTCTCGGACACCTCGCCCGCCGCCATGATCCGTGTTCCCCAGACGGAAACCTGCCAGGCAACGATCCCGAAGAAGACCGCGCTGATGGCAGCGGAGAGCGCATCGACGAGCCGCTTCACCGGCCGGGGATAGCGGGAGGAGAGGATGTCCACCACGATATTCCCCTTCCGCCGCTGCGTCGAGGCGAGAGCGAAGGCGACGCCGATCGCCCCCAGGAAGGAGACGATTTCGTATGTCCCCCGGTAGGGGGCGTGGAAGATCCGGAGGATCACGTTGCCCGTGGCCAAAAGCATGAGCGTGAGCACAGCCGCGCCACTCAAGGCCAGCAGGACCCGGCCCAGCAAACGATCAATCTTGTCGAGCGTGGACATCATTTCCCTTTTTTGTCGTATTTCTTCGTCAGCTTCTCGATCTCCGCGACGATCTCCGCACCGGGGAGCCCCTGGCTGGTCACCTTTTTCACGTAGTCGTCGATCATCGGCTTCACGAGCTTCCGGATCTCCGCCTTGTCGGCGGCGGGAAGCTGGATCACCTGATGGTTGTACTTCTCCTTCGACCAGGTCAGCGCCTCGGTGACGTGGTTGTCCACGTATTTTCCCGTCCACTCCGCCTGCTCGACGCGCAGATCATCCATCGCCTTCTTCACGTCGGCGGGAAGCGCGTTCCATTTCTCCCGGTTCATGACGACGGCGAAGGAGACGACGAAGAGGTTCGTATCCGTCGCGAAGGGGCAATAGGCGGCGTAGTTCATGTCCTTGAGGACCTCGAGCGACGAGACAATCCCCTTGACGATCCCCTTCTGGATCGCCTCCGGTGTTTCGGACTGGGGCATGGCGATGGGGATGCCGCCCATGTTCTTGACGACGTCGACGCCGGTCCCGGAGACGCGGAGTTCCATTCCCTTCAGGTCCTTCAGCGTCCGGACGGGTTTGCTTGTCATGAAATCCGCGGGCGGGCAGGTGAACAGCGTCAGGATCTTCACCTTCTCGAACTCCTTCGGCTTGTATTTCTCGATCAGGTCGGTCAGGACAAGGCTCGCCACGCGGGCGTTCGGAAAGCCGAGCGGCAGATCCACCGCCTCGGAGACGGGGAAACGACCCGGCTGGTAGCTCATCGCGAAGTTCCCGATGTCGGCCGTCCCGGCGATGACGCCGTCGAAGATGTTCTTGGCGGGAAGCAGGGTCCCGCCGGGAAAGGTGTTGATCTTCACCTGGCCGTTCGTCCGCTTTTCGACCTCCTTGACCCACCGCTCCATCTGGACGCAGGGGAAGGTCGAGGCCGGCGGGAAGTTCGCGTAGGTGAGCGTGACGGGCGCGGCCTTTGCGGACACCGGCGTCAGTACGGCCAAAATGGCCAGACACAGAACCATCAGGACTGTCTTGAACAGCGTATTGATTTTCATTTTTCCCCTCCTTTTTTATCAGGGGGGTCAGGTCTTGAAATTTAGCGTTTTACGAGTAAAACGCTAAATTCAAGACCTGACCCCCTGCTTGTTTTAGCCCAGGCGGAAACCGGTCAGGTTCGTTTCGAGCTGCTTGACCGGCGAGATCCGCTTCAGGACCGCCTCGCAGGTTGCCGCGTCACAGAAAAGCCTTCCCTGACGGACGGCGAACCCGAGCAACACCAGGTTTGCGATGACGAGCGATCCGTGTTCCCGGGCGATGCGCGTCGCGTCGATCGCCTCTGAGCCCCCTCCCCCGCCCTTTTCCGCATTCATATAAATCAACCCCCCGGGTTTCAGGAACCCCCGGTGGACCTCCTGGTTTCCCGCGTGGAGGAAGAGGCCGATGTCGGCCTGTCCCGTCCGGATCAGCGGGCTCGTGAAGGGGCCGACCTTGATGTGGGAGATCACCGTCCCGCCGCGCATCGCCATCCCGTGCGTCTCCGAGGTGAGGACCTCCAGCCCCTTTTCGATGGCGGCCTCCGCGAGGATGCGCGTCACGAAGAGGACCCCCTGGCCGCCGATACCGCTCACGACGATCTGCTGTTTCATGGCTTTTCCCCTTCCGCCCGGATGGCGCCCGCAGGGCAGACGTGCACGCAGACCCCGCAGCCGATGCAGCGGTTTTGATCGATCCGGGCCCGGTTTTGCTCTTCATCGAACAGGATGGCCGGACACTCGAAATCCTCGATGCAGGCCCGGCAGCCGACGCAGTCGTCCGTGATGCTTATCGCAAAGACGGCCTGCGCCTCGCGTGCCGCCCGGTTCACGATGCAGGGGTGACCGGCGATGAGAACGGCGATGTCGCCCTCCGGAGACCGGATGAAGGCGTCCGCCTCTTTGAGCGCCGCGGTGAAGGCCTCGATATCGTATGGGTCAATCTCCCGGAGGTGCCGGACGCCGCAGGCCCGGACGAGGTCGGGGATGAAGATCTTCCGCCCCTCGCTTCCGTCCGCCCGGACGCCAAGCTGGGGGGTCGGCTGGTGGCCGGTCATCGCGGTCGTCGCGTTGTCGAGGATGACCAGGATGAAGCGCGCCCCCTGGAAGACGGCGTTGATCAGCCCCGGAATCCCCGCATGGAAGAAGGTGGAATCCCCGATCGTGACGACAATCGTCGGGAAATCGCTTCCCCCGGCGGCATAGGCGTGGTAGAAGCCCGCCCCCTGGCCGATGCAGGCGCCCATGCAGTGGCAGGTGTCCACGGCGCCGAAGTTCATCCCCAGTGTGTAGCAGCCGATGTCGCTGGGGAATATACCCGCGGGAAACGTGTCGCGGATCGCGTAGAAAGCCGCCCGGTGGCCGCACCCCGCGCAGAGCGACGGGCGGATCCCCTTCTTGGCGGCCGAAACAACCGGGGCCGCGGGGAGATCGAGGAATTTCCGGAGGATCTCTTCGATGATGTCGGGCGAGAGCTCCCCCTGCCGGGGAACGTCGCCGGAACCCCGGCCGCAGACCAGGCTGTCGCCAAGCTGCATCTCGATCACCGCGTCCGTCTCCTCGAGGACGAGGATCTTGTCATAGCGTTTCCGGATCTCCTCGATGAACGGTTGGTGGAGCGGGTAGGCGAGGCGGACCTGGTAGAGGTCGATTCTTCCCTCCGGACCCAGCGTATCGAGGAGCTCGAAGGCGTGGGCATGGGCGACGCCGGAGGCGACGATGCAGATCCGCGGCCCTGCGCCGTCGCCGGGGGTCAGGACGGGGGAGAAGGCCGCTTCCTTAGCGATCCGGTCGAGCTTTTCGTTCAAGAGGCGGTGGAGTTCGGTGAGGAACTGCGGGGTCGCCACCCACCGGCCGGGGTTCTTTTCAAAATTCGCCTTCTGCTCCCGGGGTGCGGGGGTGCGGCAGGAAACATTCTGCCGGGCGTGGCAGACGCGGGTCGTCGGCCGGAGGATGACGGGAATCTCGTATTTCTCCGAAAGTGCAAAGGCCAGGGCGACCATCTCCCGCGCCTCCCGGGGCGAGGAGGGATCGAAGACCGGCGCCTTGGCGAAATGGGCGAAGAGGCGGCTGTCCTGCTCCGTCTGGGAGCTGTGGGGGCCGGGGTCGTCGGCGGCAATCAGGATGAATCCTCCCTTGACCCCCAGGTAGGTCGCACGGGTGAAGGGATCGGCCGCGACATTCAACCCCACCTGCTTCATCGCCACCGCCGAGCGCCGCCCGGCCATGCTGTTGGCAAGCGCCGTCTCGCAGGCGACCTTCTCGTTGACCGACCACTCCGTGTGGAGCGCAGCGCCCGTCTCTTTCGCGAAGGCGACGACCGAAGAGAGAATCTCCGAGGCCGGCGTCCCCGGGTAGGCGGCGGTCAGCGTGCAACCCTCCTCAACGAGGCCGCGGCCGATCGCCTCGTTTCCCATCAGGATCCTCTGTTCCGAATGATTGACCATATCCTTAGCCCTTGATTCGTTTTTTTAATAAAAAAAGGCCATGGGTTGTGCGCCCATGGCCTTGATATTTTCGTGAAATCCCGATCCGCCTTAGACCCGCACCCCGCTCCTGTTATGTGAGCTGCGCCACCACCAGAGTCTCGATGTGCGGTTCATGGTGTCCATAAAAATCCCTTTCGAGGCGGTTCCTATCCGATCCGGAGAAAAAATGCAAGCATTTTTCTCCTCGCGCCGCTCCACTGCCGCTCTAACCCCGGTGGTCGAAGACGCGCTTCGCCTTGCGTTCCGTCCGGGGGAGGCTCCGGTAATCCACGATCTCCACCGTCCCGCTGACCAGCGTCTCCTTCCGAACCGCACGCTCGATCTTCGCGGCGAGTGCGGCGTCCGCCTCCGGCCTTCCCGCATCCTCCCGTTCGACCCGGATGACCAGGTAGTCCTTGCCGTCCCCGTGATGGTCGAGGTGGATCTGGAATTCGCTCCCGACCCCCTTCTCGCGGGAGAGGATCTCGTCGATGTGGCTGGGGTAGATGTTCACCCCGCGGACGATGAACATGTCGTCGGAGCGGCCGACGATCCGGTCGTGGCGGGGGAGAGGCGAACCACAGGGGCACTCTCCGGGGATCGACCGCGTCAGGTCGCGGGAGCGGTAGCGGATGAGCGGGGCCCCCTCCTTCCGAAGCGTCGTGTAGACCATCTCACCCACCTCGCCCTCGGAAACCGGTTCCAGCGTGTCCGGGTCCAGGAGTTCCAGGATGTAGTAGTCCGCCCAGTAATGGATTCCCGTGTGAAAGGTGCAGTCGAGACCGGTGCCCGGGCCGTAGACCTCCGTGAGGCCGGGGATGTCGAAGACGTGGTCGGCCCCGGTCAGGGCCTTCACCTTTGCGCGCATCGCGTCGCTCGACCGCTCGGCGCCGAAGATCACCTTTTTCACATGGATTTGATCGCGCAGGCCGCGTTTGTCGATCTCCTCGGCCAGCAGCAGCGCCATCGAGGCGGTGCAGCACAGCACGGTCGTCCGGAAATCGACGAGGAACTGGATCTGCAGATCGATGTTTCCGGGGCCGGCCGGGATCGCGAGCGCCCCGAAACGCTCGCAGCCGAGTTGAAAACCGACACCGGCCGTCCAGACGCCGTAGCCGACGCAGATCTGGACCCGGTCCTCACGGGAAAGTTCCGCCGTCTCGTAGCAACGGGCAAACATGTCGGCCCAGTCGTCGATATCCTTGGCCGTGTAGACCATAACCTTTCGTTTTCCCGTCGTTCCCGTGGAGGCGTGGAGACGGACGATCCGCTCCATCGGGACGGAGAGGAGCGGCCAGGGGTAGTTCGCCTGGAGATCCTGGGCGGTGACAAAAGGAAGGCGCCTGAGATCGTCCAGGCTGCGGATCTGATCCGGCGTGACGCCGGCCTCCGTCAGCCGCGTGCGGTAGAAGGGCGACCCCTCCCAGGTGTGGCGGACGGTCCATTTCAGGCCGGCCAGTTGGATGGCGGCCAGTTCCTCCTTCGTCTTGAATGCGGGCAGGAAGCTTCGGTTCATGGCATCTCCTTTCGGGGCCTCCCGCTATCACATTCGTTACGCAAATTCAACCCCGACGACGTCGAATACAGTTTACAGGAGTCCAAAACCCCGAAATAAACCTTTTGTTCCGCGGAAAGATGGTGCATAATCCGCAACAAAGATCGTGGGCAGCCCCTGTCGCGGATTGCCCGAAGATGCCCGGAGATGATGGAAAAACGGGAAAGCGGTTTTTCAACCTTTTTCAGCAACATCAAGCAGGATTTTCGGATCAAAACCAAAGGAGGTGGCATAATGTACCGGAAAACGTGTCTTCTGTTGTGCGTCATGGTGGTCCTTTTCTTTTCCGTCTTGCTTGTTCCATCGTCGGCCCAGGCGAAGACGGAAATCCAGTGGTGGCACGCCCATACAGGATTTCTGGGGGAGAGGGTCAACGACCTTGTCGCCAAATTCAACGCCGGTCAGGGCGACTATGAGGTCAAGGCCGTCTACAAGGGGAGCTATCCCGAAGCCCTGACAGCCGCCATCGCCGCCTATCGGGCCAAGACACAGCCCCACCTGATCCAGGTCTTTGAGGTCGGAACCCAGACGATGCTCTCCTCCGGGGCGATCTATCCCGTCTACCAGCTCATGAAGGATCAGGGGATTGCGATCGACTGGGCGGATTTTCTCAGCGTCGTCCTCTCCTACTATTCGAAGGACGGGAACCTCTACTCGATGCCCTTCAACTCCTCCACGGCGATCCTCTACTACAACCGGACCATCTTCAAAAAAGCGGGCCTCGATCCGACCAAGGCGCCCAAGACCTATGAGGAGATCGAAAAGGCAGCCAGTGCCTGTGTCAAATCCGGCGCAACCAAGATCGGCTTCACCACGGCCTGGCCCTCCTGGACGCTCATCGAGAACGCGCACTCCTGGCATGACCAGCCCTTCGCCGATCAGAACAACGGCTTCAAGGGGATGGCATCGCAGCTCAAGATCAACGGCGCCTTCGGCGTAAAGCTGCTGACCCTTCTGACCCGCTGGCAGAAGGAGGGGATCTACACCTACTCGGGCCGGACGAGCAAGGGCGATCAGCCCATCATCAACGGGGAGGCGGCCATCGGACTGGCCTCGACGGCGCTCGTCGGGACGCTCGCCAAGACGGCCAAATTCGACTGGGGTACGGGAAACCTCCCCCGGATGGCCGGCTATCCCCAGGGCAATTCCATCATCGGCGGCGCAAGCCTCTGGGTGATGAAGGGGCGCAAAACCGAGGAGTACAAAGGTGTGGCGAAATTTCTCGAGTTCCTGAGCAAGCCCGAGCAGCAGGCCTGGTGGCATGCCACCACGGGTTATCTTCCCGTGAGCAAGTCGGCGCTGAAGGCCCTCCAGGCGACGGATCATTTCCAACGGAACCCCGACATGTGGACCGCCTTCAACCAGATCATGAGCGGCAAGACCACCGCCAACAGCCAGGGAATCCGCCTGGGCAACTTTGCAGCGGTCCGCGACAACATCGAGGCCGAGTTGGAAAACGTCGTCGGCGGAAAGAAAACGCCCAAACAGGGTCTCGACGACGCCGTCAAGCAGGGAGGCAAGATTCTCAAGGAGTTTGCGTCGCTGTACAAATAGACGGATAGAGAGCTTTGAATTTCTGCTCTTCATGTCATTGCGAGGAGCAGAGCGACGAAGCAATCTCATGTTTTATCGAATGGTTATGAGATTGCTTCGTCGGCCTTTGGCCTCCTCGCAATGACCAAGGACGCGTTTTCAAAGCTTTCGGATAGAGATGGGCCTATGAAAAGAAGCATCTTCCAGAACCGCTGGCTCCCCTATCTTCTTCTCGCCCCGCAGATTGTCGTGGTGGTCGTCTTTTTCTTCTGGCCCGCCTTCGACTCGCTGCGCCTCTCCTTCTTCAAGGTCGCCCCTTTCGGCGATAGGGAGATCTTCGTGGGGCTCGGGAATTTCATCGAGCTGTTGACCGCCCCGGAGTACGGCCGCAGCGTCGTTTATTCCTTCATCTTTTCCCTGGGAGTGACCACCCTGGCGCTCGTTGCGTCGCTCTTTCTGGCCAACCTCGCCAACCAGAAGATCCGCGGCCTTCCCTTCTACCGGACCGCGATCCTCTGGACCTACGGAATCGCGCCTCCTGTGTCGGGGATCATCTGGCTGTTTATCTTTCATCCAAGCTACGGGGTCCTCCCCTACCTGCTCTCCCTGGTGACGACCTACGAATTCAACTGGCTCCTCAAGGGGTGGGTCGCGATGCTGCTGGTGATCTTTGCGGCCGCCTGGGCGCATCTGGGTTACAACGTCGCCTTTTTCCTGGCGGGATTGCAGACGATCCCCGAATCGGTGATCGAGGCCGCCCGGGTGGACGGGGCCGGCGGGTTCACGCTCTTCCGCTCGATTACCTTTCCTCTGCTCTCCCCGGTGACCTTTTTCCTGTTTTTGATGAACATGGTCTTCTCCTTCTTCGAAACCTTCGGCATCATCCATGCGGTGACCCAGGGAGGACCGGGCGATACGACCACGATCATGGTCTACAAGGCATACGTGGACGGCTTTGTCAATCTGCGGATGGGCTATTCCGCCGCCCAGTCCGTGATTCTGATGGCGCTGGTCATCGTCCTCACCGTTCTGCAGTTCCGGTACACGGAAAGGAAGGTGACCTACTGATGGCGGCACTCCTCCCCGGGATCCGAAAAGGTCCGCCCGACGGACGGAAATGGATCATCCACCTTCTGCTCCTCCTCTCGATTCTGTTGATCGGCTTTCCCCTCTACTACGGGTTCGTGATCAGCACCCAGAGTCTGGAGGAGGTGATCAAAGTCCCCCAGAGCCTCCTCCCCTCGGGGCACATGCTGGAAAATTACGTCACGGTCTGGAACCGTATCCACATGGGACGGCTCCTCTTCAACAGCGCCGTCGTGGCCGTGGTCGTCAGTCTGGGAAAAATCTCCATTGCGATTCTCTCCGCCTTTGCGATCGTCTTTTTCGACTTCCGGGGAAAGCAGATCGCCTTCTGGATGATCTTCATCACGCTGATGCTGCCGGTGCCGGTCCGGATTATTTCCACCTACCAGGTGGTCAGCATGCTGGGCTGGGTCGACACCTACGCGGGGCTCACGATCCCGCTGATCGCCTCGGCCACGGCCACCTTCCTCTTTAGGCAGTTCTACATCACCATTCCCGACGAGCTCGTCGATGCGGCCAAGATCGACGGCGCCGGCCCCATGCGCTTCCTCTGGTCGATCCTGCTGCCCAATTCGGGCGCCAATATCGCCGCCCTGTTCGTGGTCATGTTCATCTACGGGTGGAACCAGTACCTCTGGCCGCTGATGGCGACCAATTCGGACAACATGCGCGTCGTGGTCGTGGGCATCGCCTCCACCGTCCCCACAGGGACCCAGCTTCCCGA
>Ga0247841_10000311_pt1 | contig 130839 bp, 84 predicted proteins | sample LaCruzMarch2015__2_FD_192410 | JGI IMG/M metagenome (GOLD analysis project Ga0247841, IMG submission 192410) | Freshwater microbial communities from meromictic Lake La Cruz, Castile-La Mancha, Spain - LaCruzMarch2015_18m | ecosystem: Environmental > Aquatic > Freshwater > Lake | place: Spain...
TAAAGAAGACGTGGCTGATCCTTTCCGAGGAGAAGTCTTCGGCCTTTAGGTTATCCCAGTCAATACCCTGGGCGATCTTTAGGTATTTCTTCATCTGCAGCGGGTTAGCCGAGGCATTGATTAAGCCTAAGTATTTAAGGATCTTCTCGTAGTATTCCACGCTGGCCTTTAAGTCGCGTAAGACCCCGGTCTCTTTGCCGTCGACAACCTTCTTCTCGTAGAGGGCCCAGGAGACCCGTTCAATGATATTACCTTTGGCATCCACGAAGTAAAAATCTTCTGTTTTTAGGTTATCCCAGTCCAGGCCCATGGCGATCTTCATGTAGCGCTTGATTTCCCCGGGGTTACTGGAAGTATTGATGAGCTGCAGGAGTTTTAAGAGCGCGTTGAAGTATTCGATGGATTTTTCTAAGCTGTTGGCCTGGCCGGCAGCGTTAAAGAAGACGTGGCTGATCCTTTCCGAGGAGAAGTCTTCGGCCTTTAGGTTATCCCAGTCAATACCCTGGGCGATCTTTAGGTATTTCTTCATCTGCAGCGGGTTAGCCGAGGCATTGATTAAGCCGCGATATTCAAGTATAGTCTCATAAAACGCAATTGTCGCCACCATATCTGCGGGAGTCTTCAGATTCCCATTTCTATCATAAAGCACATTTTCAATCAGGTTCTTTCTTTCTCTTGGCCGCAAGTACTCGGATGAAGAATCATCGGAAAAATCAACATTTAAGATAGGCTTATTAATTACTTCATTGATTTCTACTTTTCGCGCCGAATTCTGCCATGCGATAAATAATGCATTGATTAGTTCCTGCTGTTTTTTGATGGTTTCAAAATCGACTTGTAACGTCCCAGGCTGTGCGCTAACCGGTGCAGCCGACGTCTCTGCCGCCCACGCTTCAGAAGAATCAAAAAGCCTGGCCAGCAAATTGGTAACTACTGAACGCCCGTCTAATTTTGCCTGTTTTTGCTTTACTGCCGCAACCGCCTCTTTATACAAATCAGGATAATTATCTTCTACCCCATCAATCACCGGCCAGAAATAACCTTTTGTATCCCAGGCCTGGGCATAGGAATAATTCTGGACAATATCTATGGCTGCCTCAAGGGCCTTTGCTTTATATTCAGGTTGGGGGTCAAGATTATACAATTCCATATAAGAGACAACCAGGATATACTTTATGGTTCCCAGATGATACAGAGCCCAGTTTTCTGAGTAGATCTTCTTGAAACCTTCCTCGCTTAAGGCAACCGGATACTTGCCCGAGGCTACCGCAGCATCTTGCTGCGCTTTTGCCTTTTTCACCCAATCAGGGAACTTCTTGAACATGGGTTCAAGCTTAGCGATAGCCCCTTTGTAATCTTTTTGATTCAATTTTTCCCAACCGTAAACGGACTCGTAGTATTCAGGGCTATATTGGTCCACGGTAGCTTTAACCACAGCCTGAGGTTTAACTGTAGGCGTAGCTTCTTCTTTTTTGACTTCTGGTTTAGCTGCTGGGGCAACTTCAACCTGAGGAGCTGGCTGTTTTGCCTGGAGTGCTCTCTTCGCTTCTAGCCTTGTTGTGCAATAATCAAGATAATCCTGGATGGACTTCTTTAAGGAGAGTGCTTCCTGGTCAAGCTTTTCTTGCGGGAAGAGCTCCTGGGCTTTCTTAAGAGTGGTAACTGCCTCTTCAAAACCTGCTAAGTTATTTTGCTTTACCGATTCCTTGGCTTGGTTAAATAATTTATTAATCTCTTCTTTGGTTCGTGCAGCGAGGGAGACTGATTTGGCTTCTTCTTTTACCGGCTCTACTTTTGCTTGCGGCTGAGGCACTGCTTTTATTTCCGGCTTTGCTTCGGTTTTTACCTCTACAGGTACAGGCTTAACCTCTTCAGCAGTGCGCTGTTGCTGTTCGCGCTCTTTTTCTTTATTTAGGTAATCTTCAATACGGCCAAGTAAGATACCGGCTTCAGTTGTTATCACTGCCTCTTCTCCAGTGGTTGCTTCTTTACCTTCAATTTGCTTAAGAAGTTCTGCGGCCTTGGGATAATCGGCTGGCTGGCGAGCCTCGTAGAGTTCGCTGGCTTCTTTGTAGAGCTGGGCAATAGTCTTAATTTCCTTTCCAGCAATAGGAGCAGGTTCAATTTTTACCTCTGGCTTAGGCGCAACTTCTACTTTAGGGGCTGGAGCAACGACTACCTCTGGCTTGGGCTCAACTTTTTTAGCTTCTTGTTTTTTCTCTTCCGCTAAAAGTTTTTCCTCGACCTTATTCTCGTAGCGTACAATAGTGTTTTTGATATCTCCTACCAGAGAGTCTTTTTCCTTTGCGGTAATTGGCTCTAAGTCTTTTAAGAGTTTATTTAAGGAAGTAACGGCATCCTTATAATCATCTATATTGGCCTTACCTGCCAAGACTATCTGGTCAAAGGTAGTTTGTATTTTTGCCAGGAGAAGTTTTTCTTGCTCGGCCTGAGTGAGTTGTTTTGGCTCGGACTTGGTTTCTGGCTTAGGAGCCTCAACTTTAACTTCTGGCTTAGGCTCAACCTTAACAGCCGGCTTTACTTCGACTACGGCAGGCTTAGGCTCTTCTTTTTTAGGAGCTGGCTGTGCAGCTTCAGGAGCGACTACCGGAGGAGCTTGAGGCTGCTGGCTAGATTTTTCTTTGGCCAGCATCTTCTGCACGTGATCCATACTCTTAAGCGCTTCTGTATTATCTGGATGTTCTTTTAGGTACTGCCCTAAGAGATCATTAGCCTGGGCATAATCAGTTTTGCGCATAGCATCCAAAGCTGCATCGTATAAGTCTACGGCTGCTTTAGCAACAGGCACAGCCTGCGGCTGGGGCGCTACCGGCTGAGGCTGAACGGTAACCACAGGAGTTTCTTTAGGAGTTATTACAACCTGCGCTTGCTTGAACTTAGCTTCATAGCTCTTGATTCTAGCGTCTACGTCAGCGAATAATTCCTTGGCCTGCTGATTATCAGGGACTACCTTTAAGACTCCTATTAAAATTTCTCTGGCATCCGCGTAGTCATCATAATTACGGTTATCAATAAGCCACTTTGCCTCGTTAATGTAAGCATCAACTTCTTCGGGTTTAAGCGAATTAATAACTTCTTCTCTGATCTGCAGATAGATCTGCCTGAACTCTGTTTCTCTCACTAAAGCAAGCAGCGGAGACCAGAACCAGCCGCCCGTATCCCAGGTTACGCCTAAGTTATAATGGTAGTAAATTTCCCGGGCAGCTTGCAGCGCTTTCTCAGTCTGGCCTAATCCTTGGTAAGCTTTCATCAGGATAAAATATTTTGCCGATAAATCATTTAAAGCCCAATTAGCAAATACGCTATTTTTGTCCGGCGTTGAGTTGGCCCAGTCAAGCGCAGTTGTCGCCCTTAATCTAGGACTGGTGGCTAAAATATTCAGTTGCAGTTTAGCGGTTAATTCTCCAACTTGAGTTTGAGCGTCATTAACCCATCCAGGCGAACGCTTAAACATCTCTTCAATCTTTACTGCCTGGGCATAGTCTTGTTTACTCAGGTAATACCAACCTAAAGCAACATAGTATTCAGAACTATACATATAACCAAATAAGCCTTCCAATTGCCTGTAGTCCGACCTATCTAAGAAAATCCCTCTGTGCTTTAGCCCATCGGTTACCACTGAGACAGGGTTAGTTTTCTGTTGCTCTATGAAATCAACCAACTCTAACCAGGCATCCACCATTGCCTTAACATCTCTAAGAACAACAATAGCTTCTCCTGCTTTATTCTTAATAATGTTTCCTTTTTCATCCCTCTTGACATCAAAAAGTATGCCATAGCGTTTATCGCCCAAGATAGCTAAATCTTTGGCCTCTTTGCGACGGTCTAAAATATCCAGGTTAAAATAAGGTATAAGTAAATTTTTATGGAGCAATTCCTGCCTGGCTTGAGGTAAGCTCCAAATAAGGGCATAAAGAGTATCTGATTGCCGCTTAAAGGCTTCCGGGCCCTCATCAGGAGATGGCTTAAATTTCTTAATCAGCTCTAAATCTATCTTAAACTCTTTAGACTCTCTCTCCAGAGTAAATATATTTTCATTGTTTTTGGCTAAGTTATACCAAAGATAGGAGATGAGGGATTTTACCGGTATATCTTTTTCTTTTCTTGCCGGCGTTTTCCAGCCAAATCCGGTTTGCGCGTTTTCCAGCGTGGCGTAAGGCAAGAAGCCGTCTTTATCCTTGAGTTTCTCCATTTCGCTGATGTAGAATTCTTTTTCGGTAAATAAAGTCCACTCTGGTGAAATCATTGGTTTTCTTCCGGCGCGGCCTTTGTCATCTGTATAATCAAGCCCGGTAACGGTAACCCTGCTTCCGTCCGGTTTCTCATATTCTACGGTTACACGGGCATGCTCCTCAACGACTTTTAAGATTTCATCTTTCGAAGAATACCCGAATAATTCTTTACATTCTTTTTCAGTATAGCCCAACCTTATCAGAAGACCAATATCAGTAGCAAACTTATCAACCCACTTTCCGGCAGATTCATCATAACCAACAAAGAAGTAATTGTTGGCTGGATTTCTTGCCTTCTTAAGCCAGTTATCAATTTTTTCATAAGCAACCTTGTATTTCTCTGCCTGCGGATGGCCTAATGATTTAAGGAGCTCATATAATTTCTTAAGGTATGCTCTTCCAGCAGAAATATTTGGCTCTGCCAGGAACTGTTTAGAATCTTTATTGTCTCTTAAGGCTCCATAGGAATTCTCATGCGCTTGATCATTATCTTGTAAAGAGAGAAGATAATCGCCAATTTCTATGGCAAAAGATAGATATTTAGTATTTTGAGTTGCATAGATATAATCTAGGATATAAGAACCAACATAGGAAATTGGACCGATGTTTGCCAATGATTCAGCCGGAAGAGTAGAAAGCACATTATAAGCATTAAACAAACCCTTAGCTTTATTTTCTCGCCAGAGATCCTGCCAAATTTCTATAGTCTCTTCTGCAATTTTATATTCCTTGCCATACACACAATTACTACCATAAACACCGCCATCGTAAGTGTAGAGCCGTCCTTCATCTTCGGCTCCCAGATGGCTTATCGGCATTATCTCTTTCCAAAGCTGCTTTCTGATCAAGGTTCCACTTATGTCATTTCCGCCTTTAGGCAGCTCCTTGAATATTTCATCCTTTGGATTATAGCTTTTAATCTCTATGCCTCTATCAGCGACAATCTTATCCATTTTTTCTTTTTTGACTTTAGAAAGAATGGGGAATCTTAAATTAAAGCCGTTATTTAACATATCCTTAGTCCAGGTGCCGTTCCAAGTTAACTCCAACGCCTGGAGCGCATTGTAAGGTACCTCTAACGTGACAGACATGCCCTTCTGATAGAATCTCTGGTTATATTTTCCTGCGACCTTTAAGCGTACATCTTTAGGCAGGTCAAATTCAACATACCCTTTTGCCTGTGAGGTTTTTCCCTGCATTACTTCCACATAGAACCTTAACCACTGGGCGATATTGGAATTAAAAGCTAAGCCCCCTAACATATCATCCGCGGCGCTCCATCTGCTGGTATCCTTAAGATGCTTTACGAAAACCCTGACCGTAGTCTTATCCGAGAGGCGGTAACCAATACCTGCCTCCTGAGTCAGTAATTTCTCTTTGATCTCTATTCTGGTTGGCAAGTTAATCTTATTGCCTTCTTCGTCATAAGCCACGATCGATGAATCTTCCGCGGTCCCGGTAGAAAGCATGCCCGCTTTTAAATCCAGGAAGAATTTCTTGCTTAATTCATTGTGCAGCTGGATATTGTGGAGATAAATATGTCCTTCTTTATCCGACCAGACCGTTGCGTATCCGGTGTAGGCAAGCTGAGTTTTCCCGTCTTTACTGTCAACAACCACATTCTCAAAGAGCGCTAAAGTCTGCTCAAGATAATCCCTGCCCTTGTTGGGCTCGGTTTCCTGGTATTGATAGCGCGTACTATATATAGGAATACCCAGGAAGGCCATCCATCTTTCTCCTCCCAAGCGGCTGCCCAGCGTTACATATTTACTCTCCGGCGCGCCCTCGCCAATCTGTATAGCCACCGCAGCAATATCAAAATTAACCCTGTTGAAAATCTGGAGGACGTCTCTTGCCATGACGGAAGAACCCAAAACCGTGTCAAAAAGCAGGCTCTCGGAGCTGCCCGAAGGAACCCTGCCGTTAATCATATCAATAAGTTCATCTTCGGAGAATATATAGTGGTAAGGCAAGACTTTATTGACCTCTCCCCCTAACTTGACCAATTCTTTTGCCTGGGCGTATAAATGCCTGCGTTCTTGCTGTATAGATATTGCCTGCTGGTTAATTTCATCGGTTAGTTCCAGGACTTCCTGGCGGCTGATCTCGGTGCGGAACCTGAGCTTGATGGTGCTAAAGACATTCTTGGTATACCAATCCAGGTATTCCGGAGCGCTGCTGAAATCTTTCTCTAATCCGGCAAGATAAGCCTCAAGTTCCGGCCTGGTCGCGGTTAATTCACTCCTGCGCTCAAGAGCCATATTGTACCTGATCCTGGCATTCTGAGGCCACCAATCCATTCCCTCTTTAATGATATGGCCTTTTTTCAGGGTCTCCAAATATACCGCCCTAAGCCAAGCCACAGACCAGGCCTGAGTCGCGGGGCCGTTAAGAGTATTCAGTTCGGTCAATAAAGTAGGCAAGTGCGTATTCTTGGCAAGGTTGAGCTTTGTTTCCGAATACTTCAAGCCCTCCTGGGCGTCGGCTTTTAATAATGCGTGGATTTCATCAAAGGATAGCTTGGGGTCTTTTATTAATTCGAATGTATTGCATTGAGACCTGGCCCTTTGCAAATCCAGGGCCACATCGAGTGAAGGATCCATCGACTCAATCATGTTGATTTCAGTATTAACCTTCCCCAATAATTCTGTCCCGTAAAGGTAATATAAATCGCCGGCCCAGGGATAACCTGTATCGCGTAAATCCTTATAATAAACTGCCAACTCCTCAAATTCCGCCTTTCTTGCCTTGGCGTCGTTAAGCCTTCTGTCATATGCCTCCTGTGCGCCCTTAAGATATTGGGCATTCTGGGCGTCTATCCAGTTAAGATATACCTTGGCGCCTAAATTTACTTTTATGTCTTCTATCTTAAGCGGCATGTTATGCTCTATATTACGCAGCCAGCTGTTATACAAATCGCTCTGCAGGAATAGCCCGGTCTTAAAGACGAAATCTCTTATTTCGGCTATGTATTTCTCGTAATAATCTCCGCTCTGTCTTTCTTTTCTTTCTTTCTCTTTTTTCACAATAGATTCTTCTATCGCAGCTTTGTTATTCTTTCCTTTATATATGTCGTTTAGGTCTTTTAGCGGAATCATATCTGAAACCGCCGCATCTGTTTTCTTATAAAATTCCATTTTCCCGTCAATCTGGGTATAAGTATTCTTGGGATATTCGGAGGAATAATAGAGAGGATAAATTTTGCCTTCTTTTAAGATAAAATAAGTCAGATAGAAATCCTGGTCTTCTTCTTTAATCGTATTCTCGAAGCCGAAGACCTGGGCCAACGCGGATAAGGCATCTGTTCCATAAGATACTTCTTTTGCCTCTTGAGGAGCGGACGGTTGCGTTACCTTCTGAGATTCAGCCTGCGCAGAACTCGGGGACGATTCTATTTTTGTTTCTTTGTTTAAAGTAGAGGTGTCCCCTGTTTTCGACCTGTAAAGTTCATTTTTTTGCTCAGGCGTCATTCTTTCCGTGTCATCCTCATACCTTAGCTTGGCAAAATCAACAATGCCGGGGATATGGCGTATTTCTCCTTTAGCATCTTTTATAAAAGCTGCCCAGCCGTTTAATGACGGTATACAACTTCCTGCGGGCTTATTTTTAAGTTCTGCATACAACTTCAACCACTCGCTTTCTCTCGGATTAGAAGCATCTATTTCTTCGGGTTTCTTATCCCAGGCCAGCCAGGCATTTTTACCAAGCGCTAAACGGATGTCTCCGAATTGGATGTAGTCACCATCGCCGGTAACCTGTTCGGCATATTTCCAAAAATCATGGTTTTCCAAATCGGTATATACAGAATAGATCCCGCAGAGGGTAGCGATTGTTGCCTGAGGAACAGATATATCTTCTACCCAGAATCTTATTTTCTTATCATTGGATAATTTCTTTAATTCCTCTGGCTTAAACTCTTCTTTGAGGCGTAATCTTGGGCCCTGTTTATCCCAGATAAAGACTACTTGTTGTAATCCTATTTTATTTGCCTGCATCAGTTGGTGCCTAAAATTAGCTTCCAGGCCCCAAACCATAACCCCGCCGGTCAAAGGATTGACATCCGCGGATGCTTTTTTAACTCCGCCACCGGGAAGGAAATAGTAGGAATTGGCAATATCCAATTCAGGGACATCTGTCCTTACCGCCAAAGGCACGCTTTCAAAAGCGGTATATATCTTTACTTCATTGGTCTTAGAATTAACCTCAACCGCCTCTCCGCCTTTACCGGGCAATTGAGGCACTAAACCCGAAAGCATTTTGTTTAATGTAGCGTACGACTCTATATCGGATATGATATTCAACATCCCCTGCTCAGGCATCGCCCCGATTGTTTCTTCTATAAATGGCTTCAAATATGAATAATAAATAGGAAGTATTCCAACGAGATAAAGCTTGTCAGCGCGCTCCTCCCAGATAAATAAACAATGCTTCCAATTCTCTTCCATCCACTGCTTGTCTTTATCCGCGAAATGCCCAAACAACTCTGGCTTTAATTTCTGGTATTCCTCTTCGGTCAATCTTTGCTGATAGACTTTAAGCCCGGGGATTAAAAGCGGGCGAAGCTGGTTGTTAATCTGCTCCCTGCCCCAAATCATCACCGCGGGGAAACGATGATAAAGTTTTTTATCTTTAAGCGCCGTGCTCAGGTAATGCTTGACCATTTCGCCGGGCTGATCCATATTAAAGAAACCTTTTTTGGGGAGAAGGGTTATCTCGTCATTAGTGTCTCCTACCCTAGGAGTATAAATAATATCGCCCCAGCTGACATCAAAGATAGGCCCCAGCCCGATATCCGCAACCCGCAGCACTGCTTTTCCGACAGTCTTGAACGGCCAGGCAATTGTGCCGAAGAACCCCTTGGGCTCCTCGAATATCTTGCCGTTATTCAGGACCAACACCGCGCCGTATTCCTTTACTTTTTCCATATTTGAGCTTTGAACTAAATCAAGGGTACTGTCCACCATACTCAAGAAGAGCAGGTAAATCGCCATATCCGGCAGCGTCTCAAGCACGCCTTTGTTAAAGATGCCATAACCGCAGTCTATCAAATTCTTGATAGCGTTTAGCTCGTCTCCTCCTACATCTATACCGATAAGCCAATCTTTAAACTTGGCAAAATCAAATAAGGTTGCAGCCCCCGGGTATTTATAGCTTAAGCTAAGATATATGAGGTTCTCTATGTCGTTCCGGGAAACACCCGCATCCTTAAATGCCTGCTCTATTTTCTTTCTCAATGCTTCCCTAGACTCGGACAACCGTCTTATTTCAGCTTCCCATAATAGAAGATCTTTTTTCGCCTTTAGGCCGTCAAAGTAATTCTCTAGATTATGTTTTAGTAAAACCCAGTTTTGTCTTTCTCTGACCGCCTCGGGAGTGCTGTTAGCATCGAGTTGCTTAATTTTATCTTTAACCGTATTATTGATATTCTCAAAAGCGCTATTGACTAAAGTGTCCATCACTATCTTTACCACAGCTGCCTTATCTTTTTTACCCGACAGCAATGCTTCTACATACGGCTCAATATAATAATAGGTTTTATTAGAAAACTCTTCTTGTAGTTGTGTTATTTGCGCAGGAATATTATCTTCTTTTATCTCTAACTGCTTGGTTTCATTGAGCCTCAAAGCATAAGCAGCAACAAACCATTCCGTAGATTGCTCTTGTTCCTTTATGGCATCATTAAGCAAGTTTCTCTTGAGTAAATTGCTTGCTTCTCTGTCAAACTTTACAAAATTGTCATAGGCTTCTTGGTAATTATTAGTGACGACAAAAGTTTGAAAGTGAGAATCTAAGCTCTTTTGAGATTCTCTTTCCCGCCCTGCGAAGAAATCCTCCATATTCGTGCTAGTATATCTTCCATATGGATCGCATCTATTTACCAGAGACAATATATCTTGCCTTGCAACATTAAAGCAAGAAATTGGCACAACCACAATTTTAGATAGTTCTTCCAAAAATACAAAATGAAGTTCTGCCGAAAGAACATATGCAACATTAGTCCATAAACCTTTAGGGTATAATTCTCTTCGTCCTAATTGATCTATAACTGTCTGTTTTTCTTCGGTTGTTAACTTATCCAAAGCCAAGATATTCTCTTTCACTCCTTCTCTGTTAAGAATCTCTTGTGCCATTTTAGAATATTCATGCCTAAGCGAATCAAGCTCATACCATGTTACATTCCCTTGTACCATATCCAACTTTGTATGGGAGATTAAATTAAGAACTATGGTCACTTTATCTTCTTTATTTAGATTATTAGATAGATAATTTAACTCCCATCCCCGCATAGAGCAAGTTAACTTATATAAGAAAAGCGGGATATCAAATACTGTTTTTAAATATTCTTCTATTCCATCGGCTCCTAATCGAATAATTATCTTGACCAGAATATCTTCCGCATAGTATCTAACTCTCCCGCTAATCTCTTCGTGTTTCAATAATTCAATTAATGCTTTTATTATACGTTTATTACCGCTGTGCTTCATTAAATCGATAGCAACATAATCAAGCTCATAAGCGGATGACCCGTTTAAACTTCTTCTTAAAGGTTGTATTAAATCCTTATAACCCATCTTAGCAAATGTTCTATCTGCGTAAGCATAAGCATTATAATTCGAATCTAAATTTGATAAAATGTTGATATAGGCAGCAATTAATCTTTCTTCAGAAACATCGAGCTTGGAAAGGGCTTTGGCTGCGGCTTTCAGGACTCTCGATTCTGAATCGCTCAATAACTTAATTAGGTATTCTATTGCCCTTTTATCACCAAGTTTACCTAACTTATTAGCAGCGGAGGCACGAACTAACGGATCTCGATCGCTTAGCTGTCTAATCAATAACTGAAATATGCCTTCTGTTGTTTCACTTGTTCTCTCATCAATTTTTTCTTTCTTATCGCCAGAGAAACTCGCATTTATCTGATTATCTTGCATGCCCAAGAAAGAATTAGCCTGTTGAGATATTAGCGTTTCATCTATCTCCACTCTCCCTATCGATGCTTTTGCATGTGATTCTTTATATTCTTTTACTCTCTTTAATGTTCCTTCAAGATTAATCGCGCCTTTGCCAAGTAGGCCTTTATCAAAATATTCATCATTTATAGGCTTGGCAGTTTCTTTTATAATACTTACTGCTTCGGGAGCGGTTAATTCTGGGTTGGCTTGAAGCATCTGCATGATAAGGCTTACTACATAAGGTGCTGCGACAGATGTACCTTCGCCTTTTACATAATAACCGTTGTATATACCCTGAACAACTCCTGCTGAGGCAATATCTACATATTTCCCGTAATTAGAATATTCCGCTTTCTTGCCATCTTTTCCTAATGCAGCCACTGCCACTACTTCATCAAAAGCAGCTGGATATGTAAGTACGCTTTCGTTGTTGTTTCCTACTGAAGCAACAACAACTATTCCTTTATTATACAACTCTCTTATTATTGCTTGTTGTAATGGGTCAGGGGTAGTATTGCCAGCGCTAAAGTTTATCACTCCGGTTTTTACTTCCGGATGCTGCCTGACATAAAGCAATGTCTTCAAAAATCCTTCTGATAACTTATAGTCAAATTTCTGGTTATTTTCCTCTACTCGGATAGAGATAATCTCAGCGTCAGGAGAATTATTGCGCAATACTCTGGACACTAAACTTCCATGGGTAAGTCTTTCTTCCAAATCTCCAGAGACTTTACCTTCAATAAAGTTGGTGTTAACTCCCGAATTAAACACAAAAACAGCTATTTTTTGTTTCTCGACTTGAGGTGTTTCTTTCGGTAAGGATGAAAGTTGTCTTAACAAAGGCAGCGTGGCTTTTATAGTCTTCTCTACATAAAGGCTTGGATTCAAAGCAAGAGCCTTTTCCCAATCTTTTATTACCAATTCTAAATTATCGTTAGCAAAATATGCGACTCCCCTTAGATAGTAAGATTGGGTATAGCTAGGTAAAATTTTGATGGCTTCAGTAAAGAAAGAGATCGCCTTCTCACAATCTCCTCTTGCAAGCATTGTAACGCCCGATTGCATTGATTCTTTAATCTCTGCGAGTAAATTTTCCTTAACGACCTTTATCTGTTTGTTTTCAATTCTTTTTGATTTTGACTTAACTGCGGCGGGCTGTTTCTTTGCTTTCTTAACCTTTGCGGCTGAAGCTGTTCCAGCCTGATTTGCCTGTTTGCTCTTTGCGGGATTCTCAACAGATGGGCCACCCATAAGATAACCGTGGTTACCTTTAGTTTTCTTTGTTTGCGATTTTTCTTTAGTCTCAACTTTCGCGGTTTCAACTGATGGCTTATTATTTATTTTCTTAGGTTCCGGCTTGACTACGGCGGGCTGTTTCTTTGCTTTCTTAACCTTTGCGGCGGAAACTGTTCCAGCCTGATTTACCTGCTTGCTCTTTGCGGGATTCTCAACGGAAGGACCGCCAACAAGGTAGCCGCGGTTGGCTTCTTTAGGCTGTTCAACTTTAGCTTTTTTGGTTGAAATAACTACTTTTATTTCCTGGGCAGATTGGCTTACTTCTGATTTTTTGGCTAGCTGCTTAGAGGGTTTTTGCTTCGGCGCTTCCTGAGTAACTGTAGCGGCATTGACCTGCTTGGCTTTCTCTGTTTTATCCTGCTCTTTGATTTGAGATTTAAAGATATAGCCGCGGTTGCCTTTGTTTTCTTCTACCTTAGGAGGGGATTTATTGTTAAGATTTATCTCTGGCTCTTTGAGTTTATTATTTTCCTCATTGGTATTTACCTTCTGGCTTATCGGGGCTTCCTTTATCTTAATTGTTTCCTTTAGAGCATCCGAAGACACATTCTCCACCTGCTTATCCTCTATTTTATTTTCTGCCGGGTCATTAACAGGCTGAGTTTGTTCCTTCTTCTCTTCTATTGGCTTAGAATCTTCTTTCGCTATTACCTCTATTATCTGTTCCTGCTTGGAAAGTTGTTTTGACCCAGTTTGCCTGTAGAGTTTCGAATTACCCTCACGCATATTTTCTTCTCTTCTTGCCTGCATTTCTTCTTCAAAAAGCGTTAATTCTATATAGGCGTTCTTAAGCTCGGTTTTTAGTTTATTTATTAAGGCGGCGTCATCGAGTTGCTTGGCCAGGGAGAGCGCATCTTCGTAGGAATCTACTGCGGCATACCAGATGCCTTCTTTTTTCGCCTCTTCGGCCTTCTTTATAAATTCATAAATGTGGCGGCTAAGGATTTGTTTCTGCAGGTAGATGTTTCTCTGTTCAAGCGCTTCTTGCTCAATGAGAGCAATCTCTATTTGGGAGCTCTTGATTTCAGCTTCAAGCCTGGCGACTAAAACAGTGTCATTAAGTTGCTTGGCCAGAGGCATTGTATGCTGGTAAACTTCAACCGCGGTCCACCAGTCACCCTGTTGCTTCGCCTCTTCGGCCTTCTTTAGCAGATCCTCAATGAAGAGCTGTTTGAGTTTTGATTCTGAAGAAGGCCCACCCACAAGATAACCACGGTTGCCTTTAGTTCCCTCTACCTTTGGCTGTTTAGATAACTCTTCCTGAATCTTCTTTATATAGTCCTGAGCTGATTTATAATTTGGACTTACTATTCCTACCCACTCAAAGGACTGCAAGGCATCCTCGTATTCGCCCCGCTCAAAATAGTATAAGCCATTTTCATAGCATATATTGTCGCTCTGCTCGTAAGAAGCGATTAACCTTGCCTTGCTTTCGGATGATTTCCATTTTCCTTGCTCTTCCTGGGTAAACTCAGAATATTTTTTCCCTTCGGTTCTTTGTCCTAACCACAATAATTCTTTGCACCAGGAAAGCCAAGCATCAATCCTTACCTGGAACCTTTCTTTATTTTCTAAAGAAAGCGCCTGAGAAGAAACCTTTTGCAGTTCTCCAAGCGCCTCTTCAAATAGGCTTATAGCTTTCTCTTCATTAGAAATAGTGATTATGCCTGAAGAAGAAACTCTGATACTAGGAACTGCTTCTGCCTGGCGATATAATCTTACTGCCTTCTCCAGAGATTCTGTTTCGCTTTCCGGAGTTTCTTTCGGGGCAACAGCCGGCCTGGATTCTTCTTTTGCCTTTCCTACCATGGTAGCAGGCGCGATCCGCAAGGTCTGTCTTGCCAATTGATCCTGTCTCTGTTTCGCGGCCGCTCTTTCTAATTCCATGATAGTAAGCTCCTCATAGGCATCCTTAAGCCCAGTTTCCAGCTCACTTATTAAGGCGGCGTCACCGAGTTGCTTGGCCAGGGAGAGCGCATCTTCGTAGGAATCTACTGCGGCATACCAGCTGCCTTCTTTTTTCGCCTCTTCGGCCTTCTTCAACAGGTCATCAATAAAAAGTTGGCTAACCGGCTTTAACTCAATCTTAGGCTGCGGACTTTCTTTCTGTTGTTTTATCTTAACAACCACTTCTTTTATTTTTTTGCTGGCTTTATCCTGTTTGGATTCTTTTACCGGCATAGCCTTAAATATACCCTTAGCAGCTATTCCAAAAGGCGCAGTGGCAACCACAGGGGCTTTTTTCTCTACTACTTCGCTCTTTTTGTTCAACTTTACATCGATGACCAGATTAGGCGCTTCTGTTTCGGCGAGCGCCTTCTCTTGCGCGGCAGATCTGGCAGATTCAATCTTTCTTATAATCTGTTCGGCTTTCTGTTTCTTGTCCTCTGCATACTTTATCCCTCTATTTATATTCTTATATTCATCGCCATAGATATCTTCAAGCTTAGCGTTGCGCACGCGCTGCAAATACTCAATTGCTTCATTGCTCTTTCCTTCGCGGTAATACTTTATCGCCTTCTCAAGCGCCTCGATAACTTCATTCTTTGATTCCGGTTTGCCAACCACATAGCCATGATTGCCGGGCACAACCACTGAATTATTTTGCCCCATCGCATAAGCCGGCACAACCGTCTCTATCGCCTGAACCAGCATCAATATGACCATAACAAAAACGCGGAGTTTATCCTTTAATATTCTTATTTTAAGCTTAGGGTCAAAAGAGTTGGAAAGCGCTTTCGAATTTTTCAAAATGAAATATTTGCCGTTTATAAAATCTTTTGCCTGCGCCCAATAGGCGCCAATTTCACCTTTGCCTTCTCTATGGGCCTGTTCGTGGACATTATTGATGGAATCTCTTAATGCGGCGGGAATGATACTCGTAGATATGCCTTCTGAGACATTAGTTTGTGGAGTAGCTATGGCTTTAGTAAATATTGTCGGGCCTCTGATGCCGCCGTGTTTTACATGGGCGATGGATATTCTGATTCCTTGCGAGAAGAATAGCACGCCAAGATAAACCGCTGCCATAGCGACTAAACCTGCGATTACTGCCACTGGGATAGCCAGCCAGGTCAGCATTGATTTTATGGCTACACCAGCAATAGCGAAGGCTATCTTGCCGGCAATAAATGAACCTATGGAGTTAGCCTCTTTTGAGCCGGTGCGTACAGGTTCGGCCTGTCCGCCTAAAATCTCCCTCACCCTATCTAGGCTAAGGAGAGAAATATGCTCTTTCAAGCCGACAGGAGAATATTTATTATCACTGGGAGAGAATAGGTTTTTCTTTGAATTCCCTGTTCCAAACATATCGCTTCTGTATTTCTGGAGCGCCATTTCTATAATATCAGAGAAACGGCCAGCTTTCTTCTCTAAGACAACAACCAGCATTGATTCTATAAGCTTCTTAGCATTTAATTGATATTTATTATGCTTTAATATTTCAGTTATAAAACCTAACTGGGCCCTTGCTGTATCATGATGCCCCTTTACGCTGGAACTATATGCGTACTTCTTAGCAAGCTCTTCACACCGAAGGAAGCCTAGAACCTCTTGCATCTCCTTAAATGTATACCCCAGCTCCGAAAGAACCATGATGCTTGCTATGTCTCCCAAGAACTCCCCGGCAGCAGACATCTCCTTATTGTGCAGAACTACCTTTTTATTAATTGCAACCGCGTCAAACACATTGTGCATGACCTCGTGAGTTAAGACTACTATATACTTTACCTTGCTTATCTTCGCCATATACCTGAGGTCAAATCTATAATCTGAATCTGCCGGATTATATTGATCTTTTAACCTCAAGGAATACCCACATTTCGAAAATGTTGCAATTGTAAGGATTTTATATACGGCTTCTACCATGTCATCTTTATCCAAAAGCCCAAAATTCTTTTGGATGATAACCAGAGCTGATATAAGGTTATCCCGTAGTAATCTTTTTGCCTCGGAATCATTCGATTGCTCTATCATGCGCAAATTATCGGGAAGTTTGTTCAAGTTCTTTACAGCCTGCCCATATAGCGTATCGATATCCCGATTACAAATGTGCTCTGCTGCAAAAAATCCATTAATAAACCGTAAAATCCTCTTTGCCCCGACCCTCACCGCCTCAACCTCTTTTATATCCTCGGATATCTTCCTGAAAGAATCAGCATAAAGACTCAAAAGCGCCGCTACACCGTGCCCCTGGGAAGCAATTAAAATAAATTCTTTGAGTATTTTTTCTTTAGCAGCTGGCGACAAATTATTATTGCTTACTCCCCTGACAAGATATGTAAAATCAGGCGGGATCGATTGTTTCCCTGCTTTTTTACTGCCCGGATGCTTCTTTCTTCCCGCATCATTACCAGAAAATCTTTTTGGCTCATAATTATTAAACGTGAGAGCTAATTCAGTAGGATCAGCTAATCTGTTAATCAAAAGCCAGAGATGAGAGTCTTGCACGAATCGATGAACTGGATGCGAAACACGGAATCCATTTCTTCCAGCAAAACTCTTAATCATCCCAAGTAATTTAATGGCATATTTATCCGGGGCACTTAAGCCGTGCGTCTTAAAGAAGAAACTGCGGTATTGTGAAATCGCAACATTCTTCGGCCTTATCTGCTTAATAAGCATCGCCCAATCAACTAGAACATCTTGTATGCTTTGCTCAAGCATCTTTGGGTTATCCTTAAGAATCCGCCAAAGCCGTCGCGTATCACCTGCTTTTTCCTCATCGTAGTGATTGGTAAAAAGCTCATCGAATTCTTCCGATGATAAGGCATTGCCGATAATCATGTCATCTAAAGGATGGTTGGCCAGAACAATGTCCGGAGAAGAAGGAAGAAGCGGAATTGCTTCCTGAAGCGTAGCTTTTATAGGTACAATCTCAGCTGCGGGTAACAGACTACGGTACTGATTAACAATATCTTGTAAGGCTGACGAATTTGGCTCTACTATGTAAAGCGTCCCTTTAAAACCGTAACTAACCAGTCCTCTGCCAATCTTTGTAACGCTGCCAGGCGCTATCTCAACAACTACGCCATCCTTCCCGATGGAAGCTTTACGCAAAATATAATGCCAAATCGACCCAATGTATTCATCCCAATTTCCTTGAATCTTGGATTTCTCCGCATACCCAGCAATCCCGACTTCACCAGCAGGAACCAAGATGTTGCTAAGTTTCTCTAATATTTTATTTACCCAATGCCAGGGGATAAAATATGCCCCGAACTCATGGAGCAAGGTACGGGCTAATTTAGCAGGATTGTTAAGCAGGGATTCGGATAAGTAGATAAATCTCTTGCCGTTAAATCTGAAGACGCTACCTAAGATGACGCGGCCATTGTCTAAGGTAATCGGAGGGCCGGTAAGCAGGTTGGCGCGGACAAGGTATGTTAATATAAATCTCAATACTCTCTCGCGGGAAGTAGCTTGTATCTTAAGGATACTGATGAGCTCATCGGTTTTTAATGCAGCCATCTTGCCTAATGCGTATTCGCTTGCAATCCTATTCTGCAGGTTTATGGTTTCTTCCTTAGATAGAGGCAAGTCGTCTTCGGTGCAGGCGGGATCGCTTGGCTTATCTGAGATTATAAAACCGCCGCCATCTTTATCCTTAGTGTAAGTGGATAATAGTTTTTCTTTTTCTTGCGTCCACCAAACTCCTTTAAAGTCTTCTGTAATTTTACGAAGCTCATCTATAGTCCTCTTAGCCACTTCATATCGATCATCCGAATTATCAATATCATCTCTTCTTAAAACTAACCATCTAGCGACATCCCAGAGGAATGCACCCGGTCCCAAAATATAGGGCATTGCTTCTAATTCTTCAGTAGTGAGTTTATAAGAAGAATACAGTTGATATCCTCTTAATAAAGAAACAAGATTATTTCTTACATATATTCTTTCCATTTTTAGGGCCGTTGCTAAAAGCGCATTCTTAAATTCTTCGATACGCGCTTGCCCTTGTCGGCTACGCTCCCAATCAAATAACGCCTTAACATCATCTTTATCATCATGCCATTTAACATTCGCGGTTTTCATGTCTCCATGGATAACAACTTGAGGTAGTTTTTTGTATTTCGTTAAAGGTAAATTATCCCTCAATGAAGCGAACTGGCTAAAGATAAAGTCAGCATTTTCCAAAAAGAGCTGTTCTGATCTTGAAAAATGGTGGTTTTTTGACATTAAATTTTGTTTTAGGCTTAAGAAATCTTCTTCTGCTGTAGTGATATCAATTGCTAATAACTCCTGTTTTTCTCCCGTGGGTATAAATCCTAACAAAGCGTTGTGAACCAACGCCATCATTTTACCTAACGAGAAAAACTGTTCAGGCTGCATTTGGTTCCAAGTTATTTCCCTTCCACTTGGAATATAATTTTCTAAGAACCAATACCAATTTTTTATTTTTAACAAACAATCTCCATTTCTTGTTCTCTGAATTTGTGCAACAGGAAAACCTTGCGAATATAAGTATAACTGTACTGAAATAATAAAGGTTGCTTTTGATAGTTGATCTGTTGCATATTTTAAAACAAATTTTCCCTTTGGAGAACAAATAAGCAGGGGCTTCCTCAAGGAGGTGCCCCCACTTAAAGCTTCATATTGAACCTGAGCCAATGAGCCTGTCCCTAAATCGTAATTCTGAATAATTGCATTGGCTTTTTCTTCGCCACTAACAATTACTTTTTTTAGATAATCTTTTATCCTCATGGAAGTTACGCGCCAAAGGGGTTCTTTTTTCATAACTACTTGCGAACAATTTGCGTCATTTATCGCCACATCTTCATCTCCTAATGCCCTTATCAAAGAATTAATTCCATCTTTGTCTTGCTTAGCTTCCTTCTTATGCAACGGCTGACCGTTTACGGTGCAGGCGGGGTCGGCCTGAGTTTTAGTCACGATATTTAGCCTCATGCACAGGGCATCAAATTCTCTGCTGCTTAAAATCCCTGACTCAAGCCATTTTATGCTTTCTTCATAAGAAATATCATCAAAGTACCTGTCGCCAAAATCCCCCAGGCCGGGAACGATATAACCTTTGTCGTCTAATTCCTCATCAACCGAGGCAGTAATGATTCCTGTAATTGGATATTCATTCAATATCGCGTTTAATCCCTCCGGAGCACAAATAATATTTACAATATAAATATTTTCCGGCTTAATGCCAAAATCGATTAAGGCCTTAATAGCCGCGATTATACTATGCCCTGTGGCAAGCATCGGATCCGCGATAACGACTTTGGTTTCACTTGCGGCTTTTCCTTCGGGCAGCTTCCATGCATTTCTATAGTATTCAGAAACCTGCAAAGTCCTCTCGTCTCTTGATAAACCAATATGCCAGAAGTTGTTAAAGCCTGCCTCTTTAAAGGCAGATGACATTGCCAAGGCAGCCCGCCAAGGAAGTACGACTACAGTATTAACTTTTTCTATTTTACTCTCTATCCCTCTTACAAGTTCTTTCGATACAAGATAAGCGAGTTCTCTAAAGCGAACGGGAAAGGTAATTTTTACCGGACAGACATAATCATGGCGCATCTCATTAAGGGCTGCCTGCGCAGATTGAATAATATTTACGGGCTTTGCTGTAATATCAAAGGAATTTCTATCCTTGTCATTCAGGCCTTTGAAACAAGGATGGGAAACATCCAGAATAGGGCACAAACCAAGAGGAGAACTGCTAGCCTTCTTTATCTCTTCTATATCTTTGGCAGGAATCACGGCGGTTACTCTTTCATCTTCACCGAGTATGCAGAAATGACCTTTTTTAGCCAACTCCTCTATCACTCCGGCATAACGGTATTGATTAGCGACTAAATCATAGGCTTCCAAAGGATTATTTTGAGAATCAAGCATGACATTCCCGTCTTTGTCTAGCATATCCTGCGGCAAGCCTTTGTAGGGCAAAAACACATCTTTTCTTTCCGCTAATAGAATCTCAACCTCAGGCATAAAATCCCCCTTAGCTAATAACGCCAAGGCGTTAACAATAAAATCCTGGACTGCCTGTTCAGTCATATAACCGGTAACTTTATCGCTATTGTCTTCATTGGGAATATTTTTGGCAGTCTGGATTGTCTTAGGCACTATATTTGCCAATTCAATGATCCTATCCGTCCAATCCTGGGCATCAATCGCCTTAAGATGGTTGATGAGCGCGGGATGGTTCTCGTTGAAACCAAATATCCTGGCAATCATTAAACGTAAATCCACAGCATAGAAAGCCACATTGAAAGCAACTTTTTGTCCTGCGAACATATCTTCAATAAACCAGTTGTTCTGCTCGCATTCCTTAAAGAACGGGCCCTCCGACTCCTTGGATAAATCTATTCCAGTAAACCCTGTGACCTGTTTACTTCTCGTAGGGAATTCACTTATCTCGCGAATTTCAAGCCGCTCAATCTCCGCTTTTGTCTTTAAATTTCTGTAGGTAACGCGGCAGGCAAAACCTCCTTTTTTATCGCCTGCAGAAGGCGTGCACACGGCAACAGTAGCTAAGGACTTGTGTTCTTCTCTCGCCTGCAGTATACGCCCCACCATCCCCGGACGAGCATAATTCAAAACGTTATCGCCATTGCCCGCAGAAATTATTCCATCAGTAGTTTCTAATAGATAAACTGCCAAGTCTTTATCTAATAAAACCGGCAGTAATGCCCAAAGATGATTCTCGGCAGAAGTGGCTATCCTTCCATCTTTAAATCTCAAAGGTTCGGCTGTAGAAGAATCTAATACCAGGCCATTGCGCTGAAGAGCGACTTTAATCTGGCCGATCCTTACTTGCTCTTTATAGCGTTCTTCTAACAATTCTCTGGTGCTTGAATCACTTTCTCCCTCAACCGTACCGCCTGCCCCAGTCACCATTACAATTTTTGAGGAAATATTCTGTCCCAAAATAAAACCTATCCTTGCCTGGATAAGTGAAATCCAGCCCATAAACTTCTTTCTCTTCGCCTCGACAATGACATTAAGAGCTTTATGGACTAATTTATTTGTACCCATTATCTTCTTTACTATGCTTGCAACGCCGCCGCAAAACGGAACCGAAACAATTCTACCCTCCCTGATGGCTGCATCACCTAATTTAAAAGAATTATCTGTATTGTCTGTGGGTATATAATTTAAATCTTTGTCAGTCAAAGGTTTTACTTTCACTACCCGCCAATTTTCCAATTCAACCCCAGGCACAGGTAACCTCATAGATTCAATTTTTCGCTCATAAACTGTGAGGGTTCGCTTGGAAGAAACAGGATTAGCTCCTTTGGAACGCCTCAATTCCTGCTGTATGCTTATCCATTTTTCCCAATCGCAACCAGTATAAGCCAGGAATAAGTAATCGCTTACGCACACATAATTGCTATTCTCTCTGATAGACAATACCCTATTTAATACTTCCATTGCCAGATAATAATCCTGTGAATCAGAATTTAATCCTGCAATAACGCAAAAATGTAGCAGCTCAAATAATTCTATTGATAGCTGAGATTTCAGAAATGCTCTTAATTTAAATCTTGCCACGTCTAAAACTTCTCTAGAGACAGCTGAAGCTTTTAAGCGAGGGTATAAAATACGGTTAGCTGGAAACAGCCTTAATCCAGACGGCTCTAGTTCAGAAGACAACGGAAGATTAATGCGATAATTTTGTACGGGGATATCCTTGGGGGCTTTACCAAAAAACTCAAACCAAAGAATATTCCCTAACGGGTTAACCAATGTAATATCAATATCCATGCCGGTTACTAAATACGTGGCATTGCCTATTTTAAGATAGTGCTTTCCCTTATGAGAGAAGGCATCAATTAGAAGCACGCCTCTGGTTTTATTATTGGTAAGGACCACCTGATGTTTGCCATTCGTTGTAACGGTTATCTCTTGATGATTAAGCTTGCGATATGCTAACCACAAAATGAAATCAGTTGTTAAATTACGGACTTCTTCGGGTGACTGGCCATTTATTTCGCCTACGAAGCGCAAAATAGCCAATGCAATTTCAAGAGGCCTGTTGCGGATATATTCCTCGGAATACAATATCTTCTCGTAAAGAGAGGTAAAGAATAGTTTATGCGATAACCATTCCTCCTCATCTCTCGCTGCCAAAAACTGTTTTACGCACTTAAAAGCCAATAATGCATTTTTGTATTCGGCATCGTTAAGTCTGGGGCCAGATGAGGAAGCAGCGGCTTTCGATGCTATCTTCTCTTCGACTTTATCAAGCATATCGGCAGGAGCCAACTCTATCCAAGGATTATTTTTTATGAAGGTATAAACTTTTTCAAAAATATCCGGGTTGTCTACGAGAAATTCATCAGTGGAATGCGCGATTGCCTCTTTTTCATCTGCGGTGGGAACGTTTATGTGGAATGCCTCGTGGTCACCGAGGAAATCTACCGAGTACTCTTTGGGCACTAAATATTGGCCTGCTTCGTCTCTAACTAAGAGCATAGGATGGATATAAACTATGCCGTGTTCAGGATGTATTGACGGCCTTCTCCCATCTGATCCCTTGGTGTCAGTGATAATTATTATCTTTAGGGTTACAGGAGGCGCAAGTATACGATGGGACAATGAACCGATAATTTCATAAAGCCTTTCTTGATACACTCCATATAATTCATTTAATCTGCCTAATTTTGCTGATACCTCATCGGCGCTTTCAAAGTCAAAATCACCCTTTCCCTTGATAAATACTTTACCTAAATCAACAGGGGCAAATCCCTCAAGATTAGCTGGTATAGCAACCACGTTGTCAGGAGCGGTTTGTATGTTGGCCTTAAGCACAGTGGCGGAGGAAGATCTATTGGTTAATTTCAACCATAAGTAACATCCTATAAATGGTATTATTGATACCGTAAACCAAACGACAAAACTTATGGTATGACAAATTATATCTATAATCCTATCGTAATCCCTGCCTCCTCTTATATCTATCTCTTCCCGGTGATCCTGGATAATTTTTCCAAAACTCTTAAAGTCATCTTTCCATAATCTTACAACCGTATCAACACTGACACCATGTAATACGGGGAGATAACCCTTATTCGTTACAAAAGGCATTATCATTGTAAAGAAAACTATTGCGATGTAGGGAATAGACCAAACTAAAGTAGCATTGTGCCATATGCATACAGCCCATATCGCAATAACCATCCCGATAAATCCTTTAACTATATGCGATCTGCCAAAGCTATTGGAAATTTGCACCAGAGAGAAGTGGTTTAACATAAAGCCTCTTCCGGTAGCTACATAAGTAGCGACGCCCAACTCCGCCAAGATTACGCCGATAGCATTGGTAAATACGTGAGCCATAAAGAACGGAGACATAAATATGAACGTCAACATAAAATCTATAGTTCCGCTAACCAGCGGATGATCCAGAATATACTGCATAAATCCTGTAAATGTTATTGCTTGAGAAAATATGAAGATACCCAATAAGGCGAAAAGTATCTCTGCCGGGAAAGAAGCAAAGCCGCTCACGCCTAAAAGCATAAATACTAAATATCCGAATATGCCTAAAACTACCCAGGGTTTCCGCAGATAATATCCAATCCCGCCGAATAAATGCGAAAGCCTCTGCAGGCAATTAAAGTTAGAAGAAGTATTGAGGTAATGTAAGGACCTGCTGTAAGACTGCTGCGCTGCCCCCATACCAAATTTTCTAAATATACCATCGGTCGTAATCCAGGAAACTTCTCTTGCCTTGCCTGCTTCAATCCATTCTACAAAAACTATCTTTTTCCCTTTCAGGATTAAATCATACCCTCCGAATATGTCTTCATTAACCGGATATGAACGAGATATCCCGCCGAAGATATCAGTACAAGAAGCCCTCCAAACATCCGGGTGGCCGTAATGGAATCTAACGCCTAATAAAGTTAATATCCGCTGCACCAGCGTAACAAATGTCCTGTCGGCGATTGCATGGAACTTGCCGATTAAAGAGTAACTATCGGTAAATATATCTTCCGGGTAACCTACAAGGGCGATTTTTTTATCATTGTGCAAAGACAAAAGATGAGGAATCTTAAGGGTTTGTTCGACATAATAGTCCTGATTGATATCCATAGTCATTATCGTCTCGCCCCTTGCAAATCTTCTGGCATATGCTTGGTTACCGGGCTTACCTTCGCTGACTATCGGGAAGTCTTCTGTAAGCTTAATAGTAAGAACATCATCTATATCTCCTGTGGCAGGATTTAATCTTGAAAATACGCTAAAGTATCCGTTGGGTTTTCTTTCCTGTATATATATCAAATCTATCAAATAACCATATTTATCATAGTAAAGCTTCACTAATGCTTTTGTCTCTTCTACTTTAGGATCTTTTTTGGCGACATAATCTCCGTAACCCTGATGCGCCCAAAGCATTTGGAATTTCTTATTAAGCTGGCGTTGGATTTCCGCCTCATCCCACTCAGGGTGATTCATTTTGGCATAGAGCCTTAGAACCTGCACATAGTGCATAACGCCTCTTAATGTCCTGGCAAAAGGCTGGAACCTATTGGATGCCCAAAGCCGTATTTCCCATTCTAATTGCCCACTGACATTACCTAACGAATTCCCACACTTCAGGCCCTCCATCCTGTTGAGTTCATCAAGAGTTACTTTATGCTCTTTCTCCATCCTATTTACAAAATTATTCCATTCATCTTTATACCGGGAGATTAAATAAGTTAATACCGTTACATTCATTTTTGGTAATTTATTGTCTAATTCTCCGTAGTCATAAACGATACTTTCTCCAGGTCCAACAGGCACCATTACGGTAAGAGTCTTAATCTGTTCCCAGATTGGCAAATTAGGCATATCCATTAATAGCTGGTCTAAAAATCTAAACATCCTCTGCCTGGCTTTCTTATTCCTGAAATTAGAAAATAACCCTGGCGCAGACGTAACTGTTGCATTGTAGAATTTCCCATCTGTCCTAGAGATTTGCCATTTATTTCTGCTATGCTCCTCTGAAGTAATCATATCTTCATCTAATAAATTATCCAGTATCAAATTGATTATTTCGGCCACTATGATATTCTCTTGTTCCGCAGTGCATTTCAATTCCGGAGGTATAAACTTTTTTCTAATTAAAGCGGTTAAAAAATCTTCCTTTTTAGAACCATAGGATACTTTTATCCTTTTTAAGGAATCTTTTTTTCTTTCAGTTTTTATAATGCCGAGACCGAGATATTTCCCATAGAGATATCCTGTTATGGCTTCCAAAAGATAGAACAGCGAGAATGTATCAAGGAAGAAGAACAACACAAAAGTAGTCCATAAGCCGGCCACCAGGATAAAATTAAAATCGATACCGAACAACAAAGACCAAACCGCTCCTGATAATTCATTGTGGGCGATTAACACGTAATGGAAGACTATGACGTTCCAGAATAACTTTAATCCAAGCAGAACGCCCCAAAATGCAAACCTGAATATTTTAGTGCTCAAGGGGACTTCCTGTTTATCATATCCGCTATCAGGCCTTACCGGCTGGCCATAAACAGCCATATTCACCCTTTTGCTGAAGAATCTATTCAGCCCTAAGCTTAATCCTCTTCTGCCTGTCAGCAAAACAACGGTAGAAACTAAACCGATAAGCGAAATTTTAAAAGGCGAGCACAGGCCATCATGCCAAAGGGTAAATATCAAAGCTGTCATAACAGTCCCTACAACTATCGCCATCGGCTGATAAAAGTTCCTTAAAGTATGCAGCCATCCCCTGATATCCCAGATACCCCTGAAGCCAACCGTATCAGGATAGGTTTTATAGAACAGCGGCTTTTCTCTTCCCTTCCATTCTCCTTCAAGGAATTCCTTATAATCCTTATATTCTTTGGTCTCAATTATCATTTTCTTGATTTTTAATTTGCTAGTATTGCCGCCTAAATTAATTATTTTCCTAGCCGCATCTCTTAATTGCGTCCTGGTTAAGGCGAGCTGTTTATTTAAATCTTCGGTATTTAATCTTGAAGACCTTGCTGCCTCAATTTCTTTTTCCAGCCTTACCCGCTCTTTCTCTAACCTACCCTGTTCGTCCTTATAAAATTCAATCCCGTATCTCCTGTTAAGCGCTTTAATCTTCTTTACTAATGCTTCTGTAACCGGTTTAATTCTATTTATTAACCCATCATATTCTGCTTTTTTGTCAGTCAAGGAATCATAGTATGCAACGAACTTGGGCGTTCTAAACATTTCATCGAGGTCATCAATACTAAAGAGGTATTGATAAGGCAGGATGTTCGACGTCTCTGCAGCGGGGCCTATGCCCTTCAATGTTGTTAAGGTAAGGAACAGTACTTTATACCATCTTTCATATTCTTCTCTTACGAAATTAGCCACGCCTTCGTTTCTCATCTTTAATGCTTTGTGCAAAAGATAATTGAAGAAAGCAGGAGTATCGTTATGGAAATAACCGCAACCTGCGTTCACGAGGAAGAAAATCCACAAATCCTCGATTGTTAATGTAATCGTATTGTTATCATTAAGGACCGTCTTTCTCCAAACACGATAAGACTCGAAGTATTCGTTTATAATTTCATTTATAGACTCCCCTCTTTCCAAACGCGCCTCTATGCTTGCAAATTTATGTCTTGCAACATCACCGATATTCTTATCAAACCCGTAGTTAGCAAATGAAGGTTGGACAAATTTACCATTTGATAAAACAACCTCGGTTTTTATAACACCTTTTCTACTATTTTTAAGACCCTTTCTTAACTTTGCTAATCTTAGCCATTCCAGCATCTTTCCGAAAGTCAAAAGGATTACAAAAATAGCAAACGGGACAATCAGCAATTTCCAGTTACTTTGAAGCGTCTGCTTCCACTCATTAAAGACGCCTATCTTATTTTCATCTTCAAAACTACCATTTTTTAATACAAGCCTTACCGTATCTTTAATATCAGGAGCCAGTTCTCTTGCTTTTTTAATCGTGTGTATCTCGCGGATGCCTCCTCTGGGGTGGGCTTCGTATCTAATATCCATCCATTCCTTGATTGTTCTACCCTGGGAATCCTTTGCCAAAACAGGATTTCCAAAAATATCATACTCCACTGTTTCGTATCCTTTAAGCGCATAACCTAATTTGCCTATGATAACCCTGACCTTAGCGTTTGCATTAACGGTTTTAATTAAGTTTCCGGTTGGGCTTAAATAAATCTCCCTAGAAAGTTCTTTCCCTCTGCGCCTATCCTCAATATTATAAACAAAACGTATCAGCGATCTATCGTCTGAGCCTCCGTCTCTCACAATCCTTAAATTATTTGTCCGGGCAGAGTATCTGTCCTTAGAATATCTATCCCCGCTCAAAACTAATTTATTCCCCCTTACCCTGGCCCGATACGTATAGGAACCTTTACCGTACCCTAAATGCATTGCCCCTGCGTCGTATGCACTACTTATGTCATGGGTCTCTAAAACAAAGGTCAGCTCATTAAATTTGCTTGCAAAATTATCTATGCCGGCTGCATTTAACCATAATTTTAAATCCTGCCCGCCAGAAATTAAACCGCTAACATCTCCCAGGTAATCTGATAATATTGTCCTTTGCCTGCCCTCACCATCTTTTAATGTAATTAATATATTCTTTAAATCCGGGCATAATATTTTTGAGCCTTCTAATTTTCTATAATTTTCTAACAGCCCGCCTTCGGATAAATTAATTATATTTCCGCTCTTATTTAACGCGGAGAACTTTCCTTCCACTGTGAAGAAGGCAAAAAGATTCTTGTCTATTTGTTTACCGAGATATAAAGACCCTCTGTTGACAACGTTCTTATTATCTTTATCAATCACCGTGCTTAGCGAATAATCGCCAATTCCATGATTATCGAAATTGAATACATAGGTCGCAGAGTTATCCTGTTCCTGCTGTATAAACACATTACCCCTAAAATCACGCCACATAGCCCGATAAATTCTTCCTAATTCATTTTTCCCGTCTTTCATATAGAAGATAACCGCATTGCCTGACTTAATATATTTATTTCCCCAGTTAATTTCCTGGAGCTTGCCTACCCCTATTTTCGGCTCCCCGTCATTAGGTACTACATATTTTGTTATGGATTCAGAAGGTATTTCAAATAAACGCAGCAGCGTTGAACGATAAACAGCTTTTTTACCGTTAATTTCTACTTCTGCATTGTTATAAGTAAACTCTTCCTTCCTCTCTATGGATAAACCGGCAGGTAAAGATAATTTTTTATCTTGTATGTTTACTTTTTGCATGAAACCGACAACTCTTTCTAATGAATTCACATCAAAGACGTCTTCGCTGATGCCGTTAATTCCTATGTGCCACTTTCCAACCAAATATTTATCTACCGCGTCCCTTCGTTCGATGAACATTAGTTTCTTGTGAAAATCCACAACTAATGTTTCGGTATTCGAAATGCTCGAAGAAACAGCTACTGGCGTACTTAAATTGCTCCTTAAATCAAACCGTAAGCTGATTTTATTATCTTTACCGGAAACCGCAATATCAACCAATTCGTCATCGCTTATTTTATCCATATATTGATCGCTATTTTCAAACGACTGATATGAATACCCGATCTCTGTTCCGTCTTCCGGAGAAAGCATGGCAATTCTTGCCCATTGGCGATTTGCAAAATCCGGCGATTGGATTCCCGGTAATAATTTGGGTATATACGCGGCTATGCCGTTCATCTTTACTGGCAAGCCGTAAGGTAGTTCTGTAAATTCTTTAGAATCGGATGTCGATACTTTTACCTCGGTTTTATAGGTCCTGGCTCCCGTTTTATTTACAATATAAGAATCGGCGCCTTTTTCTCTGGCTACTTCAAAGACTTCATCCCCAAAACTAATCTTCATCTCCTTATGGTTTTCATCGATTCCGAATCTTCTCGCAAGGTTTCCCTCTCTATCTATCTGCTTGATGGAATAAAAGCCCAAAACACTATTATCGGGCAACTCTAATGAATACTCGCCAAAATTAACTGCCCAGCCAAGCAGGATTTCTTGCGCGCTTTCTTTATCGATATCATTTCTATCTATAATTTTTACCGTAGCGCCTAACGAGCTTTCCACCTTATAAAGATTTGAAATTTCTTTACCGCTAAATTCATCTTTCCAAGCACTTTCCGGCATCATTGTAACCGTTGGCATATATTCTCTTACCTGAATTTCCCCTAAGACTTCTTCGACCTTTGCCCCCTCAACTGTAGGAGCAAGATAGAACCTCAGGGCTTTTTGTTCATCTACGGCAAAGCGCATTATCCTGGCTCCTTTTCTATATAATTCGCAGTAGCTAGAATAATTCTGCACCAATTCTTCCGGCTTAATGTATTTGCCTGTTCCATTAGGTAAATCTACATAATAATAGTGCTTCATCTTATCAAAACCTTTAAGGCCGATTTCTACAGCCGTAAATTTACCATCGTCATTTGCCAAAACGAGCATATGGTCAGCTTTAGGTATAATATTAATTGTGCCTGTATCTTGACGATAATTAAGCGGGATAAGTAAATCCCCTATTTTAAGAGTATAAACAACCCCCTCCGTCCTATATTCTTTTTCTATATGCATACGCTTGCGCTCTACCTGGCTAAGGTCTCTTAAGGATTTAACATGAATGAATTCTTCTTCTGTTAAAACCTTCATATCTCCACCGTAAACAAAGCCCAAGCCCCAATTCTGGTAACCTTCGCGCTTCTTTTCTAAATCCTGAAGGAGCGTGCCCCAGGAAATGACCTGATTCCAGCCTTCTTGCGGATAATAAACATATTCCCTGGAAAGTTCTCCGCTCGGATGCACTTCTCCTTTTATTGAAGAAAGCGACTGTTTCTCCAAAAGCTGGCCCAAGAATGCGCCTTCTATTTCTTTTCTCTCGCTGTCGCTAATTTGTATCGGAGCCACGTATCCTTCTTCGTCAAAAACAACATGGGAGGTGGAAAGATTAATTGAACCCAGCTTTCCGAATGACACACCAAAACTTTCCGGAGCCTTACCGCCCGGATAACCCACTTTAAAATTAAACTTTAATCCGCTGAAATCAAGCGAATTTCCTTTCTTAACGGCACTGCCTATTTTCTCTACCTCTACTTGAGGAACCTGGAACGTGGGAGCGACCTTAGCATTATATTCTTTCACCCAATCCCAATTTTCCTCGCTATAATTATTTACCCACCCATTCCAGAATGCTTCATTCTCCCGCCAAGTAGTTTTCTCCCGGTAATGGCCATAAGGCAAGCTGTCTTTATAGACAAGGACCCCATCTTTTTCAATAACTACCTTGGCAAGCTCTGCTGTCTTATCCTTGGAGAATTCTACTATTGCCGGAATAAGGATTTCTTCATCTATATCTACATTTATCCCATAATAAGCATAAAGTTTTTGCAAGGCAGCTTTAGTTTTGTCATCAATAGAAATATTCCCCTCTTTTATATTTATTTTAAAGGCAAAAGGCTGCTGGAAAGTAATCTGGGTCCCTTTGGTAATAGAAACAGAATTTTTACCGAAACCTAAAACCAAATCTTCATCCAATGTTATTGCCGGCAATTTCTTTAAGTCTTCCAACGAATACAAAGAGTAGATTCCTTCTTTACCAGAAATAACTCGCGCAAAGGCATGAGGTATACGGATGCCTTTAAAATCTAAGTCCTCCCCGGACCTGAAAGCGATGTAAGCTAAAGTATTTTTGTATGTCGGGATAAGTATTTTCCCGGAAGCTATCTCAAGATATACAGAATAATAAGGTATATCGGTAGGTATCTCTACGGCAAACCCTAAACCTTTCAGGGTATTTTTGGTAGTTGTCTCGCCGGTAACCGAATCCTCTGTTATTATCCAATCCGATACATAACCTTTTAAACGCATATTTACCTGCTTTAAAGCATTTATATTGTAAATAGAGATTATCTTCGGGATAGAGGGATTATAATCTACCGGCAACCACCCCATATCCCTTAGGTATTCGTATGCTTGAGGGACAAACATCTTTTGACGGGAAAGGACGTTGAATTCTTTATGTACATAATCATACCTGGTAATATACTGGTATTCACCAAAGCATATTATCCTATAAGTGCAACCCTCGCGAGGCCTTAAGGTGGCCTCAGAGAAAGAAGAGGCATGCTGTTCAGAAGGAACAACTATAGCCGGATAGCTTTTGTTAAAAAGGTCTTCTAACGGCTGCTTAAGGTCAACCAAAGAATGGTGTTTTCCATCAATCTCTACGTCATATACCTCAACGCCGAGCTTTATCTTCTTAAATACAGATATATGCAGCGGCTTGTTGCCTTTAGAGAATATATCGATCCCGAATACATCTTCTTCCGGCTGGGACAAGTAAATAATCGCGCCCTCCTGCCTTATCTGCTTCATAATAGTAACTTCGTTGATTAACTCCAAGAACTTGTCTAAGGCGGTATAGCCAGCCAAAGGAATAAAGACATTGCTTCCGCCAGCGATTATATCTTTAATATTAAACGCTATCCCTGAGACATCGCCGATGACGCCGCCAAAGTCGGGCGCAAAATTGAACCCTGAACCAAAAGGAATATTGCCAAATGCCGCACCGGAAAGATAATGCAAATTCCAGCTCAGGTTTAATAATTCCATCTTGCTGCGCGGGTCTTTAAATAAACTGAATCTTCTTATATTTGACTCAACGAACTTTATCTGGTCTTGGTGCCCTGCATCTATGTGAGTTAAATCTGCATAAGGATTATAACTATAGCGATACTTATCAAAATCTTGGACATTGAATGCTAATACCTTAGCTTCCTTTTCTAATTTGAAAGGATTGACATGGCTCGAGCTTAACGCATACCACAGCGGAGAAATTAAGGCCTTCTTTCCATGCGGGGTAAGGCTAAACCCTGTGGCTTTGAATTCAGCGGTAGCGTATGGTAAAAATCCATCTTTATCTTTAAGCCTATTTATCTCTTTAAGATAAGATTCCGCTTCGCCTCTCCTGCCCAACATCCAAGCTGCCTCTGCTGCAAATGAGGTCCACTCCGGTGAAACCATCTTTTCTTTTCTGGCTAACTTAATGCGCCCGGCCTCATCAGTATAATCCCATCCGCTGACGGCTTTCTTACCTCCTTCAGGATGATCATATTCAGCCGTAACAAAGCAATGTTTTTTGTAAGTAAGATATGTATTAAGGGCGTTTATGCCGTACATTTCTTTAAAGCCTTTGGGCCCGCGGAACATAATTTCCCAAAGGACACTGTCTGGAACAATTCTTTCTTTCCACTTACCAGTTTTCTCGCAATATCCTTCATAGAAGCCGTACTCGGGGGCTATCGTCTTCAGAGGCAAGCCGAAAATCCTTATCTCATTGCCGATCCTTATCGGAGTAAGCCCAAAGAACGCTACCCGTATCTTGTTATGCACCTGCGGCTGGAGGAGGTATTTCGTCTTTACAAGCCACTTATCGATATTCTCAGAAGCTATCTTATATTTTTCGCAATCAGGTATGTTGTGCCCTACGGCAATATTATAGAAGAGCGTTAAAGCAGCACCGGCTGAAACATTATTTTCTCTGGAGAAATATGTACAATTTATTATCTCGCCATTTTCTGCGATAACGGAGTTAACCCTCAATGCCCCGAAAGAATTCGCATGGCTGGGGTCATTATCTTGCAATGATAAAAGATAATCGGCTATACCTTTAGCTAAGTCTAGATACTTTGTATCGCCGGTATGATAGGTATATTGGGTTATTGCTAAAAGTAACCAGGCATTCGGGCCGGCATCAGCCTGTCTCTCGGATGGCCTTCCGGAAAGAATGCCATAGCTATTGGATAGGCCGTGCGGCCCTAAGGAACCAACGCTTTCTGATTTATATAAGTTATCAAGAATATCCAAAATCTTTTCTGCTTCGCCATACGACCCGCTTTTAACTAAATCGGTAATATACACTGCCTGGTCGTAAACGAAGAAAACGCCGTTAAGGCGGGAATCTCCGGGATGGCTCGATAATAAATATCTTTTCCATTCCTCTCTCTCTATATTACGTTCAATATCTTTTAAGTTTCTATTTACTCTCTGAGTGTCATTTAATTTAAAGGCTTCTGCCAACGGCCCCTGGGGCTTGACTACCGGTTTCAGTTGCGCTTCTATTATCTTTAATCTTGCCTGCCCGCTTTGTATCTTGTTTTCAATTCCGCCTATTTCAGCTTTGACCTCGGATAATTCTTTCCTCGCCTGGGCTGTTTTAACATCTTCTGGCGCGACACCCTTTGTCCAGATATTCTGCATCTGGTAATAAACTTTTTTTGGCGTGCCATCGCGCTTGACAAAACCCCAGTATTTTTCGTTTCCAACATTATCATAAGCGAACCCGCCGTAAGATTTACCTGTCTTAGCGCTGTTGTCTTTCCAGCTCATAAAGGTAATACCTAAACAAGTATCTTTTTGGCTGTCAACTGCCTGCCATATTCTCAGGTCGGCTTTCGCCTGCGCCTCTTCATCTTCTTTTTGTTTATTATCGTCGTAAGAGTCTGCGCCTGATTCAGAAATATACATAGAGAGATTTTTCCCTATTGCATTACGAAGGTTTTGCCACCGGTTAAGTACGCCTCCCAGGTTATCCCAGGCATAGATATTTATCCCCCAAATATCCACAGAAGGACACGCCTTTACAGCCTTCTCATCCGGTATATTGCCGTGGGCGGTAGAAACAAGATGTTCAGAATCAATGCTCTTGATAGTTTTAGCTGCTGCTTCCAAATCCCGATACCAAGTATTAATATTTTTGTTAAACCATTCAGGATGATAATTGTATTCGTTGCCTAACTCCCAATAAAGAATAGCGGGATGGCCTTTATATTGCCGTACATATTCTTTATAAGACCCGCTGGTGATATTTACAGATGAACCGCCATACATATTATAGGGAATACCCATAATTACTTTGATTTTTGCCTGCGCTAAAGCATCTATAAGCCCGCTATCCATAATTGGCCGGTAAGTACGAATGGTATTTACGCCTAACTGAACAAGCGAGGAGATATCCTTGATTCCAAACTTCTCATCAACTGTAACTCCGCGAATCTGAGATACTGGCTGTTGATTCTCTATTAATCCCCTGATTAACAGATTTTCTTTCGCCTTTAATTCCCCTAACTGTTTTTCATTCTGGGCAATATCCGACTTAATTGATCCTGCTTCCTTATTCAGAGATTCAACGGCAGATTTCTCTAAGACAGGTTTTTCTTCTTGGGGGGCAGGCGTAACTGAAATTACTTTTTCTACGGGTCTTGCTTCAACTGGCTTGGCTGCTACCACAGGTTTTTCTTCTTGGGAAGCAGGCACAACAACTACGGGCTTGGCCTCAACCGGCTTGACCTCAACCACTTTGCGTTCTTCAGTTAAATTCTGAATTTTCTCTTCAATCTTCTGAGCAGGCCTTGCGTGTTTCTTGTAAACTTTTAAGAGGTCTTCCTGGAAGGAGAGTTCTTCCTGAATGGCTTGGTTTCTGATCTTTTTGAGGTATTGCTTTGCTTGATTCTTTATATACTGCGCATGTCTTTCTCCGAGCGCCTTTTTCTTATACTCATCAGCGTAAATATCTTCATCTTTGGCATTAACAACTGCCTTGAACTTCTTGATTGCCTCTGTATGTTTCCCTTCATTATAAAGCTTGCGGCCTTCTTCTAAAACTGTAAGGACTGGGTTTATTTTCTGTTCGCTCCCCACAATATAACCACGGTTACCATGAGCAAGGGCAGGAGGGCCTTTATTGAGAACGGGTTGTGTGACCTCTTTAGTTTCAATCTTTTCTTTAGACAATTCCGTAGTACCTGTTACTTTTGACTCTTCCGCAGAAACCGTTGCTGTTTCCTCTACTTTTTCATGTTTAACATAATTGTAAAACTCTATCAAATCGTCATTTGTCATATCTTTGAGAGAATAAGAATAAAACGGCCTTCTTGAATCCTGTCTTTCGGAAGCCTCTCCCAAGGCACAAGCTGGCATTATCTGTCCCAGTAATGTCACGATAGTCGCAAATGTAACTAATATTTTTCTAAAAGCAAGGGATCTTCTTGATAGATGAATTCCATATATTCCTAAACCGGCCAGCGCAATAAAAGCGCTTAATAATATTACAGCGTTAATACTAAATATAGTGGCTAATATACCTGTTACTGCCGACATCATCCCTAACCCAAATAAAGAGGTAAAGTTTATGCCCGCCCCTATCGCAAAACCCTTTGCGGATAATTCTTCGGCTTTCTTATGGGCTGCGTCTCTATCAGTGATGCCGTATTTCTCTCTGGCCATGAATTCTCCGATTTCATGATTTAAAGCTCCCTTATTGCCTTCCTCGGCTACAATCACTAACTGATTATTTGCCGCATTCCTTGCCAGTACGCCGCCATTGCTCTGCGCTAATACGCCTTTCTCTACAACATAAACAGCAATCTTATAACCCTGGACCTTTATAATTTCGGTAGCTTTAGCATTAGATAAATCAACCTCAACCCCGTCAATCTGATTATTCGCGCCGGCGATTGCCTTTGCCTTCAAAACGGATTTTGCAGGGCCTACAATCGCTTTAGTCTTTACTGGGAAGTAATATTCCTTACCTATCTTAACTTTACGTTCATAATCTACCTCATCTCCCCATTTATTCTTTCTCAAATAATTGTCAATCTGTTTCTCAGACATCCACCTGTAGCATTTTAGGCTATAGTTCTCATGGAAAAGATATGGCCAGTCAGCCTGAGCCTTAAAATTATCTACTTGCTGAGATATCTGATCCCATGCCTTCTTTTCTATAGCGTTAAATCTACCACTTACAGCTAATCTATATTGCGGGCTCTTATGCTTCTTTGCAGAACTATTTCTATTAAAAGAATCAGTTAAGGTCTCCCCCTTATTACGCTTGGCATTGTAAGTATTTAATAAAGCGTTGATTGCCTCTGGATTATTGGACTCATTAGCCGCTTCGGCAAACAATATTCTCTTTATTTCTAATTTATTATCGGCCTTAGTAAAAACATCTACAAATTTCTTGGTCTCATTATTGGTTTTGATTGCCTTTTCAGATGGGATAGGATTATTTTTAACGGGTGCAGGATTCACCGGCTTAGTAGCAGGCTTATTTGTTTTACCATTAAGAATTAATTTGCTTATTCCTTCAACATCCAGCGCAGGGCCAGGGCATTGCTCATGATGACGCTCAATGCTCTTGATATCATAAACTGCGTAGAGTTGATTAAGAAGCTCTTTTAAGGATTCAATCTGCGCGGAAGAGAATTGCTTGTTATCACCATCAACCAAGCAGATGCCAATGTGGGTACCATTTCTGCTGTACGGACGGCCTGTCTTAGCATGCGCGCCCACCCTGGTAAGTTCTCTACCTGGCTCTACCTCGCCATTCTTCCTGATTACAAAATTATAACCGATTTTATCGAAACCGCGCTCTTGATGCCATTGATTTATTTCCTTAACGCCTACATCTATGCCCGGAGTCTCTGAGTGATGCACGACTACGCCGCTCCACTTTCTGTCCGCGGCGCTTGGAGTAAAATAGGCCTTTTCGGCGGGAGGGCTAGTTTCCTTTTCTGGGCCATTCTGCTGGCTTATTACCTTTACTTGCGCTCCATTTGTAACCTTACCGTTTGCTTTTTCTGCAGCGAAAACATCGGAAGCGGCCACCGAGAATAAGATAGCGCCTATTATTGTAAGGCAAGCTATCTTATTCTTTGTTGAAGCATTCTTTTTAGTTGTGCGAGAGCCTGTAGACTGGTATTTGGTTGCGTACAGCGGTAAAACGAGCAATAACGGTATCACGGCTGCCACCCAGAAGTTCATCCCAAGAATCAGTGCGGCAATTACGGCTGTAAACATTACCGGTTGACTCATTAAAGAGGAAAAGCTTGATGCGGCCAGTATCATTGCGAGCTGCCGCGAATACTGTGTTGTCCCTCTCAGATACGACAAGATGGTCAAAGGCAAGTTCTTGATAGTTAATATTGTTATACATGTTACACCTCCTATTATGATAGTTGTAATGAGGGCCTCGACAAGAGGGGTCAATCCCTGGAGGTTTATTAGGGCTCTTGCGAGGACCTCATTAACAACAATAGCCGCTGTTCCTAAAACAACACCTGCCACGGTAAGTATTAGGACTAACGGCTGGGTTAATAATTTAATTATACTCTGAGTTCTATCTAAGGGTGTTTCAACGGTTGGGCTTCTTGTAAAGCGGGCAATATAATCTCTTAAATTAGCTCTAAATGTATTAAGACGGCTATTTAAATAACCAACGGTTTTGTTAGCGAGCGTTACTACAGTATTAAATAAAGCTGTTAGGCGAGCATTTCCCTTTGTCTCTTTATTATTAACAATTCCATAAATGACAGCTCTGCTCTTGCTCTCATTTCTGCCAGCCTGTTTATTACGTATTGCGTTTCTAAACTCTTTAATTCCTCTCTTAATTCTGTCAATAACATTTTTCCCTCCTTTGGTTAGGTTGCGGAACAAAGCTGCGACAACCTCTAAAGGAGGAGCGTGAATCTTAATCTCAACAACTCTATCTCCCCGCAGAGTTGTTACTCTAATTTCAACCCTATTTCCTAAAATAAGCGCGACTAAAGCCTCATATGCTTTCTGTAAGCTCGGGATTACTCTTCCCGAGAAAGCGCTTTCTTTCTTCTTTCCTTCTGTTGTGTACGCTGTGGCCCCAACTGTATTTACGGCTACAGGAGCATTTTTCTGGGTGTCATTCTGGTTAGCTTTGTTCCCGTTCAGGGCAACAAAAATAACTACTACTGACTGCTGTCCTTTGCCGTTTCCTAATTTTACTACTCTTACTGTATTATTTGTTGCGGCGTTTAAGCTGATAGCCTCAGCTATGTTTGCCTGAGTAAACTCAAATTCCTCGGTAATTCCTGTCTTGCCATTTACGTTGATTATTATGAACAGGGTGCCATTAGGAGAAATAACGATTCTGACGGTGCGATAATGACGAGCTATCCAGATATGCTCATCATCAACCGCTGTTTTTTCTTTGGCATCAATGACTATTGTCTTACGAGCGATTTCCTGGGCAGAAATATATTTTGTATTTAATATTTCTAATTTCGCCTGGCCCTGGGCATCAGTTGTAATCTGGTAAACTTGGAGAGCTTTCTTTGCATCCGGAGTGCTTATGGTTAAGATTAGCTTAGAGGCATTCTTAGAGGATAAGGAGTAAACCTGTGATTTTCCGGCAGGCGCATCCCGAGAATTGTATCCTTTTATAGTCAACGTGCCATCAAGATTTACAATGAGAATCAAATTCTTTCCGCTTATTTCTTTTAATACATCCCCTTCTTTATTGCCTAAGATTCCGTTGCCGGCAGCCCCTACATTAATTACAGATATCTTATTGAAATCTACCCTTCCTTCATTATATCTATTTTTATTGCCTAAAATTTTATTGATGATTACCTTTAAGCCGTTTGCAATAATATCACCGAGGTTTCCAAAAATACCGCCTAATGAGCCAACGCCAATTCCATTTGCCCCGCCAAGAGCAGTTACGGTTGTTCCGTTGTTGGCTGATCCTCTTGTTCCGCCGACTTTTCCACCACCAAACGTAGTTTTACCTTGATTAGTTTCGGTTGTCTTTACTTCGGAGGTTATGTTTTCGTTAACAGTAGTCGTTACGTTTGCGCTGTTATTAACGGATGCAATACCTTTACCTTTAACTTCTGTCTTCTCCAGTCCTTCATCAGTAAACTCTTTTGTTCCGGGGAAATCTTTCTTAATTTCACTTCTCACAAAAAGAACCACTCCGGCTCTAGTTTTATCCACTAATTCCTGTGGAGAAAGAGTTTTTCCTTTGAAGCTAGCTTCATCGTTGCCTGAGAATACCTTAATTTTTCCTTTTTCATCACATCTAATTCTGTACATATGACCATTAACAGCAACCAATATTTCTTTGTCTAAAAGCTTTCCAGAAGATAAAACACTAAAGAATTCTTTTTCCCCAACCAGAATACCAATATAATCTATTCCTGTTGCTAGCTTAACAGCTTGCTTAAGTGCTAAGAGGTCAGTCCGGCCATTGAATTGAGTATTTAATATCTGCCTTATTCTGTCTTTTGTCTCATTATCAAAATCAAATGCATCTAATGAACAAAGGCCTTTTTCTTTCGGTGCTTCTCGTTTAAATTCATTACGATGTCCGATTGCATTAATTATGTCATTCGCAATCTTTTCAGCTTCCTGAGACGTCTTAGCTTGCTTTAATCTTTCTATATCATTACCTCTTGGATTGCTAACTATCAGTTTGTTTTTAACCTGTTCAGAAAGTAAGTGTAAGTTCTTTATCGAACGTTCTTTTTCTGCTCTAAATAATTTTCCTGTGCCTCTCTTGCTGATTTCTATATTTATCTCATTTCTAATTTCTTCGTTTGCCTCTTCATAAAAACGTACAATCTCTTCATGTGTTAAATTATCCTTTTTGGACTTAATCCACTTCTCATTCACTCTTCTCTCAACTCGCCGCCCAAATTCTTCACGGTCTTTATCTTCCGCTCTTCTCTCGGTTCTCTTTTCTGAATCACTTATTAACTGCTTCCATCCCTCTAATAGTTTTTCTGCCGCTATTCTCTTCCTCTGCTCTTCTTTTACTTTTGCTTCTGCTTCCTGTATTCTCACTTCTCTTTCTATTAGATTACGCACGTTTTTCTTAACGCTTTCAGTCCGTCCTGCTAAGATGATATCTATGTGCTCAAGAAACACCTTCCATCCGCCTGCATTAAGTAAAGTCCTAAAAGACTGGGCAATCCCAAAGAATACCTTATCCATTTTCTCATTGCCCAGTGTTGATACATCTACTTCGTTACCCTCCAATAAATCAATGGCTGCGAATATTAAATTAGGATAGATTGCTTTCTCAGCCTCACCCCAATCTATATCCATATACACATCATTTACAACTAACCTGGCACTCGCAACCTGCTCTTCCCTATTTGCGTTTGGATATTTATTCATCAACTTTTCTGTCTCTTTTTCTATTCGTTTATTTAAATCTTCTTGAACGGTGGGATCTTTGGCTCGCTCTTGTGAGATAAGATTAGCCTTCTCTCGTATCAAAGCGTCAATCTTAATTACCATCTCTAATATTTTATTTCTTGCTTCTTCTTTATTCATAGCCGTTTCTAATATATTCTTAAGTATTTTGTAGAAAACTTCTTTCTTGGTTGTTATTATCTCATGCCGTAGATTTTCGGTCAATAACTTATCTAAATCAAGGGGTTCTTTAGAAACGAAATGTTCGCTATCTTGGTTTTGAGTGGCCGGACGATTAGAGCCGGATTGAGCTCCATTAAACATTTTTGCAACAAATTTACCTAATTGATTTAAAGTTCCGTTATTCTTATGTAAATCATCATTAAACCAGCGGCCTAAAATACGGCCTACTAAGGTAGGTTCTGGACCTTTGAATTGATTTAAAGCGGATATGACGAGATTCTTATCTTGAGGAATAACTACTAATTTGGATTGCACTCGCCCAACCACCGGTTGTTGCAGTTTCTTGGCTAACAACTTGATACTTGCTATTAACTTTGCTACAACGCCTAAAGGTTCTTCACCTTTCTTCCTGGACGCACTTCCTGCATCCTGCAATTTTCTTACGTTTCCGGAGCTTGCACTCTCCTCAACTGCCAGTCTCTTACTTAATGAGGCTGTACCTCTTACTACATTTACTACATTGCTTACTACTTTTACTACTAATGCACCTAATTTCCTTATTTGTTCTCGCGCTTGTTTAATCCCACGACCTGCGCTTGCGAGAAGCGCAGCCGCGATCCTGACACCGCCAGCCTGACCAAGTAATTGTGTGCCAAACGTAGACATTGTGCGGTTACGATAGGCTAATAATCCTATTGTACCCAAAGCTGCCACCCCTAATCCAATGGCAACATAAGGATCAATTGCAGATAATACCTTCATCGCTGATAAGTTCCCACCAAATAATATAGGTAAGGGCAAAAAGCCATTAACGCCGCCTGTTGGCGGGATATTCGCCTGCTCTTGAGGCGAACGCTTCTCTTGTACAGGTTTCTTCTGTCCTTGCCCTTTTTGGCTGCCGGAGAACTGGCTTCCTGTTGACTGGCTGTTCCCAAAGAAAGCAGATTTAACTTCCTCGGGCTTTAACCCTAATGCCTGGGCCATCTCAGGAGCATACTTATTGCTAATATTAATACTAGCCTTGCCGAGGTTTTCTCTGGCAGCGAAATATTCTTTGACTGTCCTGGGCAATAACTTGGCTACCTGCAGGTTTTTCCTATTTTGCAGGGCATTGGCTAACATTTTGTTCAATAGATTAGATTTATCTAGATTAGCCTTGGCTTCTATTAAAGCAGCTTCGGCTACCCCGTATTCTTCTTTTGCCTTATCTCTTAATTTACCGGCCTCACTGTCCCCTCTTAAATATTCTTTTAATAACCTTGTCTTGGCCAAGGAATAGCTGGATAACGGGCTAGCCAGATTAAGCAGTTCTTTAAAGGTTATATCTTTAAATGAGCCGTTTGCCTGCTGGATAAACGCTGCTAATGATATAAATAGGCTGTAATCTTTAAAGGTGAAGCCATTATCTACAAAAGCCTTGGTGACCTTTAAGCTCTTTTCTAAATTAGACTGCTCTTTAGAAGTATCTATGCCAAATTTAGCAAACCCATCTAAATTATTGCCGCTACCGCGAAGATTGTCAAAAATGCCGATTGAATCCCCTTCTGTCATAGCTTCAGTAACAGCGAAAGACAGCCTTTCAGGGTTGACTTTATTATTGGAATTTATTTCTTGAGTGTTTAAGCCTAATGCCTGGGCCATCAAGGTCAATTCTTCAGCAGAACGCTTTGTGTTCTCTTGATAAATCTCGAACGCCCTCCTGCCATATTGGGTAATAGTCTGCGCTCCAGCATAAGGATTAACTTTAATAAAGCCGTTTAGCGGATTAGGAAACCATTCTTTTATGTTATTTTCGGCATTTACCTTAGCGATTAATTGTTTTCCTTCTACTTCCACTCTCGCTTTTCTGAACTTACTTAACGTTTCTACTATATTTTCTCTATTTTCTTCGGCTTTTTTCTTCAGCTCAGGATCGCTTATCTTCGAGGTATCGTTAGTAAGATAATCGTCGAAACGTTTTTCGACTTGTTCTGCATGCCAAACATCTCCGCGTAACAAATATGCTTTATGGCACTCTTCTGCTTCTTTAATTGAACTAGCCCCCAAACGCGGCATAAGCCAGGTTTGGAAATGTTCTTCGGGTAACATCGCAGCTCCCTCAGGAGTCAACTCTTTCAAAGTATTCTTTAATTCCGCTACTCTTGCAGCTATTCTCTCTTCTTCGGGAGTAAGCTGCTTTCCTGGTAACACCTTATCCTCTAGTATCTTTTTATTAGCATCTTTTAAAGAATTTAATTCTTTGACTATCTCATTAGTTTCTTTACCTATATTACTATCAGGAGAAGCTTTGTTGCGGCCTTCATTACGGACAGCTTCTACAGCATTAGTCTTATTTTTATACTCTAAAGGATAACGCTCCGTAATCTCCTGGCTTAATTTAAGCAGCTCTTCAGCGTCAAATTTATTATCTTGTGTCTTGGCAATGTTCTGGGTCTTGCCATATTCCAATCCTTGTTTCTGCAAAATCTGCTTGGCATATTCTCTGGAACGATTTACTTCTCTCTGGCCATAAGCGTATTCTGATGCCAGGCCTTTGGCATTATAAAGCTGGCTGCTTGACTCTAAGAAACTATTTCTTTCGGCCAAACTCATCCCTGGCGTTTGCACAGGATTCAACGGATCAACATATACTTCAAAACTTACTACTGGAGCTCTTCTGGAGCGTCCCAACGTATTGGCAGGCGCTAAAGTTAAAGGATTACTTCCGCGGGCTAACTCTTGTGATAACTTATTAGCTCCCCTCTGTCCTGCTACTTTCACATATACTTCGTAGGCTTCCTGAGGCAACTCTAACGGGAAGATGTTTAACCCGGCCTCTATTACAGTAGTTACAAATACAATCGGCCGCTTACCATCATTATTGCGGATAATGTCTTTTATCATATCCATACGTTTCTCTTTGAGGCCTAAATCTTTACCAGTAAGGCTGGCGATAAATGTATCTTTAGGTATTGCTCCTTGCGCTTTTAATTCACGCAGCCTCTTGCCGATATATCTTGAGTCACTGCCCGCCTCCACATCAATGGCAACCGTAGGCTGTTTGCCCTTACCTATATATTGCTGTAAGTCTTTAACTGTATTCTTGATGATTTCTTCAACAGGCGCATTATATTCAGCCTTATTTGCGGAAACAGGAAGTATCTTTAAACGGCTGTCTAATTCCGGCCTTTCGCCAATCTTGACAAATTTATCAAATCCTAACACATCCTTTAGGATAGATTCCACAGGCTCTACATTACCAGAAATAATGCTTACCTTAGCCGTTCCTATTTTAGATAAGTGGCTGTAAATATCGGCGGTTTTGCCACTATCACGCGCCAAGTCCATCATTATAATTGCATCTGAAAAGCCCAGGGCAACTGAAAGCCCGGCTGCTTCTATCTGGTTGGAATAAATATGGTGCGGACGAGAATTGCCTCTATCAGCAATAGCGAAATGCGGCATCTCCAGGAAAGAGCCTTCTTTAGTGACCTTCCAATTACGGCCTTCGGAATCTTTAAGCAGCGTATCCAAAGGAATATTTTCTGCCTTTTCTGGAACAACGCCATCTGCTGCCTTAAAATCAATTACCCTCTTTTCGCCCACGGTCTTTATTGTCCAGCTTCTGCCGTCAATAGCGGTAAAGGTATTATCCGGTAAATCATAAGGAATGCTAGATACCTTGTAATAATCCCTTGTCCCTACCTTCATCTCAGTGCGTAAAGCCATCTCTAAAGTTGCATTCACTATATTTTCAGCTTGTTCATTGAATTTAATATGGCTAAACTTCGGACTGGTTTTTATTTTATCTAATGCCTGCTGATGTACTTTAGGATCAAGCGTATAGACAGGCCCGGTTTCCAGGTCTATCTGCTTAACCACATCGGGATTAGCCCTGACGCTATCTCTTATTTCATCGCGGGCAAACTTCATTATCTCCACCATATCCTGCAATCTCTTGTAGGCATCAGGATAATTATCGCGGAACAATTCAGGCAACGGGCTCTTGCCTGTAGTAGTCCCCGCAGAAGTAAAGACTATTTCGGCATCATCATAAGTAATCGTATCGCGAGGCCCTAATTTTAAAGATAAGAGATTATTATTTAATTCTGTGCTCTCTCTGGCGTGAGCATCCAAGATAATAATGCCATTTAAGTCTGCTAATTCTTTGTCATTATATAAATCTTTATCTCTTAGGACACGGACTGGTATGCCAAGGGCCTTGGCAGCTTTTAAAGAAGGAGCATCTTCATAGTTAGGTATATTGGTTTGCGTGGGAAGAATAATAAGGTGTTTAGCGAGGGGCTCGCCGCGGCGCATTAAAATTAAAGCCTGCGCCACTCTTGCCATTATTTCAGCATCAGTCTTGCCTTTTTCATAAGGAACTTCCAAGACTATGCTTTCATTGCGGATCAGCTCCAAGGCGGATTGAGTCTGCTCAATGCGCGACTCAAATACCTTATTAGGTTGCCTCTCAAATTCATTTTTAGTCGAAGCGCGAGCTATAGTCAAGGCTATTTCATCTTCAGCCAATCCCTTATTAGCTAAATAATCCCAAATCTTATCCTGCATTAAATTACCGGGCTTTAAATAGGAAGAGACCTTTTCTGAGAAAGTATTTATTTTCTGGGCAGTATCTAAGGGCACTTCGGTTTTCTGCCAAATATTCTTTTTCTCCGCTGTTAAGCTGGCATTATCCTTTAAGTTTATCTTAATCTCTTTCTTGGTTCCATCTTCCAGAGCCAACGGATATTTCGGATAATTTATTTCTCCTTTAACGAAAAGATCATTATATGCCTCATAAGCACTAGAAATTTCTTTAAATCTCTCCTGAGCTACCCCTTTTTGTTGTAAATCAGCATGGCGATCAGGGTGTGTTTCTAAACCTAACGAGCGGAATCTTGCTTTAACCTGGTCCCTGGTGGCTTTCTCTACATCCATCCCGAGAACTTTGTTAATTTTTATTATGGCTTGTTTTTCCGGCCTGAGGGTAAAGTGCGGCAGCATAAATAAACCCACCCAGCCTAAATTCCTTCTTTCAGCTTCAGAATAACCGGGATATTTTACATTCGTTGGGCCATTGGTTAAGCGGTCCGTAATATCCCCGATATTTTCTACACTCTGCAATCCTCTATCGATACCAGTTACTACACCTGCGGTATAAGCTAATCCTGCCACCTTGGCTAAACTAAGGTTTGCTCCGGCATCCACCCAAGCCTGGCTGATTAAACCGCGGCTCATCCAAATATTACCCACCTTCTTGCCAAAGGCATCCGCAGAATAAATATCACTTAAGATCCTGCCGGCTCTGGTATCAGCTATTTTAGCCTTATTAAAGGCGATTGTTTCTGCTAAAGAGCCTTTCTTTGCTACTTCTGAGGGGCGAGAGAAAATATAAATTGCAGGCCCCATATAAAGGCCATGTTTTAATGAATCAAACATTGGGAAACGGCCATTAATATCTCTTGAGGCGATTACTGTCCCGGCATAATCAAGCCATTGAGATAAACTCCTAAAATCAAATTTTGCAACTGGCATCTTTTTTCCGGTAAGGCTGTAATCTAACCAGTCAAAACCATAGTCCCAGACCGGCTGAGCCATGCCCATTGTAAAAGTAACCACTGGCCATTCCGCCGCGCCTACTAACATCTTCCTCTGAGTAAATCCGGCGTCACTAAATTTGGCTAAACGCGCTAATAATCCATCTTCACTATTCAAGTGGTACCTCAACCCAGTTTTACGGAAACCATAGGAGGCTATCTCAGCAGTAATAGCGCCCTTAGTAAAGCTGGTGGCAAATTGACCGAGCGAAGATTGATAATTAAGTTGGCCGTTTAATAAATCGCGGCCTACCCCTAAAGTTAAACCTCCGACACCGATAATTTTCGCCTGTTTATAAAGGACTGAAGCTTGCCCATCCAAGAACTTACCTATATTACCCCGCTGTGCCCATATTGAACCACTAATCACGCCTAAAGCAGTATCAATGATAACGTTCTTTACGCTCTGCTCTCCCTTAAATTCTCTTAGCATGCTGCCAACAAAATTAGAGCCCGCTGCAAAACCTACAGGGTTTCTAATCCAACCGCTAACTAACCCTCCTGCAAAACCTGTGCTGCCATACCAAGCTACATCCCCTAAATTATTTACCTTACCCCTATATGCCCCAACAGCGATATTATAGGCACTACCGCTTAAGCCTTTAGCTAAGGTATACTTTGCAGCCCCACTGAAATTACCTAATTTTTCAAGTTTTGCTAATGTACCTGCGCCATTAAATATCGTATAGGTAGCATAACCACCTCCCACAGACAATAAGCTATCTTTAATACCTAACGCCTTTCCAGTAGCAATTATAGAGGTAGTATTATCTACTAAATAATTTGTCTTGGCGATTAAGCCACCCTTTTCAATAGTATTAACTAAGACCTTTCCAGATACATCCAGTAACCCTACTGTTTTTGCGGTATCAACTACTTTGCCAGCAGTACTTATGGCTTTGCCTATTCTACCCAAACCGCCGGTTAAAGTAGAAACGCCAACATTAGTGAATCCTTCTTTCCAAGTGATATGTTCTCCGGTAATTGCGTACTTAAAAGTTTCTTCCGCACCCAAAGAAGAAGCTGCGGATAATGTGAGTAACCCAGCGCCTACCCATAAATTACTGCTAGCTACACCTTTGCTGAAGAAAACAAAATCTGCAGCGGTAAGGACAACTGCCGGAGGAAGTAACGCCAGCTTTCTGGCAGAGGACTGGACATAACTATAATTATCACTCGCAAGTCTATAATCTCCATTTAATTCCGGATATTCAGCGGATAACTTCTTTAATAAAGGCGCGTAAGAATTAACATCCACATAATATGTCCCATACTTGCCTCCCAAATAACGATAAATCCCTTTGTTGAAGAACCCTTCATTTATAGCGCTCTCTCCTTCTGCTTCCGAAGCTTTACCTATGAAATTTAAATCTTTAAATTTTGGCAGTTTCGGTTCTTTATTATTGGATGAAACCTTATTGTTTGTACCATCTCCTGCAAACTTTTTCCCTATCCATTCCATGCCGTTAACAAGAGGATTATTTTCTATTCCAATTGCCCGAGGATTAACATATGCTTTTTTCTCTGTTAGTTTTCCATTGTTATCGATTATGAATACGCTGGCGTTATCCCGGACAAAAAGGCTCACCAAGCCGCCCCTGTCCATTTCTACTTCTCCGCTAGGTACCAAATGGTATCTAAATTTATTGTCCCTTATAAGGTAGTTGCTACCGCCAAGATTTAATGCGCCTATATTGCCGTTCTTATCTTTGAAGTCTGATACAGAAATAAATCCTTCCTTATCAAGAAAACCCGGCACCCAAGCTTGACCATCCTTGGATCTTCCATAATAAAGAGTATTGTTAGCATCTGGGTCTTGTATAGAAAAAATGTGATTGTTAGCTAAATCAACGGCCTGTTCATGCGGGATAGCAAAATCAATATCTTTATCAAAATGCGGAGTAACCGAAATTCCTTTCTCAATATTTATTGTTTCGGGGTTCTCGGGAATATCCACGAGAAAAGACTGGTTAGGATTTATGGTCACATCTGCAAAGCTATCAGTTACATTTGTTATTTTCCCATCAACCCTATGATATTTTTCCTCTAATCTTGTTATCTTGGAGTCTTGTTTTTTCTCTGTTTCCGCGCCAGGTAAAGTATCTTTATCAGATTTTGGAGTATGTAACTTCACTACATTTATCCTGATGGGTAAAGTAGAGCCTTCCCGTGGTTTCGTAGCATCTTGAAAATATTGGCGGTTAGAATCGTTGGAGAGAGACGCGATAATATCCGGGAGATCAACTTTATTAAATGTTATGTCTTTTGTAGATTCAGCTACCAGATTCGCTCTAGTCGGAAGCATCTTTTTGCCTTCTACTCCATGCCCTATCTCCCACTCTTTTATCTTGGCGACTTGTTCGTTGTTAGCCGAAGAAAGATACCCATTTATGATAGTGCCCTTATCCATGACCAATCTTCCATCAAAGCCAGGAACTTTTGTGCCCTGGTCTTCAAGAAATATCCTCTTAGCGGATGCGTTATTCTCTAAGGGAAGGTCTAGTTTTCGCTTATACTCGGAGATGCTATCCCCAATACCGTAGAATTCAATATCACCTTTCTTAATCCCAATGCCAGCGACATCGATTTCTGTACCAAAGAAATCGAATTTTTTAAAAGACGAAGCGCCTTTTAACCATTCTTTATAAAATACTTGGTCAATGCCATTTTTGTTATTGATATCTCTGTAAAGATATCCTCCCTCTGCCCCTATCTTTTCTAAGGCGCTCTTTTCAAAAATGAATTCAAATGACTCGCCTGGTGCCCTAGAAAGCCCTCCCTGGGAATTTAAAACAACTTTGAAACCAGGCAAAACCATCATTGACTTGCCGGTGTAATCTTGGCCTATCCCTGTTAAAAATTTATTCTCAACAGAAATAATATCTCCTGGCTTAATATAACCACCGAAGCTACCGACGGAAAAAGAATCCCCGGCATTGCGCATTACCATTTTAACCACATCAGGTGCAACATTAAAGGCTTGGTAAGAACTAATTTTAGCATTTTCGTTACCCCCGCCAACCTGACTAGGAGAATTATAAAGAATATTGTTTAAAATAACATGATTTATCTGCGGCGTATATTGATGGGTAAAATTATTTATCGCGAATGTATCCCCACCGATAAACTGGCGGCCTCTTTCGCTGGTTAACTGGATTGCTCCTTTTTCTACATATATGCTTTTCCCGTCCACTTGAATCATGTTGCCACGCTTGTATGCCAGTTCAAGGAGCGCCGCGACAGAACCAACCTCGCCTTTGAAACTAGTAACTAATGCTGCTAATGTCTGACGGGGATCAGCAGGCGTTTCCACGCCGTTTATATTCGCATAACTACTTACTAATACCTTTAAACCATTACTACGTTCAGTGAGGCTTTCTATGTCAAAACCATTGATTATACTTTCAGGAAGAATCTTTTTTGTCTTTGGGTCAGTGAGTATTCTAGTTCCGGCTTTAAGGATCACTTCACCCTCAATCTTGGCTCCGGCTTTGGCATAATTATATAGGTCTAAATGATGGGTAGAATCTTTTGCAAAGGACTCGTTTCTTACAGAAGATAAAACTAATGAATCCTTACCTTCTTCCTTAATCTGCTTTAAAGGGTCTTCGCCAATACTAAGCCATTTCTTTAAGGTCGAACTCTCGCTGAGACCATTATCAAAGATCGAGGTCTCGCTAAAAGGTGAATTTTTTTCTAAGAGGCTGCTTACTAAGGGAGAATTTAATTTTTGCTGGTCAATTGAACCCGAGAACAGCATTTTTTTATCTCGGAAAAGAAGAGTCTGTTGTGGCAGACCGAACATTGAGGCTATAGTCGAGTTAGTCTGCAGGGTATCCCTTAAATTTCCCACTGCGCCGTAATGATAGGTATCAGTGCCATATTGAACCATTGCTTGAGCAAAACCTGAATATGAAGCGTTATATGACCAATCAAGCAGATTGTTTGTATAAGTCATATCACCATAAAATGAAGGATTGGCGGCACGGCTATAATTTCCTATGGTAATAGTGTTCAGGCTGGCATTCTTCCAGCTGTCTTGAATGCTTCCCAAAATATCGTGACCCTCGGAAAAAATACCCCTTACTCCAGCGGTAATGGTATTGGCTACCATCGCCTCCATAAAGGGATTCTTCATGTTAAGTTTTTTCTCTAAATAAGCAGTGCCAAAAGAAAGCCCTGCCTCAAGGACACCCTGCTTGATTGCCTTGTCCCATTGGAATTTTCCTGTGCCATCATTTAAGCTGCCTAACGTGGCGCGCATCCCTGCGCCAATCATCGAATTATAGGCAGGGTCGAGTTTAGTGGTGCGCCTTAAAACTTCTTCTAAGCCAACGGTCACAACATTAGTAAAAATAGGGGCTTTGTAAAATTCATTCCAACCACCGCCATTTTTTAACCCGTATTTATAACCGGCGCTAAGCCAATCCTTAGGCTGTACCCCAGTAACTGGAACTCCAGAGAGTTTAGATTTAGCAAATGCTTCCATAGAAAGTGCTTTATCTCCCTTAGGAAGCGAAGCTTTGTAATCATCGTATTTTGCCCTTATCTTTTCTGGAGTGTATGCCCCAAATTTTGTGTTTAACGCAACCGTGGTCATCATTGAAGGGATTAACCCTGCGAGAGAAGCGATTGAATCACTAGCTCCAGCACGCCTGGCTAACTCACCTACACCACTATAAACAAAACCGGATGCAGCACCAGTCACTATTTTACCAAACATACTGGGCGCGATTCCGTTAATCCCGCCAAGGGCTGCTCCGCTAAGCGTCCCGCCTATAATACGCGTAGTTGAAGGATTCCAACCGGCAAGCTGGCCGACATTTACCACTGCTCTATTTATACTGTAAGCGGTAAAGGCGTTGGTTAAACCCTGGCCAATCCCCTGCATTGTAGGAGCACTGTAATATACATTCCCGGCTACACGAAATGCATTATCAGCAACTGTAGCGGTCTTTCCTGCTACATCAACTCCTGCCTTTGTCATATCGGTCAATTGTTTTGCTTTATAACCAGATTGAAACCCGCTTAAAGCAACTTGGACACCAATTGTTATACCTAGCTGAGTTGCCCATTTGCCCCAGTCAAAACCTTCGCCGCGGCGCTTGCGGGCACCTAAAATAGACTTGGCTTCTTTATCCGTAAGCCTGGCTAAGTTGGCATTGGCTGTCAAAGCATAACCGGAAAATCTCTGCGCAAACAGATCAACAGGAAGGAACTCTTCCTGATGTTCATCAACGTAATAAACTTTTTCATTGGTAACCTTGGTGACTAAGACGTAATGGTCGCCATTAAAGTGGGCGATAAAAGGAGCCTCAGGAAGAGCCCCGTTTTGTATCTTTACCGCATAAAGTTTATGGCCGAAAAATTCGGCGGCCTTAGAAAGGGCGAATAATGAGTTTTTGATTACTTCGGGATTGCCAACCGGCTTAACTACATCATTCAAAATATCGATGCTTAAAGCCATAACCGCGATATCCTGCTCTTCAACCCGGCTGCCTTCATAGGCCAAGAAATCATAAAGAGCTTTTGACCCGCATGGCTTTCCTTTGAGCCAGCTGTAAATTTCTTCAATTCTTTCACTGGTCAAATTTAAAGGTTTGTCTAAGTTTACGGTTATTTCGGGTGATATCTTAATCGCGCTTACAGGCTTGTTGGCAACGTCCTTGAGGATATTCTTTATGGCGAGCGGTATATCAACTTGCTGGATATTTTTTAAATACGTGGGGGCATACAAAGATGTGGCTGCAGGTCTCTGCCAAAGTACGCGCCAGTCATATTCCATTGCCTGGGCGAACTGCTCAGGTAAAAAAACCGCCACTACGATGAAAGCTACAACTCTCATCCAGGGTTTAAAACCAGATTTGAATTCCGGTTTTACATTTTCCATTTCCGTAGTGGGTTGTGTTCTATTACCTATATTAAAAAAATGAGGATAGAGTTTCCCCTTACCCCATAACATTTCTAATAATCTTTTTACGTCTGATTTGACGGTCATCTTTTTTATTTTTTAAAGCTTTTCTAAACTTGTTATTAAGTCTTTAAAAGTAAACCGGATTGTCAAATACTTAAAAAATTTTTCGGTATTCGGCAACCCGGCTATCTCTTCTCTTTGTCATAAGACCCGTGGTTTTGCGCCCCCCGATCACTCGAGGTTTGCCTTTATCGTTCCGTCCTTATTGTCAACACATAAATTATAACATACGTCAAGTGCATGTCAAGTAAAATGTTACCTATAAAAGGGAGCGTTTTCTTCTGCCATGGAATACGTTTTTTGCACTACGATTCTTCAAAGACTACCCTTTTAGCAACCTTCCAAAAAACCTAGAAGAGACAGCCTTTTATCAATCAAACCTGCTAGTTATTCCACTTATTATCCAAAATTAACACTTTCCTCCCCTCCTAACTGGAATTTTACTTTTTATCCCGTAGCGCTCTTAATGTTGTTTTATGATTCGTACAGCAAGGCCAATAAATCAACAAAAATAATTAAGTTTTCATACAAAATTATACACTTGGGGATAAACCCTTTTATTCATTAAATTTTCACCATCACCCTATTCAAAAAAGGGTGTTTAGATTTATGAAATAACATTGACCATTTACTGAAACGCTGCTTATTTGGAATCATTAAATTAGATTGGACATTATTGAATACTATTCTTAGTATTTTCTGAATGTTTTGCTCTGTAGAGTATATGCAGATTGGACATTTTTCTATATGGAAATTTGGAAGGTTTAGAACTTTAATCCGCCGCTTTTTATGAATTGCAGGATAACTGGGGCACCTACGATTATCAGGACTACCGGCAAAATGAAGAATAAAAGGGGAAATAGAAGTTTTATTGGCGCCTGCAGGGCAAGTGCTTCACCTCTTAAAAATCTACGGGTTCTTATCTCATCTGAGAGGATTTTAAGGGCTTCACCAATAGGAGAGCCCATTCTATCCGCTTGTATCAATGTCCTGGAAAAAGATGAAATTTCGGGCACCCCTACCCTTAAGGCAAGGCTTTTTAACGCCTCCTGCCTGGTTCTACCCATTTGTATTTCCTGCCAGGCTGTAGCAAGCTCTTCAGTCAAAGGGCACTTTTTGAAGTCTTTTACTACCCGGTCCATGGCCAGCATAAAATTCAGGCCTGCGCCTACGCAAAGGCTCATCAGGTCAATTACTGCGGGTAAATCCCGGCTAATCTTGCTTTGCCTCTTTTGCACCTTCTGTTTAAGCCAAAAATCAGGAATAATGTAGCCTACAAAGATAAAGATTGCAAGGATGAATAAATCTGACTTTTTGGTAAGGATAACGCCTACCACAGGAACAATTATAGTAGTGAGAGCTTTAAAAGCAAAAAATTCCGAGACTGTCAAAGGAGAACCTGCCCAGATTAATCTTTTGGAAATCTGCGGCGCAGGAAGGAACTTTTCTAAAGGTTTAGTCAGATTGGCAAGGCCTGCTAGAATCTTACGCAAGCTAAATGCAGGGATTTTACTTTGTGATTGTTGTGGAAGCGCAGCATAGCCACCCTGCTTTGTCCAGGGCAACATTATAAGATATACACCGGCGATAACCGCAACGAATACCAGAACCAGGATTAATATTTCCATATTAGATATCTACTTTAGAAAATTTACGGATAAAAAATGCTCCTAAAATCTCCAGGACAAAAGCCAGTCCCAATAAAAAACGGCCCGTCTCATTCTTAAGCATTATATCGAAAAACCGGGGGTTGGTGGTGTAGACAAAAACGGCAAAAGCTATGGGTAAAACACCCATGATTATCCCCTGGAGCCTGGCCTGTACTGTGAGGGCGTTAAGCCGGCCTAAAAGCTTGGCCCTTTCCCTGATTGTAAAAATAAGCTGGTTAAAAGTCTCGGTCAAATCACCGCCTGTCTCACGGGCCACTAAAATTGCCGTTAAAATTAAATCCAAGTCGTCGGTGGGCATCCTTCGCTTAAGGTTGGCTAATGATACTTCCAAGGGTATGCCTATGCGGTTTTCCCTGAGGACTAAACTGAACTCCTGGCTGATGGGCGGAGGCATTTCTTCCGTTAAAACCTCAAATGACTGCAGCAAAGAAAGCCCTGCCCTTAATGAGCCGGAAAGGACCATCAGGCTGTCTACAAGCTGCTGGTTGAATTTACTGCGCCTGGCTCTTTCCATCTGGCCTATCACCAGAAAAGGAATACCCAGGCCGAATACCCCCCCGATAAATGCCGCGACGGCGCTATGAAAAACTATGAAACCAGCAGCACCTAATATGGCCGGGCTTAAAATATCAAAGAGTATCAATTTAGGCAAGGGCACATTTAGGAACATATTATCGAGCTTAGGAGTAATCTGATCGACTCTTTTTTTCTGCCAATCTTCCAGTTTTCTTTGGATTAAAGGGTACATCTGGCTGGCGATTAAAAGCGCAGCAAGGAAGGCAAAAAACACAATAACTAGTTTAAGTATTATCATCCTGTTCCGTGGCTGTTAAAGATAATCCTATTTTACCTGAGTAACTCCGGGTTCGTATTGTTCGCCATCGCTAATGGCGTCGGCAGATTGCTTAAATTTCCCCATAGAACTGTAACTGATAATGCCAAACATGGCTATCAGCGCCGCTACTACTGCTGCAATCAAAAGAGCGTATTCTAAGGTTGACTGGGCTGACTTATTTCTCATTATAATTAACGCCGATAATCGTGCTTTTAGTTTGCGGTTCTTCAGTTATACTGATTATACACGAAGCAGAGGGACTTTTAAAGACTAAACTTTGCCCGATAATATCCACATTTATCTTTTCGGATAATGCCTCCGGTAAATTCTGGAAATCAACCTCTTTATCCAATTTCCAATAATAATTACCCATATTCTGGCGATAGAAATTAACTACTTTTTCTACTGAATCCTTGGCGAAATATGTCAAGCTGACTTTCTTGCCACCTTCTTTTTCTACGCTATTAGTCCTTATTGCGCCCGGATAACGCGGGATAAACTGTAAATCTCGGCCTGGGCTATCTTCATCAGGTAAAATTGGTTCTTTAGGGAATAAATCTTTAGGTAAGTCATCTTCTTTAATTTCTTCACCTTTAGACAATTTTAATTTTAGCTTCTCTATTAAATCTTTTTTGGTCTTTTGACACTCAGGACAAGGTGTTTCCTTCGGGACTTCTTTAGGCGCTATGCTTTGTGCGATACTAATAAAATTTTTCCCTATAATATTCTGCACCATAATATTCAAAATTTTATTTTGTTTTGAAAAGGCCATAAGATTTACGCCTTGCTGAGCAGTCTCTGTCTCTAATTTCCAACCGAAATTTGTAAGTTTGGTCTTATAAAATTCAGCAATTTCCTTTGATTCCGTTGCCGTAGTATAAATCGTAGTCTGCACCGGGTTATTATTAATCAAGGTCTCTTCCTGTTTAACTTTTTGTGCCTGCGGTAAAGCTGGGACATTTTCCCAAACCGCTGCCTTGGATGTTGCCGCAAAGGACAGAAAACAAAAAATTAAAACCATCCGTTTAATCATTTAATACCTCCGGAAATTAAATATGATTCGTAGCTAGGATCAGGAACGGGCCCTATTGCTCCCCCCTTCGCCTCGGCATTAGCGTCAGAAGAAATATCGCCATACTTCATCTGCCAAATACCTAAATCTGCGTTTGGCTCGGTACGCGTAGCGGTAACAGCTATTCGCGGGTTATCTTCAGTAATACCGCCGATATAGGCAATAGGTACAGGGTAAGCTATAAGTGTCCATGCAAAAGTAAAACACGTAGTTGGCGTCTGAGATAACACATAGGTAGTTGGATTAGCCCGTGCTTTCGTTAAACACTCAAAAAATATTAGTGTATCCGTAACACAGGGCTCACAACCCTCCTCGGGATCACAAGCACCAATCCAATGCCAATATGTTCCTACTAATATCATTGGCAAAGGTATTAAGCCGGGAGGATTCGGTGCATCCACCTTGACGCCAAAAGAATTTTGTTTTCCAGTTTTATCTGTCCAGGCATACTGCCCTGACTCATAGCCTTTATCCTTCATCCAATTTCCAAAGCTAGATTCTCTCTGTAGATAGGCCTCGTAAGATTCCCCCGATAATCTTTCCTTTGACTCGTCTATCCCTGCGTTCATAAAGGAAAATTCCAAGGCAACGCTTCTGGCGGACTCATAACCTTTCGCTGCGTTACTCCAAGCTAGGGCAAATTGAGCTGTTTGCGAAGCAACAAAGGCTAAGAAAGCAATGTACCTGACCCATTCTTTGCAAAGAGGAAGCGGGATAAGAAACGATATCTCAGCAGACAAGTATTCCGCAATCATCGCGGTATTTGTATCGGCAAGGCTATTTAATGTGTTGGCGTACATGGTTGAGCCAGCTAACGCCGCGGCATCCGCAGCATTGGCAGTGCGGGTCTTGGTCAACCCTATCTTGCCGATATTCGCCGTAACCATAAGCGCCATAATTAGGACCACGATTATGGCGATCATAAAGGGAGCTATCTGGCCTTCCCGGCGGAAAAATATACTTTTCATTTCCCTCCAAACACCGAATCTTCAGTTAAGGGCTGCTGACTAGAAACCGGAGTCTAATAACCTCCCGAAATTAAATAGGATTCATAATTAGGGCTGGGCGCCGGCCCAACACTACCTCCCTTTGTTTCTGCTCTTGCGCTGGATAAAATATTACCGTATTTCATCTCTCTTAAGCCCAAATCCGCGTTTGATTCAATACGCGTAGTAGTAACAGTTAATTTTGGATTATCTCCGGTAATACCGGCTATCCAGGCAATAGGAACAGCGTAAAGTCTAAAATTCCACATCCAAGCTCCGCAGGAAATGGTTGATGTAGAAGTTATCTGTATTTCGCCTGGCAGAGACGACGATGCTGCTTTTTCACAAGCCATATATGCCCCAATAGATCCCGGGCAGACAGGAGGAGGAATAGCCCAAATTATATCAAGATAGAGTCCTGTTAATATCATTGGCATAGGTATTAAGCCGGGGGGATCCGGAGCATCTAAGTTGACGCTAAACGAATTTTGTTTTCCAGTCTTATCTGTCCAGGCATACTGCCCTGATTCATAACCTTTATCTTTCATCCAATTTCCAAAATTAGATTCTCTCTGTAGATAGGCCTCGTAAGATTCCCCTGATGATCTTTCTTTTGACTCATCTATCCCTGCATTCATAAAAGCAAATTCCAGCGCAGCACTTCTGCCTAATTCATAACCTTCTGCTGCATTATTCCAAGCTAAGACATATTGAGTTGTTTGGGCAGCAATAAAGGCTAAGTAAGAAATGTATCTAATCCATCTAAAACAAATACTAATAGGTATAAGGAATGCCACCTCTGTTGATAAAAACTCCGCAATCATCGCGGTATTTGTATCGGCAAGGCTATTTAATGTGTTGGCGTACATGGTTGAGCCGGCTAACGCTCCAGCATCAGCGGCATTGGCAGTGTGGGTCTTGGTTAGCCCTATCTTGCCGATATTCGCCGTAATCATAAGCGCCATAATTAGGACCACGATTATGGCAATCATAAAGGGAGCTATCTGGCCTTCCCGGCGGAAAAATATGTTTTTCATTTCCCTCCAAACACCGAATCTTCTGTTAAAGGTTGTTGGGTAGAAACCGGCCACTCGCCTGGATTTGAACTTCCGGCAGCTACACGAGTGGAATTATAGGGAGGCTGTCTTTGCACAAGGTTTTGATTAAAATTAAGCCAGAACTGAAAAATTCCAAAAAGAAGCATGATTAGTGCCGTAAAAACCAGCGCCACCTCTACGGTAACCTGCGCCTTTTTTCCCTCTATTCCGCTTGAGGAGTTACCCATGTCCTCTCCTTAGCGAGTTGCGTCCCGACTGCCGACTGCCGATATTTGCCATCGGAATCTAACCCTTGAGTAATCACAATATCCGAACCGCCTTTTATCTTAAGGCGAGTAGTAATAGTATCCCCTACATTTGCGCTCTTGGCACTGGTAATGCCTCCGGTATCCTCAGACCTCGTCTCCTGCCCTTTAAATGAGGTCCCGGCCTCTGTTTCTATATCCCAAACTTCGCTGCCTTCAGGAATCTCAACTGTATCTTCGTTTATCTGATAATAACTTTTTTCCGCCGATTCTCCCAGGCACCATGATACAGACGCCCCCGCATTTACACTGCTCCTGCCTCCCTCGCCATATTTGCCAAACAGATTAACCGTACGGGGATTCTTAACTACATTATAACTTACGAAAGCATTTTCATCATAGGCTTTTTTCAGCGCTTTGCGGAAAGTTTGCTGCTGTAAAATCTGCTGCTCCTGCAAACTCTGCCCGTATGAAATCAAGATTGCAAAGCAGACTAAAATCAACGAGCCGAATATTGCCAACTCTGTGGTTGCCTGGGCTTTATGATTAAGTTTAATCTTTATCATTTGGGTAATTTATCCTCCCAGCCCTCACCCACGCTATATTCCGTGGAGCGACGGGTAGTCTCTTCAGCGCTAGTAGTCTTCCTGGCACTTTTATCAGTCTGCACTTCCTGGCTGACCTTGCTCGAAGTAGTGGCATCGCTTCTCGTCTGGCCAGAGATATATTGCAGAGAGGAAATCTGGCTGTCTGCCAGGTCTTTTAAGCGCCCCTGCACACCCCGTCTGTAATAGGTACTCATGGCGATAAAAGCCAACGACGCCAATACTATAACCATCGCATATTCCCAGGTACTCTGTCCTCTTCTCATCTCTGTACTTTCTGCTCAGTAGCTTGCTTAGTAATTTCTTCCGTATTGCTACTGCTTAAGCCAAGCGCGCTAGACTCCGTGGTATTAACGATGGTCTCTTTATTCTGTACGGAGGTTGTCTGGCCTGGCCGGTATTGCTCGCCGAGAGACTCGCTCTGGTTGCGCAACCCTCCTTGTAAACCCCGCTTCAAGTATAATTGCATAGCTATAAGGCCGGCCGTAATTACGGCAATTATTACCGCATACTCCAACACACTCTGCGCCTTTTTATTCATAAGCATAGTGCCAAGATAAAATAATCCTTGGATAAAATCGGCAATAAGATTTTAGCCAAAGATTATTTTAAAAGCTTTCCTTATCTAATTTATCTACCTTCTCTTCGCCAGTCTGGGTTACTTTTTCAGGCTCAACGAATTCCGTGCGCGTAGTCTTATCTTTCACCGTTTCCTGCGTAGTACTCTCTTTTGTAACGGTAGTTTTAGACGTAGTATAATCAGGAGAATACTGTTCGCCGATCTGGTCGGTTGATTCGCGTAATTTCCCCTGGTATCCGCGCTTTAGATACATCTGCATAGCGATTAAGCCTGCGACGATAACTCCTATCAGCAAAGCGTATTCTAAGGTGCTCTGCGCCCTCTTATCTAACCTAAATCGCATCTTCTCACCCCCTAACTAATATTAATCCTGTCCGGTTGTATCTTTGTACGTCTGATACCCTTGACGCGTGCTGGTTTGGTCTGTTTTTGTCGTCTTTGACGCTCCCTCTTGAGCCTCTACTTCTGAGGTAGATTTCTGCGCCGAAGTCATAGATTGCTCGCTGTAATAAGGCTCATACTGTTTGGTAGTGCCGAGCTCTGTGGTCTTATCAGTTATGGAATCAGTGGCATCCTTCATTTTTGCTTGGAGTCCCCTCTTTACATAAATCTGCATAGCGATGACCGCGCCGATAATCAGGGCGATAACGATAGCGTACTCAGCGGTATTTTGACCCCTGTGATTTTTTAAACGTAGAAACATTTTTTCACCTCCTTCAAATGTAACAGCGCTTAGTTACCGAAATCTATACTCTTTACTTTATTTTCCATCTTTCCTGCCACATCCTCCAGGGAACCCTGCACCTTGTTCTTCATCACCATATTGGCAAAAACGATGATTCCGGCGATAATAGCAGTAAAGACGATTATATATTCCAGCGTGCTTTGTGCTTTCCTGAACCTTAACATCTCTACACCTCCTTTATTTACCTTTAGGGACATCCGGAATATCCACTCCCGGACCGGGCGTCTGGTAAACCTCATCCTGCACTTGTTTCAAACGGGCATTCATCGAGCGATAGATATACTGGTGCATAGCGATGAACGCGGCGGCTATTGCCGCAATTAAAACCGAATATTCAATCATCGACTGCGCCCTTATCTTCATTTTAGTATATGGCTTACCGCATTATTAAAATGCGCTTCAAAACCCTGCCGTGTTTTAGTAATAAAAATTACAACTGCCAGGGCAAAAGCGATAAATATAACGCTATACTCGACGATGCTCTGGGCCCTGGAATTTAATAAATACTTTTTTAAAGTTTTTGTCATGTTTTTAAAGATAAAAAATCCGTAACCATTTAATCCTGTAGTTACGGTGTCTTGGTTGTAAAAAGCACGAATGCCGTGGCCATTTTTCCTGACACCTCCTATCAGGATCTGCTTTTTTCTAACCTGTTATTATACTTCAACTATAACATTTATATATATTAGTGTCAATCACATTTCCTCCGACGCAAGAAAGCGTTTTCAAACAAAAAAATTACCCGGCTGAAACACTCAACCAGAGCCTCTTGCCGTCGCCAAAGATGATTTCTTTCTCGTTGATGCGGCGGCAGGCGTATTCCAGGTCCTTCAAGAAAGGATAGACCACCGGGGGCTTAAACGTTACCAGGACACAGTCATTTTGGTTTTTAATTATACCTTTTAAACTGTAAAAACGCTGTTTTATCGTCGAAAAATCCTTATCTTCGTAGCCTGAAGGCAAAAAGTGCCACCTGACGTATAAATCCAGGGCGCTGATATAATAATTCAGCAGCACTTTTATATCCTGGACAGAGTCTTTATCCAAAATGAGATTATCCGTCGAGAAAAAACGCTGGGAGGTTGCAGTGTACGTAAAAAGCTCGATTTTCCGGCTCAAATCCTGGAAAGTCTCCTCCAGGTTTGGCCAATGCCTAAGGTAAATATTCGCCAAATCTTCTGCTTTAGCTTGTTCAGGCGATGCATTGCTTAATATAATTACCCGCGTCTTTTCATTGATCCCTTTCTTGACTGCGCATCCTCTTAATGTAAGCATTTGCCGTGTATTAGGTTGCAATAAGTCAATTTCTGTATCGGCAATGTAAAAATCATCGGATACTCCGGTTAAAGCGTGCGGCCTGAATTCTCCGATTTTCTTTACTTTACGATAGCTTGAAAATTGCCAGGGCCAGAGACCGAATATAAACAGATGTTTGCCATTCAGCTCCAAGGGGAAAGCTTCAATTTCTTCAAATTTATTATTGTGAATGGATAAATTCAGTGCCCGCCTGCTGTTAGACTGGAAAAATGAGAGAAGGTCAAAAAAATCCTTGCTTGGCCTATCATAACCCGGGGCCATAAAAAGCATAAAAGGTGAATTTTTCTGAAAATATCTATTTATATAACTCTTTATATTGTATAATGTTGTGGAAAAATCATAGGGGATATGCGGCGATGACCAAAGAGTATATAAATTCCCGTCCAAATATAAAACGTTTTCCCCTGAATAATTGACTTTAATGCAGCGCACTTCTTGGAATATCGTAGAAACTACCCGGTGCATATCCGAGGATACCGGCTTAAGCGCTTGTAATTCGCCGAAGAAGGATACTAGATCCTTAGAGGTAAATTTTTGATTTACCATCGGCCATAAGCCGCAATCCGGCTTTAATTCTAGCCTATCTAAATCGTCAAATAAAGGGCCGTATAATAAACATTCTGTTTTTGGCAGAATTTCCGCAGCCTCAGATTTTAGCCTGCTTTTAATCAATTCTGCTATGTAGTAACTACCGCCTGCCAGAGAATCTGCCGCTTTTAGCATAATTGCACCTAACCCTTCAGCTTCAGGCACAAGGCGCCGCTTCTTCTTCCGCCTTCTTCCTACCGGCATACTCATGCCTAAATCTTTGATTAGGGTGTTTATGCTAGATTTGGAAACTTTTACTTGAAATTTATCAAAAATTAGAGAAGTGAGTTTTCGACAGCTTAAATGAGTTTCAGCGTTCTTTTTCTGAATTATAAAATCTCTTATTTTAGGTTTTAATTTATGAATTACACCCATAGCTCATCCTTTGCTCCAGAATGGACATTATTAATCTTGATTAAGTATAGCACTAATCTTTTGCCCTGTCAATCTAAAACAGATTGGACATTATTTAAATAATCTTATCGCAATTTTCATGATTCCAGGGAAAGTACGTCGCCCTTTTGGATAGGCAAAGACTGGATTGTGTTAGGAGGTAATTCAACGGCAGAAGCTGCGTTAAAATATATGGAGGTAAGCCTGAAGGGCTTAAGGTAAGGTATTATTTTAATTACTTTATTATTTTTATCCAAAAATACAATATCTATAGAAAAACGCATAAAAAAAGTGTGTATAGAATTACAGGGATCCAAAATAAGGGCCTGGCCTTTTTTTAATTCTTTTTTACCCAAAAGACCTTTCATTCTTTTAAAAGGAGTATTGGCGATAATCACTTCATCGGCAACAACAGAATTATTGGTTTTGTTAATTATTTTCATGATTATTTTAGTTTTGAAGCTGCCGACAGCGGATTTAGGGAGCGGTAAAAGTATTATCGGGAAGGATTATGCCTCTAAGCTTTAAGTCCGCGACAAACGAAGGCACATAGCCGGTAGCCTGAAAATCTCCCAACACATTACCCTGACCATCTATTCCGGATTGCTTAAAAATAAATACATCCCGCAAATCAATGTGGGTCTCATCTTTCATCCCGGCTAGTTCTGATATCTGGGTGATCTTGCGGCTTCCGTCTGTTAACCTGGCAGTATGGACAATCATATCTACGGCTGAACCGACCATTTCACGGATAGCTCTCATGGGAAAATCCACTCCTGACATTAAAATCATTGAATCCAGCCTTGAAAGGACATCTTGTGTTGAATTGGCATGAACTGTAGTCATTGAGCCATCGTGGCCGGTATTCATTGCCTGAAGCATATCCAATGACTCAATGCCGCGGCATTCGCCAATGATAATCCTATCCGGGCGCATTCTAAGAGTATTCTTGAAAAGGTCTCTTATGGTAATTGCGCCCCTGCCTTCAATATTGGGAGCGCGCGACTCCAGCCTTATCCAGTGTTCCTGGTGCAGTTTTAATTCCGCGGCGTCCTCAATAGTCACGATACGTTCTCCGTCGGGGATAAATTCGGAAAGAATATTGAGTATGGTAGTCTTTCCGCTGCCAGTGCCGCCTGAAACAATAATATTTTTTCTTGATACCACGCTAGCCTTTATAAATTCTGCCATCGCCGAATTTAGAGTCTTCATGCCAATTAAATCCGGAATTTTAAATCTTTCTTTCCGGAATTTTCTTATAGTAAGAGTGGGCCCGGTCAAAGAAAGAGGCGGTATTATGGCATTGACACGCGAACCGTCGGGAAGGCGGGCATCCACCATTGGCACTGATTCATCTATGCGCCTGCCTATAGGCGCGATAATCCGCTCAATGATGGTCTTGACTTGTTCATTAGCCACAAATTTCTTGCTGGTTAATTCAATCTTGCCGTTTTTTTCGATGTATATCTCGTCCTTGTTATTCACCATAATATCGGTTATACCGGGGTCATCTAATAAATCCTCCAGCGGCCCCAAACCTAAAGCCTCATCAAGGATCTCTTTGACCAGTTTCTTGCGCACATCAAGCGACGAGATGAAGCTGCCTGCTTCTTCTGTCAAAAAATTTGAGACCATTGTCTCGGCCTTATCCCTTAATTCCTTGGTTTTTTTAGCGTCACTGAACACCTTTAAATCCAGCCTCTTCAGGTTTAACTCGTCGATAAGCCGGTTATTAATGCGGCGTTTTAAAATCAGGATTTCGTCTGCTTCATCAACAGCCACCGGTTCAACCAAAGATTCGGCCATGCCCTGTTTCTGCCAGAAGTCTCCCGGCCTCTCTACCACTAACTCTTTGACTTTTAACTGGTCTATTTCCGTATTTTCCACGAATATCTTCTCCCCGGTAACTAAATCCTGGGCAAATTTTTGTATTGCCAGAGCAGCCCTGGATTTGGGGCTATCAATGACTACCGGCACTCCGCGGTTTAATGCCAAGCCCACTGCTTTTCCTTCAGAGGGTATCTGAGAGATGATCTCAACCGGCAGGTTCACTCTTACCTCCTGCCAGCTTATGCCGGAGACAGACTCGGCTCTGTTAAGGACAATCCTGATCATCGCTAAAGGAAAATGTAAAAACTGCAGGGTATCCAAAGCCCATTTAGTCTGGTATATTGAAAGGATATCTGGAGTGACTATTAAAAGAATAAGGTTTGCCTGGTTTAAAGCAGCGATAAAAACTTCGCTAAAACTTTTACCCGCGTCAACAATTATGTAATCATAGTCATTATCAATCAGGCTGAATAGGCTTTTCATCTGGGCCGCTTCAAGATGCGGGGCCTGCTGCGGCCTTAAAACTCCCGGCAAAAAATCTACCTCTGATGAACTCTTGAGTAAATAATCGGATTTTTTAATATTTTGGGGTTGTTTTTTCAGGAGGCTCATTAAATCTACCGCTGCTTTTTGAGGATGGACGCCTAACATCCTGGCCATATCTCCCGCTGCCTGAGTATCTAAATCCACCAAACAGACACGCTTAAGCTGGTCCTTCTTCAGGCTTACCGCCAGATTGGTGGCGACTAAAGTTTTTCCCACTCCGCCTTTTGTGCTGAATATGACGATTTTCCTGGACATAATTTTAGTTTAGTTGATAGACTACGGGTATCTCTACCCATAAATCCCTAAGATCTACTGAGGAAGGAAAAGCAGGATACGCGGTAATCCCCCTGGCTATCTCGATGGTATTATCGTCGAGGATTTTATAGCCCGAGGGATCCTTAATTGTTGCCTCCAAAAGCTCGCCCTGGTAAGAAAGGTGCAGCTTCAATTTGACTGTCCCTTGAAAACCCGCTTCTTTGGCATCTCTTGGATAAGTTAAACGCTCCAATATCCGTTTTTTTACCATGTCAGAATATTGGGCTAATGGTTCGGGAAGCTTTCCTTCGTCACTAGCAAGAGCCGGCCCTGCTATTTCTGCCCCTTCCATATTGACTTTAGGAGCTTCTTTTTTTGCCGTGACTATCTTGGGTGTAATGGTGATAAATAGTTCGGTATCGCCTTTTGTATTATAACCGCTGCCGTTGGTGGTAGTCCTTTGCCTGAAGGCAAAACCGATAATAGGTAAATCCGCGAACCAGGGCAGTTTGCGCAGCTCTTCTGAGCTTTTCTGTTTTACCAGGCCGCCTATGGCTAAAACCTGTTCATCATTAAGGATTACTTCGGTAGAAGTATTGCGTTTAGTTAGCGGATATGCCTTGGCGGTAGGCGCGTCGCTAGCGCCGATAGTCTCAGGAGTAGTGCTTTCTAATTCACTGACCTCAATATTCAAGGCGGTTTTAATCCGATTGTCGCTGGTCAAGGTAGGTTTTATCTTAAGCTTTATACCGTATTCCTTATATTCCACCTCGGTGCCCGAGGCTCCAGTGGTAGCGGCGACAGTAGTGGTAAAAATAGGTTTTTCTCCGCCGACTAATAACTCCGCTTCTTTACCGCTCTGACAGGCAAGCCTGGGCCGGGAAAGAATTTTTGCCTTCCCTTCCTGGATCAAAGCATCCAGCTTAAATTCAAAGACCGAACGGCTCCATTGTGTTTTAGTAAACAGGCTTCCCCACCTGGTAATAGGTATCCCGGTATGAGTAGCGCCCGCAACCTGGTCTGTGGCTAGAGTGAAAGAAGCCGGCCAGGTAAACCCTAAAGTGCTGGTGGCGCCCTTGTCTAATTCCATAACCTCTACAGCTATTTCAATGATTGCCTCTTCTTCTTTTACCAAGATAAGGTCGGTAGTTTTATCTTTTAAAGGGCCTAATGCAAGGGTTATCATTTCTCTATCCTGAGGCAACTCTACTCTACCCAAAAGAAGGACCTTGTTCTCCTGATCTTCTGCTTTAGTATAAACTCCGGGAAGATTAAGCCTGGATAGCAAATTATCAATCCGGCGCTTGGTCTCGGTCATATCTTCGGGGCATACCATTATTTGAAAAGACTGCTCACCGAAACTATCCCAAAGCGTAAAGCTCGTCGAGCCTACTGTCTTAGGCGTAATAGTTATTTCATTGCTGGTTACACTGGTAACATCTGCCACGCTGGGATTGCCGATAATAATGCGGGTAGGGCTGCTTACCGGCATAAACTTGACCTGCCCGAGGTATAATTTAAGTTCTTCTCCTCCCCCTTCTAACGCGTAATCCCGGCCGGGGAAAATAACTAAACTAGCTATTATTAAACTAATCATTAAGAATATCTTTTTCATATTTTAAAATTTAACCTCTTATTTATATATGGGCACTTGTTCTTTGCTCGTACCACGGTATATCTCTACATATCCTGTCGGCTTGCTTTCTTCTTTCTCCTCTTGCTTAGGAGCAGGATTCTTGGAAGCCAGATACTCCAACAACGCATTCCAGTTTGCCGGTTTCAAATCTTCTATCTTAGAATCCGCCGGAGAACGCAGGACCAGGCGAATCCTTCCCACTTCCTGGACGTAGGTAATCAGGTTTGCTTCTTTCGGCTCAAGCGCAAGCGTAATAAGCGGAGAGCTCTCTTTCTTTTCCCCGCCTTCTTTAGCATAGCGGGACTTTGCTTGAACAGGCGCGGTGCCTGTCTCCTGGCCTACTGCCAAAATTAACACATTTTGGAATAAGGAAATCGCGGTCGTCTGGACTACCTGCTTTCCTTCCGGGGTCACCATGGCATCTGGCAGCATGGCTATTACATCCACATAGTCCCCTGCCTTGATCATCCCGGCTAAAGCAGAAATATTATCCACCGAAATGGTAATTGCTCTTTTTCCGACGGGAGTAACCTCGGACAATACGCCTTCATTCTTAAGATTACTGAGCTTGGTCAGGCTGATTTGCTCACCCTTAGAGATAGGAGCGATGGTTAACATCCCGGCAATCCTATCCATAGAGGTCACTGCCTGCGGCTGCACATATTTATTGACCATGATCTCTGTGGTAAACATTGTTTCGTCAACAGGTGAGCCTTTCGGGATGTCTTTTTTTGCCACTAAAACCGCGGTCTGGTTGGCCTGGAGATTCTCCCAATTCTTCTGCAGCCGCACGCGGTCAATTTTGCGCTGCTGGTCGATGTAAATCATAGTCATAAACACCGCGCCCAGGGCCAAAACAACTCCGATTATCAAAACAATACGCTGCCTAGGCATTTATTTTACTTCTCCCTCGTAGATTTCTAATTTCGCTTCTTTAGAAAGATTGCCGATCAAGCCTTCGATTTTCTGCTGTTGTTTCAAAAAAGTAAGCCCGCGCTTAATATCATCCCATAACTCAGAGAGTGATTTCTGCTTACCCCCGCGCTTCCCTTCTACTTTAATAATATAATACCCGTCGGTACCTTTAAAAATGCTGCTGATTTTCCCCGTGTCTATCGTATCGGAAAAGGCAACGTTATCAAATTGGGCGGACTTGGTGCCTTTCTTAATATACCCCAAGTCTCCGCTGTCTTTGGCGCTGGGGGCCTTAGAGCGTTCCTGGGCCAGGGTAGCAAAATCCCCTCCCTGAAGAAGCAGGATCAGTATGTCTTTGGCTTCCTGCTCCGTAGGCACCATTATTTCCCTGACCTGCCTTTCCTCCGGGTCCTTAAGCTGTTCTTTATAAGTATTGTAATACTCTTCTATCTCGCTGGAGCTTACCTCTATTTTATCCGCTTCCTGCTTTACCAGCTCCATTACCAAAAGGTCCTGTTTGGTTCTTTCCAGGGCCCTAACAACCTCTTCTTTCCTGGCATAGCCCCTTCCAGAGGAAGCCTGGAATAAAAGAACCCGCCGGATCATGTCATTTTTTAAATAATTAATCTTCTGTTCGCGGGTGGTAATCTTCATCTCCGGTTTATCCGCGGGTACCGCGGCATTATAAACCTCTATTTCCTGATTCAAGTTTTCCAGGGTAATAGGATAATTGTTGACCCTGGCGATAATAGTGCCCTTGACCGGCAAAGATTGCTCATCTTCCTTTGGGGTCTCTTTAGGTTTCTTGGCGAAATTCAATTTATCGCAACCAGATAATAAACAATACAAAAAACAAAAAACAAAAAATAAGGTTATATTACGTTTCATGATTATTTTATCCTCCCCTTTTATTCCTTTTTAATCTCATTGATTATTTTAATCAGCAAATCGGCTATCTTGGCGATAATATAAAGGAAGAAAAAGAAAAATATGGATACCGCCAGGTTTACAAATCCGTCGAGAATAGACTTATCGGCTATTTTGCCCAGGAAAATGTATATGCTGCCCACTATACCGAAAAACAAAAAAATCCAGGCAGCCACTTTCACCGCGGCGCTGGATGTCTTTAAAAATCCTAAATGTTCTCGCATTAAGCCTCCTCTTATTTTTTTATCACAAAGTACATCAAATTGCAAGAAAAATCTTTTTTGACGGTTTCAGCCGGAAAAAAATATAATTAAAAAAACAAAAACAATTGTGCCTGATATAATTATAAACATTTTTTGAAAAAAAGCAACAAGAAAACCACTTTTGGCAATAACCCTGGCGATTTTCCAGTACGCCTGATTATTTAAGTTTACATCAACCCTATTTATGATATAATTTGTCCTGGTATAGAAAAGCATAAGCACCATACCACTTCGAAAATCGCCTAAAGTCACAGCATAAGGCGATTTTCTTGATAAAAAGGTAGGGATAATGTTAAAAGCCGCGGTCATCGGTGCGGGATATTGGGGCAAAAACCTGATCAGAGTTTTTAAAGAGCTGGGTGTCTTAAAACTCATTTGTGACACAAATAAAAAAGCCCTCAAGATACAATCGGCTAATTTCCCCGGAATAGAAACCACAAATTCCCTGATTAAAGTTTTGCAGGATAAAAACATAGAGGCGGTAGTAATCTCTACCCCGGCGGCCACGCATTACAGGATAACAAAACTTGCCCTGCTCCATAAAAAACATGTCTTTGTAGAAAAACCTCTTGCTCTGACTTCAAAAGAAGGGGAAGAACTTCTCGGCTTAGCGAAAGAGGCAAGCAGGGTATTGATGGTAGGGCATATCCTCTATTACCATCCCGCGATTATAAAGTTAAAGGCGCTGATACGCGACGGCAAATTAGGCAAGATCCGCCATATCTATTCCAACCGCTTAAATATCGGAAAGCTGAGGACCGAGGAGAATATCCTCTGGAGTTTTGCCCCGCACGACATCTCGGTCATACTTATGTTGCTGGGGAAAGAACCGGTAAACGTCATCGCCTATGGCGGAGATTATATTAATAACGGGATATATGATACCACGCTTACCGCCCTTGATTTCGGAAATGGCGTCAAAGGCCACATCTTTGTGAGCTGGCTGCACCCTTTCAAAGAACAAAAATTAATTGTGGTCGGCTCAAAAGCAATGGCTGTTTTTGATGATTTAAGCAGCGATAAGCTTGTGATATACCCTCACAGGATAAGATGGGAAAACAGCAAGGTCCCGATAGCGGTAAAGGCAGAGCATTATTCCGTCAAAATAAAAAAGAAAGAACCGTTAAAAGAAGAAGCCAGGCATTTTATAGAATGCATTGCTAAAGGGAAAGCCCCAAGAACCGACGCCCGGGAAGCCCTGAGGGTATTAAAGGTTTTAGAAATCTCCGAGGAATCCATTAAATCCAATAACGCCTGTAAAAATAACAGCCTAAGCAAAGAATATTTTATCCATCCCACTTCCTGCGTCGATGAAAATGTTAAAATCGGCGAAGGGACGAAGATCTGGCATTTTTCCCATATCCTGAAGAATACAACGATAGGCAAACAATGCGTTATAGGCCAGAATGTAGCTATCGGCCCGGACGCTAAAGTCGGCGACAGGTGTAAAATTCAAAATAATGTTTCTGTCTACAAAGGGGTGACCCTGGAAGACGATGTTTTCTGCGGCCCCTCCTGCGTGTTCACCAACGTCAACACCCCCCGCTCATTCATTGAAAGAAAAAATGAATTTTTAAATACCCTGGTCAGGAAAGGGGCGACAATAGGCGCCAACGCCACGATCATATGCGGGGCGACAATAGGCAAATACGCCTTTGTCGGCGCCGGCGCAGTTGTCAAAAAAGACGTGGCTGATTACGGGCTGGCCTTAGGTGTTCCTGCTAGACAGACAGGATGGGTCTGTAAATGCGGCGCCCCCTTAAAAATTACACCCACAACAAAAACCAAAAAATGCCTTCACTGCGGCAGCGTGTACAAATTACGCCGCGATAAGCTGACCGCCATAAAAGAAACGGTATAAGTGGATAAACCCAAAATAACCCTCCTTCTCCTTATCATTCTCATCGTTACTTTCTGCTCCTTCCTGCCTTCTTTAAGAAATGGCTTTGTCAGCTGGGACGATGACGCATTTATTATCAATAACACCCTGATCAAGGATCTATCCTGGGGCAATATCGGCAAAATATTCAGCTCGCCCCGCCAGGAGCTTTACAAGCCGGTTGTTTTCCTTTTTCTTACCCTGGAGTATCATTTCTTTAAACTCGACCCCTTTTTCTATCATCTGGTCAACCTCATATTTCATTTGGTTAATTGCTTGCTGGTTTTCTGGCTGATCTTTTTAATCACAGATAAAGCCGGCATATCTTTTATCACGGCATTATTTTTCGGGATTCACCCTTTGCAAGTGGAATCAGTAGCTTGGGTGTTCCAAATCAAAAATATGCTTTTTGGGTTCTTCTTCCTTTGGGCGTTAATCCTCTATATTTACTACCGTAAATCAGGCCTGAAGAAATACTATTACCTGGCCCTGGTTGCTTTTTCCCTGTCGCTTTTCTCTAAGCCCATGGGACTGGCATTGCCGCTTCTCCTATTGGCTATTGATTACTTAAAAGGCCGCCGGCTTACCCTCGGTGCCTATCTGGATAAAATACCTTTTGTTGCCGTATCTCTTGCCATCGTGATGATGAGTTTTGCCTTTAACACCATTAGCGTAAACAGCCAATGGAATAAGTTGGGGTCTCTTCTACTGGCGCCCTACCAGATAGTTTTTTATCTCGAAAAAACATTCTTCCCGCTAAAACTCTCCTGCTATTATCCTGACATCACCAAGCTGGAAGTCTTTATTCCTCCTTTTAATACCCTCTCCCCTGCCTTGCTGGCATTTTTGGCCCTGGCGGTAATATTTTCGCTGAAATACACAAAAAAGATTTTCTTCGCGAGTTTATTTTTCCTGCTTTCGCTTCTCCCTGTCCTGGTTTCTTACGCCTACGAGGCGACCTACCAGATAGCAGACCATTTTATGTATCTTGCCTTGATCGGCGTGGCCTATATGTTTGCCGAGGGATTTTCCTGGCTTTATCACAAAAGGGCTGCGGCATCTTCTCCGGCAAAAACCTTGCTCATCCTGATGCTTTTAACCGCTTCGGTTATTTTATCCGGCCTGACCTGGAAGAGATGCCAGGTATGGAAAGACGGCGTGACTTTATGGAGCGACGCGCTAAAGAATTATCCTTATAATATAGTTGCCCACAATAACCGGGGGCTGGCTTACTTAAAAAAAGGGGAATACGAAAAGGCCTCGCTGGATTTTAACAAAACTACCGCTAGCGATATTAATTATTATGGCAGGGATAAAACTACGGCAGGCGTATTTTACAACATGAACCTCAGCAATTCATATAACTCCAGCGGTAAATATGAACAGACTATAGCGCTGCTTGAGAAGACGATAAAAAACGATCCTGATTATGGCTATAATTACTATAACAACCTTGCTGTTGCCTACGCATCTATCGGCAAAACTGAGCAGGCGGTAACATTGTTAAAAAAAGCTATAGAAAATAATAGCGTAACCGATAAATCATCGTACTATTATAATCTGGGCATTATTTATAAGGGTACGGGTAAGTACGATGAAGCGCGGGTATCATTTGAAAAATCAATAAAATCCAATCCCGGTTTTGCCGACCCATACTATGGAATGGCTAAATTATATGAGGCTAACCACGAAATTGAAAATGCGATATCTTATTATAAGAAAGCCATAACATACAATCCAGGCAACGAGAATTTTTATAATGATTTGGCGGCGGTATATTATTCCCTTGGTAAATACAACGATGCCATAGCATTATTAAGGAAGGCCCTGGAAATCAATCCTGGTTTTATTGACGCCTACAATAACCTCGGTACCGCCTATTGCGCCGGCGGCGAAAATAAGCTAGCGATTGCCACGCTTGAAAAAGCAATCCAGCTTAACCCCAAAGACGGGGAAGCGCACAATAACATAGCATTAGCATATTACTACGGTAAGAAATATGATTTAGCCGTCAGGCATTGCAATACGGCTATTGAGCTGGGGTACAAAGTAACCCCCAGGCTTTTGGAATTGCTGAAACCTTATAGGAAAGAATAATAGCCCCAACCGGATTTCAAGCCGCAGTCAATTACTAACAAGCGGCGCAGTCCCGCTCTAATTTTTTGAACTAGGCGGGAGAACCGGAATTAATAGCCCCAACCGGATTTGAACCGGTGTTTACAGGCTGAGAACCTGACGTCCTAGACCAGGCTAGACGATGGGGCCGCAATAAAGCTAAATTTTCATACATTCTAATATAAAGATGTTGTGAGGTCAATAATATTGTGTTATTATTTTTCTTATGGCGATACAAGTAGGCATAGGCTCAAGCACGCAAAAAGACTCTATCTTAGCAGCCAAGGAAGCTGTCTCAGAGGCCCGCTTAAAGATAGGTAACGCAAAGGCCGATTTAGCCATCGTCTTCAGCTCAATAGACCTCTCCGGCACTCCTCTTTTAAAAACTATCAGCAATTATTTATCGGGCATCCGGGTTTTAGGATGCAGCGGCGCGGCGATCATCTCTAACCGTGGCATATTTAAACACGGGTTAGTAATCATGCTCCTATCCCACTCGCAGGGCGTCTATTTTAATACCGGGCTGGTTAAAAATATAATGGAAAGGTCTGCCGTGCAGGCCGGCGAGGAGCTGGGTGAAAATTTACTGCACGGTTTCCAGGGTATCCGCCGCGATTTAAGCGTGATGTTTTCCGACGGGCTGATAGAATCAAGCTCGGACCTCATCTCGGGCCTGCAGGAAAGAGTAGGGGTAAGCTTCCCCCTGGCAGGGGCATCTGCCGCGGACAACCTGGCGTTTAAAAAAACTTACATATACTTTGACCAGGAAATAATAAGCAACGCTGCCTGCGGCATACTTTGGGGCGGCAAATTGAATTTCGGCCTGGGTACCAAACACGGGTGGAAACCCCTGGGCAAACCTCGTAAAGTAACCAAAGCCAGCGGCAACATCATAAATGAAATAGACAATGCCCCGGCAATTAGGATCTACGAAGATTACCTGGCCATGGATACGGCGGAGCTTAAAAATGAATTGAAACGCATCTCTATACTTTACCCGATAGGCATATATCTCCCCGGGGAAGAAGAATTTCTCCTAAGGAACCTCTTCTCTATAGAGGATAACGGCTCTATCGTGCTTCAGGGAAACGTGCCGCAAAATAGCCAAATTCGCCTTATGATCGGCACAAAAGAAACCTGCCTGGCAGCGACGCATCAGGCCATAGAAGAAGTTAAAAAAGGATTATCCGGGCGGCCCTGCAATTTTGTGCTTGTATTTGATTCAATTTCAAGATATATATTATTAGGAAGGCAGGCAGGTAAAGAATTGGAAATTATAAAAGAACACCTCGGCAAAGATACACCCATAATCGGATTATGCACCTATGGCGAGCAGGCGCCGTTAAGGTCGATTAATTATTTAGGCAAGACCTATTTCCAAAACCAGACAATCACCATAGTAGCTATCGGAGGATAGCCTTATATGATAGGAAGCGAATACCTGGCGTTAATCGGCGTAATAGCCATAGTCGCCCTTGCCATTACCATTTTCTCCAAGATGCAGAGGATATCCCAGCTGCAATCCTTGATAGACAACCTGAAAAAATCCCTGGATGAAATGGACGAACAGGCCAAGCTGGTGGTACGCACCGACTTGGAGTTAAATAAAACCCAGGAAGAGCTGGATAAAAAAGTAACCGGCCTCTATGCCCTGCAAAGCCTCTCCAGGGCGATAAGCACGACGCTGGAAGAAAACCAGATTCTTAGTATGATCGAGGTCAGCTACCTGGAAGACCTCGGCTTTGAAAAGTCCTGCGGTTTTCTCTGGGAGGACCGGATAAGCGCATTCCAGTGCTACATAAATATCGGCTATTCGGATGATGAAATAGAAGAAATACAATCTACCATCAACGCTGATAAAGAGAGGTACTCAGATTTGATAAAGAACCAGGCGACCCTGTCTTCAACTTCATTAGCGGTGGAGCCGGACCTCAGGGATAAAATAAATGAAATTTTTAAAGTAACCTCTTTCGTTATCTCGCCTATCCTGCCCAAAGAAGGAAGTAAAGGTTTCCTGTTTGTGGGGACGGAAAAAGTAGACACCCTGGTCACCGAAGGTGATGAGGAATTGATAACCATTTTGAGCAACCAGCTTGGCCAGGCATTAGAGAATGCCCGTTTATTTGAAAAAACCTGGCAAGCCCACCAAGAACTGGAGAAAAGGGTTGAACAGAGGACGCGCGAATTGACCCTTGCCCTGGAAGAAGTAAAAAGAATCAGCAAGCGCAAGACCGACTTTGTTTCCAGCGTTTCACATGAGCTAAGGACCCCCCTTACCTCGGTAAAAGGCTATGCATCCATATTGCTCACTGAAAAACTGGGGGTTTTGCCGCAGGAGGTAAAACTGCGTATTGAGAAAATAAACCGGCACAGCGACGAACTTGCCCAACTGGTAAACGACCTGCTGGATATATCGCGCATTGAATCAGGCCGGGTAACCATGAAAGCGGAACAAAAGGACCTGAAGAAAATAGCCGAAGAGGTCGGCGAATTATTATCGGTGCAGCTAAAAGACAGGCAGATAGAATTGATTATTGACATGCCCGGCGACGCCACCGCCGCGGCGGTGGATGCCAGCCAGATAAAACGCGTCTTCATAAATATTATCGGCAATGCCCTGAAATTCACCCCGCCAAAAGGCAAAATCACCATAAGCAGTTATAAAACCGGGAAAAATATACAAGTAGATATCAACGACACCGGATGTGGCATACCGGAAGAGGCAAGAGAAGCGATATTTGAAGAATTTTACCGCGTAGACAACACTATCAATGAAAGCGTAAAAGGCACCGGGTTAGGCCTGGCATTAGTAAAACATATCATTGAGGCGCACAAAGGCAAAATCTGGGTAACCAGCAAAGTCGGCGCCGGCTCAACCTTCAGTTTTACCCTACCGCAAGAGGTATAAAAAATGGCAGCAGTAAGGATACTTATCGCTGATGATGACCCTGACATAAGGGATGTATTGAAACTCACCCTCTCTGAAGAAAACTATGAAGTTATTGAGGCCCAGGACGGCGAAGAAGCCCTTCGCATTATTACCACAAAACCGCTTGACCTGGTGTTGTTAGACTACCAGATGCCTAAAATGGATGGCCGGGAAGTCTGCGCCAAGATAAAAAAAGACCTGCTCCTGCGCCACGTGCCCATAATCATGGTCACCGGCCGCGGCGACATAAGAGACAAGGTCGGCGGTATTGACGCCGGCGCTGACGACTATGTGGTAAAGCCTTTTGAGCCGCAAGAATTGATGGCGCGCATCCGCATGATTTTAAGGCGCACCGAGCGCGACCTGGAAGCCAATCCGTTGACCCGCCTGCCGGGAAACGTTTCTATTCTAAATGACCTGACCCGCCGCCTGGAAAGTAAACTTAAATTCGCCGTCTGTTACGTTGACCTGGATAAATTCAAATGCTACAACGATACTTACGGGTTTAAGCACGGGGACGAAGTCATAAAAGAAACAGCCCGCATCCTGATACGCACCGCCCAGCAGTTCGGCAATCCCGATGATTTTGTCGGGCATATCGGCGGAGACGATTATGTCCTGGTAACCACCATGCCGATGGTAGACAATATCTGCAAGTCAATAATTGAAGAGTTTGAGAAAACCGCCCCTTCCTTCTATAATGACACCGACAGGAAAAACGGCTATATCATGGCCAAGGACCGCAAGGGAGAAATGCAGAAAGTCCCTCTTCTTTCCGTATCCATAGGCGTAGTCAGCAATGAATACCGCAGCATAGAGCACGTCGCGCAGATCGGCGAAATCGGCGCGGAATTAAAAGCCCACGCCAAACGCCTGGAAAGAAGCAATTATTTAGTGGATAAACGGACGGATTAAAACGGCTGGATTTAAGTCCCGGCACCCTTCTTTTGGACTACGCCGGGGCCGGCGCCCTGCTCAATGACCTGCCTGAGGGAATGCTTTTCAATACCTGCCAGAATATCATCCTTAAAATACAGGTAATACCCTTCGTGCACAAACAATACCGGGACGATAAATATGGTGAACGCCCGTATCCTGCTTATTTTATAAATCCATACTTCAGTAGCATCGTAATCAGCGCCTGCTCCCAGCCTGGAAACTTTATCCGGCTTGCCCAGCAATAGTTCCACTTCCTGGCGGCTTGCGCCCTGGGTTACTTTTAATTCCCGCAGGTTATTTTTCGCGGAATCGCTTAAGCCCGGATGGCCGGAAATGTATTTTTCCGCTTCTTCTTTAAGGGCAGTCATATCCTCTTCGTAGGCTTCATTCTGGCGAAAATCTTTTAAGGATAGCGGCTTTTCCCCTCCCAGAAAACTACTCTTTTTCTTGCCTTCTTTATAATAACTGGATATCTGGTTTTGATTGGCAACACTGGGAATGGAACAACCATATATACAAACGCAGAAAAAAATTAAAATTAGGAATTGTATTTTCTTCATATTATTTATGGTGCGCGAGGGGGGAGTTGAACCCCCAAGCCTTACGGCACAAGCCCCTCATGCTTGCGTGTCTGCCATTCCACCACCCGCGCGTATTGCCTATTTTATGCTATTGATGTGTTTTCGTCAAGCAGAAAGGAAAATTAGAATCAACTCACCCCGATATTTACCTTTAAGCCCCTGGCAATTTTTAAAAATAACTTAAACGGCAAATAGCCGATTACGGCGGAAATAACACCGATTACCGCGCAGGATGCAGGATAGAATAGAATGCTTAATAAACCGGCTGACAGGCCGGTAAATGTAGTGCCTCCTTCAAAAAAAGCTATGGCCACCCTCTCGGGAACAATAAGGCTCGCAATAAAAGTAATCACCGCCATGCCTAATCCAAAACATGAACAGGCAACAGCGAATAATCTAAGGTACGACCAGAATGAAATACGCTGAATTGTTAAGTTACCCATAAATTCCTCCCTTATTTCTTTATCTTGCCTTCTCTCAGCCGGCGGATTTTTTCCCTGGCTATTCCTATGCCGGGGTCGCCGGCAGGCGCTAATTTTATAAACATTTTATACGCCTCAATAGACTCTTCAGGCTTGTCTATATATTCCAAGGCCTCTGCTTTATTATACCATGCCGTAAGGTCTTGAGAATCTATTGCCAACGCCTCCTCGGCATACCCAAGCGCCTCCCGGAATCTTCCCAGCTTTAACAGCGCATCCGATTTATTAACCAATGCGTCGGCATACTTGGGATTGATTTTCAGGGCCTCGCCGTAACAATCAAGCGCTTCCTGGTATTTGCCTGAATCATGCAGAGAATCTCCTTTCTTAAACCAGGCCATAGAAAAATATTGTGGCGGCAGAGAAAATTTGCATTCCCTGAGCGGAAACTCCCAGCTCAAAGCCTCTGCGCGGGGGCGAGAACCAATCACCAATTTGGCTAAATCGGCCAGCGCAGCGGTATCTTTAGCTTTTAAGCGAAGGTTTAAAAAAGAACTGTCCACGCCTCCGCAAATCGAGAGGACAGAATCCAAGTCTCCGTAAATATTATTTAACCCTTTGACCCTTCGGGGAATTTTGACTTTTTCAACCTGGTAATCTGTAAGCCAGAATTTCAAGTCCGGGGCAAAATCCAAAGATGAAATAGACCCGGCAATTCCCACCCAGCGCATCAGGTTGCGCAGGTCTTCAAAAACAGGAAGATATCCAGCGAATTCATCAAATCTCTGGCTGAAAGATCGGGAGAATTTGGCCGCTATTTCATCTTTTGCCCGGACAGGATAAAGTGTTTCCGATAAAACCCGCACCGGGTAGCTGTTTATAAACACGGCATTTTCAGATATCAGCACATCTACGGATGAAGGCTTAAACCAAAAACGGGAATATACCGTATCCTCCCTTCTTTTTTCTATCATCAACTGGTATTGCGTCTTAAACCTGGGGACCTTTATTTTTACCAGGCTAAGGCTTATCTTTTTTAAAAGGTAGTCGCTTTCAAAAAATACCTGACCAAAATGGCTATCCTCAATCCCCTTTGTCATTTTTACCTGGTGCCATTCTGCCTCGGGCGTCTCCCCTTCGGGGTCAATGGTTAATTGAGGATATGCGCCATAGATACACAGCGACCTCAAGGCAGAAACAAAATCATCCAGGAAAAGATTTGGGCTTTTAGATTTTTCTCCGATAACAATAGTATCGCCGCTAGCCGGGTCAAATATTAATCCCGCTGGCTTTGCCATATATCCCAGGCGGTAAACTTCGGGAAAATCTTTACGAAAATCCTTCCCCTGCTCCATAACCCTCCTGATCTTTGCTTCAGCCGCATTTAATGAAAAGGCAACAAAAGTTTTAGTTTCTTCCGGCTCTCTCTGCCTCAAAGAAGAATCGGTCGTTGTACAAGAGGAAAGAAAGGGCAGGAGAAACAAATTGATTATCCAGTACTTCTTCACCGGCTAGTCCTCCTTCTTTTATCTTTATTATTTCTCCCTCGGGGCTGGAATCCACGCCCTTAAGGCTGCCGAAAGCGCCGTCTATCAGCGGTTTCTTCAGAAACGGCATTTTTACTTCTATTTTACTGGGGCTGGTCTCTAAATTAAGATTGAATTGGCGCATCGTCTTACCGGTTAAAGGGTCTTTGACCGCCTTAGAGCTAAGGGCAAATCCTTTTTTATCAATCTCTCCGGCTTTTTTTAAATCAGATGCCGCCAGTTCATCTTTCCCCAGGCAGCGATAAACTTTCCCCCTGCCCAGGTAGGCCAGGGCAAACCCGGGGCTTATCTTTATGGCCTGGTTAAAATCGCTCAGCGCCGATAAATAATCTCCCTGGCAATAATAGACAATACCCCGGCTGTTGTATATATCTGCCGAATCAGGATGTAGTTTTATCGCCTGATTAAAATTCTCAATAGCCAAATCGTAGTTATTCTGAAAGGCATAAAACATCCCCTTGGCCGCGTGGACCAAAAAAAGGCCGGGGGCAAATGCTCCTGCCATATCAAATTCTTTTATCGCCTGCTCATATTTTTTCAGGCGGATACAAGCATCTCCTTTCAATAAGTAGGGAATCGGGTCTTGCGGGTATTCACGGCTGAATTCTTCAGCCCAGGACAAAAGCGATTCCTTTTTATCTTGAGTATCTATTGTATTAAGCAGGCAGGGTACCTTCTGATAATCGCCTTTGGCATAATAGCTATATGCTAAAAGAAAATAGGGAACCGGGGCTGCACCTATCTCTTGCCTCCAGGTATCCGCTATTTTAGCTACCCTGACCAAGTCTCTCTTGATCAACGCTTCTTTTATATCTTCTTCTATACCCGCTGTGTTAAACGCGAAAGCCGCAGGAGCAAAAATTACAAACAGCGACAGCCATAAAATGCCTAAATTTAATTTTTTCATTATTCCCTCCTCAAAAAGCCAGGCCGATGAAAAGGCCAGCGGAATTATTCCCCCAATCCAACCCTTTTTCCAGTCCGCTTAAGAATAGCCCTATTGTAGAAGTCTGTCCGCCAAGGATAGTAGTGAAATTAATGCCCAGGGTTAAATCTTCTTCGGAATCCATGATTGTCCGGCCGTCAATTTTTGTCTTGCCGGTTTGAGCCCTTTCTAAAGATAACTCCAGCCTTTTATTTTCTGACAGGATACCAAAACCTCCTCCGTATCTTATATTTCTTTCCGGATCAGCGCCTCCTCTCTTAAGCCGGAAAGTATATCCGGCCAGCCCCAAGGCATATACCGGGCCAGAGATAAATTTCCTCAGATACACTCCGGGAGTAAGGCCTATAAAACCATCCCCCATAGATGTATATTTTGAAAGCGCCGATTTTGCCTCAAAAGTAGCGACAACTAACGGCCTGTTCTTCGATTCCGTCAGTAAGGCATAAGAAATCCCGGCATAGGCATCGCCTACCCCGAATTTAAGCTGAGGATGCTTCACCTTGCGCCTCCCGCTGTTTTCAACTTCCGCCATAACAACGCTAAGCGGCACTCCCGCGGATAATTCTAACCTCGGAGTCACCAGGTAACTCGCCCCTAACGCTAATGAAAAATCGTTGGTTGAATAAGACATCCCCAGGGTATCAAGGTATTCTTCCGAGGGCTTCTCTGCGAAACGGCTCGCCCCCAATCCTGATAGGCTGGAAACGCTGGAAAGCCCGTATGTAAAATCGATTTCCCAGCTGAACTTATCCTTAAAAATTTTCTTCTCCGATTCCAATTGATAATCCTGGCCCAGGGCGATATCTTCTCTTGAGGCAAAACAATGACTCTGCGCCAGAGAAAGAAAGATTACCGCCGCTGCTAACATTATTTTTTTCATCCTGCCCTCCTTTCCTAATATGCCTGCGATAAAAACTTTAACAAAAAGAAAACACCTGTCCCCACTATGCTGTTACTAACCACAAAAACCATCGCGCTTGACCTGGCTAGGGAGAATGTCTGATAAAGATTTGAGGCAGCCGCGATAAAACCCGCCACTGCGTAAGTCAATAACAAAACCTTAACAACCTCCGGGAACCAAAGATTAAGCAAATAAATAGGCACTAGGCAGAGTAAAATACCGGCTAAGTTTTTAAAGATACATCCCGGGCTAAGCCTATGCGCCTCGCTGTAAGGATTCGATTCAAACGCCCAGGGCATCCGTAAACAAAAAATGGTGCTTAAGATATCAGCAAGCCGCGAAGCAAAAAGAATTATCACAAAGGTGCCAAATGAGATGTTTTTGAAGGGCGTTGCTATAGCCAGAACTACCGAAGTAATACCTCCGAGGACGAACGTTTTACTTGCTATTTCATTGTAGAGTGCGGCCCTCTCTTCTAAGGAAGGCTCTTTCTCTATAACCAATCTTGGCTGCATATAAGGATAATCCCGCCAGAGAGAGGGGTCCTGCTTAAAAAGCACTCTTTTGACTAACCCTAATTCTTCTTCATTAATTCTGCCATATCTTTCCATTTTTGCCTCCTTTCATTAGATTAGACTGTTTAAAAGACGATTTTTTCAAAAAATTTATAACTTGTATTTAAGTTATAAAAGGGTAAAATTAGCCGTATGGAAGATAACCCCTCCCTGGAAAATCTAAAAGCTAAATCCAACCAAGAATTAATGCGGCTTGCCCAACAGGATATCAAAGGCGCCTACGATATAATCTATGGAAGGCTCTATGGACAATTATTTAATATGGCATGGAAAACTTTAAGAAACGCGACTGACGCTGAAGACGCCGCAGAAAGAGCCCTGGCTACCGGTTATATCAAAAGAAACAAGTTCTTATTTCTTTCTAAAGTAGAGACTTGGCTGACCAGAATTCTGATTAATAAATCAATAGACATCATAAGAGAAAACGGCGGGGTGAGGCCGGAAGGAAAAACGGGGATAACCACGGAAGGCCCGGAAGAAGCAGAAACAGAAGAACCTCCAGCTCCAAGGAGCGGCAGAAAAACAACCGGAAGCGACACTCAAGCGGCAAAAGAAACAAGACTAATGCTTATTTTCCTGGAAGAGTGCATTAAAGAACTCCCGGAAGAAGAAAAAATGAGCTTAGAGCTAAGAGAAATTTATGATATACCCTACAAAGAAATTACCAAGATTGCGAAAGAAAGATTCGGCCACAGCTCTTTAGGAAACATTAAAAATAAAACCGACAGCGCTAAGATAAAGGTAAAAAAGTGCGTAGAAAGGAAACTCTCCTCTTGTGAAATTATTTTGAAAAATAAGCACCGCAAAACCGTCTAATTAACGGGAAGGTGGAATATGGATAAAAAAGAATTTGATAAACTATTTGGCTTCTGGAAGAAAGAAAAGATAAAACAAGCAAAAACTACCGCGCCGGCTAAAGGCAAGGATTGCCTTTATTTTACAGAATTGGAAGCGTATGCCAAAAAAGGCGGCGAGGCATTGACAAGCGCGAAAAATCAACATATCCAATCCTGTGTCTACTGCCAAAAAATGATTGCAACCTTCGAGAAAGCTATGCAAGAAGAACAGGTTATACCTATATATGAGCGGCTTGGGCGGGCCCTTGGAAACCTTATAAACGCCCTGGCTTTACCTTTTAGGGCCCTGCCTCGCTTTGCGCCTGCGTTAGTGCCTGTGCTGGCTGTTATTCTTATTTTTGTGATGTTTTCGAATCAACCTTTGGAATTAAAAAATTATTCCTTTGAATTTACCCAGCCAAGCATAGCGACAAGAGGAGCTACCTCAGAAAACAAATTTAAAATCCGCTTGGTTAGTAACCATGACTCTTATGTCTATTTATTTGCAATCGAAAAAGACAAGGCGAGCATCCTCTTTCAAGAAAAAGTTGCGGGGAATGTCGAAGCCACCCTTCCTAAAGAAGGATGGCTTGAGGGAGGAAGGAAATTGGTCTTGCTCCTGGCAAAAAATCCGTTAAAAGACCCCCTTTCTACCGAAGCAATTATCGCGAAAAATTACCACAAAGGCGAAAAAGAAACTCAAGAGGCGCTAAGAAAAGAGTCAAAAAGAAAAGATATTTTAACTAAATTCTTGTAAAAAGGGGTACATCCTAAAATGAAGCCAAGAAAAATCATAATTATGTCTCTCTTCTTTGTGTTTCTTTCTGCTAATCCAGCCTTCTGTAATACTGGCGAAGAAGCTGATAAATGGCTCAAGAATGGTGAGGATGCCCTGCAAGATAAAAACTACAAAGAGGCGCTTGGCTGCCTTGAAAAAGCACTAAAGGCATATAAAATATCGGGCCCTGAAAAACAAGTTGCCTTGGTTCAAAATGATATTGCATATGTATATCTCAGGCTTGAGAAATATGAAGCTGCGCTTTCTTATTATAAGGAATCCCTAAAGACAACAGAAGGATTAAAAGATTTTAGAAATATAATTTTAATTAAAAATAATATTGCCCAAGTTTATTATTCTTCAGGCCAGTATGATAAAGCGCTTAATTACTACAACGAATCTCTAGATATATGTAAAGAATCGGATTTTCCTAAAGAAAAGCTGTTAACTTTGCATGGGATTGTTATTACCTATATTGCTCTTGGCAAATACGAAGAGGCGATTTCTTATCGTCTTGCCGCAGTAATACTAGCTGAGAAGACGAATGCTTCGCCGGAATTAGTGGATAGCCTCAATGCTCTCGGATTAGAGATAGATTACAATCTAAATAATAAACATGGATTCTTAAATGCAAAATAAAATAATAGCTATAACGTTAGTCTCGTGCATCTTGATAATGTCTAACACTGCTTTTGGCCAGACCAAAGAAGAGGCAACGCAGCTATATCAACAAGGCTCGGAAGCTTACGAGCAAGGCAGATATGAAGAATCTATCTCTTATTTAGACCGGGCACTAAAAATGCTGGAAGAATTAGAGCTGCCATTGGAAAAAGCCATTACTCTGAATGCTATTGGCAAAGCATGCTGTTCTCTTGCCCAATTTGATAAGGCACTTTCTTATTATGAAAAATCATTGCGGATAAGCATGCAGATACAAAATAATGAAGGGATTGCTACTACAATAAATAATATTGCCGGAGTCTATTATGAATCCGGATTATATAGCGATGCGCTTTTTTATATGGACGAGGCAATAAAAAGATATAGGGATCTGAATAGCCCGGAAGATATTGCTTTGGCCTTAAATAACAAGGGTGCCGCGCATGAGGAACTCGGGGAATATGATAAGGCATTATCTTGCCTTGAGGAAGCCTTGAAAATAAGGAGGGAGCACAATTTGATCCAAATGATACCGTCAACTTTGAATAACATAGCTGCTGCTTATGAAGATCTTGGGCGGTATGAAAAAGCGCTTGCTTATTTTGAAGAGGCCCGAAAGATGTGTAAAGAATTAGGCATGCCTCAGGAACTGGCCACTGTCTTGAGTAATACAGCCTATCTTTACCAGGAAATAGGGCAATACGAAAAAGCATTATCTTTACATAATGAAGCGCTTAAGATTGATGAGGGGCTGAACTTAGAGCTAGCTGCAGCCCATGATTTAAACAGTATTGGCCTATTATATTTTAACCTTGGGGATTATGCGACGGCAATGCCATATCTTGAAAATTCCCTAAAGATACGCAGGGCTTATAATGTCCCTCTTGAGATATCCGTGACTTTAAATAGTATCGGTTTTGTTTATCTTTCCCAGAAAGAATATAAAAAGGCAGAGGTAAAATTTCTGGAAGCGGAGAGTGAAAGGGAAAAGTCTGGCACAGAATGGACTAAGCCCGCTTTAATCGAGCTCTATATTGCTACGAAGAGATATGATAAGGCAGCATCATTTCTTGAAAAGATGAGGCCGGAGTGGAATACTTCTGAAACAGACTTTATATTTTTTTACACGATTAACGGTTTAATACTAAAGGGTCAAAGTTGCTTAAAGAAGGCGTCCTTAGAGTTGCTTAAAGCAGTGTCTTTATCTGAAGAGATAAGACAAAGGGTTAGGGAAAAGTCAGGGTTTTTTAGCGGAGGCTTAACATATGGCGGCAACATCCGTCCCTATCGTTCTCTTGTTTCAACCCTTGCTGACAGGGTACTTAAGGGTGAAACTAAAGACGCTGCTTTTAACCCTTATGGCAAAAACCTATCGTCTAGCGCATTTTATTTTTCTGAAGCTATAAAGGCGAGAACGCTTCTGGAGGCTATGGCTGCTTCTGCGAAAAAGTTTGAAAATACGGAGCTGCCTGTACAAATGCGCAAGAAAGAGCAGGATTTAGTGAATCAGCTTTCTGTTATAGAGAATATCCAGGACGAAGTATATAAAAAGGGTGAAAAGGCATTCAGGGCTTTGGCAGAAAGAAAAGAAACCTTAAGAAAGGAATTCAAACATTTTCTCACAGAGTTATGCAGAGATTACCCTCGCTACGCATCATTAAATTATCCCCAGCCCATTCTTGCCGAACAACTTCCCTTAAAGGAGAACGAAGTATTATTAGAATACTGCATTACTGATGATGCTACATATCTTTTTAGGGCAAGAAAGGGCGGAGTAAAAGAGATAATTAAAATCCCGAAAGGTAAGAAAGAAATAGAAACTATGGTTACTGAATTCTGCCTGCCTTTTGAGCCAGACCCCGAGATCCAAGACATACCTTATCAAGGCTTCTCGCCTAGCCGGGGAAAAACCCTCTATGACCTGCTTTTATCTGAAGCCCTGAAAGATTTACCTTCCGGCACCAACATCATCATTATTCCCGACGGAATATTAGGCCGCCTTCCCTTTGATGCCCTTGTGATAAACTCCGGCAATAATAATTTGGGGCAAGCAATTTTTGTCGCGGATAAATGGGATATTAGCTACTACCAATCCGCTACAGTTTTAGCCCTGAACCGTATGCTTCGGCCATCCCAAGCGCCCAAACCCATCTTTGCCTTAGGTAATCCTATTTACAATAAAGACGACCCCCGTTATCTCGCCTACAAAGAGAAAAAGCCCCAACCTATCCTACTGGTTAAAGATGTTGATAAGGCCAGTTTCCGCGCCCTGGCCACCCGCGCAGACTGGGGAAAGACTACTGAAGATGACGAAGAAGGCGATGAAATAGCCTTTAGCCCCCTTCCTGAAACAGAAACAGAAATAAACTCAATCGCTGGGCTTTTTAACACTCGGGCACAGCCTCCGGATATCCTCCTGGGTGTTTTTGCTAACGAAACTAACCTGCGCAAGGCAAAACTAAATCAATACCGCCTGCTGCACTTTGCCACCCATGCAGATTTACCCGGTAATATCCAGGGCATAAACGAGCCTTTCCTGCTTCTCGGCCAAGTAGAAAATGACCCGCAGGACGACGGATTCCTCACCCTGACCGAAGTCTTAGATATCCCTCTTGATGCGGATATGGTTGTGCTTTCTGCCTGTATTACGGCAAGAGGCAAAACAATGGAGGGCGAAGGCCTGCTTAATTTTGCCAGGGCATTCCAATATGCCGGAGCAAAGACAGTCCTGACCAGCCTTTGGGAAGTTGCTTCGGAACCTACTGTAGAATATATGGAGCTGCTCTATCGCCATCTGAAAGAAGGCAAATCCAAATCCCAGGCGTTCTTTCTAGCCAGGAAAGAGATGAAACAAAAATATCCCAATCCATTTTTCTGGGCGGTGTTTGTATTGCATGGGGAAAGATAAACCTGCGGCAGATTTTACGCTGATTGGCTGCCCCGCATGGAATCGAACCATGATAGTCAGATCCAGAATCTGAAGTCCTACCAATTAGACGACAGGGCAAATAGTTATGTGCTTATTGAAAGAGTATATCTTGCCTAAAAAGCAAAATCAAGGGTTTTGTTAAGGCGGAGGGGTTCCTCGGAAATAAAAAGGGCAAGGGGAAATTTTTTTGGCTTTTTAGAGGGCATTGCCTGCCCGCTGGTAGTTTACCCCTTGCCGTATATCTTTGCCTCAAAAGAAGTATAGCATATTCTGGCCGGGATTTTCAAGTGGGCTAAAAACAGATGTGCACCAGGTCTCTCTTGCCGATAATGCCGACAATCTTGCCGTCTCTTAACACCGGAAGGGTGTGCACCCCGCTAATGAACATTTTTCTGGCGGCCTCATCCATGCTGTCGGTCTCACACAGGGTAACCACATTCTTGGACATAAAATCTTTGACCCGGGCGTTTGATTTTTCAATCTCGAACATTTCGCTGAGTTTTAATTCCGGGCTGCTTTTTTCCAGCTGCTTCCAGCGGTAAATATTGCTTAAAATTTTCATCAAATCCGTCAGGGTGATTACTCCTACGATATCGCCTTTCTCATCAACTACCGGCATACCGCTGATTCTTTTTTCCTTAAATATCTCCCCCACGGTTTTTAACGGAGTATTGGGCGAAACAGATATGACATCCTTTGTCATTATCTCTTCTACAACCATTTTTCCCCTCCTCCCCCTACTCCCTCAGCCACTGCCGCACTTCCTGAGGGATGGCAGGGTCTACCTCGGCCCATCTTGTCGCTATTTTGCGCACCGAGAGATGGTCTTTCTTGTGCAAATATGCCTTAAAAAGCCTGGCATAGGTATTTTTATGTTTGGGGTCGATCCTTAAGGCTTCTTCAAAGAATCCTATAGACCTGTCTAGATAAACCAGGTCATTTTCCACGGCAAGCACTACCATATAAGCCACCCCCAGCCAGAAAAATTTCTCGGCGGTATTGGGGTCAGTGGCTATCTGCTTTTCGAATTTTTTTAAAGCAGAACTTGCCGGTAAACCGGTCCTTAAAATAGACTCAAAAAGGGCGTTGTAGTCGCGTTCTTTCTTGGAGAGGATGTTTTTAATTGCGTGCTTGAAGGCCTCATGGCAGGAAGGGCAAACCCGCCACTCCGCGGGGTCGGTCAAAATTCTCTGGTGCCAATCTTTAAACATCTGCTCGGTGGTCGTGCCGAATGAGGAAGCCATTCCGGCGTCCGCCATATGTATACCCGGGGTTTTAAAAGGGTTAAACCCGGCCTGGACTGCTTCTTTCATTTCATCCGGCGAAATACGGGCAACCCCGCTTGCCGACATCATACTGTTACATAAGTCACATTGCATTTTCTCACCTCTCTGGGAAGCGGACTTTAACAAAACAGATTGCCGCTTGGCAGGGCTTGCCGGATTATTTTTTCGAAAATTTATCCAGCAATTCTAAAATTTTATTTAACTTGTTCACAAATGGCATTATGGTATCTTTATTGCGCACGGTTATGCGCAAAGAATAATTCCCTTCAAGGATCTTTGCCAAAATAGATTCTATGCGAGGTATCGCCCCTAAGCTGCGGTGCAAAAGGATAAGCAGGGTAATCAGAAGGACGACAATCACGCCGGTAAAGCTTAATTGCGAAATAATACAGTTGGTCCACCACGGCGAGGTAGATACCGAGCAGCGCCTTAATTCCAACACCAGTTTGCTTAACGAGTATAGGTTAACAAAGATAAGCACCAGCATATAGGTTAAAGAAATATTAATAAAATGGACAGTGAACGGTATTTTGAAAAGAAACGCCCTGCTTCTTCTGTTTTTCATCGCCTTACTCCTTCTTAAAAATTTTTATGCTATTTATCATTAAGCTAACCACTCTTAAAAATACCCTGCCGAGCCGGCAAAATCTCCGGTAGCATTTACATTTATAGTGTAAGCTTCGGTTCCCGCAGGAAATTTTCCATTCGAATCGGTACATCGAGTGGCCAGGGCAGTAAAATCTGCCGCCGATGCGGCGGTGACTGCGTAAGAAAAATAATGCGTAGAGACACAGGCCGTAGGAGCATTTCCTCCTACTGTATCCATATCGCTGGTATAGCCAAAATTAGCCAGGTAATATGCACGTTCTGATGTCCGGATATTTCCCAAAATCAATTTTGCCTCAGCCACCCGGCTTTTCTCCACAAATTTAGTAAACTGGCTAAAGCCCAGGCCGGAAAGAATCCCCACAATCATGATTACGATCAATAACTCAAATAAGGTGAAGCCCCTTTGCTTTCTAACGGCACTAAGCATCTTCCTCCTCACTTTGTTATTCATCTATTCCGCTCCTTGTTTATGCCTCTTATTATATTTTACTATAAAAAGCTTTATTTACAATATCATTAATTCCGGAGCTAAAATAGCCTGCCTGCCTACCAAATATGGGTTTTAACCCAATTATCAGCTGAACTTACCATGTTGCTGACCGGCGCGCATCCGCTTATTAATACGCCGCACAGTAAAACCATAACCAGTAAAGCAGCTTTCGATTTAAAAGGCATGCTTACCCCTTTCTGATAAATTTGCTTAATCTCTCTATCGTGGCTTCTTTGCCTAAATAATATATGACCTCAAATAACCCCGGCCCCACAGTTTTTCCTGTAAGCGCTACCCGGATAGGATGAATCAGGATTTTTGCTTCGACCCCCAGCTCTTTTACCATAGCCCTGAAACTGGCTTCAATGTTTTCAATATCAAAATTTCCCAAGGCCTTCAGCCTTTCGCTGAAAAGGCCGAATTCCCGGGATAAATCTTTGGATAAAAACTTTTTTTCCGCCTCCGGGTCTATGCTAAGCTCTTTCGCGAAGAAGAAATCCGCCCAGTCCGGAAAATCATTCAAGGTGGTCAGGCGGGCCTGGAATAATTTTATCAAAGACAGGGCATAATTTCTATCAAAATTATCCGCTTCAATATATTTTTTCTCCAACAGCATTGGGATGACTTTTTCCAATAATTTATCGGGGTCTTCTTTTTTAAGGTACTGGTTATTCATCCAGTTCAATTTATTCATATCAAATGCGGCTGCGGTCTTATTAACGTCTTTTACGTCAAACAGCTTTATCGCCTCCTGAATGTCTATGATTTCCCGGTTTTCTCCCGGCGCCCAGCTCAAAAGCAGGAGATAATTAACCAGGGCTTCAGGCAGATAGCCCATCAGGCGGTAATCGCTGATCGCGGTTGCCCCTGTCCTTTTAGAAAGCCTTCCTCCCTCCGTCCCTAATATTAATGGAAGATGGGCAAAATTCGGTACAGCCAACCCCAGCGCCTCATAGAGAAGGACCTGCTTAGGAGTATTGGAGATATGGTCATCGCCTCTTATGATGTGGGTGATATTCATGGCGGCGTCGTCTACAACACAGGCAAAATTATAGGTGGGCGTGCCGTCTGATTTTATCAAAACCTGGTCTTTGATTACCGAAGAGTCAAATTCAATCTCTCCGCGGATCAAATCGCCTATCTTTATCTTCTGCGGCGTGACTTTAAAGATAACCGCCTCCGCGCCCTCCGGGGATTTTTCTATATATGCCCTGCCCTGCTTCAACAACTTGTCGGCGTATTCTTTATATAAACCAAACCTCTGGCTCTGGTAATAAATCTCATCCCAATTAAAACCCAGCCAGCCAAGGCTGTTTAATATTTCATCCACAAATTCTTTTTTGGAACGCTTACTGTCGGTATCTTCTATCCTTAATATAAACTTTCCATTTTTTGCCTGGGCGTACAGCCAGTTGAATAAAGCGGTGCGCGCTCCGCCTATATGAAGATTTCCTGTCGGTGATGGCGCAAAACGGACTCTTATCATTTTTTACCTCTTAATCTTATTCCTGCTTCCAATGCTTTCTTGTTGATTTCAACCAGGGATTTCCTGCTTTCTCCGGCGAGATCAGAGATAACCTGCTCAACGCTTTTCGGGCTAACAACTTTTTTCCGGGATATAAAACTACCCAGGGCCACCATATTGGCTACCTTTATATTGCCCAGCTTGATTGCTAAATCGGTGAACGGATATTCCAGAATAACGGCTTTTCCTCCTGCCCCTGCGGCGGCCAAAGAACTATTGACGATTAACAGGCCTTTATCTTCCAGCCTGGCCCTGAATTTATTTAAAGAGGGCGCGTTCATAACAATCAAGGTGTCCGCCTTATCAATATAGGGAGAGCCGATTTCCGCGTCAGAGATAACCAGCATGCAGTGAGCGGTCCCGCCGCGCACTTCCGCTCCGTAAGAAGGCAGCCAGGTAACAAATTTATTTTCCTTCATCGCTGCCATGGCTAAAACCTTGCCCAAAAGCATTATGCCCTGGCCGCCGCTGCCGGCAATTATGGTCCTCGAGGTCATTTGATCCTTCCTAATGGAAATTCTTTTACCATTGTATCTTTCATCCAATCCAGCGCCTCCTTAGGAGAAAGCCCTAAGTAAGTCGGGCAAGGGGATAATATCTCCACCAAAGAAAACCCCAGATTATCTATCTGGTTCTGGAAAGCCTGTTTTATCGCCCTCTTTGTTTTGATAACCTCCTGGGGAGAATGCAGCGATACCCGCTCCACGTATTTTACCGCCGGGAGCATCGCCAGCATCTCGGAAATCTTCAAAGGATAACCTTGCGATTTGGCTTCCCTGCCCAAAGGAGTGGTCGCGGTCTTCTGCCCCAACAATGTAGTGGGAGCCATCTGCCCTCCGGTCATTCCGTATACCGCATTGTTTATAAACACCACGGTCAAATTTTCTCCCCGGTTAGCGGCGTGTATGGTCTCATTTGTGCCGATAGCGGCTAAATCGCCGTCTCCCTGGTAGGTAAACACAATATTTTGCGGCCTGACCCTTTTTATTGCGGTTGCCACAGCCAAAGCCCGGCCGTGCGCCGTCTCTGAACAGTCAAAATCCCAGTAATCATAAGCTATAACCGCGCAGCCTACCGGAGCAACGCCGATGACCTTTTCTCTTATACCCAACTCGTCTACCACTTCAGCAATCAAGCGGTGGGCTATCCCATGCCCGCAGCCAGCGCAGTAATGAGTCGTAATTTTTCTTAATGATTCGGGGTGGCCAAATATTTTTTTCATGTCCTGCTATAAGCTTAATATCTTTTTGATTATCTCTTCTTCTTTGGGGATTCCCCCTCCTGAACGGCCAAAAAACTCTACGCCCGCCTTCCCCTCTACCGTTAACTTCACATCTTCCACCATCTGGCCATAAGACATCTCTAAAACTAAAAATTTCTTATCCCCGCCGCTCTTTATAATCGAGCTGAATATCCGCCGGGGAAAAGGCCAGAGAGTTATCGGGCGGAGCAATCCGATTTTTTTGCCTTTCGACCTTAGTTTATTAACTACGCCTTTTGCGATCCTGGCCATAGTCCCATAGGCAACCAGGATAATCTTAGCATCATCTAAAAAAATACCTTCATAGCGCTGCTCTTTTTCCCGGATTAAATTATATTTTTTCTGTAAACTAAGGTTGAATTTTTCCAAATCCCCTTCCTTCATATAAAAAGACTTTACTATATTGGGCTTTCTGCCCTTGCATCCGGTCAGGGCCCACGGCTTTTGTATTTTGGAGCCCGGAGTTTGATTTTTAGCCTTGATAACAAGGGGTTCCATCATCTGCCCAAGCATCCCGTCGCTTAAAATTATTGCCGGGGTGCGGTACTTATCAGCTAAATCAAAGGCCAACTGCATAATATCATAAGTTTCCTGGACAGAATAAGGAGCAAGGACTATGCAATGATAATCCCCGTGGCCTCCGCGGGTAGCCTGAAAATAATCTGCCTGCGAAGGCCAAATATTGCCTAAGCCCGGGCCTCCGCGCATTACGTTTACGATGACCGCGGGTAATTCCGCGCCGGCAATATATGAAATTCCTTCCTGCTTGAGGCTGATCCCCGGGCTCGAAGATGAAGTAATCGCCCTTGCCCCGCATGCTGCTGCGCCAAAGAGCATATTTATCGCCGCTAACTCAGACTCCGCCTGGATAAACACCCCCCCTGCTTCCGGCATATGCGCCGCCATATAAGCAATCAATTCGTTCTGCGGGGTAATCGGATAACCGGCGTAAAAACGGCAGCCTGCCTGTATTGCCCCTTCGGCGATTGCTTCATTGCCGCTGATTAATATTTTTTTGCTCATTTCCAAACCTCGATACAACAGTCCGGGCAGATAATCGCGCACATAGCGCAGCCCAAACACTGGGAATTTTTATCGAATTTAACCGGCTTAGCACCCTGCTGGTTTAAATGCCTGTCTGCTTTTATTGAACCCTTGGGGCAAAAGCTAACGCACAATAAGCAACCTTTGCATTTATTCTGGTCAATAATTATCTTCGCCACTTTATAGCCTCTCTCGCGCGCCGACACTAGATTTAATTTTATTCACTATTCCTTTGGCGGTCAACCCGTATTTTTCCAGCAGGATACTCCTTTTGCCGTGCTGGATAAACTCACAGGGCAGGCCGATTCTTATCACCGGCTTAGTTATTACTTCGCTGACCGCGCTGCCAAACCCGCCGTCGAGAATACCCTCTTCGGCGGTAAAAATAAATTTTGTTTTTGAGCTTAAGGCCTGATATAAGCTAATATCCAATGGCTTTACAAAGCGGGCATTAACCAGGGTGCCGGAAAGGCCTTCTTTTTCTAATAGCCCCATTGCTTCGTAGGCCGGTTCAACCATGCTGCCTAAAGCAATCAAGGCAAAATCCTTACCTTCCTTCAGGGTTTCGGCTTTGCCAAGCTCCAAAGGCCCTGCCGGCAAATCAAGTTGCGGACAGTTGGACTTTGGGTATCTTATGGCCGCCGGCTTATTCAAATTTACCGCGAATTCAAGCATAGCCTCCAGCTCTTCTTTGTTTTTCGGCGCCATTATGTTTAAATTAGGTATGCTCCTCAAAAATGCGATATCAAAAATCCCCTGATGGGTTACCCCGTCTTCCCCGACTATGCCGGCACGATCAACGGCAAAAATAACCGGCGTATTCTGTAAGGCCACGCCTTCCATAATCTGGTCGTAAGCCCTTTGCAAAAATGTGGAATATACCGCTACCACCGGCTTTAGCCCTTCGCGGGCCAGGCCGCTGGCAAAACAAACCGCGTGCTCTTCGGCTATTCCGACGTCAAAAAACCTGTCCGGATATAAATCCCGGAATTTATCCAGCCCGGTCCCCTCGGGCATAGCGGCAGTTATGGCGAATATCTTATTATTTTTTTGGGCTAACTCCGCTATTTTTTTGCTGAATACCTGGGTGTAGGTACTGACTCCCGGCTCGCTCCCGGCTAAGGCCCCGCCGCTTTCAATCTCAAAACAGCCCACCCCATGGAATCTTACCGGATTACTTTCTGCCGGCGTGTAACCCTTGCCTTTTTTGGTAATCACGTGGAGTAACCTGGGCCCTTTGATATTGATTATATTTTTTAACGCCGGGATCAGGGTGTTCAGGTTATGCCCGTCAAACGGCCCGAAGTAACGAAAACCCAGCTCTTCGAAAAGCATTCCCGGTATAAACAATCCCTTTAATCCCTCTTCAAATTTAAGGGCAATCTTTACCAGGCGGCTTCCCTTGGGAACACGGGAGGAGGCAAAGCTTTCCAGGGAATTTTTAAAACGGTTATATACGGGCAGGGATATTATCTTATTCAGATAAGTGCTTAAGGCACCCACGTTAGGAGAAATGCTTAATTCATTGGTGTTTAGAATAACCAGGATATCTTTCTTAAGGTGCCCGACATTATTCAGGCCTTCAAAACATAAGCCTCCGCTAAGAGAGCCGTCCCCGATTACCGAGACTACTTTAAAATGTTTTTCTTCCGGCAGGTAATCCCTGGCCGAGACCAGGCCCAGGGCCAATGATACCGCGGTAGAGCTATGGCCGGTGGTAAATGTATCGTATGCCGATTCATCTTTGGAAGGAAAGCCGCTTATTCCCTGATATTGGCGTAAAGTTGAAAAAACTTTGTTTCTGCCGGTAATGATTTTATGGGCGTATGTCTGATGCCCCACGTCCCATATAATCCTGTCCTGGGGAGTATTAAGGCAATAATGCAATGCCAGCGTCAACTCCACTGCCCCCAGGCTTGAAGCCAGGTGGCCGCCGGTCTGGGAAACGACTTCAATCATCCTTTGCCTGATTTCCCCGGCCAGCGCGGATAACTGCTCAAGGCTTAATTTTTTTAAATCCTGTGGTGAATTTATCGCCTCTAATAACATCACTTTTCTTCCCCGGAATCGTCAAATTTTTCTAAAGAGTACTTTCCGTCTTTCTTAGTCAACAGATCCACTTTACGCTGGGCATCGTTTAATACCGACGAACAGCTCTGCGCCAACTTTACGCCTTCTTCGTATTTCTTAAGCGATTCCCCCAGGGTAAGCTTGCCGCTGGATAAATCTTCCACGATTTTCTGCAGGCGCTTGATATCGTCTTCAAATGACTGTTTTTCTTTCATCTGCAATTACCTCCTCAACCAAACTGATGATTGCCCCTTTATCCAGGACCGTTTTTATCTTATCCCCCCGGTTAAGCCTGGCGGCGTCTCTGATAATCTGGCCCTCCGGCATAATCATACTTAAACTATAACCCCGGGATAATACCGCCAAAGGGCTCAACGCTTCCATCCTGTCTATTAAAGAACCTGCCTTCTCCCTGGTAATATCCAAATAATGCCGCATATTCTGCATAAGCGCGGTAATTATCTCGTCGAGCAATTGCTGTTTTTCTGACATCCGGTCTTGCGGGCTCTTAAGCATATGGCGCAAAGCCACCAGGGCATTGTTAAGCCGGGCTATTACTTCAGAAACCGAAAAAGCCATTTCTTGCTTTGTACCGTCAAGCCGGGCTAATAACGCGTTTTTCTTATCCACGATGATCTTGGCCGCGGCAGAAGGCGTCTCCACAAATACATCGGCGACTAGATCCGAAATGGTAATGTTTATCTGGTGCCCTACCGCGGAAACAACCGGTATGGCGGAATTATATATGGCCCGGGCAACCACTTCTTCATTAAACGGCCAAAGGTCTTCAACGCTTCCGCCTCCCCGGCTGACAATAATCAGGTCCACTTTCTTGAATTGATTAAACTCATCCACCGCCGAAGCTATTTCGCCTGCCGCGGAATCGCCCTGGACGCGCACAGAACGCACCACTACATCAACGCAGGGAGCCCCTTTTTTTAGTATCTGCAATATATCCCTGACCGCGGCGCCGGAGCTGGAAGTAACGATGCCGACGGAAAAAGGCATAAGGGGTAATTCCTTCTTGTGGCCGGGGTCAAACAGCCCCTCTTTGGATAATTTATTCTTCAGCTGCTGAAAAGCCAACTGCTGGGCGCCTATCCCTTTAGGCTCAATTCTTTCTATGATAACCTGGTATTGGCCGCGCGGGCCGTAGACATCGACTTTTCCGAAGCAGACCACCTTTAGCCCGTCGGTAATCTTAAACTTGAGGTCCTTATTCGCCCGGATAAACATCACCGCGGCTATGACCGCTGTTTCGTCTTTTAAAGAAAAATAAAAGTGGCCTGAGGTAGCAGCCTTGAAATTTGAAACCTCCCCCTCAATCCAAACCTCTCCAAAGCTCGCCTCTAAAATTAATTTTATATCCTGGGTGATTTCAGAAACAGTAAAGACGCGCTGCTCTTGCATTATTAAAATTCTCCATTATCCGGGAGGCCTGCCGCGTCGGGTACGGTTTCGGTTTTAGGAGCCTCCTCTTTGATGTTCAGCGATTTCTCGGCGCCGCTGCCCTCAGAAATTATCTTGGGGGTTTCCGGTTCTTTGGCCTCAACGGGTAGGGCCTCCGGCTCTTTTGGCTTTTTCTTAAATATTATCATATTCACCGAATACGGTTTTAAGCTTAATGTTTCATGATAAACCTCTGCGGCGCGCACTTCCTTTTTCTCGGCCGGGGCGAATTCACAATTAATATTACATGACGAATCTACGATAAACTTCTGGTATAAATAATCCTCCTGCATATTGTTAACCACTAACCTGACATTGCGGGGAGAAGACTTTAATTTGACCGCCCGGTCATTTAAGTCCCGGGCCTTCAGCATTAACCCCTCCACCTTATTAGACAGGCGTAAGCTGGAAACCTCTAATTCCCGGCTGAAAATTTTGGCGATCCTGTTTGTGGTGATAAGGTTTAAAAGCGATTTCCTCTCCGCTTCGTTCAAGCTGGCGATATTATTAGACAAATAGTTTCTGGCCGCATCCGGGTCGATATAATTATAAATAACCAGCGCAATGCCATCATGGGTCTTTGTGGCAATCGTACCTACGAATTCATCGTTAACTTTTGCCGGAGCTAAAAACATATCCGGCCCCAGGCGGGAGAGCATTTTAAAAACATTGTATATGGACTTGGGGCTTCCTTTATATTCGGAAGCTTCCAGGTCAAACCAGAACACTCCCACGTTCCTGGCTACCCCCTCTTTTTTGTTAAAAAAATCCTCCAGGCAAAAATAAAGCTGGTAATTGATATCCGCCTCATACATATTTCTCAGGCGGCTGGGGATATAGCTGGCAGCAATATAAGCATCTTCCTGCCTTTCCGGCAAGACATTGGCGCCGCTGTCATAATTCCATTCATCCACCACCAACGGGATATTTCTGTCAAAATTAAAATAGGTCAGCCAATCGCGGATAAGGTTGACCGCTGTCTTTTTATATATGGTAGCCTCCTGCTCTATGCTGGGGCTGGTGGAATAACCATGCCAGGTGATAAAATCCAAAGGCAGGTGATAGCTGTAGCAGAACTTGATAAGTTCATAAATCAGGCTTTTTTCCGGAGTAATTATAGTGTTGCCATTTAAATTCTGAAACCACCAGCTTACGCTGGGAGCGCCCACAGGTATATGCATCTTCGTTTCTTCTTCTAATTCTTTTACTGCCTCGGCAACTACCTTATACAGGCCCAGGTACTCCTGCTTCTTGCCTAAAAAGAAATCGTCTAAATCAGGCGCGCTCCAAACTTCATACCAGATATTATATTTTTTGTTACAGCTTAAATCTCTTATATGGTTCTTGATTAATTCTTTGAATGCCTTTAAATCCCAGGGGGGGCTCTTTTTATCTAAAACTTTACCCAGGCCTGCGGGCGTGCCGAATATATCTAAAATAACTATGCCGCCTGAACTGCTGATATTCTTGATTACATCCTCATAATTACCTAACAGCTGGTCCTGAAGGTCTTTGAATTTAGCCAGCTGATTTATATCCCAAAGATTATATTGAATGCGATAGATGCCCGGGAAACCGATATCGCTAGCCCAGGCATCCAAGACTTTTTTTGCCGCCAGGCTCTGCGGCCAGGTAATCGCGCGATGATAGCCGCGGCCGCTTAAATCAATATTGGGTTTAAAAACCGCGGGGAGGGGAACGGTGCGGGAGGAAATATCTAAAGTAATCTCTAGATCGCTGTCCTGGGCAAAGGCTTGGCTGGCAAGAAAAAAACAGCAGGCGATGAGGGCAAAAAAATATCCGGTTAATTTCTGCATTTTAAAGCTTTTTCTGTATTCTTACGATTGACCTTGCCTTACCTGTATCTTCATCTATATCCAAAACCACCCCGTGCAGTTGTATATTCTCACTGGCTACCTCAAACCTCACCGGGATGGAAGTAAGAAACCTCTGCAAAACATCTTCTACTCTTCTACCGATAACCGAATCGTACGGCCCGGACATGCCCACATCGGTAATATAAGCGGTGCCGTTCGGCAAAATCCTCTCATCTGCTGTCTGGATATGAGTGTGGGTCCCCAATACTGCTGATACTTTGCCGTCAAAAAACCAACCTAACGCAACTTTCTCCGAAGTCGCTTCGGCGTGGATATCCACGATAATCACCTTTGTTTCTTTGCTCAGCTCTTCCTGGGCTTCACGGGAGGTCCGGAAAGGGCAATCCAGCGCCTCCATAAATACCCTGCCATTGACATTGATTACGCCGAGGTTAAGGCCCTTTTTGGTCTTAAATACGGCATAGCCGTTGCCCGGCGAGCCCGGAGGAAAATTCACCGGGCGCAAAATACGCCCTTCCTTGTTAATAAGCTCAAGGATTTCTTTTTTCTTCCAGATGTGGTCCCCGGAAGTAAGCACATCTACTCCCGAGGCAAATAATTCTTCGGCAACCTGCAGAGTAATGCCTGATCCGCCTGAGGCGTTCTCCGCGTTGGCAATGGCAAAATCAATGCCGTATTCTTTTCTTAATCCCGGTAGTAGCTTTTTTACCGCCTCCCGGCCGGGGCTGCCTACTATATCTCCAAGAAATATTATTTTCATATTATTTGGCGAATTCAATCGCCCTGGTTTCCCGGATAACCGTTACCTTTATCTGCCCGGGGTATTCCATCCCCTCTTCTATTTTTTTACGGATATCCCTGGCTAAATTGATAGCATCGCTGTCTGAAATCTTCTCCGGCTGCACGATTACGCGTATCTCCCGTCCGGCCTGTATGGCAAAAGATTTCTCCACGCCCTTGAACAGATTAGCGATGGATTCCAGCTTCTCCAGTCTCTTAATGTAAGTTTCCAGCGTCTCGCGCCTGGCACCCGGCCTGGCGGCACTTATGGCATCAGCGGCTATGGCTAAAACCGCATATAAACTCTGCGGCTGGGCCTCTTCATGGTGCGCCTCAATGGCATGCACAACTTCTGCAGGCTCATTAAATTTCTTGGCTAAATCCGCACCGAGTTTGGCATGCGTGCCTTCAACCTGATGGTCAACTGCCTTGCCTATATCATGCAGCAGGCCGATGCGCCTGGCCAGTTTAAAATCCAGCCCTATCTCTGAAGACATCACCCCTAAAAGAAAGGAAACTTCTTTTGAATGCTGAAGGGCATTCTGCCCAAAGCTGGTGCGGTATCTCAGCCGGCCTAAAAGTTTTATCAGCTCCGGATGCAAGCCGTTAATCCCTGCCTCAAACGCTGCCCGCTCCCCTTCTTCGCGTATCTTCTCGTCCATCTCCTTCTTGGTCTTTTCAACTATTTCTTCTATTCTCCCCGGATGGATTCTTCCGTCGGAAATAAGTTTCTCCAGGCTTAAGCGGGCTATCTCCCTGCGCACGGTGTCAAAAGCGGACAAGGTCACTGCTTCAGGAGTATCGTCAATTATGACATCGACTCCGGTGGCCATCTCCAGCGCCCGGATATTCCTTCCTTCCCTTCCGATGACCCTTCCTTTCATCTCATCGCTGGGCAAAGTCACTACGCTCACTGTTGACTCTACCGCATGTTCCGCGGCGCATCTCTGTATGGCCAGGCTTACCACTTCCCGCGCCTTCTTATCCACGATGCTGCGTAATTCCTCTTCTTCTCTTTTTATCAAGACCGCTTTTTCAACGTTCAACTCCTCGCTGAGGCGGTTAAGCAAAATATGCTTTGCCTCTTCAGCGGATAAAGAGGATATTTTTTGCAGCCTTTCTTTTTCCTCGGCAATAAGCATCTGCAGCTGGTTTTCCTTTGCCTTTATGGCCTCTTCCTGCTTTACCAGGTTCTGCGTCCTCTGGTTGATTTCTTTTTCTTTGACCTCCAAGAGGTCAAGGCGGCGGTCAATGTTTTCTTCTTTCTGAGTCAGCCTCTTCTCCAGGTTGGATATCTCCTGTCGCCTATCCTTGGTCTCGCGTTCAAAATCCTGGCGCATCCGGTATAAAAGGTCTTTGGCCTCCAACTCCACTTCCCGGCGGCGGTCCTGGCCTTCTTTTTTAGCTTGTTCTAAAATATGCCTTGCCTCTGTCTCGGCATTGTGCAACTTTTTCTCGGCTACATACCTTCTGAGTAAATATCCCACGCATAGTGCAACCGAAGCAATTACCGCAAACATAACTATATTCCACATGTGTAATCAGCCTCCTTTAATAAGCACGTGACTTATGGAACGAGCACAGCGCGTAAACATAAGCCGCTGCGCGAACCAAATTCAAGCATAGAACTTGCGTTTGCTATCGTTGTATAAGCCCTGCTTCTGTTTCGCTAAGCAAAGAAGATTTTATTGACGCTCACATCGTGAACTTTGGCGGGTACAAAAGGTAAGATTTGGAAATCAAATGCTAGTCCGATAGAAGTTGTTTTCTTTGGGAGTTTCTTCAAAAAACGATCGTAGTAACCCTTCCCGCGGCCTAAACGGTTACCCTCTTTATCAAAGGCGATCCCCGGCACAACCACAAGATCCAGGTGTTTTAAATCCAAGCACTCCTGTATCACCGGTTCCCAGATTCCGTAAGGGCCTCTTGCGAGTCTTGCATCTTTACCTAATAAACAAGCTTTGATTATTCTATTTTTTTTGCAAACGGGCACCACGATTATCTTACCTAGCTTTTGCGCTTCTTTTATCATATCTGCTGTGTCAACCTCGCCGCCAAAGGCGATGTAGAACATCACTCTCTTCGCTTTTTTAAAAACCGACGCGCCAAAAAGCGCATCCTTGATTAATTTGCTTTTTAGGCTCCTATCCCTTTCTTTTTGTGCCTTTAGTTCAGCTTTAATTTTACTACGGATTATTCTCTTTGTCAACATTATCGGATGGAGCATCTTTACCCTGTTTTTTGTAATAATCGGCTATCGCTGATTTAAGCGCCTCTTCCCCCAGCACAGAACAGTGCATCTTGACCGCCGGCAACCCTCCTAACGCCTCTGCTACCGCCTTATTGGAAATCTTCAATGCCTCTGCAATGGTCTTATTCTTGACCATTTCGGTGACCATGGAACTGGTGGCAATAGCCGCGCCGCAACCAAAGGTTTTGAATTTGGCGTCCACAATAACCCCGTTTTCTATCTTAAGATACATACGCATGACATCGCCGCAGATGGGGTTGCCTACGCTGCCGACTCCGCTGGCATCGGGAATCTCTCCCACATTCCTGGGATTATTAAAGTGGTCCATGACCTTGTCTGAATATGGATGCTCTGCCATTTTATCGCCTATTTTGCCGCTATTATCTTGCGCGGCCTGGTTGTTTTTGCGAAATCTTTTGGTTCCCGGATGACCCGCAGCGTATCAAGTTTTTTCTTTTTGTCCAATTCATTATAAATCAAAACCCATGCGCAATCCTTGTCTTTATCCACCTCGCATTTGCCCTTATTCATTCCTCCGCAGGGGCCGTTTAAGAGGCCCTTGGCGCAAAGCGTAATAGGACATATACCGGCGGTGACGTCCAGCACGCACTCCCCGCACATAGAACACTTTTCAATAAAGTTGCCCTGGGCATCCATCATCGCTCCGAACAAGGTGTTGCACCCGGGCAAAACGACCTGCTCCAGCCTGTTATTCTCTTTTACTGATTGCGTTCCCAGGCCGCAGGCTAAAACTAAAATCGCATCCGCCTCGCGTAAAGTTTTCGTATTCTTGGCTAGTTCCGTCTTTATCTGGCTTGCCAGGCAAGGCGCGCCGGGAATACACACGCCTAAGACTACTTTACCGGCTGCCTCCAACTGCTCTTTCATCTTCAGCAGTTCAGGCTCTCCGCCGGTCTTGGCGGTAGTCGCGCATTCTCCGCAGCCTACTAAAAATACCTTGGCATGGTCTTTCAGGCTATCTATAATTTCCTGTAACGGTTTTTGCTCTGTTATAATCATTAATATATTTTATTTAGCCTTTTTCGCGTTTTTCAATATAAAAGTTACCCCTGCCATTGCCAATAACCCGCAAAATACAAGGGCAGATATGGACTTTGGCCCGCTTATATCATTAACCGGTTTCCTCATGATGATATCAAATGTGCAGACAAATATAGCGCCCAGAATACCCAGCACGATTAATGCCGCCCCTTTTATTTTCATACAGCGCCTCCTTCAAAAATTATTTCATAACCATCTTTAAAGTAATGTGCTCCGCATCCTGCCAGGGCCAAAGCATGGCAAACAGGGAAATTTTCTCCTGGTTTCCCCAATAAAGGGTTTGACCGGCCCGTATTCCCCCGAATTCTTCAATAGCTTTTTGCACCTGGGATGCCAATTTGTTTTTTGAAGGCCATGCCGGAACGCCAAGCTCCCTCTCCAGGCTAAGATTAAGTTCATCCAACTTCTCTTTTGTTATGACCGCTTCAAAATAATCCTCATAATCTGCCCGGACCGACTCAAAAGCCACATTCTTGATTTGCGTTTTCAATTGAATGAAATCCATAGCCTTCTCCTGTCTTCCGCGCGCGTTAATTTCCGGCGTCAGAGAACTTGAATATACGCTCGATTTCTCCGCGAGGCAATGTAGTTGTCACTGTGAAATCTCCCACATACGCCTCTAAAATAACTTGTCCACCGCTTTCTGATTTTATCACGCCCGCGAGGCGGCGGCCGTTCTTCAGATAGACTATATCCGAAGGCAAAAATGGCGCCTTATTTTTAAACGCCTGCTGAGATTCTTTTTTTATCCTGGCGATATCCCTGTCTATAAAACCTGTCTCCCTGGATAAAGACCTTGCCTTGGCCAGCGCAGCCAACGCCTCGGTATTTTTACCGGCGTTCTCCTGGATTTTAGCCAGGGTTAAATAAGCTTCCCTGTAACCGGGCTGCAGCGCCAGGGCTTTGTTGATATTCCCTTCCGCTTCTTTATAATTTCCCACTCCGTTGTAGGCATAGGCCAGGCTGTTGAGTATAACAGCGTCATCACGGCTGGTCAAAAGTTTCTTACCCGAAAAACCTATTTCTATCTGGTATTCCGCAAGTGCCTCATCTTTTCTACCCAGTTCTTTATAACAATCAGCCAGGTCATTATGCATATTGGGATAATCGGGCTGGCGCAGGATTATTTTTTTATATTCGCTTGCTGCCTGGTCAAATAACCCCATATCCTTATATACATTAGCCAGGCTGCCTTGAATATCCAGGTTTCCCGGCTGCAGCCTCACGGCTTCTTTTAAATACCCGGCTGCTTCTTTATAACGCTCCACCTGCATCAAGGCCAGTCCCAAATCATTGTTAATGCTGGCGCTTTCGTGGTTTAAATTTAAGGCCACCCCATATTTACTAATCGCTTCTTTGTAATCCCTCTTCTCCATATATATATCGCCTAAAAGTTTATACGCCGGCCAATAGCGGGGGTCTACCTGCACCGCCTTATTTAGCGCGCTTTCCGCTTCCTGGTAATTATTTTCGGCGTAACAAAAATAACCCAGCGTATAGTACGCATAGGCAAAGTCCGGTTTTATCTCCAGCGCCTTGCTTAATAGGCCGCGGGCTTTCTTTTGGTCGCCGGCGAAAAATACTTCTATGCCTTTATCCAAACAATAGGCCATGTACTCAAAAGAAATGGAGTCGGATAATTTTTCAATTTCCGGGTTATTGGGAAACTTGGCCGCCGCTTCTTTCAGCAGGATTAGCGCTTCCTCGTACCTTGCGCTCTCCCAATACACCTTACTCAGGCCTACATAAGCGCGGATGTGCCTGGGGTCGATACGGATTGTATCCCGGTATTCCTCTATCGCCTTATCCGCCATGTTGATTTCCCTGTAGGCAAAGGCCAGATTATTATGGACCATGGCCACGGAAGGATTAATAGCTAATGACTTCTTAAAAGAGCCGGCCGCTTCTTTGTATAAACCGCGGTTATAATAATTGCTCCCCTGGTTACAATAGTATACCGCCAGCCAGTTACGGCCGAAATATAGACCGGCAACCAGCAGCACTAAAAAAACTGCCAGCTTGATGATTTTTTCCATCTAACCGCACCTTTTATTAATAAGCGCTTTCCGCGATTATTTCGGTCCTGGCCGACTGAGTGATATGCCTGAAGTCGGCTTCCCTTATAAGTTTCGAAAACACCTTTGTTTCGCCGTTGCTGAAGCCGTTGATGGTCATCATGCCATGCCCCACCGGCTTTTCCCTGATAAATAATATTATCTTGAAAACCACGGCGTTGTAATCTTTGCCGGACCTGTTTGTTATTTCTCCGGTTATCACCGCCGAATTACTTATTTTATCTTTTTCATAAATAATATTCGTGCTAAGAAAATTCCGCAGCATAATGCCTCCTGTATTATTCTACAGCTAAATAAAAGGGAAGACAATTATATTTTAGCCTTATTACCAGGAACCCTGCATAACATCAAGGACCTTCTGGCTGACGCCCTGCTGCCTTAAATAGCTGAGGTCTTCCGCGCTAAGGCGGAATTTTGAATTGCTCAGGCGTATTTTGTCTATAATCACATCTTCATGCACCCCTTGTTTGCTCAATTCCGCGATTTGCTGGATAGACATCTGGTTAGGATTACTGGCCGCGGTTGTGTTTGCCCCCTGAGCAGTTGTTGTTTGATTGCCCTGGCCCGGCTTTTCCATCTGGCTGCCGATCAACCCGCCGCTTATCGCTCCTACCGCAGCGCCTATTCCTGCTCCTGCTCCTGCGTTGCCGCTTAAGCTGCCGATACCCGCGCCTGCCGCAGCGCCTAATACACCGCCGATAACCGACCCTTCAGCCACCCTAGTCTTATTGGTGGCACAACCCGCGCCTAATAAAATCATGCCCGCGCACAAAATCAATGCGCATATCCTTTTCATGTTACCCTCCTTTTTTTATGGGATGAACCATCCACCATATATCAAAAATCCCAAATTCACAATTCCTGAATGTGGCGCAGGATCTTGCCTTCTATGTCGACTGGAATATCAATGAAGTAGACGCCGGCGCAACAATAGTCGTTTTCGGTTTTCTTGCGGACGACCTTACATTTGAATCCGGAAATGAATTCCTCTCCTGGAAAACGAATCTTGAATAGCAGTTCGCCGGCGGGGATGTCGTCGGGAAAAACTAACAACATCCCTCTCTGTGAGATATCGCTTATTTTTAATGGCTGAAGGCACTTTTTACTCGACGGCTCAATAAGTTCTATTTTTATATCGGAAGTGGGCTTAATCCTTTTCCACCTTCTCCTGTCTATAACCGTCTGACCGCGGCCTTGGCGTTTTGCCCTATAGAGCGCCTCATCGGCGATATTAATCAGGCTCTCGAGATCTCTTCCGTTAGAGGGGAAAGAGACGATTCCCGCGCTGAATTTTATGGGAAAACTCAAACCCTGCTGCAAATGAGGAGAGGCTATATTTAAACTAGCTAGCTTATCTCTTATCCTATCAATAGCGACCAAGGCTTCACTGGAATTATTTTCCGGAAATACCATAATGAACTCTTCGCCGCCGTACCTACCGATGGTATCCATGCTTCTCACGCCGTTTTTCAGGACATCCACAAAAGCCTTCAGAATGTCGTTTCCAGCAAGATGGCCGTATGTATCGTTTATTTCCTTGAAGTGGTCGATATCAATAATTGCTATCGCCATCTCCTTGTTATAGCGCTCGCTGCGCTCTATCTCTCCTTTAAGAAGTTGCATTGACCACCTATAGTTTACACACCCGGTAAGTTCGTCGTGGCAGGCCAAATCTCTTAACTTCTCTTTCATTACATTTTCTATATCAGAGATATACCCGAGAACTATCCCGCTCAGGAAATAAGAGAGTAGTCTGAAGGAGACACCTTGAAGGACAAGGTCTCTATAAGGCCAGTCTCTAAAGATAACTACTTCTGCAATAAATATCAAAGTTGCTAGTATTGCGGCTGTCAATCCTTTTCTCAAGCCAAACCAAAAACCCGCCAGCGATATAACCACTATATAAAGGTACCCCAGAGAAAGTCCGAAAGAGTGGGTTATTAATCTAGCTGCTATAAGCGACAAGAAGGCAACCACAATAAGAAACGCGCGGAATTTCCCTGATAAATAAACTTCTGCGGATTTCAATAATGCTCTTCTAACGAATTCCCTGAAAAAGTCTAAAAGCCTGCTGCTCAAGCTGTTTATAAAAGCAGCTGCGGGAGGAGTGAACGCAGGACTGTGTGCATTGAACCCGATGTTCGGGAAACTGAATATTTTTACTAGTGTCGTTCGCTTCGCAATATCACTCATACACATTCTCCTCCCTCATTAACCGCTCACTTCTTTGGGCTTCTCCCGTAATTTTTCCAAACGCTGTTTTATTTTGGCCTCATGCCCGATATCAGTTGGCTGGTAATACCGGACTTTCTTTCTGGTATATTTCTGCTTTACATAATGGCCTTCGTAATCATGGGCATATTTATAACCCTTGCCATGCCCGAGCTTCTCTGCCCCGGAGTAAGAAGTATCTTTAAGATGTGCCGGCACTTCCTGGGCTTTTTCATTCTCAATATCCTGGTAGGCTTTCTCAATAGCAAGGTAGCCAGCATTAGATTTAGGGGCGCAGGAGACATAAATCACCGCCTGGGCCAAAGGTATCCTGGCTTCCGGCATCCCGACAAATTCTGAAATCTGCATTGCCGCGTTGGCTAAAACCAGGGCTAAGGGGTCGGCATTACCTACGTCTTCTGCGGCAAGGATACAGACCCGGCGGGCAATAAAACGGGGGTCTTCCCCGGCGCAGAGCATTTTTGCCATCCAGTATAAAGCCGCGTCGGGATCAGAACCGCGCATAGACTTTATAAAAGCCGAAGCAGTATCATAATGCCCGTCTTCGTCCTTATCGTAAAGTATCGCCTTTTTCTGGATCGACTCTGAGGCGACCCCTAAATCAAAATTTATATAACCGTCTTTGGACTTGGGAGTGGTAAGCACACCTACTTCCAGGGCATTCAAAGCCCGGCGGGCATCGCCATCGCAAATCTTGGCTAAAAAGGCAAGCGCCTTTTTATCTATTTTTATTTTTAAATTTCCCAGGCCCCTTTCTTTATCCGACAGCGCGGAGGAAATAATCTCAGCGATCTCATCTTCTTTAAGGAGCTTTAATTCGCAGACCAGCGACCGGGAAACCAGCGGCGCGGCGATAGAAAAAAAGGGGTTGTGCACGGTGGCGCCAATCAAGATAGGATTGCCTTCTTCTATATCAGGCAAAAGCACATCCTGCTGGGCCTTGTTAAAACGGTGTATCTCGTCAATAAACAGGATGGTTTTCTGGCCGGTGTTGGATTTCTTGATCTTTGCCGAAGCAATCACCCGCCTTAATTCTTCCACTCCGGAAGTGGTGGCGTTGACAGCCGCGTAATAAGACTTGGTTACATTGGCGATACACCAGGCCAGGGAAGTCTTTCCTATCCCCGGGGGGCCATACAATATCAGGGAGCTGATTCGGTCTGCTTCTATCGCCCGGCGCAAAAGCTTCCCCTTGCCTAATATGTGCTTTTGCCCCACGAACTGATCCAGGGTTGCCGGCCGCATACGCACTGCCAAAGGAAGGTCTTTGCCTGGTGCTTGTTTTTTTTCTTCAAAAAGGTCCATAAATGTCAAAAAAAATCCCCGCATTGTGCCGTTGGAGGGATACTCTGAACCGGTTTGGTTTCAGGTGGAGCTCTCTCATTAGCGCCGAAGCGCTAAGGAAGTGTGAGCCCCCTTGATATAAGTGTTGGTTCAACAATTATCACTCATTCCAACGTGCACCGCAGGGATATAAAAGAGCTGTATTTGTAAAAGAAGTATAGCACATCCTGGGAAAAAGTCAACTAGCGCATCTTAGCGCCAAACCGCTCTGTGAGCAAGCCACAGATAAGATTGTGCGCCGGGTTAATTTCTGTCTCAGTTAAAGTCCGTTCATCCGAGCAATAGAAGCAGGATATGGTCAAACCCCTAAACCCGGAAGGAATCTGTTCGCCCTTGTAATAGTCCATGATATTGACATCGCGCAGCAGCTGCCCGCCTTTTTCTTTTATAGTATCCAGAATTTCTTTTATGGATATATCATCTTTCAGGATAAAACTTATATCCCTGTTGATTCCGGGATACCTGGGGGGCGGGGTAAACTTCTTATCCAGTTGCGCCGAGGCAAAGACTTTCTCTAAATAAAGCTCTGCCATAAAAACATCCCTGTTTTTTATACCAAATTTGTCCAGAGTATCTTTATTCAGCTTCCCCAGTACCCCGATTTTTTCCTGATTCAGGCTTATGCTAAAGACAAGCGGGTCCTGGCTGGCGCTAAAACTATAATCTTTTATCCCCAGCCTCTGGAATAAAACTTCCAGCATGCCTTTTAAATGTAGTGGGCCGGCTTTATCTTCTATCCGCCCCTGCTCAAGCAAAAAAGATTTAGCCCCGCTTAAGGCCAGCCCTAAAACTAATTCTTCCCTGGGTAAATCATTGGAGCCCAAAAAGGCCTTGGCAATTTCAAAGACATTAATGTAATCCTGCTTCTGGTTAAGGTTGTGGGCGACGCAACGGGCAAGGCCCGAAGCAAGGCTCGGCCTTAAAACCTCCTGCTCTTTGCTTAAAGGGTTAAGAATTTCTATTAAAGGATAATCTTTTGACTGCGCGAAACTTTTCGATGCTTCCCTGTCAATAAGGCTATAGGTGATCACTTCATTCAACCCTAAGCCAACCAGAATATTTTTCACTAAAGATATTTTATCCTGTGTTTGGGAAATGTTTATCTGCGCTTTCGCTACAGGCAGGCTTTTGGCTATGTTTTCGTAGCCAAATACCCGGGCTATCTCTTCGATTAAATCAATCTCCGAGTTTATATCCAGGCGGTGCCCAGGAATCTCAACGCTGAGTCTATCTTTTGCTTTTATCTTTACCTTAAAGCCCAGGCTGTCTAAAATTATTTTAATTTTAGAAGCCGGGATATCTATTCCTAATATTTTATGCGCCGCGCACACCTCTAACATAACGCTCTTGTGCTTCTTCTGGGGAAACCCGGAACTTTTCGCCATGACGCAGGAACCACCGGCCAATTCCTGGATTAATTTCAGCGCTCTTTGAGATGCTGTTTCTACTATTTCTAAATCTATGCCTCTTTCAAATCTGTAAGCCGACTCGCTCTGCAATCCCAGGCTACGCCTAGCCTGGCGCACCGCTATCTGGTTAAATGCTGCTGCCTCCAGAAGGATATTTGTTGTGGCTTCTGTAACCTCTGTATCCTTGCCGCCCATCACTCCGGCCACGGCAACCGGTTTTTCCTTATCGGCAATAACCAGGATATTCTGATTTAGCGTTTTCTCTCCGCCGTCTATGGTGACTATCTTTTCGTTATTTTTCGCCCGTCGGATAAAGATCTCCCCCCGGCTTAATTTGTCTAAGTCAAAGGCGTGCAAAGGCTCTCCTGTTTCAAACAAGATATAATTGGTAATATCTACGATATTGTTTACACTGCGGCAGCCGATTAATTCCAATCTATCTCTCAGCCAGGAAGGGGAAGGGCCAACCTTTACGCCTTTGATTATTTTTGCAGTATATAACGGGCAGTCTTTCTTATCTTCAATACATATTTTCAGGCCGCAGGCTTTGTCTGCCGGATTTCTGCCAAGTGCTTGAGATTTAATTTTCGGGAGGGACTGTAACTTCTGACCGGTGATTGCCGCCACTTCCCTGGCAATGCCCACAACGCTTAACCAATCCGGCCGGTTTGAGGTAATCTCTATTTCAAAAACAAAATCCCCGAGTTTTTTATCTAAAGAAGTCACTTCCAAGCCGGCCATGGTAAGCTTCTCAGCCAAAAGCTCCGGAGTGATTTTAATCGCAACAAAATCCTTCAACCAGTTATAAGTTACTTTCATATTCTCAAAACTGTTTTAAAAACCTCAAATCATTTTCAAAAAATAATCTGATGTCATTAATCCCGTATTTAAGCATAGCAATCCTCTCTACCCCCATGCCAAAAGCAAAACCGGTATATTTTTTCGGGTCATACCCCACGTGCTTAAAAACATTGGGATGAATCATCCCCGAACCCAAAATTTCTAACCACCCTTTTCGCCCGCAGACTGAACAGCCGCGGCCTTTACAGATTATGCATGAGATATCCACTTCCGCGGAAGGCTCGGTAAATGGGAAGAAGTGCGGCCGGAAACGCATTTTAATATCCTGGCCGAAAACCGCTTTGGCAAAAACCTCCAGCACTCCCTTTAAATCAGCGAAGGTGATGTTTTCATCGACCATAAACCCTTCAATCTGATGGAACATAAACAAGTGGCTGGCATCCACCGCGTCCGGGCGGTAAACTCTTCCCGGCACCACTATTGCCAGGGGCGGCTTGCGCGATTTCATCGCCCGCACCTGCACCGGGGAAGTGTGGCTGCGCAATAGTAATTTATCATAGTCCTTCAGGTAAAATGTATCAAAGGCGTCCCGCGATGGATGTTCCAGCGAGATATTCAATCCGGTAAAATTATTATATTCGGTTTCAATCTCAGGGCCCTCAACCACAGAAAAACCCATCCGGTTAAAGATGGCGCAGATTTCATCTATAATCTGGGTTATGGGGTGCAACCGGCCCAGCTCCTGGGCAATGCCCGGCATATTGATATCGCAAGGAGCCTTGCCCGATTCATGGGCAGGAGTAGCTAATGATTTCTGTTTTTCATTAAACAAAGAAAGCAATGTATTTTTTAAAGCATTGACTTGCTGGCCAAAACTGCCCCGCTCTTGAGGCGGCAAGGTAGGTATGGAATTGGTAAGCTGGGCAAGAACGCCTTTCCTGCCCAGGTATCTCACCCGCAATTCCTCCAGGGCTTCAGGCGAATTTACATTTGCTATATCAGAATCTATTTGGCTATTAAGAGCTTGGATATCCATATTAAACCTATTATCCCTAAAAATATAAAAACCTGGTTTCTTTTGTCAAGATTCAATCTTTCCTGTAGCCGCCTTCCTGCGCCGGTCTTGCGTATGGCCTGGGCGTGTATATCTAAATCTCCGCCATGCTCCGGGCAGGCCCGCCTGAAGACGCCGGTGACTTCAACCCCATCGCCTACAGATTTATAACTGCCGGTATAGCCGATATCTCTGACCAGGGCTAAACTTGCCCAAATGCCTATCGCGTTCTTGCCATCATTGAGGTTTATCCAGGCATAATCCCCTCGTTTCATTATATCACCAATAACTTCGCCTTCATAGCTTATAACTTTGCCGTCGTAAAGCTTGGCGTTATTTATCAGCTCCACGCTTGGGATTGGCTGGGCATAACAATTAAATGCCGGAGCGAAAAATACCAGGAACAATATCAAAAAAATTAATTTCTTCAACGTTTTCCTCTTAATATTGCCACAAAAAATCCCATCAAAGTAAATACCGACATAAACTCCAACCGCCCCGCCCACATCTGAAAGATGTAAGTGATTTTCAAAAGAGCTGGCATATTCGCGTCGGTAATCCCGCAGGATAACCCCACATTAGCCGCGGCAGAAGTGGATTCAAACAAAGACTCCAGGAACGGATAACCATAGAACATCCCAACCATAGCACCTAAACCGTAAAGCACCAAGTAGGCCAGGGTAATCATTAAAGCACTCCTGGCAAGTTTGTCTTCCAAAAAGACCTCTTTGATGTGGTGAAATTTCTGGACCACAATCGCCCTTTCCGGCAGGATTATCCTTTTTATATCCTCTAAAAGCGCCTTGAATATAATGCCTACGCGCAGCATCTTAATCGCTCCGGTAGTGGAGCAAACCGCACCGCCCAAGGCCATAGCGCAGATTACCCCGACCAAAGCAAGATTCCCCCAGTCATTAATAAACTGCGACGGATAAATTGTCTGAAATCCTGTGCCGGTATGCCCTGAAACCAGCTGATAAAACCCTTTGCGGAAAAGCATTATTGCGTTGGGATAAATACCCAGCTGTCTCAGGTTGACCGCGACAATAGAAAAAGTAGCCATCAGGGTGATAAAAAGAGTTACAGTTTCAATGTTTTTAAATATCTCTTTGCGATTACCCATCCAAACATGATAATGCAGTTTAAAATTAATTGCCCCTAAAATCATGATTATAATTGTTATCACTTCATAGGGCAGGCTATGGTAATAGAGAATACTTTGCGACTGAGGCGCAAAACCTCCGGTGTCATAAGCCGCCATGAACACGCAGGCTCCGTGGAAAAAAGCATTGAAGGCCTTCATGCCATTTAAAATACCGGTTATCCCCAAGGCAAGCGTGCCTAAAACCAGATAAGTAAAGCTTACTAACCAGATAAACCTGGCTGTGTCTATAACATTAGGGAGTATCTTTTCGTCCCTGGCTTCGCCGACATACATTTTAAATGCGCCTGAGAATCCTTTGACGAAAAAAGAAAGCGCGACAATCACGATCCCCTGGCCGCCGATAAACATAATCAGGTGCCGCCAGAGATTATGCGCAAAAGACAGGTGGTCCAGATCCTGGACCAAGGCCAACCCTGTGGTAGCAAAACCTGACATGGCATCAAAACAGGCATCCAGGTATGATTTCCAGTGCCCGCTCAGGTATAACGGGATAGCGCCCAAGAGCATCCCTGCCAACCAGGAGAGGGAAACTACAATCATCCCCTGCATCCAGCTCAAATCTTTTTCTGTATGGCACAATGTGGTCAAAAGCAGGCCAAATATAAATGCTATCTCTATGCCGATTAAAAAATCCAGGGCAGGATTGATTTCTTTTAATGCCAAACCCATAATAATAGGCACTACCATGGTCAGGGCAAGGCCTAAGATAATTTTTCCTAAATAGAAACCTATTATTTTAATATCTTCCAGGCGGGGCTTAAGAATCATCTTTTTAGAAATACTGCCAAACAGATTAAAAACGCTGCCAGCATTAAAATGATGGTATATAGAAGTTCGGTGGAAATACCCAATACTATTCTTAAAGGCAACTTTATTTTCATTAAAGTTTTCCTGCCAGTAAGTTCAACAGCTGCGGTTCATTTCCGATTAAAGTCAAGGCGATGACATCGTCTCCGGACCTAAAAACAGTATTTCCTTTAGGGACAATGACTTCTTCCCCCCTCAAAATAGAAACCAGCACTGAATCCGGAGGCAAAGTAATATCCTTAACTTCTTTGTTGATTACCGGCGCGTCCGCGGGCAAATCTACGCGCACAATAGCCAACTTGCCGCGCTTGAAACTCATCAGGTTTACAAAATCAGAAAAAGAGACTTCTTCTTCAATGACTTTAGCGATAATCTTCGTGGAATCAACCGGCACATCGATTCCCAATTCAGAAAAAGTGCGCTCATCGTCGGGATTATTAACCCTGCCTACGGTGCGGTGGATATGGAATTTCTCTTTGGCCAACTGGCAGATGATCAGGTTATCTTCGTCGTCTCCGGTAACCGCTGCCAGCACATCGGCGCGCTCTATGCCCGCCTCTTCCAGGATGCGCGGGTCACAGCCGTCTCCGCTTATCACCAAAGCTTCCAGCTCCCGGGCTATTTCTTCGCAGTTAGTTTTATCTTTGTCAACTATGCTTACGGTATGCTTGCTGGCGATAAGCCGTTTGGCTAGAAAATAACCTACTTTTCCGGCGCCGACAATTAATATATACATCGGGTTGACCTCGCTATCACAGGTTAAACTTCTCTTTTATCTTATTAAGGCTTTCGACCTTGACTACCCCCATCAGGACATCTTTGGCTTTTAAAACCATCTGCGGCTCGGGTATGATTACCCCGGATAATTTTCTTATCGCCACTACTAAAAATTCTCCGGCAACATTCATGTCTTGGATAAGCTTGCCCACAAGGTCACCCTTTACTTCAATTTCAATGACTCCTAAATCTTTTGATTCAATGAGATAGCTGGAAAAGCGGCTTTCAATTATTTTATCTCTAAGCATAGCTGCAAAAAGAATGGTCCCGCTGATAATATCCAGGCCCAAAGCAGTATATATATGCGCGCGCTGGGGGTCATATATGCGGGCGATTACCTTGGGGACATTAAATATCTTTTTGGCTACCTGCGCCGAGATTAAATTTGTATTATCGCCGTTGGTGACCGCGCAGAAAGCATCCGCCTTCTCAATGCCTACCTGTTTTAATAACTCCAGGTCAAAGCCATTGCCGGTCATGGTCAAACCGTTAAAAGTCCCGCCGAGGCGGTCAAAAGAAGATGGGGCCTTATCTATAACCACCACATTATGCCCTTCATTAGATAACAGCTTGGCTAATTCAGAACCCACCCTCCCGCAACCTACTATTATCACATACATAGTCTTCTCTTATTTCTTAATTATCTCAACCAGCTTTTTAAACACCTGGGTGTCTTTTACCGCCAAGTCGGCTAAAATTTTCCTGTCTATGGCAACTTTGGCTTTTTTAAGTCCGTTCATGAATGCGCTATAGGTAATCCCTTCATTACGACAGGCGGCATTTATACGGACAATCCAGAGCCTGCGGAATTCTCTTTTCTTGACCTTGCGGTCACGGTAAGCATAAGCCAGGGCATGCATAAGGGCGCGCCGGGCCTGTTGGTATTGCTTGCTTCTATCTCCCCAGAAACCTTTTGTCTTCTTTAATAATTTTTTCTTCCTCTTGCGAGTTGCAACGCTGTGTTTAATTTTAGCCATTACATTTCTCCTTTTCTATATTTTGTAATTACCCGCCGCGGATCTAACCGTAAGGCAGCATGCTCTTGACAAAACTATTCTCTTTTGACCCTCTCAGAATTTTCGCCTTTCTCAACCTGCGTAATTTTTTAGCATTTTTGCTGGAGTTAAGATGGCTCTTTCCGCCGGGGTTAAATTTAATTTTGCCTTTCTTGGTTAATTTAAATCTCTTGGCCACGCCTTTTTTTGTCTTTAATTTTCCCATATTCGTAAATCCCCTTTTGTTGGTTGATTACAAAATTAATAACCGCCTTGAAACATCCAATCTATAATAAAAACAAAATTTATGTTTTATTTCGGCGAAATCACTAATGACATGATCCTGCCTTCCAGCATAGGCTGTTTTTCCACCGTCCCGTCGCCCTGAGTATCTATAATAAATTTGTCCAGGATCTTGCGGCCTAAATCCAGATGTTCCATCTGCCTGCCCCTGAAGAAAAGGTTTATTTTCACTTTATCTTTCTTCTTTAAGAAAGTTGCTGCCTGTTTTACCTTTGTTTCATAATCATGGATGTCAATGTTGGGCTTCAGGCGGATTTCTTTCAGCCGGCTTTGCTTCTGGTGTTTCTTGGCCTCGCGCTCTTTCTTTTCCTGGTCATATTTAAATTTACTAAAGTCAATGATGCGGCAGACCGGCGGGTTAGCGCTGGCAGCTACCTCTACCAGGTCCAATTCATGCTGATTGGCTAACTCTTGCGCTCTTTGTATTGACATCACGCCTAACTGATTCCCGTCCGGGCCAATCAACCTTACCTGGGGCACGCGGATTCTGTCATTAGTACGAATAAATTTTTTTATAGTGACCACCTTCCTTTCTTTTGTTTAGCCGTTTATCTTTAGCTGGTTTTACTCTCTATTTCCTCTTTGATTTGCTTGATAAATGCTTCCTGTGTCAATACCCCGGCATCGCCTTTTCCTTTTTTTCTCACCGAGACGCTTTTTGATTCTGCCTCGCGCTCACCCACTATCAAACAGTAGGGTATCTTATTTATCTCGGCATTCCTTATCCTTTTATTCAGGGTTTCCTTGCGATCATCTATTTCCGCGCGGATAGAGTTATCTTCCAGCGCCTTTTTGACTTTTAAAGCGTATTCCATCAGCGAATCTTTGATGGGGATTACTATGACCTGAGTAGGAGCCAGCCATAATGGAAGTTCGCCTTTATAATGCTCCAACAGCGCCCCAGTAAAACGTTCCAGGCTGCCCAACAAAACACGGTGCAGCATTATTGGCTGCTTTTCTTTTCCGTCGGAATCAACATAAGCTAGGTTAAACCTTTTGGGTAAGGCAAAATCGCATTGAATAGTGGCGCACTGCCACGACCTCTTCAGGGCATCCTTCAGTTTTATATCTATCTTGGGGCCGTAAAAAGCGCCTTCGCCTACATTCACATCGTAGCTTAAGCCTTTTTCTTTTAACGCATCCTCCAGGGCTACTGTGGCCTGCTGCCAATCCTGGTCGGAACCGATTGATTTTTCCGGCCGGGTGCTTAACTCAATTCCCACGTCATTAAAGCCAAAGACTTTCATCGTATCAAATACAAAATCAATAATGGATTTTATTTCTTCGCGCAGCTGCTCCGGCAGGCAAAAGATGTGTGCATCATCCTGAGTAAACCCGCGCACCCGCAAAAGCCCGTGCAAAACCCCTGCCTTCTCATGGCGGTATACCGTACCTAACTCAAAAAATCTAATGGGCAAATCTTTATAGCTCCTGGTTCTGGATTTATAAATCAGGATGTGCCCCGGGCAATTCATCGGCTTTAAAACAAACTCTTTGTCTTCAATCTTAAGAGTGTACATGTTCTCTTTATAATAATCATAATGCCCGGATGTTTTCCAGAGCTCGGCCTGCATAATATGCGGAGTGATTACAAGCTGATAACCGCGCTTCAGGTGTTCTTTTCTTTCGTAATCTTCGATTATGGTGCGTAAAAGAGCGCCCTTGGGATGATAAAACACCAGGCCCGCCCCTGCTTCCTCGTGATAGATATCAAAAAATCCCAATGCCGGGCCCAATTTCCTATGGTCGCGTAATTTCGCCTCTTCTAAATTTTTCAGATGCTCATCTAACTCTTGCTGCGTTTCAAAACAGGTGCCGTAGATTCTCTGCAGCATAGGATTGGTTTCTATCCCGTGCCAATACGCTCCGGCGACTGATAACAATTTAAAGGCCTTTATTTGCCCGGTGGATTCTATGTGCGGCCCCCGGCATAAATCCAAGAGCCCCTTGCCCGTTTTATATATAGAGGCTTTCTCATCCGGCAGATGCTGGATAAGGTCTACCTTGTAGGTTTCTCCTGATTTATTAAACAACTCCAGCGCATCTTTTTTAGAAAGCTCTTCTCTGGTAAAAGGTTCGTTTTTAGAGATTATCTCGCGCATTTTCCGTTCAATATTCCCCAAATCATCGTCGGTAAACGGCTCTTTTTTATCAAAGTCATAATAGAAACCGTCTTCGATAGCCGGGCCAATGCCTAATTTTACCTCCGGCCAGAGCTCTTTTACCGCCTGAGCCATCACATGTGAACAGGAATGCCTTAAGGTATTTATATCCATATTTTTACTGGTGGGCCCAAGAGGACTTGAACCTCTGACCTTTGCGATGTCAACGCAACGCTCTAACCAACTGAGCTATGAGCCCAAAAATTTGGGTTCCTTTACAACCTCATAGCGAAATCCCCTTTAGGGGATGAGCTATGAGCCCCACGCGTTTATGGGCAAGGAGGGAGTTGAACCCTCACGACCTTACGGCCAAAGGATTTTAAGTCCTTCGTGTATGCCATTCCACCACTTGCCCCTGATATTGTCAATCAGATACTCCGCTCGCTACGGCGCTTGTCGCGCCGTTTAACGCTCGCTTGAGTATCCATAAAATTTTTCTTGTCAAAAAATTTTATGGAGGCGACGACCGGATTCGAACCGGTGTATAGCTGTTTTGCAGACAGCTGCCTTGCCACTTGGCTACGTCGCCGGTATTTAAAAGAACTTCTTAACTTCTTTGACTATAGTCTCAACTTCTGCCAAGCAGCCCAGGCCTTCCCTGCCGCATGCCAACCGGCCCTGTCGCGGCTCCACGAATCTATAACTCAACTCTTTTAATTTTTTAATATTCCCCTGGGTAATCTTATTCTTAAACATGTTCTCATTCATGGCAGGGCATATTAAAACCGGTGCCTTTGTGGCAGAGATAACGCAGGTCAATAGATCATCACAGATGCCGCTGGCAATCTTAGCGATGATATTCGCGGTCGCCGGAGCGACTAATATTAAACCCGCTTTCTCGGCCAGCGATATGTGCTCAATCTCCCAGGATTCCGGCTGATCAAACAACCCTCGGTAAACCCTGTTCCCGGATAACGACTGGAAAACAATCGGCTTGATAAACTCCTCTGCTTCGCGGCTCATCACCACAGTAACAGAAAAAGCCTCTTTCCTGAGTTTACCTACTATTTCGCAAGCCTTATAAATCGCGATGCTAGCGGTAACCCCCAGAATAATATTTTTCTCTTTCCCCACTCTTATGCCTTTTTATACTTTCACGGCCTAAAACTGCGCCCTTTAGAGCGCAGATAAGTTTGGCCGCTCAAGTATTTCATTTGAGAAGCCTCGGGCTAAAGCCCGAGGAACTTCATTCTTTAGTCTTTTTGCAGTAAACCTTGTTTTCGGCGATCTCATGCAGGGCTATCGTGGAGGGCTTCATCGATGAGCTTGTCTCCACCAATTTCGGCTGGCCTTCGGCGATTTCAAGAGCCCTCTTTGATGCTAAAATCACCAGCTTGTAAATGGAGCCATTACTTTTGTCCAACAGTTTTTCCAGTGCCACGTAAGCCATATGCTACCTCGCTGTATTAGATGCTGTCTCTTTTAATATAATCCGCTTTAATTCCTTGACTGCCTTTTGCAGGCTTTTATTCACAAGGCAATGGTCATACTTGCGGGAGGCCAGGAGTTCTTTCCTGGCAAGTTTTAAACGCTGCCTGACTTCTTCCTTCTTTGTCATATTGCAGCGCCCCTCTATCCTCTTGCGAAGCGCCTCCAACGACGGAGGCAGAATAAAAATAGTAACCGAATTTTCAGGATAAAGCTTCTTTATCCGCACCGCCCCTTTTAAATCCAGGCATAAAATAATGTGCCTCTTTTTTCTTAATTGCCGGTCTACAAAGTCCTTGGGCGTTGCGTAATAATAGCCCAAATATTTTGTCCATTCAAGAATTTTTTTCGCTTTCAGCTTCCGCCCGAACTCCGCCTGGGTAAGGAAAAAATAATCCTTTCCGTTCTTTTCCCCGGACCTTTTCGGCCTGGTGGTAATAGAAATTGAACGCGCGAATTTATTCTTTAGCTCCGCGCTGCGGATAATATTCCCCAGAAGCGTAGTCTTACCTGAGCCCGAAGGCCCGGAGAGGACAAATATCAAACCATGGTTTCTATTAATATTCTTTTCCACTTACTCTATATTCTGTACTTGTTCGCGGATCTTTTCTATTTGACTCTTCAGCTGCACCACCCTGGCGGAAATAGAAGCGTCGAACGATTTGGCGACCATCGTGTTTGCCTCCCGCTGCATCTCCTGAGCGATAAAATCCAACTCTTTACCGACTGACCCGCTGCTTAGAAGTTTTTGGGTAAAATTTTTGATGTGAAAACTCAACCTATCCATTTCCTCGGCTATATCCGAATCCTTGAGAAAAAACATGCGTTCCTCGTCAGATTTCATCTTGGCAGTCTTCGCCTTGACCGCATTTTTAAACCTGCTTTTCACATAATCCAGGTCTCTTTTCAGCGCTATGGCGCGTTTTTTTAAAAAAACTTGTAAAGCCAACCCTTCCTTCCGGCGCATACTCAATAAACCATCAAGCGCCTCCCCCAGCAACAGTTTTAATTTTGGCCAAATTATAGTCTTATCTATCTCGGACTCTTCCAAAGAAAAAACCCCGGGCAGCCGGATCAGCGCATCAAGGCTTACCCCGTCTTTTAAATGAAACTCCCGCTGCAGGCTTTCTAACGCCTTATGATATTTTTTCAGCAGCGCCCTGTTAATGAAGACGTTTTCCGCCTGGCCGCCGGAAATATTTATAGCGCAGGTGACCCTGCCCCGGTTAAGCTTGGCGTCTATTTCTTTTTTTACCCTGTCTTCCAAGAACAAAAAACCATCCGGCATATGCAAAACCACTTCCAGGAATTTATGATTAGTGCTTCTTAATTCCACCGAAATCTTCCCGAAGGCATTATTTTTAGTCTCGCTTACCCCGAACCCTGTCATACTATTTATCATTTTAAACCCTTCTCTCTTTACGCCCAGACCATAACTTTCTTTTTCTCTGCTAAATTTTCTTTAGTGGGATACAAATCCACAATTATCTCTCCCGGCTCAAACCAAAGTTTTATTTCTCTTTCCGCTTCGGGCTCATTTGCCGATACATGTATAACGTTTTCATAGACCCCGCTGGTGGTAATCCTTCCGTAAGAGCCGCGGATAGAAGTCGGCTCCGCTTCTTCCGGGTTAGTCGCTCCGGCGAGTTCCCTGCATTTTTTAATCGCGTCCTCGCCCCAATATATCAATGCCATAACTTTAAGCCGGTCATGCAGTTTTCCGCATAGGTAATTAATCAAGTCGTTAAAAAAGGGCTTGTCTTTCAAGTGCTGGTAATGCTCTTCAGCCAGATCCTTTGAAGCGCGCACCATCTTGGCCGCCACAATTTCAAGTTTTGTTTCGGATAGGCGGGTCAAGATATTGCCGGTCAAAGACTTCTTAAGCCCGTCGGGTTTGATTAAAATCAAGACTGCCTGATCCATAGTTACCTGCCTCCCTTAATTTTATTCACAATCCTCTCTAAATCTTCCTGGGAATAGAATTCAATATAAATATGCCCGCGTTTTTTTCTTTTTATGATTTTTATTTTTGTAGCCAAAACATGCTGCAATTCTTCCTCAAGAACCGCCACCAATGGCTCTTTTGAAACCTGCTTTAATTTATTATGCCTAACCAATCTGGGGCGATGGGCCTTAATTAAATTCTCCAGTTCTCTAACCGATAAATCTTTGGATATAATTTCGTGGGCCAGGCGGCGCTGTTGATTTATGTCTTCGGTTTCTAAAAGCACTCGTCCGTGGGCGAAAGAAATCCGCCCTTTTTTAATCTCCTGCTGGATTTCTTGAGGTAACTTCAATAGCCGCAATATGTTAGCAACTGAAGCCCTTGCTTTACCCAGGCCCTCGCTGATCTTCTCCTGGGTTACATCAAATTTATCAATGAGATATTGATAAGCGTGCGCTTCTTCAATAGGATTCAAGCTCTGTCTCTGTATATTTTCTATAAGAGCCAACTCCAGAGAATCTTTATCGGTTACATCTTTAATAATTATCGGTATCTCTTTTAAATTCAACGAGTTAGCAGCTCGGAGCCTTCTTTCTCCGGCAATCAACTCATAATTATCTCCCTTGCGCCTTACCAGCAAAGGCTGGATTACTCCTTTTTCTTTTATGGATTGGGCAAGCTCTTCTATGCTTTGGGGGTCAAAATCTTCCCGGGGCTGAAAAGGATTAGGTTTAATTTGATTGGTTTTAGCGTAAATAATTTCTTCCTTCGCTTCCGATTCTCTCTCCGGAATTAAAGCACTTATTCCCTTTCCCAGGGCTTTTCTTTCCATCAGGCAACTCCTTCTGTCGAGGATAAATTAGAATTTAATGAAAGGCCTAAAATTTCCTTGTTCAGTTCTTCGTATTTTTGCGCGCCCAAAGAATCTTTGTCATATGCCACTATCGGCTTACCAAAGCTCGGAGCCTCAGTCAAGCGGATATTGCGCGGGATCACTGTTTCATAAACTTTATCTTTAAAGAAATTCCTGGTCTCTTGTATAACTTCTTTAGTAAGGTTGGTCCTAAAATCAGCCATGGTTAACAAAACGCCTTCAATAGCTAAATTCGGATTGAGGTTTTCTTTCACAAGCTTAACAGTATTAGTGAGTTGCGTTAATCCCTCTAAGGCGTAATATTCACACTGAACCGGTATGATTACCGAATCAGCTGCGCATAACCCATTAATAGTCAAAAGACCTAAAGAAGGCGGTGAATCAATAATTATAAAATCAAAGCTCTCTTTTTCTTTCTGCAGAGCTTTCTTTAGTCTATACTCTCTGCCTAACATGCTAACCAGTTCCACCTCTGCTCCGGTCAAATCTAAATTAGAAGGAGCCAGCCAAAGGTTATTAATCGCTGTTTTCTGCAGAATTTCTTTTATTTCTATTTCTTCTAAAAGCACATGGTAAGTGCTTTTTTTGACCTCGTGCTTATTTATGCCTATCCCGCTGGTAGCATTTGCCTGAGGGTCTAAATCTATAAGCATTACCTTTTTACCGGATACTGCCAGGTAGGTTGCTATGTTTATGGCTGAGGTAGTTTTACCTGTGCCGCCCTTCTGGTTACAGATAGCGATAATTTTACCCATTGTAATTTATATAGTTACGAATTGTTCCACGTGGAACAATTTCAAATCAACTAAAATAATTATCTCAAAGCCGGCTATTTTGTCAAGTATTTTCTTTGCCTTTTATTGCACTTACTCTTACCTTTGCTGGCTTTTCTCCAGGCATACCAAAAAGGCCCCTTACTTCCTCGGAAAGCACCTCAATTTTTACTTTATTCCTTGGCAGTTTTAATTCCTTGAGTGCCTTTTTTACAGCCTCTTCTACGGTTTTACCTTCTACTTCAATATTAATTTTAGGTGTCATTTTGCTTTATTAAGACGGATTTGATATATTAGCATTAACACGCTATTTATAAGCCAATACAAAACTAAACCAGAGGGCATGCGGTAAAAAATTAACCCAAACATAACTGGCATTACTATCAACATTATTTTTTGTTGTGAAGCAGAGGTGCCGCCGGCGCTAAAAGTAGAAATTTTCTGTTGAATAAACATTCCTATGGCCATAACAATCGGTAAAATATTCACCTCATTCCCCAGTACCGGAAGTGACACGGGCAGCATAAATAGGCGATCCGGCTCTGACAAGTCTTTTATCCATAAGAAGTTTGCTCCTTTTAAAGCTACCGAGCGCATCAAAACCTGGTAAAGTGCAAAAAATATTGGCATCTGTAACAGTAAAGGCAAACAACCGCTAAGAGGATTAACCTTGTGCTGACTGTATAGCGCCATTATTTCCTTATTTAATCTCTGGGGATTATCTTTATAATTTTTCTTCAATTCTTCTACGTGAGGCTGCAGTGCCTGCATCTGTTTCATGGAACGCATTTGCTTCAAAGACAAGGGCAAAAGTATAAGATAAATCAAGACACTTAGGATAATAATCGCCAGCCCCCAATTATGCACCAAATTATACAAGAATCCCAACAATTGAAGCAAAACCTGAGCAATAAAATCAAAGGTTCCATAATATATGACGCTCGCCCATTCAGGTTTTACTTCACTAATCAATCTTAACTCTTGTGGCCCTATATAGATAGAAAACTTATGCTCAATCTCCTGATTAGGCGCCAAAACCAACTCTTGGGATTGAAGGCCAACCTCTGACGCTTGTGGCTTTAATTTTTTGACAAAACCATTATAGTTATTTATTTTGTCTGGTCCGATTATGGCGCAAAAATATCTATCTCTTAGGCCTAGAAATTTCAAATCGCTAAAAACAGCATCCTTATGCGCATTTGGATGCAGGGTTTTCTCAGCGGTGGCCACGGTTAAAGCAATAAACTGCGATTCTTCTTGCTTTTTAGAAAAATCTATTAACCCTAAAAATAATGGCAAATTAACGTTTAAGGGGGCGGAAGTTAAGTTTTTTATCTTTATACTTAACACCATGTCGTATTTAGAGTTAGAGAAAAGAAATCGTTTTGTAATCTTTTTTGTGGGATCATCATACACAAAAACCACTGAATCCGGCGAAACGCTTTCCTTTTTAAATAATAAATTTTTATCGCCTAGCAGCAACCCATACTTTAAAGGAAATTTGTAAGAGTTATAAGATTTAAAAACTATTTCCTTAATTGCCGCCTTAGGTTCATCGAAAACAACTTCAAAATTCTTTTGCTTAATATTAAACAAGGCCGTATTTTGGGTTTCTGATTCATCATTGGCCGAGGGGATTGATTGGGGGACAATGGGAACCGGGGGAGGATTAATAGATGAGTTTTGTTGCGTAACTTCTTTATTATCAACATTATATGATTTAGTAACAAAGGCCGACCAACTTAATAGAATCAATAGCGACAGCAATATAAACAAAACAATGCGCTTATCCATGAAATAACTCCATTTTCTTAAACTACGGTGTGTAATAAATGCCCGGTCATTCTAAAGGGTCGTACCCGGCTTTTCCTGAAAAAGGATGACAACGCAACAATCGTCCCAGGCCTTTAAATGCACCCCTTAAAAAACCGTATTTTTCAATTGCTTGCTTAGTATATTCGGAACAGCTGGGTGAAAAACGGCAGGCGCAAGGCAATAATACCCTAATATATCCCTGATATATGTGCAGAAGCTTGAGCGATATCTTTTGCAACATTAAATGCTTATTTTTTTTCTGCCTTTTTGGCGACGGCGCGCCAAAACTTTTCTGCCCGACTTTTTGGCCATCCGTTTTCTGAAACCCTGTTTTCGCTTGCCTACTATGTGCGTCGGTGTCTTCAGATTTTTTTTCATTTTTCTAGTCCTTTTTTATGGCATAGAAAAGCATAGAACACTTTTCTATACTGCTGCGAAAACCGCTAAGGTTATTATTAAAGGCGATTTTCTTGATAATGGTGGATAATTATAACACAAAGGCAAAACAAGTCAACCCTTAGATTGCCCTTTTGCCGACGCAAACGGACAGGCTCCGGCGCCCGGCTTAATTAGAGAAGAAGTGTAACACATAAAGTGCGCCAGGTCAAGACAAACAAAGCAATGTTTGTGGATCTATCAATAGTTAATACGAAAATTTTTTGTTGACTGGAAAACAAAATATTGTATAATAACTGGCGTTTATCTTTTTTGCTTGCAACAACTTTTTTTTCTGTTATAATGGCGGCATTGGTTAACCGAAGCATACTATACTAACTAAACTCAAGCTGCTGCAGCTAATTTTCCACAGATTTATCCAAGGTGTGAATAAGCTGTGAATTGCGTGGAAATGTTAAACTGAAAGCGCCTTTAGGCCTAGAAAGATTGTGGAATGACGGTTGAAATAGATATTGTCTGGAAAAAAGCAGGGGAGCACCTAAAAGATAGGCTGGGCGAAACTATATTTGAAACCTGGATTTTGCCCTTAAAGCCCCGGCAAAAGAACGAACAAAGCCTGGCTATCGAAGCTCCAGATGACTTCTTTAAAGATTGGGTGGATAAGCATTACAAATTGATTATACAGGAGGCAATAAACTTATCTGCCAAAAAGGGGCTAACCGTTTACCTCGAGACTGCCACTTCGGCCAAAGAACCCCTGGCTAAGGCAAAAACTGAAGAGCAGCCTAATAAACATCGTCATGCTATTGACAGCTCCAACCTGAACTCCCGTTATACATTTGAAAATTTTGTTGTTGGCCCGTCAAATCGGCATGCCCACGCCTATTCCTTGGCAGTAGCAGAATCTCCGGCTAAGGCCTATAACCCTTTGTTCATCTATGGCGGGGTAGGCCTGGGGAAAACCCATCTTATGCATGCCATCTGCCATTCCATAAAAGGCAAAAGCGCGGCGGCAGTAAAAATCTGCTATATGCCTTCTGAAAAATTTACCAACGAGCTGATTGACGCCATACAGCACCACACCACGCCGGCCTTCAGGCAGAAATACAGGAACGTAGATATCCTGGTCATAGACGACATCCACTTCATTGCCGGCAAAGAATCCACCCAGGAAGAATTTTTCCATACTTTCAACACGCTGTATGATGCACATAAGCAAATCATCATATCTTCTGACCGGCCGCCGAAAGAAATATCCAACCTTCAGGAAAGGCTGGTGTCGCGGTTCAGTTGGGGCCTTACCACCGATATCCAGCCGCCGGACCTGGAAACCCGGGTAGCCATATTAAAAAAGAAAATAGAACGGGAGCCTGTAGCTGTCCCGGATGACGTAATATTTTTTATCGCCCAGCTTATTAAAACCAACATCCGGGAATTAGAAGGCGCCCTGATTCGCACTATCGCTTACTCTTTGCTGGAAGAAAAACCCATCACCCTGGAGCTAGCCAAAGAAGTGTTGAGGGACCTTTTAAAAGAACCTAAAAAATTAATAACCGTGGATTTTATCCAGCGCTGCGTTGCCGAAGAGTTTGGGGTTTCCTTCCATGAGTTAAAGGCAAGGCGCCGCAATAAAAATATAGTGGTTCCCAGGCAGGTTGCGATGTATATAAGCAGGGAATTGACCGAGTTGTCCTTACCGGAAATAGGGGAGTGTTTTGGCGGAAAGGATCATACCACGGTATTGCATTCATATAATAAAGTCAAAACAGATTTAAACAATAATGAAATTTTGAAAGATAGGGTTAATTCGATAATTCAGATTATTAAACAGTAACTATAGGGTTATCCCCAGGGAAAATATTTCCCTAACATTACAAAAAACAAGGGTTAAAAAGATTTTAACAGGAATAAAACCCTATTACTACTATTACGATATTTAATAATTATACTATAATAATATAAGGAGAGGGCAATGAAATTTACGGCGAAGAAGGAAATCCTTTTAAATGGAATACAAACCGTTCAGAATATAATTACCACAAAGGCAACATTACCTATATTATCCAACATTTTAGTTGAGACACAAAAGGATAAAATCCGCTTGACCGCTACTGATTTAGATGTAGGTATAAGTTGTGTTATTCCTGTGGATATCCAGGAACCGGGAGCGATAACCATTCCAGCGAAAAGGTTTAGCGATATTGTTAAGGGGCTAACTAGCGAAAATATTAATATAAACACTAAAAAAAATAACCTGGTTAATATTGAAACAGAGTTGTGCCAATTTAAAATAATGGGATTAGCCCATGAAGAATTTCCTACACTGCCTGAGTTTAAAGATACGGAAGTAATAAAACTAGAGCAGGTAAACTTAAAACAGATGCTTAATCTGACTTCCTTCGCGGTTTCTTTTGATGAAACAAGGTATATTTTAAGCGGCATACTTTTTAAGGTTTATAAAAACAGTTTTACCTTGGTGGCGACCGACGGGAAACGCCTGGCCATTATGGAGCGTAAACTGAAACAGGACATAGATAAGGATATACGCATTATAGTGCCGATAAAAACAATCCAGGAGTTGAGCCGCAACTTAAAAGACGAAGGCGAGCTATCTTTAACTTTAAGCGGTAACCAGGTTTTGTTTGATTTGGGAGGCGTAGTTATTATCTCCCGCTTGATTGAAGGGGAGTTCCCTGATTACCGGCAGGTAATACCGGAGGTTTCGGAGAATAAAATTTTAGTTGAGCGGGAACAGTTTTTATCGGCAGTAAGAAGGGCAGCTTTATTATCCACCCCGGATTACCAGGCGGTGAAACTGGAGGTATTCAAGAACAAGCTGGTGGTTTCTAAAACTACCCCGGATGTCGGCGAGTCCCGCGAAGAGATGTCCATTAAATATCAGGGCAAAGAAATGGCCATCGGTTTCAATCCTAATTATTTGATAGATGTGTTGAAAAACCTTCAGGACGAAACAATAGAGTTGGAGGTATCTGATAGCGAGAGGCCCGGCGTTATGCGGGTGGACGGGTATATTTATATTGTTTTGCCGATGCGCCTCGCTTAAACTTGCGCCATGGATGCAGTAAGGGATATAGTCAAAAATGTAATGCAGGAGCTGGAAACAAAACAAACGGCATTATCCCGGGATGACCCGAGGGCTTTATTAAAAAAAGTCTTGACAAAAAAAGAGCTTGGGCATATAAAGTTTAATTATTTCCGTAAGGGCGTTTTAAATGTGAACGTGGATTCGTCCACCTGGCTTTACCACTTGAATTTAGGAAAAAAGATCTTATTGGATAAACTTATAAAAGAATCCGGGTCTATTAAAGATATTCATTTCCGCATAGGAGACATAGAGTGAAGAAAGCAAAACAGGATAATCAACGGCAGGCGCAAGGGTTGCCGAAAGATGACAGGCCTTACGATGCTACCACTATACAGGTATTAGAGGGAATTGAGGCGGTAAGGCGCAGGCCGGCAATGTATATCGGCGATACCTCGGTGCGCGGGTTGCACCATTTGGTGTACGAGGTGGTAGATAATAGCGTTGATGAATCGCTGGCCGGGCATTGCGATACCATAGGCGTGACTATCCGTCCGGATAATAGCGTAAGCGTTGTGGATAATGGCCGGGGTATACCCGTAGATATGCATAAGACCGAAAAAAAGCCGGCGGTAGAAGTAGCTTTAACAACCCTGCATGCCGGAGGCAAGTTTGACCACCGGGTTTATAAAGTTTCCGGCGGGCTGCATGGCGTGGGGGTGAGCGTAGTCAATGCGCTTTCTGACTGGCTGGAAGTAGAGGTTAAAAGAGACGGCAAGATTTATCATCAGCGCTACGAACATGGCAGGACAGTTTCCAAATTGACGGTTATCGGCAAAAGCAGCTCAACCGGCACCAAGGTGACTTTTAAGCCCGACCGCACCATTTTTAGCAAGATAGATTTTTCCTACGATATATTATCCCAGCGCCTGAGAGAACTCGCATTTTTAAATAAAGGCCTGAAAATAAAACTTGTTGATGAGCGCTCCGATAAAGAGGCGGAGTTTGAATTTTCCGGGGGAATTGTTTCTTTCGTTGAATACCTGAATAAAAATAAAAATCCCCTGCATAACAAAGTGATTTATTTTCAGAAGTCGGAAGACAATGTTATTCTTGAAGGGGCGTTGCAGTATAACGATAGCTACTCGGAAACCATTTTTTCATTTGCCAATAATATAAATACCGTTGAAGGCGGAACTCACCTGTCGGGGTTTAAATCCGCCCTTACCCGGGCGATAAACCAATACGCAAAGGCAAAAAATTTAATTAAAGACGAGATAGGCATAAGCGGAGAAGATGTGCGCGAAGGCCTGACCGCGGTAATTAGCGTTAAAGTCCCTAATCCCCAATTTGAAGGCCAGACTAAAACCAAATTAGGTAATTCTGAAGTAGAAGGATTGGTAGCATCGGCCAGCCTTGATGCCCTGGCCTCTTATTTTGAAGAAAACCCTTCTATTGCCAACAAGATCGTGGATAAAGTAATTGTTGCTTCGCGAGCCAGGGAAGCAGCGCGTAAGGCCCGCGAGCTAACCCGAAGAAAGGGAGCGCTTGAAGGAGCCGGGCTTCCCGGCAAGTTGGCCGATTGTTCTGAAAAGGACGCAGCTTTATGCGAACTGTATATCGTAGAAGGCGATTCTGCCGGCGGTTCGGCAAAACAGGGCCGCGATAGAAGATTTCAGGCCATACTTCCCATAAAAGGTAAAATCCTGAATGTGGAAAAAGCCCGTTTAGATAAAATCTTATCCAATGAAGAAATCCGTACTATCATTACCGCGTTGGGTACGGGAGTCGGCGAGGAGTTTGATCTTGGCAAATTACGCTATCATAAATTAATACTTATGGCAGATGCTGATATAGACGGCTCGCATATCAGAACCCTTTTGCTGACCCTCTTGTATCGCCAGATGTTTAAATTGGTAGAAGCAGGGCATGTTTATATCGCTCAGCCCCCGTTATATAAAATTAAAAGAGGCCAGCGCGAGGAGTATATCCAGACCGAAGAACAGATGAACGAACTTATTTTAGAATTAGGCAGAGAAGGCCATAGCTTTCTGCGCTTAAAAGACAAGCAAGCTTTTACCGACAATCAGTTTAAAGAGTTATTGCACTTATTAGTAGAGCTGGAAAAAGTAGGAAAAAATTTAGACAAAAAGGGAGTAGGATTCATAAAATATCTCAAATTTAGACATCAAAAGACCAAAAAAATGCCTATTTATCGCTTGAAAGTGGAGGGTAAAGAGCATTTTGTTTATTCTGATAAAGAATTGGCCAGCCTTACTGATAAAGAAGGTAAAGAGGGCGAACAGGATATTTTAGAGCTCTTTGAAGCGCAGGAGATAGAACAAATTGTTTTAAAAATAGAAAAATTAGGGCTGGAGATTTCCACCTATGAGCCCGAAGAATTGGAGCAAAAAAGCTCTTCTTCTAAAGATGCCGGTAAGAAATTCAAGCCTTTATTCCGTATTGTAAATGAAAAGGAGCAAAAAGACTTCTTTGCTTTAAAAGAAGTTTTGACATATATAAAGGATGCTGCTACAAAGGGTATGCACATACAGAGATACAAGGGCTTAGGAGAGATGAATCCCCATCAACTTTGGGAGACTACCATGGACCCGGAGAAACGCACGCTTTTAAAAGTGACCCTGGATGATGCGGCCGGGGCCGAAGCAATATTTACTACGCTTATGGGCGATCAGGTAGAGCCGCGCCGCGAATTCATTGAAAACTATGCCCATCAGGTAAAGAATCTGGATATATAACATGTATACGAGAAACGAAAAGATAATTCCGGTTTCCATCGAGTCTGAAGTTAAGGATTCTTATTTAAATTACGCGATGAGTGTAATTGTCGGCCGCGCCCTGCCCGATGTGCGCGACGGCTTAAAGCCGGTGCATCGGCGCGTTCTTTATGCCATGCAGGAACTTAGCCTGGAACATTCTAAGCCCTATAAGAAATGCGCGCGTATTGTAGGTGAAACCATGGGTAAGTACCATCCGCATGGGGACGTGGCGATTTATGATACCCTGGTAAGGATGGCCCAGGATTTTTCTCTGCGTTATCCATTAGTTGATGGACAGGGT